>Ga0247814_10000006_pt1 | contig 468280 bp, 413 predicted proteins | sample UWRJL179409R1_FD_179947 | JGI IMG/M metagenome (GOLD analysis project Ga0247814, IMG submission 179947) | Plant litter microbial communities from Arlington Agricultural Research Station in Wisconsin, United States - UWRJ-L179-409R-1 | ecosystem: Environmental > Terrestrial > Plant litter >...
GGGCTCACCTCTTCCCATCCCGAACAGAGAAGTTAAGCCCGCCTGCGCAGATGGTACTGCAATCCTGTGGGAGAGTATGTCGCCGCCTTTCTTTAGAATCCCCATCAGACGATGGGGATTTTTTTTGTATATAAGTAAGTTAAAGGAAGTTAAGATAGCTGTATACCAAAACAATTATTGCGATAGGACAAATTAACAATGCTTTTATTCAATCAATGGTAAATAGCCCTGAATTAAATAAAACTCCTACATATCTTGACCCTGCAACAAATCCAACTTATTATCAACAAAAAGCATATGAAAAAAATATATTTCTTTTTGCAACAGTGACAGTTTTATATTTCTGTTCGTCTATTAAAAGTATATGAGGGAAGAAATTTGTGTATAAAAGTCTTAATAAAGAACTTTTTCTATCCTTTGATAATGACAGTTTATGCACTTTGAAAAATGTTTTATTACGATAATATTGATAAAAGGTATAGAGAGATACTTATAAGAGCTGTTTATAAAAAGCATGGTGAAATTATTTTATTAAAAAATATCGATTGTAAAGAAAGAGTTGTGTATTTCCTACCATACTTGATTCCAATTCAAGCAAGTAGTGAATATAATTTTTAAGCAGTGAAAATAGAGAATCAAATAAAATATTTGATGGGCGCAGATATCATAGTAAGTATCTTAAATATGAAGCAGTTCCAAATATTGATAGCGACAGATTATATATTTATAAAAAACAAATTACGCTAGTCAAAACAAAATGCTAGAGGCAGTATGGGATTCATTTTTCAGATAATATGATTCTGTCTGCATTCTCATAAAAAAATAAAAACTCAATCTACTCTTAACAGAGTGGTGCTAGTATAAATGTAATGCAGTATTAATTTATGATTCTAGTGAACGTGTAATCTCCTATGCCTGTCCCAGCTTTAAAAAGTAGTAATATTACAATTACATTAATTTCAAGTAAGGGTTCTTTAGCTATGCAAAAAGAGTTTGACAAATATCAGATTGAAAAAATTAAAATTAGAAATTGTCTAATTTATAAAAAAGTCGGTTATGATAGTGGTATATATACGAATTCCAAATAATTGAAGGTTGCTGGTATCTAGTTAAAACTATAGATGAATCAACATAGCCTTAAAGACTGCTCGGTGCTATCTTTATTTCAGTGAAAAATTGAAGTAACTCATATAGAAAATATAATCAGAGCAAAAATTAATCCTTCAGGAAATAGAATTCCACTTAGAAAACTTATAATAGCGTGGATCAGTTTAAAATTAGTCTATGTTGCTTTGTGATTAAAGTCAACACCATTTCTTAAAGAGACACTGTCTATTATCAATGCATTTAATTTTCGATTCTCTGATATTCCTTAGCAATTTCAATATCATTGTTTTGCGAATACAGAGCTGAATAACAGATGAAATAGATGATTACTGACAGGTAAAAGTTTTTTCCCATAAAATTTTTGTTAGCTTTACTGTTGAATCCTAGGTCACTTAGAATGTTTTCTTTTACATGTATTTGGGTCTCTTGCCACTTCCATACATATTTTTACCGTCGCTTTAATGTCGGTCAAATCTTTCTACAGATCCGATTATAGTTTGTAACTGGGTGGAGCATATAAAATTTTACGATTGAAAATAAACTCTTGATAAATTTTGTATTCAGGCCTCCCGGGCATTCCAAAATGAAATGTTGCGGGCGATTTCGTGGCCGGGCGTCTGATTCATTCGGTTATGCAAAATGCAAAGGCAGGCCACTTTTGAGCAAATCGGTTGCATGAGCGCAGCATTGTCTGCAAGACTTAGTAACGTCGCCTCAGGACAGATATACATAGTAGGTTCCTGGGTTGTCAATAATGCTTCAAGGCCTGACCCCAAATCGTTCAACTGTACATTTGGGTTGATAAGCGGGCTGCCCGGCGCCATCGGTTTTTGAGAAGGAGATCCGTAAGGTCCAACAGATACAATGTAAGCATCGCCACCGCCATTTTCGTAAAAGATCCTCAGGCTGTTATATAAATAATAGATCGTTGCTGGATCTGGAAGTATCAAATAGTACGATCCTCCGTTCATGATATAATCGCCTTTCATGGGCTTGCTTTTTTGTTGTACTAAGTAGTATTCAGGACTGTACTGTTTCGCCTGATTTGCGGGCGGGCTTGGCAGACAAAAATAAGCAATGAAATCAGCAAGCGAACTGATTTTTACTGGCTTATTCGTATATGATTTTCCCCGTAAGAGGCTTGCGGTGTGTACCCTATAAATGCCGGCACCGCAGTAGGGACGCCTGCAACCGAATTTGGAAAAGTATTCAATTCTTGAATATAAACACCGGGAGTTTGGATGGTAGCTGGATTCATCGATTTTGATTTTTAAGGTTCATTTTATTAGTTTTTATAGCTAAATATACATTGGTGACGCTTGAAGCCAATGTTTACTCGATTGTTTTTACTGTTTTGGTTTGAGCAGGCTATTTCTTTTTTGACAAAAATGGCTTGGAGAGAAATTACTATCCCAAGGCGGGTTGTAAGTTCTATAAGCTGCTGGCTTGCTCTTTTATCAGGAATGTAAATTTATAAGAATGCTAGAGACCAGTACTGGTAATACTACCAGTTTTTGTACTGCAGGATTTTTCTAAAAGAACGATGCTTCCCCACACGGTGGGCTGGGTCGCACTATGGGAAAAATTGCTTAATTTTACCCCAAGGAGGAAATAATGGACCAATTATTTGATTATATAAACAGCTACTCGCCCAACGGAATCTCAGAGGATGATTTTGAGATGATAAAAAGCTATTTTACACGTAAAAGATTGCGTAAAAAACAATATTTTTTACAGCAAGGGAACGTCTGCACACATTTCGGATTTATTCTTAAAGGTGCGATGCGTCAGTATACTATCGACGACAAAGGCACTGAGCATGTCGTGCAGTTGGCTGTTGAAAATTGGTGGGCTGGCGACAGAGAAAGCTACACGATGTCTACGCCGTCAGCTTATAATATCGATGCATGGGAAGATACCGAGCTGCTCCTTATTTCAAGACAGGATGTCTTGGAACTATTTCAACGCTGTCCTGCTTTTGTCGAGACGGTAAAGGTCATGGACGACAGAAACAATATTGCCAACCAAAGGAGGATCACTTCTTCAATAAGCGCCAGCGCAGAAAAACGCTACGCCGATTTTATTTCCTGCTATCCTAGCTTATTAGAACGCTTTCCGCAACATACGATAGCTTCTTACCTTGGCATAACTAAAGATACGCTGAGCCGTGTAAAACGCAAGCTCCTTTAACTGAAAAAATATTTCCATTTAATTTAGTAGACATATGTCTACTTTTTTTTTCGTCATATGTCATCTTTAATCCTTGGTGCAAAATATAACTTTGCTTTATAATATAAAACGAAGTATTATGCCAACTGACACAGGATTTATTTGCTACAATTTTATTACTTGATTAATGCAACCAATAACGCTTGGCAACTCTAGGATCTGGCTGGAAAAATCAATCTTTTATATCTAACCTAGATGATTTTTTTAGTTTGAGGGATTCGTTTTTATTTATATAAATAAGTTCTCAAAGAGATTTAAAGTAGGTACCATACTGACTTATTGTAAATTTTAACTATTTGATTTAATCATTAATAGTAAGACTTCATCCATCCGAATAATTAATAACCATTAAATATTTTATTCACATGCAAAAAAGTATCAAAACAGGACTTGAAGCCCTGCTTCGTCCAGAGGACAGTATCGTAGTATTGATCGACCACCAACCTTTCCAGTTCGCCAACTTGAACAGCCATGAGCCGACTATGATCATCAACGCCGTCGCAGGACTTTCCAAAGCGGCAAAAATTTTCAACGTTCCAACCATCCTGACTACTGTTATTGAAGAACGCGGTGGACTGATAATCAAACAGATCCAAGAGGTATTTCCTGAACAGAAGCCAATCAACCGCACGCTTATCAATACGTGGCAGGATCCTAATGTTACCGATATCGTAGCAAAAAGCGGTCGCAAACAATTGATTATTGCTGGTTTGTGGACAGAGGTCTGCGTGGCCATGCCTGCTATTCAGGCAGCTGCTGAAGGCTATGACGTATTTGTTGTTACAGATGCCTGCGGGTCAGTTTCAAAGGAAGGTCACGATATGGCCGTTCGCCGTATGGTGCAGCATGGCATTACACCAATCAATTGGATAGCCGTAGCTTCTGAATGGCAACGCGACTGGGCTCGTGTTGAAACAGCAGGTGAGATGGCCGGCCTTATGGTAGACCATGCAGGAGCAAGTGGCGTAGCATTTGCATGGGAATTGCAACTATTAGCTACACCTGTACCAAGCGAATAACTACTAAAAGCAACATCTTGAATTAATCAGGTGTTGCTTTTCATTTAATTAACATTAATAATACTAACATAAACAACGTATAACAATGCCAATTTGTCGTACGGAAGTTTTTATTATGAGATCACAATACAACTTTACAAGGATTAAAAGGGAATTGAAATCTTACTATTGTGGGAGTTCATTTCTTACCTTTGGATAACTGAAGATCAAAGTGTGCAACGCTTGAACACGCTCATAACTAACCAACAGCTAAAAATAATACAATGGAAATCGGAATAGATAGTTTTGCATCGGCAATGTATGGCAGCAATAGCCTAAGCAGTGCAGATGCCATGGAACAGTTGCTCGCTCGAATATTAATGGCCGATGAAGTGGGACTTGATGTTTTCGGAATTGGTGAGCACCATAAAAAAGAATTTTTGGATTCAGCACCAGCAGTAATCCTTGCTGCGGCAGCTGCCAGAACCAAACGAATCCGTCTAAACAGTGCTGTTACCGTATTGAGCACGGCAGATCCGGTCAGGGTATACCAGAATTTTGCAACTCTCGACCTTATTTCTAAAGGACGGGCTGAACTGGTGGTTGGCCGAGGTTCAGCTATTGAAGCCTATCCGCTTTTTGGATTTGACCTTAAGGACTATGATGCCCTGTTTAAGGAAAAGCTTGATTTACTGCTCCAGATACGCGATCAGGAATATGTTACCTGGTCCGGCAGGTTTAGGCCAGCGATGGATAACCAGCCAGTTTACCCGAGAGCTTTGCAGGAAAAATTGCCAGTATGGCTTGGGGTGGGTGGCACGCCTGAATCTTTTGTTCGTGCAGGCTTATTGGGGTTGCCACTAATGGTTGCCGTAATTGGCGGAGATACTGAGCGCTTTCGCCCTTTGATAGACCTATATCGTGAAGCAGGAAGCAAAGCAGGTTTCTCGCCAGACCAATTAAAGGTCGGGTTGCATTCGCCGGGATATGTAGCTGAAACTAATGAAAAGGCAATTGCAGATTATTATCCAGGTTATGCCGAACTATGGACAAAATTAGGAAAAGAGCGCGGTTGGCCACCGGTAACCCAGTCACAATTTAATTCACTGATTGCTCCAAAAGGAGTACTGGTAGTTGGAGGGCCGGAAGCGGTTGCAGAAAAATTATTAAGGCACAGCAACTCACTTGGCGGTGTTGACAGGTTTACTTTCCAAATGGATAATGCAGGTCTGTCGCACCAGCAACTGTTGCAATCCATCGAATTGATAGGGACAGAGGTTATTCCGCTTATAAAGCAATCGCTATAGCCTAGATTTGAACCAAAAACCATATAGAACAGAACTTTCAGGTTGTGTATTGTGGCGAAGTAATTCTGTCATAAAATCATTCAGTATAATAAAATAAAGTTTAGAAACTAATGGAAATAGTATTAAAAGAGCAAGATACCAAAGGGTTTGCAATGGCGCTAGTGGAAGAAAAAAGGGCAGGGGCAATGACCTATTCCGTTGCGGGAGAACACTTGATCATCATAGACCACACCGAAGTTGAACCAAAGTATAACGGTCTAAGCCTAGGCAAACAAATGCTTTACAAAATCGTGGAAATGGCTCGCGAGAAAAATACAAAAATTATTCCGCTGTGTCCCTTTGCGGCTGCTATGTTCAAAAAAATTAAAGATATTCAGGACGTATTAAAATCATAACTGCGTAATTATGGAAACTACAAAAGAATATAAAAATGGTAATCTGACGATAGTCTGGAAACCAAAAATGTGCATCCATGCTGGTGTCTGCGTAAAGACGTTGCCAGAGGTTTACGACCCAAAAGCCACACCATGGATTACTTGCGAAAATGCTTCAGTTGAAGCCTTAAAAAGCCAGATTGATGCCTGCCCATCTGGAGCATTGACTTATAGGGAACCATAAATCAAATGATGCGGCTGATTATATAGAAAATGCTTACATTAGAAGTTGAAACTTCATCTAGGAAAAGGAAAATTTTTTACCAAATGGTAAATGAACTCCTTGCAGCAAACCATATCTTTCACTTATGAAAGCGTTTATTGATTACTTATTGCAGTTTGAAAATCTGAACAGTCACCAAACAGATCTTATTATGAGCAAAGCAGAAATGCTGGAGGTTCATAAGGAAGACTATTTTTCGGAAGCAGGAAAAATTCCAAAACAGGTTGGATTTATTCTGGAAGGCGTCGTTCGTTTCTGCTATTACAACAACAAAGGCCAAGAAATCACCCATCACTTCATTGACGAAAACAATTTTGTTTCTGACCAACAAAAGTTTGAGGCACAAGTGGTAGCTTCTGAATATATACAGGCAGTTACCGACTGCAAAATGCTTGTTTTTTCAAAGAAAGATTGGGATGATATTGGAAATACCATTGTTGGCTGGGACAGTATTACAGGGCTGATAATGAAAAATTGTTTGTTAAAAACAATCGAAAGAAGAAGTCCGCTGGTTTCAGAAGATGCTACCACACGTTATTTATCATTTATTGAACATTTTCCAGGTCTAGTCAATCGTATTCCTCTTTCTCATATAGCTTCTTATCTTGGGATTACCCAGCAATCATTCAGTAGAATAAGAAAAAATATCCGCTAGTATTGCTTTTTACCAAATGGTAAATGATTCCATTTATTAGATGCCAACCTTTGTATCAAATATTTAAATAAAAATAAAATGAACAAAAAAGTTGTACTGATTACAGGAACAAATAGCGGGTTTGGATGGCTTACAGCCAATAGCGTCGCCTCTTTGGGACATACAGTTTACGCTACCATGAGAGATACCCAGGGAAAGAATGCCAATAAAGCAAAAGCATTGGCACAAGTAGAAAATATAACTGTACTGGATGTGTCGTTAACCGACGACACAAGTGTAAAAAATGCTATAGATACAATCATTTCAAAAGAAGGAACGATTGATGTATTGGTAAATAATGCAGGTGCTGCAATGTTTGGTGTGGCTGAAAGTTCTACGGCTGAAGATGTGCAAAGAATGTTCGATATCAATATGATAGCTCCTTGGAGGATGATGAAATTAGCATTACCATTTATGCGTAAACAATCAGAGGGTTTGATTATCAATGTTTCTAGTGGATGGGGTAGATTTTCTGCTCCTTTTTCAGTGGTATATGCCGCTTCAAAGTTCGCTTTGGAAGGTTTAAGCGAAGGTTTGCATTATGAAGTTCGACCGTTGGGCATCGATGTAGCCATTATTCAACCTGGAGCTTTTCCTACTGAAATATCTCAAAAGATTCAATCTGGGGCTGATGCTTCAGTTGTTGACGAATATAAAGCGATAGCGGATGTTACAAATAAAATGTTTGCAGCGATTGGTCAAATCTTTGAAACTACAAATCCAAATCCACAAGATGTAGCAGATGCGATAGTAAAACTGATTACTTTGCCAAAGGGTCAAAGGCCATTAAGAACAGTTGTTGATTCCTCTATAGGAGAAATCGTTGAAGCGGCCAACGAGGCTGTAAAAGTTGAGTACGCAAAAGTATTGAAAGCATTTGGCATGGAAGACCTTTTGTTTTAATCGGTCTTACTGGCGTATGATCTGGTGCTGTCCTGTATGAAAATGCGAATTGTATCAGCCTTCGAATCTTACGGAAGACAACCACAATCCGGCTAATGGTTAAGCATTGCTCTTTCCATCATTATTGCAACCAATCCGACCTGATAAAAAGATCAAAGTAAGCCATGTTTGTCAAATGTTGCCTCTGAGTTCCAAAAATCGCGTTGGCCCAACAAGCTATATTAGTTCCATTTGTCAAAGTCCTCTCTGTGTTAATAATTATATATTCCAATACATTGTAATTATATAACATCAGCCAAATAGTATGTAATATTCAGTTTGTTTTTTTTCAGAATTTCAAAATAGGAGTACCTTTAACAAATGCTATATAATGGGATATCTGTCGAGTTCAACGCGACACTCGAAGGTCTGCAGAAAACATATGAGTGCTTGGAAGTCAGGCAGAAGGACGTCTTATCCATAGATAACACAGGCGCGGTATGCATTACGTGCTATGTGACGCTTCCTCTGAATTACCATTATCTCACCATTGTGCACCACAAGGACAGCAAGTCTTTGATGAAATATTTGGAAAAAATGGAACACGCCGTCTATTCGTCTTTTTTTATTCCCGCAACCTTATTGGAAAGCCATTCGATAATTGAAGACATAAAGGCCATGCATCCTGAAATTCAGTAACTGGATCACAGATAAACCAAGAGCAATTATCTCCTTTATTTGACCTTTATAAAAGATTTGCTTGCTGAAGTATCCGATCGTTCTGGTGGACTTTGTCGCGAAGCTCCAAGCCGCTCAATTTTGGCATGTTGATGTCTGAAAATATGGTGAACGGCTCGATGCTCTTTTCGGTCAGGTAGGCGAGAGCCGTTTCGCCGTGGCCGAAAAAAAAAATTCACTCGAAATCCCAAGTTCTGCAAATGCTTCTCCCAGCAACAGCTGGTCGTCGATGTCGTCCTCGATAATAATGATGGGCCCGCCCTTATTCATGTTGGAGTGCCTGTTGGTGCTAATGTACGGCTTTTGTCAGTTCAGGATAATTTTCCTGTCTCCACGATCAATTGGCCATCCTAGAATCCTCACAGCTGTAAAGATACTGATTATACCATTAAGGGGGTCGGGCGGCCTGTATTTTTTCAGTAACTGGGTTCAAATGCAGGCGGCCCGGTCCCTGGCGGTCATGCGCCTGGCGGCAAGGGCGCTGACTTAAATTCTGTTTCCTTTTGGGCATGCTGATTCGCCTGCCGTCCTACCGGATGTGCAGCCTTGCCAGCAGGTCCTGCTTTCGGGACCGGGCCACATGCAGCGAAACCCCGTTTTCCATGATCACGTAGGAGCCTTCGCTTTTCCGGAACTGGCGCACGTGCCGGATGTTGATGATCACGGAGTGGTGGATGCGCAGGAAATCGGCACTCGGAAGCGAATGTTCCATTTCGCCCAGGGCTTTGGAGATCAGCAGGCTCTTGCCGTCTGTAAGCGCAATGACCGTATAGGCGCCGTCCGCCTTGCAGTAGTTGATGCTGGCAGGCTCCAGGAACTCATAGCCGTCCCTGCTGGGCAGGACCACTTTTTTCGGGCCGGCTGCATTTTCAGGAGGCCCCGCATGGGAGGGCAGCGGCTGGCCCAGCCGCCTTTCCGCGCGGGATACGGCCTCGGCAAGCTCGGCCCCGTCTATGGGCTTGAGCAGGTAGTCTGTGGCGGCCGCGCGGAAGGCCCGGCTTGCAAAATTGTCATGGGCAGTGGTGAAGATGACCTGGAAGGGCAGGTCCCTGCCCAGGGCGCCGAGCATGTCGAAGCCGTTCATTACGGGCATCTGTATGTCGAGAAAGACGAGCTGCGGCCTGCGGCTGCGGATCTCCATAATTCCCTCCCGGGCCGAAGCGCAGCTGGCCAGGATGTTGACTTGCGGGCAGAACATGCCCAGGTCGTATCTCAGGGCCGTGAGGCAGTGGGCCTCGTCGTCGATAAGTATGGCGTCGATCATGGTTGCGTATTTTCAAGATTAAAAAATATTCGTACCTGCGTTCCCTCTGGCAGGCCGTTGCGGTCCTTTTTGTCAAGTACTGTTATGTGGCCGTGGCCGCCGTTGAGCCTGTTGTAGAGTGCGAGGCGCTCTTCTGCCAGCTGCATGCCCTTGGAATCATGCGCGTCCGGCCTGCCGCTGCCGGCATTCGGGGCCGCCCGCCCGACGCCGTCATCATCGATGCGGCAGCAGACCCCGCCCGGGCCAGGCTCGAGGGCGACCGTTATCCTGCCTCCCTGCTCTTTGGGCAGTATGCCGTGGATGATGGCATTCTCGATGAAGGGCTGGAGCAGGAGCGCCGGCACGCTTACCGCGTGCAGGTCGATGCCTTCGGCTATGTCGAATTCGTAATTTATCTTGTTCCCGAACCGCAGCGACTCAAGCTGGAGGTAGAGCCTGCAGGTCTTCAGCTCTTCATAGAGGCTGATTTCCCGCTTCGCCGTGAGCTGGTTGCGGATCAGCTTGGAGAAAGACGTCAGGTAGGCCACGGTGCTCTGGACGTGCCCTTCCAGTATCAGCGCCTTTATCGAGTTGAGGCAGTTGAAGATGAAATGCGGGTTCATCTGCGCCCGCAGCGCCTTGGCCTCGAGCTCCATGGCTTCCCGTTCAAAAGCCAATTTCTGGCGCTGTTTTTCGTGGATGTTCCGGATCCGGATATTCGCCAGGCAGTAGCCGGCAGTTACCAAAAGGGCGAGGCCGGAGCCCAGGAACCACCAGGTCCTCCAGAAGGGCGGCGTTATGAGGATGCGGAGCCTTTTTATTTTGGGGCTCCAGACCCCTGCCGTATTGCTAGCGTTGAGCTCCAGGACGTATTCTCCGGGAGGGATCGAGGTATAGGCGGCGGTGCCGGCAGTGCCTGCGGGCACCCAGTCGCTGTCCAGCCCCTTGAGCCTGTAGCGGTACTGGAGCTTTTCGGGCATGTTGTATTCCGGGGCGGCAAACTCAAATGTCAGGAAGTTTTCTTTGTGGTCCAGCACCAGGGCGTCCAGGCTGTTGGCATACTGCCGCAGGGGGCTTCCGGCATTGCCGAAATCAGACGGGGCATTGTTGATGCTGATTCCGGTAAGCATCGCGGCGGGAGAAAAATCATCTGCGGCGACGGCCCCGGGATCCAGGACAGTATAGCCATCCGTCCCGCCGAAAGCCATCTCCCCGCTGGGAAACTTAAAGTAGTGGAAGCGGTTGAATTCTTCTTCCGGAAGGCCGTCTGCCGTAGTGAAGCCCGTTATTTTTTCCGTAGCGGGATCAAAAGAGAAAAGCCCGCGGTTGGTGCTGCACCAGATCTTCCCGCTGCGGTCGTGCAGGGCGCTGTAGATCGTATTGTTGGGGAGTCCCGACCTTGTGGTGTAGAACCGGAACGTGCCGGCAAGCCTGTTGAAGCGGACGAGGCCCCGGGACTGCGTGCCCATCCAGAAGACGGAATCATTTTTGGGGTCGCGCTCCAGGCATAGGGTCGGGGAGAGGCCTTTGTACCTTACGGTTTCCCGCCTTGAGAGGGAGTACCGGACAAACCCGAGCTTGCCCGCTATCCAGAAGGTATCTTCCCCGTCGACCATCATGCCGCTGATTTCGCCCAGGCTGTTGAAGGGCGCTATCGGGGGGTGTACCGTAAACTGCTCCAGGCGCGGGTCAAAACTTAGCAGCCGCAGCTGGTCGTCGAGTCCCCATACTTTTCCTGACCTGCTGGAAGCCAGGGCATTGATCCCGTATAATTTCTGGCGTCCGGGTGCCGCTGGCTTCCACTTCGGGACATGGAGCCTGCCATCCTGGCTGTACAGCAGGTTTGGCGCGGCGACGCTGTCGATTCCAGATTTTGAAAACCAGATCTTTCCGTCTTTTCCAGCCATCCACCGCAGCTGGTAGGTCTGGGAGCTGCCTAAAAATGTCTTTTGGATTGCCGCTTCCGCGAGGTGCAGGCGGCCCAGGATCGAGTGCGTGAAATTTACGCGGTAGCCGAAGGCCGGCATTCTCGGGAGCCGCAGGTCGTACTGCCTTATTCCTGTTCCGTTGGTGCCGAGCCACAGCATTCCCGACCTGTCGATGAGCACCGACATGTTTTTTATCGGCAGGGAGTCCGCCTGGGCGAAGCCCGTGCGGAGCCGGTTGTCGGGAGACAGGACATGGATCCTGCCGTTCTGGTCAAAATACAGGCTGCCGCTGGCGTCCATGGCGGCGGGCATCGTCTTGTATATTTTTTCATGCGGGAGGGCGAAGCAGGCAAAGCTTTCCTTTTGGGGCTGGTAGACCACCAGCCTGTGCTCGTCTGGAATTATCAGGTCCCCGTTGGCCCTCACGACAGGGGAATTGTCCTTCCTGCCCAGGAGCCGGGCATTGTAGAAGGAGGGATTCTTGAAGGTGTAGCGTACCTTTTTGGTGATTCTTCTTTTTTTTCCGATGTAGTACAGGGCTGAATCGCCGACGATGACCATTTGGGAGCCGGAGCGCGCGATGCCGTTGTACGGAGCGCCTTTTTCCGGAATCAGGTCCGGGAAATAGGCGAGCCTGTCGTGCGCCAGGTCGGCCACGTAGGCCCCGCCATTTTTTGCCAGCAGCCAGTGCTTCCCTTCGCTGTCCTCGGCAATGGAGCGGCCCTCCTTGATCCTGCCAAACAGCGTCCCGAAGGTTTTGTCCTTGGCAAGGCAGCGCATCGCGCCCGTCGCCGTATTGAGGATGTCAATGCCGCCGTGCTCGTAGCGGATCCAAAGCCTGTCCGCGCTGTCCAGGTAGAGGCTGCTGATGATGTTGTAGCTGAGTGCTGCCCTGCCGCCAGAAAGGATCGAATAAGATTTGAATTTCCGGCCGTCGTATTTTGCCAGCCCGTCCCGGGTCGCGATCCATATGAAGCCCTGCCTGTCCTGTACCAGACCGCTTATGAAAGACTGCGGCAGCCCGTCCTTTACCGTCAGCTTTCTGGCAAACAGTTCCTGCGTGCGGGCGGGCTGCCAGACGAAGCAGAAAGCCATGCACGCCAGAAAGCGGAAAAATCTATAGGAGTTTGCCATAATTGCCAGCAGTATTTATAGTGCAACAAAACAGGGATCGGTGGTTGTAACCAGGAACTAAATGTAGCAAATCTATCCCAGCCGGCAAACTTATTTTGGCGTTTTTGAAGGTTTAACTTTCACATTGCGAACCTTCTATGCGGCATCGCTTGTAAAATCTGGGAGCGGCTCCATGGGTGAGGCCGGCATTTTTGTGGCGAAATCAAAAGGCCCGCCAAACAGGCCTTTTGCAAAAAGTATGGTAGCAGATCTCTAGAATAGGATCTTCTTGGCTGCCGTCTGGCCTTCCGGCGTGGCAGCCTGGAGGATAAGTAATTGCTGTGAAGGCTGCAGGGTGCTTATGGCCAGCGACGAAGCGCCGATGCCCTTCTTCTGGTAGAGCAGCCTTCCCTGGAGGTCGTAGACCTTTACTTCCTCCAATAGGGAAGATCCGGCATTGATATGGAGGGAATTGCCCTGCCTGTAGGCCACGATGCTGTCGGCATCAAGCGCTGGGTTTCCTGTCCCGAGCGTCGTGTTCTGGTATACGATCTCAAACCTTTCGTTGAAGGTTCCGGATGCCGAAGCGAAGGTATGGGGCGCATTTCTGATATCGGTTACCGAATGTTCCAGGTTGTCTTTCAAGAAGATGTCCTGGCATTCGTCAAAAAGCCCGTCGGCATGGTCAAGCGAAATGGTGAACGTGCCTGCAGCGGCGGCCTTGAATCCCAGAACTACCGCATCGGCAGTCCCAAAAGGCAGGGCGCGGCCCTGGATTGTATATTCGCCGCCGCCGATCGGGCTGTACAGTCTCGTGCCCGTACTTTCAATCAGCCTGCCGTCAAATCTGCTGTCCAAGCCATTGGTGGCTCCGGGAACGTATCCTACCATTGCCTGGTTGAAAAAGGCATTGCCGGAGGCAAGGTTCAGCCAGATGCGGCTTTTGGCGGCATCTGAGGCAGTCCTGAAAAACTGGTCGCTATTGTTGGCCGCGCGCATGAAGTTGGTGAAGTTGGCGTTCCCTGAGCTGCTTACTTGGGCAATAAACGCTTGGCCTGTCTGGATAAATCCGTTTGGGGTTGCGCTTGCAGGATCGGTATTCGATGGGGTTGCGCTTGCAGTCCCGGTAGAATTGTAGGTAGCGTAGTTGGTGCCGCCCCCGGTACTGGCCAGGTGGGTCCAGAAGTAGAGCGCCTCGATGTTCTGGTTGGCAGGCGCTGCCAGGAAGAGGTCGGCATTTACCGTGGAGGGATAGGGATTCCCGATCAGGTTGTAGCCTTCGCCGAGCGCCGTTACGGGAACGGTAATCGTGCCGCTGTTGGGCCTTCCCGTGAAAGATCCTGCAAAGGGCTGTGCAGGCCCGTCAGTATAGGTATTCGGCGCGCGCACCAGGTAGCCCTTGGCAGGCGCGAAGCTAGTGGCGGGATCGGCAGGCAGGAAGGAATTCGTCTGCTCGTCGATGGTATAGAACCTGCCCGGCAGCGTCGCAGGGGAAAAGGCCTGCAGGTTCTGGTTCTCTACGGGCGAGGACCAGTATACGTAGTCCAGGCGCCTCATGGAAGCGTTTCTCCTGACCGTTACGCCTGTTCCTGTATTGGTGTTTGCAGTGCCGGCCTGGATCAGGTTGGCATTGCTGCCGATGATAAGCTGGGCGCCTGCTTCTACAGATATGTTTCCTGTGATGGTCAGGTTGGTTCCTGAAGGGAAGGTTACTACCGCGGGGCTGTTGATCTGCATCGAGCAGGCCGCCAGATTCGAGGCAGCGGTATAGTCGGTCAGGAAGACTACGGGCTGGTCGGCTACGGGAAGCCCGCCGCTCCACGAGCCGTTCCAGGTCCTGCTGCTGGTGCATGTGGGGACAAAATAGAAGATGGTGAAGCGTGGTACAGGTGTGGCAATATTGCCGTTGCCTGCGGCATCGCTGGCTGCACCTGCTGCAATATTTATAGAAATATAGCGGCTGCCTCCCGGCACTGGGCTTATGGTTGCTGTGTAGACAGCCCCCGAGCCGCTGAAATCAGATACTGTCGTTGTGGGTGCGTTGATACCGGCAGCTGTAAAGCCAGTAACGCTTTCGCTGAAAGTGATGGTAATAGGAAACGAGGCAGCCCTTATAGGACTGCTTGTGGTAGAAGTAATGGCTGCAGTCGGCTGGGCCGTATCGAAAAGCATAGTGTACAGGTCGGTGGCAGTATTGCCATTGCCGGCTGCATCAACCGCGCGATTCGCAGGGATGCTGATGCTTCCTGGTAATCCGTTTGCGGCGGGGTCCATCCTGAGGGTATACGAGCTGCCGCTGCCTGAAAAATCATATATCCTACAATTGCTGTTAGAGATGTCAGCGAGGATAAAGCCGGTCACGGGCTCGCTCCAGGTAATGGTAAATAGGATGCCGGCGGTATTGGTCGGGCTCGCGGTCGCAGTGGTTATCGTTGCGGTAGGAGGAGTGGTGTCCTGGGCCCATGACTGGGAAATAAGGCCCAGGACAGACAGGAACATAAAAAATAATTGTTTTTTCATGACAGTAGATTTTAGTTTGGCGTTGCAGGATAGGCAATCCCACAGCGGATGCCTTGGCGGGCGGTTTGATTTTTTTAAATATCGGCCTGATTTTTTTTAGAAAGGTGATGCCTTGTCGCTTTTCCGTATAATTGGAAGCAGGCATGGCCGGTGCCCGCGAGAAGCAGTACGGCTAGCGACGAATCGATGGGAGCGGGCGGCGGCGGCTCTTCTTCAGATATCGGATCGTCATTCGGGTCGGGTATCTGGGCAAAGGAGGCCGAACAGGCAAATAGCAGCAGGCAGAGGGCGTTTTTAGTGATTTTTTTCATAAGGTGTTGCTTTTTGGTTTTTGATTTGCTGGAACTCCTTCCCGCGCACTTAAAATTCAGTGCCTTGCATGGCTTGGAGCCGGCAGCAGGAAAATAGCGGCGGCTGCTGCTCTTCAATTCAAAAGTAATGCAAACGGAACTGCCTGCACGGCCCACTTTACAATCGGTAGCGCCTTGAGCATAATTTGACAGTGCGGGTTTACAGCTGGCAGTTTTGGCTGTGGCAATCCGGCAATAAAGTCTGGGATAGGCTAAATTTAAGATTCTGGCAGTTTTTTAAGCATAGCATTGTTTTGTGTCCAAAATGCCAAAAGAAAAGGCCTGTCGAAACAGGCCTTTTGCAAAAAGTATGGTAGCAGATCTCTAGAATAGGATCTTCTTGGCTGCCGTCTGGCCTTCCGGCGTGGCAGCCTGGAGGATAAGTAATTGCTGTGAAGGCTGCAGGGTGCTTATGGCCAGCGACGAAGCGCCGATGCCCTTCTTCTGGTAGAGCAGCCTTCCCTGGAGGTCGTAGACCTTTACTTCCTCCAATAGGGAAGATCCGGCATTGATATGGAGGGAATTGCCCTGCCTGTAGGCCACGATGCTGTCGGCATCAAGCGCTGGGTTTCCTGTCCCGAGCGTCGTGTTCTGGTATACGATCTCAAACCTTTCGTTGAAGGTTCCGGATGCCGAAGCGAAGGTATGGGGCGCATTTCTGATATCGGTTACCGAATGTTCCAGGTTGTCTTTCAAGAAGATGTCCTGGCATTCGTCAAAAAGCCCGTCGGCATGGTCAAGCGAAATGGTGAACGTGCCTGCAGCGGCGGCCTTGAATCCCAGAACTACCGCATCGGCAGTCCCAAAAGGCAGGGCGCGGCCCTGGATTGTATATTCGCCGCCGCCGATCGGGCTGTACAGTCTCGTGCCCGTACTTTCAATCAGCCTGCCGTCAAATCTGCTGTCCAAGCCATTGGTGGCTCCGGGAACGTATCCTACCATTGCCTGGTTGAAAAAGGCATTGCCGGAGGCAAGGTTCAGCCAGATGCGGCTTTTGGCGGCATCTGAGGCAGTCCTGAAAAACTGGTCGCTATTGTTGGCCGCGCGCATGAAGTTGGTGAAGTTGGCGTTCCCTGAGCTGCTTACTTGGGCAATAAACGCTTGGCCTGTCTGGATAAATCCGTTTGGGGTTGCGCTTGCAGGATCGGTATTCGATGGGGTTGCGCTTGCAGTCCCGGTAGAATTGTAGGTAGCGTAGTTGGTGCCGCCCCCGGTACTGGCCAGGTGGGTCCAGAAGTAGAGCGCCTCGATGTTCTGGTTGGCAGGCGCTGCCAGGAAGAGGTCGGCATTTACCGTGGAGGGATAGGGATTCCCGATCAGGTTGTAGCCTTCGCCGAGCGCCGTTACGGGAACGGTAATCGTGCCGCTGTTGGGCCTTCCCGTGAAAGATCCTGCAAAGGGCTGTGCAGGCCCGTCAGTATAGGTATTCGGCGCGCGCACCAGGTAGCCCTTGGCAGGCGCGAAGCTAGTGGCGGGATCGGCAGGCAGGAAGGAATTCGTCTGCTCGTCGATGGTATAGAACCTGCCCGGCAGCGTCGCAGGGGAAAAGGCCTGCAGGTTCTGGTTCTCTACGGGCGAGGACCAGTAGACGTAGTCGAGGCGCCTCATGGAAGCATTTCTCCTGACCGTTACGCCTGTTCCTGTATTGTTGTTTTCGGTGCCGGCCTGGATCAGGTTGGCATTGTTTTCCATCACCAGCTGGCCGCCGCTATTGACCAGGATGTTGCCGGTGATGGTCAGGTTGGTTCCAGATGGGAAGGTCACTACCGCGGGGCTGTTGATCTGCATCGAGCAGGCCGCCAGATTCGAGGCAGCGGTATAGTTGGTCAGGAAGACTACGGGCTGGTCCGCTACGGGAAGACCGCCGATCCACGAGCCGATCCAGATCCGTGAGCTGGAGCAGGAAGCTATATAGTTGATGTTGAATGTGGATGCGGCAGTATTGCCATTGCCTGCAGCGTCAGCTGCTGTGCCTGCCGCTATATTTACAGAAATCGTGCGGCTGCCGCCGAGCGTTGAGTTTACCGTTGCCGTATAGGCAGCTCCCGAGCCTGCCAGGTTTGTTATGGTAGCGTTGGTTGCCGTGATATCGCCATTTGTGAATCCCACAACGCTTTCGCTGAAAGTGATGGTGATCGGGAAAGAGGCCGCGCTTGTGGGATTGGACGTCGTGGAAGTAATGGCTGCGCTCGGCGGGGCCGTATCGTATACAATGCTGTATTGGCCCGTGGCAGTATTGGGATTGCCTGCTGCGTCAATGGCGCCATTGGCAAGAATGCTGATGCTTGATGTTCCGTTTGAGGCGGGGTCCATCCTGAGGGTGTACGTGTCGCCGCTGCCTGAAAAGGAATATATCGTAGCATTGCTGGGAAGCACGTCGATAAGGGTGAATCCGGTCACGGGCTCGCTCCAGGTAATGGTAAATAGGATGGCGGTGGTATTGGTCGGGCTCGCGGTCTCAGTGGTGATCGTTGCACTGGGACGGGTGGTGTCCTGGGCCTTGGTTTGGGAAATAAAGCCCAGGCCGGACAGGAGCATTAAAAATAATTGCTTTTTCATGATAGTAGATTTAAGTCAGGCGCAGCCGGAAAGGGAATCTCCGCAGCTGGCCTTATGAAACGGTTGCATTATTAAAGATCAATCTGGTTCTTTTCTAGGAGGTTAGCGCTTTGACGCCCTTCTGTGCAGCTGGCAGCTGGCAAGTCCGGCCCCGGCTAGAAGCAGGACAGCCACCGACGAGTCGATCGGCACGCCGGGTACGGGATCTTCCTCAGAGATCGGATCGTCGTTGGGATCGGGTATCTGGGCGAAGGAGGTCGAACAGACAAATAACATTAGCAATAGGCAGAGGGCTTTTTTAGTGATTTTTTTCATAAGGTGTTGCTTTTTTGGTTTTTGATTTGCTGGAACTCCTTCCCGCGCACTTAAAATTCAGTGCCTTGCATGGCTTGGAGCCGGCAGCAGGAAAATAGCGGCGGTTGCTGCTCTTCAATTCAAAAGTAATGCAAACGGAACTGCCTGCACGGCCCACTTTACAATCGGTAGCGGAACGGGCATAATTTGACAGTTCGGGTTTACAGCCTGCAGTTTTAACCAGCAATCATGCCAAGCCAGCGGGCAGGAAAGCCAGCTATATTGCCCGACATCCTTGACAATGCCAGTATCGAACTGGGCGCAGGGAAAAATTCAGCAGGAAAAACACCGCGTAGCCGAGATGCATCTTGGGGGGAAACGGCCTGCACTCATTTTTTGACAGCGTGATAACCGCGCCGCCTTACTGCACTGCCCTGCGCTCCTGATGGATCGAAAGGAATCCGAAAGATAAATGTCGCGGGGTGGAGCAAGAGTCAAGAAGCTATTGGGAACGAGCACATGCCTATGGAAATCCTAGAACCAAGGACTAGTATAAATTCATTGAAGACGAAGCGGGAAAAGCTGCAAATCAAATATTTCTAGAATCATACAGGATTTCTACCACTGCACCGATATAATTCGATATTTCCAAGATTCTCCCCGATCATGGATTGCAGTAGGAGTGCTCTTTTGCATGCCTCCATGCCAGTCGGCTTTTGACCTGCAGTTACCATTGCCTCACCACTGCACATCACGGGGATAACAGGTCTTTGGCGGCAGGGTACAGCATAAAAAATTGCATGGCTGCCAAGCAGACGCGGCAGGTGAAAAATTATAGGATACGGGAAGCGGCCGGTTTGTCAGATATCCGGATTTCTGATTTTATGCAATTGTCCGCGCAGCTTACCTCTAAAAGACTTTAGCGCTTCATAGTGGCCCATAAGTTCGTCTGCGCTTTCAATTGACATCAGTCCGGCATTGAAGGAGCCTTCATGCGGAAGTAGAGTTCAGATGTCTTGAGGCCGTCAGTGACTGCTGGATCTGTTCCAGATTCAAGCACTATCCTCATCAGCAGCCGCTGGATCTGGTTGGAAAGGACTACGCTTAAAATTTTGTAGAAGATCAGTTTCATTGTGGATAGGGTGAAGCTGCCTTGCGGGGGCGGTTCTCTTATTTCTTCAGGTTTTTAAATTCATCCCTACCTGCAGGCTCCTGCTGTCATAACGGTAATGGGGAATTATCGGTATAGGATGCGTCAGGAAGGAGGCTGCTTGCGGCAGCCTTGCCGACCAGCCCTGCGCCTCAACGCATAAGATGAAAATAAATAGTATGATCCCATGTTTCAAATTTAACAAAAATCTTACACCCTTAGGAAATTAAAATAGTAAAGTTCGTGAAAGCAATCTTTCGTGAAGCAATAGTAGGAGCCGCCGCTCCAGATCATACCCTCTAGAATATCATGGATAGGCAGGGAAGGAAATATCGGGCCGATTCATGAATACGTTGAATTCGACCTGGAGGACATTGATCACAGGAGGGTCGGGCTCAAGATGCTTGAAAAGCCGCATGCATCTGTTACAGGATTGCCGGCCCGCTCGAGCCGATGAAGAAATTTGTCCAGAATGCCACCGGTGAAGATCTGGACGGCTACGAGTGCGTTATGAAAACTGGCGGCGGGAGGCTCAGCATCGCTATCGGCGTCAGTGGCCGGTACGCTATAGAGGGTAGGGCGGCAAGACTTTCTGAAGTGGATCTCAATTAGCAAATCCGTTTACGTCGACGAGAGGCGTATTTCTCTTGACCACAGCGAAAACCCTGCTGATGAGCTTGCATTTTATGTTGTTTAGAATAAGGCTGTGGTGTTTTCCTTCGTTTTTCTTTTTCTTATAGTATTCCCTTAGCTGCGTATCGTGCCTAAGGCATGTCAGTGCGCACATCCTAAGCATCGTCTTTATTTTCCTGTTTCCAAAGCGATGTATGCGTGCGTTGCGCTTCACGCTGGAGCCGGATTCGTGCTCAAATGGAGCTACTCCTGCATAGCAGGCATATTTCCGCCAATTCTCAAACTGGCTGAAGTTGCCGGTGGTAATGACCAGATAGATTGCCGTCATCTTGCCGATTCCTGGAACTGAGGTAATAAGCTTGTAATGTTTTGAAAGGGCGCAATTGCGGTCTATGGTTTCCAGCATTTTCAATTCAATCTCAGTTCTGTGGATTTTTAACTGGTTCACAATCCTAAGATTTAGCATTTCAATAGGATGAAATACGGTTGCTGAAGAAAAATCCTTGTTTTCCTTGGTAGAGTTCAGGATCAGCAATGCTTTTGATGTCTTCTCCCTTTCAGCAAACAACAGCCTCAATTTTTGGATGTCCTGGACTGGAGCCCTGTACAGGCGCAGTTTTTCGAAATGCCGGATACTATACAAGGCTATTTCTCTTGCGTCCGTTTTGTCATTTTTCCCGCGTACAAGACCTTTGGATAATTTGATTTCCATGGCATGGATAATCCAAAGGTCAGCTTTTCGCAAAGCAAGACCGAGCGTTAAGGGAAAGGTATAAATGCCTGTATTCTCACTGCAGAATAAGGCGTTTTCAATGCAGATTTCATTCTGTTCGAGATATTTGAATATCTTAGATATGCCTTCCTCAGCATTTTCAACCTGCAGATGCTTTAAAACTTTCAAGGACAGGCGTTCTAAAATCACAAAATCTAATTTGCTTTTTGAAACGTCAACTCCTATATGGTATGAATAAGTATCCATCGCAAGTTTATAGATTCTTTAAGAATAGAAATTGAAACTAGAGTTCAATTAGTCGTTTTGAAGCAAACTAACATATCAATAGCTCGATTGAAGACTCGACAAAGTAGCTGGGAATACATCCTATTAACTTCGATAGTTCACTCCGACAAGCAACTCTGCTTTAGAAGGCACATAAATACTGTTTCAAGCTGTGGAAGACTCATAAAAGTCGCTAGGTACCATTCCCTGTCAATTTAGATAGTTCACTTCTCGCAGCTAAAATAAATAATTAAAATGTTTACTGATTAAAGCAGATATAAAGATACAAATATCTGATTTTAAACGCAATACATCTTTGTTAATTTATGTGACTATTTTTTATTTGATGATTTTTACGTCTTGCCCTTTGTAAATAAAGGCAAGGACGTCGTAATGCCTTGGCCAGTTGGTCCGGGGATCGAGATCTCTTACAACGAGGAAGGAGCTTGCTTTTTTCGTAGTCAAAGTAAAGTGCAAAGAAGTCGTCTTCAAGGGCGATGTCCGCGTATCCCTTTTCCCTGTCCAGCTGCTTTACAAATTCAGGTTTGGCTAAAAAATCAGCGCCGAAGTAGTGGTTTGGTTCTCCCAGGATCACGACCTGCCTGTCTTTTACATTGCTCTCCAGGACCGCCTTTACGTCTTCTAAAAGTTTCGATCTTTAACTCGGTAAGCCTTGTTTTTGCTGAGTCTATACATTTCAAAAACTCTATGCGCCATGATTCTGCCACAAATCTCTGATTACTAAGTGTTATAACAGCTTTTGATATAGTAATGATTTGAATTTAAAATTGAATAAAAGTGCTTTAAACTGTGTTTTGATTCTAGGTGCGCCAATTCTACACCTAAATTCACAGTAATACTAATTCAATATTTTTTAAGATAGTATTTATGTAATAATTTTTAGGTAAAAGGATGAAATTAAAGTAAGTGAGGGAGAAACCTGTTCTTTATTGTGAATTAAAATTCTTAAAACTATATAATTTTTTACTATAACAATTTTAAATTATAATATCATGGTAATCGATCTCATCACCCGTGAAGATTTAAACGAATTTAGAAATCTTCTTTTGAATGATTTAAAGCAATTCATTCAACCTCAGTCCCTACAGGAAAATAAATGGTTAAAATCTTATGAAGTCCGAAAATTATTGAATATTTCTGCAGGAACTTTGCAAAATCTCCGGATAAACGGTACACTGGCTTACACCAAAATTGGACGCCTTATGTACTATAAATGCTCAGATATCGAAAAAGTTCTGAATAATATCTAATTTAAAAACGACATTTCGATTTTTTTAAGCTCTTGTGTAAGGAAAAGTGATTCTGGGCTCCGAAAACTATTTCAAGAAATTCAAAAAAACAATTTCCGTTATCCTGTGGCAACTTTTGCGAGTGATTTTTAAATTAAAGGGCTATCACCATATTGTATTGGTTCCAGCAATTTATTGAAACCAATTATAGGAGTATAAATTTTCATAATCCTTTTCGATAATTATGAATTTTATTAAATTTGACAGCCAAGAAAAATTCTTGCTAGTATCTTTTATGGCTCAAAAAACATTTCATGATTTATCCGCCTAATTTAAATTCACAGAATTCTTTTTTATAGAAAAAGTATCTAACAAAAAAATGGCGCAACTAGTCTGTAAGTGGTGCCATTTGGCTTCCCCTTCCTAGTCGAGGTGTCTCCATTCGAACCTGCGATCTTCCCAATCGCAATCGGGACGTGATAACAATTCAATTATGTTTTTTTAAAATAAAAAAGTTCTATAAATATAGGGCATAGATTTTCCGGGGTAATCAATTTGTTTAAAGGGAAAGGCCAATTAAAGCCAAAAAACGTTATTAACTGCACTAAATTGATCACTTGTTTGTTGATGCATTACTTTCGTTATATAATTCTAATGATATATAATAGGAAATAAAATTGTGCTATGGAGGAAATTATCACTAAAGAAGATTTAAGGCAGTTTGGTTTGCTGTTGTTAGATAAATATGCGAACTATTATTAGAGAGAGTAATAATGGAACAACTCAAATTTTGCAGCCTGAATGGCTGAAAAGTAAAGCCGTGAGAAAGTTACTGGATATTTCTGCAGGTTCAGTGCAGAACCTTAGAGTCTCACAGAAGGTGCGTTTTAAAAAAGTCCTAGGCTCATATTATTACAACAAGGAAGATCTTCTAAAACTTTTTTATGATGAATAAAGCAAATAAAAAAACTGAAGATCCGATAATGAATTATTTATCTATTTGTCTGGACGATCCAAAGCTCAATGTATGGCACCTGGCAATTTTAACAGCAATTCTAAGTCTGTGGTATAGGCAAGGAGAGGGGCTAAGAGTTAAAGTTAGCCGGAGAAGTATTATGATGCTTTCACACATACATACACTGCCTACTTATCACAAATACTTTAAAGAGCTTCAGAATTTTGGCTATATAAAATATATGCCTTCTTATCATCCAGGCAGCAGGAGCAAGGTTGAATTAATTAAAAAGAGGTTATCTCGAAATATGAGATAACCTTTTTTACGTTTTAATTATTGTGGACTATAATGAAATATTATATTTCTTTTTAATTATTTCTATTTCTTTCTCGAGTCTGCTCAGTATAGTCAGATCTTCCATTCCCATTTCGATTTTTTCAGGGTTTAGTTTCCTATTCAAGAGCGTCATTTCACGTCCTATGGTAGCTTGTTCTGTGATAGCGTAAGATTCAGTCTGTTTGACTGATGAATGTCCTAGCATTTCCTTTACTACATTAATAGGGACGTTATTGTTCAATGTTACTGTACTTCCAAATGTTCTGCGTGCCATATGTGTGTTAAGGGTGAAGGGAAAACCGCATAGAGATGCAATTTCTTTAAGGTATTCATTCATTTTCTGATTAGAAGAAACCGGCAGTACAGTTCCACGTTTAAGACAGAGCGGATGATCTTTGTATTTTTCAAGAATTTCAATCGCCTTTGGAAGAAGCGGGATTCTTGCCGTAGAATTTGTTTTCTGCCTTTCCGATAAAATCCACTGATTTCCGTCAACGCCATCTTTTATATCAGCTTTCTGGAGTTGAAATGCATCAATGTAAGCAAGTCCTGTGTAGCATTGGAAAACAAAAATATCGCGCACGGTATTAAGCCGGTCAGTCGAGAATTCGCGTCTTTCCAGTTCAGCTAATTCTTTTGCAGATATAGGCTTCTTTACGATTTTAGTTTTCTTTCCTTTAAAATTCTTAAATGGATCTTTGATGATGATTTCTTTATCGATAGCTCGTATTACAATTTTCTTGAAATTGGAAATGTATTTGAGCGTGGTATTATTTGCGCATTTTCTTACGGCACGAAGATAGAACTCAAAGTCTTTGATGAATTCAAAATTTAAATCAGCAAACTCAAGATCACCAGCATTGTATTTTAATTTTATGAAAGCTGTTAAGTGGTTTTTGGTAATATTGAACCGCTCCAGTGTAGCTGCTGTATATCCGTTTCCAATCAGGGCTTCCAATTCATCATTGTGTTTTTGAAACTCTTCCAGCACCTTTGCCCTGGGAGTTATTCTTCCCATGACATGGTCCATGATCTTTTGGGAAGTTATGGGTTTTCCGCTATACATAATTTCGGCTTTGATTTCATGGATTTTCGAAGTGAGTGAATCCAGGAAAAAGTTCAGCGACTTCGCATCTTCTTTTGTGCCTGTTGCTCTCTCTGTTTTCTTGTTCCAGCGCTCAGTGTCCCACTGGCGTCTGGTGGATGCTTCTTTCGGGATTCCGTTAACGGTTATCCTGAAATAGACACTTCTAATGGTACTCTCATTGTGGCGGGGTGCTTTCAAAAAGAAAATCAACCCAAAGCTGTTCTCTAGCATAATTCAACTTTATTAGATTAGTAAATGTAGAATTATAACCTCATTTAAACAAGATGTAAACGTGCTTGACCCCTTTGATATCGGGACTTAAGATAGAATTTTGTGGTGCAACTTTGAGCTTTGAAAATGCGCCACGAATGCGCCACAGAGTTTTTGTTCGATTTTATAAATATTGAAAAGCGGTATAAAAGAAAAAACCCTGCAAATCGTTGGATTTGCAGGGTTTACCGCTCTTTTTGGCCTTTTTTGAAAACTTTGAAAAGTCTCTTTTTTAGCCTTCAGCGGAGAAAGAGGCCCCGTAGTCCTTATGTTGATCTCAGTGATTATTGACGTTTTGAGCTTTTTTAAAAATTAGGTACACCTATAGGTACACTTAGAATTTGACTCTCAATAGAGTTGCTAAAATACAAAATTTATATATGCGAAATTTGTTATTGATAAATTTGAACAAATATATTTACATTATTTTGTACGAAATAAATAACTAATGTACCTCTTCCATAAAAATAATCCTCAAAGTATTATTATGATTTAAAGAATACCTTTTATCTAAATTTTCTTTTGGTACGAATCAAGATGCTGATATTAAGGATATTTATTACTGGTTTAAAATTGGTACAAATGCTGTAATATTTTACAAAAATAGCAATGTAGATCCACCATTGGGTATCAAACAAATTTCATCAATCTGAAAACAGACATGGCATTGACAGCAGTTGTGAATTAAAAAGCTTGTATGTTAAAATTTCTTATATTTGCATCACAACAACCCCAGCTATTGTGATTTGAATACTAGTTAGTTACCTACATCTAGCAATAATTTAACGGAAATTTTAATGTCTACAACTGCAACAAAAAAGGAGTTGGTAGATTTTCTTTGGGAGTGGGCAGAAAGCCACTATGACTGGGGAAAATTACTGATTCATAAGGTCGTTACTAGCGAGTCGTCCTTGTCTTCCACGGACAGACAGGAAATCTTCAATTATTTTTTACAATCTATCGGTCAACACACGGGTTTGACCGCTGTTACAAACAGTAAGCCAATATATAAGCCAACTGACAAAATCATCGAAATCACGAAACTATCGGAAGTTACGGGCGTGAACCGTTTGGCGAAAAATCAGACAATTGTGTTCAGTAAAAATCTGACTGCAGTCTTTGGAGAAAACGGAACTGGTAAAACCGGTTACGGCAGAATTTTAAAATCTTTAGGTTTCAGCTACGACCCGAACAACAAAATTCTGCACAATATATACGGAACGGTAGAAAACAAATCTGCCAAAATTGATTACTCTGCAAATGGTACTGCCAATTCCTTTACTTGGGATGGCACAAACAACAATGCGGATTTGGCAAATATTTCGGTATTCAATAACCATTGCGTACAAATATCACTATCAGACCGACAGCTTATTGTTTCGCCTATCGGCTTTCATCTATTCAATCTCGTAACGGCTGAACTTGCAGAATTGAACAATCTGCTGATACAGGAAACCGCCAAGCATCCTATCACTATGGCTTTCTTGCCGCTTTTAACAGTCGGTACGCCGCAACAAACTTTCATTGCAAACCTTTCTGGTTCTGTGCCACAGCAAAAAATAGAAGAATTATCAGCCTTTACAGATGCTCATGCGCAAGACCTTAAAGATAAAGAATTGGAGCTGATTGGCTTGAATAAAGCTTTGCTTGAGACTGAAATCAAAAACTACAACAATTCTGTTGCCGAATTAAAGCTTTTGGCAAACCACATGCGCGGTGCGCAAACGGAATTTACTGCTGCAAAGTGGCAGACACTTATTGATCTAAACAAAGAAATTGCAACGCTGGAAGCTCAAACGAAGAAAGGAATTAAGGAAGTCGCGGAAACAAACGGCATTACTTTTTATGATACCCCGCAATTCCAGTCATTTATCAAGGCGGCAGAAGACTACATCAAGATTATCGACAAACCGGAATATCCAGCTGAAGATGACACTTGCGTATATTGCAAACAGCCTCTTGAAAGCACAGCCAAAGAGTTACTTGAAAGCTATCGCACTTTATTAAACGACAAAACGCAGGAAAACTTGCAGGCATTTAAAGATCGTAAAAAGACACTTCTGGATGCGGTTGCAACAATTGATACCAATCTTATTTTGCACCAGCATACTTTCGGTGCGAATAATGACCAGACAGCAAAGCAGCCGGCAGCGATTGCCGAATACAATAAGGTTCTTGGCGCTTTGAAGGACTCCTTTGTAAAGGGTGAAGTTACAGTAGATTCCACTTTTACTTTCGACTACTTGAAATACATCAAATTTATTGAAGACAAGGAAACGGCGATAAATGGAGTTTTAAAGATTAAAAACGATTCACTCGCGAACATCGCAACAAAAGAAACGGAGTTGAAAAACAGGATTGCGGAGCTAAAAGACCGAAAGCTGTTATCAACAAAAGTACAGGACATTAAGGATGCTGTAGCAAACCACAAAATTGTGTCCGTGCTAAATGCGAACGTCAGCACGTTCAATTCTTCTTCAATAAGCCGCAAGACAACACAGGCAAGAGAAGAGCTTGTTGCATCCAACTTCGGCGCAATCTTCAAATCCGAATTGTCAAATTTACGCAAAGGTCATATCAATATCGATGTGAATTTGAGTACGGATAGAGGAAGCTCTAAGGTATCGCACCGTATCAGTGCGCATACGCTAACAGATATTTTGAGCGAAGGGGAGCAAAAGGCTATTTCTTTGGCCGAATTTTTGGCCGAGCTTCAACTTGACAACGTAAAAGCACCTGTCATTTTTGACGATCCTGTGAATAGTCTTGACCATCATATTATTGATGATGTTGCGCGACGTTTGCTAAAATTGTCGGCAGAAAGACAAGTTGTTATCTTTACGCACAGTGTGCTTCTTTTTAACAGCCTTCTTTATTTCAGCAAACAGCCATTATACAAGGCAATGGCTTGTAAACTCTACAATTCTAAAAACGAATACAACGAAACCGGCTTCATTACCGATGCGGATGAAGAAAAAAACAGCGTGAAAGATTATCTTTCAAAAATTAATGTTATCATCAACAATACGCCAAAGGACAGACCGGAAGCTGAAGTTGCCGAAGATGGGTACGGTTATCTTCGTTCAGCAATTGAGTTGTTTGTTGAACACGAGATTTTCTGTGGTACTGTTAAAAGGTATCAGAAAAACGTTGCCCTTACTCAATTCGTTAAAGTTGATGGTGCGTTGCTAAATACGCACAAGGAAAAATTAAACGAGATTTTCGAGCGATGCTGTGGATTTATAAAAGGTCATAGTAACCCAGCAGAAATCTATCATGACCCGACCATTGTAGGCCTAAAAGTGGACTTCGACGAATTTAAAGCGATACGCGATGCATTTCCTAAATAATCTCCTCATTATCATTTAAGCTATGAACACAGATTTAGTTTGGTATGTTGCCTACGGCTCTAATCTATCACAGCATAGATTTCATTGTTATATTACAGGTGGTATGCCCGAAGGCAGCGACAAGATGTTTGAAGGCTGTCGCGATACTACTTTGCCACGAGAAGTAAAAAGCGAAATTTTGGACAGGGAATTGTACTTTTCTGAGAACTCGCAAAGCTGGCAAGGTATGGGCGTTTCTTTTATAAGCAAAGAATCATCGCCTACCGCTAAAACATATGCCGTCAAATACCTTATAACACGTGAGCAACTTGAAGATTTGGCAAAGCAGGAAACAAGTACGCAGCGAACTATCGTGCTTGATTTCGAGAGGACGATCGAAGAAGGTTTTACCATCTTTAGACAGGCTTGGTATGGAAAGTTGCTGTTTCTGGGTTTGGATGACGATGTTCCTGTGTTTACTTTGACAAGTGAAACAGACAGGCAAAATATAACAAGACCTAGCGATGAATATATCCGAACGATTGCACGCGGGCTTGAACAACAACACGCATTATCCACTGCTGAAATAGCTTTATATCTTGAGGGTAAGGCCGGTGTTGTCCCTTTGCAAGCACATGAAATTTATGCCATCATTGTGAACCGCAATACTTCTTTGGAAGATGCCGTGCGTCAGATAATGAATTCTTTAATAGAAGATTTGAATGAAGCTGTCACGGACGAGACCAAGAAGGAAGCACAAATGGCAATTGACCGTTTTGCGCAAGCTTATTATGGCAGAGTAAACTTTGGATAGTTTAAAGGCAGCAAAAAAAAAGTCTCATATAAATATCTTATTAGATTGAATGCGACCGATATAATTTGCTTTATATCGGTCTTTGTTTTACCCTACGAAAGAGAAATGCACGAAGCCTTTTGCAATTCTATTTTTTTCACTGCACAGTTAGTGTGGAGTTCAAAATTTACAAGAATTCAACTTTATAATCAGGCATTTTTAAAAACTTTCTTCTATAATTACCCTGTTCATACCATTTAAAAACATTTTGTTTTTAGACTGAGTGCTAAAAATCTCTTTAAGTTTGTGCCAGTATACATCGTCCACATTGTCGGCAATGTGTTTGCAAATTTGATATGCTAGTTCTTCCTCGAATGATAACCACTTATCGCTCATTATTATTTCAGTTCGTGGTGAATTTAAGTCAAGGTCACGATTTCCGCAAACGTCAATAACTATTGCAAGCGGAAATGGCCATGCCAACCGAACTTGATTATTCTTTATTAAATACCATTCGATAAATAAACTTGTCGGGACTTCTATACCATGTAATGATAGTCGCGACGCGGAGCGAGTATATTGGTTTGACGACTTATTCTCTTTAATTTCTCCATCATCATTAATTGTTATTGATGTTCCAGTTTCCTTGATTAGATTTTCTTCAATCTTGATACTTTTTTGAAGTTTATAGGGCTTTCCCTCAATATCAACTTCCCTAAGTTTAAGGTCTATTTCCATGACAGGCTCACCATGACTTTCTAAAATTGCTGCTGCCACAGAACCAATGATGCCAGTTGATTTATCGTCTAATTCAATATCAAACCTTCTTATATTGTCATGTTCGCGCCAAGTATAATCTTGCATCGATATTGCTTTCGTTTCGATGAAGCTGTTTTCGTCACGCACCTTTGATGTTGTTGTCGTTTCGATGTTAATTTTGAATGGCGGGTTCGGAATCACTTGTTCAACAGACTTAATAAATGCATCTTCGGATAGGTCTTCCCAAGGATTTCTATTCTTTCGAAGTATGAGTTTTGTTGTTGTTCCGGGAATTTCTCGCGAACCACTTTGAATCAAGAATATACTTTCTTGCCCTTCTACTGTGATTCTCAAAGCGTCGCTCGACTTATGGGGCTTATATAAACGTTTAGTGTCGACCATTAATGTATCGGCAACCATAAAGCTTGATAGAATGCCTATTCCAAACCTTGAAGTTGGTGTGAAATCCGCATTAGACTCAGACTTCAAATTATAAAAGTCAGCAGATTTATAAAATGACGAACCAACGCGGGAATAGTAGTTATCAATAATGTATTGATCCATACCCGTACCGTTGTCTATTACTTCAAGAATTGTTTCGTCATTTTCTTTATAGTATTTGACAGTTATTGATGGTTCATAGAGATTTCCCCAATTTTTTTCCTGTGCTTGCCTAAGCAAGCATGCATCAATGGAATTTTGTAGCAGTTCTCTTAAGGCGACTTCGGGGCTGCCGTAAAGCTTTGTTCCCATCAAGAGGTCTATAACCTGTCGCTTGCTAAGATTAAATTGCGTATCTCTATAAATATATAGTGGTTCGCCGCGCACGTTCTTTTGTGTAGAGATTTTTTCACGATTAACTTTAAAAGGAAACTTCAAGACTACATTGCGACCTTTGTTCGCATTATATTCATTGAGAGAAGAAACTATATTGTTACAAATTGACAATTCATGGTCGATAAAATTACAAAATTGATGAATCGACGCTTCAATAGCGGGATGGGTGCATTTTGCGCTAAACTGTATAATCTCCGGTTTAATTTCCCATGCCTCAATTGCTCGATGTTTGTTCCATTCTAGCAAAGACACGGGATTCCGAACATATAGATGCGAGAAAAGTATTGCTGGGGTTCTCTTTGAATCAAAATCAAGAATATCTGCAAGCCTTAGAATAGCACCGATAAGTGGTAAGCAGGCCGAAATATCAATTGCACATAGATGGTTTTTTTCAAGGTCCAGCAATTTAAGGGCATCTTCGTTGTGGCTGTAGCAAATCTGTGCGAGTTCAACAGTTAAATCACTGTCACGAAATCTAATTTCTCCATTCCAATCTCTATCAATAATATCACGTGCTCGTTCAGCATGGGTTTGACGAATAAATTCACTTATCAAAAATGCCTTAATGTTGTCTGCTTGGCTGTTCTTTCCCTGAATAATAAAACGATAAATAATTTCTTGTTGGTCAGGTCGAGCTTCATAAAATCTTTTGAATTGATTGTAGGCGGCTTCTTCCTCTTTATCAGCAAATTCAGGGTCATTGTCCCAAATCTTTTTCCAAGCAAGTACATCTTTCTCGTCTGGTGCCATTCCAATGTCATGAAAGAATGCGCTCAAAATTAAAAGCATTAATTCAGGTGTGGAAAGATTCTCAATATTCTTAACACCTAAAAGACGCTCCATGATGTTAAGAACCCTAAACAGGTGATCGCCATCATGCAGGGTGTATTCTCCCATGTGACGTAAGATTGTCTTAGTGCGTTGGAAAGAATCTGCAACCGCAGCATTGACAAGAGTTACAACTTCGCTATCTTTCTCTTTTGTTCTTTCTTTTAATGTTGCATAAAGCAAGCTTTTCTCTAAACGAGGTAAATATTCATCTTTGTAATCGTCTGCCATTACTCTCTATTTTGTTCTTAATTGAAATGTTTATGCGGGAAAATACAAAGTTACAACACTTAATACAAATTGCTGTATGGATGTGTTAACAGAAATTATAAACAAAGATAAGGATGCATTATGCGTCTTTATTTTTTTTAAAGATATTTCTTTTTGGGGTTGAATGATCTTTAAAGTCATCTTAGCTTTTTGTACAGAAATAGTGTCAAATCCGAAATCAACATGATTCGAAATTTATTTAATAACTTCTAAAAATTGTTTAAATTATCTTCGGTATTATAAAAATGGAAAGATTTCCGTATTTAATAATCTCTTTTTCTTTTATATTTATTCCAACCTGAACTAGGGATGCTCTCATTTTGCTGAACTTTTTGATTTTCCAAGTTCACCGTTATGCCAATCCGTTTATAAATTGTAAAAAAATCTCATTAAATTCATCGGAAATCAATTGCGGAAAATGATGGGGGGAAGGAATGATCATATGTTTGCCATTGCCCGTCCTTGCAACCATCTCCCCAGTTATATCAATACCTTTTGACCATCCACCGGTAACTACTAACAAAGGAATACCGTCGTCTTTTACAATCGATAGTTGTCCAACTAGTGTCTCTTTTGAAGGTGTCTTTAATACAGAGACTGCATTGCCCATGGCAACAAGTTCTTCTTTGCTAAGAGCTGAACCACCGACTTCATGCGGTATGTGCATAAATTTAGAAAAACGTTTGATACGGCTTGCCGGTGAAAATGAAAGTTTTAAAATTGCGAGTAAACGTAAAACGAACAACAGAACGGGGAACCGGTTTACTGCCAATGCCTGCATTCCTGGCTCAATTAATGTCAATGATTTTACCGCAGCAGGCCTTTGGGCAGCAGCTGCAAGAGCGACACAGCCACCAAAAGAATGTCCAACCAAGTGTGCGCCATCACCCAGTAATTCCGCTATCAATTGTCCATCCGCATCCGCATCATCAGGCCGGTTGGGTGATGGACTTTGCCCGTGGCCAGGGCGATCAGGGACAAGTAATGAAAAGCCAAGTTTAGCTAATCTTTCCTGGGTTGAAAAATGTGTTGCTCCTGATTTTTTAGTTCCCTGAACTCCTCCATGTACTAATACAATCTTAACGAGACCATTTCCCCAGGTCGTGATATGTAATTTATTTACATCATACATTCTAAATTCCTTTATAATATTTATTTTTAATGTTTGGAAATATAATCGGCTCACAGATTAAATACGTGAGTAAATATTCCTCTAAGCTAAATCTCCTATTTTTTGATCTTCTAAAAAACAGCAGGCGGACACAAATGTATCCGCCCGTCTTAATACACGGTTAGTCTCCCAACAATCCAGTGTTTAAATTAGGTATGGATATATTATATCTCGGCCGTTTATAGGCGGTAAAACTGTTTTAAATAGCCAAAACGATGAATGTTGTAATCAAAAATGGTGCGCTTATTTTAATTAATCCCCTTAGCCCTAAGAAAAAGGAAATTAGTCGGAATTATTTCTTTAATAACTGGGTTGGCGTAATATCAAACTGCTTTTTAAAGGCAAAAGAAAAGTGCTGTAATGTTTCAAATCCCAAATCAAGATATATCTCGCTGGGTTTTTGTTTCTTTTTCTCTATTAAAAAATAGGCTTCCGACAGGCGCTTTTGAATCAGCCAGCTGCTGGGTGTACTTCCAAAAATCTTTGTGAAATCACGTTTAAACGTTGATAAGCTCCTGCCTGTTAAAAAGGCAAATCGCTCAAGGCTAACATTGAATTTAAAATTACGGTTCATAAATTCCTCAATATTGATTTTCTGGGGAATACCAAAATCAAAAAAGAGGCCCGCCAGTTCCGGCTGTGATTGCAGCAGGATTAACAAAAGCTCTTCCCTTTTCACATCAGTAAAAGGTTCACTAATTTTTGTACGGTAGTAATGGGGTAGTAGTGACTGTATGTAGGATGGTAACAAATCATTCTTATGGATCTTAATCAGAGTGTCTTCGGAATCAAAATCTACAATCGTTGTCGGATATTTATCCTGAAATCTCCTTAGAAACGCCGCATCAAAAAAAATAAAAACCTTTTCTATCTCATTATTTATCCTAATCTTGTTGTAACGGGCAAGACTGTTTTTTCTGGCAATACAACCATCCCCGGCAGTAAGTACATCGTATTTGCTGCCGTCATAAGTATTCATTATCCCTTTCAAAATATAAACAAAGGTATGTTCGGCAACAAACTGTTCCGGGGAGATTTCCTTACCTACATAGCCCATATATGATGTATCACTCATTTTCTTTATCAAGCTGCTTTATATTAACGATAAGTTCAGGAATTAATATTCCATTGCCAATTTTTATGTCCTTTGGTAACCGGTACACCCCGGTGTCACCATCTACCTTCAAAGTTACATTTTCTAATATAATTTTTAAGTCTTCTTTATCTTTTTTACTCCACTTACCGATGCCATAGCTGATGGTAATATGGCCTTTTTCCATACGTAAGCCGTTAAGCGAATCCTTAAATTTATCCTTCATGGCACCCTTCCCGGATTCAAGGTCAGCGCTGATGGCTATAGTAAGGGGTTTGCCTGTTTCGTTGCTAATATATAGCCTTCTGGGTTTGTTGCATGATATACTTAACATTGCTACTATAATTAAGGAAGTTTTTCTGATGTGTTTTAAAAAAATCATTTATACATTTTTTAATGAATACGCTGTTTTAATTTGGCCTTTTCGATATTCCTGTTAATGAGCTTTGTGAAAAATCCCGGGGCGATCCTGCTCATCAATTTCATAACTTTTGATAAACCAGGGTTAATTTCAAAGCGGTCCTTCAAAATGCCTTTTATTGCTACCCTGACCATATCTTCCACCCTCATGGCACCATTTGCATTCTGCTTTTCAGCGATAGCTGTCTGAAGCGGCTTATCTGTTTTTGGAGGCGCTACTTCAAATACCTTTACACTGGTATGTTTCAACTGAAGCCGCAATGCCTGGGAATAAATATGAACCCCGGCTTTGGTGCCGCAATACAATGGAGATATAGTAAAAGGTATGTAGGCCAGGCCCGAGGTTATGTTTACTATTGCCGACGAATCCTTGAGTGCCAAATGGGGCAGGAACTGATGTATCATACGCACCGTACCAATAAAATTGGTATTGATCTCGTCAACAACATTTTCCAGATTAACGGTCTCATCAAACAATTCCTCACTGCGCATGATACCGGCATTATTTATAATGATATTTAACTCCGGGAACTCTTCCGTTATCCGGTCATACAGCGCCTCGATCTCCTTAACATCATTCAGGTCACTTTTGATAATGCTGATATCAGGAAACTGCTTTCTAACCTTTTGAAGTTTTGCCGAATCCCGCCCTGTAATAATGACCCTGGCCCCAAGCTGCATTAATTGCTTGGCAAATTCTAATCCTATACCGTTAGATCCACCGGTTATTAAGACGGTGCTTTTATTTAAATCCATATCGTAATTTTTTATTTCTGTTATTTGTTCAGTTAATGATCAGCCTCTTTTTTTTTGAAGCATGATCCCTTTGCTATCGATCCCCAAAATTTCCTGATAAACACTGCTATCATTGCAAAAACGACTACTATCATATCCTTAAATTTTAAAGTTTAATTATAATTCCACCCTGATGCCGAATGTAGGGAATACCCCAAAGCCTATATTATAAACCTTACCGGTATCAGGCAGGAAGATCTCTGTATTCACATTGAAGCGGTTTGTAATATCAACAATGTCAACAAAGGCCGAAAAAACACCCCACTTTGTCAGTATATTATAATCTGCCCTAAGATCCAGACTTATAAAGTCAGGGAGCCTTCTGCCATTCACAGCAGTTATCTCCTGTCCATACTTTACCTTATCAGGGTCATTTAAAACATTATCGTGTACAACAAAACTGTCTGTCGGACGGCCGGTACTGTAGCGGAATTTACCCGAGAAAATCCATTTCTCGTTTGGCTTATAGCTGCCCAGTAAGCTTACGGTGTGTGGGGTATTAAATACGTAATTGTAGCGGCCCAAACCGTTGTGGTCATCTCTTTCACTCTGCATATAGGAATAACTAACCTGTCCGTGGTAATTTGTAGAAAGCCTCTTGGTCAGACTTATATCCGAACCATACGCAGTGCCGGTGCCTTTATTATTGAAATAGCTCTGGAAGCTGTTGGGCTGCACCGCTACATTGTCAAATTTTTTGTACCAGCCTTCGGCGACAAATTTCAAATCGCTTGAAAATTGGATCCTGTAACCTAAAATAGACTGGAAGGATCGTTCATTTTTTAATTCATTGCCTGAAGACTGCCCTGCAATATTTGAATAGGCGGCATCCTGATAGTAGAGACCGGTAGCAAAATTTATACTTTGTCTCTCGTCTAGTGTCATGCTGCCGCTAAGCCTAGGGGAGATAGAGTTCTGCTTCGTAAATCCGGTATAGTCATAACGAAGGCTAGGGTTCAGGGTCAGAAAATCAGACACCTTCCATGAAAGGGTGAGGTAACCTGATCCGTTAAAGGCAGTGGATTTAAAGTTTGAATTGTATAGAGCAGGTTGTAAAACCTGGTAATATTGCGAAGGATTAAATGCCAGGTCCGACGTGCGGAATGAATAGATGGTATCTGTCCTGCTCAGGGTCCTTTCATAATCGAGGTTTATGACCATTGCATCTACGCCGGCAGTAAGGGTCATTTTATCAAAACGTCGTGTATATATGGAGCGGTAGCCCGCTTCATTCTGATTATTCCTGATCACTCTCAGGTCAGGGTCATAGCTGCCATATTTTGGGTCAATAATAGTACCGTCTGGCTCAAGAGAAGGTGTAAACCTGCCAAAATGGTTATTTACCATTGAGGATCTGTAGTAAAGCACATTTTTAATATTGCTGTCGGAATCTAATAGTGTCCTCAGGTTGAGGCCGATGGTTGCTTTGCTTCCCCTGTGATTGTACAAGGCCGTCCCGCTGCTGTTATCATCATTTATATTGGTGCCTGCCTCTACATCATCAATAGTCCTGACAGGCCTCTCGGGATTATACATGGCGATAAAAGACAGTTTATTACTGGCATTAAGCTGTGTGGTCGTTTTTACGATATAATCGCCATAGGAAATGGATGCTCTTTGCTCACCTACAAGACGGATCAGAAGCCCGAAATTTTGGTATCGTGCCGAGGCGAACAGGCTCGTGTTTTTTGAAATGGGGCCATCAGCGATAACCGTTGCCCCAAGCAGGTCAAATTGCCCGCTGAAGGACCAGCTCTCTTTATTTCCCTCTTTAACCCCGAGGCTCAGGTAGGACGAGGACCTTCTTCCGAAGCCGGCATCAAAGCCACCGTTTTGAAATTGTACATTATCAATAATCCTTGGCGCGAAAATGCTGAACCTGCCGCCGTTGGGATCGTTGAAGCCGGAGTTGAACCCTTCTGCTTCCATATGGGAAAGGTCAAAGTAGGGTATGTCATCTACCATATATATATTATCGCGTGTGCCTTGTCCCCTTGCAGCAATGGCGGAAAACTGCGAGCCGCTGCTTACAACACCGGGCAGGTTTGAAAGGGCGCGCATAATATCACCCTGTGCACCGGGGCTGCGGAATATTTCTTCCCTGGAATATGAAAAAGCGGAAACGGGCGTTAAGGGATTTCTTTCACCCTTATAGGCCTGAATTTTCACTTCATTTAACGTTGATGCTTCTTCGGTTAATTCTATTTCAGAATAATACGTTTTATTTGCGGTGATGGTCATTTCACTGATTTTTTTCGTCTGAAACCCTATTGAAGATACGGTTACAGCGTAGGTTCCGATAGGTATATCAGTGATTGTAAAGGTTCCTGTGCTGTCGCTGACAGCGGCAAATTCAGTCTCGTCTATCTGGATGCTTGCCCCGGGAGCCGGCTGTTTGGTAAATTGCTCAATAATTTTGCCTTTAAAGCTGCCCATTGACTGTGAAAAAGCGAACGGTCCGACAAGGCATAATACTGCGGCAGCTAATGCTTTATGCCTTGATTTTGAAATACCTGCCTTGATTTTGGCTGCTTTAGCTCTTCTACTTAATAATGTTTTCCTTTTTTCCATTGCCTGTTATTTATATGACAAAGTTGCAAAAAGAAAAAGGTGCTTATTTACCTGTAAAGTCCAATTTTGCTTACCTCAAAAGTTCAATTTTTTTTGGATTAGTGGCAAATCTTATAGGATTGTACCAATGGCATACGAGGTCTTTTGCCGGTTGTGGCGCATTGAAAATTTAAGCAGATGACGATGATCTGTTTTTCGGGCTAATCCGTTAATCCAATTTTGGCTACGAAAATTACGGATTTGGCTACTTTGCCTTTCGGGTATCTTCTGAATTTTGTCATTGAATAAAAATGCCTTTATCTGTTAAATAAAGGCATTTTTACAAAAATCTGTATTCTAAGCTTTTAGGTATTTTATTAGATAAGATTAATTGGAACTAATTATCTGTTTTCTATCCATTGTACATATAACTTCCTTTCTGAGAAATACCATTCATTGTCAATCTTTTGAAATTTATCTTTGTATTTTATAATTGCAACCATAATTTTTTCAGTGTTTTCAATGTTATTGTAATGATATGCTCTACAGTATAAAACCCCATTCGCTTCATTTTCACTTTTGAATTCTATAATCGATTGACCATTGAAGTGCATTGTTTTGTTAAACGGAGATAAGCTTTCTGTAAATAATTGAAATAAATTTTCTTTTCCTGATAGAGATTGTGTTGGCTCAATTGATGTACTATCATAGAAAACTTCGAAATTGTAGTTGTCAGTAAATAATGCAACTTGTCTGATGGTTTCTTTCTCGTCTGCGTAAACCGCGTAAAGATCTATAACCTTACGGATTTGTTTTTCATCTAAAACTTGATTGTTCATTTTTTATTTATTTTAATTCATATAATTCAGTCATAAAATCTATGTATTCTGATTCTTTTAAGTTTGTTCTTGCTCCAATCCATGATGTTGCATCATTTCCAATTATATATCTCAATTGATTTGTACCATCTGTAGTAGCTTGATATATAGTTTTTGCCACTTCCTCAGACAAGATCATTCCTTCATGCATCTTCTCAAACTTTAAAGTGAATTTTTGAATGAATGAATTGTAGTCAGTTAAACTTTCTTTGAGAGCATATTTTTCTTCAGCTGTTTTGTGAAATGTCGTCAGAACCCCACCAGGTTCGATTAATTTTACTTGAATATTTTGAGAAAGTAATTCATAGTATAAAGATTCAAAAAATCCTTCGATAGCAAATTTAGAAGCCGCGTACATTGATACTAATGGCATCCCAATTCTTCCTGCTGCCGAGGAAAGATTTACAATCATACCAGCATTATTTTGACGAAAATGAGGTAGAATTGCTCTGGTTACGTTCATTGTTCCAAAAACATTTATTTTAAACTGCTCTTCAATTTGTTGCGAAGTGAGTGCTTCAAAAAGTCCAAATTGTCCATAAGCAGCATTGTTTAAAAGAACATCAATTTTGCCGAAATGATTAATTGCTGTGCTTATTGTATCTACAATAGTTTTTTCATTGGTTATATCTAATTTTGTAACAACTATATCAGCGAATTCATTTAATTCGCTTTCTTTTTCTGGTTCTCTCATTGTTGCTACAACATTCCATCCATTTTTAGCAAAAAGAAATGCTGCGTCACGTCCAATTCCCTTAGACGTACCCGTAATTAAAATTGTTTTTGTCATTATTTATCTATTTGAAGTTAGGCTTTCTGACGGTGTAATACCATATTTTTTTTTAAAAGAAGTATAGAAGTGTGAAAGATTTTCAAAACCTAATTCTAAATAGAAATCTGAAGGCTTTTTATTCTTTTTGTGTATTAAATAATATGCTTCTTCCAAGCGTTTATTCTTTAACCATTTTGCAGGTGGATCATTAAATGTTTTGATAAAGTCTCGTTTAAATCCTGCAAGACTTCTACCAGTAAGTTTTGCAAAATTTTCAATAGGTACATTATATTTGAAATTTTCATTCATAAACTTTTCAATGTCAATTTTAAATGGTTCTGTAAAATCGAAAAGAAAACTGTTAACTTCTGGATAAATATTTTTCAATATCTCTATTGCTTCAACAATTTTTAAAAAATTCATTTTCTCATTACTAAGTTCTGGTCGCTCAATATAAGGTATCAATGATTTGAAATAGCTCGTTAAGAAGTCATCATTTTTTAAAATAATATTGTAATTTCCTTTGTAATTTCTTTCGTTTTCAATGCCGTTAAGTGCAACATACTTTTTCAAATCATCTGACTTCAATAATATAGAAACTGCTTTATATTCGTTGTCATTACCTAAAACTTTTAAACTTTTGGCAAATTGATTACGATGTGCTAAAAGAATTTGATTTTTTTTTAGAACAATTGTCCCTTTTTGATGAAAAAAATGTGTTTCTCCTGATACTTGATACGCTAATGTATGGTGTGGAATAAATTGTTCATAACCCCATTGACTATTAGAAAAACAGGAGTACACAAAAGAATTATTGCTTTTTGGATATACTTTTTCCATCATTATGAATTTTTAAAAGATATTCACGGTATTTTGCATTTCGAGCCGAAGTATTACTATCTACAATCATTAGAAAAATAACTGTAAGAATTATTGTTGTATTTATTGCTCTCGATTTAATGGATGGAAATGTAATAAACAAAATTGCGCTTGTTATTATTATTAGGGGCAATACTATAAAAACAATAGAAAAATCATTATCAGATTTAGATGTTCGCTTTATTTCAGCATCAATAAATTCTTTTGGATTTTTACTGTATTCATATTCAAATTGTTTAATTCGAGGCTTGTTAGCGGCATAAAGACCTACGCCAACTACAAAAAGTATAGCAGCAGAAATAATTAATGGCAATACAAAAGTTTTTGCCGTAGTAGTTTTACCTAATGTTGCAAAACCTAAAGAGGTAATTAAAGTTAAAAAACTGAATAGCCAAACTATTTTGGCCGACAATAATTCTGATTTTACCCAATCAATACTGATTTTTAAAACTTCCATGTTGTAGTATACTAATAAAACAAATTTAAGACATAACAACAGCACTCAATTTTCTATAAAGCTCAAATAATACTTGCTATAAGGCTCAACATCACACTGCTTTACAAAGCATTTGCTGTCATACCTCCGTCAACAATAATATTTTGACCTGTGATATATGATGCCGCTGGCATTGCTAGGAAAGCTATTGTAGTTGCAATTTCTGAAGGTTGTGCTACTCTTTTTAGAGGTGTTCTTTTAATTACATTTGCTATCTTTTCAGAATTTTTTAATAAGTTTTCTGTTAAAGGAGTCTCAGTAAACCAAGGTGAAACAGCATTTACACGAATGTTATTTTCTGCCCATTCTACTGCTAAATTTTTTGTTAGTTGAATTAATCCTGCTTTTGAAATGCCATACGGAGAACCTGTACGAACATCTAAACTACCCGCAATTGAAGCTAAATTAATAATAGATGGATAAGATGATTTTTGTAAAAGAGGATGTAAAGCTTTGCAAATCATAAATGGAGCTTTAATGTTTGTATCTACTACAAATTGATATTCTTCATCTGAATATTCAATGGTTTGTTTTCTTAAATTAGTTCCTGCATTGTTTACTAAAACATCTAATTTAGCCCAGTTTACTTCAATAATTTTTTTTACTTTCTCAATATCTTCTGAATTTGTTGCGTCCGCTACAATACCTTTTACATTAGGGTATTTTTTATTTAATTTAGTTTCAAATTCGTGAATTTCTTTTTGATTGCGAGCTGTAAAAATCACATTTGCTCCTAGCTCTAAAAACAATTCTACAGTTGCTTTTCCTATGCCTTTACTACCTCCCGTAATCAAAGCATTATAATTTTTTAATGTAAACATAATTTGTTGTTTTAAAATTTACAAGACAAGCCATTGGCTTGTCTTGTAAATAGATACTTTATTTTAGCAATTCACTTAAAGGAACACTTACAATTTTGAAAGGTAAAACAGGTGGTGTATTTATTTTCCCGTCTTTATCATCTATGATATGATTTAGCTGACTGTTAACTGTATAAAGTTTTCCATTACGAATAGTTGAAGCTGTCGGTCTATCATAAGCACTTTGAAATTTGTCTCTTATTTTTAATGTAGCCTCAGAATAGTCTTTATTAAAGTTTGCAGTAAATATTGCACCAGCACTAGAATAAACATTTACCATAAAAAGTTCTCTTTTGTAAAAAAACATTCCGTCAGAACCTGAAAAGGAGTTTGTAGTTTCATCTGCTTTAAGTTTAATTGAAGTCACTTCTTTGTTTGATAAATTTACTCTTACCAATGTTCCTCCGCCTTTAATTGTTCTGTTCATTACAGAAGCAATAAGGTATTTGTTATCTGGTGTAATGGTCAGTCCATTCAATCCAAACGGTTGGTCAACAGAAGGATTTTTGAGCAGTTCATCTTTTACAAATACATCAGCATTAGTGGATTCAAATGTAGCTGACCAAATTTTTGGGCCAAAGGTATCAGACACATATACTTTTCCATTAGAATCCATTGTAACTTCATTAAAAAATGCACCCTCGATGAATTTTTCTGGAATTGTTTTTAATAATTTGCCTGTCGTGTAGTCAAACACCTTGAATTGGCTTCCGGGATTACCGCTTTCTGTTTTGAAATTAAAGTTGGCCACCCAAAGTCTATTGTTTTTAGTATCAAGATGAAAACCAACGGCTATTACCATTCCGTTTTCTCCTGGTTTACTAAAATTTGAAACTTTATTGTCTTTGTCAATTCGCTGAATTGAACCATCACCAAAACCTCCTACTAACAGATCATTATTTGGTAAGGTAATGATTCCTTCCGGAAAGACTGAACTGCCATCGAGCGCAATATAATTTACATCCTTGGCTTTTTGATTTGTCTGACTATACATTTCGTTTAAAAATAATAGGGATAAAAACAAACCTACTATATATGTTTTACTATTTTTCATGTGATTATTTTTTTAAGTTTTTGATAAAGTTTACTGTATCGATAGGTTCCGGGCGAAAACGATAGTCCGGATCTACAAAAACATCTAGGATTTTGCCGTCCTGGCCTATTACAAATCGGGCAGGAATAGGAAGTTCCCAAGCTGAGGCTTCATTGATTTCCTGAATATTATTATTAAATCTTCCCTGATATAAATCTTTTAAATACTGCGGAAACTCATAAACAAGTCCAAATGCCTTTCCTGTTTTGTTATCGTCATCGACAAGTAAGCTGTATTGTAAATGAAGTTCGTTGGCTTGTTTTTGCGTTCTTGTAAAACTCTGTGGTGACAATACCACAAGACTAGCTTCATTTGCCTTAAATTCCGGATAAAAGTGATTTAACGCTTTTATTTCTTCTACACAATACGGGCACCAGCTTCCTCTGTAAAAGCTGACTACTAAAGGCCCTTTTTTCAATAGTTCAGTCGAAGAAATGATTTCTGAATGTTGATTTTTAAGATTAAATTCAGGAGCCGGATCTCCTTTTTTTAGAACTTTATTTAAGGCACCTGACTCACGAAGAAATTCAATGTGTCTTTCCATCGTTTCATTTTCAGCGGCCGTTAATTTAGCCCCCCAAAAATCTCTGTGTTTTTTTAGGCGTGTTTCAAGGTATAAATTTTCGATATTTTCCATGGATTGTAGATTTGGTTAATTACAGTTGATCAGCTATAGGGAAGTCAATTTCCAGTTCTGTTAGGTTGTGGATATAGTTGCTGATGATTTTGTCGCCAACTACCATGATTACATCAATCATATTGGATTCGGTATAACCCGCTTCGAAGAATTCGGCTACTGCTTTTTGAGATGCTTTACCGCGATTTTCTACAACAGATGAGGTGAATTTTGCCAAAGCATCCAGTTTGTTGTCAAATAAAGCGTTACCGCTTCTGATTTCTAAAATTTCGTTATCTGAAAAACCATTCATTTTGCCTAAAACCGTATGTGCAGACTGGCAGTACAGGCATCCGTTAATTTGGCTGGTAACCAGATTAACAACTTCTCTTTCTTTTGATTTTAGTGTGCTCTTGCGATTTTGAAATGCAAGGTAGTCTGCTAAAGCGGTGTCGTTTTTGCCAAAGTAGGCATATAGGTTGGGAACGAAGCCAAGGCCTTTTTGAAGATTGTCAAAAATACTTTGATTATTTGAAGTGACCTGGTCACGTGTAGGAACTGCGAAAGTTCTGTTTGCTTTTGTATTCATATACTTTGTAATAATTGTTTGTCATTATTGACATTACAAAGTTGCGCCAAAGGCTGCCCTGATTACAATCAACTAGATTAGTAAATAAACCCAAACTGTAGTAATAAAAAATGTGAAACTAGTTTAACTTTTTTTGGGAAACCCTGGATTTCCTGAGCTTTGACAGGTATTGGGTTGTCATGCCTAAAAAAGACGCCAATGCATATTGAGGAACCCGAGCCACTATGGAAGGATATTTTTCTTCAAATTCCTGATATCGCTCCTCAGCTGTTTTGGTAAGATTACTGATCAGTCTTCTTTGCATTCCGGCAAACGAGCGTTCTGCCATAATCCTGAAAAATGTTTCAAATTTGTGGTTACTAAGCTTTAATTTCTGTTCGTTTTCAAAATCAATCTGCAGGATGATACTGTCTTCCATGGCCATGACAAACATCGAGGCCGGTTTTTGAAATATGTACCCATTATAATCTGAAATCCACCAGTCTTCAACCGCAAATTGAATAGTATGCTCTTCACCTTCATCTGCAACTACATAGGCTCTAAAAGCACCCTGAACCACAAAATTTCGATATTTAGGGACAAAATCAGGCTGTATAATAAATTGCCTTTTCTTTACTTTAGTTATTTTGAAGCAGGATAGAAATTCCCTCACTTCATCTTCATCGAGTGAAATTCTTTTAATGATGTGATCTGCGAGAGATTGAAATTGATCCATAATTGATTTTTAAAAATGTTAAAAAAATTAAAGTTATGTATAACAATTACTGGAAGATCACTCTATAGGTTGAGGTTCCTTTTTAATAAATATAATTAACTAAACATTTTAATTCTTTAGCAAAAGTAAAAAAAAAGGGTGAAGTTAAATTCATTGCGTTTTTTTTAAAGTGTTCACTCTTAAATCTGAAAATTCTTTTCGAGGACAGTGAAAATTTACAATGTAAAATAGGTGATGAATAGTGGTTGTTAAGCGCTAAAATATCTCAGGACTGCTGTCCTGCAGTTGATACACTTGAAAAATGTTGGAAATGTACACATATAGAGGTCGTAAAGTTTTGAGATTAGCAGTTTCTACAATATCTCACATTATAAGAAAACAAGAACTCGCACCACCGGTGCGAGTTTTGTTTAATAACTTTTGTTTCGTAAGATGAATTAAAAAGTTTATAATGCACATGTAAATTAAGTGGATTTGTAAACCAAAATTTGGTACACCTTAAAAGTATAATTAATCAATAGAATGACTTGATTTATAAATACAAAAATTTTTTAATCACAGTAATTGCACTGAAATCCGAAGTTTAGTATATTAAACATAAAGTAGGTTCAGGAGTTTTTGGCTCCGCCCAAAACATGAAAAACCCCTGTGTTTACAGGGGTTTTCTATTCAGCGGAGAAAGAGGGATTCGAACCCCCGGACCTGTTACAGTCAACAGTTTTCAAGACTGCCGCATTCGACCGCTCTGCCATTTCTCCAATATGTCGCTTTCAGTACCTGATTGCGGTTGCAAATATAGCACCCTTTTTTGATTATCAAAACATTTTGCGACTAAAAAAACAACTTTTTTTTCTGTAGTTAATTAACCAATTCATTTTCTTTAACTTATAGAAAAAATATTTTTTATTTTTTTTTAAAACCTTACGTTTTCTGTGATTTCTAAGCCATAACCAATCATTCCAACACGCTTTTCTTGCTCAGAATTTGATAGCAAACGTATCTTTGTGATATCGATATCATGTAAAATTTGTGCTCCAATACCAAAATCTTTCACATCCATTTTAATTTGTGGTGCTTTTTTGATGCCTTTTTCTTGTAAAGATTTCAATTCTGAGATCCTTGTAAGCAATTCTCCAGGCTGAATTTCTTGATTTATAAAAAGAATTGCACCTTTTCCTTCCTCATTAATTCTTCTGAACATGTCGTCTAGCTTTTTATCAGCGTCGCTTGTCAGTGTTCCTAAAATATCGTTATTAACTTGCGTTGAATTGATTCTTGTTAAAACAGGCTCCCCATTATTCCAACTTCCTTTTGTTAACGCGACATGCACTTGTTTATTTGTAGTTTGAACGTAAGCGCGAAGTCTGAAATTTCCAAAACGGGTTTCTACTTCGAAATCTTCTTTCTTTTGGATCAAGCTGTCATGCTGCATTCTATAAGCAACCAAATCTTCAATAGAAACGATTTTAAGATCAAATTTTTTAGCAACTTCTAAGAGCTGAGGCAATCTTGCCATTGATCCGTCTTCATTCAAAATTTCTACCAAAATTCCTGCTGGTTTAAATCCGGCCAATCTTGCCAAATCAATCGAAGCTTCAGTATGTCCAGTTCTTCTCAAAACACCGCCTTGCTTTGCACGCAAAGGAAAAATATGTCCTGGACGACCTAAATCTTCTGGTTTTGTATTATCATCTACTAAAAACTGAATTGTTTTTGCTCTGTCATGTACAGAAATTCCAGTTGTGCAACCATGGCCTATTAAATCTACAGAAACTGTAAATTGTGTTTCGTGCAAAACCGTATTATTAGTAACCATCAAATTTAATTCAAGTTCTTTGCATCTTGATTCAGTCAATGGTGCACAGATTAAACCGCGTCCGTGGGTTGCCATAAAATTGATCATTTCTGGCGTAACTTTTTCTGCTGCGGCAATAAAATCGCCTTCATTTTCACGATCTTCATCATCAACAACGATGATTACTTTTCCTTGACGGATATCTTCGATCGCTTCTTCTATTGTATTTAGTTGTGTGTTAGACATTTTTAGGTTTGTTGTTTTTTATTCTGAATAATTTTTTGAAGCCATTCTGAATCGGAGTCAAAATCGCATCCATATTGATTAATCCAATGTCATTTGTAGCTCTGTAAGTCAGCAAAATTGCTAAAGGAGTCAACACAAAGGAAGACATCCAGGAACCCAAAAAGGCAGGAATTCCATTTTCTTGGGCTAATTTTTTTCCAAAGGTATTAATAAAGTGGAAAGAAATAAAAATCAAAGTTGCAAAAACAATCGGAAGTCCAAGTCCGCCTTTTCTGATAATCGCTCCAAGTGGCGCACCAATAAAGAACATTAAAATACAAGCATAAGCAATTACGAATTTTTCATAAAGCGCCAGCCAGTGATTGTTTATGTTTTTTTGTTTTGCTTCAATATCGGTTTTCGTGCCTTCGATGGTGTATTTTGAACTCGAAAAATTACTTGTTGCAACATTTAAGATTTGTGCTTTTTCTTTGTCATTCGCTAGCGATAGCAAATCCGGAACGGGATTCTTTTTTATGGAATCTTTTTTACTATCAGTATTTGGTTTTCCAAAAGTCGTGATTCCTGTTCTTTGATATGAGTTGTCGGCAAAAGAAACAATGTCTTTGTCAAAATTTTTATGAAGCGAATCTAAAGTATAAGTCAATTCGCTGACATTTAGCATTGTATTGGTATTTGTAATATCAACTTCGTCATCCACAGTATTTAGTTTTGACAAGTCAATGTTGATAATATCTTTCTTAAAAGCAGCCTTTATGAACGGAACTTTTTTTCGTTCTTCGTATTTCTTCGGAATTATATTTTCATAATAATTTCCATCATACAAAATCATCTGAAGCATGCTTGATTCTTCATTATTGACCAAGATTCCGTTTTTTGCTTTGATAACTACGTTGCTTCCAGTTCCTTGAAGCCCTTTTTTGTGGATGGTAATGTTCTCCAGTTTTTCGCCTTTTTCGCCAGATTTTTTGTCAACCTTTATATTATATTCGCCAATATCACTGAATTGTCCTTCTGCAATCGCCATCGCTGGTTTTGTCTGAACAATATCTCTTCGCAGATTTATAAATTTATATTCGGCGGCAGGAATTACATTATTGGCAAAAACAAAAGCAATTACGCTTAAAAATAAGATGAAAAAAGTAAGCGTTTTCATTGCTCTCTGAAGTGAAATTCCTGAAGATTTCATCGCTGCAAATTCATAGTTTTCGGCTAAATTTCCAAAACTCATGATCGAAGCCAAAAGAATAGACAAAGGCAATACTAGTGGAATCATCTTTGGAGAATAAAACAACAAAAATTTTGCAACAAGCAGAATATCAAGGTCTTTTCCTGCCAATTCAGCAATAAAAAGCCACACAGCTTGAAGAATAAATATAAAATATAAGATTATAAAAACAGTTCCAAGCGTTTGAAGGAATGTCGTAAGAAGATATCTGTCAAGAATTTTCACCTATGGATCAGTCTATTTTGTTGATGTAGTAATTTGGATATTTACTTTCGGCAAAGGTAAATTGATTTTTTGACAAAGGCTGATTGGTTTTAAAAGAATTAACAGTGATTGTGGTTTTCGAGCCGTTTTTCCCAATTTCCATTAAATTATAAATGTGTTTTGTCTGCACATCAATGCCAAGAAATACTTCCTTTCGATCGTCTTTTGAGCTTGTCGGAACAAGCCTGATGTATTGTATTTTTCGACCTTTAACGTTTTGAGTAATGTCCCAATTGTACTTAAATCCATGGTTAAAAAAAGTAAGCATTTTTGATGGAGTTATTGCATTTTCATCATTTTCATCAGCTTTTGAAATGCTAATTTCTTCATCTTCAGGAACAATGCTGTATATTTTTTTTCCATCGTAAATCTTCGTAATTCCCATAAAATTCAAGACATATTTATTGCCTTGCATCACAACACTTCCTTTGCTTTCCTGGTTAAGATTCTCTTTTGGATTGCTTAGTGAATATTTGAAATCAATAGAAATATTGCTGTAACTTTTTACTTTTGCTGAAACCTGATCTAGCAAATTTCTTGCTTTCTCGCTATTTTGGGCTTGAACATTGAAGCTTATAAAAAGGATTGCAATAATTTGTAGTACTTTTTTCATTTTAGTTATTTTGCTCATTGTTAAAAAATTGGTCAAGAGATGTTAAGTCAGGAATATTCACTCCTCTGGCTTTGCTTCCCTCAAATGGGCCCACAATTCCTGCGGCTTCCAATTGATCAATCAATCTTCCAGCGCGGTTGTAACCCAGTTTCAACTTTCGTTGCAATAAGGATGCCGAACCTTGCTGTGCATTAACAATAATTTCGGCAGCTTCCCTGAACATAGAATCTCTTTCAGAAATATCTACATCAAGTTTGATGCCATTATCTTCTCCAATATATTCTGGAAGCAAGTAAGCGTTTGGATAAGCTTTCTGATTTCCAATGAATTCTGTAATCTTCTCAACTTCTGGCGTATCAACGAAAGCACACTGAACACGAACGACGTCATTTCCATTCGTATAAAGTAAATCGCCTCGGCCAATCAACTGATCTGCTCCAGAAGTATCTAAAATGGTTCGAGAATCAATTTTTGAAGTTACCCTAAAAGCAATTCTAGCTGGGAAATTCGCCTTGATCATACCAGTAATTACGTTTACCGAAGGTCTTTGCGTAGCGATAATCAAGTGGATTCCAATCGCTCTGGCCAATTGTGCCAAACGTGCAATCGGAAGCTCAACTTCTTTTCCTGCCGTCATAATTAAATCGGCAAACTCATCGACAACCAATACAATATAAGGTAGAAAACGGTGTCCGTTCTCAGGATTTAATTTTCTAGTTTTGAATTTTTCATTGTATTCCTTGATATTACGAACCATCGCGTCTTTCAATAAAGTATAACGATTGTCCATTTCCACGCAAAGTGAGTTCAATGTGTTGATTACTTTTGCGTTATCTGTAATAATTGCTTCGTCAGTATCAGGAAGTTTCGCCAAATAATGTCTTTCGATTTTATTAAAGAGCGTCAATTCGACTTTCTTCGGATCGACCAAAACAAACTTCACTTCAGCCGGATGCTTTTTGTATAACAAGGAAGTCAAAACGGCATTTAAACCAACAGATTTTCCTTGACCGGTTGCACCAGCCATCAAAAGGTGAGGCATTTTGGCCAAATCAACTACGAAAGTTTCGTTGGAAATTGTTTTTCCTAAAGCAATCGGAAGTTCCATTTCTGCTTCTTGGAATTTTGCCGAACCGATAACAGATTTCATAGAAACCATCGTTGGATTTTTATTCGGAACTTCAATACCAATCGTTCCTTTTCCTGGAATTGGTGCAATGATACGAATTCCCAAAGCGGAAAGTGACAAGGCAATATCATCTTCCAAGCTCTTGATTTTTGAAATTCTGATTCCCGCTTCTGGAACAATTTCATATAAAGTTACCGACGGACCAACCGTTGCCTTAATTTGCGCAATTTCGATCTTATAATTTCGTAAAGTTTCTACGATTCGGTTTTTATTTTCTTCTAATTCTTCTTGGTTGATTGTAATTCCTCCAGTAGAATATTCTTTCAATAAATCTAAAGTAGGAAATTTGAAATTGGATAAATCTAAAGTAGGGTCGAATTCTCCAAAATCTGCCACTAATTTTGCCGATAAATTTTCAACAACAGTATCTTCATCTGCAAATTTTTCAATCACAAAAGCTTCATCATTGGTCTCAATAATTTCAGGAACATGTGGATGAACCGCCAATGGAATAGAAGCAATCGGTGCAATCGGAGCCTTAATTACAGGTTCCATCTTAATTTCTGAAGAATTGCTGATAGTTGGTTTTAATGCTTCTTTATTTAATTCAAATTGAGAAACCGGTTTTAAAGTTGGTTCTGCAATTTCTTCCTCGTCTTCATCATAAAAATCTTTGCTGAGATTTGCTCGAACAACATCTTCGTCTTCTTCCAATAAATCTTCGGTGATTTCTTGAACGGCAACAGGCGCTGCGATAGAATCTGCCAAAGCTTTTTCTTCAGCTTCTCTCTTTTTGGTTTCAAAATAATTTTTGATTCCGTCAGGAGAAATTTTCATTTTAAAGATTAAATAGATGATTAATCCGAAAACTAAAACCAGTAAAGTTCCTGCTTTTCCTAAGTAATCTTGAATAAAAAGATTCATTTCAAAACCAATGACACCACCTAATTCTGGTAAGAAATCAGCAAAAAATCCGAATAATATTGAGATAATGATTATGGCAAATAAATCCCAAAACCAGGTATTTTTTAATTTCCTTACAGGTAAATCCAAAACCAGATAAATTCCGGTCAAGAAAAATAAGCGTACTAATAAAAAGGAAGCCACGCCAAATCCTTGGTACAAAAATAAATTGGCAAGATAAGCGCCAAATTTACCGAGCCAGTTTTGAACTTCAATCGTTCTGTCTGCCAAATAATTTACTGCACTTTGGTCATATTGTCCATAAATGAAAAAGGAAATGAAGGCCAGCAATAACGCAATAGAAAATAACACCAACAAAGCACCAATAATTACTTTGTGCTGTCTGGTTAATTTCCAAGGTTTTTTCTCTTTTGGTTGAGAACTTGTCTTACTCGCTGTTTCTTTTTTAGTCGTTTTTGCCATTCAATTTTGTGCTGATTATTTGTAAAAATAAGTATAATTTTTACAGATTCTGAATTATTGGAATATATATGATGAGGCCAACTGAAATTGCAACAACCGCTGCAAAAAATACAGCGCCAGCGGCAATGTCTTTTATAAAGCCAATTTTATCGTGAAAATTGGGATGGATGAAGTCAGCAATCTTTTCAACAGCCGTATTTAGCCCTTCAATACTCAAAACCAATCCGATGGCCATTGTTTGAAAAAGCCAGTCAGTTTTTGAAATGTTGAAATAAAATCCTGCGATGGTAACTAGAATTCCCAAAGAGAATTGCACCATGATGCTATGTTCAGTCGTGACTAATTTATAAGCGCCGAGAATGGCATATTTGAAACTTTTAAGCCTTCCGGTGACAAAAGAATGGTCTGTCTTCATCTAAAAAAAATTAAAGAACAGCTAAAGCGCTTTCATAATTCGGTTCGTTTGCAATTTCACCCACTTGCTCTGTGTACAAAACGTTTCCGTTTTCATCAACAACAATTACAACTCTTGAGTGCAAACCTGCTAATGCGCTGTCTGAAATTTCTAAACCATAGTCTTTTCCAAAACTTCCGTCTTTAAAGTCAGAAAGATTTACTACATTTTCTAAACCTTCAGCACCACAAAAACGTTTTTGGGCGAAAGGCAAATCTCTTGAAATGCACAGCACAGTCGTATTTTGAACTTCGCTTGCTTTTGCATTAAAATTTCTAACAGAAGAAGCACAAGTTGAAGTGTCAACACTAGGGAAAATATTCAAAACCAATCTTTTTCCTGCAAAATCAGAAAGAGAAACAACTCCCAAATCTTTATTTACTAATTTGAAATCAGGTGCTTTTGAACCTACTTTTGGTAATTCACCACTTGTTTTTACTGGATTTCCTCCTAATGTTACTGTTGCCATTTTTAAATTTTTTATAAGGTTCAAAAGTATGAAAAATATATTTGTGAATTTGAGGAAAACTGAAAAACTCTTTGATATTCGATTTAAAAAGATTAGCCACGAATTCACGAATTTTTTCCAGTTTTTGAGAAAAATTCGTGAATTTGTGGCTAAAAAATAATTGGCTAAAAAATTTACATCAAAACTAACATCGCCAAACTCATTAAAATCATCAGTCCATCTTCAATAATTGTAACGGTGCTCATCGGAAGATTAAAAACAGCTCCAAGACAAGCGCATTGAATTTTCTTTTTGTTCAAAACGCTTTGCAAAACACCGATAATACTGACTGTCATTACAATTAATGTTACAATATTTGTCACGTAAGGTTCAAAATTTAGGGCGAAAGCCAAACCCAAGGCCAATTCTAAAAAAGCATAAATATAACCCCAGCTTTTGAACTTTTGGGCCACCACATCATACATCGAATAACTTTCGGCAAAACCTTTTAAATCTAACATTTTAAAGAAAGAAAAAGTCAGGAAAAATCCCGCCATAAAGATTCTCATTCCGGTCATATAATTGAAAAAACCTTCGGAAAATCCAGCGATTAAAGAGATTGCTAAAATGTATGAGAAGATTAAAACAATTGGTTTGTAAGTTTGAAACCAAGTTCTTTTTTCAGTTTCTGTAGTTTCAAAAACGTTGTGATTCATCGTCACATTTTTTTCTGAAAGTTGGTATTTTGGATACTCTTTTAAAGCCGATTGCAATTCAGAAGTTGGAATGTGTTTTTCCATTTCAATGGAAGCTTCGCCTTGTTCCAAATCAATATCCACGTTTTTTAAGTCTGGATTTTTCTTCAGTAAAAAAGAGACTTTTGAGATGCATCCGTCGCAGGTCATTCCGGATATTTTATAGGTATGTTTCATAATTTCAATTCTTGAATTTTTTTGATACAAAGGTCGTTCACTTCCGCGAAAGCGCTATTATGAAATTTTTTTAAAGAATATCAATTTTTACAGTTCGTCAATATTTCTGCGTTTGGTTTCCTTCAAAGATTTGTAAAAAGTAGGAGTGAGGCCAGTGATTTTCTTAAATTGGCTTGACAAATAAGCCGTGCTGCTGTAACCCAATTGATTGGCAATTTCTGAAAGCGATAATTCGTCATAAACCAAAAGTTCTTTGACTTTTTCAATTCTTTGGGAAATAAAATACTTCTCGATTGTAGTTCCTTCAACTTCCGAAAAAAGATTACTCAAATAGTTGTATTCGTAATGTAATTTATCAGAAAGAATAGTGGAAAGATTTGTGTTTTCAATTTCCTCGGAATGATGAACTAATCGGATGATTTCAGTTTTAATTTGTTCAATCAATCGGCTTTTTTTGTCATCAATTAGTTCAAAACCAATGTGTTTTAAAGAATTTTCTAGTTCAGATAGCTGGTTTGTTGTAATGTCTTCTGAAATTTCTACTTCGCCTAATTCTATGGAAACAGGAAAAAGTCCGATTTTCTCGAATTCGTTTTGAACAGCAGTTTTGCATCGGTTGCAAACCATATTTTTGATGTAGAAGTGCATTTAGTTTAAGTCCATTTTTGTTCCTTTTCTGTCGCATCTAAAATTGTTGTATTCATTGCAATTGCTACTTGTTTTGCAACTTCAAAAGCTTCTGATTTATGGGCTGTTTTGTAAATAATTATCGGTTTTCTATTTTCTAGGAAAGAATAAATTACGAAGTTATTATTTGTTAACGAAGGACCGGATTTTATAAATTGTCTAGCTTCTTCTGCTTTAAAAACAGACAAATATTCAGTTTCTGGGATTTTGTTCCAAGTGCCAAAAATAATTCCGAAAAAGGAGTAGATTTTTCTATAGGCGATTTTATCTGTATTGATTTCGATACCAGTATTTATTGAAGTTGAAACTAATAATCCGAAACCAAAAACAAATAGCAAGATTCCTAAATATTTTCTATCATAATTAAAAACAAGTAACAAACCGCTGCTTGCTAAAATTATAGAAGACAGGCGTAATAAAACAGGCTCTTTTTTTATATTTTGAATTGTGCTCATTTTTTTAGATATCCTGTAAATATAAATAAAAAAACGCTCTGATTGAGAGCGCTTTTTTATTTGAATGATTAATCTTTTATACATCTTACCGCCAAACCGCCATGATTTGCGATATCTATTTTAAAAACCTTTGGAGTATCGTAAGTCACTGAATATTGATTTGAGAAGGTATTGCCGATTGCTGTTCGGCTCCAATATTTTGCTTCTTGGCCCAAGTTTCTAAATGATCCATTTGGACTTTTGTAACCGCTTGGAATTGCTTTAAATCTTGTAATGTTTGTTGCTCCCTCATTTGGTGCTTGCCAGAGAGTAGTTCCTGTCGCTTTCATTTTTCCTCCCGCAACTTGGCTAACTCCGGCATAATCATCAGGTACAGGATTTGGGTCAATAGTAGCAATAAGCAAGTCCCATTCAGCATCATTTGGAACGTGCCAGCCAACCGGTGCTAGGCCTCGAGGATCAAGAACAGCATATTTGTTGTAGAGTTTGCCATAAATTGCGCCATTTGCAGTGTTGTTTTCATAATAGCACCAAGCTCCGGTAGTAGCATTTGAAAAAGCTTCGCTATCTTGAATTTGCGGAATTGGATCTCCATTTCTATAAGTACTTACATTTAAATTAGTAGTCATCCAAGTTTGTGATCCAATGACAGTTTCTGTAGCTTCCACATAATCAACTTTTATAGGAAAACTACCTGAATAACCACTGAATTCGTCCTCATAAGAATAATTTAATGTACTGATTACAGTTGGATTTGCAGGTGTTCCAACAATTTTAATCTTAACTTTAATCTGTCCGTTTGCTTCAAAATTGGCATATTCAAGTACTAGATTTGGATTGTTTACAGTGAATTTAAATTTATTGATAACTTCTTGATTCGCTACAGCTTGTGAACTTGTTGCAGAAGAAGGAAGTTGGGCAAGCTGTATCAATCCGAATGTAAAAAATGGATTAACGCTGTTGATATATTGGATTGCAGTGTTTACTTTTCCAATTAAAAAATTATACGTATTTCTGCGGCTGAAAAAATCAACAGCCATTTCTTGCGTTGCATTAGCATCTGCAGCAGTCAGTTTTCTTCTAGAAGTGCTGATTGGAAGAATTGTGTTTGCTCCATCTTGAAAAGTCAGTTCAGTAATTAATTCATTTCTATTATTTTCACCAAGAAGCGTGGATACTGTTACTCCGATTTCTTTCACCTCGACTTCTATGAATTGTTTATAGAAATTTATGGAAGAAGTAGTCGCTATACCTGCAATTACGATTCCTAACGCTCGAACACCTGGATGTCCACCATTTACAGCAAGCATACTTCCTATGTCAATTGAAAGAACGGATATAAAAAACTTAATCAGAATTTCTTTGTCAGCATTTGTAAATCTACCCGCAACATTGCTGTAATCATTTAAAATAACTTCGTCAATAAGGGTTTTATTTGCTTTGTAAGCAATAGCAATCTGTAATTTATCAGCATCACTTGCATTTTCATAATAAGTATTGAAACTATCCAAATTATGTTGCATATTTGATGCTTCAGGAGAGGTTGAAGTTGGCAATGTTAAGGCAAAAGTATCAAAATTAATAAAGAGTGGGGCAATAGTTGCTTCCACAGTTTCTGTAAGAACGGTTTCCTTAATGTTATAATGAATTACAGCATTGCCAAGAGCAGGAATTTTAAGATCTTGTGGTCCAAGTTCAGTATCTGAGGGGATTAAAAATGTAAGTTTATTATCTTCTGATCTTGATAAAGTAATAGCAGTTTCTCCCAAATTTCCCTGATATTCATTTTCTGATAGAATCTTATCTTCAATGTTTATTTTTACAATCTGTGATCGAAAAGCTTCACCGCCATTTTGATCAATCGCTTCAGCTTTATCATCATCTTTTGAACAAGACAGCAATAATATTGTGGTTGTAACGATCAATAAAAGGAATTTTTTTAGATGTCTCATATTTATAGTTTTAAGGTTGATCACAAATTAAACTATAAATCAGATTACAAAAAATACAGCTAAAGATGTATTTTTCAGGAAGAACAAAAAAAAACGCTCCCCAAAAGAGAGCGTAAAATTTTAACCAATAAATTTTTATTTGTCAATAGAACCCAGAACGCGCTTCATGAATTTATTCAGCGCTTCTTTTTTATCAGTTCCGTCTTTAATCATTTTGTTGACTTCAAGTGCGCCATACATATTGGAAATCAATTCTCCAATAACGTCAAGCTCTTCATCTTTTAACGACGGAACTTCAGTCAAAGCTTCCAAAACCTCAATGGTTTCAATGATATAATCTTGGTCGTTTTCCTCAATAAATTGAGTCAGATGTTTTATAACGGGTAATTTCATTTTTTAGATTTTTAGATTCTCGATTATTTGATGGTTCGAAAATCCAACAATCGAATAATCGAACAATCTTAATTTAAGCTATTTCATTTACCAATTCTGATAAAACTTCTGCTTTGTTTGTTTGTGTTTGGTTTACTAATTTTCCGTGTACGAAAGTCGCAAAAGTTGGCAAGTTTGAAACATTGGCCAATTTTCTAGACTCTGGAGAATTTTCAGCGTCAACCAAAACAAAGGTTACATTTTCTGTTTCTGTAGCCAATTTTTTAAATTTCGGCTTCATGATACGGCAGTTTCCACACCAAGATGCAGAATATTGAACCACTACTTTTTCATTGGCATTCACCAAATCTTGTAATGTATCTTCGTTTAAATCGATTAACATAGTTTTTTTGTTTAAAAAAAGATTGTTCGATAATTCGATTTTCGATAGTTCGAACTGTCGAAAAATCGAACAATCAATTTATTATTTAGTTATTCAAGTAAGAAGCAACACCTTCTCTTGTAGCTTCCATCGCTTCTTTTCCTTCTTCCCAGTTTGCTGGACAAACTTCACCTTTTGTTTGAACGTGTGTGTAAGCGTCAACTAATCTCAAGTATTCTGCTACGTTTCTACCTAATGGCATATCGTTTACACTTTCGTGGAAAATTTTTCCAGTTTCGTCAATCAAGTAAGTTGCTCTGAAAGTTACGTTTGAACCTTCGATGATTACTGAATCTGTTTCTTCGCTATATTCTGTAGAATCGATGTCTAAAATTCCAAGAATATTAGAAAGATTACGGTTTGTATCAGCTAAAATTGGATACGTTACACCTTCAATTCCACCGTTGTTTTTTGGCGTGTTCAACCAAGCAAAGTGAACTTCGTTAGTATCGCAAGAAGCTCCGATAACGATTGTGTTTCTTTTTTCAAATTCTGGCAAAGCAGCTTGAAACGCGTGTAATTCTGTTGGGCAAACAAAAGTGAAATCTTTTGGATACCAGAACAAAAGCACTTTTTTGTTGTTGTTTACTGCTTCTTCAAAAATGTTGATTTTCAAGTTGTCTCCCATTTCAGAGATGGCGTCAACTGCGATGCTTGGGAATTTTTTTCCTACTAATGACATAAGTATATGGTTTAAAAGTTATTTTTTTCTGATGCAAACTTACTACATCATAAGTGTTTTTATTTATAAGAATTAATTATAAATATTTATTTTGTAATAGTTTTAAACTATTGTTTTTAATTTCTTGACAAATATATATTTTTGTTCAAATTTTTTTATCGAATTCCTAGCGTAAGCAATTTTCTTTTCCATAAATCCTATTATTAAGATTGGTTTTATATATTTGTTTTTGGTTAAAAATTGTACAATAAAAATAGATTCTTCACGTAGTCAATTAAATACGCACTTCAAACTATGAGTTTTTCCAATTTATTCAGAAAGAAAACAGTTCAAGACATTTTAAGACAAGTTGAAAAAAATGAAGCTGATGGACATAATTCTTTAGGCAAACATCTAACAGCAAGAGATTTAACAGCTTTTGGAATTGCTGCTATCGTTGGAGCCGGAATTTTCAGCACAATCGGGAAAGCAAGCTCTGACGGAGGTCCAGCCGTAATTTTCTTGTTCTTATTCACAGCTTTGGCTTGTAGTTTCGCCGCTTTCGCGTATGCTGAGTTCGCCTCGATGGTTCCAGTTTCAGGAAGCGCTTATACTTATTCTTATGTAGCTTTTGGAGAGTTAATTGCATGGATTATCGGTTGGGCATTGATTATGGAATATGCCATCGGAAACATTACCGTAGCCATTTCCTGGAGCGATTACTTCACAGGATTGCTCGAAAGCGGAGGCCTTCATCTTCCGCAGTGGATTCAGATGGATTATCTGACCGCTTCAAACGGTTTTACTGACGCAACAGCTTTGATGCAAGGCGGAAAAGCTTTTGAAAATTTAGACGCCAGTTTGCAGGATGCTTACACCGCTTGGACGACTTCGCCTGTACTTGGTTCGTTTCATTTTGTAGCAGATTTGCCAGCATTATTCATCATAGTTTTGATTACAGCTTTGGTTTACAGAGGAATGAAAGAATCTCGAAACGCCAGTAACTTGATGGTTGTTGTCAAATTGTGTATCATACTTTTAGTTATAGCCGTTGGAGTTTTCTACGTAGATACTGCCAATTGGGATCCGTTTGCGCCAAATGGAGTAGGTGGTGTTTTAAAAGGAGTTTCTGCCGTATTTTTTGCTTATATCGGATTTGATGCCATTTCCACAACCGCTGAAGAATGCAAAAATCCGCAGAAAGATTTGCCAAAAGGAATGATGTGGGCTATTATTATTTGCACCATTTTATATATTGCAATTGCCTTGGTTTTAACCGGAATGGTGAATTATAAACTATTAAATGTAGGCGATCCATTGGCTTTTGTTTTTGATAAATTAGACTTAAAATGGATGTCGGGAATTATTGCCGTAAGTGCCGTTGTTGCAATGGCAAGCGTACTTTTAGTTTTCCAAATGGGACAGCCGAGAATCTGGATGAGCATGAGCCGTGACGGTTTGCTTCCGAAGAAATTTTCTACTGTTCACCCAAAATTTAAAACACCTTCTTTTGCAACAATTGTAACTGGATTTGTAGTGGCAATTCCTGCATTATTCTTAAACTTGACAATGGTTACAGATTTGTGCAGTATCGGAACTTTATTCGCTTTCGTATTAGTTTGCGCCGGAGTTTTAGTATTGCAGAACAAGCCAAATATTCCACGTGGGAAATTCAAAACGCCTTACATCAATTCAAAATATATTGTTCCGATTTTATTGCTTGCCGGAATTTTTTATTCCTTCAAATTCAATGAAAAAGCAACGATGGATTTCATCAATAATGTTCCTCAAGTAAACGAACCAGCTTCAATTGTAACTTCGTTAAACAAAGAACAAACGGCAGAAGTGTATCAGTTTTTGATAACCAATGACAAAGAAAATGTCTTTACAAACAAGACAAACGATTTGGAACAAATTTTAAGCGAATACCATAATAATGAAAAAGAATATGTAAAAGTGGTGGAATCGCTTCCAATTGATAAATCATTGAAATATGAAACAGGTTTTTCATTATTCAAGCATAAGATTCCAATGTACATTTTCTTGATTGTTTTATTAGGATTGACGGTTTGGTCTTGGAGACAAAATTTATCTTTAATTCCGTTATTAGGCTTAGTTAGCTGTCTTTATATGATGGCAGAATTAAGTGTCTGGAACTGGATTTATTTCTTTGTATGGCTGTTAATCGGATTGGCTATTTACTTTGGCTACAGTAGAAAAAACAGTAAATTAAATTTTATAAAAGAGTAAATTTTCTAATTTATAATTCATAAAATCCGCTTAAGTATTTAAGCGGATTTTTTATATCCAATAAAGTATTGTTTGAGGTCATTTCTTTCCTGCTAGCCTGCTAGAATCTCCATATTATAATCATACTTAATAGAATGACTTAGGAACAAAAAAAATCCATCGATTAAGATGGATTTTTATTATTTTAAATAAGATTTATGGCAATTGTGCCGATCTCATGATATCATAATCTGAAATTTTTACACCAGGCAAATTAGAACCATATTTAGCATTGATAGCTTTTGCAAATTCATTCGCAATCAAAGCATAACCTCTTCCTGTTGGGTGAACACCATCCAGAGAAAATGCGCCACCAAAAACGAAATCAGATTTCAAGATATAATTCTCGTACGGAATACCGCTTACTTTTAATCTTGTCAAAATAGCTCTTGCATCAACAAATGCTAAATTGTGCTGTGTTGCCAAAGCTTGAATCGTAGCGTTGTATTGTGTTGAAGCCGTTTCAATTTCTGCAGCTTCATTTTTAGACAAAACCCATTGATCAGCCAAAGGAACAGAAACACCGTTGATTGCTTGAGGATTGCCGCCAACAGTTGTTCCGATGAAATTTCTTGAAGTTAATACTAAGTAATCCTGTGCGGTTGCATGTCTGTAAGAAGGCAATCCTAATCCAGATAAATTTGTCAAATATTCGTCCACCATTACCACTGCATTATTCCCAGCTTGGAAGGTTATTTTTCTTCTTGCTGCTTCGTCTGCTGTAATTGCTCCAGCATTTAACGCAACTTGAAGACCGCCATTGTAAGCAGCATATCCAGCATTTAATTGCGTTGAAGTTGTCGCATCTAAAGGAACTGGATTGTAAGGAACCGTAGTAAAATAAGGAACTGTAGTCACATCAGGAATATTTGAAACTGCACCTTTTGCGCCATTTGCTGTCAATTTTGTTAGCAATTGAGCATAAACTCCAGCAAAAAGTGTCGGGTCAGTAATGTCATTTGTTCCATAAGTTGCAGGATTTTGGTTTCCTGTTCTATTTACGCCAGCACCACCAGAAGTTGCATAACTTAAAACGTCATTGTTTCCAATCCAAAGTGTGAAAAAAGTAGCATTTTGAGCTTCTGCATCAGCGATAACCGTAGTTGATGGTGAAGATGCAAAACGCACAAAATATGGATTTGCAGTACCAGTTGACAAACCGGCTGCGCTTCCGTAATTCGGAGTTATCAAATGAAAAATCTTAGCTCCTGGAACTCCCATATTATTAAAAGGTCCAGCTAAAACTGTTGTAGCTTCTGTTGTTGGAGTTCCTGGAAGTGTTGCAGGTCCTGATCCGTTGAAGAACAATCTCGGTCCGAAGCTTGGATTGGCAACACCACCAAATAAAAATCCTCCGATATTATCATTCATATATGGAATCTTAAATTCACCACCGCCAGCCAAAGCAAATTGGTCTGACAATAATTTTGGCCATGAATTTTCTTGTCCTCTTTTATATAAAGCGTTGTCGCCATATCCTGCCGTCAGGGAATTTCCCAAAGCTATATATTTTGAAAAATCTGCTTCACCAGATACAATTACAACTGGTTCTTCAACCGTTACATCGTCATCAGAACTACATGCCGCAAAGGTTAGGGAAACCAAAAACAGCCATTTAAAGTTTTTATTCATAGCTTAATTATTTTGTGTTAGTTAGGAATTTGTATTACAATAATACTACAATTTTTATAAATTCTTAAATTATTAGCTATATTATTTTTGTATGCTTAAAATTATTCTTCATTAATTATCTAAATCGTTTTTAAGCAAAAAAAATCCGCATAAAAATTGACTTTTTATACGGATTAAAATTTTTTATAAAATTAAAGCTTATTTCAGATGTAAATTGAAATAGTCAGCAATTTTTTGATTCAGATGAATTCTGTCTTTTCCTCTAACATTGTGTTCATGAGTAGGATATAAGAAATAATCAACTTGTTTTCCTTCATTAATACAAGCTTGGATAAATTCCATGCTATTTTGCTGTACAACAACTGGATCTTGTGCGCCGTGAATCATTAAAAGGTGTCCTTTCAAGTTTTTCGCTTTGCTGACAACATTCGCTTTTGCATAACCTTCTGGATTTTCCTGTGGCATGTCCATATACCTTTCTCCATACATCACTTCATAATATTTCCAGTCGCAAACCGGACCTCCAGCAACGCCAACTTTGAAAATATCACTGTGATCAAGCATCAAAGAAGTCGTCATGAAACCACCAAAACTCCAGCCGTAAACTCCAATTTTATCCTGGTTTACAAACGATTTGGACTTCAAAAATTCCACGCCTTTCATTTGGTCAGCCATTTCATTTACGCCTAAATTTCTGTGGATTACGTGCTCAAAATCCTTTCCTCGTGCGTCACTTCCTCTGTTGTCAACCGTAAAAACTACATATTCATTTTGTGCCATGTAAAAATCGAACAAAGTTGCGCCACCAAGCCATTCATTTTGAACCAATTGCGCATGCGGACCACCGTAAACATAAACCATTACTGGATATTTTTTGTTCGCGTCAAAATTTGCAGGATAAATCAATCTTCCATTCAAAGGCGTTTTTCCATCAGCAGAAGTGATTGTAACCAATTCCATTTTCGGAAGATTTGTTTTCCCCAGATAAGGATTCGAAGCTTTCAATAAACTCGTCGTTTTGTTAGACTTCAAGTTTACTATCGAAACCTCATTTGGAGTTGTAACATTCGAATATTGGTCAAATAAAAGCGTTCCGTCACTGCTAATGCTTCCGTCATGAAAACCAGAAACCGTAGTCAATTGCGTCGTTTTTCCAGATTTTAAATCTACTTTGAAAAACTGCCTGTCCAAGCCATTATTTGCTGTTCCGATATAAAAAACACTTTTTCCTTCTTTATCAAAGTTTAATAAAGTCGTGATTACAACATTATTATAACCCAATTTCCGAACCAATTTTCCGTCTGTATTATAAAGGTACAATTGCTCAAAACCGTCTTTTTCACTTCTGTATAAAAACTCTGAATTTGAATTTGGCAAGAAAGTCAAATCGTGCAAAGGTTCTACATATGTTGAAGCTTTCTCTTCAAATAAAGTTTTTACCAAAGCACCAGTCGAAGCATCATATTTGTTCAATTTCAAGTGGTTTTGCTCTCTGTTTAAAAGTCCTACATAAACAAATTTTCCGCTTGGCTCCCAAGTGATGCAAGTCAAAAATTGTTCTTTTGGTTCGCCAGTTTGCAATGTCACCGATTTTTTAGAATTTACATCATAAACCACCAAAGTCACTTCCTCACTTTTTTCGCCAGCCATCGGATATTTGATGTCTTTTGATTTTGCGATTCTTGCGCCGAAATCAATTAGCGGATAACCAGCGACCATCGTTTCATCCTTTTTGTAAAACGCCAATTTATCGCTTTTCGGGCTCCACCACATTCCTTTATTAATTCCAAATTCTTGTCTGTGTGTGTAATCGCTTCCATTTACGATACCTTTATTTTCGTCAGAAGTAACCGCTGTCGTTCCAGAAGTATTCGTGATTTTGATATTATTATCGTCTAGCCAAGCTGTATTTTTTCCATCTGAAGAAATCGTTTGGTTGCGTCCTTCCGTAGAAAAAGCGAATCCGTTTTTCACCTCTTTTTTGGCAACATCAAATTGAATCAGGTATTTTGAATTTTTTCCGTCAATTTCAAATTCCAATGTATTTTGGTCGATCCAAGAATAAGCATACGGAAACATGCGAAGCTGAAATTCATCCGAAGAAAATTTACTTTTTAAAGCTTTTTGCAATTCGTCTTTGCTCAAAAGGGTCGTCTCAGCCCAATTTCCTTCTTCGCTTTTTGCAATTAAATTAGAGTAGGTTTTGTCAAGATAAGTGATAGTTTTCGAATCTTTACGCCATTGCGGGGAAACTAGATTCTCAACAGCAAAATTTCGATATTGTCCTGAAGTTGCTTCTTCAATAGTCAGATTTTTTTGGCCGAAAGCCGTAATTCCAACTAAAAGAAACACCGATAAAAATGATATTTTTTTCATACATAAAAATTAAAGTCGCTAATTTACTCAAAATACTAGTCGCCATAAGAACAGATTGTTACAAATTTGGCAATGTTTTTCAGAACGCCATGATTTATAAAGCTTTATGATTGTTCTGAAATAATAACATTGAAGTCGGAAAGATTTTATTATTTTAGCTTCAATTAAATTTTCAAAATGATTTCAGAAGCACAATTCAAAAACGAATTAAAATTAATCATAGAAAACGGAATCCGCGAAGATGTTGGCGACGGAGACCACAGTTCATTGGCATGTATTCCCGCTGATGCTCAAGGAAAAGCAAAACTTTTGGTGAAAGATGAAGGCATAATTGCGGGTGTGGAATTTGCCAAAATGATTTTCAATTACGTAGATTCTAATCTAAAAATTGAGACTTTTATTACCGATGGAACGCCTGTAAAATTTGGTGATATAGTTTTTCACGTCACCGGAAGTTCGCAATCCATCTTAAAATCTGAGCGATTAGTGTTGAACGCAATGCAGCGAATGTCAGCAATTGCTACGAAAACCAAGTTTTTTGCAAATTTATTGGAAGGAACAAAAACGAAGGTTTTAGATACCAGAAAAACGACTCCAGGAATTCGCGCGATTGAAAAATGGGCGGTGAAAATTGGAGGAGGCGAGAACCACCGTTTTGCATTGTATGACATGATTATGCTTAAGGACAATCACCTTGATTTTGCAGGAGGAATTACAAAAGCGATTCAAAAAACTAATGATTATCTGAAAGAAAATAACTTAGATTTGAAGATTATTGTGGAAGCTAGAAATTTAGACGAAGTCAAGGAAATCTTGCAGTCAGAAAATGTTTTTAGAATTTTGTTGGATAATTTCGATTACAACACAACGCGAACGGCTGTTGATTTAATCGGAAGCCAATGCCAGACCGAATCTTCGGGAAATATCAATGAAAAAACAATCCGAAAATATGCAGAATGTGGCGTAGATTTTATTTCTTCTGGTGCGCTGACACATTCGGTTTACAACATGGATTTAAGCTTAAAAGCCATTTAAAAACACAAAAAAGTGACTAAAATAATAGAAGACAAGCTCGAAAAAATTCCGGTAATTCGGCCGTTGATGCATCTTACGCAGAAAATAAAACTGCCGTGGCTTGAAGGTTTGTCGTTCTATGACTTGCTAGAACTTTATTTCATCGGAATTGCAAAAGGCGCGTTTTCTTATCGTGCGAGTGCGATTGCGTTTAGCTTTTTCATGGCACTTTTTCCGTTTGCGCTGTTTATCTTAAACCTGATTCCGTATATTCCGATTGAAGGTTTTCAAGCTGATTTTTTGAAATTTGTGGAGGAAAGCGTCCCACCAAATACTTATGATGCGATTGCAAAAATCATCAGTGATATCTTGAATAATTCTTATCAAGGTTTGCTTTCTTCAGGTTTTTTGCTTTCAATATTTTTGATGGCAAATGGCGTCAATGCAATTTTAGGAGGTTTTGAAATTTCACGTCATATTACGGTAACGAGAGGTTTTTTTAGGCAATATGCGGTTTCCATTGGTATTGCCATGTTGCTTTCGCTATTGCTGATAATCACGGTTTCTTCAATAGTAGTTTTTGAATATTTTATCCACCAAATGAAAAATGATGGTTTTTTTGAAGCAATAAATTTCGTAAGCATTGGAAGATTTGCCTTTGTCGGAATCATGATTCTTACCGCGACTTCCATACTTTTTAAATTTGGAACAAAACAAACCCGACGCAATTCTTTCTTCAGCATCGGATCCATTTTTACAACGGTTTTGATTATCCTGACTTCCTTTGTTTTTGGGATTTATGTAGTGCGATTTGCCAAATACAATGAACTTTACGGTTCGATCGGAACGCTTTTGATCTTGATGATTTACATCTGGCTAAATTGCATGATTCTTTTGCTTGGCTTTGAATTGAATGGCGCAATTAATCGATTGAAAAGGAAGAATTTGTTTAATTAGTCATTGTGAGGAACTGAGGAACGAAGCAATCACATAATAAAGCTAATTTTCTATTAAATCAGTTTTTAAAAAGAGTCATCATATTTTAAAATCAACAATCCAGTATTCTTGTCAAATTTAAAAAGATATTTTCCAATTCCGGATAGTGTTTTATATTTCAAAATTCTGTCATTACTAGAATCTTTATAAACAAAATCAACATCAGGATTTCCCCAATTTTCTTTCAATTCATCAATAGTGACTTCTAATTTGGTTTTTGAAAATTGATTACTGTACTGAAATTCTTGAATAATGATAAATGTTAAAAATGAGAAAAACATAATGCCAATTAATGTAAAAGGAAGTTTACATTTTTTCATAAGTCTTTATTTAAACGTTCTGTATTATCTCTAAAACTATCAATAAATTTTGTATTTGATACTTTGTCCTTAAACCCATCATTCATTGAACAATTTAAGGTCATAATTTGTACTTCACCAGAATAATGAATAAAGCCTAAAATAGTTTGTTCTTCATCTATAAAATGATAATGGCAAAAAGAGGCATCACATTTTGTCAATACATAAAAGTGAGAAATAAATTCTGAAAGTTCTTCTATTTTAACTTTTATACCTCCCTTAAATCGATTACCAATCTTAAGATTTTTAAAATATAAAACTGCTTCAATCAATGGTTTATAATCATTTCTAGTTTCTGTGAATTTTGAAATCCAAGATCTGTCGTAATCTCCAAAAAAAATAAGATTTTCAATATTTAAAGACTTAAATAGTTGGGTTAGCTCAGTTGACAATACTTTTCCTAATGTTTTTGAAGATTTAGTTTCTAAGGCAATCCAATATTTAGAATGTACTTTAGGATAATAATAAATCTCATCATTTCCTGCATTAGAATCATATGCCCTTAAGGGAAATGCTCTGTATTTTATTAAACAAATATCTCGATTAATTTTTTCAGGCATATTTGTGTGTTATTAAATTTATAATTGAAATTTGATATTATAATCTTATTTCTTCAATTCAAATCCTTTAGGAACAAACAAATAACCTTTTTCATAAATATTAAAATACAATTTTAAAGGCTTCTTCAATCCTGAATAATTGATTTCGTAAATATCTAAAAAGCCTGCACCAGAATCTCCTCGTTTTGAAGGAAATGGGCAACAGCTTTCGAGTTTTTTATAGGTAATTACTTCACCTTTCGGACCCGTTAAGGCATCCAAAAAACGTTTCGGATTGATATCTTCGTCGGCGACACTTTTGTAAAAAATATTGATCGGATAGTTTTTGTCAAATCCATATTTCTTGTCTTTTGCATATTCGGTAATTAAAAACCAGCCATTTTTTGTTAAGATTGGTTCAGGCGCATTATCGTCCACATTTTTTAATGTAGATTTCGTGCTGATACAAGAAACAGCGAATATTCCGATAAATAATAATGCAATAAAAGATTTGATTTTCATTTATTTAGTTTTTTTAGTCTGGATAAAATACGACACAATAGCGGCAATCACCATTCCAATGGATAACGTGAAAAAGATGGTCTGCATTATATAACTTTTCAAATTAAAATAACTTTCAGCTGCAACTTTGTCTTTTGATAGTGCAATCATGTTTTCAAAAAACTCTGGAGCAATAACTTGATGAAGGCAGGCTTGCGTTAACGGCATCAAAACTGCAATTACGATTGTCATGTAAAGTCCGGTTGCGGTGCCTTGTTTCCAATCCATATTGTTGTGAAAATAATTCGTCTTTTTTTCTTTCAAGGCAACCGTATAAATTACGCTGGCGAAAAGATAAAAAAGTAAAGAAGATAGCATGTAATAACTTATGTTTTCTCCAAAAATGCCTAACACTTTTTCAAAAATAGCCCAAGCTAAATAACAAAAAGTATAACGGATTCCCCACTTAATTTCAATTGCAAATTTTTTCATCGTATTTCTAAATTGTGCCCAAAAATAAGGGTTTATTTTTATACGTATCAATTTTTACGACCGAAATTAAGGTCAGCTGAAACCGAATTCTTATTTTTGCGCAAACACTCGCAATTATGTATAGTTTTTACGGCACTTGGCCTTGGTATATTTCAGGATTTTTGCTTGGAGCAATCATGCTAGCATTAATTTATTTCGGAAAAACTTTCGGAATGTCGTCAAATTTGAGAACGCTTTGCACCATTTCTGGAGCAGGGAAATTCTCTGATTTCTTTCGCTTTGACTGGAAATCGCAACGCTGGAATTTGGTCGTAGTTTTAGGAGCGATGATTGGCGGTTTCATAGCCGTGAATTATTTGAGCGATGGTTCTGGAGTTCAGATTAATCCACAGACTGTTTTGCAGTTGCAGGAAATGAAAATTGATGCGCCAGTAAGTGGAAATCTGCTTCCTGAGAAATTTACATCTGTAGAAAATATCTTTACGGCAAAGATTTTTGCATTCATGTTATTCGGAGGATTGTTGGTTGGTTTTGGTGCAAGATATGCCGGAGGTTGTACTTCAGGGCATGCTATCACTGGAATGAGTAATTTGCAATTGCCGTCTTTGATTGCCGTAATCGGTTTCTTTATTGGCGGATTAATTGCTTCTCATTTCCTTTTACCTCTAATTTTTTAAGCTATGAAATTTATAAAATATTTGATTATCGGAATTGTTTTCGGAATCGTCTTGACCAAATCAGAAGCAGTTTCTTGGTATAGAATTTATGAAATGTTTCAGTTTCAGTCGTTTCATATGTTCGGAATTATCATGACCGCGATTTTCGTAGGCATTATCGGAATCCAGATTTACAAAAGGAATAATGTGAAAGGTTTTGATGGAACACCAATTTCTATTCCTGATAAGGAAAAAGGTTTTGCCAATTATATTATTGGAGGAACCATTTTTGGACTGGGTTGGGGGATGATTGGTACTTGTCCCGGGCCAATTTTTATTTTGATTGGCGCTGGTTTTTATGGTATTGGGATTGTTTTGATTGGAGCTTTGATTGGAACTTTTTTATATGGAATTTTAAAGGATAAATTGCCTAGTTAGATATCCAGCACTCATTTTAAATCCTGCAAGGTTTTCAAAACCTTGTATGTATATTTATCAGCTACATACTAATACCTACAAGGTCTCAAAAAAGACCTTGCAGGATTTGAAAAAAAATATATTATCTTTGAAATATAACAGCAATAGAAATAAAAAAAGAAATTAATTAAGGCCTTGGATCAAGTTTCAGAAAAACTTCTTGTTGATATTTTAAATCTAATTAAAGAGGTTCAGTCTGATAATTCAAAATCAACTTTGACTTCAAACTTGAAGAAAATTTTGTCTGAAGACAATGATTTACTTCAAGAACTTACACATAAAAAAATTAGAGATTAGATTTATAATTTATAAATCCATCATCAAGCCACCGCATTATTCTCCCCATTTTCAATCGCAATCACTTCTTTATCAGCAATAATCAGTTGTTCCAATTCTTCAATTTTTTCTCTAACAGCTTCAATGTAATTATCATCATTTTTCATGCTGGCCAAATATTTCAACGTTTTTTCATCGTGGTGGAAAAAAGTCTGTGCTGATTTTGTAGCTTCATAATTATCATGTCCCAAAAGTTTCATGACGTCAATTCCAACTCTTAGGCTAGTATCTAAAGTTTCTCTGTAAATATGCATGATTCCAGCATTCATCTGGTCATAAGCGTCGTCTCGATTTTCTGAACGGACCAAAATATAAAGATGCGGAAAATGTTTTTTTACCATTTCAATCATCAGCATTCGCTCGTCTCTGTCGCCGATGGCAATGACCACAATTTGGGCTTCTTTTGCTCCTGCAATTTCCAATAAATCGTGTCTTGTGGCATCTCCATAATAGACTTTGAAGCCTAGTTTTCGCAATGTATTTACGTTGTCGCTGTTGTTGTCTAAAACAGTTGCAGTAATATTATTGGCTCTTAAAAAACGCCCGATTGTATTTCCGAAATGGCCATAACCAGCGATAATTACGGAGTTATGTTCTTCTTCCACATCGTTTTCATCACCGTCGTCATCTGGTGCCATGGAACATTTTGAAGTCAACAAAACTTTTTCGTTGAACATCATTAATAGTGGGGTTAATGCCATGCTTATTGCGGTAACTGCCATCATTAAATCCGTAATTTCTTTGCTTAAAATATTTTCTTGGAAGGAAAAGCTTAATAATACAAAAGCAAATTCTCCGACTTGGCTTAGTCCAAAACTGAAGATGAAATTTTGGGAATAGCCGACTTTGAATGATTTTCCTAACGTATAAAGAACAAATATTTTGATAGCCATTAACCCGATGACCAGACTTAAAATCATAATTGGTTTTGAAAGCAATAATTCGAAGTCGATCGAACTTCCTACGGAGATAAAAAATAATCCTAACAGTAATCCTTTGAAAGGATCGATGGCGATTTCGAGTTGGTGTCGGTATTCGCTATTTGCCAATAAAACGCCTGCCAAAAAGGCTCCTAAGGCCGGACTTAATCCAACAGATGTCATCAAAACTGCAATTCCTACAATTAATAATAAAGCCGTTGCCGTAAACATTTCGTTCATCTTGGTTCTTGCCATCATATTAAAAATAGGACGGAGAAGGTATTTTCCGGTAAGAATTACGATTAAAATCGAAGACAAAGTCAATATTGCTTGAATCCATTGTGGAAAACTATCCATGAAAGTAGTGTTCACAATTGATGTTGAAGCAGCTTTTAATTCTGGATTTGCCAATAATGGAAACAGCGCCAGCATTGGAATTATCGCAATATCTTGGAACAATAAAACGGCGAAAGAACTTCGTCCTGCAACCGTTTTCATCCAGCCTTTTTCTACCAAAGTCTGCATGACAATCGCTGTGGAAGACATGGAAATAATCATTCCTAAAACTAAGGAAGTTTTCCAATCCAGGCCTAAAATCATGGCGATTATTGATACGATTAAAGTAGTTCCTAAAACTTGCAAACCACCCATTCCGGCGATTCTTTTTCGCATGCGCCAAAGTCGGGAAGGTTCTAGTTCAAGACCAATTACAAACAACATCATCACGACTCCAAACTCTGCGAAGTGCATGATATCGTGGCTTTCGGTACCGACAAGTTGTAAAAAAGCAGGGCCAATTACAACTCCTGCAACTAAATATCCAAGTACGGAACCCAATCCCAAACGTTTGGCGATAGGCACCATAATTACGGCTCCAGCCAGATAAATCATTGCTTGAAAGAAAAATGTGTCCTGCATAAAATGAGTTTGTAAGTTTTTAAGTTACTAAGTTACAAAGTTTTTGATTTCAAGGAAGTTACAAAGTTGCAAAGTTTCAAAGTCAATTGGTTTTAAAAAGTAAAGTGATTCATAAATAAACAAAACTTTTTCTCTCAACCCAAAAAACTCTGAAACTCTGCTACTTTGAAACTCTAAAACTTACTTCCAACCGCCGCCTAAAGCTCGGTATAATTCAATGTCTGATTCTAATTGAGAACGTTTTAAAGTGGCCAATTCTAGTTCGCTTTGCAAAAGATTTCCTTGCGCTACGATTACTTCTAAATAAGTTGCCATTCCGTTTTTGAAAAGCATATCTGAATTTTTAACTGCTTTCTGCAAAATTGCCACTCTTCTTGAAGCTACAGTTTTTTGTTCTTTCAGTTTTTCGATTCTGACCAAAGCATCTGAAACTTCGCCAACCGCTACCAATACTGATTTTCTGAAACTGATTACTGCTTTTTCTCTTTCGATTTTGGCAATTTCATATTGGCTTTTCAATCTTCTTTTTTGCAATAAAGGTTGGGTTAAGCTTCCGGCCACGGTTCCGAATAAGGAAGCCGGCATATTGAACCAATTGCTTGATTCGAAGGAGTTCAAACCGCCGGAAGCTGTAATATTTAAGGCAGGATACATTGAGGCTTTTGCGATTCCGACTTTTGCATTTGAAGCTCTTAAAGCCAATTCTGCATTTTTTACGTCAGGTCTTCTGCTTACCAAAGAAGCTGGAATTCCCGCTTTCAAATCTTCGTGTAAACCAATGGCATTCAAGGTTGTATTGCGCTCTTTTTTGCTTGGAAAACTTCCTGTAATTACGCTCAAAGCATTTTCTTGAATGGCAATATTTTGTTCCAATTCAGGAATTAATTGTGCCGCAACTGCTTGCTGTGCCTCCGATTGTTGTTGCGCTAATGACGTTACTTGGCCTGATTCATATTGCAAGTTAATTACGAAAATCGTGCTGTCATTTAGTGTCAAGTTTTTCTTAGCGATAGACAATTGCGCGTCTAACATTAAAAGATTATAATATCCTTTTGAAACATTCGCTACAATCGTTGTTTGCAGGCCTTTTTTAGCTTCTTCAGATTGCAGATATTCGGCTAAAGCGCTTTGTTTTCTGCTTCTGATTTTGCCCCAGATATCAGCTTCCCAAGAAAGTCCGAGAACCGCATTGTAATCTTCAATGTGCTTTTTTCCTAGGAAACTGCTGGTGCTCAAACCGTTCAAACTATTGTCTGAAGGTCGGTTTGAAGTGGCGGCAACTTGAAGATTCAAGTCGGGAATATTTCCCCATTTTGCCTGTGTCAACTGCCATTGCGCCGCTTCGATATTCTTTTGGGCAATCAGCAAATCATAATTTCTAGTGACTGCGCTGTCGATTAATTTTTGCAGGGAAGTTTCTGTAATAAATTCTTTCCAGCCTAAATCAGCAACACTTGTGGAATCATTGTAAGTCACATCCCTGAAATTTTCAGGGAATGCGTCTTTTGGGGCCTCAATATCTTTTGAGACTTTACAAGCTGTCAATGTGGTAATTAGCACCAAGACGGCTACATATTTATTGATATATTTTTTCATTTTTTTGGATAATTAAGCGGCAAATTTTTCTTCGTTGTGAATGACAGCGATTGGTTTTCCGCTAACTTTTTCTTGTAAATATTGGAATATTATGAATAAAACCGGAATGATGAACAAACCTAGAATTACTCCTGAAATCATACCTCCCGCAGCGCCAATACTGATGGAATGGTTACCTTGAGCTGATGGTCCGGTGGCACTCATCATTGGAATTAATCCCACAACGAAAGCTAGCGAAGTCATGATAATTGGTCGTAAACGTAATTTCGCAGCATCAATGGAAGCTTTTACCAATGACTGTCCTGATTTTCGTTTTTGTACTGCAAACTCTACAATCAAAATCGCATTTTTGGCGAGCAATCCGATAAGCATTACGAGGGCAACTTGAACGTAAATGTTGTTTTCAATTCCAGTTAAACCAATTGCAGCAAATACTCCGAAGATTCCTGTTGGGATTGATAATATTACTGCCAAAGGCAAAATATAACTTTCGTATTGTGCGGCAAGCAAGAAATAAATGAATATCAAACACAGTAGGAAAATTGTTGCAGATTGTCCACCAGAAGAAATTTCTTCGCGAGTTTGTCCTGAAAATTCATAACTGTAACCGGCTGGCAATTGCTGTTCTGCGACTTCTTCAATTGCTTTAATCGCATCACCCGAACTGAAGCCCGGTTTTGGAATCGCATTAATCGAAATCGAGTTGAATAAATTGTATCTCGAAGCTGTTTCTGAACCATAAATTCGGCTAAGTTTCACCATCGTATTTATCGGAACCATTTCGCCATTTTTATTTTTTACGAAGACATTATTTATTGCTGAAGGATCAGCTCTGTCAGCGATATCTGCTTGAACCACAACTCTGTAATACTTACCGAATCTATTGAAATCAGAAGCCTGAGCGCTACCAAAATAAGCTTGCATCGTCTGCAAAATATCTTTCACTTTTACGCCTAATTGATCTGCTTTTTCGTCATTAATATCTAATTGCAATTGCGGATAATCGGCTTTGAAAGAAGTAAAGGCTACGGCAATTTCTGGACGTTTCATTAATTCTCCGATAAAAGTTTGGGAGATACCACTAAATTTATCCAATTTACCGCCAGTTTTATCTTGCAAAACTACATCTAAAGCTTCCACATTACTAAAACCTGGCACGGTTGGGAAACTAAATACGAAGAAACTTCCTCCTGAAATTGCACCTAATTTGCCTTGAACCTGAGCCATTATTTCGTTGATATCTTTCACATCGCCACGTTCTTCATTTGGCTTAAGCAATACGAAAACGACTGCTGCAGAAGGGCTTGTGGAATTGGTCAATAAGTTGAAACCTGAAATCGCGGTTACGTCTCTTGACGCGTCTAATTTTCTTAGCATATTTTCGGCATCGGTCATTACTTTCTGGGTTCCATCAAGGGAAGTTCCAGAAGGCGTATTTACCGCGATGGCAATAAATCCTTGATCTTCAGTCGGAATAAATCCTGCCGGAGTTGTTTTTACCATCCAAACTGTGGCAAGAGTAATTAAAGCCAAACCGCCCAAACTTACCCATTTATTACGAATCAAAAATTTCAATCCGCCAACATAACGATTAGTCAAAGAGTTAAAACTGCTATTAAATCCGTTGAAGAATCGCTGTTTAAATCCTGGTTTTGCATATGGTTTTTCTCCGTCGTGCGCTGCATGATTATCCTTTAAAAATAAAGCGGCTAGGGCAGGACTTAAAGTCAAAGCATTTACAGCAGAAATTACAATTGCAATTGCCATTGTGAAAGCGAATTGACGGTAGAAAACTCCTGTGGAACCTTCCATAAAACCGACTGGTAAAAATACGGCGGCCATTACTAAGGTTATCGAGATAATCGCTCCCGTAATTTCGTGCATGGCTTCGCTCGTTGCTATTTTTGGCGACAAATGCTTGTGTTCCATTTTGGCGTGCACGGCTTCGACGACGACAATCGCATCATCGACGACAATACCAATGGCTAGAATTAAGGCGAAAAGTGTCAATAAGTTAATCGAGAATCCGAATAATTGCATGAAAAAGAACGTTCCTAAAATCGCTACAGGAACTGCAATTGCTGGAATCAAAGTAGATCTGAAATCTTGAAGGAAAAGAAATACAACGATAAATACCAAAATAAAAGCTTCCAATAAAGTATGCTCCACTTGTTCAATTGATTGATCCAGAGAAACTTTTGTGCTGTAAAATATATTGTGTTTTATTTCTTTTGGAAAATCTTTAGAAGCTTTGACCATCAATTTGTTAATCGCGACTTGAATGTCATTTGAGTTGGAACCAGCCAACTGAATAATTCCAATTACAACTCCTTTTTGACCATTTAAACGCGTCAAACTGTTATAAGAATAGGCGCCAAGTTCGACTCTGGCTACATCTTTTACACGAAGAATGGAACCGTCGGCATTCGTGCGAATTGCAATGTTTTGGTAATCTTCTGGTTTAGTTAGTTTTCCTTTGTATTTAATTACGTATTCGAAAACTTCTTCACTTCTTTCTCCAAATTTACCTGGCGCGGCTTCTAAACTTTTGTCTTGAATCGCAGCCATAACTTCATTTGGCGTAACATTGTAAGTTGCCATTTGCGTCGGATTCAACCAAACACGCATCGAATAATCTTTAGTTCCTCCAAAAATTGCAGCCGAACCAACTCCAGGAATACGCTTGATTTCTGGAATGATGTTGATTTGTGCGTAATTGGCAACGAAAGTCTGGTCGTATTTGGCTTCATCTTCGGTAAACATACCGATCGCCATGATGAAACTGTTTTGCTGTTTTGCGGTTGTAACACCTTGCTGTACAACTTCTGACGGCAATTGACTTGTCGCTTGTGCAACTCTGTTCTGCACATTTACTGCAGCTTGATCGGCATCAGTTCCTAATTTAAAGAAAACTGTAATTGCTAAAGTACCGTCATTACTGGCCGTTGAACTCATGTAAGTCATGTTTTCAACACCGTTTATAGATTCTTCTAAAGAAGGTGCCACTGAACGCAACACCGTTTCAGCGTTCGCTCCAGGATAAACCGCCGTTACCAAAACTGATGGTGGCGCAATATCAGGAAACTGTTGTAAGGGTAATTTTGTAAGTCCAAGTACACCTAATATCACCAACAAAATGGAGATAACGGTTGCGAGTACAGGTCTTTGTATGAATATTTTGAACATTTTCGTAAAAATTATTTTTTGTTAATTACTTGAGCAACTTTTGTAGATTTTTCAGGTTGAATTGCCTGACCTTCCTGAAGTTTGTCGATACCGCTTAATACGATTTGGTCGCCTGATTTTACGCCATCTTTGATAAGATAATTTGCGCCACTTTTACCAATAATTGTAATTGGTGCTTTGGTTACTTTGTTTTCTTTATTAACCGTAAAGACGAAAACTTTGTCTTGCATTTCAATCGTTGCAGATTGTGGTACTAAAATCGCATCAGCATGTTGAATTCCTAAACGGATTCTTCCTGTATTTCCTGAGCGTAAAGTTCCGTTGGCATTAGGAAAAGTTGCGCGAAGTGTGATTGCTCCTGTGTTTTTGTCAAATTGACCGTCAACCATATCGATTTTTCCGGTTTGAGTATATGCGTTGTTGTCTGCTAAAATCAGAGAAACTGGTGGTAATTTTTTGATTTTGTCATCGATTGTATTTCCTGAATATTGGGCTTTGAAGTTGATAAAATCTGTTTCTCCAAGAGAAAAATAAGCATAAACTTCATGAACATCAGAAAGTTTTGTCAACGGTTCAATATCAGCTGCTGAAACCAAACTTCCTTGTTTTTTTGGAAGTCTTCCGATGTAACCGCTTACTGGTGCTGTGATTGTGGTGTAACCCAAATTGATTTTAGCAGAACCAACTACGGCTTTTGCCTGGTCTAAATTAGCTGAAGCAATTCGGTGTGACGATTTTGCAGTTTTTAATTGATATTCTGAAACTACCTTGTTTTGAACAAGCGGCGTCAGTTTATCAATCTCTAATTGTGCATTGATTAAAGCCGCTTCTGCACCGTGAAGGTTAGCCAAAGCATTGTTTAATTGCTCACGGAAAGGCTGTTCGTTGATTTTGAAAAGAGGCTGTCCTTTTGTGACATAAGCACCTTCATCGACAAAAACTTTGTCAAGGTTGCCACTTACTTGCGGGCGGATTTCCACGTCAACAGTTCCTTGAATTGTCGCTGGATATTCAGAATCTGTTGTAGCATTGGCGCTTTGAATGTCAAAAACAGGAAGACTAGGAGCAGCGGCAACTGGTGCTTCAGCTTGTTGCGAACATGAAATGAGTGTCCAAGCGAAAAGGGTTGTGGTTAAAATTACATTTTTCATTTTAGTATTGATTTTGAATTTGTGGAACATTTGATTTAATTAAAAAATTGTTATTGGGAGGTTATTCTAAATTTCTAAAGTCATATCTATAAGTATTAAATTATCTAACGTTGTTAAGTGAGTTTGCGAAAAAATCTATATAAAATAATGTTTCAAAATATCTTTCAATAAATTAATATTAAATCATCTAACGGTGTTAAGTAAGTAGTGAAAAAAAAAGATTTGTATCTTTCTTACTTGTATAAATTATCTAACAGCGTTAAGTGAATTGGAAAATTTTTTTTAATTTATGGATTGGATTATTCCACCAATCGCATCTTTTAAAATTTGGTTATTTGTATTTTCTAAAATTTGGTTTGTATTTACAATATTTATTGAAATCAAGCCGTGAATTACAGAGAAGAAAGTAAAATATTTCTGTTTTAAAACTTCTTCTGACGGATTGTTATTTTTCATTACTTCAGCAATTACGCCTATGAATAATTTATATGGACCTTCAGCAGCTGTACATTTTTCAGCACAACAATTGATTTGAACGCCATACATTACTTGGTACATTTCTGTATCTGTAAAAGCAAATTCCCAATAAGCCATCCACATTGCTTCTAATTGCTCTTCGGGATTTTCAGATTTTGCTTTTGCTTTTTCAAGATCTTTTGTCAACATATTGAAACCTCTTCCAGTAAGTTCGGAAAGAATCGCTTCTTTGTTGGAAAAATATTCATAGATAATCGGTGCCGTATATTCAATTCGGTCTGCGATTTTTCGCATACTCAAACCTTGCCAGCCTTCTTCTTTTGCTATGGAATAGGCAGCATCCAGAATGTTTTTTCTGGTCTCTTCTTTTTGTCTTAAAATTCGATCTTTGCTTGCCATTTTGTTGTAGTATTAAATTGTTTAACACTGTTAGGCAAATGTACAACTATATCACAGCTTGCAAAATAATTTTATCATAATTATTTCTTATGCTGTGATAAGTAAAGTACAAAAGCCTTTAATTCAGTGGGTTTAGAATATAAATTTAGTGCTTAAGAAATTTGATTTGTCTGAATTTACAATCTCATTTATAAGCGAATTATTACTTTCATTCATCTTAAATGCGACTAAAGATCGGATAGAGAAGGAGCGAATCGCGTCAGTAACCGACAAAGTTCCCTCAGCGCTATCTTTTCTTCCTGTAAAAGGCAAAACGTCTGGACCTCTTTGTGATTGGCTATTCACATTCACACGACTTACCAAATTTACCAATGGATCGATCAACCAAGCCAATTCATCAGAATCCTGGCTAAAAATACTGACTTGCTGTCCGTGCGTGGAATTAATCAAAAACTGAATTATTTCTTCCAAATCATCAAAAGGAACGACCGGAACTATTGGTCCGAATTGCTCTTCATAATACAATTTCATATCCTTATTTACAGGATAGACAACCGCTGGATAAAAGAAAGAAGCTTTGGTTTTGCCGCCATTTTCATTGACAACTTTGGCACCATGAGCTTCAGCATCTTTGATACAATCGTTCAGGTAATCAATTTTATAAGGTTCAGGAAGCGGTGTCAATGAAACGCCTTCTTCCCAAGGCAATCCGAATTTTAATCCAGAAACGGCTTCATTGAATTTTTTCAAGAATTCATCAGCAATATTTCTTTGTACAAATACAATTTTCAAAGCCGTGCAACGCTGTCCGTTAAAGGAAAGTGAGCCTGTAAGTGTTTCTTTTACGGCTAAATCCAAATCTGCTTTTGCCGTAATTACCGAAGCATTTTTGGCATCCAAACCTAAAACCGCGCGAAGCTGATTTACTTTCGGATGTTGTTTTTTCAATTCATTTGCCACGCGGCTTGAACCTATTAAAGTCAAAACGTTGATTTTTCCAGATTGCATCAATCCTGGAATAATTACGTTTCCACGTCCGTAAATTACGTTGATAACACCTTTTGGGAAAGCTTCCTGAAACGCTTCCTGCAAAGGATAGTGCAATAAAGTTCCGAATTTTGGCGGTTTGAAAAGTATCGTATTTCCCATAATCAATGCGGGAATAAGCGTCGTAAAAGTTTCATTCAACGGATAATTGAAAGGTCCCATGCAAAGCACGACTCCAAGTGGCGAACGTCTAACTTGCGCGGCAATTCCTTCCACGATTTGAAATCCGGAAGAATCTCTGTCAATGTCTTTCAAAGCGTCGATTGTGGCATAAATATATTCCACGGTTCGGTCGAATTCTTTAATGGAATCGGCATAAGATTTCCCGATTTCCCACATGATTAATTTGACAACGGTTTCTTTTTTGGCAATCATTTTTCTTGTGAAATGTTCCACATGGCTGATTCTTTCAGAAACGTTCATCGTCGGCCATTCACCGCGTCCGTCATTGTAAGCTTCCACGGCTGCGGTTAAAGATTCTTGTGCTTCTTTTTCAGTTCCGACAGGATAACTTCCTATCAATTTTTGCTTTAAACCATCAGCCGTTTTGAGGTAAACCGGAGAATAAACTTCATGGACTTCGCCGTCCCAAGTTTTCATTTCTCCATTGCTCAAGTAGCGTTTTTGATGGATTTCTTCAATTCTATGCTGTTCTGGAATTTGGCTTTCTTCTACGAATAGATGTTCCAAATTCTCTTCAAAATTTTTGGTGTTGCTCATAAGAATTTATTTAACGAAATTATTCTAACAAAGTGAACCTCCAAATTACAAAGAAAATTTCACATGAAAACCTATAAAAAACAAAACGCTGGAAAATAATTTCCAGCGCTTGCCACTAACTCAAACATAATAAATCTTAGTTTGAAAAAACCTTAACATAATCCACAATAAATTCTTGCGGAAAGATTTTGTCATCCACTTCTGGACCACCAAAATTGCCACCGATTGCCACATTTAATATGATATAAAATGGCTGGTCAAAGGGCCAAACATCTTCGTTTTTATTTTTTGGATTAAATGTAAAAACCAATGTGTCATCTACATAAAAATCCATTTTTTCTTTGGTCCAATCAACTCCATACGTATGAAAACCTTCTTCAATTGCTGGAAACGGCGTCTTTTTCGAACTTGCATGATCGCCGTGATTTGCTTTTGTGTGTAAAGTCGTGTAAACCATATTTGGCTCTTTTCCAACGTATTCTAAAATGTCGATTTCACCAACTTTCGGCCATCCGAGTTCTTTGATATTTGAACCTAACATCCAGAAAGCGGGCCAAATTCCTTGTCCGACTGGCAATTTTGCGCGCGTTTCTATGTAGCCATATTTGAACTCTTTTTTGCCAGCTGTCGTAATTCTAGTGGAAGTGTATTTGTCGCCTTCTTTTTTTGCTGTAATTATTAAATTTCCGTTTGAAAACTTGTGATTTTCCTTCGTATAAACTTGGCGTTCGTTATTTCCCCAACCGCAAATGTTCGGACAGCCGTCGCCTAATTCATAGTTCCAAGTTTTTTCATCCAAAGATTTTCCTTTGAAATTTTCTTCCCAAATTAGTTTTCCTTTTTTGGCTTGACCGAAAGCGAAAGTTCCTGTCAAGAGAAATACTATTGCAATTTTCTTCATAAAAATATTAGTTTGAAAAATTAAAATCAGTTTCCATTTTTGTCATAGAATCACCTCCGACGAAAACTTTGAAATCACCAGTTTCTGCTTCCCATTTTTTGTTTGCCGAGTAAAATTCGATTGTCTTTTCGTCAATTTCAAAGGAAATAGTTTTCGTTTGTCCTGCTTTAACTTCAATCAATTCAAAACCTTTCAGTTCACGAACCGGACGCGTTACGCTTGCGACTAAATCTCTGATGTACAACTGAACGACTTCTTTTCCATCAATTTTGCTATTGTTTTTTACATCCACAGAAACCGTTATTTTTCCGCCTTTGGCAAAAGATTTCTTGTCTAATTTCAAGTTCGAATATTCAAATTTTGAATAGCTCAAACCAAATCCGAAAGGATATTGCGGCGTTTTTTCTACATCACCATAATGCGACCAAAAAACGCTTTCAGGATTGTCTGTTGACGGTCTTCCTGTGTTTTTATAGTTGTAATAAATTGGCAATTGACCCACATTTCTTGGAAAAGACATCGGTAATTTTCCACTCGGATTGTAATCTCCGTATAAAACTTGAGCGATCGCATGACCGCTTTGAGTTCCCAAATGCCAAGCTTCCACGATAGCAGGAATGTTTTCTGCAGCCCAAGGAATTGTCAACGGACGGCCATTTTGCAATACCAAAACGATGTTTTTGTTCACTTTAAAAACAGCTTCCAATAACTCTTGTTGCACGCCCGGAAGTCCGATTTCAGAACGGCTTCTTCCTTCGCCAGACTGCAATCCGTGCTCGCCTAAAACCATGATTACGACATCTGCATTTTTTGCAACGGCAATTGCTTTGTCAAAACCGCTTTTGTCGGTCATGTTGATTTTGGTTTCTTCAATAAATTTTGGATTTCCTAAAGCTACGTCGGCACCTTTTTCATAAGTAACCGAATTTCCTTTGTAAGTGTTCATTCCTTCCAAGAAAGAAATTGCTGTGTTGTCGTCGGCTCCGATTCTCCAACTTCCAAGCGGACTTGTTTTGTCGTTTGCCAAAGCTCCTATTATGGCAATTTTTTGACCTGATTTTTTTAGCGGTAGCAAATTGTTTTCGTTCTTTAAAAGCACGATTGATTTCTTTGCCATATCTAAAACTCCGTCTTGAAATTCTTGCTTTCCTGTTGTTTCTTTCTCGCGATTTTCGTCGCAATATTTATATGGATTGTCGAACAATCCCAATAAGAATTTTACTTTTAAAATCCTCCTTACGGAGTCGTCGATTTTGTCTTCAGAAACTTTTCCTTCTTTGACCAAATCTGCTAAATGATTCAAATATCCGTAAGATTCCATGTCCATGTCAGAACCAGCATTTGCGGCCAACATTGACGCTTCTTTCAAATCTTTGGCGTAGCCGTGATTGATCATTTCGCCTAACGAACCCCAATCAGAAACTACAAAACCTTCGAAATTCCATTCTCCTTTTAATAAATCTCTTTGTAAATGTTTATTTCCTGTTGCCGGAATTCCATCCAATTCGTTGAATGAATTCATAAAAGTCAAAACGCCAGCGTTAACCGTCGCCTTGAAAGGAGGAAGGATGATGTTTTGCAATGTGTTTTCACTGACATCAACCGTGTTGTAATCGCGACCAGATTCAGCAAATCCGTAAGCGGCGAAATGTTTTGTACAAGCGGCAATGTGAAAAGCATCGAATTTATCGCCTTGAAAACCGCGAACTCTGGCAATTGCGATTTGGCTTCCTAAGTAAGGATCTTCTCCGGCTCCTTCCATAACTCTTCCCCAGCGGGCGTCGCGGGTGATGTCGACCATTGGTGCAAATGTCCAATTTAAACCTGCCACTGCGGCTTCTGCGGCGGCAATTTCTGCAGATTTTTCCATTGCTTTTAAATCCCAAGAAGCGGCTTCCGCCAAAGGAATCGGGCTTACGGTTTTGTATCCGTGAACGACATCGAAGCCAAAAATTAGTGGAATTCCCAAACGGGTTTGTTCTACTGCGATTTTCTGCATGGCTTTCACGTCTTTTACGCCGCGAATATTCAGCATCGAACCGACCAATCCTTTTTTGATGTTTTCGTATTTTTTTGATGCCTCGCCTTCAGATGGAGCAGGACCAGTTACGTCCCAAAAACCGTTGTATTGGTTCATCTGCCCGACTTTTTCTTCCAAGGTCATTAATTTTAGGACAGAATCTACTTTTCGGTCTATTGGTGATTTATCAGAAAAAGCGGTTTGTTTTGAAGAGCCACAACTTATGGCGAATGCCAAAAAGCCAGCGAACAGTCCATATTTTGTTATTGTGTTGTATTTCATTTTGGAATAGAATAAATCCAATAAATAAGAAGGCTAGGAGTGCTAGCCTTCTTAATATTGAAGTAAAAAATGTAAAATTTATTGGTAAACGCGAACGTAATCCACTTCCATAGTTGACTGCGTAAATGCAGGATCGATGTTGCCGCCAAGCGTGCCACCCATTGCTACATTTAATATGAAGAAGAAATTAGCATTGAAAGGCGTGTCTGGCGTATTCACAAATGAATGGAAGACCGTACCGTCAACTGCAAATTTTATTGAAGTTGCACTCCATATTAATGAATACGTATGAAATTCTGTGCTGGCGTTTGTAACAGTTGTAGATCTTGTTGGGCCATTTCCTCCTGAATTTCCAGGATAATGAAGCGTACCGTGGACAGTATTTGGATTATTACCTACCCATTCCATAATATCGATTTCACCAACTGCTGGCCAAGGAGTTTCTGGGAAACCGGCTCCTAACATCCATATTGCTGGCCAAGTTCCTCCACCGGCAGGTAATTTTGCTTTGATTTCAAATCTTCCATATTTGAAATCTTTTTTCCCTTTCGAAAGAATTCTCGATGAAGTATAAGCTGAACCGCTGAAGTTTTGTTTTTTAGCTGTAATTTTTAAGAAACCACCTTCGACTTTTATATTTTGATTGCTATCTGTGTAATATTGAACTTCGCCATTTCCCCAGCCACCAGCGCCAAGGTCATAGCCCCAGTTTGCAGCATTTGGAGCTCCATCAATATCAAATTCATCGCTCCAAACTAAATTGTTGAATTCAGGTTCGCCACCGCCACCTTGAACGGGTTTTGTTGTTGTAAAAATATGATACCAAGCTAGCGCTGGATTTCCACCCATTACTGCTCTTACAACCATTCTGTTTTCTGTAATGGAAAGAATTTCATAAGTACTTTGACCAATATAATATCCCATGAAGCCTCCATCTGAGAATGTCATTGCTGTTCCTCTAGTTTTGTCTCTGTTTGTAGTCATCAAAATTGACTCAGACGGACTTAATGTTACTGTTTTTTGTGACGAAGTATTGTAATTTAAGCATGAATCATCAGAACCTGAACCGCCAAAATCTCCAACAAATGCTGCGTTAAAGAATGTTTTTCCGCCATTATTTAGCTGATATTTAAGCAATTCACCATCTAAACTAAAAACCAATTCATTGTCATAAAGACAACTACTAGTTGGTGAAGCTGCTTTTTCAAATGGCTGTGCAGAATAATAATCAGAATAGAAGTTTTTTTCAGGGTCGCTATTGTTTGGCCCAACACCTAAATGTGCCACTTCTGAAGCTGAGAAATACCATTTTTTTGAACTACCTCCGGTTAAAAATGTAACTGCTTCGTCATCTTTGAAATTACTGAACACCGTTATTTCAAAAGTTATGCTTGAAGAAACACCTCCAGTTCCATTTGCAACTACAGTAACGGAATAAATATTTGTACCATTTTTGTTGAATCTTTTTTGTAAAATTCCGTTTGGTGAATTTGCTGTAGTTCCATCGCTGAAAATGTATTTATAACTGATGGCATCCTTAGCGATAGCTTTAAAATCTACCAGTCCAGAGCCATTTCCATTTATATTTTCTCCGGTATCTTGACCCACGATATCAGCATCAACGACTAGGCCGCTTGGAGAATTTATGTCTCCGAATGTCGTATCATCATTTTGACATCCTGCTAAAACTAGCAACGAAGCAAAAAGCAACATTATATATTTTTTAAACTTTTTCATGTTATTAAATTTAAATTATTTTCAAATATGATTAATTGTGGAAATAAACATTATCAATATAAACCGTATTATTTCCAGTAGGATTTCCTACATAAATCAGTTGTGAAATATGGGCGCGGGTCGTTAATCCTGTAAATTCGCTTAACGGAATATCTAAGCTTACCCAAGTTTGTTGTGCTGGTGCATTAATAACAATTTCATGTTCTTTATCATCACCTCCTGCATAAGCCCCATCAGCTCCAAAGTCTACTAATTTTATTTTGAAAACTGTAAAATCTCCTGACCAAACATCAGTATGGAAATGTGTCATTGCAGTAGCATTTATTGAAGGATTTGTTGTTTCTATACCAACAAAATCTAAGTTGCTGTATTTTTTTGTATCATTTCCATCCACTTGTATGTCTGTTAAGGTGGCGCTTGACCAAGAAGTTCTCCAAGTATCAACTGGTACATTTGTATAAGCATTGCTGAACAATGAAATTACTTGTGAAGTGGCTAAAGTTGGAGTAGGAGCTGCAGTAACTGGACCTGGAACTACTTTGTAAAAATAGACGTTATCGATATAAACTGTAGTGCTTGCAGAAGGCGTTGCAGCGTAAATCAATTGTGCAATATGGCTGCGAGTTGTAAGGCCAGTAAAACTACTTAAAGGAATGTCGATGCCTACCCAGCTTTCTCTTGCAGGATTTGAAACCGTAATTTCATGTTCCACGTCATCGCCACCGCCGTAAGCACCGTCTGCACCAAAATCTACTAATTTCACTTTAAATGCTGTAAAATCTGAAGACCAAACATCAGTGTGAAAGTGCGTCATTTGGGAAGCATTTATTTGAGAAGTTACTGTTTCAATACCCACAAAGTCTAAAGCGCTGTATTTTTTTGTGGCATTTCCGTTAATATCAATATCTTCTAGAGTTGCATTTGACCAAGAAGTTCTCCATGTATCTACTGGTACATTTGTATAAGAATCGCTGAAGAGAGAAATTACATTTGCACCCGGAAGCATTGGATCTGGCGCCTCAGACATATTTGTGATTGTAACCGTTTCTGTATGCTCTAATGTTGCAGCACCACCGCTTAAAGCAACAACTCTAATTTGATAGTTTCCAGCAGTTGCATAAGTGTGCGCTACTTCTTCACCTTCCATGAAATCTACGGGAGTTTCATTTGAATTTTCTCCGAAATAAATTTGAAAATAGGTTTCTAATTCTGCTTTGGCTGTTACTTTTAGCGTGCGATTGCTTCCTGGTACTGCCGTTACAACTAAATTTCTTGGTTGTTGATAAGAGACGGTCAATTCTTTGGTAAACTCGGTTTTTGTTCCGTTTAAGGTCATGGCGAAGATTTTTACAATATAAACTCCTTCTTGATAAACGTGCTCAACTGTTTCGCCAGACGCAATAATTTGAGGTTCAAGAGTTGCATCGCCAAAGTGAACTTCATAAGAAGTTACTCCTTCACCATTGGGGCGAATTGTCACCAATCCAGAATTATCTTGCGTTATTGTAAACAGCGCAGAAATATTTTTTGAAGCGCTGATATCATTTACAAAACCGGTTCCGTTGTCATCTTCACAGCCCAATAAAAAGGTGAGAAGAAGAATGCTGAAAATATATTTTAAGTTTTTCATATTTTATAGATATTAATAACCAGGATTATTATTCCAAAGTCCTCCTGAGAATTGAATTTCTTCAATAGGAATTGGAAACAATTCATTTTTATTAGGAGTAAAACCAGGAATGGCTTGTGCCGCTTTTCCGGTTCTTACAAGGTCAAAGAAACGATGTCCTTCACCCATAAGTTCTGTTCTTCTTTCTGCCAAGATAAAATCTTTTAAAGCTGCTCCAGAACTGCCGATATTGTGATTGCTATCGCCAAAAGCTCTTGCTCTTACTAGATTTAGATATTCACGCGCCTTGTCATCATTACCAATTTCATTGTAAGCTTCTGCAGCCATCAATAATACATCTGCATAGCGAATTGATCTGTAATTATTTGGGTTTGTAAGATTGACATCTGGAATATTTTGGTCGCCTTGTCTTGGAATATATTTTCTGTTGAAAAAGCCAGTATGTTGGTAACCTCTTCCATAAGTTGCGCCTGTTTGTGCAGCCCAAGTTTCAATATTTAAAATAGCTACATCTCTTCTTTTGTCACCAGTTTCAAAGCTATCATAAGCGGCTTGTACTGGAACATTAAAGCTGTAACCAGAATCAAATAAAGGACCAGTGTATCCTCTGATTCCGTTGAAACCTACGGCTACATTTCCTTCGCTACATTGAAGACAGGCAAAATCTCCACCTTCGGCATCTGTATACTGCACTTCAAAAACGGATTCAATATTGTTTTCACTGTTATTTTCGAAAATGGTATTGTAATCTTGAACCAAATCATATGGTCCATCTGAAATTACATTTTGTAAAGTAGAAGCTGCAAGGGCGTATTTTTTCTGATATAAATAAGCTTTTCCGAGTAGTGCTTGAGCGGCTCCAACAGTAATTCTTCCTTTTTGCTGAGAACCAGTTTCAAGATTGGCAATTGCATAAGTCAAGTCTGCTTCAATTGATGCATAAACATCGGCCGCAGATGATCTTGGAATTGTAGTTTCATCACCAATTTTAAATCTTCTGTCACCAGCCATTGGAACGCCACCAAACCATTTAACAAGCTCAAAATGGTAATAAGCTCTTAAGAAACGAGCTTGAGCAATGATTTTTTCTTTTCCTTCAAAATCTGTTTTGTCCTTGAATTCTAAGATATAATTAGCTCTATTTACTCCAGCAAACATCCAATCCCAAACGTTTTTTAAATTTGGATTTACTGATGTGTGAATCATGTTGTCAACTTGGAGAAAACCAGGAGTGTCAGTTGCGCTTTCTCCACCACATAATGTATTATCTGAGGCAATTTCTCCTAATAGAACATTTACATAAGTTGACTGAAGAATATCATAAGTAGCAATCAATGCATACTCATAATCGTCTTTAGAATTAAAATAATTTTCTGAATCAATAGAGTAACGTGGCTTAATTTCCACAAAGTCATCGCTACAAGAAACTACTAGTCCAGAAACTAGTGAGATTCCTAAAATAACAGTGATTATATTTTTTTTCATTTTCATAAAAATTAAAAGTTAATGTTTGCACCAAACATGTATATTCTTGGAATTGGATATGATCCAAAATCAACACCAGCTCCAATTGGATTTGCAAGGTTATTTTGATTTCCGCCTGATGCTCCAGGGTCATAACCCATATATTTTGTAAATGTGTAAAGGTTGTTTACACCAACATAAATTCTTGCTTTAGATATTCCGGCTTTTTCTAAGATGTCATTGTTTAAAGTATATCCTAGTTGAACATTTTGTATTCTTGCATAAGATGCATCTTCTACATAGTAATCAGAAAATTGAGTGTTTCCTGTGGCTCCAGTAGTAACTCTTGGTACAGAATTGCTGGTTCCTTCGCCTCTCCAGCGGTCTAAAACATAATTAAGCTTGTTGCCGTTTGGCACATTTCTTTCATAATTTCTAACCATGTCATTTCCGATAGAAGCATAAGTGTAAGCCGCGAAATCAAAATTCTTATATCTCAAATTAAGATTGAAACCCATTGTAGCCGAAGGAATTGGATCACCGATGTTTGTTCTGTCTTTTGAATCAATAACATTGTCACCGTTGACATCTACAAATCTAATATCTCCTGGCATCGCGTTGGCGCCAAGTGCGATTTGTGACGGATGAGCCTCAACTTCTGCTTGATTTTGAAAAATTCCGTCTGTTTTATATCCATAGAAATATCCGATAGGTAAACCGACTTCCATTCTAGAAGGTTGTGTGTTTAATCCAAAGTTTCCGCCTGGATAAAAACCTGTACCGTTATTTACTTCAAGAACTTTATTTTTAATTAAGGTGACATTGTAATTTACATCAAAACTAAAGTTATCAGAAATTTGATCTTTATATCCTATTGCAAACTCAACACCATAATTTTTAACTGATCCAGCATTCACAGTCGGAGCTGAAGCACCAGGAGCGCCAACACCAATGATTCCTGAAACTGGAATATTTGGAATCAACAAATCTTCTCTGATATCAACAAAATAATCTGCAACAAGAGTAACTTTATCTTTGAATAAGTTCATGTCAAAACCTGCATCAAATTTCTTTGATTCTTCCCATTTAAGATTTGGATTTGGAATTTGGCCAGAAGCAGTTCCGCTAACTAAAGAACCATCAAAAACATACACTCCTTCGCCATTTAATTTTCCTAAATATCCATAGGGAGGAATCTGGTCATTTCCTAAAATACCATAGCTAGCTCTTAATTTAAAGAAGCTTACCGTCTTTGATTCACCAAAGAAGTTTTCATCTGAAACAACCCATCCACCTGTAACTGATGGAAAATAAGCTACCGTATTTTCTGGACCAAAATTTGTTGAAGAATCACGTCTTAAAACTCCTGATAGAAGATATTTTCCTCTGTAATCATATTGCAATCTTCCAAAATAAGAAAGTCTTCTGTCTTCATAAGCATAAGAGCTATTTGTTTTCGCCTCTGAAAGACCGTTTGCTAGAGAAATATCAGCATATTCCCAAGAGTTGTAAGGAACATCATATCCGGTTGCAGATACGCTTTCTCCCCATTGGTCATAAATCGTTGTTCCAAGTGTAAAAGAAATATTATGATAATCTGCTATTGTTGTTTTGTATTCTCCAAACAAGTCGAAAGAATAGTTATTATCGTTTACTGCAGCTTGTGTTACATTACTACGTGTGATATCATAAATTTTTCCGCCATAGCTAACTTGCTTTGCAAAAACTTTAGATCTGCTATTTGAAGAGTTAAAACCTATTCTGCTGGTAAGTGTAAGGCCTCTAAAAAGTTGATAATCTAAACCAAAAGTTCCATTTATTTTTTTATAATTATAGTCATTATAAGTATTTTCAATTTGAGCTAATGGGTTGATGATTTCAGTTCCATATCCAGTTTCATTTGGAACTAAAGTCAAATTTCCGCTATCGTCATAAGTATTCAATGTTGGCGCAATATTAAGCGCATTGAACAATACTGAACCCAGCACGTTTTCGTTTAAAGTTTTTCTGTTGAAATAAGTATAGATTACATTAGAGTTAAATTTAAGCTTGTCAGTAATATCTCCACTTAAACTAATTCTTGCTGTGTTTCTCAAAAATCCAGACTTGTTGCCACCGACAATACCTTCTTGATCAAGGTGTGAGCCACTAACAACATAGCTAATTTTATCAGATCCTCCAGAAATAGTAACGTCATGATTGATAATTGGCACACTTTTTCCAAAAACTTCATCCTGCCAGTCAGTTCCTTTTCCTAAATTACTAACGTTTGGAAAAGGTATTGCTTGCCCACCATTTGCATAGCTTTCGTTTAACAAAAGAGCATATTCTGTAGCATTTAAAGTAGGTAGCTTTCTTGAAGTTTCTTGAAATCCTGTGTAGACGTTATAAGCAATTGTTGGCTTTGAATTTCTTCGCCCTTTTTTTGTAGTAATTAAAATAACGCCGTTCGCACCAATCGTTCCATAAATTGCAGCTTGTGCATCTTTTAGAACTGTGATAGTTTCAATATCATTAGGATTTAAAAGCCCTAAATCACCGACATATCCATCGATAATTGCTGTTGGTGCAGTTGTTCCATTGGTTGAAATACCTCTAATTTGTATGTTCAAATTAGCTCCCGGTGCACCAGATTGCATAGTTACATTAACACCGCTAACAGTTCCTTGCAAAGCTTGTTCCACTTTAATTGGTTTCATTATTTCTAAAGTTTCTCGTCCAATAGTAGAAACCGCACCAGTAACTTCCCTTTTTTTCTGGCTTCCATAACCAATAACAACAACTTCTTCTAATGATTTTTGATCAGGAGAAAGTTGCACATTAACTGTCTCATTTTTTGTAACCTTAAATTCATAATTAGTAAAGCCTACATAAGATATTACTAATGTCGCGCCAGATGGAACTTTTGATATTCTATAATTTCCATCCATGTCAGCAGTTGTTTGAATTGTACCGTTTTTAACCGATACATTAGCTCCAGGCAATGCTAAACCTGTTTGAGCTTCTGTTACTTTTCCGCTAATTTCATATTCTTGAGAATAACAAAATGATGAGATTAGAATGAAAGCAAATAGAAAAAAGTTTGACTTCATATAGTTTGTTTTTTGTGATATAGTAAAATTAGAGGAGTTAAATAAGAATATGATAAAAATAACCACAACAAAAAATATACATTTTAAAAATATAGCTATAAAATTTTCATATTCTGAATAAGCACGAGCGTTAACAGTTAATTAAGATATAATTAATCTTCTCTTAACGAATTTATTTTTTGCTTAAAAACTTCAATTACAACGTTGTTGTTGTGGTGATGTATAGGTAATTTTGCTTGATGTTGTGTTGTGCTATATAGAAAGTATATACTCAACAAGCCCTTGTTCGTGAGGTAAATCCATTTTTTTACGCAAACGATATCGTTTTATCTCAACACTTCGAACTGAAATGTTTAACAATGGCGCAATTTCTTTAGAAGATAAATTCAATCTCAAATAAGCGCAAAGTCTTAAATCATTTGGAGTTAATAACGAATGCAGGGTTTTGACTTTCTTGAGAAAATCTTTATCAGCGTTATTAAAAGCATCTTTAAAAATATTCCAAGTGTCTTCTTCACTGATATTTTTATTTATTGTGCTTATTACTGACTTCATGTTTCCATATCCAGCTTCAGAATTTCGCTTTAAATCTTCTTTGATTTCGCTTAAAAGTTCATTCTTTTTGATCAAGCTCATTGTGGAAGCAGCTAATTCTCGATTCTTGCTTTCAAAATCTTGTTCTAATTGCTGATTTCTAATTTTCATCAGCTGTTGTTCGGTTTCAAGCTCCTTGATTTCTAGAAGACGATTGTTTTCTTCAATCAGTTTTTCTTTTTGCCTGTGATAGAAATTTTTATAAGCACGATTTACAAAATACGCCATTACAATAAAAATAATTATATAAATAAAAACGGCTGTGTTCGTTCGATACCAAGGTTTTAAAATTGTAAAAGAATAAGTAATTGTATTTTCAGAAAGTGTATTCCCAATTTTTGCACGCACTTTAAAAACATAATCTCCAGGAGAAAGATTCTTGAAATTAATCGTAGGTTTTGTGCTCCATTCGCTCCATTTTTCTTGAAATCCTTCTAAAAGGAACTGATATTCAGCATTTATATATTTGTTGAATTCAGGAACAGTATAGGTAAACGTAATATTATTTTCTGCAAATTTAAATTCTGACGGATTTAATATGGAAGCATAACGTATATTTTCATTCGAACGATTTACAGAAATTGTAGCCATCGAAATCTTATAAGTATCAAAATTAAGATCTTCTAAATTGATAGTATAATACCCATCCGTAGTTCCAATTAAATATAGCGAGTTCGAAAGTTGTGTTATATTTTCATAGCCCAACATCGAATTGGTCAAAGTCGATGGAATCGGAATTATATTGTGCTTGAGTTGTGAGCTTAATTTTCCGAAAGAGAAATAGTTGATGTAATTTTTGGTAAAAAACCAAAGCCTGTTTGAATTGTCAACCATCAGTTTTCCAGAAGTATAACTGTCTTTTTCAAAAACTTTACTCAAAGTTTCTTCTTTTACAAATACATTTGTCTTTGGATTTAATTTGTAAATTCCTTCCTTATAAGAGTAATAGATAGCATTGTTGAATTTTGTCAAACCTGCATTTTTTCCTTTCTTCGGATTTTTATAGGTTTCAAAACCTTTTGTACCGCGCAAATCTTTATCTAGTTGAAATCTGAAAACGCCTTTATATTCATGGCTGACATAGACTTGATCGTCATTTGTGATTTCAAAATATTTCGAAGAATAATCAAATCCAGAGATTTTATTTCTAAAAACCCACTGATTATTTACTTTCTCTAAAACGGAGATTCCATAATAATTTCCCTGCAACAAGACATTCTCTTTTCCCGGAACATTCTCAAATTTCCAAGTTCCAGATGCTGAAAATATTGAATTAGCTGTATTTTCATTAATGATATACGTTCCAGAATCGTGACCGCAAAATAGCGTTCCTTGATACGAAAACAGCGACCAGACTTGGCCTTTTGTATTTTTTATAAATTTAAAATCTTCAGAAGATCCATAGTTTTTATAAAACAATCCTTGGTTTGTTCCCACATATAAATTTCCGTTGTGAAGAATTGAAGTATAAACCGTTCCAAGAATTCCGGTATCGTCGGCAAATGATCGAACTGGCGATTTTAAGTTGATGCAATTGATGCCGTTATCAAGGCCAATCCAAAGGTTTTTATCAGCATCTTCAAAGATTGAAAGTGCCGTGTTGTTACTCAAGCCTTTGTTTTGGGTAATGTGATAAACGACTTTTCCTTCTTTTGAAAGTAGAAAAATTCCGTTGGAAACTGTTCCCAGCGCAAAACTTCCATCAGCAAGAATTTGACTGCTGTAAATACTGCTGGCTGAAAGTTGGGAATCCGCTTCGATGTTCCATTTGGTAATTGCCATATCAAAAAAATTGAAGAATCCGTTGAATTGGGTCTGCAGTAAAAGCCCTCCATTTTTAGAAAAAATGTTTACGATTTTATTGGTCATAATCACTTTGTCATTCGAAAGTAGCTTGCCGACTCCATTTTCTATTTCAAAAAGTCCTTCGCCATAAGTCTGGAAATAAATAGAATTATTAGCTTTAAAAGCTCTATTTATATTTGACTTCGGAGTAATTATTTTAAACTTCTCCGTTTTTGTATCGTATAAAAAAATCTGATTCAGCGATTGAAAAATAACCCATTGATCATAATCGATGATATTCCAAATTTGTTCATCATCAACCAATTTATTCTTGATTGATTTGCTTAACGAATAATATTTCAATATTCCGTTTTCTTGGCGTTTCCAATAACCAAATTCCATGTAACAGCCTGTATAGATTCTGTCATTAATGGTTTTTACAGAGCGTATAATAGTCTCGTTTGGCGAAGGATAAAGTCTCCAATTGGCACCATTAAATTCTAATAAACCTTCGTTATTTGCAAAATAAACATAGTGATTTTCATCTTGTGAAATCATCCAATTTTGGTTTCCTGCACCATAATTTTGAGAAGAAAATTTTAAAATAGGAGGCAACTCTTGAGCAAATCCCAAGACAGAATACAAAAGCAGGAGCAAGGTAATTTTTTTCAGCAAAGCAGGAAAGATTAGTTTGGAATCACGAATATACGATTACCAAGCAAAATATGATTTTCTGATTTGAATTTTTTTCAGGAACAATTATGTCTTATAAAAAGAAAACCCGCCAGTATTAATCTGACGGGTTTTTTGTAAATAAAAAAATATTTTTAAACGATTTCTGCGCTTAAGCCAGCCTCTAAAAGGCTGGAACATTGTGGTTTCAATTCATCTAAAACACCCGTTTTAACCGTGCATTTTCCTTTATAATGAATAATGATTGAACATTGTTCAGCTTGCTCAGCCGTGTGACTGCAAACGCGGATCAAAGTTTCAATAACGTGGTCAAAAGTATTCACATCGTCATTATAAACAATGATTTCATTGTTTAAGCCAACTTGTTCTTCAACTAAAACTTCTTCTAAAACTTGTTCTTTTGTACTCATAATCAAAAGTTTACTCTAATTTACATATTTCAGGGCAACCCAATTGTTTCTTTGTTGTTTTTTAACATAAGTCAATCCTTTTTCAGTGCACGAAGCATCGATGGCAGGAATATCTTCTTCATAAAAACCGCTCAAAAACAACGTCCCATTTTCATTTAAGCAATCTACATATTGTTGCATGTCGTTCAGCAAAATATTTCGATTGATATTGGCAATAATTACGTCATATTTTTTTCCTTTCAATAGGGAAGCATCGCCTTCATAAACGGTAATGTGTTCGCAATTATTACGTTCTGCATTTTCTATTGAATTCAAATAACACCAATTGTCAATGTCAATCGCATCAATCGGTTGTGCGCCTTTCATTTCTGCTAAAATAGCCAAAATCGCAGTACCGCAACCCATATCCAAGGTTTTCTTTCCTTCAAAATCATTTTCTAAAATGTGCTGAATCATCATGTGCGTCGTTTCATGGTGGCCAGTCCCAAAAGACATTTTTGGCTCAATCACGATATCAAATTGCGCATCGGTTTTCTCATGGAAAGGAGCACGGACATGGCAGATTCCATCCACATCAATGGCTTCGAAATTCTTTTCCCATTCTTCATTCCAATTTACTTGCTCTATTTCTTCAATAGTGTAGCTTACGGTAAATTCAGGTGAATTTAAAATATAAATATCTTCAAGAACATCTTCGCTCCAAAGTGATTTTTGGATGTAAGCAGAAACGCCAGTCTCAGTCTCTATGAAGCTTTCAAAAGGTTTTTCGCCCAATTCAGCTACTAAAATTTCTGAACCCAGTTCTTTTGGTTCTACTTTAAAATGATATCCCAGATAGGTAATTGCCATAACATTAATTTTTTGCAAAGGTAATATTATCATAACATACGGCGACTAAAATTAATATTAAGTTTGCACAATGATAACCTAAGCAGATTTTTATGCAAATTTAAGAAACTAATTTTTCCTAAATGTTTCTAAAATGTAAACTAAACTTTGCCGAATCATATTAATCCAAACTTTAAAAATGAAAAGACTTTTTCTGTTATGTTTACTTTTTTTGGCTACGGTTTTAAAAGCACAAGAAATTAAGGTTACCACAAAAGATAATGATTTAAAACTTTCGGCTTTGCCTTATTATAGTTATGGAAAAGGACTTGGCTTGACTTCGCCTGACAGTCTTTTTCAGCTGAATATTCGTTTCAGGATGCAAAATCGTGTTACTTATATTGAGAATGAAGGCGAAAAATCTGCTTATGACGGACAAATTCGCAGGTTGAGACTGCGTTTTGACGGCTATGTCGGAAGTCCGAAATTTTTATATGCCTTGCAACTTTCTTTTGCGCCCGGTGATGTGGGAGAGATTGAGGAAGGCGAAAACATTAATATTATTCGTGATGCAATTGTGTTTTACCGACCAAATAAAAACTGGAATTTTGGTTTTGGGCAAACTAAGCTTCCTGGAAACCGCCAACGCGTGAATTCATCGGGTGGATTGCAACTGACAGACAGAACTATCAACAATGCCAAGTTTACTGTTGACCGTGATTTTGGTTTCCAAGCGCATTATCTACATGAAAACTTACAGCAATTTTCTTATAATGTAAAAACTGCCGTTTCAACAGGCGAGGGGAGAAACTGGACAAAAAGCAATGACAACGGCGTGGCTTTGACTGCAAAAGGAGAGCTTTATCCTTTTGGTTCTTTTAAGAAAGATGGAACCAATTTTGAAGGCGATATTGCCCGCGAAGAAACTCCAAAATTAATGCTTTCAGGAGCTTTTCAGCAAAATAACCATGCCCGAAGAACGCAAGGACAATTAGGCGACGATCTTTTTGAACAGCGCTCTATGAAATCTGTTTTGCTAGATGCCATGTTGAAATATAATGGCTGGGCATTCATGTCAAGCTATATGTCCAGGACTGCAAAAAATCCGATTACGGTTAATCCAGAAGATATAACTGAAACAAATTATGTTTACACAGGAAGCGGTTTTGACTATCAGGCGAGCTATCTTTTTCTTTCAGATTATGAAATTATCGGAAGGTTTTCTACACAGAAAGTACACAAAGATATCCATCAATTTACTCCTAATACAAAACAATACAGCATTGGCGTGACCAAATATATCTGGGAACATGCTTTTAAATTGCAAGGCGAATTGACGCTTGACGATTTAAATTATTTTGACGGAACTTCAAAGCAAAATTGGTATTTGAGATTTCAGGTGGAAATCGGAATTTAATGCAGATTCGAAGCAATTTAAAATATTCTTTTTAAGCAAAGCCATTTTCGCAGTTTTAGTATCATAGAAATTGCCTTTTAGAATTTTAGTAGCTTCCATTCAAATTTGGTTATCCAATAAAGGAAAATAGTGAAGATAGATAATACTAATAAAATTGGTAATCTGCTGTTTATTAGCCTTTTTTGAATGATTTTTGTATAAAATACTTAGACAATTTTCCGCGTTTCAAAGATTTCAGGATGCCCGCAACTGGTCTTCCGTGTCCCGCAGCTGGTCTTCCGTCTCCGGAAAATGGTCTTCCGTGGGGCGCAACTTAGCTTCCGTGTTCGGCACATTATCTTCCTGAGGACGCAACTCATCTTCCGCCTTGCGCAACTCATCTTCCGTCGGTCGCAATTGTGCTTTTGACTGCAGCAAATGCTCTTTTGATTCTTTCAAACCATTTTTTGAGCCTTTCTATTTTAAGATTTAAACAAAAAAAATCCCGCCAGAACGACGGGATTAATTTTTCAATTGGCTAAAAATTAAAGAACATGCACGCCAATTGAAAGTTCAACTACTTAACAACTAACTTCTTTGTAATTCCTTCTGATGTTTTTACTAAATATATTCCTGATGCCATTGATGCAGTATCTATTGTCAAGGCATTTTTTGCACTTTGAATTAATTTTCCAGCAAAATCATAAATTTCAATATCGGCTACTCTGTTGAAATATACGATTCCGTCTACTGCAGGATTTGGGAACAAGACAAAAGTCTTTGGTTCTGAACCATATTCTGGTGTAGCAAGATTTTCAGTATTCACTTCAAAGATGGTCAAAGTACCGCTGATTTCATTTGCCACAATGATATAATCTTTGTTATTTGGGCTGTTCGCTGCGCTGATATACGTGATGCCTTCTGGACCGTGGTCACCTGTGTAAGCAGAAACACTTCTGTTGTTTTTATAATCTACAAACTTCACATCGTTTGGATTGGTTACATCATAAACCATGATACCGCCAATTCTTTCTAAACCGATGAAAGCGAAAGTTTTTCCTGCAATTGTAGCCACAGTCACACCTTCTGGTTCTGGGCCTTTAGCACGGCTTCTTGTTTTAAAGCCGTTTTCTTCGTGGTCAGCATTGAACAAACCGCTGAATTCTGGGCTGAAAGCAGTGTACATTTCAAAATCATCGCCACTGTCAAAAACTATTTGTTTTGTGTCAGAATTAAAGATTGAAAAAGAACGTCCTCCAAGAGCATAAATCTGTTCCATGTCAGTGTCAGCATCATTGTTTCCTGAGAAAGCTGAAACTCTGAATCTTCCTGCGTTGTAAGTTTCTTTTAACATTGAAGCATGAGGATAATTAGCAGGATCTAAAGTGTAAGTGGCTGCACCAACGGCAACTCTTTCTACAAAACCTGTGTATTCTTTTTCGTCACCTTCATTCGCTGTCACGATATAATTTGAACCTCCTGCAGTGAAATTTGCAATTCCGTCAGGTTGGTAGAATGATTTTATTGGCCAGTTGGCAATCAAGATTTGTCCGTTATTATCAGAGATATCTGCTCCGTTTCCAACCACGCTCATGTCTTTTGTGCCTAAAGCCCAAAGGGAAGTATACGTGTTATTTGTCAAATTTATTTCTGCAATTGCATTATTTTCTTGCAAAGCAACCCAAGCTTTTTGAGAATCAGCACTGATGGTAATGTATTCTGGTTCAAAATCTTGAGATAACGTGCTTGAAGCTTTTAATTTTCTAACGCCGCTGGCAATAAGAGCAGCTTCTTGCGTGTTAAACTGTGTAAAATACATCGTCGTTACATTCGCCTGAGTCAAGTTTGCAATGCCTCCTGCAATATTAATAACGCTTACAGAACCTTCTGGATCAATACTATAATCTAGATTTGGCTGACCTTCGTTTGCAGTCAAAACCTTTGTTCCGTCTGGTGAAAACGTAATCATATCAGGCAAAGCACCAACAGTAACTTGTTTTTGGAAAACACCGTCAGTATTGAAAAATACAACTGAACCATCTAAAGCTTCGTTTGTATTTGGAGAAGCTACAGCCACGATTCCGTTTTTCACGGCAACACTTGTTACGCCTCCATAAGAATTCATATCAATAGAATTTATAGTCACCGGAGCTTCAGGATTTGAGAAATTTATGATATCTAAAAATCCCGCGACAGCGCTAGTCGTAAACAATTTTTGTGAAGTAGGATCGTGAACCACAATCTCGCAAGTGCTAGCATTATTTCCTGAAGGATCAAAACTTCTAACATATTGTAAAGTAATATCTTGGTTTGGAACCGGCGCCAATCGATCATTGTCTTTAATATAAATCGTAGCTTGAGAATTTCCAGTAATAGTAAAATTCACCGGATTCTCTAAACTCAAGACAAAATATTCTGCCTGTTGTTCTTCTAAAGTATCATCAATAATAGGAATTGTAATCGTATGTGTCAACGGACTTCCTGCCGTAAAGTTCAAAGTTTGTGTAGCCAAAGTAAAGTCATTGGCATCAGCCGTACTGAAAGGCGCTCCTTTTACAACTAAATTCACAGAACCTGTTGTTGGACTTACCAAATTCAATACAAAGTTTAAAGTTCCTGCGTTTTCATTTACAGTTACAAAATTAGAAGCCATTGCAATTTTTGCTTCAAAAGCAGCGGTTGTAAATGTTGCCGATTTTAAAGTTGTAATAGCATTATTGTTTGAATCTTCTACCAAATTAGGCAAAAGTGCTACATAATAATTTTGGCTGTTCGCTAACGCGGAAGTTGGAACGATCGTAATCACATTGGAAGCGAAAGTTGCCGTAAACGGAACCAAAGCACCAGTTGCATTATTCAAACGAAGTTCTATAAGAGAAGCCACATTTGTATTTGTAATCGCGCTGTCGTTAAGCAATCTTACATTTTCATTGAAAGTCAATGTTGGATTTGTAGTAACAGCAATATTAGAGCTTGCATTTGCTGGAGAAAAAGCAACATTCGGAGCTGTAATATCTGTACCACCGATTGCATTTCCATCAGCTGTAAAATTGTCAAAACGGTTGTTTCCGACAATTCCCGCAGTTCCTTGCTCAAATTCTACTTTTAATTTAAAGTTTGGATTATTGTCAACGCTAGTCAACGCGCTGAAATCTAAAGTTTCTAAAACTGGATTTCCATCAACCGGAGTAACTGTTGCAAAAGCAAGGAAAGTTGTTCCATCTACAGAATAAGACCATTTTTGCAAACCTGCACCTGAACCAGAACGGCGTGTTGCAAATTTCACGATAATATTTTCAAAACCTGTCGTTGGCAAAGCAAATTGCAAAGCACCACCAATTGGGAAATTGAAACGAAGGTGTGTTCCAGAAGCGTCACCGTTTCTAGCGTTTAGATTATCAATGTTATAATTTTGTCCAGTTCCTCCGGCAAAATCAATTACGCTTGTGCTGGTATTTGTTGCTGTTAATGAAGAACCGCTAACTGCAGATTGTGTTGGTGTTGTGATTGTCGCAACTGAAGTATTTGTGTTGAAATTCCAATAGTGAATTAGCGCCGGAACAAGAACTACAGTTCCCGTAGCTGTAAAGTTATCGAAGCGATTGTTACCAACAGTACCGCCAGTTCCTTGCTCAAATTCTACCTTTAATTTAAATTTAGGATTGTTATCTGTCGTAGGAATCGAACTAAAATCTAAAGTTTCCAAAACCGGATTTCCATCAACTGGAGTAACTGTTGAGAAAGCAACAAAAGTTGTTCCATCCACAGAATACGACCATTTTTGCAAACCAGCTCCTGAACCAGAACGGCGCGTTGCAAATTTCACGATAGTATTTTCATGGTCAGTTGTAGGCAAAGCAAATATCAAAGCGCTCCCGATTGGGTCATTAAAACGCAAATGTGTCCCAGAAGGATCGCTGTTTTGGGCATTTAAATTTAAAACGTTGAAGTTTTGGTTTATTCCTCCAGCAAAATCAATTGCTGTTATTCCTTGAATTGTAGCATTAATGGAAGCACCGCCCAAAGTATTCGTTGGTGTTGTAATTGTCGCTACAGAAGCATTGTTGTTGAAATTCCAATAATGCATCAGGTCTTGCGCTGAAGAAAATTGTGTAGAAAGAAATACTGTCGTGAGGAGGAGCATTCTTTCTAAATTGAAGTAGTTGTTTGACATAGTTGTGGTTGATTAATTTAACCGCAAAAGTCAAGCTGCAATGTTATTTCAAGATTAATTAAAAATAAAACAAAGATTAAGATAATAAGGTATGGTGTTTCTAAAAAGTTACGCAGTAATGTTCGCTTAATGTTTAGGAAATAAAAAAGCCTAGAAGTAAATTCTAGGCTTGGTTTTGTACTGCAGATTAGCAGATTTTTTTCTGATTTTAATGTGAGTAAATTCACAAGTTGATAAAATAGAATCTGTGAATCTGCGATTATTTTATTTAAATTCCAGCAACGATAGCAGCGAAATCAACAGCTTTTAAAGCCGCACCGCCAATTAATCCACCGTCAACATCTGGTTTAGAGAAAATTTCTTTAGCATTTTCTGGCTTAACGCTTCCTCCATATAAGATTGAAACGTTATCAGCAACTTCAGCTCCAAATTTTGCAGCGATTGTTTCTCTGATGAATTTGTGCATTTCTTGCGCTTGTTCTGGTGAAGCCGTTTCTCCGGTTCCAATAGCCCAAACTGGTTCGTAAGCCAAGATGATATTTTCCCAATCTTTAGCTTCTAAATGGAACAAAGCATCTTTCAGTTGGTTTTCAACTAGATTGAAATGTTGCTCAGATTGTCTGTCTTTCAGCTCTTCTCCAAAACAAAAAATTACTTCTAATTCATGTTTCAAAGCCGTGTTTACTTTTTCAGCTAAAAGTGCATCCGTTTCATGGAAGTAAGCTCTTCTTTCAGAATGGCCTAAAATCACGATGTCCACACCGATGCTTTTCAACATGCCAGCAGAAATTTCTCCTGTAAAAGCGCCAGCTTCAGATTGGTGCATATTTTGTGCAGCAACACCAATGTTTGTAAACTGCAAATGCTCCACAGCCGAAGATAAATTCACGAAAGTTGGTGCTACGATTACTCTAGCTTCAACGTCGTTTGGCAATTTGTCAATCAAATCGTTTAATAAATCTTCAGTTTCTTCCGCATTTTTATGCATTTTCCAGTTTCCTGCAACAATCTTTGTTCTCATTTTAGTTTAATTTTTTTAATGTAGCGTTTATTTTATCAAAATCAGTTTCAATAGCTCTGTAGATTACTATTTTTCCTTTTTTGTCAATCACAATATATCTCGGAATCCAGTCTAAGTCGACTGCCTTTCCGAAAGTTCCTTTCATGCCGTCTTTTACTAAATAGTGTTCTCCGACATTTAATTCATGCTTTTCGATTCCGGTTTTCCATTTTTCAGCAGTTTTGTCTAGGGAAATAAAAACGTAATCAGCTTTTGAATTTTTTGAAATCATGTCTTTTATTTTCGGCATCGCTTTTACGCAGTCACTGCACCAAGAAGCCCAAAAGTCTAGGACTAAAGTTTTGCCTTTATGCTTTGCAATAATATCTTGGAATGAAATTTCTTTTCCATCTAAAGTCACCAATTTCTCAGATAAGGCTTCTTTTGAAAATTCTGTTTTTTGAGCTTGAGAGCAAGAAATTGTTCCCAAGATTATTAGAAGTGATAAAAATATTTTTCTCATTTTGTTCTTTTTAAGATAAGCAAATATAATATTTAGTTTTCAGAAAGGATTGCTAAATTTTGGTTGGAAGGTGGTTTTTTACGAAAAGGTTTTCGGGCGAAAAGAAAATTTATTTAGTTCTAATGTGATTTTAACGCAAAGAAGCGCAAAGATTTTTCGCAAAGTTTCACGAAGCTTGGAGAGTGGGATTAAGAAATCTATGTAAATCAGTGAGCGAAGCTCCGTGCCATCCGCGTTCCATTTTTATCACAAAGCAAAAAAATCCCAATCAACGACTGGGATTTGTAATTTATAATCTGTGAAATCTGTGTTTAAAACAAACTTGGATATTTCACGGGATTTACCTCGCTCATAATTGCATAAACTTTTTCATAAATATCTTCTGCAGAAGGTTTTGAAAAATAGTCGCCGTCTGTTCCATAAGCTGGTCGGTGTGCCTTTGCAGCTAAAGTTTCCGGCTTGCTATCTAAATGTTTGTAACCATTTTGCTCGTCTAAAATCTGCTGTAAAATATAAGCAGAAGCACCACCTGGAACATCTTCGTCGATAACCAAAAGTCTATTAGTTTTCGCAAGAGATTTCACGATATCATGTTTTACATCAAAAGGTAATAAGGATTGAATGTCAATAATTTCAGCATCGATTCCAATTTCTAACAATTCTTTCGCAGCTTGTTCTACCAAACGCAAAGTTGATCCGTAAGAAACTAATGTAATATCTTTTCCTTCTTTTATAGTTTCTACAACGCCAATCGGAGTCTTGAATTCACCAATGTTTGTCGGCATTTTTTCTTTTAAACGGTATCCATTTAAGCATTCTATAACCAAAGCTGGTTCGTCAGTTTCTAGCAAAGTATTGTAAAAACCTGCCGCTTTTGTCATATTTCTCGGAACCAAAACGTGAATTCCTCTAATCGCGTTGATGATCATTCCCATTGGTGAACCTGAATGCCAGATTCCTTCCAAACGGTGACCGCGAGTTCTTATTATTAAAGGTGCTTTTTGTTTGCCGCGCGTTCTATATTGCAAAGTCGCCAAGTCATCGCTCATGATTTGGATCGCATATAAAAGGTAATCCAAATATTGAATTTCAGCAATCGGACGAAGGCCTCTCAAAGCCATCCCGATTCCTTGTCCTAAAATTGTTGCTTCACGAATTCCAACATCGGCAACTCTTTCTTCGCCGTATTTTTCCTGCATTCCTTCCAAACCTTGGTTCACATCACCAATGTTTCCGGCATCTTCCCCAAAGATTAAAGTCTCTGGATATTTACTGAAAATCGCATCAAAATTATCACGAATGACTAATCTTGCGTCAACCTGTTCGGCATTTTCGTCATAGGTTGGAAGTACTTCTTTTACAGAAAATACGTTTTTATCCGACTCAGAAAATAAGTTAGAACTGAATTTTGGTTGGATTTTTTTAGTGTAATCTGTAACCCATTTTGCCAGTTCGTTTCTGCCGTTTTCTTTTACAATAATTCGCAAAACTTTTCGAGCAGCTAATAAAATGTCTTTTCTGATCGGTTCTTTTATAGAAGATAAATCTGCAATATATTTTTTTATAAAAACTTCGTTGTCGCTTGATTTTGCAATGTTTTCTAAAACAGAAAGCAATTCTTTCTGCTCGTTTTTAATTGGTTCAACGAATGCGTTCCAAGCGGCTTTTTTACCTTCTAAAACTTCTTTTTTGATAGCAGTTTCCATCTCGTCCAATTCTTCCTGTGAAGCCATATTGGTGGCAATCATCCACAATTTCATTTGGCGAAGGCAGTCAAAATCTGCTTCCCAAGCCAATCTTGCTTCATTTTTATAACGTTCGTGAGATCCTGAAGTCGAGTGTCCTTGTGGTTGCGTCAATTCTTGAACGTGAATTAAAACAGGCACGTGTTCTTCTCTCGCAACTTGCGCAGCCTGCTCATACGCAGTGATCAAAGCCGGATAATCCCAACCTTTTACGCGAATGATTTCATAACCTTTATTGTCATTGTCTCTTTGAAAACCTTTCAAGATTTCAGAGATATTTTCTTTTGTAGTCTGGTGTTTGGCATGAACAGAAATTCCATATTCATCATCCCAAACGCTCATTACCATCGGTACTTGCAAAACTCCGGCAGCGTTTATGGTTTCAAAAAACAAACCTTCCGAAGTACTCGCATTTCCGATTGTTCCCCAAGCGATTTCATTTCCGTTGATGGAAAAATTTGTCTTGTTATTGATTCCGGTAACATTTCTGTAGATTTTTGAAGCCTGTGCCAATCCTAATAATCTCGGCATTTGTCCAGCAGTAGGAGAGATGTCTGCGCTAGAATTTTTCTGCATTACAAGGTTTTTCCAAGAACCGTCTTCGTTCAAGCTGTGCGTTGCGAAGTGGCCTCCCATTTGGCGTCCGGCTGACATCGGGTCGTGCTCGATATCTGTATGACCATATAATCCAGCGAAAAATTGCTGAATATTCATCTGGCCGATTGCCATCATAAAAGTCTGGTCACGGTAGTATCCTGAACGAAAATCACCGTTTTTAAATGCTTTTGCCATCGCCAATTGTGGCACTTCTTTTCCGTCGCCGAAAATTCCGAATTTTGCCTTTCCTGTCAAGACTTCGCGTCTTCCCAAAAGACTGCATTCTCTGCTGGTTACGGCAATTTTAAAGTCATTTATTATTTCAGTTTTGAAATCTTCAAACGAAAGTTCTTTTTTGGAAGCTATCTGTGTCATAGGTGGAATTTCTTGTGGTAACAAATTTAGGGAAATATCCTTATAAAACAAAAAAGCTATGATTTAATTATCTGCAATCAATTTGCATTGTTTGTGGGTTTGAATGAAATATAAAAGGCAAAATAAGGAAATAAATGTGTTTTGTGTAATTTTAAGGAAAATTATCACTTATTTACAACCATTTTCGAGTAAATAAATTTGTCAGTGTTTTTGGGCTTAACGTAATTATGAATCGTATTTTTTCATTGTAATTCGGCTGGGCAATTTCCCATCCATTATTAGAATATACTGGAAAATACAATTCAAAATAATCTTGAACCAAATTCAAACGAATCCCGCTATCATACACAAAATCAGGATTATTGTATTTGCTTTTCAGAAATCCGACGTCACCGTAAGCTTCGATCCAGTTCCAAATGCTGTAACCTGCGTTGAAAGTTGTCATCCACTGGCTGGCAAATTGTTCCTTTAATTTTGACTTAAATCCACCTTCGGCAATAATATATTGTTGGCTATAAAGTCCTGTGCTTTCTGATCTTCCCAAATAATTGTAGTCAAAAAGATAATCTGTCGGACGATCTAAGGCAAAACTGAAATAATCGCCTTGTGATTTGTTGTATAAAAATGTTCCGGCGTACAATCTCAAATGGAGTTGTCGGTTGTCTTCGTATAATTTTCTAAAGGAAATATCAGTCGCCAATTTTCCAAATTTTCCAGCCAGTTGCAAATCACCATTGAAGTAAAAATGATTGGTAATTTCATTCTTCGTATTGGAATAGCGCGCATTAAAAACTGAATAATTCTGCTCTTCATTTACTTCATAAATTGTTTCGTCTCGATGGACAGTAATTTGCCTAAAAACAATAGATTGCATTCTGTTATCACGGAAATTATCAGGTCGGATTCGCATCACAATCGAAGGATTGAATCGCAAATAAGCGGCGTCAGGCTGATAATGAAAATAAGAACCACTCAAATAATAGCGAACATTAAAGAGGTTTGAATCACGGTTATTTTGGTTTACTGATAATGAAAAAGATCCTGTGAGCGATTCAGTTTTTATAGAATAAATCGGATTTACATCAAAAATAAATGGCTTGTCTAAAATGGTCTTGTTGTGAAAACGCATTCCGGGAGAAATTCCGTCATAAAAATTGTAAGTTACCGTTGGAACATACAAAATCTGATTGTAATAAGGATCTTCTAAATCCTTCATGAAATTGAATTTTATCGGACGGTTTTTCGAAAAGAAACCTCCGAGCGATTTCCAATTGTTCCTTAAATTATATTCAGGAACTTCATTTTTGTAATTCAAAACGATCTTATCAGCATCTTTTCTGGGTAACGTAAAAGTGCTGTCACCAGCAACGTTTTCAATCCATTCCTTAAAAACAATCTGGTCTTTTTTAACACCATAAACAGGAATCGGAACGGTTACATCTGTCTTGTTTCTTACTGTAAAAGTAATACTGTCTTTGGTTTTTGAAACTTGCGTAAACTTATAATCAATGATGTCTCTGGAATCAATTATGCTGTTGAAAAACCAATTTATGTCTTTTTTAGAATTTGATTTCAGCGTATTTTCAAAATCATCTCGAGTCGTTAATTTCTGCGAATTCATGGTGTAAAATTCGTTGATGCTCGTCTTTACAATATCATTTTCTAGATAATTATCAAGGTATTTCAAACTCAATCCGGCTCTATATTTGCTGGCAATTTGCTCATTGAATTTAATCAATGTATTCTTTGGATCGCCCAAAGGTTGGTCCAAGTTTTTGCGAGCCATAAGCATGTAAAAATAACTGTATTGCTCATTAAAATCAATCGTTGTCAAGTTATAACCGCGCAAAAGCCACCATTGCGAAACGCTTCCCATCATTTTGCTATTTGGATGAAACTCGTCGATATATTTCATCATCGTATAAACTTGGATGGCATCATAAACCCAGTTGTCATCGCGCAGATTTAGTCGCAAACTCGTCTTTAAATAATTATTCAAATAGGTTTTCAAAAACTTAATTTCAAACAAAAACTCATCAGGAAACGGACTCAAAAATGCCGGAAGCTGGTTCAAACCATAAAACGGACTTCGCTCATAGTCGGTCTGTGAAACCGTGATTTTTTCATGAGGATATTTGCCTATATTTTCATTGACATAATTTACGATTTTATCAATAATCAAAGCCTTTTGAATGTCGTTCAATCTTGTTTCACGCAGATTTGTTTCCACATTCACCACACTATTTTTATAGCTGTAAAAAGTAGTTTTTGGCTCGAAAAACAAATTGAAATCTGTTCGGTTTTTTGCTGATAATTCATACGTAGAAATCGAATCATTTTTAGAAACACGCACTTCATTCAAGTCAGAAGTCAGTTGTGCATTCGTTGGAATTTTTACCAATAAATCAAAATCCGTGACAGCATTTGAAATATCATCTAAGTTATAATTGCTGTATTTTACAAATTCGTGATTTTCAAATCGAGCAGGAGTGAGGTACCAATTTTTAAGATTTATTTCTCCGTCGTCATTCCATCCATATTTTGTAAAGCGGTCTTTTGGGATTTTTACCGTATAATTTAATTTCAGAATTGCTTTTTGATAAGGCAGAATTTTTTCAACCAAATTGACTTCAATCACATCAGGATGCCTTTCAAATCGGTGCCAGCCTAACAAAGAATTTTGAGCATCTGTAATCAAAATAGCATCTGTTTTTCCTCTCTCGCTGTCGTATGCCAAGTGAAAACTTCTGACAAATTCATCTGAAAAACGTTTTGCCAATGGCGTATTTTTATTAGAATAAGCGTTGTTCCAGTCATTCAAGACGATAGAGGAAAGCGTGTCGCCAGATTGATTGTAAAACGTAATTTCCTCTTCGACGAAAACTGATTTTTCTTCATAACTTATCGTGGCATTCATCTTGATGTGATGTTGCGCATTTCCTTTGAAACTTAAGAAAATTAGGGAAAAACAAGAAGCAATTTTTAAGAAATTATTCAATTTTTAGGAATCAGAAATTAATAGTTCAAAGCCGTTTTTTAGATTTACGTAGAAAACGCTAGACAAGTTTAATTATTATTAGATTCAATTCCTAATAAAGGTTGCTTAAGATTCGCTTAAAAAGAAAAAGCTATCAGTTATGACAGCTTTTTTTTAAAATTTATACAAAGATTGAAACTTTGCCACATAATCGCTTTGCAACTCTTTTTAGAAATTCGGACTCAAGTTGTATTTCTTATAAAAATTATCTAAAACAGCCAAAACTTCATCTTCATTGTCAACGATTTTGATCAAATCCATATCGCCTGATGAAACGTTTGCATATTTCTCAATAAGTACTGTTTTTACCCATTCCATAAGGCCTGACCAGAAATCTCTTCCTACTAAAATGATTGGAAATTTCCCAATTTTCTTAGTCTGGATCAAAGTAATCGCTTCGAATAATTCATCCAAAGTCCCAAAACCTCCTGGCATAACTACGAAACCTTGAGAGTATTTTACGAACATTACTTTTCTTACGAAAAAGTAGTCAAAATTCAAGTTTTTGTCTTTATCAATATAAGGATTGTAATGCTGTTCAAAAGGCAAATCGATATTCAAACCTACGGAAGTTCCGCCACCCAAATGGGCACCTTTATTTCCAGCTTCCATGATTCCAGGACCACCGCCAGTGATGACTCCGTAACCGGCTTTACTGATTTTAAAAGCAATTTTTTCTGCCAATAAATATTGCGGATCGTCTGGTTTTGTTCTGGCAGAGCCAAAAATTGACACACACGGACCGATTCGTCCCATCGTTTCATAACCGTTCACAAACTCGGACATGATTTTAAAAATTGCCCAAGAATCGTTACTTCGAATCTCGTTCCAAGTCTTTTGTTGTAATTTGTCTTTTATTAAATCGTCTTCGTTATCGAAAATCTCTTTTTTCATCTTTCTTAAATTTTTTTCAGCCTGCTAAAGTAATTCTTTTTTCAAGAATTTGGCAGTGTAGCTTTTTTTATTTTTGGCAACTTCTTCCGGAGTTCCTTTGGCAATCAGCTGTCCGCCACCTTTTCCACCTTCTGGACCAATGTCGATGATGTAATCGGCCAATTTAATTACGTCCATATTGTGTTCGATAATCAAGACCGTATTTCCTTTATCAACCAGTTTTTCAATAACTTCCATCAAAACGCGAATGTCTTCAAAATGCAATCCGGTTGTGGGTTCATCCAAGATATAAAAAGTGTTTCCGGTATCTTTTTTAGATAATTCTCCAGCCAATTTAATTCGTTGCGCTTCTCCTCCAGAAAGTGTCGTACTTTGTTGACCAAGAGTTATATAGCCTAAGCCGACATCTTCCAGAGCTTTTACTTTTCTGTAAATTTTCGGAATATTTTCAAAGAAAGGAACTGCTTCCGCAACCGTCATATTTAAGACGTCAGAAATCGATTTTCCTTTATATCTGATTTCTAAAGTTTCTCTGTTAAAACGCTTTCCTTGACAGGTTTCACATTCCACATAAACGTCTGGAAGAAAGCTCATTTCAATAGTTCTCACACCAGAACCTTCGCAAGTTTCGCATCTTCCGCCATTCACATTAAAGCTAAAACGACCCGGTTTGTAACCACGAATCATTGCTTCTGAAGTCATCGTAAATAAACTTCTAATTTCTGAAAAAACCTCTGTATAAGTCGCTGGATTTGAACGTGGTGTACGGCCGATTGGCGATTGGTCAATATCAATAATTTTGTCAATGTGCTCCAAACCTTCAATCTTTTTATAAGGTTGTGGTTTTTTTACGCCATTGAAAAAATGCGCATTTAAAATGGGATAAAGTGTTTCGTTAATCAACGTAGATTTTCCGCTTCCGGAAACTCCGGTAACGCAGATTAATTTTCCTAATGGAAGTTCAATCGAAACATTTTTTAAATTATTTCCAGTTGCTCCCGTTAATTTCAAGAGTTTTCCGTTTCCTTCACGACGCTTTTTTGGAACAGCGATTTCCATTTCGCCATTCAAATACGAAGCTGTTAAAGTATGTTCTTTAAGTAATTCTGCAGGCGTTCCTTTGCTGATGATTTGTCCGCCATACTTTCCTGCTTTTGGACCTATATCAATCACATAATCAGCGCGTTCGATCATATCCTTGTCGTGTTCGACAACGATCACAGAATTTCCGATGTCTCGTAATTGTTCCAAAGAATGAATCAGCTTTTCGTTGTCTCTTTGGTGCAAACCGATACTTGGTTCGTCCAAAATATAAAGAACTCCAACCAACTGCGAACCAATTTGCGTAGCCAAACGAATACGTTGTGCTTCACCGCCAGAAAGTGATTTTGAACTTCGGCTTAGCGACAAATAATTCAAACCGACATTTACTAAAAAGCTCAATCTCGACTTGATTTCTTTCACGACTTCAGAAGCAATTTTCTTTTGTTTCTCGTTTAAATTGCGGTCTAATTCTTCAAACCAAATTGCTAAATCAGAAATATCCATATCGGTTAATTCTGCAATATTTTTGCCGCTGACTTTGAAATACAACGACTCTTTTTTCAAACGTGAACCTTCGCAAACTGGACATTTTACTTCGTCCATAAATTCTTTTGCCCAGCGTTTTATGGAAGTGGAACCGCTTTCATCAAATTGGTTTTTGATAAAACTGGAAATTCCTTCGAAGTCAATTTTATAATCTTTGGTAACGCCTAAAGTTTTGGATGAAACCTCAAATTTATCTTTTCCGCCGTGCATAATCACTTCCATCGCTTCCGCGGAAATTTTTTCAACTGTGTCGGTTAATTTGAATCCGAATTTCTCTCCAATGATTTCCAATTGCTTGAAAATCCAAGAACTTTTATATTCTCCCAAAGGTGCAAAACCGCCTTGTTTTATAGATAATTTCGGATTTGGGACAATCTTTTTCATATTGATTTCATTCACCGTTCCAAGTCCGTTACAGCTGTCGCAAGCGCCTTTTGGGGAGTTGAATGAAAAATTATTCGGCTCCGGATTTGGATATGAAATTCCCGAAGTCGGACACATTAAATTACGGCTGAAATATCTAGCTTCCTGTGTGTCTTGGTCGATAATCATTAAAATATCATCACCGTGATACATTGCTGTTTTGATACTTTCTGTCAAACGTTTGTCGTTTTCTGGCGTATTTTCAATCAGCATTCTGTCGATAACCGTTTCAATATCGTGGGTTTTATAACGGTCCAATTTCATTCCAGCAGTAATATCTTTGATGTCGCCATTGATTCTGACTTTCAAAAATCCTTGTTTCGAAATTTGTTCAAATAACTCACGGTAATGTCCTTTACGGGAACGAATTATCGGAGCTAAAATGTTGATTCGCTTTCCTTCGAAATTCTCAAAAATCAGCTGTTTAATTTGCTCATCGCTGTAGCTGACCATCTTTTCTCCAGTCACATAACTGTAAGCGTCGCCAGCTCTTGCGTAAAGCAAACGCAGGAAATCATAAATTTCGGTAATGGTTCCAACAGTCGAGCGCGGACTTTTGCTCGTAGTTTTTTGTTCAATAGCAATTACCGGAGAAAGTCCGTCGATTTTATCCACATCAGGACGTTCCAAACCGCCAAGAAATTGTCGCGCATACGCAGAAAAAGTCTCGATATAACGACGTTGACCTTCCGCATAAATCGTGTCAAAAGCCAGCGAAGACTTGCCAGAACCCGAAAGTCCGGTAATCACCACGAGTTTTTCACGAGGAATGGTAACGTCTATATTTTTTAAATTATGGACGCGAGCGCCCAAAACTTCAATGTTATTTTCAGTATCTAGCATAGATTTTTTTGCAAAACGCAAAGGTACAGCTTTGTAATTTATTTTTAGTTAAAGATGGTTGTGCAAAAACTTAAATTTGTGTCAAATAAGTATTGAGAATTTATAATTGAGAAAATTAACTAATCTGCAATCTTTTACTCAATAACCATTTCTTTAAGTCTTTTTCTATACGATTCTAAAACCTCTATTTTAGAAATAAAACCGAAATATTTATCATCTTTTAAAACCGGAAGAAATTCGCAATGGCAAGTTTCAAACTTTTCCATGACGGTTTCCATTCCTTCTTCCACAGAAATTACTTCTTGCGGAACAGTCATAACTTCTTGAATTGTAGTGTATTTTATACGAAAAGGATTAAAAACGATTGGTCGTAATTTTTCAAATTCAATAACACCCAAAAGTTGGTTTTTTGCATTGACTACGGGATAAACTTGCTGTCTTGAAGTTGTCAAAAGTTCTACTAAAATTTCCAATTTATCTTCTAATCGAATTGTTTTGTATTCAGAATTTATATGACTTAAAATGTCAATATTTGAAAGAATATTTTTGTCTTTATCGCTTGTGAAAACGTCGCCTTTGTCAGCCAAGTGCTTGACATCCATTGAATGTGGTTCCAACTGCTTCGAAACCGCAAAACTGATCGAAGAAACAATCATCAACGGCACCATTAAACCATAACCACCAGTAATTTCTCCAATAAGGAAAATCGCTGTCAAAGGTGCATGAAATAAGCCACTCAGGATTCCGGCCATTCCCACAATTGTAAAATTCCCAACGGGCAATTCTCTTGTAAAACCCAAAAGATTGAAGAATTTTGCCACAAAAAAACCTAAATAGGAACCTACAAAAAGAGAAGGAGCGAAATTACCTCCATTTCCGCCACTTCCTAAAGTCAAACCTGTAGCATAAACTTTCAAAAGCATTGTGATTCCTACGAAAAATAACAAAACCCACTCACTACTTTTGTAATTGTCGAGCAAAGTATTTTCTAAAATGGTCTGCGGATTTGCATTGGCTAATGTTTTTATGCTTTCATACCCTTCCCCGAAAAGTGTTGGAAAAAGGAAAATCAAAACTGCTAAAATTGAAGCTCCAAATAATGCTTTTTTATAAGCACTGTTTTTAAATTTCTTGAAAAAACCTTCAATTTTTTGAAAATTTCTTGCATGATAAACGGAAACCAATCCGGCTAAAATTCCTAAAATAATATAAAACGGAATATTGTGATAATCAAAAGTCTGCTGTTTTTTGAAAGATAAAAGTACGTCTTCATTCAATAAAATCGTGGAAATCAAAGCGCCAGTCGCAGCAGAAATCATAATCGGAATAAAAGCAGTAATCGCAACGTCTGTCAAAACTACTTCAATCGCGAATAAAACCCCGGCAATCGGCGCGTTAAAAGCGGCAGCAATTCCGGCAGCGACACCGCAAGCCAAAAGTAAAATTCTATCTTTTTGGGAAAGCCTATATTTTTGTGCAAAATTTGAACCAAAAGCAGCACCGGTAATTGTAATTGGTGACTCTAAACCTGCTGAACCTCCGAGGCCAACGGTTAAGGAACTCGTGATAATTTGTGCGTACATTTGCTTTCTTGGCAAAATTCCTCCTTTTCTGGCAACTGCATATAAAATTCTAGAACTTCCTTTTTCAAGTTTTCCATTCAACACATTTCTTATAACAAAAACCGTCAATAAAATTCCGATAATTGGCAAAATACTATTGATAAATGGAAGTTTCAAATAGCCATTCACGTAATTTGCAAAAACAAAAACAGAATGTGCAAAAGCTTTCAAAACAATCACGGCAAAAGCGCATGAAATTGCAACAACCACACAAGAAAGATATAGAAAATGCCTTTCTGATAAAAAATCTTTCGCAATGAAAAACAGCGCTTCAAATTTTTTGGCTATTTTTTTGAAAAATACTTGTAGACGTGATGGCTTTTTGTGAGACATTTTAACTAAGAAACGTTAGGAATAAAGTGCTAAAGTACGCTTTTTGTTAAAATTTATAAGATAAAATTTCTATAAAGTTTTTAGTTTTTCAGCAGAATATTCTCTTAGTTCACTAAAAAACAGCGTAAATTCCTGTTCAAATTCAGTGTAATATTCTTTCAATTCTTTTACTGAAAGTCCCATTTGTGATTGGTGTTTCGTTCTATGATCCATCTGAAAAAGAACTCTTTCAATTTCATCGATAAACTGATAATTAAAAAGCCAGTTTCCTTTTTTCATGTAGGGAAGCATGTTTTGGGTTTTCAGATTTAGCATTACAAAATTATCCTCTAATGATTTATAAAAGCGATTTACAAAATCAGAAAGTTTTTCATCGGAATAACTACTCCAATTTTTAGCTAGAAAATGATCATAAAAAACATCAATAATTACGCCAGAATAATGTCCATATTTTTCGTGAAGTCGATGTTTGCTGATTCTAAATACAGAATGAGCATCCGTAAAAGTATCAATCGCTCGATGCAAAATAATTCCTTTTTGAACATCTAAAGGAAAATGCTCATACTCTTTTCCACGAATTCCGTCGGCCATCAAGTTGCCAATTTTGATAAAATCATTGTTTCCGGAAAGATAAATATGGGCTAAAAAATTCATTTATTTTTGAGTTATATAGTTTCAAAGATACAAAGTTTCTGAGTTAGTTTCAGAACTTGACTTTAACTTCTTTTAAATTTTTTACTTGAAAACTTTGCAACTTTGTATCTTTGAAACCTAAAATAAACTCAAACAAAAATGACCTTAATAAAATCTATATCAGGAATCCGAGGTACAATTGGCGGAAAAGTAGGAGATAACCTGACTCCGGTTGACGCTGTAAAATTCGCTTCGGCGTATGGAACTTGGCTGAAACAACATTCTAAAAAAGAAAAATTAACCGTTGTAATCGGTCGTGATGCTAGAATTTCTGGCCCGATGATTCATAATTTGGTTGTAAATACATTAATAGGTCTCGGAATTCACGTGATTGATTTAGGTCTTTCCACAACGCCAACTGTTGAAGTTGCTGTTCCGTTAGAAAAAGCGGATGGTGGAATTATTTTAACTGCAAGCCACAATCCAAAACAATGGAATGCCTTGAAATTACTAAATGAAAAAGGAGAATTTTTAAGCGGAGAAGCGGGTGCGATTATTTTGGACATCGCTGAAAGAGAAGCTTTTGATTTTTCTGACGTTGATAATTTGGGAGAAATTACTTCAAATGACGCATACATGGATATTCACATTGACGAAGTTTTAGACTTGCCGTTGGTGGATATTGAAGCGGTTAAAAATGCTAAATTTAAAGTAGTTGTTGACGGCGTAAATTCTTCTGGAGGAATCATAATCCCAAAAATTTTAGAATTAATGGGCGTGGAATGCGTAAAATTATACTGCGAACCAAACGGACATTTTCCTCACAATCCAGAACCTTTGAAAGAACATTTGACTGATATTTCAGAATTAGTTGTCAAAGAAAAAGCAGATTTAGGAATCGTTGTAGATCCAGATGTGGACCGTTTGGCGTTCATTTCTGAAGACGGCGAAATGTTTGGCGAAGAGTATACTTTGGTAGCAATTGCCGATTATGTTTTAAGCAAAACTCCAGGAAATACAGTTTCAAATATGTCCTCTTCGCGTGCGTTGCGCGACGTTACAAATCTTCACGGCGGTACTTACGAAGCAAGTGCTGTGGGCGAAGTAAATGTGGTGGAATTAATGAAAAAAAATAACGCAATAATTGGTGGCGAAGGAAATGGAGGAATTATTTATCCAGAGTCGCATTATGGTCGCGATTCGATTGTTGGCGTGGCTTTGTTCTTGACACATTTGGCGCATAAAAAGATGAAAGTTTCTGAATTGAGAGCGACTTATTCTCAATATTTTATGAGCAAAAATAAAATTGAATTGACGCCACAGATTGATGTTGACGCGATTTTAGTTGCCATGACAGACAAGTATAAAAACGAAAATATTTCTACAATTGACGGTGTGAAAATCGACTTTGCAGAAAACTGGGTACACTTGAGAAAGTCAAACACAGAACCGATTATCAGAATTTATACTGAAGCAAAATCGCAAGAAGAAGCTGATGCTTTGGCCTTGAGAATTATTGACGAAATTAAAGCAGTTGCTGGAATTTAATATAAAAAATTATGGAGAATTACAACCCGGAATCTTATCAAAATCAGCCTTTTAGGCCAAATTCTAGAAAGCAACTTCCAAATGCTACAACCGTTATGGTTTTGGGAATCATCTCAATTCCAACAAGCTTTTGCTACGGAATCATCGGAATAATTCTTGGAATCATCGCCTTGGTCATTGCCAAAAAAGATTTGAGATTGCACCGTGAAAATCCAGGAGAATATGACGGTTATGAAAATTTAAGCGCAGGTAGAGTCTGTGCAATTATCGGACTTTCAATTGGTTCTATATTTTTTGTTTTCATTATTATCTATTTTATTTTCATGGCTTCTCTTTTGATTCCAGCTTTTTCAGCAGCTGCAGCAAGCTAAAATTTAAATTATGAAAAACGCAATCCAAATACTATTTCTGTTAATCACAGTTTCAGTTTCCGCCCAAAAGTTCACTAAAGAAGAGCGAAAAATTATCGAATCTGGAGACAAAAAAGCAATGCTGAAAGTAATTGAAATTACCGATGAAAAAGAGCTAAAAATCTTGACATCGGTTTCTAAAGATATTGATCCAAAAGACGATTTGTTGCCAACATTGACAGAAAGAATGTACTTGTCAATGCGCGATCCGGCGAATCCAGGAATCGGAATTGCAGCACCGCAAATCGGAATCAACAGAAATATTATTTGGGTGCAGCGTTTTGACAAAGAAGGAGAACCTTTTGAATTGTACCTAAATCCGAAAATTATCTGGCGCTCTGAATTGCTCCGAAAAGGCAAAGAAGGTTGTCTCTCCATCCCAGATATCACGGGCGATGTCTTGAGAAATTATATCATAAAATTGACTTATCAAGACAAAACTGGAAAATCATACGAAGAATTAATCGAAGGTTTCACAGCCGTAATTTTTCAGCATGAAACCGATCATTTAAACGGAATTTTGTTCACCGACAGAATGAAGGATCAAGAAAAAATGGAAGTTTCGCTAATAAACAATGAAGTAGATTTATACTTAGAAAAGCGTTTGAGCAGACAATAGTTTTTTATTTGAAGCGAATCTTCATGCATTTTCAGGAAAGGCAATTCCCGCTGGAGCCACTCGCTGTTCTTCTGTCTGTTAGCAGAAGAACGAGCTCAAATCCCGAATTTTCGGAGCACCATCGGGGCTATTTGAGAAACCATTTGAATTTTTGTAAACTTCTGGACCAAGATTGAAAACAAATTCGAGAATTAATCAAAAATCGGTATCTTTGAAACCAAACAACGAGTGCAATGACTACAACTGAAATATCAACTCAATTAGAACACTATTTTCAACAATTCCGAAGCAATATCATCGGGATTGATCAAGAATTTGTTTCGCCTTTCGGAAAAAAGAAAATCATCTATACCGATTGGACAGCAAGTGGACGACTTTATCGCCCGATTGAAGAAAAATTGATGAATGAATTCGGACCTTTTGTAGCAAACACGCACACTGAAACCACCGTTTCTGGAACAGCAATGACAATGGCTTATCACCATGCTAGAAATATTATAAAGAATCATGTAAACGCAAGTTCTGACGACGTTTTAATCACAGACGGAACAGGAATGACTGGCGTTATCAATAAATTCCAGAGAATTTTGGGTTTAAAATTGCCTGAAAATCTTCGTGAGTTTACAAAAATTCCAGACGAGAAAAGACCAGTAGTTTTCATTTCCCACATGGAACATCATTCCAACCAAACTTCTTGGCTAGAAACCATTGCAAAAGTGGAAGTGATTCCGGCTTGCGATAAAGGCTTACTTTGTTTAGACGGCTTTAAGGATTTATTAGAAAAATATAAAGATCATACGATTAAAATTGCTTCCATAACTTCTTGCTCAAACGTGACCGGAATCAAGACTCCTTATTATGAAGTGGCCAAATTGATGCACCAAAATAATGGCGTTTGCTTTGTGGATTTTGCGTGTTCGGCGCCTTACGTAGAAATAAATATGCATCCTGAAGACAGCGAAGCTTATTTGGACGCAATTTTCTTTTCACCTCACAAATTCCTTGGCGGTCCTGGAACTTCAGGCGTTTTGATTTTTAATAAGAAATTGTACAAAAATATGATTCCAGATCATCCAGGTGGTGGAACGGTTTCGTGGACAAATCCTTGGGGCGAACACAAATATTTAGATAATATTGAAGAAAGAGAAGATGGTGGAACTCCAGGTTTTTTACAAGTAATCAAGACTGCTTTGGCTGTTCAGTTAAAGGAAAAAATGGGTGTCGATAATATTTTAGAAAGAGAACACGAACTCATTGATTATGTGTTTTCTGATTTAGAAACTATCTCAAATATCAACATTTTAGCAGATCAGCATAAAAATAGATTAGGCGTAATTTCTTTCTATATTGATGATTTGCATTTCAATTTAGGCGTAAAACTTTTAAACGATAAATTCGGAATTCAGACACGTGGCGGTTGCAGTTGCGCTGGAACTTACGGTCATTATCTGCTTCACGTAGACCAAGAAACTTCCAATGATTTGACCAATTTAATTACGGCTGGAGATTTAATCAGAAAGCCGGGCTGGATCAGAATGTCGATTCATCCAACAACCACAAATGCTGAAATTCAGTACGTTTGTGATAGCATAAAATCTTTAGCAGCAAATCATCAAGATTGGGCAAATGACTATGATTATAACAAATATTCAAATGAATTTACGCATAAAAATGCTATAAATTCCGAAAAAGAATTGGTAGAAAAGTGGTTTGATTTTAACTAATCACGTCCACTTTTTTTCTATTTCCTTCTGCAAATTCTTCAAAACGGTGTTTCCATCTTTTATGCGTCCATAAATAATATTCTGGCGCTTCTAAAATTTGCTGTTCTACTAATCTCAAGAACATCGTAGTGATTTCATAATTTGGAACTTCCTTTGGATTATCAAGCATTTCTATGAAAGTCGCTTCATAATAACCACGCTTGATTTTTCTTCCTTTGACAAAAATCACGTTCATATCCATTCTTTTTGCAATCATCTCGCCACCAGTGTGAACGGGAACTCTAACTCCGAAAAATTCTCCCCAGTGGTATGCTTTTGAAGCTTTTGGAGATTGGTCACTCGCAAAACCATAAACACCTAAAACGCCATTCTTTTGGTTTTCGTGAATCACGCTGATTGTTTCTTTCGTGTCAATTAAATGTGCATCATATCTTCCTCGAATATCATGAACTAATCGGTCGAAATATTTATTTTTTATTTTTTTGTAAATTCCGTAACCCTTGAATTCTATGTATTTGTTCATGGAAACAAGCCACTCATAACTAGAATAATGGGCGCAAAGCAAAGCAATACTTTTGCCTCTCTTTTCCATTTCTTGGTAGACTTCCAAATTGGTGAACTTGAAACGTTTTTCAAGCTGGTCATCAGAAATTGTCATGGTCTTTATCATTTCAAAAAATCCATCCACAAAATGGTGATAGAATTTCTTTTCAATGGTATGTCTTTCTTTATCAGATAAATGCGGTAAAGCTATAGAAAGATTTTCTCGAACAATTTTTTTTCTGTATCCAATAATATGATAAACCAAAACATAAACACAGTCAGAAAAGAAGTAAAGCAAGCGAAAAGGTAACATTGAAATTATCCACAAAATGGGATAAACAAAAATAAAAAGTAATAACTGCATCAGCCGAAAGTTTTTGCAAATATAAAGCTATTGCTATTTATATTAACCTTTGCTTCCGATAAATCACAAAAGTGTTTGTATTTTTACGTTCAAATTGACATTTATGAATATTTTTCTTATTGTAATTATTGCAATCAATTGCCTTTTCAGTTTTAAAGGATTCAACGATTTATCTTTTTTTAGAAAATATGAATTTCACGTAGGAAGCATTCGTGCCGGCGAACAAATTCGAATGTTTACCTCCGCTTTTTTGCATGTTGATATTGCCCATTTGGCTTTTAACATGCTGACTCTGTATCTTTTTGCTCCGTATGTGATTTTTAATTTAGGGCAAATGCCGTTCTTATTTATTTATATAGGAAGCTTGATTTTCGGAAATTTACTTACAATGTTTTTTCACAAAAATGATTATAATTACCGCGCTGTTGGAGCTTCTGGAGCCGTCATGGGAATTGTTTATGCCGGAATTTTATTAGAACCAAATCTGGAAATTTATTTCATGCCAGGATATGTTTTCGGAATAATTTATCTTCTTTATTCGATTTATGGAATGAAATCCAAAAGTGATAATATTGGCCATACGGCGCATTTTGGAGGCGCAATCGGCGGTTTTGTAATTACGCTCTGCCAAATGCCACAACTTTTAGTTCAAGATACGAGAACTGTTATTTTTCTGGCCATTCCCATTGTAATTTTATTCGTCATGGCAAAAATGGGAAAGATTTAATTTTTTGTAAGATTTGACATTGGCACGCAATTTGAAAAGCTTGAAGAAACAAATAACAAATAAATAATTACACCATGAAAAAGACAATTTTAATTTTAATGACCATTTTCGCAACTGCTGTTCAAGCACAAGAAATCAAGCAGATTCCACAAATAAATGTTGCTGGAGAAGGAAAAATCAAAGTAACACCAGATTATGCAATCATCAATATTGGTGTAGAAAATGTGGGTGCTGATGCTGCAGAAGTAAAAAAGAAAAATGATGCCACTGTTGACGCAGTAATCAAATATTTAAAAGGTTTCAAGCTTCCGGCTTCTGATTTCCAAACAAAACAGGTTTTCTTGAGCAAAACGCATGATTACAATAAAAAGAAAAATAATTTCACGGCTTCACAGCAAATTTCTGTGACTTTAAAAGATCTTACAAAATACGATGCTTTGATGATGGGATTAGTAGATACCGGAATTAACAACATTCAAGGTGTGGAATTCAAGTCTACAAAATTAGCGCAATTCGAATCTGAAGCTAGAAAAGCGGCAGTGGTAAATGCAAAAGCAAAAGCACAAGATTATGCAAATGCATTGGGGCAAAAAGTTGGAAAAGCGATTTTAGTTTCTGATAATTCTCAAACTAATTATCCAATGCCAAGAATGTATTCAATGGCTGCGATGAAAGAAAGCGGTGATACAATGTCACAAGAAACTCTAGCTATTGGCGAAATTGAAATCATTGCAAATATCAATATTGCTTTTGTTTTAGAATAAGCATAAAATAAATATTTCCAAGCTTATATAAACTTATGATTTGGAAAAAAGTTTAAAAACAGGTCTTACTTTTAATTGCAGTGAGGCCTTTTTTTATGGTATAAAATTTTAGTAGATAAAATATAAAATAAAGATTTGGTCGTATCTTTAATACACTAAGAAAATCAACATGAATAACGAAATACGCAGGGCACACGCTTTACCAGAAGCCCTAGAAGATCAAACGTTCGACTTGCAAGGAGAAGCATGGGAATTGCTTGAAGCCCATAAAATTGATGAAGCATTAGCAAAAATAAATCAAGCGTGGGAGTTGCTTCCTGAACCCAAATTCAATACTTCTTGTTCGCATGTAATTCTGTGTGATTTGATTCCAATATTGAATGTTGCAGGAAAACATCTGGAAGCTAAAAAACTTTCAGAATCTTGGATTTTAGACTTGAAAACAAGCGGTTACAGAATTTATGAAACTGAACCCTTTATCTTGCTTGGCGAAACTTTTCTTTATTTGAAACAGATAGAAGAAGCAAAAAATGCTTTTGAAGAAGCTGTAAAATATGGTGCAACAAAAAGAGATTTTAGTGATAGGCCGAATTTCTATTTTGAAATTGCCAAGAAAAAATTAACCGACATTGATGAAATCCAAAAGCTGTTTGATGATGAAATAGCTCAAGATGCAGTAGCAATTCCGAATAAAAATACTTTAGAACTTTCTGATGCTATTTCAGATCAAATTGAAGCATTAAGCGAAGAAGGCAATGAATTTTTTGATGACGAAGAATATGAAAATGCAATCAACATCTGGAAAAAAGCGCTTGCATTAATTCCGCAACCTCAAAATACTTTTGCAGAAAGCCTTTGGTTAGAAACGTCTATCGGCGATGCCTATTTTATGCTGGGCGATCATGAAAACGCAATGCCATATTTTTTAAATGCAAAAGGAAATATTGAGGAAAATGCTTATGAAAATCCGTTTATTATGTTGCGAGTAGGACAGTTGTATTTTGAAGCTGGAGATTTTGAAAATGCTAAAGAATATTTGTTAAGAGCTTATATGTTTGAAGGTAAAGAAATCTTTGAGGGAAGCAAGGAAAAATATTTTGAGTTTTTGCAAGAGAATGTCGAGCTAAAAAAATAATCTTATTTTCCAATCACTTCTCTTCTGTGCAAAGTTCCCCAATCCTTTAATGCGATGATTACATCTTTTAATGTTTCGCTGTGTGCTGTTGGCGCATATTCCACCATTGGCGGAAAAGTGTCATAGACTTTTCTTGTCAAAAGCTTATTTTCTTCCAATGATTTTAATTCCTTTGAAAGCATCTTATCAGTGATTCCCACAACTTCTTTGGCAATCTGCTTGAAACGTTTTGGACCTTCTGATAATGTGATTAAAATTGGCAATCTCCATCTTCCATTTAAAACTTCCAGCGCATCTTTTACTGGCAATAAGGCTGCATTGCACTGTTCAACACTGCAATTAATAATTTCTGTTTTTTGCTCTTCCATAATGTTTGCAGTTTGCTATCTTAAAGTATAGCGCTATACAAAAGTATAGTACTATAAAATGTATAGTAAAAGTAGCTAGTTTTGTCTCTTCACACAAATAAACTACTTTAAAAATGAAAAAAATTCTGAATATCAACACCAGTATAAAGGGTGAAAATTCTTTCAGTACGAAATTATCAAAAGCAATAATTGAAAAATTACAGCAAGTTGATCCAGAAAGTGAAGTACAAACACATGATTTAGCAGAAAAACCGCTCCCTCATTTGGATACTTTGCATTTCACTTCTTTTTACACGCCAGAAGAGGCTAGGACAGAAGTACAAAAAGAAGCGGTGAAACTTTCTGATCAAGCAATAAAAGAAGTATTTGATGCCGATATTATTGTCATTGGTATTGGACTTTATAATCTCGGAATTCCGTCTACATTGAAATCTTGGATTGATCATATTACAAGATCTGGAATCACATTTAGTTATGCCGACGGTTATCCAAAAGGATTATTGGTCGATAAAAAAGTGTATTTGGCTATTGCTTCAGGAGCGGTTTTTTCAGAAGGACCTTTAAAAGAGAGCGACTTTACAGAAAATTATTTGAGAAAGATGTTGGCCTTTTTAGGTATGGATGATGTTACTGTTTTTAGGGCGGAAGGAACTATGATGCCTGAATTTGCGGATAACGCTTTCCCAAAAGTTTTGGAAACCATAGGAGAATTTACGTTTTAATAAAAAAAAAACTGCAAGCGATAAACACTTGCAGTTTTTTCTTAACCCAAAACCCTTGAACCCTAAAAAGGATATCCAATCGCCAAGTTAAATACTAAGTTTTCTTTTCTCCAGCCACCATCTCCAAAGGAAATTTTATCTAAAACCCAGCGATCTCCTTCTGGCAAATAAGGCTTTCTGAGTGGAAATGCCAAATCTAATCTCAGTACTAAAAAGGATAAATCAAAACGCAAACCAGCTCCAGTTCCAACGGCTAATTGCTCATAGAATTTTGATGTAAATTCTGCTCCAGGTCGAGATTCATCTTTGTTCATCAGCCAAATATTTCCGGCATCGACAAAAATTGCTCCGTGGACGATGCTGAATAATTTGGCACGGTATTCTGTATTTAATTCTAGTTTCAAATCTCCAGATTGATCTGGTAAAAAAGAGTTGGAAGCAATGCTGTCTTTAAAAGTTCCAGGTCCGATGGAACGTGCTCTGAAGGCGCGAATGCTATTTGTTCCGCCAATAAAAAATTGCTTGATAAAAGGCATTTGCTCTGAATTTCCGTAAGGAACGCCGACTCCTGCAATAATTCTGCTGGCGATTTGAGAATCTCTTCCTAATTTGTAATAATGACGAAATTCATGTTCCATTTTAGCAAACTGGCTGAAAGGAACGCCTAAAATTTCTTTCGGATCGTCTTTATCGCCACCCATCACCAAACCTGTAATTGTTGCAGAAAGATCCAAACTTCCTTTATAATAAATCGTATTCTTTTTTCTTTTTTGCATCGTATTTGTAAACGTATACGAATAAGTCGGACCAAAAATCAACTGCTTGTCAATCACCCTTTGCAAAGCTGGATTTGCAGGAATTGCTGGTGTTCCATCAGGTTGTGCAGGAACTCCGTCTATCTGTCTTTGGTATTCTTCGGTTACATTTCCGGAGGTTACATAAGTGATTTCGGTAACATTTAGTTGGTGTTCTTTTCGAGCATTTTCTTTCCACAAATAGCCAAAAGAACCTCTGAAAGTATTTAAAGTATACAATCGCTGGCGTTCTTGGTGTTCAAATCCGATTAAAGCTCTAGTTTTTGGAACAAATCCTTCCCCAGATTCCATTTTAAACGGACCAATAAATCGTGGCCAAACTAAACTTGCTTCACCACCAAAACGGAAAACATTATACCCTTTATTTTGTCCAGAAACTTGAACTTCCATTCCTCCAAATCCAGTCAAAGTCAATAATTCTGCACCTTTGAAAGTATTTCTGTTGCTCCAGTTTACATTTAATTCTGTTCCGGTATAATTTGCGGAATTGGTTTTTGCTAAAACTTCCACACGAATTGATTTCTTTGGAAGAGGTGTCAGATAATAATAAGCATTCAAAGCATTTTGTATAGAATCAGACGGACGGAATTCATTTTTCACAAATTTAAAAGTTCCTAAATTCACGAGTCGGTTCAGAGAAAGATTGTGATCCGTTCTATTATAAACATCGCCTTTGTGAAAATAAAGCGTTCGGTCATAAATTCTCGGATTAAAAGTTTGCATCGTGTCAACTATAGTAAAATCCTTATACTTTTCGACTTTTGCTTTCGTCATGTCGATGCTGTCATTTCCGGTCAGCGTATAATTTGGATAAATTGTAATCTGGTCAATTGTGTAAACTTGTTTCGCTTTTTCGGGCGTTTGTTCCTTCACTTTTACAATCAAATCTACTTCCTTAGTTCCGACGGTGCTGTCCACTTGAACTAAAATATATTCGGGACTAAAATAATAATATCCTTTTTCTTTTAGTCTTGTGTCAATGCGCTCTCTTTCAGTTTTTATTCTGTCTAAATCATAAGGTTGCCCAACTCTCAAACGGCTTCTGCGTCCCAAAGCAGCAATATCTTTCGAAAGCGTTGACGAATCTGAAGGAAAAGTAACGCTTTTGATTTTATATTGATAGCCAGGTCTCAGGATATATTCGGCAGTCACTTTTCGGTTTTTACTTTTTCCTGTAGAATCTGATTCGGTTCTTACCTTATAATATCCTTTATTTTCAGCATAATTTTGAAGGATACTTTCATTATATGCCAAATCTACTTGACTAAACAAAACTGGCGGCTGGCCAACTTTATTACGAAGCCAATAACGGAAGCCTTTTTCTTTTTTAGGTTCTCCGGCAAGATTATAAAAGTATAATTTTGGGCGTAATCCAAAAATAGAACTGTTTGGTTTTGGGCGAAGCAAAGGTTCTAATTCGTTCTCTAAATTTTTACGATCTTTTTTAGACATCGTAGTATCTTCCACTTTTACAGAACCGCCAATATACAAAGCTTCCCCTTCAGGAAGATATTTCAAGTTGCTGCAGCCACATAAAAAAAGTGCTGTAAAAAAAAGATAATATAGTGTACTCTTATTCATTGTCTTTATCTTTTTTGGCATTTTCATCAGTTTGTTCTTCTTTTTCTTGTGCAGACTTCTCATTGTCTTTTTTCTCTTTTTCTCTTTTCTTTTTGTCCTTTTCTCTTGCTTCGCGTGCAATTTTCTTTTCTTCTTCACTTCTATGGAAAAGCTCACGGAATTTATTGTAATCCATCGTAATGATAAATCCAACCCCAGTTTCCACAACTTGTCCTTGCAACGCAACTTGATATTGATTTTTTCTATAAGCGCGAACCATATAACGGCCATCTTTTGTCAATTGATAATCGGCAGAAAGATCGCCAGCAATATTATTCGTTTCTTCGTTAGTCTGAGTCGGACCTTCCAAGCCAAAACTGCTACCAACGGTTACTTTCAATCTGTCGTTTAATAATTTTTTTGAAAGCCCAACATTCAGGTCAGTTCGGTCTTCTCTTGAACCTGTTGTGTAATCTTCTCTGGATTGCAAGTCAAAATCTAATTCTACGCCTTGAACCAAGCTTCCAGCCAAATTATTTAATTGTTGCGAAAGAATTTTGCTCACACTTTGACGGGCAAGCGAACCAGCATTTGTGCCTCCGGCTTCACTTGAAAACGGATCTTCTCCGATAAATCTTCCTAATAAAAGCAAGGCAAAAACCTGCTTGTTCAGTTCGCCTTCTTCTTGGCGAAGCTGTGCTAATTTGCTTTTTGTCAAATTTGTGACTTCCGTGGAAACGGTATTATTTCCTTCTGGCAAAGTAATGTCAAAAGTAATCACTGGTTTCAATAATTCGCCATTCATTTTTAGCAAAGTCTCAAACGGAATTCTTTGCTTGAACATATTTCTGTTCGAAGTAATCTGATTGTCAACCAAATCAATCGGAGCCGTTTCAATTTCATAAACTGCTGTAATATTAATATCTGCAGTCGTTGGTTCGCCAGTCCAAAGAATATAACTTCCTTTTTGGATTTCAAAACGTCTTCTTATAAAATTAAACGACATTTCATATGCACCTTCATCAAATTCATATCGACCCGTAAGCGTTGTTTTTCCTGATTCATCAATGCCTCCGGTTAATTGTGCTTCGCCTTTTAAATTTAAATAATCACCGTTTCCTTTGTCAATAATCATGGTCAATTCGGCTTCTTTCACGATTTCAATATTTACCGAAACATCCATTCCTTTGAATTGCGATTGGTTTAAAGAATCAGCAACTACAAAGCGTTTGTCAATCTGCATTCCGTCTTGGTCGATGAATTCCACAATGCCTTCACGATCAGCAATCGACGGATCAGATTGTGGCAAAACGATAGTCAAATCAGTGTCTTCGTTTATTTTCAATTCTCCTCTGATCACTGGCTTGTTCAAATCGCCTTTTACGCTTAATTTGGTATCAATAACTAAATCTCCATAGTATAAATCATTGTCTTTTGCTACAGAACTTACGGCTTTGAAATTTTCTGCGTTTACACGTAAATCAAATCCGAAATCAGAATAATTCGTAGTCAAAACGCGTCCATCAACCACTAATTCATTATCATCTGAATCTGAGATTGAGAAGTTGTCAAAGGATATTCCTTGGTTAGTAAACGAAATTTTATCGTTCATTTCATCAAAATAGGAGGCAAGCTGTTTTACTCTTAAACCAATTTCATTAAACTTTAATTCACCAATCACACTTGGATCTTTCGCGCTTCCTGTAATTTTAAAATCCCCAGATAAAAATCCTGTACTTTGCGTAATCGCGCCCATTGTAAAACCTTGGATACTTTTCATATTCAATTTTTCAATGTCAAGATTCATGTCAAAAGTGGAATTGTCTGTTCTGTAAATTCCGTCCAAATTCACTTGATTTCCGTCAGCTCCAGTGATTGCAACGTCAGCATTTAAAGTATTTGGGGTGTTGTTATCCACTTTTATGGCAATATTTCCAACAGTATCAGTTTTAAAAGTAAAATCTTCAATATTCAAATCAGCCGTGAAAGTCATCGTTTTTGTCAAATCTTTCACCAGCACATTTCCATTGATTCGACCTCCGGCCAAAAGCGTATCTTTTTGAATTGCACTGGTAATTGTTGCAATTTCAAAATCTTTCAAAGTCACATCCAATGGCGAATTTGCACTTTCAGATTGCGATTGGATTTTGATAGAACTTGCATTATTGCTCAACTCAAAGTTGTTTGCATAAATTCCTTTGGAACCAAATTGTACTATATTTTCACGATCAATATCCCAAGGTTCATAGTTCAAAACCAAACCGTCTGGCTCCAAAGAAATCTGCGTATTTCCATCTTCGGCTTTTAAACTTCCTGCCAAAAGATATTGGTCTTCTTCTTTATTGTCACGAATTAATACCGTGTAATTTACTTTGTTTTCAGCTACTTGACCTGAAATACTTGTGTAAGGCAAATGAATTTGACCACTTTTTATATCATCAATCACCAAACTATAAATCAAGGCATTTTCATCTGTTTCAATGTCTAATTCTCCATTCGTAATTTCATTTGTGCCATAAATTACCTTCGGAATTTTTCCGTTTACTGTAATCGAATCACCTTCACTATTGTATCTTGCCGTGATTGTTACCGGAGAAAGGCTTGTCAATTCTGGCATCAATTTCATCAAAATTGGTTCGTCTCTTACCACCAAAGTCATGTCAAATTGCTGTGGCAGATTTGTTTTTTTCGGAGCCGTTGGATTGGTGTTGTAATATTTAGAAATTGAATTTGTCAAAGCAGTTCCGATTTGATCGTATTGAAAATTTCCAGTCATCAAAGCATTTGCGAACTGTGACTGAATGCGGATCGTATCACTTTCCTTCGAAGAAATCGCATCAACTTTTACAGAATCTAAAGAATAAGTTTCTTTAGAATCCACAATCAAGAAATTATAAATTCTGACTTTTCCATTTAAGTTTGCAGGACTAGAATCCGTAATGTCGGCAAAAACATTTCCTCGCAATTTCAACGGACCAGCGTGAAGATTCAATTTTTCTAAATCAGCAATATCAGTATTCAGTTTTAATTTTACAGCTGGATATTTTCCTTTGAAATTTCCTTCGGCAACCATATCAAAAGTTAAGTTGACATCGTTCATTCCAGCAGTAATATCGAAGTTTCCGTTTTTAATATCTCCTTTTAATTTTAAATCTCTATAGGTATATTTATTGAATTCTGCTTTGATCAAAGTTCCGTCAACTGAAGCTGTCGCGGTCTGCGGATTCAATCCTGTTCCTTTAACTTTTGCTCTCAAGCTGACTTTTCCGAGTGAATCATTTTTCAATAATTTCCCGATATCAAAATTGTCAATCGTCGCATCGGCATCATATTTTTCGTAGTTTTTTCGTCTTTGGTCAAAAGTTGCTTTGATTTTTGCTTTTCCAAAACTGCTCGCCAAATTCATATTGGTACTGAAATTCGAAATACTTCCTTTAAAAAATCCGTTCAATGACAATTGCGATGGAAGCTGCATATTCGCCGGAATCGTTCCTTTTGGCACAAACATATTGATGTCTTTCGAGGTCGATTTCAGCTGATTTATCTTCAAATCGAAATAAGCTTTCTCAACATCTGGTAAACCTGTAATTCTTCCGCTTGCGGCAATAATTGTAGAACCAATCCCGCTGATTTCTAATTTCGGAATAGAAATATCACTGACTTTTCCGGAAATTTCGCTGTTGATGTACAAAATCGCATTCGGATTGCTCTTAAACGGATTTTGGTTTTCTAAATTCGGAACAAATAGCAAAATGTCTTTGAAACCAATTCGGCTGTCTTGCAAAGAAGCGTCAATTCCCAAATCGCCTAAATTGGCAGCAATTTTTGACAAGTCATTATAAGTTACATTGATTTCGTCTTTGACTAAAGTTTGCGGCGTTTTTAAGTATAAATTTTTAAGCGAAGCTCTTTTGCTTCCATAAAAGAAGTTGGTTTTCAAAGATTCAATGTCCAAACCACTTTTGTCTTTTACTGAAAAAGCTTGGATATTTCCATATATAGAATCGTTGCTGTAATAAAATTTTTCTCCCTGAAGTTTTACATTTTCAAGATTCAAATGTTTGTAATCTATTCCTTTTTTTACCTTCGGAGAATTATCATCGTCAAATCTAAAAGCAATATTTTGAAGCGAAGTCTCATTCAATTTTACTTTCCATTTTGGACCAGTTGATTCTAAAGATTGTGGCGCGTCAACTTCGATTGCTTTGTCTAATTTTCCAAATGTCAAACCCCCTTTTAAGCCATCAATTTCAAATTTTTCTAAATCGATAAATTGCTTTTTTAGATTGATTTCATTGAATTCTAAAAGTAGTTTTTTCAATACAATTCCTGTATTTAATTCTGAACCTTTGTTGTCAAAACCAATGTCGATATTTGCTAATTGAATTTCGCCTAATTTTAGATTTAAATCTGGACTTTTAACTGCTTCGTCGGTAACTTCTACAGTGTTTTGGGCAACTTCTTGAACAATTTCGCCTTGCTTCAACATCACTTTAAATCCGTTTAGATTGATTTTCGGGATGGTGAAATCCATTTTGTCTAAGTCGAATTCGGTGATTTTTGTATCAAAATGATTTAAGTAAGCGTTCAAGTCATTCTTAGAAATGGCATCTTCAAAACGTACTTTTATACGGTCAAGATTTATGTTTTTTACCGAAATTTTCATCGGTTCAGAATCCTCCTTTTTAGGTTCATCAGAAGCAAATGCGTTGATAATATAATCGAAATTGAAAATAGAATCTTTATCTCTTTTTATCGTAGTCGTAATTCCTTGCAAATCCACTGAATTGATTTCCACTTCATTGCTCAAAAGTTTAAAAAGGCTGATGTCAACCTTCACTTTATCACCAGCCAAAAGCGTATCACCAGCTTGGCTTTCAAAATAAATATCTTCAACAATCACAAATTTTGGAAGTCCGATTTCAATTCTGCCGATTTTTACCGGAGTTTTAATTTTTTCTTCTAAATAAGTGACCGCTTTGTCTTTAATCAGGTTTTGGAAATAAGGAATTTGGATCAAAATCACTATCAAAAGGAAAAGTCCCAAGATAGACCCGATGATCCACGCCAAAATCTTTAGACTTTTTTTGACGTATTTATTCAATTTCAATGGTTTGGTAGGTTTGTTCAATGAGTTTTTTGTTTTTAAGCCAGACTTGTAGAATTATTTTATAAATCATCCCATAAAAATCTACATAAATCATCTTAATCTAATGCAAATCTTTCATTTGCTTCAGGATTAAAATTCTTCATATTTCATACAGCTTTATGCCATTTAAAAATACTACTTTAAAAACAAAATTTTATTAAAATCTTCCCAAAATTGAGAGAAAGCGACTAGTAAAGACCTGCTAAATTCGGTCTAAAATTGATTTTAAATCTATGGCATCATCGAAGAAATTAGCCCACAAATCTCCTTTTTCTTGAAGTCGTTTTGGAATAGTTTTGATATTGAAATCACTCAATTTTAACTTGTCATTGATTTCATTCCAATCTAATGGCGTGCTAACATTTGCGCCTTCTCTGGGGCGAAGCGAGTAAATGCTGGCCATAGTTTTTCCTTTGCCGTTTTGCAGAAAATCGAGATAAACTTTCCCTTTTCTTTTAGACGGACTTCTTTCCAAACTTACAATTTTAGGCAATTTTTTCAAAACCATTTGGCTCACTAAATGTGAAAATTCGCGGGTTTGATCGTAAGAATATTTGGGTAAAACCGGAATAAAAATATGGATTCCTTTTCCTCCAGAAGTTTTGACATAAGCCGGAACTTGAAGCATATCAAGGATTTCTTTTACTGTCAATGCTGTTTTGACAATCTTTTTCATGTCAGCTTCAATCGGATCTAAGTCAAAAATTATATAATCAGGATTATTCAAAGTCCCGACTCGACTACTCCAGGGATTGATTTCAATACAGCCCCAATTTCCCAAAAACAATAAAGTATCGCGGTCTTGGCAAAGCAAATAAGTAATGCTTTCGTCTGTAGATTTTGATTTTAATTTTCGAGTTTTTATCCAATCTGGAACTTGGCCTTCGACATTTTTTTGAAAAAAGCCTGGCTTTGAAATTCCGTTTGGATTTCTTAATAAAGATTGCGGACGGTCTTTTAAATAGGGAAGGATGTAATCGGCAATCGAGTTATAATATTCGATTACATCGCCTTTTGTATATTTTTCTTTTGGCCAAAAAACTTTGTCTAAGTTTGAAAATTCGACTTTACTATCAGAAATATCTTTTGCAACACCAGCCGTTTTTTTTGTTTTTGAGACTGGTTTTTTTTCTTCCTTTTCTGCCTCTTTCATTTTTTTGCTTTTTTCTTCAGATTTTATTTCTGAAACGATTTTATCTGTAGCAATTTCTTGTTCTCTTATGACTTCTTTCGCATTTTTATCAGTTCGCAAACCCATATAAACCGGATGGCGCAGACTTTGCGAATCGGTCCATTCTGAAAATTTAATTTGTGCAACTAATTGTGGTGCGACCCAATGTGTTCCTTGGAATCTTGGAGCTGTTTTAAAGGGCGAAGTTTTTCTTTCGATTTTATCCAATTTTCCTCGAAGTTCTTTCAAAACCTCATCTGAAAATCCAGTTCCGACTTTGCCAGAATAGATAAAATCATCGCCTTCATAAAAACCTAGGAGCAAAGCGCCGATGCCATTTCGACTGCCATTTGGCTCAGTAAAACCGCCGATGACCATTTCTTGTTGTTTGCTGGTTTTGATTTTCAGCCAGTCTTTTGAACGTCGGTTTTCATTGTATTTTGAATTGCTTTTCTTGGCAATAATTCCTTCACCACCAAGTTTTCCGATAGCTTTAAAAGTTTCCAAGCCTTGTCCAATTGTGTGAGAAGAGAAAATAATATTGTCTAATTTGGGAAGAACTGCTTTTAAAATTTTCTTCCTTTGGATTAATTCCAGATGGCGCAAATCATAGCCCTTGAAATAAAGAATGTCAAAAACATAAAATTTTAAATTTCCTTTTTTTGGTTGTTCGTCAAAATGCTGCAGCCATTGAAAGTCACTTTTTCCTTTAGAATCTTCCACCACGACTTCGCCATCGAGAATCATGTCGTCATTGATCTTTTCTAGACTGGTGACGATTGCTTTGTATTTTGTATTGAACGAAATTCCGTTGCGAGAAATCAAGTTGACTTTGTTTTTTTGTATTTGCCCTAAAGCGCGATAGCCGTCAAATTTATTTTCAAAAATCCAGTCATCATTGTCAAAAGGTTCTTCAGCTAAAGTTGCCAATTGAGGCCGCCAATTTTCAGGAAAATCATTTATTTTTTCAGCTTCCGCTAAATCTTCCGCAGAAAATTCTGAATCTTTTTGTTTTAATTTTGGTGTAGTTTTCTCGTCCTTAGAATTTTCTTCTTTTTCAAGCTCTTTTTTAGCTTCTGATTTTGATAATTTCTTTCCTTTATTAGAACTGTAAACATTTCCGTTATCTTCAATTCCTTTAAAATCCAAACCAGAAATTGCTGAATTTTCATCGAATTTCACTTTTGTACCCGCAAATTCATCTTTCGACTTCATCAAAAGCCACATATTTTCCTTGCCTTTCATTTGGACCAAATGCCAGGCACCTTGCAGTTTTTTTCCTTTCAGGATAATTTTTATCGAACCATCTGAGAGTTGTATTTTCATTAATTTATTGTCTTGAGAAACTGCACCTTCAGCATTTTCTGGACGATAAGTTCCGTAATCCCAAACCATGACTGTACCGCCGCCATATTCACCTTTCGGAATTATTCCTTCAAAATCATAATAATCCATCGGATGGTCTTCGGTCTGAACAGCCAAACGTTTGTCGGAAGTGTTTGAGGAAGGTCCTTTTGGAACTGCCCAGCTTACCAAAACGCCGTCAATTTCCAAACGAAAATCATAATGCAATCTTGATGCATCATGTTTTTGGATTACATAAGTCAGTTCACCTTTTGAAGCTTTTTTGACTCCTTTTGGTTCTTTTGTTTTAGTAAAATTCCGCTTTTCGTTATATTTATCAAGACCCATAATTTAATTTTTTATAGCTTCAAGACTTGCTTTTAATTGTTCTAATAAATCATCAGAAGCTCCTTTTTTAGCTTTAGGCTTTTCTTCAGGTTCTTCTTTTTTGACAGGTTTTCCTTTGACTTTCGCTTTCTTTTTGATAAGTTTTATAAGTTCTTCTTTGTAGGTGTCTTTGTATTTTTCAGGCTCAAATTTATCAGTCAACTGGTCAATAATAGACATAGCCATATCCAATTCTTTCTTTGAAATTTTCACGTCATCCGGAATCTTAGCTTCAGAAGGATCACGAAGATCTTGGTCAAAACGAATTTGGATTAAAAGAATCGCATCTTCTTCCACTTTTAAAATACCCAAATGCTCTGTGTTTCGAAGGACAAATTTTGCCAATCCAACTTTTCCTGATTTTTTTAAAGCCTCGCGAAGCAAAGCATAAGTTTTCTTAGCTTCCTTCGCGGGCTCTACTATATAAGGTTTTTCGAGATATTGCGACGGAATTTCTTTCTCTAAAACAAATTCAAAAATGTCAATCGTCTGCGTTTTTTCAGGCATTGCTTTTGCAAAATCTGCTTTGTCGAGAATTACATAATCACCATCTTCCTTTTTATAACCTTTTGCAATTTCGTCCCAAGGCACCTCTTTGCCGTCTTTTTTGCAAACGCGAACATATTGAATTTGGCACTGGTCTTTCTTTCGAATCATGTCCAATTCAATATTATGTGTCACTGCGCCACTGTAAAGTCGGATTGGAATGTTGACCAAACCAAAGCTGATGCCTCCTCGCCAAATTGCTTTCATAGTTTTTTGATTAAAAAGTGTCTCTTAAATTTACCATTTTTTTGAAGAAAAGCTTAAGGCTTTAACACGACTTTCACGCAGTTGTCTTCTTTTTTATTGAAGATATCATACATTTTTGAAGCTTCTGATAAAGCTACTTTATGCGTGATTACATCTTCCAAAACTACTTTTCCTGTAGCTACCAAATCTATCAAGTGGTCAATATAATTATGAACCGGAGCTTGACCGCCACGCAGTTTTACGCCTTTGTCAAACCATTGATGTAACGGAAAGTTATCATAAGGAGAACCATAAACGCCAACAACAGTAACCGTTCCGCCACGACGAACAGCGTCAAAACAATAACCTAAAACTTTCATCGTGCCCACTTCGCCTTGAAATACATTTTTCGCTTTGCTCAAGAAACTTTGGTCAGCTTCCATTCCAACGGCGTCAACGCAAACATCGGCTCCATAACCGTTGGTCATTTCTCTGATCAATTCCACCGCGTCATATTCTTTTCCGTTAATTGTTTCCACATTAGCGGCCAATCTTGCTTTATCAAGTCGGTATTGTTGCGTATCGACAGCGATGACTCTTTTAGCACCTTGAAGCCATGCTGATTTCATTGCCATAATTCCTACTGGACCAGCTCCGAAAACGACTACGGTTTCGCCGCCTTTTAATTCTGCCCAGTCGATTGCCGCCCAGCCAGTCGGAAAAATATCAGTCAAGAAAAGTGCTTGCTCGTCTGTCAGATTATCAGGAATAATTCTGGGTCCAAAATCAGCATATGGCACTCGAACTAATTCGGCTTGGCCGCCACTATAGCCACCATATAAATCTGTATATCCAAATAAAGCGCCACCTTTTCCTTCAAGTAAACCGCCTTCAGGGCCATAATGTTCTGGATTTGAACTTTCGCAATGCGTAGGCAAATTCATGTTGCAGAAATGGCAAGTACCGCAAGAAATAGGGAAGGGAACCACCACGCGATCGCCTTTTTTCAGATTTCTCACGCCACTTCCAACTTCTTCAACGATTCCCATAAACTCATGGCCTAAGACTAATGGTTTTGGTTGTGGAAAAAAGCCATTGTAAATATGTAAGTCAGAACCGCAAATTGCTGTAGAAGTTACTCTTAGCACAACATCTGTGTTCTCTTCAATTATTGGATCATCAACTGTGTCAACGCTTACATGTTTTGGTTTGTGAAATACTAATGCTTTCATAATTTATTAATTTTTGCTGGTTTTGGTTTATAAAAAAAAGTGGAGTTTTCTCCACTTTTTCAGTAATTTGATTGATTTTTTGACTACGGAAGATAACTGTCAGGATTTGTATCAGTTCCTGTTCGTTGCTGGTTTTCTTTTGTCTCTTGCGGATCTTCGTCATAATCTTCATCATCAGTCAGTGACTCTTCATCGTCATCATCAAGTCCGTTTGTGAGAAAATCATCGTTTTCATCTTCATCCTCATTTTCAGTGTCAAAATCTCTGTCTTGGTCAAAGCTTGAATCTTGATCTCTGTTTAATTCTGGATTATCGATGCCGCGTTTGTCATTTTCAGCATACTCTTCATTTTCCTGACGCCATTGGCCTTGCCCTGGGTTGTCATTTCTTTCATTCTTCATAGCTTTTTTTTTTAAGAATTTATTTTATTTTTCGTCAATATCGTCTGTAGCGTCGAAATTGATTTTGTTATAAGCCGCTTCAGTCAATGTCACATCAGCTTCTTTTTCTTCTGCTAGTGTAGCTTCTAAAAGCAATACAGCTTCATCTTCACCTAAAGTTTTTGCAAAAGCACAAAGTGTTCCGTAAGTTGCAATTTCATAGTGCTCTATTTTTTGAGAAGCAGCAATGATTCCTGCATCACGAACTGCACCTGGTTGCGTTTCTTCCATGATGCCTTCGCCTTCTTTAATCAAGCCTTCCATTGCATCACATTTTTTTGCTGTAGCTTTTTTACCGATGATTTCAAAAACTTTCTCTAATCTTGCAACTTGCTCTTGAGTCACAGTTAAGTGGTCTTCAATAGCCGCTTTTAAGTTTGCGGAAGTTGCATTTTTAGCCATTTTTGGTAATGCTTTTGTAAGTGCTTTTTCTGCCCAGTAAATGTCTTTTAATGAATCTTCAAACAAATCTCTTAAACCTTCTGCCGCACTTGCTTTTGGTTTAACTGTTCCTGACGCTGAAGTTGTTTTTTTTGCTGTTGTAGATTTTGTGGTTGTAGATTTTGTTTTTGTAGCAGGGCTTTTTGTCGTTGCTTTTGCAGCTGTAGTTTTACTGTCTTTTGCAGTAGAGTTTGAATTTTTCATAATTTAGTTTTTTATGTTATACTTCAAATTTCCACATAATTACATGTATATAATTACAATATTTTTTTGATTTTTTATATTATTCATGAGCTTTATAAATTAGTTCAAAAAAAAATGGCCCCCAATTTGGGAGCCATTCTTAGCTTTAATAAAAGCTGTTTATTTTTTGAAAACAAGTTGTACGCTTCCAATAGTTTGGATAGCTGAACCTTCTGCATTTCTATTAGGAAATGTTGTAACCGCTCTAGTTTCTGTAAGCGTATTCCCATTATTAGATCTAGCAAAATTTACAGTTACGTCATTACCTTCTGTATTTTCATAAGTAGCAGTAAGAGTATTGTTTGTTGTTGACCATGTACCATCAACTTCATATTCTGTACAAGTATCGCTTCCATCAGGATTTACTGAAATATAACCAATAGTGTAAGTAAAGGTATTGTCTGATCTCAAGCTAATTTGCACGTCATCATAACAAGAGCTTTCTTCTACTTGGTTAGTTGATGTTTGACCATCTTCGTCAAAATCTGTCGGTACAGAAGTGTTGAATTCTCTAAGCTCATAAGTTCCTTCGATGCTACCAGAGTTGTTGTTGTCGTCATTGTTGTCATCAGATGAACATGCTCCGAATGTGATTGCTAAAGCAGTCATTGCTAAAATTCTTAAATTTTTCATGTTGTAATAGGTTTTAGGTTACAATTTTTTTAATTGAGGAAATATTCCTTTTTCATTTTCACAAATTTCACTTTAAACACCTGTTAATTGTTTATAAAACTTTAAGTAATTGTTATACAATTGATATTTATGTTAAAATAATTAACTTAAACATGAGTAATTGGTTGTTTTTTAGTGAGTTATAAATACTAAAAATTAGCGATTATTCTTATATTAACAATTTATTATCATTTTTGAGCAATAGGAGTTAAATAAGGGTTAACAATTATTAAAATTTGAGGATTTGACTTTTTCATTTTATAACTTTAATAACAATGTATTTTATAAATCATCAAACTTATCATTATGAATAATCAAACTTCAGTTTTACCTTCCCAAAATTTGGAAGTAAATGTTTCGCAGACAGAGCGTATAGTTTCTGTGGTGTCTGGTTCGTTATTGCTTTATAAATCCTTGACAAATAAACCTAAAAGCTATCCGAGAGCATTGCTTTCAGCTTACATGATCTATAGAGGAGTTTCAGGTTTTTGTCCTGCATATAAATTAGTAGGGAAAAAGCTGGTTCCTCCAAAAGTTTCGAATGTGAATATCAGAGTTATGCTGACTATCAACAAGCCAGTCAATTATGTTTATGAATTTTGGAGAAAGCTAGATAACCTCCCTTTATTTATGAAACATCTCGAAAGCGTGACAATTCTTGACGAGGAAACTTCAGAGTGGAAAGTAAAAATTCCTGGTAATTTGGGCAGCTTAAAATGGAAAGCGGCAATTATTAAAGATATTGAAAATAGAGAAATCTCTTGGCGATCATTTGCGGATTCCTTAATTCACAGTGTAGGAAAAGTTGAATTTCACGACAATGGAAGTTTCGGAACTAAAATGGAAGTCATGATTTCTTACCGCGCACCATTTGCAGAAACAGGAGAAACCATTGCAAAAGTGTTGAATCCTATATTTACTCACATAGTAGAGCAGGACGTGAATCGATTCAAAGAATATATAGAAAACAAATAAAAAAATCCGGCAGATGTAGCCGGATTTTTTTTGAAGTGTAAATAGTAAGGTATAAATTATCTGTCTAATTGTATAAATTATCCTGACGAGCTTTGTTTAATTTTATTTAAAACTCTAAAAGAGCATTAAACAAATAAAAATTGCAAAAAATGGAAAATCAAAATGCAAAACACGCACTGATTACAGGAGCGACAAGTGGAATTGGGTATGAACTGGCAAAACTTTTTGCCCAAAACAATTACAACCTGGTTTTGGTAGCCAGAAACAAGCAAAATCTTCAAGAAGTAGCCCGCGAATTAGAACAATCAGGAAACATCCACACCCACATTATTGTGGCAGATTTATTTGAACCAGGCGCAGCACAAAAGGTTTATGACAAAACAACTGAACTTGGAATCACCATAAACATTTTAGTCAATGATGCTGGACAAGGTGAGTGGGGAAGGTTTGTAAAAACTACTTTGCAGCGAGAAATTGATTTGGTGCAGTTAAATATTATTTCATTAATGAGCCTGACTAAATTTTACCTAAAAGAAATGGTTGACAGAAATGAGGGAAGAATATTGCAATTAGCTTCATCTGTTTCAAAAGCGCCTTCGCCATATTTGTCGGTTTATGCAGCGACAAAAGCATTTGTTTTATCTTTCACAGAAGCATTGGCAGAAGAATTAAACGAATCAGAAGTAACAATAACAGCTTTACAGCCTGATGCAACTGACACCGATTTCTTCCACAAAGCAAAAGCTGAAAACACGGTAACTTACAAAGAAAGAGAATTATATTCTCCTGAAGAAGTGGCAAAAGCAGGATACGAAGGATTGATGAATGGCGAAACTACTGTCTTGCCGGGTTTCATGAATAAAACGCAAGCGGCAATGAATACGGTAATGCCAGACAGCGCTATAGCAGCAAACATGAGCAAGCAAATGGAATCAAGTATGAAACAAGATGGAAGAACTGGAGCAACACACGAAGCTTCAAAGAGAGAAAGAGAAGCCATAAATTCTAAAAATGTTGGAGTAAATGGCGATTACTAAAACATAATAATCTTAAGCATTAAAAAGGCAGTTCAATTAAGAACTGCCTTTTAATATTTATTTAAACTTCTTGCTTACATTTCCTTCTTCTCCTTTTGGAATTACATCGCAGAAATCTGATAGTTTTCCGGTAAGTCCGTCGGCTTTGCAGATAACTTTATCTAATAGGTTTAATTTTTTTACTATTAACGCTGCGGCGATTGCGGCAACTGCTCCCGCGGCTACGCCTAAGACAACTGATTTTTTCATGGTAAATTTTGTATTTGGTTATTGTATTAATTCAATTTTAAAAATCCCCACCATTAAAAACGATGGGGATTTAACAAATAATAAACCTCAAAAAAACAATACAAACTCAAGAATTCTTGAAACTTTATGTTTTAAAAAATTTATTAGTTACTATTTCTAGTTACATCAAAGTTCCGATTTTCAATACTTTTTTTACTTACATAATTTCAGCAAACTCTTACATTATTATACAAAATCACTAAAGTGTAAAATCAATAAAAAATTATATAACAGTCATATTGTCAAAATTTTAAACCTTTAAACAAAAATTATGATTGAAATAATTCAGATTTTGATTGCCTCGATTTTCGGCACTATGGTAATGACTTCTTTCAGCTATTACATTTCAGAACGTTTTAAAGGATTATTTAAGGAGCCCGTATTATTGAATCTAGTAGTTTCTTCAATGCGAATTGAATTAGATCCAAATCGCAAAAGCAGTTTAGGCTGGATGCTTCATTTTGTGATTGGATTACTATTTGCAATCATATATCATCTTATTTGGAAAAATTCAGACTTTGATCCCACTTGGTTTTGCGGTCTTATTTTTGGAATGATCAGTGGTATAATCGGAATAGTTTCATGGCATTTTTTATTTAAGATTGGCACCAATCCTCCAAAAATAAAATTTAAGGAATATTATATACAGCTGTTTGTTGCACACATTCTATTTGCGCTGGCAGTGGTTTTGGTTTACAAAATATTTACTTCATTTGAAATAACACAAAATTATTAGCAAGATACTATGGAAAAATTTGACACAATTCAAGAGGAAATCACCAGTGGTTCACACAATTCTTATTGGACGGATTCGTCTGAACCATTGATCTACAGCAAAATTGACGGTGATAAAGAAGCAGATGTTTTGGTTATTGGCGGCGGAATTGCTGGAATCACAACGGCATATTGTCTTGGAAGAAATGGACGAAAAGTAATTCTTTTAGAAGATGGCTATCTCGGTAGTGGTGAAACAGGAAGAACAACTGCACAAATTACTTATGCTTTAGATGATCGGTATTATGATATCGAAAAACTTCTAGGAGAAGAAAATGCCAAGCTTGCCGCACAAAGCCATAAAGAGGCGGTAGAATGGATAAGCAGGATTGTAAAAGTTGAAAACTTTAATTGTAATTTTAAGCGTGCCGATGGCTATCTTTTCTCAGATCCTACAGATGATCCTAAAAATCTCGATAAAGAATTTGAAGCTACAAAAAAGGCAGGACTCCCAACCGAAATGCTGACCGGAATTCCAGGAATGGTTGGCGCAGAAAATACAAAATATGTCTTTTTTCCTGAGCAGGCACAATTTCATGTTTTGCAGTATTTGAACGGATTAGCGAAAGCAATCGTAAGAATGGGCGGGCAGATTTATACAGAATCTCGGGCAACAGACATTACAAAACACGGAGCCAAATCAAACGGATTTACGATTAAAGCCAATCATGTGGTGGTTGCTACAAATACACCTGTCAACGATATTTTTACAATGCACACCAAACAATGGGCATATAGAACTTATGTAATAGGCGCTAAAATTCCAAAAGGAAGTTTGCCTTATTCAATGTGGTGGGATACCGGAAACCAGGAATCAAAATGGGTTGCAAAACCTTATCATTATGTGCGACTGGAGCCTTTTGATAGCGAATATGACTTATTGATTTCTGGCGGAGAAGACCACAAGACAGGGCAAGCCGATGAAGAAAATGTTTCTGAAGAACAGCGCTATGAAAACCTCATTGCCTGGACCCAAAAGAAATTTCCTTATTTTTCTGAAGTGCAGTACAAATGGTCAGGCCAAGTCATGGAACCTGTAGATTGCATGGGTTTTATAGGAAAAAATCCGGGTGATGAAAATATTTATATTATCACAGGAGATTCAGGAAACGGCATGACGCATTCCACAATTGGCGCACTGCTAATTACTGATTTGATCATGGGAAGAAAAAATGAATGGGAAGCATTGTACAGTCCGTCAAGAATTACACTCAACACAGGTGATGATTTTTTAAAGGAAGTTGGAAATATGGCTTACAAAATGGCCAAAGACTGGATTGTTTCCACCGATGTTTCTAATGTTTCTGAGCTAAAAGAAGGCGAAGGAGCCGTAATTTCTTCGGGATTTAAAAAAATAGCCGCTTATCGCGATGAAAATGGTGAACTGCACATTTGTTCTGGAGTCTGTCCGCATCTCGGAGGCGTTTTAAAATGGAATCCCGATGAAAAATCATTCGACTGCCCATTACACGGTTCCAGATTCAGCACAGACGGAACAGTAATTAACGGACCTGCAATTTCTGATTTGAAGAAAGTGGAAGCTTGATTTCAAAGCAAAGTACTCAATCCTCTCTTTTTTCCTTTGCGAAACTTTGCAAAACCTTCAAATCTTTGGGTTAAATTAAACAAAGAGAATAAAAGGTTTCGCAAAGTTTTGAAAGAGATCAAATCATTCAGGCACAGCACTCATATCCATCCAAGAATACTCCCAATAATGTCCGTCCAAATCTTGAAAACCATGACCATACATCCAGCCATGATCTTGCTTTTCATTCGGAATTGTAGCTCCAGCACCACGAGCTTTTTGAACCATATAATCAATTTCTTCACGACTTTCTGCCGAAAGGCAGATGATTGCTTCAGTATATTTTTTAGTATCGCAGATTTCATTATTGATAAAACTTTTGAAGAATGGTTCTGTCAAAAGCATCACAAAAATTGTATCGCTGACAATCATGCAAGTGGCATTTTCATCGGTAAATTGGGGATTGAAAGAATAACCTAATTTGGCAAAGAAAGCTACTGATTTATTCAAATCCTTCACAGAAATATTTACAAAAATTTTTGTCGACATAATTGGTTTTATTTTAAAATTAAAGAATAGCATTATTTGTTATAATCATAGTTTACCATCCACTGGATGCCAAATTTATCGGTAAACATTCCATAAAGAGCGCCCCAAAACATTTTATCTAAAGGCATTTGAACGTTACCGCCTTCTGAAAGTTTAGCAAACAGATCTCTGGTTTCTTGTTCACTGTCTGTATTGATTGAAATAGACATGCTGGTTCCGTTTTCAACCTGCTTCATAGATTCGGGGACATCAGTTCCCATTAAAACATTACCGCCAATTGGCAATGCGATGTGCATGATTTTTTCTTTTTCATCGGGAGGCATTTCTTCACAGCCTGGCGTTTCTCCAAATCTTTGCACCACCAAAAATTCTCCTCCAAAGGCAGTTTTATAAAAATTAAAAGCCTCTTCAGTGTTTCCATTAAAATTTAAATAAGTGTTGAGTGTAGCCATTTTAGTTTGATTTAATATATGTAATAGTTTTAAATTTTTTCTTCGAGAACAGACAGAATATTTCCTGCAGGATCTTTGAACCAAGCAATCAACGGACCGCCACCTCTGAAAATTCCTTTTGAATCTGTTTTGATGCTTTCATTATTATATTGCTCGAACTTGATTCCCTTTGCAACCATCTCGTCTACTTTTTTCTCCACATCTGAAACCGGAAAGTTTAAGATCGTGAAAGTTGCTGGTTCATGATTTTCCTTCGGATATATCAAAATTGAATTGGCACCATTAATTTCTAAGCTTAAAAGACCTTCCATTTCTTGTTCTTTTACTTGAAGGCCTAAAACTTCACTGTAAAATTTCTTTGCTTTTTCAGAATCATCTACTGAAAAGCCACTGTATGCTTTGCTGTTTCCTAACATATTTATAAATTTTAATTAATCATATTCCATTTTCATATTATCAATTTTATCGAATAAAAAAATAACTAAATCCCTTCTTTTTATTGATTTAGTAAATTTACCGCAACAAATTCACTTTTAAGCTGTGGGTAAAAGTCATTATAAGGGGGTATTTAAGACAATTTATTTTATATTTGTTTCACTAAAAATAACCTGATATGAAACTAGGAATCCTCATCCCAAAAGAGCACCGGCTTTTAAGTGTCGCGGCAATATTGGACGTATTTGAAACGGTCAATAGATTTTATATAGAAGAAGGCCAAGAACCTTATTTTGACATCAGCTTGCTTTATTTCGGGGAGGAACCAAAGCCTTACTCAGACTATAAAACAGAAAAAGCAGGTAAAGATCATTTCAACTTGATATTGATTCCCGCCTTTAAGAATGACTGCATTTCTGAAGCTTTGCCGATGAACCGACAATGGATTCCGTGGTTGCAAAAGCAATATGAAAATGGCGCTTCCTTAGCCAGTTTTTGTACCGGAGCTTTTCTCTTGGCCATGACTGGTTTATTAGACGGAAAACCCGCAACCACGCACATCAATGCTGAAAAAGAGTTCGCCAATGCTTTTCCTGAAGTAAATATCCAAGCTGATGCAGTGATTACTGAACACAGCAAAATTTACACAAGTGGTGGTGCTACCAATAGTTTCCACCTGATGATGCGCTTGATTGAAACCTTTTGCAATAGAAAGATGGCGGTTAAAACGGCCAAGATTTTTTCAATAGATTTAGATAGAAAACAGCAGAGTTATTTTGGAAGCTTTTCTCCTTCTGAAGATCATGGCGATGATTTGGTAAAGCTGACACAATTAGAAATCAAGAGAAATTTTAAGGAAGCCAGTACTATAGAAGAAATTATCACTGATGTTCCCGCAAGCCGAAGAAATTTGGTTCGAAGATTCAAATTAGTCACCGGAATCACGCCAATCGAATACCTGCAAAAAATTCGCATCGAAGCCGCAAAGCAGTTATTAGAGCAATCCCGCCAAAGCGTAATGGAGGTCATGCTAGAATCAGGATACAATGATTTAAAATCTTTTCGCGCACTCTTTAAGAAAAATGTAGGGATGACCCCAACAGCTTATCGTGAGAAATTCAACAATATGGTAGCCTAAATTTCACTATTCTTTCACAGTTTACTGCTTATTAAAGTGGTAAATTTATAAGACCAAAAAACAAACAAATGGCTGTTAAAACTTCCAAATTCAAGGATAGCGAAATTATCTGGACCGATATTACAAATCCCACCCACGAAGAACTTGAAAAAGTTAGCAAAGAATACAAGCTGAATACTTACACTTTTCTAGATAGCTTAGATCCTGACCATTTGCCAAAATACGAAGAGCACAATAACACGCATTTTTTTATCTTACGAGTTTTAGAACATGCCCAAGAGCATGAACAGACAGTTCGTGAAATGACAACCAAAATTGCGGTTTTTTACAATAAAGACTTTATCATCACCATCCATAGAAAGTCACAGCCCATCATGAATAATATTGAAGAAACCTGCATCGAGTCAGGTAAAATTGCTTCTCCCACAGCCATGGCGGTAAAGATCATCTGGGAAACGCTGCATTCTTATGACAACCCAGTATTTAAACTTTCTGAAGGAATAGACTATTTTGAATCAAAGGTTTTCTTGAAGAAAAATGTGCCCTCAGACTTGGTAGAAGGAATGTATTATTTGAAAAGGAAAGCCGGCATTTGCAAAAAACTATTGCTGTTGACCAATGAGGTTTTAAACTCCGTGAAAATTGAAGAAGATGACAAGCCGGCATTGCAAGATGCACGCGATTTGCATTTGAAATTGCTGACGCTTTATGACCAAGTTCAGGACGATGCAAACAACTTGCTGAACATATACTTATCTCTTTCTGCCAGAAAAACCAATGACGTGATGAAGATTCTCACCATCTTCTCTGTCTTTTTTATGCCACTGACTTTCATTGCCGGAATCTATGGAATGAATTTCAAATACATGCCAGAGCTCGATGAAAAGTGGGGATATCCTTCGGCATTGCTGGCAATGGGAATTGTTTCAGCCATAATTTTTATCTGGTTTAGAAGAAAAAAGTGGTTGTAATAAACAAAAAAGTGGAGGCCGAGGCTTCCACTTTTTATTTGAACTTATTTAGTATCCTTATGGAATTCCTACAGTTTCATCACCTTGATTTTGGTCTTCCTCTGACTTTTCTTCTGGTGATTTTGTTTTATCACCAGATTCGCTTTCTTCCTCAGAATCTCCATCAAGATCAACTTTTTCTGTTTTTATATCAGAAACGTTGATATACACATGATCTGAAACCTTTTTGATTTCAGGAACATTTTCTTTTTTCTCTTCTGACATGGTCTTTATTTTTTAGTTCAATTTAATAGATTTTTCACGAATCCACACGCGGTGATTACCCATCTCTTCAATAAAGTTGGCCGCAAAGTTTTTGGCATTACCTGAATTTGTTAGTATTCCATATTCACGTATGTCTTCTGAAGAAAGCTTTCTCAACGCATTGATTTCTTCCAATAGTTTCATGCCTTCTTTTTCAGCGCCAATCACTTTGCAGTGTTTGTAAGCATCATTTAAAAAGTCTGGAATTTTATCTTCTAAAGCCAATCTATCTACGCTATCTTTTCCTGAAGGAATAAAAATGGCATCAAACAAGACAGATGAACAAGTCAAGATACTGTGGTCAACTTTTATTTCAGTTCCGTCAGAAGCGATGATTGACGTTGCATTTGTCCCGATGATTTTCGCTTGCGCACCTTCTTTTGTCAAAGCATTTTTCAAGTTGTTCACTGAGTCAGCATCAACGCCGTCGCTGCACAAAAAGGCTACTTTTCTAGATTCAATTGTTTTTGAATTGGTTTTATTCAAAATCATGCTCAAGGCATCTGATAATTGAATATTTGAAGTTACATCTTTTGGCTCGTGCTTTTCTGGATCTGCATCTGCACCAACACCATGATTCATTGGTTTTTCTGGACTTTCTGGAACCGGAATTCCTAATCCCAAAGCTACTTTTGAAGCCATAGTTGCATCCACTTGTGATAACAAGCCTAACATTCTCTCACGAATAGCAGGAACCTCAACTTTGCCTAATTCAAAACGAAGCGCATTGACAATATGATCTTGTTCTATAGGAGTCTGACTTCCAAAAAACAGCTTGGCTTGGCTGAAATGATCAGCGAAGCTTTCACTTCTTTCACGCACTTTCTGCGCATCAATTCTTTCGTTAAAGCTAGCAAATCCACCTTCAGCAATTTTCGCTTGGTAAGGACAGCCTCCTCCTAAAGAGTTTGGATGATAGCTCACTCTTCCCACGTTTATCTCTTGACGCATGTGCCCGTCACGCTGGTTGTTGTGCATCGGAGCAATGGTTCTGTTGATCGGAATTTCATGAAAATTAGGACTTCCCAATCGTGTCAATTGCGTGTCAGTATAAGAGAAAAGCCTTCCTTGCAAAAGCGGATCATTAGTGAAATCAATTCCTGGAACAACATGTCCAGGGTGAAAAGCAACTTGTTCTGTTTCTGCAAAAAAGTTATCCGGATTTCTATTCAATACCATTTTTCCGATAACCGTCACCGGAACCAGTTCTTCAGGAACCAGCTTAGTCGGATCTAAAAGGTCAAAGTCAAATTTGTGCTCATCAGCTTCAGGAATAATCTGAACGCCCAATTCCCATTCAGGAAAACTGCCGCTGTCAATCGCTTCCCACAAATCACGACGGTGAAAATCAGGATCGTTACCTGAAATTTTCACAGCTTCATCCCAAACCACAGCATGGGTTCCTAATTTTGGTTTCCAGTGAAATTTTACAAAGTGCGACTTATTCTCTTCATTAATGAATCTAAAAGTATGCACCCCAAAACCTTCCATCATGCGATAGCTTCTAGGAATAGCGCGGTCTGACATCGTCCACATGATCATGTGCATCGATTCAGGCATCAGCGAAATAAAATCCCAAAAAGTATCATGAGCTGAAGCGGCCTGTGGCATTTCATGATGAGGTTCAGGTTTTACAGCATGAATCAAATCAGGAAATTTAGAAGCATCTTGTATAAAAAACACAGGAACGTTATTGCCCACTAGGTCATAATTTCCTTCTTCCGTATAAAATTTTACAGAAAAGCCACGAACGTCACGAGCCAAATCTGTCGAACCGCGAGAACCCGCAACCGTAGAGAAACGCACAAAAACAGGTGTTTTTACACTAGCATCTTTTAAGAATCCAGCTTTTGTAAAGGGAGCGGCAGCAGCATTGGCTTCAAAATAACCATGTGCTGCAGAACCGCGCGCATGAACGATTCTTTCAGGAATTCTTTCATGGTCAAAATGCGTAATCTTCTCTCTCAAAATAAAATCTTCCAGCAGAGAAGGCCCGCGTTCTCCGGCTTTCAGCGAATTGTTATCGTCGTTAATCTTGACTCCGTGGTCAGTGGTTAAAAACTGGCCAGTGCCGTCAGATTTGTTCTTAGCCAAATCTTGAATTTTTGCATTTTCAAAATCTTTTGAACTTGCGTCATTCTTTTTCATAGTAGTTTGTTTTTTTGTTGAAGTGACTATAAAGGTTGTCATTTTCAAACAATTAGGGATTATAAAATTTTTAAGAAACATTGTAGAATTTTTTGTTTCAATAAGCAATTTTTATAAAAAAAGTGTTTCTCTTATTTGCTATTATACGGCATGATTTCAAATAATAAATTTGATTTTAACAATGCAGTTTTCCACACCTACAAATGAAATCTTTGAGCAATAAATAAAATTTTCAGGTACATAAATGAACTTTTAAAGTCTATATATGAAATTTTAGGTCGTATAAATAGATATTTCAAGTCTATAAATGAAGTTTTAGGTTGTATAAATAGACATTTCAAGTCTATAAATGAAGTTTTAGGTTGTATAAATAGACATTTCAAGTCTATAAATGAAGTTTTAGGTTGTATAAATAGATATTCAAGTCTATAAATGAAGTTTTAGGTTATATAAATAGACATTTCAAGTCTATAAATGAAGTTTTAGGTCGTATAAACACACATTTCAAGTCTATAAATGAAGTTTTACATTATATAAATAGAGTTTATTTAATTATAAATGAATATCTACTAGTAAAAAACCAACATCTGCCAGTAAAAAACCAACATCTGCCAGCAAAAAATGAACATCTGCCACCATGAAATCCATTTCTTCGGGCAAAAAATGAATATCTGCCAGTAAAAAATCGACATCTGCTAGTAAAAAATGAATATCTGCCACCATGAAATCCATTTCTTCGGGCAAAAAATGAACTTCTGCTGTAAAGAAATTGACCTTAACAATCGATAAATAATAGTTACACTTTAAATAGCTCTATCTAATGGAATCAGTTTTACAAACAGACTAACAAAAAAATCTGAAACATTAACTTTTGTTTACCGTATATGTTTTGTTTGAATAATTACTTTTAAGAGCTAAGCTAAAAAGAAAGAAAAATGTCAGAGAGAATACGTGAAAAGCTAACAATCCTTGCCGACGCTGCAAAATATGATGTGTCTTGTTCATCAAGCGGAAGCAATAGAAAAAATACCAGTAAAGGTTTGGGCGACGCAAGCGCTTCAGGAATTTGCCATACTTACACAGAAGACGGCCGCTGTGTTTCCCTTTTAAAAATCCTTTTGACAAACCATTGCATTTTCGACTGCGCTTTCTGTGTTTCACGCAAAAGCAACGATGTCAAGCGTGCCGCATTTACGGTCGAAGAGGTGGTAGAACTGACAATGAGTTTTTACCGACGCAATTACATCGAAGGATTATTCCTTAGTTCCGGAATTTTTAAAAATGCAGATTACACGATGGAACGCTTGGTTAGAATTGCCAAAAAATTGCGACTAGAAAATAATTTCAATGGTTATATTCACCTCAAGACGATTCCAGGCGCAAGTCAAGAACTACTCACAGAAGCCGGACTTTATGCAGATCGAATGAGCATCAATCTTGAAATGCCAACCGAAGCCGGATTGAAACTTTTGGCACCAGATAAATCACACGATGACGTAAAAAAACCACTGTCTTTTATCAAGGAGAGCATCATCCAATTCAAAGATGAAAGAAAGATTATCCGAAGCACGCCTAAGTTTGTTCCTGCAGGACAAAGCACGCAAATGGTAATTGGTGCAACGCCTGAAACTGACATGGAAATCATGTATAGCGCCAATGAATACTACAAAAATTATGACCTCAAGCGTGTTTATTATTCTGGCTATATTCCGATAAGTTATGACGACAGAATGCCAATGATCGGAAGCCAGCCACCTTTGTTGCGCGAAAACAGATTGTACCAAACTGATTGGCTCATGCGTTTTTATGATTTCAATGTGCAGGAGATTTTGAATGAGAAGAATCCGCATCTTGATGTTGACATTGATCCAAAACTAAGTTGGGCGTTGCGCAATATGGATCAGTTTCCAATAGATATAAATACGGCCGATTACAAAATGATTTTGCGTGTTCCCGGAATAGGAGTGGGCTCTGCAAAGAAAATTGTGCAAGCCAGAAAATTCGGAAAACTGCGTGCCGACCAATTAAAGAAAATTGGAATTGCTTTTAACCGTGCAAAACATTTCATTCGCTACGCAGATAGTATCTTTCAATTAAATACACCCGAAGCAATGCACATTAAGAACCTGATTTTATCGGAAAGCAACAGCAAATACCTGAAAGTCCCGCAAAATCAGCTAACTCTTTTTTAAATGACAACTTACATTTTTGACGGAAGCTTAGAAGGCCTGCTCACGGCAATTTTTGAGTTTTATGAAAGAAAACCAGGGAAGATCCAGTTGGTGAGCCAAAGCCATTTTCATCCAAAACTAATGGAAGAAACTTTTGAAGTGGTTAATGACGAAGCCAAAGCACAAAGGGTTTGGACAGGCTTGAAGAAAAAAATCAGCGGTGATTGGCAAATGCGTTTTTACAAAACATTTCTTTCAGAGACTGAGGAAAGTTTTCAGCATCTTTTTGACTTTGCCTGTTATATTTTTGATAATCCAAAAGGCGCTGAGGTAAATTATGGACATCCTTCTGTTATAGCAGTTTCCAAAATGGACAAAAGCGTAAATCGTGAAAAACACAGAATGAAGGCTTTCATAAGATTTCAAGAAACGGCTGATAATATTTTTTATGCCCCGATTGAACCAGACTACAATGTTTTGCCATTGATTTCCTCCTTTTTTAAAAATAGATATGCAGACCAAAAGTGGATAATCTATGACATTAAAAGACACTACGGATTATTCTATGATTTAGAAAAAGTGGAAGAAATTAAATTAGAGTACATCCCATCATTGAAAACAAACCAAACTGATTTGCCAAGCGATATGCTTCAAGAAAAACAAGAGCTTTATGCCTTGCTTTGGAATGATTACTTTAAGAGCACAAATATTCCAGCTAGAAAGAATATGAAATTGCATTTACAGCATGTTCCTAAAAGATATTGGAAGTACTTAACAGAAAAGAAGTGAATTATTTAATATTTTGTTAAATAATGTGTAAATTTGATTTCCCAAAATCAATTTACATGAATAAAAAAATGGTAATCTCAGGCTTATTGCTTTTCAATTTTACTATGTATTGTCAAACTGCAGTCGAACATTACAATATGGGAATCGAAAGTGACAATATTGAAAATAGGGAAGAGGCGATAGTGGCTTATTCTAAAGCAATTGAATTAAATCCATCATATACAAAAGCATATATTAATAGGGGTTTTGACCGTCTTGTTTTAGGAGATGGTATTGGTGCTGTAACTGATCTTACAAAAGCAATTTCCCTTGATCAAAAGTTGGAAGACGCTTATTACTATAGAGGAAATGCAAAATATGACCTTGGAGATTTTCGCGGTGCCATATTAGATTACAACATTTCAATCTCTCTTAAACCTGACCAAGCCGGAAAATTTTATAACAGGGGTCTGGCAAAGTTTAAAATTGAAGATTACAAAGGAGCTTTAGCTGATTACAATAAATCTATTTCACTTAAACCAGATTATGCAGCCACATACTATAATCGTGGTGTCGCAAAGTTGAAACTTAATGATAAAAACGGTGCCTGCCTAGATTGGAGCAAAGCTGGAGAACTTGGTGATAAGGATGCTTATGATCTGATAAAAAGCAATTGTCAATAATAAATAAAGAGAAGAGGTTTTCTTATTTTCAAGATATCTATATACAAAAAAGCCTGCTCATCGAGCAGGCTTTTTTTAATTATAATTTTTTATTATTCTAAAATAATAGACACTCTACGTGCTAAATCTAATCCTATTTTTGTATCAGTAGGATAATCTGTATCAACACCTTCACCAGAAATTTTAATTCTTCCAGCATCAATGTTGCTAGCTCTGATAATGTCATATAATCTTTCTGCTCTTCTTTGAGAAAGGTCTTTATTAGATTTTTCATTTCCACGAACATCAGCAAAACCTTTAAGTGTTACTTTTGCATCTGGATAAGCTCTTAAGAATTTAATGATATAATAAACATTATTAGTAGAGCCGCTGTTTGGAGTATCTTGATTAATATCATAGAATACATTAACATATCCTTTTTCAATTAATACTTTAATAGCATCTTCTTTGCTTACAATAGCAGAAGTAGCACCATCTTTACCATCTTTTGCTTCTAACTCATCAGGAATACCATTTTTGTTAAGATCAATAAATCTTCCTTTTGAATCAACTGCTACGCCAGCTGGAGTATTGTTTTGAACATCTAAACCATCAACCACACCATCTCTGTCTGTATCTTGAAGATTTTTTTCAAGATCTGCCAATCTTTTTTCAGTATCATCATCATTCTTATCCACTTCAGGAATAAACCAGTCAGCATGTTTTTCTTTTTTACCAAGATAAACAGTAAGACCAAGCGAAGTATTGTACATCATACCAGAAAGGTTGTTTGCTTCTGCTGAATAGTTACCGTCCCAGTTTAAATGTTGGCGTACATTACTGATCACGGTAAAATCACCAGTTAAAACAAGCCAATCTGTTAATCTAACTTGAGGAGTAAGTCCTAGCATGACACCACCGTTATCTTCAGTTAAATCTTTATTTATACCTGTTTGAGGTGCTAACCTAGATACCTGAAGGCCAGCATGAGCTAAAAGATTTAATCTACTTGTGAAAGTTTCAAATCTCATGATTCTTCCTAAGTTTGCTACTCCTTGAAGTCCTATGCGGTATTGATTAGTTTCAAAAGGTAAAGATCCACTACCTGATTGGCTTTCAATTTTGTCAAAAGCACCGTCTAATTTCAAACCAAAAAGGTTAGAAAACATATAACGAACGCCCAAATCAAAATGGTCAACTCCAGAAAAATTAAAATAATTAGATGGATCTGAAGAGTAATAGCCGGTTGAATAAGGCCTTACGGCCTTATTCTGTCCTGCATTCAATTCAACTGACCACCTATTGTATAATCCTTTCTCATTAAGTTTTTCATCTTTTGAGACTGCTTCATTTTGAGCAATTACTACATTTCCTGAAGCAATTAACGCAATTAATATTAATGTTTTTTTCATATGTGTATAAATCAAATCTTAAATGAATAAGATTATTTTTGATTAATTAATTTCTGTGTGGCTACTGTTCCGTTTTCTAGTTTTATTTTTGCGATGTATACTCCGTCAGCATGATAGAATGCTTTAGACACATTTTTCTCATTACCAGCATTATAAGAAATAATTTTTCTTCCAGCTATGTCATATACTTCTATTTCATTCATTCCTAAAGAAGATGTAACTGTAAAAGTTTGATTTTTAATAACAGCATTGACAGTAGCATTTTTAAAATCAGGATTACTCAATGCACCGTTACGATATACAACCTCAAAACGATTGTTTGCAACTAACTCATTTGTAATAAAAGTATATGGTCCGTTAGCAAAATCGTGGTATACTTGTAAAGCTTTATCATGAAGATAAGCAGTAGCTTCACCTGTATTAAATTTTCCTTCTTTTTCATCAATGTTGATTGTATAAGTATGCGCATCAGTAGTAGTTTGTGAAACACCAAGTTGCACTGCATCTGTATCAAAAAACAATGGGCGTCCATTAATTGCTAATTTCATTGCTTCAGGTTCTATAATGCTATATAACTGTGAAGTACTTGAAGAGTTTCTTGAAGCATCATAAAGTCTATCATATCCAACTGTTGCTCCTTCAATATATGCAATTAAAATTTGGCTGTAAATTCCTTCGCTTGTCATTGTAAGCTTGAAACGATCTTTTGCGTCATCTTGTGAAGTATTTCCAATACGGAAGAAATTATTGTTTCCTTCATTAAGACGCATACAGTTTGTAAAAGTTACTGTTCCTGTATTTACTAATGATTTAACCATAAATCCTTGTCCTGAAGCTATCTTGCCAGCTATTTTTGGAGTACTTGCATTTGGGCTTACTTCTCCTGCTGCATTATAAACAGCATAATCAGCTTGAGTATATGAAGTTACTGAGCTACTGCTTCCAGATGATGTTGAAGCTGTCCAAAGATAAACAGCTCCATCAATAGCTGTGTTTTCCAAAAGAAATTTATCAACATTGATTGCTGATGGGTAAGGATTAGCTAGTAAATTATAGCTTGTTCTGCTACCAGGATTAGAAGTATTATTTACGACAGTAACCGTTTTATTACCATTATTTGCAGTACCAGTAAATTTCAAATTAATTTTGCTAGTTGCAGTTTGAGTTAAAAACGGTGCTTGTTCTTTTACTCTAGTGATATATCCTTTTCCAACTGTTGTTGAAGAAAGATCTGTCCAAGCTCCACCTATTCCAGAGGTCCATTGATACATAAGATCAAAAGCTCCTGCTGATCCTCCAGTTGCAATTGCATTAGCAAGCATTGGTTTGATATTTTCAGAAATTGGAGTTCCCAAGTAGATATAATCGTATCTGCGAGCATCACGTGTAGTTTTAGTCAATTCGATTGGTGGCGCAGTAGACGCTCCATTTCTTTGAATTAAACTTGATTGGCTTGACATAACAACTTTGCCTGTTCCAGAAGCTGTAGCACTATTAACAATTTCTAATAATTGCCCATCAGCCAAAGTAACTGTTGCATTTGTCAACGTAAGACTATTACAAGCAAGACTTCCTGAGTAATTCCCAGTAATTATAACTGGATTTGCTAAAGTTGGATCTCCCGCAGGTGACCAAGATGAGCCATTCCATGTTTTTGTAATACCATTAGATACAATTAATTCACTACAAGCTTCTACCTTCTTACCTAAAGCAAACGCTGTATAGCTATTTAGAGTAACATTGCTGACAGATGTAATTGAACCAGAAGCAAATGCACTGGTGCCACCCAAAATTGATGTAGCATCATAAGCTGAATTAATTACTTCCCAGTTAGTTCCGTTCCACCCAAGGATTGTCAAGTTGCTAAGAGTTCCGTCAGTTAAAGCTGTAACATTACTTGCTGTTCTCCAAGTTAAAGAAATCTTAGAAGCAGTTCCTTTAATTATCCAGTATTCTAATGCTGATACTTTAGTAGCTCCAGTTCCTAAAGTTGTTCCAACAGCAGAAGGATTTGAACCAAAATAAGCAGCATCAACTCCAGTCGAAGCACTTGGTGTAGCAGCGGCAGGTGCATAAACTGTACCGCTTCCAATTGGAAAAATAAATTGTGATGTTCCATACGTTCGCACGTATCCATTTACATTGTGAGCATTGCTTACACCACTTGATGTTACACCAGATGCAAACGATACAACCCCATAAGTTGAAGCTGTTTTTGTAGTTTGGGTTGCTGCAGGGCTAACTCCAAAGTTGTATGCTCCAGACGCTACATAAAAGTTAGAGTTGTCGCTGACAAAGATGTTAGTATTGTTCTGTACCTGAGCATTACAGATTCCGTAACCAAACAAGGCTAAAGCCGATATATATCCTTTATTAGGGAAAAGCCTTTTTTTGGATTTTAAAGTATTTGTTTTCAAATGGATAATATTTAAGTTTATAAAAGGATTAATGTTGATATTCTACGTGAAACATTTTTCTCGTTAACCGTCAATTTTTGCATTATGATTTTTTTACTTCACTATTTTTTTTAGTGTAAAAAAACACACCGCTAATTACTATAGCACTTATTAATAATATAAGAGTGTAATTATCAATAGCAACTCCAGGTGGTTCAGGTGGTCCTTCGTCTTGTCTCAAAGGAGACTTTGGATGTGTGTTGGCAACTCCAACCGTTGTTACTAAAAATGCCAATACAAGCATTGCATTTCTGAGGATTTTTGACTTGTTGATTTTCATATGCTAAATTGAATTTATGTTCACTAATTTTAGACTCTAAACGGTATGTTTAAAGCATTCAAAAACATAAGCTATTCAGTGCTGTATATTTTTTGTGAATTTATTGTTATTCAAAAAGCATTTGAAAATTTGCTAAGGCATATTTCATTTATAGCTCAAATAATCGATGTAATGCATGTTTTTATAGATGAACTGCATTTTGATAAAAAAAACTTGCTGTTTTTTAATCACATTAAACTAAAAAACTTGCTATTATATAGGTTTTAGCTTACACAATTTTACCAATATTCCTGTTTTTACAATAAAAAACAGCCAGAACAAACTTATGAAGCACTTAAATACCAAAAAATTCATCATTTAATAATCCAAATGTTCTGAATCTGTAGATGGTTAGAAAACAGAATTTATTTTAAATAAATAGAAGTAAATTTGATATTTATAAAATAAAAAGCACTTTATTTTTATAGAGTAAAATAGATTATAAAAAAGTAATTAAATCTTGAAATACTTTTAGTTTATCAAGCTTTAAGTCTTTCCTAAAATGATTTATATAGTTTTTTTATGTTCAAAACCCCAAACTAGCAGGCTTAAATTTTTTAAATATTTAAATAGATCCATAATAAGGTAGAAGTCAGTTTGTATTTTCTTATAAATTGACACCAAATACTTGTACCTTTGCACCATTGAATTGAAAAAAAATGATTGAAATAGGTAAATACAATACGCTTAAAATTGACCGCGACACACAAGTTGGACTTTTCTTGACTGATGGAAAAGAGGATGTTTTGTTGCCAAATAAATATGTACCAAAGGTTTTTGAAATAGGAGAGGACATTTCGGTTTTCGTATATCTTGACCATGAAGAAAGACCAGTGGCAACAACACTTCAACCTTATATTTTATTAAATGAATTTGCACTTTTGAGAGTAAATTACATTAATACTATAGGTGCTTTCATGGATTGGGGAATGGAAAAAGATATTTTAGTTCCGTTTAAGGAACAAGCGCGACCGATGGAAAAAGGCAAACGCTACCTGGTTTATCTTTATATGGATGATAAAACGAACAGATTAGTCGCTTCAAGCAAGACGAATCAGTTTTTGAATAACGACGATATCACAGTAGAAGTAGGCGAAGAAGTAGATTTGATCGTTTCGCACATCACAGATTTGGGAATAAATGTTATCATCAATGAGAAGTATAAAGGCTTGGTTTACAAGGATGAAGTCTATGATGAAAGAATTAGAACTGGTGATAGGACTCACGGTTTTATCAAAACAATTCGTCCTGATGGAAAAATTGACGTGAGCTTGCAGAAGCTTGGTTTTGAAAATATAGAACCCAATGCAGAAAAGATTTTAGATGAACTTAGTGCCAATAGAGGATTTCTAAGATTAAACGACAACAGTCATCCAGAAGATATTAAGACAGTTTTGAAAATGAGTAAGAAAACATTTAAGAAAGCCATCGGAACTCTTTATAAACAAAAATTAATTGAGCTTAAAGACGACGGAATTTATCTTGTAAAAGAAAATTAATAAAAAAAATGCTTCCCAATTAAGGAAGCATTTTTTTATTTAGGAAATTGTTCTGGCGCAGGCTCTCTATAAATCACAGAAGAAATACTTCCCAAAAAGGCTTCTAACGCTTGCATTTCTGCCTCATCTAAATCTAAGCGATGCAAAAGTGGAGAATTTATAGGAAATAACGGATCATCTTTTTGTTCGGGTTTTCGCTTTTGGTTCGGCATTCCAATATTATACATATTAAGTACGCCTCGAATTTCAGGAAAAAGACCGTTATGCATGTAAGGTCCGGTTTTTGTAATTTCCCGTAAAGATGGTGTTTTAAATTTGCCAATATCTTCAGGTTTTTTTGTCACATTGTAGCGTCCCAAATCTTCATATTTTCTACCATAATAAGTCAAACCAACGTTGTGAAATTGATCGTCAGAAAATAAAGCAGAATTGTGACAATTGATGCATCTCGCTTTTGTTCTAAATAGATGAAGTCCTTGAATTTCTTGGTTTGTAAGTTTTGTACTGTCACCTTCAATAAATCTATCAAAGCGACTTTTTCTACTGACAACAGTTCTTTCAAACGTGGCAATCGCTTTTAAAATTCGGTCTTGGTCAATTTTTTTATCGCCGAACGCGTCTTCAAAGAGTTTTTCATAACCTTTGATTTTCTTGATATTCGTCACGGCAATATCCATGTGGCTGTTCATTTCTCGAGTGTCTTCAATCGGAAATTTTGCCTGTTCTTCTAAAGTTGCCGCGCGTCCGTCCCAAAAGAAAATTTTTGAAAAAGCAACATTGATAATCGGTTTTGAATTTCGAAGTCCCGGAACGCGGTCATGTCCATTTGAAACTCGTTTTCCGTCGCCCCAACCTAATTCTGGATCATGGCAAGAAGCACAAGCAATTTGCCCTGAGCTAGAAAGTCTTGGGTCAAAAAACAAAACTTTGCCCAATTCTCTTTTAGTTTCTGAAAACAGATTATCCTTTGGAAATTCAGGTTTTGGCAAAACACCAAGTTCTTGAAAATTAACAACCGAGCTATCTAAAAGGGGTTTCGGCCATTTTGATTTATCACCGCTGCTGTATAATTTTTTTAATTCTGACAAGGAATAATAGGTTCCGTCAGAAGGAATATAATTTTGCCAAGAGGCTAAACTTATGAATAAAATTAATATAAATATAAATCCGGAAGTTTTTTTCATCTGCATTTTACCAGTTTTCTAATCGGGGAAATTTTCTGCAAAATTACCGAACTTGCTGGTTTTGTCTAATAGTTTATCGAAATTCCTGCGTTAAAATAAGTGCTGTATTTTGAATCAAACGTATTTACGTAATCCAAATATTTTTTGTCTAAAGCAACCAAAGTTGAATAATTGGCAAAAATACGAAGCGTTCTATTCTTCGGAAGCGAAATATAATGCTGTGCCAAAAACTTAGACTGCAACTTTGAAGTCACGTCAAATCCATGATCAGGCAAAATTACATTGTCAACAAAAGTATTATTTTCTGTCAATGGCATATAAAATAAGCTTTCATCCAATGCTTTATAATTACTCAATGACAATTGAAGATTCAGCTTGTTTTTTTTCAAAGCTAAAATATCTCTGTTGAAAATTGCCTCAATTTCAATCGAATTCAGTTTTTTTTCAATGCTTCCCAATAAATCTACGTAGTCATGTCTGGCATAAGTGGCACCAATTTCAAAACTGTAAAGCACACGATTACCTTCCTTTTTAATCAAACCGCCACCGAATGAAAGCTTTTCTAAATTCATTCTATAATTCTGACCTTGCTCAATTACAGAAAAATTATCACCTTGGTTTTTGAAGTAAGTAGCGTTTAATTTATAATCTAAAGTAGTTCCGTCATAAAAATAATTGACATTCGTCGTATGTGAAATCTCTTTGTATTTGAATTGGATTAGATTTTCATCGACATAAACTTTGCCGTTTCCATCTCTTCCATAAAAATCTTCCATTGATTTATTGTATTTGTAGTCAATGGAAAGGCTGTTTCTGTTATTTTGGAATTGATAACCGCCACCAAAATTTCGATTTCTGTCCACAGACATGTTTCCAGTGTAGGAAGAATTAAAAATAATTCGGCCATAACCGCTAGAAAAACGGGTAAAAGTTTCAGGAAAAACGGGGGCGTTTTTTGTGTCGTCAACATATATAATTGACGATTTTTCGGCATTTCTTGAAAGTCCGACGGCACCAAAAATCCTGTGATTTTTTAAGACATATCCGGCTTGAAGTTGTCCTCCAAAGTTGCTTGAACTTATTTGCGGACGCGGATCGTCTGTTCTAAAAAGCTTCTTGGTTTCATAAAAAGCTGTTGCTCCCAAAAGTATGTGATTGTCAAATTCATACGAAAAACCGCCATTCAAATGATAATTCTGGTTTTCCCAATCACCTTTTTTTGGAGCATAAAAATAATTCGGACTCAAAACATTTTGATTCTCAGTTCGCTCTGAAGAAAAATTGTAGCCCAATTCTTTTTCAAAAGTCTTGTTGAAAATAAAATCTCCAAAGAGTCTTAATTTTGGCTTTACATTATAAATTCCTTGAGTTTCAAAACTATATCCATTGCTTTTTTCAGCAGTTTGAACTCTTTTTAGATGGTAATTTTTATCAGTAAAATCAATTTGAGTCTGTGTAAAATCACTCAATTGCTGTGTTGTGAAAAACAAAGGATTTTGCCACAACTGATCTTGAATTGGCGCATAAAATGAATTCTCTTTTAAAAATAAGCTGTCAGCAAGCTGTGCCTGAGCGACACAACTTACCAACAGCATAAAAAATAATATTCTTTTTGAAGTCATATTTTATTTCCTGTTAAGGATTTTAAAGTGCAAAACCTCTTGGATTTGCTTTTGAAAGTTTTACGAAATCTGTAGCAGAATTATTCGTGTCTTCTAAGATTTTACGTCCGTCAGCAGTCGTAGTTTTTGTTTTTCTGATTACAGATTGTGAATTATAAGAGTTGTCAACATTGATAAAAGAGGCATCGATCTGTGAAGGAAGCATTTTTGGTCGTTGTGAACTTGGGTTGTAATGTTGCAAATCTACACCATCAATAATTGTAGAAACCGGAATTTGTACAAAATAAGAAGTCGTAGCACTTGGAGCTGTCACTGATGGATCAGGAAAATTCTTAGTCGTATCAAAATTATCAGAGCGGAAAATCACAAAACTGTCTCTTCCCAAAGCATCTAAAATCATGTCTTTGTTGTTGTTAGCAAAACCAGTTCTTCCCCAGTAAGCAATTTCAATATCAGCAACCGCTGGATTCTGGATGTCATAACGGTAAACTTCCTCACCAAGAGATACTCTGAAATCACCAAGATAAGCTTCAAAATCAGCTGTACTCAAGTTAATTGTCAAAGTTGGATTTAGAACGGTAAGTGGCAATCCTGAATTATCAACCAACGGACTTGTGTGGTCAAGAGCACTTTGAGCCAAAACTAGACTTTCTCCTGGTTCTATCGGATGTTGCGTGCCATTTCCTGGAACTCTCATCACGTAATCAGCATAAACATAATTTGTGTTTGCGCTTTGTCCTGCTGTCATTTCAAGCGATTTGCTCCAGTCAAATTGACCATCAGCTTGTGCAAAAGTAGCTGCACTCATTGTCGTTCTTCCATAAAGTTGACCGATATACAATCCATCCGCATAAATCACTTCATTTGAATTATTGTAGATTTCAATGAATTGATCTCTGAAAACGGCACCTTGCTGTGCGTGAGAACCTGCATAATAAACTTGCTTGATAACCAAATCACCAATTCTTGCGCTTTTTAATTCAAGAGTTGTCGCAGAAACGTTTGCATTTACAAGAACTTGTCCTTGAGAACCATTGAAAATTACAGTTTCAGTTTGAGGAGCGAATCCAAAAACACTTGTAAATTCTGCACTTGTCAATGTTTTTGTTGCCGTAACATTATAAGTTCCAGGCAAGATATTTGTAAAATTTGCAACACCAGTAGCATTTGTTTCTGCAGTGTAAACAGTGGCAGTGCTTGTGTTTGTCAAAGTCACAGTTCCGGTTTCAACAGCTTCACCATTAAAAGTTTCTGCGTCATATTTAAGATTTACTGCAAAAGGAACAGATCCCAAAGCTGATCCCCCAAAATCATCGTCTTCATTACAAGAAGACATGGCAACAACTGCCGTTAGTAAAAAAAGAATTTTTCTCATGTAAAAAAAGTATTTAGGTTATAAAAAATTAAAATTGATATTCTATTTTGCTTCCGAAGGATAATTGCACCATATCGGGTTTTGTTCTTGTGACATAGCTTCCGTTTTCTAATCCTAATTCGGTTTGGTTCAAGTCTAAGAAATTATTGGCGTAGAAAGAAAAGCGGAAACCATTCAAGAAATCTTTTGAAATTCTTAAATGAAAATTGTTGTAAACCTTTCCGTATTTTGCATCTATATAACTCATGATTGGCCTGATGTGGTCATATTGCGCTAAATTTCTATCCGCTTCAGGAATTATGACTTTGTTAAAATCAGCATCCAAATAAGCATAAAGTTGATTTCTATTTCTATAATCAGTATCCTGCATTAAAAAGTGCTCGCTTCGAACAGCAATCACAAGTCCGATTTTTGGCAAGTGGTAATTTAAATTTGCACCCAGCCTGAATTGTTTATAATAGGTTTTGTAAGGTTCTGCAATACCAAAAACTTCTGGCTTTGATTTGTCTCTCGAACGAATCAAATCCTCAACATCGTCTTTATTATAGGTTTCTGTGTAACTTCCTTGAATGTCAAAAGACACATTTCGCAATGGCGTTTTTTCAAAACTCATGAAAAATTCAACTCCTTTATCAATGGAATTAAACTTGTTGACCAATTTATTTTGACTGTAATAAAATGGAGAATAGCCTGTAATTTCATACGTTGGAAGATTTGTTCCATTATAAATTATATTCAAATCAGCCACTTCTCGCGTCAATGGAACTGATTCATTCGTAATTCCGTCATATAATTTATTGTAAAAAGCCGTCACATTTATATTTCCAAAAGGAAGCCTGTAATCCAAGCCCAATTCTGTTCGAACACTTTTTGAAGGTTTCAAATCTTTATTGTCGTCAAAATCCACAAAAGTTTGAACGATAGCCAAATTGTAATAACCAGGAAGACGATAATCGCCCAAAACTGCGTCATAAAATCTCGGACCTGTATAAATCTGGTTGATTGAAGGTGTTTTTGAAGTAAGACCGAAACCGCCACGAATTTTAAAATCGTCTATAATATAATAGGAGTTGATTCGAGGTGACAAATTTGAGTAGCCATTTTGGTTGTCATAACGAAGTCCGGCATTGACATTCAGCATGCTGTTTTCCCATTTTTTGGTAATATTATCTTCTGCATAACCTGAAAATTGGTAAGCTGCATGAACATTATCTGCATAATTATATGGTCTGAAACCTTGGCCACCATTTCCAGCACCGCCACCTATTCCAAAAGGAACAATGATAGTTTCTGGCGAGCCTAATCTGCCACGGCCTTTATTATCACTCATTCTTATGGAAGTTCCGAATGAAGCATTGTGCGACCAAGTTCCGGTATTGAATGATTTGTATAAATCTGCAGCGAAATATCCAGAAATCGGAATTCCTTCCACCGCTTTTACAGAAACATAACCCGGAGGTGAATAAGTGCCAGTATAAACGCCATCTGTCAAACTTGTTCCAACGATTTTCCCGCCACTGTTTACAATTACTGATTCATAAGTGAATTGGTCGCTGTAATTGTAATTTATGTTTACATCTAAATTATCGAAAAAACTATCCTTGAAATTCCATTTAAAACGGTCAGAAATTGAAATGTCTTTCTTTTTATTTTTTACAATATTATTGTCGGCATCTTCTTCTTCATAATTTACGTTGTCATTATTGAAGCTATAATCTACAGAAAATGAGTTTCTTATGTTTTTTGACTTATTTGCAAAGCTCCACATAAAATTTGTCGTGATTCTTTCATATTCTGTAAAAGAAGTTCTGGGATTTGTATTTGATTTTAGATAGCCAACATTGACGTTGAAAAAACCAATTTTATCGCTGACTTTGAACCCTTTTGAAAAACCATATTCTGTTGCGCCGTCTCTCAGGGATGTAAAAATTCGATAAGGAGATTTTCCGGCACGTTGTTCAATTTTTACAAGACCAGAAGTCAAATCGCCATATTTTGCTGAAGGAACTCCTTGAACAACTTCTATATTTTCAATATTTTCTACAGCAATTTGACGTAAATCTGCACCATAATTTGCATTTGAAAAATAACCGTTGAATTCATAAGCTACTGGATCCCCGAAGCCTAAAGTATTGGGAGAAAACGGAGCGCCATAATTTCCTCCGTAAGATTGCATGTTTTCATTATTCGAAATCGGAATTCCATCCACAACAATTGCAGTTCCAAAAGATTTATTTCCAAAACCAGTATTGCTGATTCCCGAAGGTTTTACTGTTCTAAAAGCAATCGCCTTGAATTCACTCAAGTCAAAATTAGTAACCGCCTGACCCGGAAGCTGTTCTAAAACTTCATTCAATGAAAATGCTTGAACTTGGTCAATCACTTCTTTTCCCATCACAATCTCTGAATATTCTTTTCCTTTTCGGGCAGAAACTACAATTTCATCCAAACGCAAATCTTGTGATTCTAAGAAAACCAATAAATCTTTGGTAAGTTCTGCTGGAAGAAATGTTTGGGATTTTTCTTGTTTTCCCAATAATTTGAAGGTAAGATTTGCTTCTTCAGAAGTTTTTAATTGAATTTGGAAATAACCGTTTTCATCAGTAATTGTCCATTTTTTTGTTTTTGAATCGGTAACTGTCACATTTTGCAATGGAATGGAAGTGTCGTTTTCAAAAACACGACCTTTTACAGCTTGTTGCGAATATGAATTAGTGACAATTAAGAATAAAATCAGAACGTAGCGCACTTCAATTGGTTTAGGGAAAGTGCAAATTTAAATATTTATCTTTTATTTAGACTTAAACTAAATAACAAAAATAAAGTTTGTGCTTGTTTTAATGAGATTCACAAAATTTTAATAGAATTTTTTTCTATTTCAAAAAATAACAATGTTAGATGTATAAAATTACAAGCTGATAATTTCTATATCAAATAAATTTTATACATTTGTATATACAAATATTTAAATTTGGAACGGAAAGATTTTATAAAAACAATATCAGGAGGAATAGCTATGGCATCATTACAGCCTTTTTACAATTGGACGAAAGATTTAAATGAGGAAGATATAAAACATCCGGTTTTATTTATTGGCCACGGTTCGCCGATGAACGGAATTGAAGATAACGAGTTTTCACAAACTTGGGCAAAAATGGGAAGGGAAATTCAAAAACCAAAAGCTGTTTTGGTGATTTCTGCACATTGGCTGACAAAAGGAACACATATTACGGCAATGAACAATCCTAAGACAATTCACGATTTTGGAGGATTTCCGCAAGAACTTTTCAACGTACAATACCCAGCAAAAGGTAGTCCAGAACTGGCAAAGGAAACTGCAAAATTAATTCAAACCACTGATGTTGGTCTTGATCACGATTGGGGTTTAGATCATGGAACTTGGACGGTCGTTCGCCATATGTATCCTGACGCTGACATTCCGGTTTTGCAATTGAGCATCGATTATAGCAAACCGCCTCAGTATCATTATGACTTGGCAAAACAACTGGCATCGCTTCGCAAAAAAGGAGTTTTGATTATAGGAAGCGGCAACATGGTACACAATTTAAGAATGGTTGCCTGGAATAAAATTAACGAACCGAATTATGGTTTTGACTGGGCAATCGAAATGGATAAAGTTTTCAAAGATAAAATCTCCGACAAAGACCACAATGCGCTGATTAATTATGAAACCTTAAATAAAGCGGCAAAGTTGGCAATTCCTACGCCAGATCACTATTATCCGCTGTTGTACAATTTAGCCTTGCAAAATGAAAAGGATGAAACTTCCTTTTTTAATGACAAATTGGTTGGCGGTTCTTTGAATATGACTTCCGTGAAAATCGGCTAATTATTTGATTATGATCTGCGGATTTAGGTCTAATAAAGCTTCCACAAACCTTTGCTTGTCTCGTGGCGAAACATAAATGTCGTCAAATTTATTGTATTTAATTATAAATCCGTTGTTTCCCAAAGCTGGTTTTAAGCTAGAATTTACAAACCATCCTTTTTGCTGTTCAATCGTATTTATATTAAAAATATCGATTTTTCCACGAATTGGTCCAGAGTAATAATAAAGGTTAGAATGGTCAATGACATATTTTGTATCCAATAAAACCCAAAGAAGAATAATTGCGCAAATCAGGATTATTATTATCGGAATAATTTCTCCCCAAGTGCTGTTAGGAGTGAAAAAAGGCGTAGCAAGTAAAATTAAAACGGTTGTCCACAAAAGCGAAACCGTGGGAATATGATGGTCAGAAGAAAATTTTTTCATTTTTGATTTAGGAAAAATCCTTAAATAATAACCGCAGATTCGCTGATTAAATAAAATCTGCAAATCTGCGGTTCATTTTTTTAAACGCCAATTTGTTTTTTAGTCTTTTTAATCAAAGCATCTTTGTGTAATAAAACAGAAATAGCTTTTAATCTTAAATAGGGAACGCTCATATAAATGTAGCCGTCGTTTCCATTATTTTTCGTTCCCCAAGAATTTTTCACCTTGTAATAGATGCTTCCGGCTTGATCTTTCACTTTTCCAACAATATGCATCAAATGATCGTCTGTCGTATTGAAATTTTCAAATTCTTGCTGGCGAAATTCTGGAGTAATTACTTTTTCAGGTTTGATTTCAGTCAAGATTGCTTTTTCGTCAGCATCATTTTCTGGAATTACAGCAATTCCGTTTCTACCTGAAAACGTTTTTTCACTTACGTCTGCATCCAAAGCCAAGGTGTAGCCTTTTTCTAAAGCATTGTCAATATTTGCCACAAATTCATCTAACGGCATGTTGTAAAAACTTCCGTTGGCAAAATTATCAGGAATATCTAAAATAAACTTCGAATAATAAGGTTCGTTGGTGAAAGAAGTAATCGTTACATAATCGTCTAAGTTCAATTTGGTCATTTCCAAAAAGCTCTTTGGGGTATATTTTTTTGTTTCATAAGTAAATTCAGTTACATCAGCACCCATATATTTATTCAAAATGGCTTCCACTTCAGATTTCCATTTTGGATCTAATTTTTTCTCTGGATTTGAATAAATTTTCAGCGCTTTTTCCAATTCTGCAACCATTTTTTGATGGTCGTGCTTTTCTGCTTTTCCAACCAAACCTGAAAAAGCCACATCAGGAACAATTCCATATTCTCTAGCGCTGTTAATCACATCATGGTTCAGGCCACCTTCGCCAAACTGCGCTTTTCCTTGACGCATCACAAAATTCCAAGCTTTCTTCGGATACGTGTGGCGGACATTATACATTTCAGAAAGGTCTATTTTCTTGCCCGTTGTTCTGATTATTTCTGCTTCTAAAAAAGAGGTTGATGAAAAGCTCCAGCAAGTTCCAGTGGCTCCTTGAGAAATTACAGGAGTACACGCAATGTCGTTAATTGTTTGGAATTCATACTTTTGTGAATAGGCCGAAAATGCCAAACTCAAAAATGCAATGCTTAAAAAAGTCTGCTTCATTATTATTTAATTTTGTTTATTCGTAATCTGTAAAAAATGAATTATTTTTACGCTAAAATAATAATAAAATGAGTGCAATAAACTGGGAAACTGTTAAAGATTTCGAAGATATAACTTATAAAAAATCAAATGGCGTGGCGAGAATCGCTTTCAATCGCCCGGATGTAAGAAATGCTTTTCGTCCAAAAACTACGGCAGAATTATACCAAGCGTTTTATGACGCGCAAGAAGACACGTCAATTGGCGTAGTTTTATTGTCTGCCGAAGGTCCGTCGTCAAAAGATGGCGTGTATTCTTTTTGCAGTGGCGGTGATCAAAAAGCACGCGGAAACCAAGGATATGTTGGCGATGACGGAATGCACCGTTTGAACATTTTAGAAGTGCAAAGATTGATTCGTTTTATGCCAAAGGTTGTCATTGCAGTCGTTCCAGGTTGGGCAGTTGGAGGAGGTCACAGTCTTCATGTGGTTTGCGATTTGACTTTGGCAAGCAAGGAACATGCGATTTTCAAGCAAACAGATGCTGACGTAACCAGTTTCGACGGAGGTTACGGTTCTGCCTATTTGGCCAAAATGGTCGGACAGAAAAAAGCCAGAGAAATTTTCTTTTTAGGAAGAAATTATTCCGCACAAGACGCTTTTGATATGGGAATGGTAAATGCCGTAATTCCGCACGATGAGTTGGAAGATACTGCCTATCAGTGGGCTCAAGAGATTCTTGAAAAGTCGCCAATGTCTATCAAAATGCTAAAATTTGCCATGAACTTAACAGACGACGGAATGGTCGGACAGCAAGTTTTTGCAGGCGAAGCAACTCGTTTGGCGTATATGACCGAAGAAGCAAAAGAAGGTAGAAATGCTTTTTTGGAGAAGAGAAAACCAAATTTCGAGAAGAAATATTTACCGTGATTTTAGGCAATAGTAATTAGCCAAAAGGCAAAAGCTATAATTATTACGGCAAAGCTTAGTGAAACTCTGCGAAAAACCTTTGCAAAACTTTGCGTTAAAACCCGCAACATAATAAATGGAAAACTTCACAAATGAAACTTTAGATATAAATTCACTTCCCAAATTTGAGGAAGTGAATTTTTCTCCTTTACATAAAAATTACTTAAAAGTAGTTTACATCAATATCGCCATAATCCTATTGATTTTAGCAATAGGAATCGGAGTTTTGCTCTATTTCAATGAAGATTTGCAAAACAAAACTTCTTATTTAATCTTTGGAATATCTTATTTTGTTGCTGCAATAATCGGATTTTTCTCAAGCGTCGCAAGCGTAAAAAAACGTGGTTTTGCAATAAGAGAAAAAGATATTTTATACCAAAGAGGATTGATTTCTACGACAACAACAATGATTCCTTTTAATCGAGTGCAACATGTGGCAATGCACGAAGGCGCTTTTTCTAGGATTTTTAATTTAGCTCAAATCCAGATTTTTACTGCAGGCGGAAGCACAAGCGACGTGAAAATCTCCGGAATCGAAAAAGAAAAAGCAGAAAATATCAAAGAATTATTGATGCAGAAAATACAAAACCACGTGTAATGCAAATCGATTTCAAAACCCCACAAAGACAATCTATTTTAGGAATTGTAATCATGTTTACCGACACTTTTCAAAGCGTAATTCGAGCAATGTGGGCGCCGTTATTGATTGTTTTATTCAAATTAGAACCTGAAAAATACATAATTGTAGGTTTGAGTTTCATCGGAATCGTAATTCTAGTCGCAGTAATCGCTTTTTTGCAATACAGAAATTTTACGTTTTTCTTAGACGAAGAAAAGCAAGAATTCATTTTAAGTAAAGGAATTTTAAATAAAAGCAGTATCAATATTCAGCTTTCAAAAATTCAGCAAGTCAATATAAACCAATCGATAATCCAAAAAATTGTCGGCGTCTACAGCCTGAATATTGATACCGCCGGAACCGATAAGAAGGAAATAAGCATTCGTGCAATCGATCAAAATTTGGCCTTAATTTTAAAAGAAAGATTGCTTGATTATGACAATAAAGACGAAGTTGTTTTAGATGAAAATCAAGAAGAAATTTCTAAAGAAAATGGTTACTCAAATCCTTTTATAAAAATAAGTTACGCTACATTATTTAAAGTAGGAATTACATCAAAATATGGACGAACAATTGCCATTTTAATTACGTTCGTTGTTACCTTATACCAAACTTTTAAAGACGCTGTCGATACTTTTGAATTGGATGAAACACAAGTAGATTCTGTCTTTGAACAAGGTCTCGGATTATTCTCTGCAGGAATTCTAATTCTAGGACTTTTGATTTTAGTTTTGTTAATCAATATCGTCAGAACATTCATCAAGCATTTTGATTTTGAAATTGTAAAACAGAAAAATTCGCTCGTGGTAACTTCCGGATTATTTGCCAAGAAAAATACGTTGCTAAATCCGTTAAAAGTTCAAATCACCTCTTTCAGCCAAAATTTCTTTCAAAGAAAATTCAAGATTTTGGACATGAATATGAAACAAGCTTCCAATGATGAAGTAGGAGATAAGCAGAAAAAAAGCAATGTTATCGAAGTTCCAGGTTGTGATTCTCAAGAAAGAAATGAAATCTTAAAAATTATTTTAGGCAAAATCCCAGAAAAAGGGCAGGAGTTTAATCCAAATTTCCGCTATTTGATTTTCAGGATTCTTTTTGGAGTAATTTTTCCAATTGCTATTTTTGCAGTACTTTCGGTTACAGTTATTGATGATTTGCAGTTTTATTTACCGCTGTTTTTTGTATATTTAGGTCTTGTTGGAACAATGATTTATTTCGGATTTAAAAACTACAGATTGTACTCCAATTCTGAATTTATAATCTTGAAACATGGCGCTTGGGATGTTGAAAATGAAATCATTCAACCTTATAAAATTCAGGGAATTACGACCAAACAATATTTTTGGCACAAGAGTTCAGACGTTGGTCACCTGACATTGCACACCGCTGCCGGAGATGTTCACTTTCACTTCGGAAATTTTACTGAAATAAAGCAATTGGTTAATTATTGGCTCTATCAAGTGGAGACATCTACCGAAAATTGGATGTAACTTTGCAAAAGAAATTATTTACGAATAAACACTAAAAATGAAACATTGGGTTGAAGCAGCGCGTCTGCGAACTTTACCGCTGTCGGTATCAGGAATAATTGTAGGGAGCATGTATGCGTTGGCTTATCCAACGGCAAATGTTTTAACGCCAACAGAAGTTTTTAACTGGCAATTATTTGGTTTTGCAATACTTACAACACTCGGCTTGCAGGTTTTGTCGAATTTCGCAAATGATTATGGCGACGGAATAAAAGGTACTGATAATGATGACAGAATCGGACCGAAACGGGCTATCCAAAGTGGTGTAATTTCTCCTGAAGCAATGAAAAAAGCGATTATCATTACTTCAGTTTTGACGTTTATTTCGGCACTTTTGCTAATTTATTTTGCCTTTGGCGAAGCTTACATTTGGTATTCAATCTTTTTTATAGTTCTCGGATTATTGGCAATCGCTTCAGCAATTCGTTACACAGTTGGCGACACGGCTTATGGTTACAGAGGTTTTGGAGACTTTTTCGTCTTTGTTTTCTTTGGATTAGTAAGTACTTTGGGAGTCAATTTTTTATATTCAAAAGAAGTTGATTATCGATTAATTCTTCCAGCAATTGCTGTTGGGTTTTTGAGCGTCGGAGTTCTTAACTTGAACAATATGCGTGACGAAGCTTCAGACAGAAAATCAGGAAAAAACACAATCGTTGTAAAAATAGGAGGAGCAAAAGCAAAAAAATATCATTATTTTCTGATAATTTCCGCAATGGTGTTGGTTTTGGTTTTCGCAATTTTAAAAGATTTTAACTTCGACCAATACATTTTTCTGATAGCCTATTTCCCGCTAATCAAGCATTTAATCACCGTTTCTAGAAATACTGAGCCAAGAGCTTTAGATCCAGAATTGAAAAAATTAGCGTTAAGCACATTCTTTTTATCGATATTGCTTTCGCTTTGCATGATCTTTTTCTTTTCAGATATTATTGTAAATAGTTAAACAACAAGCATATGAAAATTACATTTTATGGACAATCAAGCCTCGGAATTGAAGTCGCAGGCAAAAACATCATAGTTGACCCATTTATTTCTGCTAACGAAATGGCAAGTCACATTAATATTGACGAGCTGAAAGCAGATTATATTTTGGTAACGCATGCTCATGGTGATCACGTTTTAGATGTGGAAGCTATCGCAAAACGCACTGGCGCAACCATTGTTTCCAATGCAGAAATCGCAACTTATTATGAGAAAAAAGGTTTCAAAAGCCATCCGATGAATCACGGCGGTAGTTGGAAATTCGATTTCGGAAGTGTGAAATATGTCAGCGCAATTCACTCTAGTTCTTTTCCTGACGGCACTTACGGTGGAAATCCTGGTGGTTTTGTGATTGAAAGCGAACACAAAAATGTGTATATCGCTGGCGACACTGCTTTGACTTTTGACATGAAACTGATTCCGTTGAGAACAAAGTTGGATTTGGCTATTTTGCCAATCGGAAACAACTTTACGATGGACGTTGACGATGCAATTATCGCTTCAGATTTTGTGGAATGCGACAAGATTTTAGGCTGTCATTACGATACTTTCGGGTATATAAAAATCAATCACGAAGAAGCTAAAAAGAAATTTTTCGACAAAGGCAAAGACTTGATGTTGCTGGAAATCGGAGCATCTTTAGAGCTATAAAATTTTTTAGAAGCGAGTGGCTCGGGCTTTTTCAGTGATGGCAATTCCCGCTGGAGCCACTCGCTGTTCTTCTGCCTGTTAGCAGAAGAACGAGCTCAAACAATGGCGCCATCGGGGCTATTCAGTAAACCATTCCATAAAATGTCTGCAAAAAAACTATTGCTACTAATTATACTTTTTATCTCAAAAACCACTTACGCACAGCAAGACGGTTATTGGGATAAAGACCGTGCAACTACAAAGGAAATCATCGTTACAGCTGGCGACAGAATCTCGGTCAAAACGGAAGATCTTCCGACAGGAACAACTGAAATCGTATACCGAATCACTTTATTAGATGAAAATCAGCAAATGGCAAACAGCTTGGTTTCGTTGCTGAAAGCTATTCCAGATCCATCTGGAATCAGTCAAGGCGGTGCCGGAGCAGTTTTCTTGATGTCAAAAGTTTCAGGCGATGACAAATGCAAATACGCTATTTTCTCCAATGAAAAATTTGCAACAGAATATCAAAAATATGGAAAGGCAACAAAAGCTTGTTTGACGCAAAATACACCAGTCAGCAAAGACGCAAAACGTTTAACAGTAGATAAATCCTTGTGTTTGCTAACTGAAAGCGAAAATGTCTGGTTTGGTTTTGAAAGCCAAAACTGGATTATGAAGCAAAAAATTATTCTGGAAGTTGTGCCGTGGGTGGATACAAAACTAAGCAAAGGCTGGAATCTTGAAAACCGCCAAAACATTTTAAAGCAAATCAAAACCTCAGATCTAGCTAAGAAAATGATCAATTCTGATGATTTTTCACTTTGTGTTTTAGATAAATTACAAACGAAATACAAGTTCAAAGAATTCCTGAATCTTCTTGCTATTGAAAAGTCAAAGAATTTTAAAGATATCGGAAACGCTTGTCTTTCTGAAAAACCAGCAAACAAATCTATTTTGACCGCAATAAGATTAGACGCGCATCAATTATTCAAAAATAAAAAATACGACGAAGCAATTGATTTGTTGCAACTTGGCATAATCGATAATGGAAATGCAACAGTTTTGGATTACAATGCCTTGGGTCAATGTTATTTGTACTCCAAGCAATTTGACAAAGCTTCAAAAGCGTTGAAAGAAGCAGAGAAAATGGATGATTCAGAATTGTTAGTCCAATTAAATTTGGCGCATTTATATCTACTGAATGACGAATATAAAAAAGCAAAAGAGCTTCATAAAAAATATAAAACCCAAAATATTACTTCAAAAATGAGCTGGATTGCAAAGACAAAATCAGACTTTGAAGACTTGCAGAAAGCAGGTTTTAAAAATGATGATTTTGAAAAGATTTTAAAATTGCTCGAAGATTGATATTCTCCTGCAAGGTTTTCATAACCTTGTAGGTGTTTTAATATAGAGATTTAACCATTAAGGTATTAAGTTTCTCATTAAGCTCTTCTTAACGGCTTAATATTTAGATTCAGATTAGCTTAATGAAACTTAATACCTTAATGGTTCAAAAATTAAATTCAGCAAATACCTAAAAGGTTTCAAAAAACCTTACAGGATGAAATTTTTAAAATGAAAGCTTCCTATAAAAAGTATATTCTCGATTTTAAACGGCCTTCTGGAACTTCGCGAGGCGTTATGACTGAAAAAGAAACTTGGTTTCTTATTTTGGAAGAAAATGGCAAAAGAGGAATAGGCGAGTGCGGTATTTTAAGAAGTTTAAGTGCTGATGATCGTCCAGATTATGAAGAGAAACTAAAATGGGCTTGCGAAAATATTGATTTAGGAAAAGATAAACTTTGGGAATCTTTATTAGAATTTCCGTCAATTCAATTCGGAGTTGAGATGGCTTTTCAGTCTTTGGAAAGTGAAAATCCATTTGTTTTATTTCCTTCGGAATTTACAAATGGACAGCAAAATATTTCTATAAATGGTTTGGTTTGGATGGGCGAACCGAGCTTTATGAAAGACCAAATTGAAGAGAAATTAGCACAAGGTTTTAAGTGTATAAAGTTGAAAATAGGCGCTATTGATTTTGACAAAGAATTGGAATTATTGCGCTTCATTCGTCAAAATTATGATGCAAAAACCATCGAAATCAGAGTTGATGCAAATGGTGGATTTACTTCAGAAGAAGCTTTAGTTAAATTGAATCAATTATCTGAATTTGAACTACATAGTATTGAACAACCAATTCAAAAAAATCAGCATGACAGTATGTCAGAACTGTGTAAAATGACTCCATTTCCAATTGCTTTAGACGAAGAACTGATTGGTGTTTTTAATTACAAAGAAAAAAAAGAATTACTACAAAAAATTAAGCCACAATATATCATTTTGAAGCCAAGTTTGATTGGTGGATTTCGAGGTACGAAAGAATGGATTACGCTTGCTGAAAAATACAATATTGGCTGGTGGATTACTTCTGCTTTGGAAAGCAATATTGGTTTAAGCGCAATTGCACAATGGACATTTTTACAAAACAATTCAATGCCTCAAGGTTTAGGAACGGGCGGCCTTTATACCAATAATTTTGATTGTCCTTTGGAAGTGAAAAATGGGGATTTGATTTATAATCCAAATTTGAATTGGAATTTCAATTTGTAATTACTGTAAACCAATTAAAAAGGCTTTAGCCAAAACTTACCTAAAGCCTTTTTTATGGATTAAATTTCAACCAAATTATTTCTTATCAACAATAATTGGCGCGCTCAAGCAACTCTCCGGAATATTAAACGCATTAACCAAGGGAACTGCGCTCTGTCTGGTTTCCCAACACAACTGATTCACGGCTTTTCTAATGGCTTTCGTTTTCACGCCTTCCATATAACCTTGTTCCAAATACCAACTCGCATTTTTTTCAATGGTTGAAAGTGCATAAAGCTGGCATAGTTTTGTCAAAATACTTTTAGCACCTTCGTCTTTTGTATTTTGAATTTGAATCTGAAATTGCTCTAAAACAACTCTTTCCAAATAAGCTTGCCCAACATTTACCAAATGATGCTGTACAATATTAAAGGCATCAAAAGAATCTAAACCACTGTCCAATAGTTTTTTAATTCGCTTCGCAGCAGAAGCTAAAATCTCTTTCTCACGAAATTTAAAAGCATGAATGTGAAATTCATTATCAATAAGATGCGTTTCGTCAGTATTTCTAGTAGCAAACGGATTTTTATAAGTAATCGAGGTTTTCGCTTGATCCACAACATAATTAAAAAGGCTCATTGCATTCATTTCCCCAAATTGATTCTTGAATTCTGACAGCCTATTTTTAGCCACCAAATTCATCAAAACAGTATTGTCTCCTTCAAAAGTAGTGTAAACTTCAGTATCATTTTTCAAAGCTCCAAAACGATTTTCTGACAAATATCCTTTGCCACCACAGGCTTCACGGCATTCTTGAACAGTGTCGCGCGTGTTCCAAGTCGAATAGGCTTTCATTCCGGCTGCAAGGGCTTCGATTTCTTGCATTTCTGATTCTTGGCGTTTTAAAAAGCGCTGTGTTACATATTGCAAAGCAAAGTGAATCGCATAAGACTTTGCTAAATAAGGCATTAATCTTCGCTGGTGCATTCTATAATTTAAAATCGGAACTTCCGATCCTCCTTGTGGCCCAAATTGTCGTCTTTGGTCGCCATAACGAATGGCAATTGTCAAAGCTGATTTTGCCGCAGCCAAAGCCGATCTCGGTATCCCGATTCTTCCTCCAACTAAAGTTCCTAACATCGTAAAAAAGCGTCGATTGTCACTGGCAATGGGGCTTTCAAATTCTCCTTTGCTATTGATTGAAGCAAATCGATCCAGCATATTTTCTTTTGGAATAATAACATTATCAAAATAAATTACTCCGTTGTCTACACCGTTCAAACCCATTTTATGACCGCAATCTTCAATCGTAATTCCTTCTAAAACAGTATTTTCTTTATCACGAATCGGCACGATAAAAGCATTCACGCCGTGATCTTTAACGTCGATAATTAATTTCGCGAAAACCGTTGCCATTTGTCCGTCTCTTGCTGCATTTCCAATGTATTCTTTTCTAGCTAATTTATGAGGCGTATTGATCGTAAAACTTTTGGTTTTATGGTCGTAAGTCGCTGTAGTTTCAAGAGATTTGACATTTGAACCATGATTGGTTTCTGTCATCGCAAAACATCCTGGAAGCTCTAAAGTCCCAACATCTTTGAGGTATTTTGCATAGTGTTTTTCAGTTCCAAGAGATTGAATGCTCATTCCCCAAAGTCCGAATTGCACCCCAAATTTGATGACTAGGCTTAAATCATGATAACTCAATGTTTCCATAATAGAAAAATAAGCTTCCACATCATCTTCGCCACCGTGCTCTTTTGGATAAGCTGTAGCGCCAAGTCCTTCCTTAGCTAGAATTTTACACCATTCTAAGACTTTCTTGCGATACACTTCAATATCCGTCGATTCTTCATATTTGAAAATAGGACGGCTAATGATTTCTTTTACTTTGTTTATCGTGGCAGCTTGATTTCCGTCAAGAATTTGGGTAAGTTTTTCTACTGAGAAATTCGTTTCAGTAGCATATTTTGAAGTAATTGTATCGCGTTTGTCTTTGAAAGCGAATACGGCTTCCTTGCTTATAATCCCTAAAGATTGCTCTAAAACTTGGAGGAAAAAATACAGTTCTTTTAATTTATCATCGCCAACTTCAGGATCTTCCAGCAAAGCCAATTTTATGGCAATGTCAGTTAATAATTCGTCTTCCTTTTCAGGAGTTACCGCTTTGCTGATAATTTCTTTCCACTTTAAAAGTTCTGTTCGGGAAGGTGGATTTTCAATATCAATTTTTGAAAGTAAGTCAGTTTTATCTGTATTTGTAAGCCATTTTTGAGAATTAATGGACTCTTTGAGCGTATTCATTTCTGTTTCTGTCAATACATCATCTAACCATGCAATGTAAAATAAAGGCAGAAAAGAGTTTAAAATTGGATTTGCCATAATGTTATTTCTAAAGAAATTGTGTTTCTTTAAAATTAAGCAATTACGGCTGGTTTGATTTTAAATGTATGTTAATTTACAGATTTTTCCTGGTATTTTCTCAAGGATTCTAAAGCTTGTTGCTGTACTTTTTTACGTAGAAAAGAAGACCAGCCAAGCAAAATACCGGTTGTTCCCAAAGCTTGTTTTGACCAAGTATAAAAATCAAAATTATCTGTATGTTTACTAATCAAGCCTTCTTTAAATTCAAAAGAAGCTTTGATTTTATTCACCACATTTCTATTGGTTTTTGAAAAATGGTACTTTGCAGTCCATTTGGCAGAACCGTTTTTTGCATCGGCTTTTATATCAGAAAACTCAATTTCAAGATTTCCTTTTGCTCTTTCAATAAGCATGTGCCACATGTCAGAAACATTTTTTCCTTCTAATTTGCCAAAAGCAGGATCTTCAAAAACGATTTCTGGATGATAACAGCTCGCCATCGTTTCTGCATTTCCTTCTGCAAATGCGGCATAAAATTCTTCAATAATCTGTTCGTTGGAGTTCATTCGATTTAAATTTCAATAAAAATACACAAAAAAAATTAAGAATTTATGGAGTATAAACATCAGTCCAATCCGTAGATTTTATGGCAGAAACCTTGTCGTCACTATTCAACGTGACCTGAAGTTCTTTCTGGGTATATTTTCTTTGATACTCTGCCTTGTAGCGAAAAACTAAAGAATTGTCGTCATTATTTCTAATAACTTCCACGAGTTTCAAGTCTTCAAATCTTCCATATTTAATCAAATATTTACTGCAAGTGCTAGAAAGTCTTTCCAAAGTGGTATTCTGGATTACTTTTTCTGTGGCTTCAGCAGTGGTGAAAGGCTTAAATTTTGAAGTATTGCAAGTGTTTAGGACTCTTTTTCCAAGCTCATACGCTTTTTGTTTTTGAGCAGCAGTAACTTCTCGAGCTTCCACTTTTTCAACTACCGGTACTTTTGGTTTTGATTTACAAGCTCCTAAAAATACAATGCAAAGCAGTGCAAAGGCTATTTTTTTCATATTTATATGTTTCAAGTTGCCGTTACTAAAAAACAATTAGCGAGGCAGTTTTAATTGAACTTGAATTTACAATTTCAAAGTTTAAAATCCTAAAAAGCAACTTCTTTTTGAGAATATATTAAGATTTCAGAAAGAGATCGGCCAGCAATTCATAAGATTTTTTTCGATCCTCAAAATTTTCTGCAATCGTGGCCACCATCACTTCATCGGTTTCATAATCACTGGCAATTTTTTCAATAGCTGTTTTCAATTTTTCTGGAGATCCGGCGATGAAACGGCCACGGTTGTAAGCAATTCTAGCTTTCTGCTGTAAATTGTAGCTGGTGTTTTTGATTTCTTCAAACGAAGGCAGATCACCCGTCGCACCTGATTCGATATGCAACATTCGATAGTCAAATTCTGTAATCCAATCGCTGACTTTTTGGGCATCTTCAGAACAGAAAGCAAAAATCCCGACGTTTACTTTCGGCTCTTTTGATTCTAAGGAAGGCTTGAAATTCTCTCTATAAAATGCCGCAGTTTCAGCACCACCATCCGGATTTATAAATTGAGCAAATGACAATCCCATGCCAAAATGTGCCGCAAACTGAGCACTGCCACCGCTGGAAGATAAAATCCACATTTCAGGAAGCTGGTCAGGCTTAGGGAATGATTTTACCTTTTCATGCACCGTTTCCGGAATTGATTCATGTCTCAAAAAAGCCTGTACGTCGACCAACTGCTGCATATATTCTTTCTCGCTGAAATTATTCGAAGGATTTAAAAGATAAGATGAAATGCGATCGCCGCCAGGAGCACGACCAATTCCCAAATCAATTCTATTGGGGTATAAAGTTTCTAAAAGTCCAAAGATTTCGGCAATTTTAAAAGCGCTGTGGTTGGGAAGCATGATGCCGCCCGAACCGATTTTTATAGTATTTGTTTTTGATGCTAAATACGGAATCAAAACTTCTGGAGCTGTTCCGGCAAGCATTTTAAAATTATGATGTTCTGAAACCCAATAGCGCGTATATCCTAGTTTTTCTGCCAATTGCACCAATTCTCCTGATTCATCGAGGGCTTGTTTTGCCGTTCCGTTTCGTCTGACTTGTGACTGGTCAAGGATGCTTAATTTGATATTTTTCATACCTGTAAAGATACGCAACAAATCGTTTTTAGTATTTTCTAAGAAGCCTCCAAGCTGTTATAATTTTAATAAATTTCTGATACAAAAATTTTCTGTTTTTTAATTCCAATGTTAAGAATTGCCCCAAAACGAAAACTTAACATTGGCGAATACATATAATTCTTACATTTGTTAATGTTAAATTTACATTGAGGTAACGATTTGTAAACTTTAAGTAACACTTAAAACCATCACAGAATATAAATTAATAAAGATACCATGAAACAGCCCGTTAAAAAAGATCTGAATACTTCTTCAGAAATTACAGAAAACAATTTGGCAGTTGAAAATGCTTTACCAGAAGTAACTGAAAACAGTGTTGAAAACACACCAGAAGTTGTCAAACCTGTTGCAACTAAAAAAGTAACTCCAAAGAAACCAGTAGCGTCAGTTAATGCAGAAGAAGTTCTAGAAGTTCCTGCAGAAACAAGTTTTGAAGAAGTTCCTGCTGAGACTGAAAATGAAGAAGTTGACGATAATAAAAAGAAAAATAAAAAGAAAAGTAAAAAGATGAAAGAAAAAGAAAAAGCTAAAAAAGCGAAACTTAAAGCAAAAGCAAAGGACAAAGTAAAAAAAGCAAAAGCGAAAGAAAAAGCGAAGGCTAAAGCAAAAAAAGAGAAAGCTAAAAAACAAAAAGCCAAACAAAAAGCTAAAGCTAAGAAGAAAGAGAAAGCTAAGAAAAAATCAAAAGCTAAAAAGAAATCAAAAGCTAAAGGAAAAAAGAAATAATAAGAAACCGATGTGTAATGCATCGGTTTTTTTTATGTACTATTTTGAAATGCATGATGTGTAAACAACACCGTGTTGAGCCAAAACAAGCGTGCTCCTTTATCAAAAGCCTGCTTGATTCCAGCTTCAGTATCAGGAAATATCCAATCAAAATCATTTTCAACGAACGAATTTTCTTTGGGTGTGATTACTTCAACGCCTCTTGAAATCAATGCATAAGAAATATCAGCGCTGCTGTCTGAATATCCTCTTAGTTTCATTGGCTTGATAGTGTAAGGCAATTTTTTGAAACATTTCTTCTTTTTTTATATCAATAAGTATCCAATATAAACATTTGCTATTATTTACCATTGGACAATTAAAAATTACAATACTTGCAAAAGATAAGTTTTCCGAGTGTATTTGATACAAAAACACGACGACAATAACCAAAGAGTAAGCGGAAAGAAGTAAAGATGTAACGGAAAGACCCAAAGATTCAATGGAAAATAGTAAAGAGCCAGCGGAAAGACTCAAAAATTTAGCGGAACGTAGTAAAGAGTCAGCGGAAAGACCCAAAGAGTAAGCGGAACATAGTAAAGAGTCGGCGGAAACACTCAAAGATTCAACGGAAAGAAGTAAAGAGGTAAAGGAAAATCTAAAAGAAGCACAGGAATTATTTATGAGGGAAAAATACTTATTTACAGAAATTACATTTTTTATAAAATATTTAAACAAAAATTGATTTACGTGTTATTTATATTGTATAAAAAAGTATTTTAGGCCTTTATTAAACACTTAAATATTAATTTTTATGATGCAACCATTAGAAGTTCTTCGGATGTTTTCAGGTTCCGATACCTTCATGACAGAGACAGCGCGGGTTACGCACGGCCTGCTCGTGCTTGACTTGCCCAAATTTACAGCGTTCGATTCTACGATTACCGCTGCTTATACTTCCTCGTTTTTAGCGAGCGTTGTAGCGGCAGAAATTGTAGTAGCTGATTCGGCTATTATTGATCAACAGGTGGCTTTGACAGAAAATGTGCAAGATGCCATGGAAAGAGCCAGATTAAAATATGGCGAAGTAAAGTATTTTGTAGTAAAGGCTTTTCCAAAAAGCTCAGGGACACAGAATGAGATTGGCTTGAATGATTATGAAAAAGCAAGAAAAAATCAATCACAGATGGCGCAATTTTTAAAAGAATTGCATCTGGGATGCACAAAATATCAGGCGCAATTGATTGCTGCTGGATATAATGCGGCATCTATCGCAGCTATTTTACCGCTTAGGGACGAACTTTTGGCTAAAAACACAAGCCAGAAAGTATTTAAGAAACAGCGTCCGAAATTGACGGAAGACCGTGTGACTATCTTGAATGCTTGCTATGAAAAAATGGCTTTGGTTATGGCTGCAGGACAGCTGGTATATGGCACAGATTATGCAAAACGCAATCAATTTGTCTATCTTTCTGCAACAAAATCAAATGATTCAGAGGAATATTCAGGAACTGTAGCTGCAAACGCAATTGTTACAATTGCAAAAGTAAATTTTGACGAAGCTTCAGTACTTTCCTTCAGAAACACAGGTGTTGCCGCGCTGACATTCTGCCTGAGCAAAACCAATTTGATGGAAGGAAATTTAGTGCAGCTTGCGGGCGGTGCCACAATTTCAAAAACCATGTTAGAATTGCAAACTGAAGGTTTCAATATTTTAGTTAAAAACAACGATAGCCAACTCGAAGGAAGCTATGATGTTGAAATCAATTATTAATTTTTAAAAAAAGAGGCTGACTACCACCAGCTTTCTTTTTAAATTTCTACTCTAAAAAGAAGCTTTTTCTTTAAGTTTTAAAAATCCTTTTTGATAGAATTTTACTTGCTATCAAGCATCTTCCTCACCGCTTTCATATAATCTTCAGCAGGAAAAGTATTCGTGTCAACGGCAATACTTTTAGAATTATAAGGCGCATATAATTTTGGATTGGTAACTGAAAATAAACCTAATGTAGGCGTTTTCACGGCACTTGCCAAATGCATAATTCCACTGTCAGCACCAATAAAAATCTTTGTATTTGCAATCACGGCTCCAATTTCACGAACCTCTTTGCTGTAAAAAGTAGTCGCTTGAAAATCAATCTGCGAAATGTTTTCTATAGGCAGGATTTCTAAGATATTATATTCTGGAAATTCAGACTTAAGCTGTTCATAGAATTTTTTCCACCAAGGCATAGAATAGCATTTTTCACAAGTGGCATACGTGAAAATCGAAATCGTTTCTTTGTCATTATTCACGAGTGCTTTCAAGGTTTTTTGTCCTTCAGAAATCTCCTCTTCTGTTAATTTTAAGTCTAGCGAAGGTATCGGACTTTCTTGTAATTCATTTCCTAAGCAAGTAAGAAAACGCCTAAAATTATAAACAGAAGCTTTCCCCATGTGTTGCGAATCACCTGTATTGTCAGGAAGATTGTCATGTTCGTCGCCAAAAATCTTAAACCTTGAATTTGAAATTTTTGTAGCAATTCTCCCAGAAGAGGAAAGTTTACTGATATTTATGACCAAATCATAGCGGTGTATTTTCAGCTTTGTCCAAACCTTCATGTATTTCACTAATTCCTTAAAAGGCTTTCGGGGCAAAGGGATAATATTTTCTACGTTTTTGTAGTTTTTGAATAATATTGGCGCAAGATTTCCTTTAATAAACAAATCAATTTTGCATTCGGGGAAAGTGTTTTCAATTTCTTGCAACAAAGGGGTCAATAATAACAAGTTTCCCAATCGTCCATTAGGCCGAGAAATCAAAATTCTTTTGAAATACAAACGCTCTTCCTTGCCTAATTTTGGAGCGCATTGAGAACGCCCGATATTCTTTGTCAGGCTTCGGGTTAAAACCCTTCTGGCCTTATTTACTTTGTTGAAAAAACTCATTAATTAAATTATTGTGGTATATTTTTTTAAATATACTTACTAAATTTTTAAGTAATGTTATAGAATTATTATGTTGTGAAATACTTTAACTCATATTAAGATTATTTGTGAATACTTTGGCAACTAAGCTTTTTATTACCTGAAAAAGCAGGATAAATACTGCTGTAATTGTTTAAGTTTCTTCTGGTTGCCTTTAATTTTTTCTTCGCCAATTGTATAGTAAGAAATTTGATTGTGGCGCAGTTGCTGGAAATCATCTTCGGTAATTTCAATTTGATAATTGACATCATATATTTCAGTAGCATCAACATTTTCAGTTTTTTCTAGCTGATAGCCGTTTTCCAAAAACACGATTAATTTGACATCTTGATCTTGCTTTAAATCTAGCTCGCTAGAATTTATATTAATCTGAAGCTGGTAAGCATACCCTTTATTTAGCAAGAATTGAGAGATTTGTATGTTTTCAATTTCGGGAGTCAGGAGCGCAAATTGAGCATCTTCCGGATTGTCCCCGCCTAAAGTTTCTCCGATTTCAAGCCCTTCGCAAAATTTACCTTGCTGATCAATTTTGGCTTGCACAGAATCTTGAAGTTTTTGCTGATCGGCCCTAATCAGGTTTATCTGTTCTTGGCTGTTGCCTTCTTTCACTTCTTCTACTGTAAATTCAGAATCAGTTTCAGCTTTTTTCTGGCAAGAAATAAAAGAAATAAAAAGGAGAAGAGTGAGTAATTTTTTCATCGTAGTTTTATTTTGGGGATAAAATGCAACTACAAGATAGCAAGAAAGTTTGAGAAATTTATAAGAGAAATAGTAATTTACTGTAATCTGATTTTTGGATCTAAGTATGCATAAACCAAATCTACCAAGATATTAATGACTACAAAAGTTGTGGCGATTACAATCACAGAGCCCATGATTACTGGTAAATCTAAATTGTTTAAAGCTTCAACGATTTCTTTTCCAAGTCCATTCCAACCAAAGATATATTCGACAAAAACGGCTCCGGCAAGCATCGAAGCAAACCAGCCTGAAATTGCAGTAACAACAGGATTTAAGGAGTTTTTGACAGCGTGTTTTCTGATAATTTGAAACTCAGACAAGCCTTTTGCGCGCGCCGTTCTGATATAATCTTGACCAAAAGTTTCTAATAGAGAATTTCGCATCAGCTGAATTACAACGCCAAGCGGTCGAATACCCAAAACAATAGCAGGAAGCAAGATGTTTTTCCATTGGATGTACGAACCTTCGCCGAAATCATCAACTTCATAAAGGCTTCCGGTCATGTTCAAGCCGGTATAATTGTGTAACAGAAATCCGAAGAACCAAGCAAATAATATAGCACTAAAAAAAGAGGGGATGCTCATGCCAAGCGTACTTAAAAGCGCTATAATTCTGTCAATCCATGTATCCTTATATAATGCAGAAATAATTCCGAGAATAATTCCGATGGAAATTGCGATGATGATTGCAAAAAGGGCCAGTAAAAATGTATTGGGCAATGTATTTCCAATCACGTCAGAAACCTTTTTTCCACTTTTTTGAAAGCTTTCGCGTAAGTAAGGCGACTTCAAAACCACTTCCTTATTTCCGATAGAAAATAAGGAAACCGCATTGTATTTTCCTTCTGATAGAAAAGTATAATCTGCAGCATTTTTACTATGGATAGAAATAGGCGAGAGGTCGTTCAGGTAATAAAAATACTGTGTGGAAATTGGCTTGTCAAAACCATATTTTTTCTTGACAATTGCCAGCTGTTCTGAGTTCTCATTCTGGTCAAGCATCATTCTCGCTGGGTCGCCAGGCAAGACATTAAATAAAAAGAATATGACCGTGACCACTCCAAAAAGCGTCAGCAGGGCATATCCTATTTTATTTAAAAAGTATTTTATCAAGGTGTTTTTATTTTTTCAGTTCTGAATATTTTTTCTTCAGAATGCCTTGCAGTTCAGAACCGACGAATTTCTTTTCGTTGATTCCGTCCCATTCTTTGATTTTGTTTCCGTTCCAAAGATAGATAACTCCCGGCGTATCTTTTGAATTACCCAAAAGTTTCCAGAAAGGAATGATTTCAATGACTTTATAAGGATAAGTTGCTCCGGCAAAAGCAAAAAAGTCTGGAATTTTCTCTGCTTCTTCGTTCATAAAAACAATTTCAACATCAGGGAAATTCTTGTTTTTGGCTTTCATTTCAGTCAATTCCTTCGCCACATCACGACAATGATCACAACCGGGAACGAAAAGTGCTAGGATTTTTTTGCCTTTGTCGATGTTTGAAAAATATTGAGCATATCCTGATTTTTGTTGTGCAGGTTCGTCTGAAATGGGTTTTTCAGTTTCTGTTTTTACCTTTTCGGCAACGGTTGTTTCTCTTCTTCCAAGTGCGATTGTATCAGCAGTTTGTGCTTGAAAAGTTTCTACAGTTTCTGCTGGAGTTTCAATTTCTTCCGTAATTATTTCTTCTGCTTTTGGTTGAATCGGTGCAATCATGAATAAGGTCAAGATTGAGGCAAAAGTTACCGTTGTCAAGACCCAGAAGTTGCTTTTTTCGTTGGTGATTTTTGGAACTACGTATAAATAAACTGCTAATAAAATTATCGCCACCACATTTTTGATAATTGCTTCAATCGGCGTCATCGGAAGAAGGCTTCCGAAACAGCCGCAGTTTCCAGAGTTTCCACCGTTTTGAATGGTGTCAATCGTTAAATGCGTTGTAAAAACTACCAACATTAAGATTGTTGCTGGAATAATTATTCTTCTTAGGTAATTATTTTGAAGCAATAAAATTCCGAGAGCCAGTTCGATTCCGATTAAGATTCTGGAGAAAAATACTGCAAAATCTTCGGAGAAACCCATTGGATATAACTGCTTTACCTCAAAAGTGGAGATAGCAAAATAAGGACTTGGATATAATTTTGCGACAGCGGAAATTAGGAATAAAAAAGAAATAATTATCCGGATTGTCCAAGGGAGGTATTTTTTTATGTTTTCCATAATTTAAGTTTTCTCAAAAATAAGGCTTGTGGGAAATCTAATTTGTTAATGACTTGTTATTTGGCAAAACCCATTAAAATAAGGGCAAAAACTGAATAGTTCAGCATGTCTTGGTAATTGGCATCAATGCCTTCAGAGACAATCGTTTTACCTTTGTTATCTTCGATTTGCTTTACGCGAAGCAACTTTTGAAGAATTAAATCGGTTAAGGAACTAACGCGCATTTCTCGCCAAGCTTCGCCATAATCATGGTTTTTGGCTTCCATCAAAGCTTTAGTGAGCGCTACTTTTTCGTCGTATAATTTTGTTGCTCTTTCTACATTCAAATCTGGTTGCTCGACAACGCCAAGTTCCAATTGAACCAAAGCCATGATCGAATAATTAATGATTCCGATGAATTCTCCAGTTTCGTCTTCGTCTACTTTTCTGACATCATTTTCTTGCAAGCTTCTGATTCTTTGTGCTTTGATGAAAATTTGATCGGTTAATGATGGAAGACGTAAAATGCGCCAAGCACTTCCGTAATCGGTCATTTTGTTTATGAATAAGGTACGACAAATGCTGATAACGCTGTCATATTCTTGAGAAGTTCTATTCATTATTGGTGTATATTTGTATGAAATTTTTCCAAAAATAGTGAAAAAAGGTTTAGGGTGAAAGGTAAAAGGTCCAAGGATTTGCAATGCGCTTTTTCATCCGTCCAATTAGCCCTAAACCCAGAACCCGAAATCCTGTACCTAAAATGAACTGCAAAGGAAAACTCATCGATTTATCAACTCCCAAGGTGATGGGAATCTTAAATATAACACCCGATTCTTTTTATGATGGCGGGAAAAATGACAGCGACCAAGTTATAATTGACAAAGTGCAAAAAATGCTTTCTGACGGAGCGACTTTTATTGATATTGGAGCGTATTCTTCAAAACCTAACGCGGCATTTGTTTCGGAAGAAGAAGAATTGCGAAGAATTATTCCGATAATTGAAATGCTGGTTCGAATTTTTCCTGAGATTTTAATTTCTGTGGATACTTTTAGGAGCGAAGTAGCGAAAGCATCGATTGAAGCTGGAGTTGCAATTATCAATGATATTGCTGCGGGAAATTTAGATGATAAAATGATGGAAACGGTTGCAAAATATAATGTACCATATATAATGATGCACATGAAAGGCAATCCAAAAACGATGCAAAGCCTTGCCAATTATGAAGATATTATTAAGGAAATGCTCTTTTATTTTTCTAAAAAAGTGAACGAAGCCAGAAGCTTGGGAATTAACGATATTATCATTGATCCAGGTTTTGGATTCGCAAAGACTTTGGAACAGAATTTTGAAGTTATGAATAAATTAGAGTTGTTTCAGATGATAGATTTACCTTTATTATCAGGAATTTCAAGGAAGTCAATGATTTATAAAACATTAGGAACTACGCCGCAAGAATCTTTGAACGGAACTACTTTTTTAAATACAGTTTCTTTGATGAAAGGTGCGAAGATTTTAAGGGTTCATGATGTGAAGGAAGCTGTGGAATGTGTGGCTTTATTTGAGGCAATAACCAAAAGTAAATAGCCAAAAGCTAAACTTTATGGCAATAAGTAGAAACTTTTGCCTCTTGCCTGTTAACTTTTGCCTAAAAAAATCACTGATGATGATAAGGCTCATTCCTTAAAATCGTAAAACCGCGATACAACTGTTCAATAAAAAACAATCGTACCATTTGATGCGAAAACGTCATTAAAGATAACGAAATTTTTCCTTGTGCTTTAGCATAAACTGTTTCTGAAAAACCATACGGGCCACCGATTACAAATACCAAAGTCTTGATTCCTGAATTCATTTTCTTTTGTAGTTCTTCGGAGAAACCTACGCTGGAAAAATTCTTTCCGTTTTCATCCAAGAGAATTAATTGGTCGGTTGGCGTGAGTTTTGATAGAATTAATTCGCCTTCCTTTTCTTTCTGCTGTGACTCTGAAAGATTTTTTACGTTTTTAATATCGGGAATAATTTCCAAATCAAATTTTATATAAAAAGACAGTCGTTTTTGATAATCGTCAATTAACGTTTGCAACGAATTATTGTCTGTCTTGCCAATGGCAATTAGCTTGATGTTCATTTTTTAAATTTCTAAAGTCACTGGCGCAAATATAAGACTTTTCAAAAAAGCCTTCGCAACTTACAAAACTTTAAAGGCGAAACGGGAGCCTAAACAAAAAAACTTCCTTAATTTTGCTACACAAATTTTAAAAACACAAAAAAATATATATCATGAGTTCATTTGACGTAGTCGTTATTGGTTCAGGACCTGGTGGATATGTGGCTGCAATTCGTGCGGCGCAATTAGGTTTCAACACCGCAATCATTGAGAAATACAGCACTTTAGGAGGAACCTGTTTAAATGTAGGATGTATTCCATCAAAGGCATTGCTTGATTCTTCGCACCATTATCACGATGCAATTACGCATTTCAAGGAACACGGAATCGAAATTTCTGGTGAAATCAAATTTTCTATCGAGCAGATGATCGCAAGAAAAGGTTCGGTTGTGGACCAAAACGTTTCGGGTATCAAATATTTGATGGATAAAAATAAAATCACCGTTTTTGAAGGCGTTGGTTCATTTGAAGACGCGACTCATATTAATGTTGCAAAAGCAGACGGTTCTTCAGAAACTTTGGAGGCAAAATATACGATTATCGCTACAGGTTCAAAACCATCTTCATTGCCATTTATCAAAATTGATAAAGAAAAAATCATCACTTCAACAGAAGCTTTGAACTTGAAAGAAGTTCCAAAACACCTTATCGTTATTGGCGGTGGCGTAATTGGATTAGAATTGGGACAAGTTTATCTTCGTCTTGGCGCTCAAGTTTCTGTAGTGGAATATTTAGACCGAATCATTCCAGGAATGGACGCTGGTTTGTCTAAAGAATTGACAAAAGTCTTGAAGAAACAAGGGATGAAATTCTACACGTCACATAAAGTGAAATCGGTAGAAAGAAACGGAGACGGAGTTCAAGTGCAAGCTGAAAATGCAAAAGGAGAAACAATTACGCTTGACGGAGATTATTCCTTAGTTTCTGTAGGTCGTCGTCCTTACACAGACGGTTTGAATGCAGATAAAGCAGGCGTAAAAATTACTGAAAGAGGACAAGTGGAAGTAAACGATCATTTGCAAACTTCAGTTTCAAATATCTACGCAATCGGAGACGTAATCAAAGGTGCAATGTTAGCTCACAAAGCCGAAGAAGAAGGTGTTTTCGTAGCTGAAACAATCGCAGGACAAAAACCGCATATCGATTATAACTTAATTCCAGGCGTAGTTTATACTTGGCCAGAAGTTGCCGCTGTTGGTAAAACAGAAGAGCAGTTGAAAGAAGCAGGCGTAGAGTACAAAGCCGGAAGTTTCCCTTTCAAAGCTTTGGGACGTTCTCGCGCAAGCGGTGACACTGACGGTTTTGTGAAAATCTTGGCTGATAAAAAAACAGACGAAGTTTTGGGAATCCACATGATTGGAGCTAGAACAGCAGATTTGATCGCTGAAGCGGTTACCGCAATGGAATTTAAAGCTTCTGCAGAAGATATTTCAAGAATGAGCCACGCGCATCCAACGTACGCGGAAGCTGTAAAAGAAGCGGCACTTGCTGCAACTGAAAACAGACCTATTCATATGTAATCTGATATCCTGCAAGGTTTTCAAAATCTTGTAGGTATAATTTTTTAAACCCGTTTCCAAAAGAAGCGGGTTTTTGTTATCTAAAAACTTTGCGAATCTTTGCGAAAAATCTTTGTGTTTCTTTGCGTTAATTTTTACTTTTAGGAAATGAAAAAAGCTTTCGAACCTTTAGTGAACCAAAATTCCAAAATAATAATACTTGGCACAATGCCAGGAGAAAAATCCTTGGAATTACAAGAATATTATGGAAACAAAGGAAACAGTTTCTGGAAATTGCTCTTCACATTATTTGACCAACCTTTGCCAGAAAATTTCGCCGAAAAAAAGCAATTACTGATCGAAAATGATATCGCTCTTTGGGACGTTTTAGAATTCTGCGAAAGAACCGGAAGCCTTGACAGCAATATCAAAAATGAAGTGGCAAATGATTTTGAAAGCTTCTATAAAAAGTATCCAAATATAAAGCACATCTTTTTCTCTAGTAAAAATGCTTCCAATTATTACGATAAATATGTGGGAAGAAAATCTCATTTAAAATACACGATTCTTCCATCGCCAAGTGGAGCCAATGCTTCAAAAAGTTTTCTTCAGAAATTATCTGAATGGGAAGCGATTATGGAAGCATTGAAATAATTAGTAAATTAGACAGCTATTTTTTTGCAAAACCCTTGAACCTTTTACCCAAAACCTTAAACTCTTCAAAATGTCAAACATAGACCTAATTATAGAAGAAAGACCGCGTGATATCGGCGATTTTTTAGTCGGACGATTATTACCGTTTCGCAAAAAAAGAATGGTCGGGCCATTTATTTTTATCGATCATATGGGACCTGCAAAAATGGGGCCTGAACATTATATGGATGTTGGTCAGCATCCGCATATCGGTTTGGCAACTTTGACTTTTTTATTGGAAGGAGAAATTATGCATAAAGACAGTCTTGGAACCGAACAGAAAATCGCTCCAGGTTCTGTGAATTGGATGATTGCAGGAAACGGTGTGACACATACCGAAAGAACTCCGAAAGAACTTAGAGATGGTTCTGAACACGATGTTCATGGTTATCAAATCTGGGTTGCCTTGCCTAAAGAAAAAGAAGAGATTGATCCAGAATTTCATCATTTTGACCGAAATGATTTGCCAAGATGGAAAGACGGAACGACTGATTTTACATTAGTTGCAGGAAAAGGTTACGGAAAAGAATCACCAGTTCCAGTTCATTCTGATTTATTTATGGTGGAAATTAAAACTGAAGAAGAATATTTGCTTCACACAGAAGGACAGCTTTTTGGAGAAATTGGAATCTGCGTTGTCGAAGGCGCCATCCAAGCGTGTGAACATCACGTGGAAAAAGGAAATATGTTGGTTTCAAAATTAGAGGATGCATGTTCAATGACGTTGATGCCAAATACGCATGTTATCCTTTTTGGCGGACAGCCGTTACCAGAAGAACGCTACATTTATTGGAATTTTGTTTCTTCCAGCAATGAAAAGCTAGAAGTTGCGAAGGAACGTTGGAGAAAAAAAGAATTTCCGAAAGTTCCTGAAGATGATAGTTATGTGATTATGCCAGAAGTGCATCAATAGATTTTAGCGAAAAAATAAAAATGCTTTGTTGATAATTCAGCAAAGCATTTTTATTTTTATAAGACTGCTATTTTTAAATCAATTGTTGTTGATTATTCATAAAAATCACATTCTGAATAAATAAAATTCAACATAAAATCTATCTTTGCATCCGTTATCACGAATCTCGTAAAAGAGATAGCAACCTGCAACAACAAGCAAGGTGCTAAAACGATAAGCCAAATCCTTTGGAAAAAATGTTGTTTTTACAATTTCTTTTCGGTTTGCTTTTCGTCGTGAGCTTTATAAATTTTTAAGCAAATCGATGATGAAACATCTTAAAATTCAAGGCAATGCATTTGCCTTAATTCCTTTTTTAGTTTTTATTTTTACCTTTTTGGGAGCCGGAATTCTTTTAAACGATTTTTATGCTTTGCCTTCGCCAATTGCCGTTGTGCTTGGAATTATTGTAGCATTTTTAATTTTCAAGCAATCCACAGAATCTAAAATCGACACTTTAATCGAAGGTTGCGGTCACAACCAAATCATTACAATGTGTCTGATTTATTTGTTTTCTGGAGCTTTTGCAACCGTGACGCAAGCAATTGGAGCCGTTGATTCTGTAGTAAATTTAGGAATAAATAATATTGACACTGAATATTTTCCATTGGGAATTTTTCTGATCGCATCTTTTTTATCGACTGCCACCGGAACTTCCGTAGGTTCAATTGTAGCTTTAGGACCAATCGCCGTTAGTTTGGCCGACAAAAGTGGTGCTTCAATGCCTTTGATCGCAGGTTCATTATTAGGCGGTTCGATGCTTGGTGACAATCTTTCCATTATTTCTGATACGACAATTGCGGCAACACAATCACTTGGCTGTCAAATGCGTGACAAGTTTAAAGTCAATTTGTTTATTGCGCTTCCTGCGGCAATAATCACGATTTTACTTTTGTTTTATTTAGGATTTAATTCTGAAGTGAGTTCCGTTGTCATTGAAAAAGGCGATTATCAATTGCTATCGATTCTTCCTTATATATTAGTCATAATTCTCGCCGTAGTAGGAGTAAACGTTTTCACGACCTTATTAATCGGAATTATAGTCGCAGGAATTATCGGATTCTTCGGAAATGATTTTACATTTTTACAATTTACGCAGAAAATCTACGAGGGTTTTTTAAGCATGACTGATATTTTCTTACTATCAATGTTAACGGGCGGTTTGGCAACTTTGGTACAAAAAGCGGGCGGAATCGATTATGTTTTGTATAAAATTAAATCCAAAATCAAAAGCAAGAAATCTGCTCAAATGGGAATCGGTGCTTTGGTCAGCATTACAAATCTTGCCATTGCAAATAACACTGTTTCCATCGTAATTACGGGAGCTGTCGCACGAGAAATCAACGACGAATACGAATTAAATCCGAAGAAAACCGCGGTGATTTTAGACATATTTTGCTGTGTGATTCAAGGAATTCTTCCGTATGGCGCACAAGTCTTACTGATTTTAAACTTCGCCAAAGGAAAATTAGATGTACTTGATTTGATTTCAAACGCTTGGTACGGCTATATTTTGCTGATTTTTACGATAATCGCAATTTACAGTACCGCTTGGGACAAAAGGATAAATAAATTCGTGAAAGATTAAAAGATACCTTATTTCATTGCAATTGAATTCTTATATTTGTCAACCTAACAAGAGCAAACTAAATTAAAATAGAATGAAATTATTAGAAGGAAAAACAGCGATTATCACAGGCGCAAGTCGCGGCATTGGGCGAGGAATCGCTGAAGTTTTTGCAAAACACGGAGCAAACGTGGCATTCACATACAGTTCATCTGCAGAAGCTGCAAAAGTTTTAGAAGACGAATTGACAGCACTTGGCGTTCAGGCAAAAGGCTATCAGTCAAATGCGGCTGACTTCAACGAAGCGCAAAAATTAGTTGACGACGTAATCGCGACTTTCGGAAACATCGATATCTTGATCAACAACGCCGGAATTACAAAAGATAACCTTTTGATGCGTATTTCTGAACAAGATTTCGACACGGTAATCAATGTAAACCTAAAATCGGTTTTCAATATGACGAAAGCCGTTCAAAAAACAATGCTGAAAAACCGTAAAGGTTCGATCATAAATATGAGTTCAGTTGTCGGAGTGAAAGGAAACGCCGGACAAACTAATTATGCAGCGTCAAAAGCTGGTGTTATTGGTTTTACAAAATCGGTAGCATTAGAATTAGGTTCAAGAAACATCCGTTGCAACGCCATCGCGCCAGGATTTATCGAAACAGAAATGACGGCAAAATTAAACGACGACGTAGTTCAAGGCTGGAGAGACGGAATTCCGTTGAAACGTGGTGGCACAACTGAAGACGTTGCAAACGCTTGTCTTTTCTTGGCTTCAGATATGAGCGCGTACATCACAGGACAAGTTATGAATGTGGACGGAGGAATGCTTACTTAATTTTTGATTTAAGATTTTTGCTGACAATAATTGCTCATAAATCTAAAATCATAAATTTTTTAAGGAGTTTTTCTCGCTTTTCACTTCTCCCGAAGCTTCGGGATTCATCAAAAAATCTTTTTTTCTAAGGCGTGAAAGATCCCGACACTTCGGGACCATTGGTCGCTCTTTCACGCCAAGAAAAAATAGATTTTTTTAATGAAAGGATTTCCGCTTCAATCGGGGCTATGACTTTGATTGTCGATATTGAAACGCCAAAAAAATAGAAATGACAATTCCAAAAATAAAAAGCGAAAGATTACTACTTAGGCCTGTAACAGAACTAGACATTGCAAAAATTCATCTTTTGAATTCAAAAGAAGAAATTGCGAAGTTTAATACGTCAGAAATTCCTGAAAGTATTGAAGAAACAAAGGCAATTCTTGAAAATTGGATTTTAGAAAATAGCAAAGAAAACACACAGCGATTTACATTTGCGATTGAATTAAAAAATGACACTCAGTTTATTGGTTTAATTGGAATTAATCTTGGGAGAATAAAATATAAAAACGCTGAAGTTTGGTTTAAATTTGATACTAAATTTTGGGGTAAAGGTTTTGCAACAGAAGCTTTGAAAGAAATTTTAAAGTTTGGTTTCGCGGATTTAAAATTACATAGAATTGAAGCAGGTTGCGCTGTTGAAAATATTGGTTCTATTAAAGTATTAGAAAAAGTAGGAATGCTTAGAGAAGCACATACTAGAAAACTATTACCTTTAAAATCAGGATGGTCTGATAATTATGGATATGCAAAACTTTCTACAGATTAAATATTAACAGCGATCTTAGTATTTTTTAAATCTTTAAATCTTTCAATCATTAAATTTTTAAATATAAAATGACAACAAACACAATCCTATTAATCTTACTTTCAGTACTAATAGCAGGAGGTTTGTCGTTTTTTCAATATTTTTTTCGGGCTAAGAACAAGTCGAAAACAAATCTTCTTTTAGCTTTTCTTCGCTTTTTTTCCATCTTCGGGATTTTGCTTTTATTGATCAATCCAAAGATTACAAGCAATACTTTTGAAATTGTAAAAACACCTTTGCCGATTGTGGTTGATAATTCAAGTTCTATTTCTGAATTAAAGGCGAATGAAACATCTTTAGAAATTTATAAAAAACTAATTTCAAACAAAGATTTACAAGAGAAATTCGAGATTCAGTCGTATCAATTTTCAAATGAATTTGAGCTTTCTGATAACTTTAATTTCAAGGGAAACCAAACCAATCTTGATGAAGTTGGCAAAAACTTAAAAAGCATCAATAAAAATGCAACATTCCCAACGGTAATTTTAACCGACGGAAACCAAACTTCAGGAAACGATTACGTTTACAGCTTTAATCCGAATAACAAAGTTTTTCCAGTAATTCTGGGTGACACGACCACTTTTTTGGATTTAAAAATTAATCAGCTGAACGTCAATAAATATGCTTTTCACAAAAATAAATTTCCGGTAGAGGTTTTTCTTCAATATTCAGGAAACAAAAGCGTCACGGCAGATTTCAGTATTTCACAAGGAAATTCGGTTTTAAGCAAACAGAGTATTTCTTTTTCTTCTTCTAAAAAATCACAGGTTTTAAATATTTTATTGCCTGCAAATAACATCGGAGTTCAAGTTTTTAAAGCTTCGATAACTTCAAAAGAAACTGAAAAAAATACGTATAATAATTTCAAGAATTTTGCAGTTGAAGTCATCGACCAAAAATCGGAAGTGGCAATTGTTTCTGCAATAAATCATCCAGATGTTGGTGCTTTAAAACGTTCCATTGAAACTAATCTACAACGTAAAGTAACGATTGTTAATCCAAATAAAATCAGTTCGTTACAAGATTATAATATTCTTGTTTTGTACCAACCAACTTCTGAATTTAAATCTCTTTTTGAAGCGAATAAAAATGTCAATTTAAACACCTGGATTATCACCGGAACGAATACTGATTTCAACTTTTTGAACCAAATGCAAAACAGTTTGCAGTTCAAAATGAGCAATCAAAAAGAAGATTATTTGGCTGATTTCAGCACGCAATTTAATTTATTTGCCATTGATAATATTGGTTTTGAAAACCTTCCGCCACTGCAAAATTCCTTTGGAACTGTAACCGCAAAAGAAAATGTTGATGTTTTACTTTCTTCCAGAATTAGAAATGTAAATACAGGTTCGCCACTATTGGCTTATGCCGAAAATCAAGGAAAAAGAAGCGCATTTCTTTTAGGAGAAAATATCTGGAAATGGAGATTGCAAAGCCACATCGACAATCAATCTTTCGATAAATTTGATGTTTTTGTAGATAAAACCATTCAGTTTTTAGCTTCCAATAATGCAAAGAAATCTTTGGTTGTCAACCACGAAAGCTTTTATAATTATGGTGAAGCAATTGAAATTAATGCGCAATATTTCAACAAGAATTATGAGTTTGATGAAAATGCAAAACTGACCATTTCATTGACAAATAAAGCGACGAAGCAAACCAAAAACTACGATTTGCTAAAATCAACAAACTCGTATAAAGTTAATCTTGACGGACTTTCCGCTGGAATTTATAGCTTTAAGGTTGTGGAAGCAAAATCCAAAGCGACCTACACGAGTTCCTTTGAAGTCTTGGATTTTGATATCGAAAAACAATTCGTCAATCCAGATTTGAATAAATTGACGCAATTAGCTTCGCAAACGAACGGAAAACTTTTCCATCCGAATCAAGTGGACGATTTGGTAAAATCTTTATTGGAAAACGAAGATTACAAAGCGGTACAAAAAGCAATTACCAAAAAAACTCCTTTGGTAGATTGGATTTGGCTTTTGGTTTTAATTGCTATTTCGCTTGCATCAGAGTGGTTTATTAGAAAATACCACGGATTGCTTTAAAATTTTGGTTCTCATAATTTTGCGAAATTATTCTTAAGAGGTTTTCTTTTGCCGTAATATTTCGGTAAATTTATAAAGAACCTAAAAAAACAAATCATGAAAACGAGATTTTTAACTGTAATCTGTGCTATCGTTTTAGTCGGATTACAATCTTGCAGTTGCAAAAAAGGAGCTGAAGCTGTTGCTGAACTTTCAACATCTAGCTGGGAATTGGCAGAGATAAACGGAAAACCAATTGACAAACAAGACTTCGCTAAAATTCCGACTTTAAATTTTGACAAGACAGAAAGCAGAGTTTCCGGAAATTCTGGATGCAATTCTATGTCGGGAACTTTTAAAGTAGAAGAAGACAAAATTACTTTTGGCCCAATAATGGGAACGAAAATGGCCTGCGAAGGTACTGGAGAAAATCAGTTTATGACAGCTTTCAATACGGCACAAAAATTCAAATTAGGTAAAAAACTTTATTTGTATGATGGAGTTGGAAACAAGGCGCTTTGCTTTACAAAAAAATAAAAATGAATAAACTAAAATCAATTTTTATAATTTTTGCAGTGTCTTTTTTGTTTGTAAAGTGTAAGCCAAAACCTGTGGAAGTAGAAGTTTCGAAATCAGATTCTGCCGTTGTTCAAAAAGCAAAAGTTGCTTCAATTTCTGAAGTTCCAAGTAAAATTTTCTTTAAAGCTGTTGGAACAGAGCCTTTTTGGGGAATTGAAATTTCTGATGATTCGATAAAATTTATTTCAACCGAAGAAAAAGATAATTTTTCATTATCATATGACAGGCCTCAGAAGGCAATGGATGCAAACGTTGTTTCCTACCATGCAAAATCAGATGATATAGATTTGAAATTTACAATTCAGCAAGAAAAATGTTCTGATGGAATGTCTGATAAAGTTTACAATTATTCGGTAAAACTTTCTTTGAAAAGAGGAGATCAAAAAGAATTGCTTTTAGAAGGTTGTGGCAATTATATTATCGATTATAGACTTCACGATATTTGGGCTCTGGAAGAATTAGAAGGAAAAAAAATCAATCCAGAAGATTTTAAAAAAGGTGTTCCAAATCTTGAAATTTATGCCGAAGAGGCAAGGTTTTCAGGAATGGCGGGGTGCAACCAAATGGGAGGAAAGTTGTTTTCTGAAAAAGATTTGCTTCGATTCACAGACATTTTTACAACAGAAATGATGTGTGAGAACTATGAAACTGAAAAAGTTTTAGTCAAAGCTTTGGAAAGTACAACTAGGTATGAATTGAAAAACAACAAGTTGTATCTTTTAAATCTAGAAGGTACAAAAGCGATATTTAAGAAAGTAGATTAAAACTACATTTTATATATAAAAAAAGAGGCTTTATGCCTCTTTTTTTATTCTTGGAATTCAAATAACTGCACTTGATTTTTTAATCTTTCAATCAGCATATTCATCATTCGTTTGTTTAAGGAAGATGAATTTTGAATATAAGTATTGTATTCTGTAACAGTAAATAATCCAATTACAATACCTTTTAAGGAGTTCCTGAACTTAATGTCTTTGTGAATTGAATTCTCGATATAAGCTAATTTCTTTTCTACGGAATATGAATAAAAATCATTCTTATATTTGGAAATGTAATTTTTGAAAACGTCTATAAAAAGATCGTTCTGCAATTTTAATATTGGTCGTAAGACTTGATTTTGAAAAACTTCATCTGGGGAAGATTGGTTGGTAACAGTTCCTAAAGTTTCACCTCTGAATTCAGAAATGAAAGCATCTCTATTTTCCATAGTTTTTCTTTTAAAGATAAAAAAAAACCGCTGTATTGCTACAGCGGTTTTTAAATAGTTATTAAGATATTAGTTAACTTTAAAAGTAACTCTTCTTACAATTTGTCTTGCATTTTTAGAATCTTTGTTTACAGAAGCGTCTTCACCTCCAGCAGTAACTGTAAGTCTAGAAGCATCGATTCCTGATTGAACAGCAATTGCTTTTACAGCTTCAGCCCTTCTTAAAGAAAGATCTTTGTTATAATCTGCATTTCCAATTTCGTCAGCATAACCGATAACTTCAGCATTAGAAGAAGGATTTGCTTTCATATATTTGATCAAGAAGTTTGCTCCTTCAAGAGAATGTTTAGTTGGAACATCAGAATTAAAGTCAAAGTAAACATTTACATATCCACCGTTGATTAAATCTTTGATATTTGCACTTCCAGAATTAGCTAAACCGCTTTTTCCAGCACCTTCTCCATAATTTTGAGTTAAGTAGTTTTCTAACTCATCAGGAACTCCATTTTGATTTGCATCAATTGAACGACCTTGAGAATTAACTGCTACACCAGCAATTGAATTTGGTTCTACATCAAACATATCAGCTACACCGTCTTTGTCAGAATCAACTAAACCAGTTTCGATATCGCCAATTCTTTTTTCAAGTTCAGCTAAATCGTCTTGTTTTGCAGAAGATACGAACCAGTCAGCATGTTGCTCATTTTTACCTAAATAGATAGAAAGACCAAGTGTTGCATTGTAAAAAGTTCCATCAAAACCTCTTGCGTCAGGATTTAATTGAGTACCATCAAAAGTATAATTTTGACTAGCATTATTAATCATGGTAAAATCTGCATTTAAGGCAACTCTGTTTGACAATTTAACTTGTCCAGTGATTCCTAAAATCATATTAACCATATTGTCATTATCTGCTGTAGTGATTTCTTCATCAAATTCCATGTATGAATAACCAACACCTGCATGTAATTGAAGGTTTAAAACGCTCGTCCAAGTTTCAAAGTTAAGAGCTCTACCTAAGTTAAGAACACCTTGAATATCAGCTCTGTAATTTTTAGTATCGAATGCAAAACTGTCATCACCTTCAGTAAATTGATCGTATCCAACATCTAGTTTCAAACCAAATTTTGGGCTGAACATGTATCTTCCACCTAAGTCAACGTGAAAAGGACTTAGCGTTGCAGTGTTGTAATCGTTTGCAAATGGTGTAGTAGGTTTGTTGATCCCTCCGTTAACATCAATAGACCATCTGTTAAAATCGACATCTTTTTTTTCTTCATTTTCCTGCGCTGATGCTGTGATTGCAGAAAGTAATAAAATTGAAAGCAGTGGTAAATGTTTTCTCATAGTAAATTAAAAATTAATTTTTATTCATGTTTTTAAATTTGGTGGGGTAGTGCAAATGTAAGCTTTACTATTCAAAAATATAGTATAAATCTGCATTTTATAGCAATTTTAGGATAAATTTAATGTTCGGTTTTAAATATTTAAAGATTCAGAATTTTTAGTTAACAATGAATAGGTTTTTCGCACCTTTTTTGCTATTTCTCTGTAAATTTAATGAAAATTATTTTAAAAAATAAATTATTAAAGTTATATAATAAGTTTGTAATCAGAATTTTGTATTATATTTTGTATTTTAAATTAGATTTACTGCACAAATAGTTTTGAATTGATTATTTTTGATATAATTACAAAAATATAATGAGATTTCACAGCAGAAAATGGGTAAAGCCTGAAGACTTAAATCCGAATCAAACTTTATTTGGCGGAAAACTTTTAGCATGGATTGACGAAGAAGCTGCGCTTTATTCTATTATTCAATTAGAAAATGAGCGCGTCGTTACAAAACACATGTCTGAAATAAATTTTATCAGCTCAGCAAAACAAGGCGATATTATTGAAATTGGAATTGACGTTATTAAGTTTGGAAAAACCTCCATTACTTTAAAATGTGAAGTTCGAAATATAATGACAAAAGAAACTATCATTACCGTAAACTCAATTACAATGGTAAATCTTGATAGTTTCGGAAGACCTTCCATACATGGAAAGACAGCCATCGAATTTATTAAAGACAGAATTAAGAAGTAACTATTCTTCTGAATAGATTCCTTTTGCTGAAGGCAATTCATAGATTTCCAAATCAAAATAAGGAACTGATGCAATAATATGGTCGAAAATATCAGCCATGATGTATTCATAATTGATCCATCTTTTGTCATTTGAAAAAGCATAGACCTCAATCGGAATTCCTTTTTCTGTAGGTTGTAAATGACGGCACATCATAGTCATATCTTTATTGATTCCAGGATGCGTGGCTAAATATTGATTGATATATTTCCTGAAAATTCCAAGATTTGTCATGTTTCTTCCGTTGATTGTAAGGCTTTTGTCAACGTTGTTTGCATTATTGTATTTTTCAATATCTTGCTGGCGCTGTTCTAAATACGAAGAAATCAATTGTATTTTTTTCAAACCTTCCAATTCATCCGTGTGAAGAAATCTTACGCTATTTACTTTTATAAGAATTGATCTTTTGATTCTCCTTCCGCCAGAATTCTGCATGCCGCGCCAGTTTTTGAACGAATCAGAAATCAAGCTGTAGGTTGGAATTGTAGTTGTAGTTTTATCAAAATTCTGGACTTTGACAGTGGCCAAATTAATTTCAATAACATCCCCATCTGCTCCAAATTTCTCAAAAGTAACCCAGTCGCCAATTCTTACCAAGTCGTTTACAGATACTTGAATGCTGGCTACAAATCCTAAAATGGTATCCTTGAAAATTAAAATTACAATAGCAGAAATGGCTCCAAATGTGGCGAATAAAGTAAGTAAAGTAGTCTCGAAAAGTATCAAAACCATCGAAGTAATCCCGAAAATCCAAAGGATGATCATGAAAACCTGAATATAACTGTCAATTGGTTTGTCTAAGAAATCAGGCAGTTTTTTAAGATGGTCTTTCACCGCATTTAAAATACTTCTAATAATCCACAAAACCAGAATTACGATATAAATCTGAACACCTTTGCTGAAAATTCCTTCCCAATAAACGAATTTCTTCATTATAATAGGAACAGTCAGATTTATAAACAACAACGGAATCAGATAAGCAATATATTTCGTGGTTTTATTGGCCACGAGAAGGTCATCAAATTCCGTTTTTGTTCGTTGCGCAACGGCACTGAAAACTTCGATTAATATTTTCTTGAAGATATAATGGATGATAAAAACAGAGATTAACAGCAAAATCATATTCACAAATAAATTAATATAAGTGGAAACCGTTTCGCTGTAGCCCCAATTTTTAAAGAGATTATACGCCCAATTAAATAGTTGATCGGTCATTTTTAGTTAGTGCTTAAGTATTTTTTTTCTACGTAAAAAGTCCCAAAAGGAATCACAGAAGCAATGGCAATGATGAAGAATTTCTTCCAATCCCAATTTTCTTCCACTTTAAGCATGATTGAAAGTATGATATAACCGATGAACAAAATTCCATGCGCCATCCCAATTGGAAACAAAAGCGTTTTATATAATGCAGGATTTGTTGGTTTGATAATTAGCATATTTCCAAAAAGCACCAAATAGGAAATTCCCTCAAGAATTGCGACGATTTTAAAAAGTTTAAGCATTTGTATTTATATTAGTGATTGAATTTTTACTGTTTTTTAGGATCACAAATCCCAAAATTCCTCCGATCAAAGACGCTGCAAAGATACCTAATTTAGCCTGCAACTCATATTCTGGATTGTTAAAAGCAAGTCCGGTCACGAACAAAGACATTGTGAATCCGATGGATGCTAAAAGCCCGACGCCAAACAGGCTTTTATTGGTCATTCCTTCTGGCATTACTGAAAATTTCAATTTTATCATTAATGAAGAAACTCCGAAAACGCCGATAACTTTTCCGATAATCAATCCTAAAGCGACTCCCAAAGTCACATTGCTGGTAGCATTTGCAATGATATCTGATGAAAAAGTAACGCCGGCATTCGCCAAAGCAAAAATCGGCATGACAATAAAACTCACGAAAGAATGAAGCGAATGTTCCAAACTATGCAAGGGCGACATTGCGTCTTTTGTAGTGATTTTGATTTTTTCCAAAACATGAAACTGCTCTTCAGATAAAGTCGGAGCATCCGTTGGATCTAATTTTTTAAAGTGGCTCAAATAGTTTTGAATCTTGCTTATAAATAAATTTTCATCAATTCTAGAACTTGCAGGAATCGTAAAAGCAACCAAAACAGCCGCAATTGTAGCATGAACTCCAGACAGCAAAAACGGAAGCCAGACGCCTAGAATTCCTATGAATAAAAAGAAGAAAATAGTTCTGATTCCTAATTTATTACAAAGAAAGAGGAACGCTAGAAAGCCAACTCCAATTCCCAATGCCAAGAAATTTATTTCCTCCGTATAAAAAAAGGCAATCACCAAAACCGCTCCCAGATCATCGACAATCGCCAAAGCCGTCAGGAAGACCTTTAAAGTCAGCGGAATTTTATCTCCTAATAAATATAAAACGCCCAAGGCAAAAGCAATGTCAGTCGCCATCGGAATTCCCCACCCGTGTGATGAATCGCTTCCGAAATTAAAAATTGTGAAAATTAAGGCAGGAAAGATCATTCCACCAATGGCAGCAACAATCGGCAAAAGTGCTTTTTTAGGTTGAGACAACTCACCTCCGATGATTTCTCGCTTTAATTCTAAGCCTACAGCAAAGAAGAAAATCGCCATCAATCCGTCATTTATCCAATGGTGAAGGCTAAGATTTAGATATGAATTTCCGTCAAAATAAAATCCGAATTGGTGTTCCCAAAGATGATGATAAGATTCTTTCCATTGTGAATTGGCTAAAAAAATGGCCAAAACAGCAGCAACAAAAAGCACAATTCCTCCAGTTGTCGATTTACTGATAAATTTTGTAATCGGATTGATAATCCATTTTTCGGCAGGAGTCGGAGGGATTTCGTTGTTCATTGAAGTATTTTGTGATTTACAAATTTAAGAATTTTAAAGGCAATAGCCAATAGGCAAAAGAGACTCTAAACCTTAAACTTTGAAATTTGCAACGTAAGAGTGCTATATTTGCAAAAAAGCGATTCTAAAAAATGAGCAAGAGAGATTTAAAAAAATATCTGAAAGAATTAGATAAAGAACAACTCGAAGAGCAATTAATTGAACTTTATGAGAAGTTTTCAGATGTAAAAGTCTATTATGATTTTGTGTTTAATCCAAAGGAAGAGAAGCTTTTACAAGAATCAAAGCAGAAAATTACGATAGAATATTTCCCTCTGAAAGGCAAGCGCCCAAAATTGCGCCGTTCGACAGCCCAAAAAATTATCAAGCATTTTTTAAGCCTTGGCGTAGATCCATTTGTAATTGCAGATTTGATGTTGCACAACATTGAAGTGGCTCAAAAATATGCTGCAAAACGCGAAATGCGATATTCTTCTTTCTATAAAAGCATGCTGAATTCTTTCGAACAGGTCGTGAAATATTCCATTGAAAACGGACTAATTTCTGAATATAAAACAAGAATTTTTGAAATTAAAGAAAGAGCTTTTGAACAGCGCTGGGAAAACAAAAATGAGTTTGAAAGAGTTTTAGATATTTTTGATTGATATTTGATTATGCTTAAGCTGAATAAAATTATACTTAATAGTAATTAGATTTTGCTTAAACTGAATTAGATAATGCTTAAACCGAATTAGATAATGCTTAAGCCAAATCAAATTATGCTTAAGCCAAATTAGATAATGCTTAAGCCGAATCAAATTATGCTTAAACCGAATTTAATTATGCTTAAGCCGAATTAGATTGGGCTTGAGTTTTTAAAACAAAGGAAGCTGGCAGTTTAACTCAAAATAACCCGCTTTTCTTTGTCCGGTTCTGAACAAATTTACCATTTGGTGGGCATGTCTCGTTGGTTCTGGAATTCTATATTTTTGGATTGTATTTATCATGATCTCAATGCTGTCGTCAACTGACATGTGATGTCCGGGTGAAATAAATACTGGTTTTACGCTGTTTTTGGTTCGCAATGCATAGCCTAATTTTTCTTTTCCTTTATAAATAGGACAGGTGCTGAATTTTTCTTCTTCCAAAGCACTGTATTCTCCATGAAGCATATTTTTTGCACAGCCAATCGTCGGATGATCGGTCAACAGTCCAAAATGAGAAGCAATTCCCATGCGTCTCGGATGCGTAATTCCTTGTCCGTCCAAAATCAGCAAATCAGGCTTATTCGGAATTTGATCCCAAGCTTTCAACAAAGTAGGAACTTCCCGAAAAGCCAAAAATTCTGACTTATAATCAAATTTTGATTCTCCTTCCGCCAAAGAATAAGAAAGCGGAATCATTTCAGGGTAACTCAAGATTACGATTCCGGCAAATAATCTAGAACTGCCAACATCGTGAGAAATATCAGCACCGGCAATGGTAGTAATATTTTTATTAAGCGTCTTCAGCGAAATGTTTTGTCTCATTTCGTTTTGAAGCAACATCGCTCTTTCTATTGTAAAATTATCATAGTTTAGCATAAAAAGAGTAATTTTTGGTAAATAAAATTGGTGGAAATCATTCAAAATTAGGTAGTAAAGTCTCCTTTGTAGTTATATGATTATTTAATGTTTTTATAAAGTTTTTTACAAATTTTTGAAAATATAAAATCAAAAGTATCATTTAACCTTTTTTAGACGTACTTTTGCAAATTATCAAAAACCACAATGTCCCAAACAACAGCTACAGAAATCAAATTAGAAGAAAAAAAAGAACTTTATGCCTACCAACAAGGGGATATTAATGCCATTTTTGAAAGGCTAGACAATGCTCCAAAAAATCATCACTTGCTTTACCAACTGCCAACAGGCGGTGGAAAAACAGTGATTTTTTCAGAAATCGTCAGAAGATATTTGGCTGATTATGATAAAAAAGTGGTGGTGCTGACGCATAGAATTGAGCTCTGCAAGCAGACTTCAAAAATGCTTAAAAGTTTCAATGTAAAAAACAAAATTATCAACAGCGTCATCAAGGAATTGCCTGATCAAGAAGAATATTCTTGCTTCGTAGCAATGGTTGAAACGTTGAAAAACAGACTTAACGACGAGAAATTACAGATCGAAAACGTTGGTCTTGTGATTATCGATGAAGCGCATTATAATTCATTTCGCAAGCTTTTGACTTCGTTTAAAAACTCTTTTATTTTAGGCGTTACTGCAACACCTTTGAGTTCGAATATCAAGCTTCCGATGAATGAAAATTATGATGAATTGATTGTCGGAGATCCAATTAATAAATTGATTGATAATGGATTCTTGGCAAAAGCCGTGACGTATAGTTATGATGTTGGTTTGACTTCCTTAAAAGTCGGAATCAATGGCGATTATACGGTTAAATCTTCAGATGATTTGTATACCAATATGGCGATGCAAGAGAAATTATTGCATGCTTATACTGAGAAATCTTTAGGGAAAAAGACGCTGATTTTCAATAACGGAATCAACACGTCCTTATATGTATATGAAACTTTCAGAGAAGCAGGTTACGCCATCCGCCATTTAGATAACACAACGACAACAGAAGACAGAAAGGATATTTTATCTTGGTTTAAGCACACGCCAGATGCCATTCTGACTTCGGTCGGAATTTTGACAACTGGTTTTGATGAACCGACTGTGGAAACAATTATCTTAAATCGCGCGACAAAATCGCTGACTTTATATTTTCAGATGATTGGCCGTGGTTCGAGAAAATTGCCGAATAAAGATAATTTTACAGTAATTGATTTAGGAAATAACGCCGCACGTTTCGGACTTTGGAGCGAGCCGATTGACTGGCAGCATATCTTTAAATCTCCAGAATTTTATTTGGAAAATCTTCGTGATGATGCTGAAATCGAGTTTCATTTTAAATATACGATGCCACCAGAATTGCGTGCCAAGTTCAGCAAAACTGCCGATGTGAGTTTTGATGTGGATGAAGAACACAAAATGGCTATCGCTAAAAATGAGCGTTCAAAAGTGGTTTTGGATAAATCAATTGATCAGCACGCCGCAATGTGTGTTGACAACACTGAAACTTTAAGCGAGGCAAAACATTTATCAAAAGAATTAGAAGAAGATATTGAATGCCGCGTGAAATATTTCACGAATTGCTTGAGCAAAAGCAGTAAAAATTACCGCGAATGGTTGGTTGAAGATTATAAATTGAAACTTGCCTTATTGCTCGGAAAAAAATACAGAGAAAAAATCATGAACGAACCGGATTGATTTTCTAAATAATTACACGCCTTTTACTCAAACAAAAACAATTTTATGGCTAACGCATTTTCAGAATTTGGCTTTTCAGCCGAGATAATTAAAGGAATAAACGAATTGAATTTTTCTGTCCCAACAGAAATTCAGCAGAAAGCAATTCCGGTTTTATTGAACAAGACAGACGATTTTGTAGGTCTTGCCAAAACAGGAACAGGAAAAACTGCGGCTTTTGGTTTGCCTTTATTACAATTGATTGATACTGAAAACTCGAAAATTCAAGCTGTAATTTTAGTTCCAACAAGAGAATTAGGCCATCAGATTTTCGATAATTTAGTGGCTTTCGCTAAATTTACGCCGTCGATTTCCATTGCTTCAACTTGCGGTGGAATTCCGATAAAACCCCAAATCGAGCGACTTTCTCAAGGAGCACATATCGTTGTAGCAACACCAGGAAGATTAATCGATTTGATTAAAAGACAAGCGATCAACATTAAAGAATGCAAGTTTTTAATTCTAGACGAAGCTGACGAAATGATGACAGCTTTAAAAGAAGGTTTGGATGAAATTGTAATTGAACTTCCAAAAAACAGAAGAACTTGGTTGTTTTCAGCAACAATGCCTGGAGCGATGAAACAATTGGTTCAGAATTATATGTCAAAGAATGTGACGCAAGTCAGCGCTGACATGGCAACTTCTGGAAACCAAGGAATCGATCACAATTATATCGTAGTCGAACCGGAAGAAAAACTAGATGTCTTGACACATTTCTTAAATTCTAAGGAAGGACAGCGCGGTATTATTTTCTGTAAAACAAAAGCTGCCGTAAACAAATTAGCTAAAAATCTAGCCATAAATAAATTTTCTTCTGGCGCATTGCACGGAAGTTTGACCCAGCCGATTCGTGACAGAATCATGGATCAATTTCGTGAAGGCCATATTTCAATTCTGGTTGCAACTGATTTAGCGGCGAGAGGAATTGACGTAAAAGAAATTGCTTATGTCGTGAATTATCATCTTCCCGATACTTATGAAACTTACGTTCACAGAAGCGGAAGAACAGCAAGAGCAGGAGCAAAGGGACTTTCTTTAACGGTTTTGCAACCAGAAGAAGTCATTGAAATTGCTGATTTTGAAAAAGAATTAGGAATTAAATTCAGTGAATTTAAAAAACCATCTGCAGAAAGTATCGAAGAAAATAATACTTTTTTGTGGGCAAAACAGATTTTCAAAACCAAACCAAATCACGAAGTTTCGACAGCTTTCAAAGATAAAATCAAGACTGTTTTTCACCATTTGACGAAAGACGAATTGATTGAGAAATTGTTGGCGCACCAACTTTTACAGACCAAAAATCTGGTTGTAAAATCTGACGAACCAAAAAAGAAGTTTAAGAAGAAATAGTAAGTAAATAAATTTCTAAACAATATACATAACAAAAAGCTGAAGCTCAAACTTCGGCTTTTTTTATTTAATTTAGCTTCAATACTCAAATCCAAAATAAATTTAAATGACAACTCACCTCGCATTGCTTCGCGGCATCAACGTTTCAGGCCACAATATGATTAAAATGGAAGCTTTGAAAACTACTTTAGAAGCCATCGGTTTTCAAAATGTGCAGACTTACATCCAATCTGGAAATGTTTTTGTGGATACCGACGAAGAAAATCCTTCAAAAGTCGGTTTTGTAATCAAGCAGGAAATTTTCAAAGTTTTTGGACACGAAGTGCCGATTGTTGTCGTGAATAAAGACGATTTGGCGGTTTGTTTTAAGAATAATCCTTACTTGAAAGAAAAGGATGTTGATACTAAAAAATTATATGTCGCTTTTGTTTCCACAACTTTAAAAAATGACAATATCAATGATTTGAAAATAAGCCAATTTAAACCAGACGAAGCTAGTATAGATGGAAATAAAATTTATATAAAATATGCTGTCGGTGCTGGGAAAACGCGCTTTGACCAAAAATATATCGAGAAAAAGTTAAATGTGACAGCCACAATCAGAAACTGGAATAGCGTTACGCAATTATTGAAAATTTACGAAGAAAAATAAGCCAACATGAAACAGATTATTTTCTTTTTTCTTCTTTGTCCGTTTTTTGTTTTTTCGCAACAAATTGCAAAAGTAGATTTTAAAAGCATACATGCTAATATTGATTTGAATGCCGTTCAAAAAACAATTTCTGGCCAGGTTTCTTATGAATTTGAAGTTTTGTCAAACATTGACACCATCAGAATTGATGCGAAAAATATGGATTTTTCAGAAGTTCAAATTAATACTAAATCGGTTCAATTTAAAAATTCTCCAACCGAATTAAAATTATTCCAAGGATTCCAAAAAGGAAATAACACATTGACTTTCAGATATAAAGCAAAGCCTAAACAGACTTTGTATTTCTTCGGAGAAGGCGACGGTCTGCAAATCTGGACACAAGGCCAAGGAAAATACACAAGCCATTGGTTGCCGAGTTTTGATGATGTAAATGAGAAAGTAATTTTCAGTATTTCAGTAAATTACGATAAAAACTTCACAGCTATTTCTAATGGAAAATTAAAGAATTCTGCAATTTCTGGGAATATAAAAACTTGGAATTATGCCATGGAAAAACCGATGAGTTCGTATCTCTCGATGCTTGCCATTGGAAAATTTGTAAAGAAAACGGAAACTTCATCTTCCGGAATTCCTTTAGAATTTTATCTTTCAGAGGAAGAAGCTTCTAAATTTGAGACGACTTACAAATACAGCAAGCAACTATTTGATTTTCTAGAAAAAGAAATCGGAGTGAAATATCCTTGGGAAATTTATCGCCAGATTCCGGTAAAAGATTTTTTATATGGAGGAATGGAAAACACGACTTCCACAATTTTTTCGGAAGATTATGTTGTGGATGTAATCGGTTTTAATGACAGAAATTACATAAACGTAAACGCGCATGAATTGGCACATCAGTGGTTTGGCGATTTGATTACGGCAAAATCAGGAAAAGATCATTGGCTTCAGGAAGGCTTTGCGACCTATTATGCTTTGCTGGCTGAAAAAGAACTTTTCGGCGATGACCATTTTAATTGGAAAATGTATGAAATTGCAGAACAATTGCAACAAGCATCGAAAACAGATACTATTCCGTTATTGAATCCAAATGCGAGTTCGCTTACTTTTTACCAAAAAGGAGCTTGGGCTTTGCATGTTTTGCGGGAGAATGTTGGAGCGAAAAATTTCCAGAAAGCAGTAAAATCCTATTTGGAAAAATATTCCTTTAAAAATGTAGAAACAGATGATTTTTTGAAAGAAATCAATAAAGTTTCCAAATTTGATACGAAGAAATTCCAAAAAATTTGGCTCGAAAAATCTGGTTTTGAAGTAAAAGAAGCTTTGGAATTATTGCAGAAAAATAAATTTATAAAGAGCTATTTAGAACTGCTTTCTTTGGCTGAAAAACCTTTGGCTGATAAACAGAAAAATTTTGAAAACATCTTAAAATCAGATGTCTATTATCCTTTAAAAGAAGAAGTTGTCTTTCAATTGCAACCTTTAGAATTTACAGAAAAAGAAGCGCTTTTGAAATTAGCAATGGCTTCAAAAGATTTAAAAGTAAGACAAGCGGTTGCGAAAACTATCAATAAATTTCCAGAAGAATTCAAGCCAGAATTTGAAACTTTTTTAGATGATAATTCTTATGTGACAAGAGAAATTGCTCTGAATGTACTTTGGTCGCAATTTCCAAAAGAACAACATACATATCTTGAAAAGTCTAAAACTTGGATTGGGATGAATGATAAAAACCTGCGAATTCTTTGGCTGACAATGGCTTTGATGAGCAAGGATTATGAAGTAGAAAATAAATTGAATTATTATGACGAGCTTTTAAATTATACAACTCCAAAGTTTGAAAGTAACGTTCGTCAAAATTCGATTACCAATCTTTTGTTTATAAAACCTACTGATACCAATGTTTTGCAAGCACTTGTGAATCCGTTGACGAGTCATAAATGGCAGTTTTCTAAGTTTTCTAGAGATAAAATTAGAGAATTGATCAAAAAAGAAAAATTTAAAAATTTCTATTTAGAATTATTGCCAACACTTCCAGAAAATGAAAAAGTACAATTAAAGAGATTGTTGGATTAGACTGTTAAAAATAATTATATTCAAAAAATACACCTTATTTTTAACCAAATTACTTAAAATTTATGCGTGCATTAGTCATTTCAGGCGGTGGAAGCAAGGGCGCTTTTGCTGGTGGTGTTGCCCAATATTTGATCAAAGAAAAGAATATAAAATACCAATTATATTTAGGTTCGTCCACAGGAAGTCTGCTGATTCCGCATCTTGCTTTAGACAAAGGAAACAAGATTTTTGAATTGTACACCAATGTTGACATGGATAAAATTTTCAGTGTCAATCCGTTTATAATCAAGCATAAAAAAGGTCAAGAAATAATCACTGTCAACCATTTTAATGTGGCAAAACAGTTTATGAAAGGCAAGCGAACTTTTGGCGAAAGCAAGAGTTTGAAGAAATATATTACTGATAATTTTTCGGAAGAAGAGTTTTTAGAACTTCAAAAATCTTCGAAAGATATTATTGTGACGGTTACCAATATCACCAAAAATTCAGTGGAATATAAATCAATTCTCGATTGCTGTTATACTGATTTTTGCGACTGGATTTGGATTTCGTGCAATTATATTCCGTTTATGAGTTTGGTTACGAAAAATGGATTTGAATATGCCGACGGAGGAATTTCAAATGTGGTTCCGATTCACGAAGCGATCCATCGTGGTGCTACAGAAATTGATGTAATTGTCTTGGAAACAGAGCAGAATAGAGGCGAAAAAGTTGTTGGAAAGAATCCGTTTTCATTGACAATCGATTTATTTGGAACAATTATCGACCAAGTGGAAAAGAAAGATATAATCATTGGAAGATTAGCGGCAGCGAGCAATAATGTGAAACTGAATTTTTATTATACACCGACAAAATTGACCGACAATCCACTAGTTTTCAATAAGAAAAATATGCTTGATTGGTGGAAACAAGGCTATGAATATGCCAAAAATAAAAGTGAAACCATGAGCCAGATATAAAAAAAAGCCTTCCGAATTTGGAAGGCTTTTTAATTTATTTTGAAAACTACCAGAGTTCTCCGACTTCTTTTTTGATGTAAGCTAAAGCATTATTACTTGGCGATTGCTTGTCTAGCAAATCATTGAAAATGGCTTCACGAAGTTTATCTGCATTGGTAACTTCTGGATTTAAGCTAGCCTTTCTAATCATTTGTATTGTAGCATTTTTAGCGGTCATTACAATTGTCCAACATTCATCAGAAATATAAATCTGTTGTGTCAAATTATGCTCAAATTCTTGATCAATATGGGCAACCAGAAAATTTTGATAATCCACTTTATCGCTAGAAATTGGCGCCACTCTAATCAATAGATTCGTCGGATTTATTCTTTCTAAAAATAAAGCAATTCTTTCATAAGCCTGCAAACGCAAGGGTAAAGCATTTTTTTGAGCTTCTTTTTGAATCAAATAGCGGCGTCTTCCTTCCTCATTTTTGGTGTGAAGATTAAAGAAATAATAAGCAACAGCACCTGTGATTATTGCGGGCAAAGTATAGCTTAAAAGTTCAATAATTTTTGTGGTTTCCATAGTATTTTCAATTTTTTAGAACACAAAAATAAGCAATAGATTCAAATTTCAATTATTTATTTTGAAGCAGCAATTATTAGGCAAAAGCTATAGACTTTTCAAGGATTCCAAGCACTTCCATGCAATTTCTCATCATGTCAAAAGTACGCTGAATATCATTATCCAAACCAATTGAAAAACGAATCAGCCCATCAGTAAGTCCCATTTCTTGCTGTTCTTCCAAAGGAATTTCACTCGAAGTAGAAGTTCCCGGCGCGCTGAATAAAGTTTTGTAAAAGCCTAAACTTACTGCCAAATAACCCAGATTTCTTTCTTGCATTAATTCCATCAATTCATTGGCCTTGTCTAAAGTTCCAACATCAACGGTCATCATTCCTCCAAAACCATATTCAGGATTGATCATGTTTTTATACAATTCATGACTCGGATGGCTTTTTAGTCCAGGATAAACCGTTTTCAATCCAGATTCTTCAAATTTTTCAGCTAAAAACTGCGCATTATGGCTGTGCTGTTTCATTCTGATATGTAATGTTCGCAAGTTTTTCATTACGCTCGCCGAACGCAGACTGTCCATCGTCGGACCTAAAAGCATGCTTGCGCCGTTGTTCACATTTTTCAGGTCATTAATAAATTCTTGCGAAGCGCAAACCACGCCACCGACTGTATCACTGCTTCCGTTGATGTATTTTGTCAAACTGTGAATCACGATATCAGCACCCATTTTTGCTGGAGCAACTGACAATGGCGAAAATGTATTGTCCACAACCAATTTGATATTATGTCTTTTCGCAATCTTCGCCAAACCAGCGATATCAGCAACTTCAAGCAATGGATTGCTCACGGTTTCGCAATATAAAACTTTGGTATTTGGCGTAATTGCAGCTTCCACAACATCCAATTTTGTGATATCTACAAAAGTGGTTTTGATTCCGAATTTTGGTGTGAAGTTTTTCAGGAAGGCATAAGTTCCGCCATAAATTGTTCTGCTTGAAACGATATGATCGCCACTGCTGCACAATTGCAAAAGCGTTGGCGTAATGGCGCCCATTCCTGATGCGGCAACGTTGGCAGATTCTGTTCCTTCCATTGCCGCCAAAGCTTTATCCAAATATAAATTGCTTGGCGAAGAATGGCGAGAATACAAATAACAGCCTTCAGCATTGCCTTCAAAAGTGTCAAACATTGTTTTTGCAGATAAAAAAGTATAAGTTGACGAATCAGAAATTGACGGATTTACACCACCAAATTCGCCAAAATATTGCAAATCTTGAATATTATCAGCCGGATTGAAATTTTTCATAATGTATATTTTAAATAGTTTTTATCTTCTTTGTATTCTTGGAATTACATCCAAAACAACAATTAAACAAACAATTAATCAATCATATGTATGTTATTTAGATTATTAAACTATAAATATTAATTTTGATAAATATTTAAACTATTATTTTTCAATAAATTTCAATTCATCCGAAAATAAATCCAAATGACATTAGACAACATTGATAAAAAACTTTTAAAGCTTTTGCAGGAAGATTCAAAAAGAACAACTAAAGAACTTTCTTTGAAACTAGATCTTTCGGTTACAGCAGTCTATGAACGAATCAAGAAATTGGAACGTGAAGGAATTATTGAAAAATACGTAGTTCTTATTAATAGGAATAAAATCCAGAAAGGTTTCGTTGTCTTCTGCCACTTGAAATTAATGCAGCATACCAAGGAATTTATTTCGCAATTTGAAAAGGAAGTGGTGAAATTGACTGAAGTTTTAGAATGTTTTCACGTAAGCGGTGATTATGATTATATCTTGAAAATCTGCGTAGAAAATATGGAAGAATACAGAGAATTTATGGTGACCAAATTGACAACTTTACAGCATATTGGCAGTACGCACAGTACATTTATGATTGGTGAAGTGAAAAATACAACAGCATTTATTTTATAAATTTTAATCCCAAAGAAATGCTAATGTCTTTATAATCATAGGATTTTAGATGTTAAAAAGTTATTTTTGAGAAAACCACCAAAAAGACTTTTATGCAAGACCAATTAAAACAAGCTCCCGTTGACAAATATGTAATTAATCCTTTAAAATCCTTTAACTCTGTAATGGGTGGCATTGTGCTTTTAGCGGCTACAATCATAGCTGTTGTTTTAGCAAATTCGCCGTGGTCAGATTGGTTTTTAGGCTTATGGAAAAATAGGATTTCGCTTCGTTTTAATGATCTGGTTTTCTTAGATTATGACTTGCATCATTGGATTAATGATGGTTTGATTTCCGTATTTTTCTTCGTATTGGGTTTAGAACTTAAAAGAGAAATGGTTGACGGCCAATTGTCAGGATTTAAGAATGCAATTTTGCCAATTATAGTCGGCATTTCTGGAATGGTTTTTCCTGCCTTGATATTTTATTTTTTCAATAGTTCTGATGCAGAAGCGATTGGCGGTTGGGGAATTCCAATGGCTTGCGATATTGCTTTTGTTTTGGGAATTTTATATTTGTTGGGTGATAAAGTTCCGGTTTCAGTGAAGATATTTTTTACCGCTTTTGGAATTGTCGATGACATTGGCGCCGTCTTGATTATCGCTTTGGTTTACACCAATGAAATTTCTTATATCAGCTTGATTGTTGGTTTGATTTTCTTCGTATTATTAATTATTGCTAATAAATTTGGAGTCAGAAGTACCCTGTTTTATGGCATCGTAGGTATTTTGGGAGTCTGGCTTCCGTTTTTACTTTCAGGCGTTCATGCAACGATTGCTGCAGTTTTGGTTGCTTTTACAATTCCAGCGACGACAAAAATCAGTGAAGCAGGATTTCTGAAAAAAATCAAGAAATATTCCTCCAATTTAGATGAAACAAAATCACTTGACGGTCCGACTTTGACTGATGATCAGCTTCATATTATTGGAAAAATGAAATCGATGACCAAACACGCCATGCCACCTTTGCAAAGATTGGAACACGGCTTGCATCCCATAGTTTCCTTTGTTGTAATGCCCATTTTTGCCTTGGCAAATGCTGGAGTTATTTTTAATATCAAATTCGAAGATTTATTTTCAAACAATATATTTTTCGGAATTGCGACAGGTTTAATAGTCGGCAAATTTTTAGGGATATTCGGAGTAACCTTCTTACTTCTAAAATTAAAATTGGTCAAACTTCCGAAGAAAATGACCGTGAATCATCTTTTCGGAATCAGTATCTTATCTGGAATTGGTTTCACGATGTGCCTCTTTATTACGACTCTCGCTTATGACAAACCTGAACAAGTTACGCAGGCAAAAATCGCAATTTTCTTTGCATCGATTATTGCTGGAATTGCGGGCTATATTTTATTGAGCATCAATGCCAAAAAAGAAGCAAAAAGTCAGTAATACTAGCTAAATATAAGCTGCAATATTTCTATAAATTCAGGCTGTTTTTCTACGCTGAAAATCCGTATTTTTGCAACTGAAAAAAGAAAAAGAAATGCAGCAATATATTAGCCAGCTTAACGATGCCCAGCAAGCGCCAGTTTTACAAAAAGACGGGCCGATGATTATTATCGCTGGAGCAGGTTCAGGAAAAACAAGAGTGTTAACGATTCGAATCGCTTATTTGATGAGCCAAGGTGTTGATGCGTTCAACATTTTGTCGCTGACATTTACGAACAAAGCGGCTCGTGAAATGAAAAAGCGTATTTCTGATATCGTCGGAACTTCAGAAGCAAAAAATCTTTGGATGGGAACTTTCCATTCTGTTTTTGCCAGAATCCTTCGTTCTGAAGCAGATAAATTAGGATATCCTTCTAACTTTTCTATTTATGATTCTCAAGATTCTTTGCGATTGCTGGGTTCGATCATTAAAGAAATGCAATTGGACAGGGATATTTACAAACCAAAACAAATTTTAGGACGAATTTCTTCGTATAAAAATAGCTTGATTACCGTAAAAGCATATTTCAACAATCCGGAATTGCAGGAACAGGACGCCATGTCTAAAAAGCCGCGATTGGGAGAAATCTACCAGCAATATGTGGAAAGATGTTTCAAAGCTGGTGCTATGGATTTTGATGATTTGCTATTGAAAACCAACGAATTATTGAATCTTTTCCCAGAAGTTTTGGCTAAATATCAAAACCGTTTCAGATATATTTTAGTGGATGAGTACCAAGATACAAATCACTCACAGTATTTGATTGTTAGGGCTTTATCTGATAAATTTCAGAATATTTGCGTGGTTGGTGATGATGCTCAAAGTATTTATGCTTTCCGTGGCGCGAATATCAATAATATTTTGAATTTCCAGAAAGACTATGCTGGAGTTCAGACCTATAGATTGGAACAAAATTACCGTTCTTCTAAAAATATAGTGGAAGCGGCGAACTCGATCATTGATAAAAATAAAACGAAATTAGACAAGATTGTTTGGACAGCCAATGATGACGGACCAAAAATAAAAGTCCATCGAAGTTTGACTGACGGTGAAGAAGGCCGTTTTGTAGCGAGCGAAATCTTTGAGAAAAAGATGCAGCACCAAATGATGAATGGAAATTTCGCGATCCTTTACCGAACAAATGCGCAATCTCGTGCAATGGAAGATGCGTTGCGCAAGCGTGACATTCCGTATAGAATTTATGGTGGTTTGTCTTTCTACCAAAGAAAAGAAATCAAGGATGTTTTGGCTTATTTGCGCTTGGTAATCAACCCAAAAGATGAAGAAGCCTTGATTCGCGTGATCAATTATCCGGCAAGGGGAATTGGCGATACGACAGTTGAAAAATTGACGATTGCGGCAAATCATTACAAGCGTTCGATTTTTGAAGTGATGGAACATATCGACAAAATCGACTTGAAATTAAACGCAGGAACCCGTGGCAGAATTTCAGATTTTGTAACGATGATAAAGAGTTTTCAAGTAATTGACCAAAATCAAGATGCGTTTTATTTGTCAGAACATGTGTCGAAAAAAACGGGCTTGATTCAAGAAATGAAAAAAGACGGAACTCCGGAAGGAATTGCGAAACTAGAAAATATTGAAGAATTATTAAACGGTATCAAAGATTTCATCGAAGGCCAAAAAGAAATTGACGGCGCAAGAGGAGCGTTGTCAGAATTTATGGAAGACGTAGCTTTGGCAACCGATTTAGATAAAGATACTGGTGATGATGACCGTGTGGCTTTGATGACAATTCACTTGGCAAAAGGTCTTGAATTTCCGTATGTTTTTGTCGTGGGAATGGAAGAAGATCTGTTTCCGAGTGCGATGAGTATGAGTACGCGAAGCGAATTGGAAGAAGAAAGACGTTTGTTTTATGTTGCTTTGACACGAGCTGAACATCAGGCTTATCTGACGTATGCGCAATCTCGTTATCGTTGGGGAAAACTGACAGATTCAGAACCATCGCGTTTTATTGACGAAATTACTGGAGAATATTTAGAATATCTGACTCCGAATGAAGGCAATTACCGTTATAAACCCATGATTGATATTGATGTTTTTGGGGATGTTGACAAGTCAAAATTAAGACTGAATAAACCGCAAGCGGGAACTCCTCCAAAGAAATATGGAGAAGATTCAGAACCAAATACAAATGTTCGAAGACTAAAACCAGTTTCATCCAACGGCTCTTCCTCTGTAGGTTCAAATCTTCCAGATAGTAAATTAAATGTTGGAAATATTGTGATGCATGAAAGATTTGGAAAAGGTGAAGTTTTAAACATAGAAGGAGTGGGAGCTGATAAAAAAGCAGAGATTAAATTTGAAGTCGGCGGTATCAAAAAGTTATTGCTTCGTTTTGCGCGATTAGACATTTTATCATAATTCATTTCTAATTAAAAAGTTGTAACTTTAGTAAAATACAACTAAAAATTTATGGCACAGTTTATTAAAATATATCCGCAGAATCCAAACGAAAAAGAAATCGCGAAAGTGGTTAAAGTTTTAAAAGATGGCGGCTTGGTAATTTATCCAACAGATACCGTTTATGGGTTAGGTTGCGATATCACAAACACAAAGGCTTTAGAACGTATTGCAAAAATTAAAGGAATCAAACTTGACAAGGCGAATTTTTCTTTCGTATGCCATGATTTGAGCAATATTTCTGACTATGTGAAGCAAATCGATACTTCAACATTTAAGTTGTTGAAAAAAGCCTTGCCAGGACCTTATACTTTTATTTTACCAGGAAACAATAACCTTCCGAAGGAATTCAAGAAGAAAACAACTGTCGGGATTCGTGTTCCTGATAATTCAATTGCTTTGGAAATTGTTAGGCAGCTTGGAAATCCGATTGTTTCAACTTCCATTCACGATGAAGATGACGTGATTGAATACACAACTGATCCTGAATTGATTTTTGAGAAATGGCAGAATTTAGTAGATGTTGTAATTGACGGCGGCTACGGAGACAATCAAGCTTCCACAATTATTGATTTATCAGAAGGAGAACCAGTGGTAATAAGAGAAGGAAAAGGAAGTATTGAGATCTTAAACTAAAATAATAAAGCATAAAAAAAGCATCCGTTTTAGCGGATGCTTTTTTATTTATAGAAAGTTTGACTATTTCTTTGACAAGCTTTTCATTTCTTTTTCAATCATATCATAGAATTGATCGATTTTTGGAAGTACAACAATTCTTGTTCTTCTGTTTGTTGCTCTGTTTTCTGCAGAATTGTTATCCACTAATGGAATATAATCTGCTCTACCTGCTGCGATCAATTGTTTTGGATTCACGTTTAATTCTTGCAATACTCTGATGATTGAAGTTGAACGTTTCACACTCAAATCCCAGTTGTCAAGCAAAACTCCGTTTGATTTATAAGGCACATTATCTGTGTGTCCTTCTACCATACATTCGAAATCGGGTTTAGAGTTTACTACTTTCGCCACTTTAGCTAAAACTTCTTTAGCTCTGTCGCTCACTACATAACTACCGCTTTTGAAAAGCAATTTGTCAGCAATTGAGATGAAAACAACTCCTTTTTCCACATTGATTTGGATGTCTGGATCGCTGATTCCAACTGAACTTTTTAAACTTGTAACGATTGCCAAAGTCACAGAATCTTTTTTAGTCAAAGCGTCTTGCAATCTTGTAATTTTTAAATCTTTCTCTTTTAGGCTTTCTAAAGATTTTTCTAGGTTTTCAGCACCTTTTGAGGAAAGCGTTGTAAGGTTACCCATGTTGTTGATCAAATCTGAGTTGTTCTTTTTCAAGAAATCAAGCTGATTTGCTAATGCTTCTCTTTCTGTAAGACAGGTGTTTAATTTTACAGTTGCAGTATTTAAAAGGTCTTGAGTCTCTTTGTTTTTAGCTTCAAGTTCTGCAATCTTCTTCTTAGAGCCACACGAAGTCAGTGTCAGGGCTGCGATCGAAAGTATAAAAATTACTTTTTTCATAGGTTTTGATTTTAAGATTTTAACAAATTTAAGGATTAATAAAAAGTTTATAACGGAATGAAATATAAACTATTGTTAAAATTTGTTTTCAAATACCTTGCCTTTTTTCCAGAAATGATAGTAAACGATGCTGTTAATCTTATAGTAGTTGTGGTATTGGTTTGATTTTCTTTTGTTTAAAAACTTAAATAAATACAAATAAAAATAAAAATGTGCTTTTAAAACAGACCAAAGATGTTTTGGTTTTGCCTGTAAGAGAAAATGGATTCCGGCCCAACCGTCTAGCGTTAGCCTTAAGAAAAGTATTGGAAACAGTTTTTTCTTCGGAAGATTTTTCGTCATCATCCACAAAGAGTTTCTGAAATTGAGGAAAGTCTTGTGCGGGTTTGATTCGTTTAAAGTGGCGCCTCCGACGTGGTAAACTGTAGAATTACCGCAGTATTTTGCCTTATAATTTAAATTAAAAGCACGCCAGCACAAATCAATTTCTTCCTGGTGGGCAAAGAAATCTTCGTCAAAACCATTTAATTGGCGGTACACTTCCTTGCGAATAAAAAAACAAGCTCCGGAAGCCCAGAAGATGTCGAAAGTATCGTTGTATTGCCCGGCATCTTTTTCTAAAGATTGAAAAATTCTGCCACGGCAGAATGGGAAGCCGTATTTGTCTATAAATCCGCCTGCGGCACCAGCATATTCAAACATTTCTTTGTTTTTATATGCCAAAATCTTTGGCTGGATAATTGACGTTTGCGGTTCGTTCTCAAATATTTCTAGTATCGGAGAAAGCCAGTTTTCAGTGACTTCAATATCTGAATTGACCAAGGCATAATAGTCTTCTTCGATAAAACGCAAAGCTTGGTTATAGCCTTTGGCAAAGCCGAAATTCTCAGTATTTTGGATGATTTTTACTGTTGGGAAAGTATTCTTTATAAAAGAAACAGAATCGTCTGAAGAGGCATTGTCTGCTACATAAATCGTTGCTTCTGGAGAAAATCTAACTATGGAAGGAAGAAATTCTTCGAGCAATTTTCGGCCATTCCAGTTTAAAATTACGACTGCTATCTTCTTCATTTTGACTGCTTAGATTTTTAAAGTGTTAGACTTCTTAGAAATTACTTAGGGTTAAATTGTAAAATCAGGAAGTTCTTGGAGGAAATTATATTTCTCGTCGATATAATCCATTTGGCAAAAATAATGATTTAAGCCGTTGGTTACCATTAAATATTTGGCTTCCATGGCCATATTATATCGGGCGATTTGGTCAAAAGTGTCTTGGCTGATTTTTATGTCGGTGGATTTGCATTCTATCAACAGAAATAATTTTCCATCTGGCTGAAAGACAACAATATCATACCGCTTAACTAAACCATTGAGTTTGATTAATTTCTCGACATTGATATAAGATTTAGGATACTTTTTTTCTTGTAAAAGATACTGCACAACGTTTTGGCGCACCCATTCTTCGGGTGTGAGAATGATAAATTTTTTGCGTATTTCATCGAAGATAGCGACTTTATTTTCGCTATTTTTGAATCGAAATTTATAAGCAGGGAAATTGAGCTGTTGCATGAGGCAAAGGTAGTTTTTAAGGAGGCAATAGGCAATAGGCAGAAGGGAATAAGCGATTGGCGACTGTAATAATTGAGTAAAAAATAAAATAAACATACATTCTTTTGGACGAAGTAGTAAAAATTGTCAACGACATCAAGGCTGGAATTATTAAACCGATTTATTTTTTAATGGGGGAAGAGCCTTATTATATTGATAAATTGACCGAATATATGGAGGCAAATCTTTTGGCTGAGGAAGAAAAGGGTTTTAACCAGACGATTCTTTATGGCCGCGATGTGTCAATTGAAGATATTGTTTCTACTGCAAAACGTTATCCGATGATGGCCGAAAGACAGGTGGTTATTGTGAGAGAGGCCCAGGAACTTGCCAGAACAATTGACAAATTAGAAAGCTATGCGGAAAACCCAATGCCTACAACGGTTTTGATTTTTGCATACAAATATAAAACGCTTGATAAAAGAAAGAAAGTAACGAAGGTTTTGGGTAAAAACGGACTGGTTTATGAAAGCAAAAAGCTTTATGAAAATCAAGTCGGGGACTGGCTGAAGCGTGTTCTTGCTGGAAAAAAATTAAATATCGAACCAAAGGCTGCAGCAATGCTGGTTGATTTTTTGGGTACGGATTTAAGCAAGATAGCGAATGAATTAGACAAGCTGGCCATTATTTTACCCAAAGGAAGCACGATTACTCCAGAAATTATTGAGGAAAACATAGGCTTCAGCAAAGATTTCAACGTCTTTGAATTGCGTAAAGCGATTGGCGAAAAGAACCAAAAGAAAGCGTATCAGATTGCGCAGTATTTTGCGGATAATCCGAAGGATAATCCTTTGGTTTTGACTGTGGGGCAGACTTTTGGGTTCTTTATTCAGCTTTTGAAATACCATGGTTTGAAAGATAAGAATCCGAAGAATGTGGCGGCTGCTTTGGGTGTCAATCCGTTTTTTGTGAAGGAATATGATGTGGCGGTGAAGAATTATCCGATGAAGAAAGTGAGCGCTATTGTAGGAACTTTGAGAGATATTGATGTGAAAAGTAAGGGTGTCGGCGCTAACGGAATTGGAAGCGGGGACTTGATGAAGGAGATGCTGGCGAAGATTTTTTTTTAGGGGTTTAGGATTTCAGGTCTTGGGTTCAGGGGTTGGATTGTGGATATGTAAAAGGGTTTAGGGTTTCAGGTCTTGGGTTTTGGGGGTGGATTGTGGATATGTAAAGGGTTTAGGGTTTCAGGTCTTGGGTTCAGGGGCTGGATTGTGGATATAGAAAATGCGTTCTTTTTGGGAACGCATTTTTTTTTATTTAATTTTTTGACTAGCTGAAGTTTAATCCTTTTACTAATTCATATTCGGCAGAATCATTTCCGTATTGTGCTTTTACCATATTTTTTATGCCGTTGCTGACTTGATTTAAAGTTTCAAAACCTGTTATTCTCTTGGCGATGTTTGGCTTGAAGGCTCCGAATTTTATGGTTGCCTTGTCATTGGCTGCCGATGCCTGGTCTTTAAAAGTTTCAAGTTCCGTTAATTTTATCAGCACATTTGAGGGTGTAAAAGCGATGTCATCATGAGAAATTAAAGTGATGATATCTTTAAAATATTCTAATTGTGAGCCATAAGACCTTTCTGAACGGCTGATCGTTTCTACGTCAGAGTCTTTGGTGACGGCTGCGGGTTTGCCACCTCTGAATTTTATGACTAAGTTGTTAACGTCGATGTATATCTGAGAGCTGTTTTTGAATTTTCCACGATTGTAAGAATTAATTAGAGTAATTCTTTTTTTGATAGCATCAGGGTTTTTCTGAAAAATTAAGCTGCGTTCTTTGGCGGCTTCTGAAAATTCGTAATGCGTTTTTGTGTGGTCTTGCTGTGTAACTTGTAAGCTATCCAAGAAAGTCTTGTAAGCTTGAGGAAAATACTCTGCTAATTCAGGTGAGAAATTTTCGAAGTTGCTATGAAATTGTACAGTTTCTTTCCGTTTGAGAAGCGAGAAGAGAAGGAGGCTTGAGAAGTGGACGCCATAATGAAGTGTTTAAAGTTAAATTTATCGGTTTATATTTTATTTCGGTACAATTATAATTAAAATTTTGACTTAATTGTTGTTTTTGAATAAATTATTTTAAATATTTTAATTTAGTATGATAATGTGTCTTAAAAATCACAATATGCGATATTTATTGCCTACTAAAGTTTTTGAATTGCAGAAAACAAGAAGTAGTTTGCAGTAAAACTTTAGTCCTTTGCAGAAGATATTTAGTGTTTTGCAGAAGACAAGCAGTAGATTGCACGATATAAGCAGTTGATTGCAGAAGATAAGCAAGGCTTTGCACTAAAAGAGATTATGATTGCAGAAAACAAGATTGCCTTTGCAGAAAGTCAGGAGGTGATTGCAGAAGAGTAGCAATGCTTTGCACAAAGTCAGGAGTTGATTGCAGAAAATCGTCATTTTTTTAATGAGAATGCAGGATGGCGAGGGTTTTAGAAGAATATTTTGTAAGAAAATGTATTTGGGTTTGGTAAATGGGTATATTTGGAATATAATTTTAAGAATAATAGTATGTGATTGCTTGTTTCCTTGCAATGACGGTGTAGTTAAATGGATTGTGTAGATTTAAAAACATAAAACAAGTATAAATATGAAAACAATTAAAATAGCAGTAGTAGCATTTTTGGTAATGTCTTTTGCAACTTTTGTGATTGACTTGGAGGTTAAATCTTTGATGGATGGCAAGATTGAGCTTAAGATTCCGAAGGATTTTAAAATTATGAGTAAGGAAATGCTGGAGCTTAAATATCCTCGTGGGAATCCGCCGACGCTGGTTTACACAAATGAGTCGGGCGGGATTAATGTGGCGATGAATCATACGAAGAGCAAAGCTACGCAGGATAATCTTGGTGAGTTTAAAGAGTATTTGGTAAAGACTTTTAAGAGCGGTTTTCCTAGTGCCGAATGGAAAGATACTGGGTTTGAAGTGATCAATGGCAAAAAAGTGGGTTATATTGAAGTGATAACGCCTGCGATTGATACTAAAATTTATAATCTGTTGTTTTTTACTGATGTGGATGGAAGGTTGATGCTTTGTACTTTTAACTGCACTGAAAAAAGCATTGGCGAATGGGCACCGGTTGCTAAGGAAATCATGGGGTCATTGAAAGTGAAGTAATGCGGGTGGAGAAGAAGCGTTTCTTTTATCCTATTTCAAAAAGAATCTAAATAAATATGATGAAAATTAAGTTTGCGATTTGCTGTTTTTTGCTGTTGAATGTATTTCAAATAAAAGCTCAGGATTCAGGGGCAAAACCTTTTGTAATTGGAGAAACCAGAGTTTTAAAGTCTAAGGTCTTGAATGAAGAAAGGACGCTTAATTTTTATCTTCCGAATGGCTATGACAAGACGAAAAGCTATCCGGTGATTTATTTGCTTGATGGTTCGGCGAATGAAGATTTTCTGCATATTGTGGGACTGGTTCAGTTTTTTGTGATGCAGTACAACATGCCAGAATTTATTGTGGTGGGAATTGCGAACGTTGACAGAAAGCGGGATTTTACTTTTCATACGGATTTAGAAGACTTGAAAAAAGATTATCCGACAACGGGACATTCGGCGAAGTTTATTGAATTTGTGGAGCAGGAATTACAACCGTTTGTGACTGCTAATTATAAGACTTCGGAGACTAAATATATTATCGGCCAGTCTTTGGGAGGGCTTTTGGCGACGGAGATTCTTTTGAAAAAACCATCGCTGTTTACGCATTACCTGATTGTGAGTCCAAGTCTCTGGTGGGATGATGAAAGTCTTTTGAAAAACGCAAAATCTTTATTGGGGAAACAGAAAGCAATGAACCAATATGTTTATATTTCGGTTGGCCTTCAAGAACATAAAACGATGATTAAAGATGCTGAAGAAATTGCGGTACTTTTAAAGACGAAGAAGAACTTGAAAGTGGATTATTATCCGATGGAGAAAGAGAATCACGCGTCGATTTTGCATTTGAGTATTGGTGAGGCGTTTAAAAAGTTGAATCCTCTGAAGGAGTGATTGTGTATAGCATAAGTTTAGTCTTTTAAAAAACAATTTAAATACCGATATTTGCACCCTGTTATCAAAAGATAAATTAAAATTTTATGGGAATGAATAAGAATACAATCTTAGGGTGGGCTACTTTTATAATGATATTAATGGGATTGTTGCTTATGGGACTTGGTGCCTTTAGATATAATGATGTTGCTGGTTGGGGATTTGGCGCAGTTGGCATTGGATTTTTTGCTATTGCGTGGGTTTTCAGCTCGCTTAAAGGAAGAGTATAAAAAGTAAAACTAAGTTTATTAGTTTTCTGAATCCGTTCTATTTAGAGCGGATTTTTTTTATGGTTGCAAGGGAGCAAGGCTTTAAAAACTAAATGCTTCTGATGAAATCATCGAGATTGTCTTCTTCAGATAATCGCAGTTTTTTCTTGAGCCTGTAGCGTCCATTTTTGACGGTTTCGACAGAGATATTTAAAATTGAGGCTACTTGTTTTGCCGTCATTCCCATCTTAAAATAAGCGCACATTCTGAGATTGTTTTCTGTCAGTTCGTTGCAGACAGCTTTTAATTTCGAGAAAAAATGCGGATTGACTTCATTGAAATGATAGATGAATTTATTGCTTTCTAAGTCTTTATTTAAGTTGTCATTGATCACGCCAACAATGCTTTTGTAAACATTTGCGTCTTCTGGCTTGAGTACTTTTTTTAATTGTTTTGTTTGTTCTAAAACTTCCTGAAGCACGTTATTTTTGCTTGAAAGGAGTAAGGAATAAGACGTTACTTCTCTGACTTTTGCATCTAAAACTTCCTTGTGCTTTTCTTCATGAATCTGCTGGATTGTTTTTTCATATAGCAATTCCTTTTCTAGCGATTGCTTTTCAGCTTCTTTAAGCAGTGCTTGCTGTTTCTTTTTCTGCTGTAAGATAACCAATAGCGAAGTGACCGAGAGGATGATGAAAATGGCGAAGACTAACGTAATTATATATTTTCTTTTTTCAAGAAGCGCTTGCTGTTTTGTGCTGTTTAATTCGTTGTCGGCCGCTTTTAAATAAGTTGAAACATAATCTTGGTAAGAATCAATAGTTTTTGAACTGTTTAAAATGGCTTCTTTGACTGCATTGAATTTTTTCAAATAAATGTGGGCGTTTTTAATATCGCCTTGCCTGTCGTATAGTTCAGAGATTGCAAAATAAACCATTGAAAGCTGTTCAGAATTATTTGAAGATTTCAGGGCAATTGCTTCTGCATTTTGTAAATATTGTTTTGCGATGGCATATTCTTTTCTGTCAATAAAATAAGCACTGGAATTCACAGATAAAGAAACGGTGAAGGATTCATTGTCTATGATCTTATTGACGGCAAAGGCTTTTTGGAAATAATCGTGCGCTTTTTCTGGTTGGTTTCCATAGTAATAAGTAGCACCAGCGTTCAAATAAACCACTGACAAAAGACCCAAGTCATTTAGTTTTTCGAGCTCAGGAATAATTTTCACTAAAGCTTCTTGTGCTTTTTTAGACTTTTCTTTGATGAAAACCTGTGCACTATACATGTTAATCAACGACTTGTAATATTCTAATTTTGGTGTTGCTTTTGAAAGCGATTCTTTTGAAAATTTCTCTGACATTTCAAAGTTTCGGGTTCTGTAACAGATTACGCCAAGCAATTGCAACGCTCTAGATTTGAAGAGCTCGTTGTCCACTTGCCTGAACTGCGTTAAGGCTTGCAGGGAATTTGTGAGTCCGTCAGCATAATTGCCAATGATGACATCGTTTAAAGCTATTGACTGAAGCAAGACTGCATTTTCAAAAGGATAGGTCTTTTTATCAAAAGCATTTAAGCTGGCCTCTATCTTTGGGTTTAATTTGGCATCAGTAATTCCTTGTGAATAATTTACATAAGATTCCCAATAGAAACTTAAGGGAAGCAACCGTTTCTCATCAGGATGAAGTTTTGCCAAAGCATATAATTCTTTTACTAATTTTTTTGCTGTTGCTGCTTGCTTGAAACTCAACGAATTTATTTCAGAAGAAATTGAGTCAAATTGTGAATTGTAATTTGCGTGCAAGCTTGCTGTGAAAATAAAAAAGACAGTGATAAGAAATAGCCTCATTGTAGAAAATTAGCTTTGATTAAAATGACTATTGGAATATGAGGCAAACTTACGAAGTAAAAGCTAGAATACTGTTGAAAACTAAAATGTCCTTGTTTTTCAGGGTAATTTTATAGAATGCACACCTTTTGCACACCTCTAATAGTAAGGTTCTTATCTCATTTGGGATAATTTTGTGGTATCAAAATAAGAAAGAGAAATGCTTTCTATTTTTTGCAGTATTACCTTTTAACAAAAACTATTATGAAAAAAACTAAACTTATCCTTTCCTTACTTGTGTTTTTAGGAGCGTGTTTTTGCGCGCAAGCACAATTTTCAGGAACAGGAAACGGGACGGTTGCATCTCCTTATCAAATTACAAATGCGACACAATTAAACGAAATGCGAAATTATCTTGGCGATGCCGGAAGCAATACACATTTTCAACTGATGAATGATATTGATTTAGGATCATTTATTACTGCACAATATCCAACTTTAGGCTGGGAACCCATTGGAAATAATCCAGATGAATCTGAAACTTCACAAGCTTTTAAGGGCTTTTTGCACGGAGGAGATTTTACAATCAGCAATTTATGGATCAATAGAGAAATGGCTAATTATGTAGGTCTTTTTGGCAGTATAATTAATGGAGGCGTTGATCATTTGACAATAACTTTGGCTTCAACAGGTATTAAAGGTGCTGAAAATGTTGGGATTCTTGCAGGATCAGTTGAAGGAACAAATCTTACTGACAATGAAACTTCGGGAACTATTTATGCAACAGCTTATGTTGGTGGAATGGTTGGTTTTGTGAAAGCAAATTCAACGGTTACAAATAATACCGCAACTATCACCATCAATTCTTTAGGAGGTTATGTTGGTGGTTTGGTTGGGCAAACTGCTGCTTCAATTTTAAATTGCACGACTTCAGGAAATATAAATTCTCAAGGAGATAATGTGGGAGGTTTGGTTGGATATGCTGAAGCGACAATTACAAATTCGTCATCATCAGTGAATGTTGACCACAAAGGCGATTTCTTTACTGGAAACTTTTTAGGAGGATTAGTTGGAGTTGCAAATTTCACAATAACTAATTGCAGTGCTTCGGGACCAGTTCATGGAACAAATGTAATTGGCGGTTTGATTGGAAATTCTTTTGCGCCAACAATTAACAGTCACGCAACAGGAGCGGTAAGTGGTAACGCTTATGTTGGTGGTTTAGCTGGAAATTCTGATGCGGTAACGAACTCATATGCAACTGGAAGTGCTACATCATATAAAGATTTAGTTGGCGGTTTAGCGGCGCAATCTTATGGACCAATTGACAGATCTTATGCAGAAGGGGCGGTAAGCGGTGCAAAATCTGTGGGAGGTTTGGTAGGAGTTTCTTATTACTCGATTACACATAGTTTTGCTTCAGGAAATGTTACTGGAACTACTCCAGAAGTAGCTCCAGAAGGTGGCTTCATTGATATTGGCGGTTTAGTGGGACACAGTTTTGGAGAAATCACAAACTGCTATGCCACAGGAGATATTTATGGACCTCTAGACAGTATGTATCTTGGTGGATTGATTGGATTTTCTACTGGCGATGTGACAAATTGTTATGCTTCCGGTAGGATTTATGGCGAAGCTTTTGGAATGGTTGGCGGACTTGTTGGTGATGCTTGGGCAAATATTGTAAATTCTGTCGCGGCAAATCCGAGCATTCAAATTTCTGAAACTGGAAATCTTGCTAGAGTAAATAGATTTGCAGGTTATAACGAATTTGACGCAACAATTACTGGAGCATATGCTTTAGAAACAATGACAATTAATGGAGTTGGAGGAACAACAGGAACAGAAGATAACTATCAAGGTTTAAATAAATCAGCTCTTCAATTGCAAACTCAAGTAAATTACAACACTAATCTAACTTGGAATTTTGACACGATTTGGGCCATCCGTGAAGGTCATGGTTATCCTTATTTTGGCTATAAAATCAATTTGAGAAGTATTATTTCATCAAGTGTAAATAATGAAAATTTTGGAACAATTTCACCAGCTGGCGATATTGCTGTTGCTGATGGAAGTGATAAATCATATGAAATCATGCCAGCGGAAGGTTATGAAATCGAATCCGTTTTGGTTGATGGTGTAAATGTTGGAACAGAATTGACTTATGATTTTTCAAATATACTTGCCAATCATTCTATACTAGTAAATTTCAGGTTGATTGATTTGGGAACAGGAAATCAAGATTTAGTTGGTTTAAAAGCCTATCCAAATCCGGTGAAAGCTGTTTTGACTATTTCTTATAAAGAAGAAATTTCAAATATTGAAGTATTTAATTTAGTTGGACAGCAGGTAACTTCAAAAGTTGTGAATGCTAAAGAAACACAATTGGATATGTCAAATTTAACGAATGGAACTTACTTCGTAAAAGTTACCTCAGATTCTAAAGTGAAGACTGTTAAGATTGTAAAATAATAAGCAGCAAGTTTTTACAAATTTTAAAAAGTTATAATGATGCGGTTTTAATCGCATTGTTATAACTTTTTTTGGTTGCACAATTTGCAGTTTATATTCGAAATCATCATTTGCTTTGTTTTTATTTAACGCTATCTTTGTAGCCACAAAAATTATATCCATCCTAATAAAATAACTATATGTCTGACGATAAGAAAGTAATTTTTTCGATGCAGAAATTGAGTAAGACGTACTCAAGCAGCGATAAACAAGTTTTAAAAAATATTTACCTGAGCTTTTTCTACGGAGCTAAAATCGGTATTCTTGGTCTTAACGGATCTGGAAAATCTTCTTTGTTGAAAATCATCGCTGGTGTTGATAAAAACTACCAAGGTGACGTGGTTTTCGCACCAGGTTATTCTGTGGGTTATTTGGAACAAGAACCACAATTAGATGAAAATAAAACCGTAATTGAAATCGTAAGAGAAGGCGTTGCGGAAACAATGGCCGTTTTAGAAGAATACAACCAGATTAATGATTTGTTTGGTCTTGAAGAAAACTATTCAGATCCAGATAAAATGGACAAATTGATGGACCGCCAAGCGGCCTTGCAAGATAAAATCGATGCATTGGGTGCTTGGGAAATTGATACCAAACTAGAAATTGCAATGGATGCGTTGCGTACTCCAGAACCTGATACACCAATCAAAGTGCTTTCTGGTGGAGAAAAAAGACGTGTTGCTTTGTGCCGTCTTTTGTTGCAACAGCCAGATGTTTTGCTTTTAGATGAGCCAACGAATCACTTGGATGCGGAATCTGTTCTTTGGTTAGAGCAACACTTGGCACAATATTCTGGAACTGTAATTGCCGTAACGCACGACCGTTATTTCTTGGATAATGTTGCCGGATGGATTCTTGAATTAGACAGAGGAGAAGGTATTCCATGGAAAGGAAATTATTCTTCTTGGCTAGATCAAAAATCAAGCAGAATGGCTTTGGAAGAAAAAGTAGCTTCAAAGAGAAGAAAGACTTTAGAACGTGAGTTGGACTGGGTTCGTCAAGGAGCAAAAGGACGTCAGACGAAACAAAAGGCGCGTCTTCAAAACTATGACAAGCTTTTAAATGAAGACCAAAAACAACTAGATGAAAATCTGGAAATCTATATCCCGAACGGACCACGTTTAGGTACAAATGTTATCGAAGCGAAAGGCGTTTCAAAAGGATATGGAGACAAATTATTATACGAAGATTTAAATTTTACTTTGCCACAAGCAGGAATTGTTGGAATTATCGGGCCAAATGGTGCTGGTAAAACAACAATATTCAGAATGATAATGGGCGAAGAAAATCCGGATAAAGGAGAGTTTTCAATTGGGGAAACTGTGAAGATTGCTTATGTGGATCAAGCGCACTCGAATATTGATCCAAATAAATCAATCTGGGAAAACTTCTGCGATGGTCAAGAATTGATCATGATGGGAGGAAAGCAAGTGAATTCTAGAGCTTATTTATCGCGTTTCAACTTCGGAGGAAGCGACCAGAATAAAAAAGTGGCGACGCTTTCTGGTGGAGAAAGAAACAGATTACACTTGGCCATGACTTTAAAAGAAGAAGGAAACGTTTTGCTTTTAGATGAGCCAACAAATGATTTAGATATCAATACGCTTCGTGCTTTGGAAGAAGGTTTGGAAAACTTCGCTGGTTGTGCCGTTGTAATTTCTCACGACAGATGGTTTTTAGATAGAATTTGTACGCACATTTTGGCTTTTGAAGGAAATTCTGAAGTGTATTTCTTTGAAGGAAGTTTCTCTGAATATGAAGAGAATAAGAAAAAACGTCTTGGTGGTGATTTGACTCCAAAACGTATCAAATACAAAAAATTGATTCGAAACTAACAGCATAAGAAATCCCGATGAAAGTCGGGATTTTTTATTAAATTAATTTATCTTTGATATAAAATTATCTCATGCCCCGAAGAATAATTTTATTCACTATTTACCTTCTGCTTTTTGCCAATCTTTCTTTTTCACAAGATGACATAAAAAAAATCAGGACAGAAATATATCCTCATATCTGCAATGCAGATGCGTTGCTATTTGACGCAAAATATTATGAATCTTTTCAAGAAGCAAAAAAAGGGCTAAATCTAGCCTATCAACATCAGCAATACGATTATATTGCCATGCTTTACAACACAATAGCGGGTTGCAATGAAGAATTGCTGAACACCGACAAAGCTATTGAATACTATAAAAAAGCGCTTTTTTATGTAGATAAGACTGACAATGATACTATAAAAGATTGGATAAATAATAATATCGGCAACGTATATAATTTTGACTTACAAGATTATCCGAGGGGAATTTATTATTACCAAAAGTCGTTGCATTATGCTGAAAAACGAAAAGATACTGCAGAAATTATTTCCACAAAACTAAATTTGGCTTCTGCTTATTTTCATATCAATGAGTATGAAAAAGGATTTGAATGCATGGAATTTGCCCGTGTAAATTTGAAGAAATATGTAGATTTAGAATCAGACGTAATCTTAAATACTTTATATGGAATTTACTATGCTCATTTTGAAAATGATAAAAAGACAAATTTTCATTTCAAGGAAGCCATAAAAATTGGAGAGAAAAATAAGCTTTTCAAGTCTTTATCAGATGCTTATCGAGAATATTCCAATTATTTGTTTGTCACAGGAAAATATAAGGAAGCTTATCTAAACAAAGATTTGCACCAAAAAATAAAAGACGATATTCACAATAATGAAAAGATAAAAAATGCGCAAATAGCAGGAGTTCAGATTGAGCTTGATGAATCAAGAAGGGAAATTGATAAAATTGAGCTTGAAAAATATTCTCAAGAACAAAACTTGAAGAATTCCAGAATTATGGTTTTTCTCTTTCTTGCTATATTGCTCGGGCTTTTGCTTTTTCTGTACACACTTTATCGAAATAACAATTTAAGAAAAAAACTAAACGAACAATTGAGCGACAGCAATACCCAGTTGCAACTTGCAAAAGACAAAGCTGAAGAGTCTTCTATTTTAAAAAGCCAATTTATATCGACTGTCAGCCATGAACTTCGTACGCCATTATACGGCGTTATCGGAATCACCGACATGATTTTAGATGAATATAAAGAACTGAAAAATAGTCCGCATATCAATTCTTTGAAATTTTCTGCTAAGTATTTATTGTCACTTGTCAACGATTTACTTCAAATTAATAAAATTGAAGACCACAAAATTATCTTGGAAGAATCGTCTTTGAACATAAGAGAGGAGATTGAAAAAGTTCAGGGTGCGCTTCAATTTATTGCGACTAATAATAAAAACACAACTATTATTGAAGTTGATGAAAATATTCCCAAATATTTAATTGGAGACCAGTTGCGCTTGTCGCAAATTTTAGTAAATCTGATCAGCAACGCTTTGAAATTTACGAAAGATGGAGAAATTAAATTAACAGCTGTTTTGGATAGAAAGGTTCGCAATTTACACTATGTCAAATTTCAGGTTATGGATACAGGTTGCGGAATTGCCGTTGAAAACAAAGAAAAAATCTTCGAAAAGTTTGTGCAAATTGATCGAAAAGAACAAGATTATCAAGGAACAGGATTGGGCTTATCGATCGTTAAAAGGCTTCTTGAATTCATGGGAAGCGAAATTCACATGGAAAGTATTGTAAACAAAGGCACAACCATGACTTTTACCATTCCGTTTGAATTTAATGAGGAAACTACCCAGAAACATACCAGTGAGAAGGAAATTGATCTCACTTCGATTGAGCATTGTAAAATTTTAGTGGTAGAAGACAATAAGATAAATCAGATTGTGACTAAAAAAATCTTGCAGAAAAATGATTTTGAGTGTACAATTGCAGAAGATGGTTTTGATGCACTGGAAATTTTAGAAACAGACACTTTTGATATAATTTTAATGGATATCAACATGCCAAGAATGAATGGTTTTGAAACCACTAGATTAATCAGGGAGAAAGGAATTCTGATTCCGATTATTGCGCTGACTGCTTTTGACAAAAATGAAATTGAAAATGAAGCTCTTGAATCTGGAATGAATGATGTGCTGATAAAACCTTTTGAGCCAGCGCTTTTATTCGAAATTATCAGCAATCATATCACTAGATTTAAATCGTAATTCTTATTTTTTGAAATTAATTTCTGCATAAACAGGAAAGTGGTCTGAAGGATACCTGCAGTTTTTTGAATCGCTTAAAGTAGCAAATTTCATTACTTCCATTTTGTTTCTGCTGATGAAAATATAGTCGATTCTTAAAGTTACCGGTTTGTTGAATTCAAAGTTACTGAACGTTCCTTCTGGTCCAAAAACTACTCCTTTGCATACTTTTTGAGCATCATCTAATTCTTCTTTAATCAATTTTAAAGGAAGTGTTTCTGATTCTAAATTAAAGTCTCCGGTTAAAATTACAGGAAGATCTTCCTTATTGATTTCCTTGATTTTAACCAAAATTAATTTTGAACTTTCTGCTCTGGCAACATCGCCAACATGGTCAAAATGCGTGTTGAAAATCCAAACTTTTTTCTTTGTAGTTTTATTTTGAAACAAACCATAAGTACAAACTCTGTTATAAGCCGCATCCCAACCTTTTGAAGGTTTTTCAGGAGTTTCTGATAACCAAAATGTGTTTTCTTCCAGTAATTTAAATTTATCTGAATTGTAAAAAATGGCGCTGTGTTCTCCTTTTGATTGTCCGTCATCACGGCCTTTTCCGATGAATTTATGCGAAGTTAAAGTTTGGTCAATAAATTCCATTTGATTTGGCAAAGCTTCTTGAACACCCATAAAATCTGGATTGTAAAACTTTACTTGGTCTGTCAAATATTCTTTTCTGTTGGACCATTGATTTTCTTTGTCGCTTGCAATATCAAGGCGAAGATTATAGCTCATAATTTTTAAATCTTGAGCGGCAGCAAGTTGGGACATAATTAAAAAGGTAAAAAATAATTTTTTCATTGGTTATCGGTTTTGTAGGTTTCGTATAAAAAAGAAGCCACGAATTACTAAAATTTTCACGAATAGATTTGTGGAAATTAGTGTAATTCGTGGCAAAACTTATAAAACTGAGCTAATTTTAATACCAGCGCTTCTTATTCTTTTTTGAAGCGTCAGATTTTCTTGAATTGTTCTCTTTGGCTTTGTTTTTATTTCTCAAATCAGGTTTTGCATCAGGATTCGGAACTCCTTCTTTATAAGGATAAGGATGATCATTTACCGTTTTAATATTGACTTTTACCAATTTCAAAATGTCTTTCCAATAACCTTCTTCATCTTTTGAACAGAAAGAAATCGCGATACCGCCATTTCCAGCACGACCAGTTCTACCAATTCTATGCACATAAGTTTCTGGAATATTTGGCAAATCAAAGTTGATGATGAAAGGCAATTTGTCAATATCAATTCCTCTTGCGGCGATATCTGTAGCTACTAAAACGCCAACTTCTTTGCTTTTGAAAGCATCTAAAACTCGCTGTCTTGCATTTTGAGATTTGTCTCCGTGAATCGCTTCTGCAGCAATTCCTTGTTTTCTCAAGGCTTTTACAACGTTGTCAGCGCCGTGTTTTGTACGAGAAAAAACCAAAACATCTGAAATATCTTCGTTTTTAATCAAATGATATAAAAGCTGACGTTTGTCTTCTTTATTTACAAAATAAACGCGCTGTTCTACAGTTTCCGCCGTTGAAGAAACAGGAGAAACAGAAACATATTCTGGTTTTGTCAAAAATGTTTCAGCCAACTCACGAATTGCCATTGGCATTGTCGCTGAAAATAAAAGCGTTTGTCTGTTTTTTGGCGTAAGCTTTACAATTTTTTTTACGTCATTGATGAAACCCATGTCAAGCATTTGATCAGCTTCATCTAAAACTAAAGTGTGCAAATGATCTAAATCGATAAAACCTTGCTTGTGCAAATCCAACAATCTTCCTGGAGTTGCCACCAAAATATCAACGCCTTTTTTCAAAGTATCGACTTGGGGAACTTGAGAAACACCGCCAAAAATGGTCAGTTGATTCAGGTTTGTATATTTTGCATACGTCTCAAAACTTTGTCCGATTTGAACTGCCAGCTCACGAGTGGGAGTAACCACTAGCGTTCTGATAACTTTCGCCTTTTTTGACGAACCAACGATGCGGTGAATATGATGAACAATCGGAATTGCGAATGCGCCTGTTTTTCCAGTACCAGTTTGAGCACAGCCCACAAGATCGTTTCCTGCTAAAACAATTGGAATCGATTTTTCTTGAATGGGAGTGGCTTCGAGATAACCGATTTCAAAAACGGCTCTCTGTATACTTTTGGAAAGTGATAAATCTTCGAATAACATAAAAGGTAATTTAATTCTCTGCAATTTTCGCAAAGACTGTGCAAAGATAGTTTTTATTATTTAAAGGAAATATTTCTGAAATACCACAGATGTGCAGATTTTGAATTTCTTTATACAATCTGTGAATTTACAGCAAAATTTAAAAGAAAAAAGCCCCAAACTGATCGAGCTTTAATCACAATTAACCAGATAATAAACCAATCATTAAAAACTACTGGTGTTTTTTTGTATAGGATAAATAAAATATTTGAGGCAAGACGGTCAATGAGAAAATCATACAAAATAAGTCGCTGATTCGTTTGTCGTCTTCAATGAGAAGTATATTCATTTATTCTAATTCACTTTTGGCTTTGATGAAATCGGTCACCAGATAGCCAATTAATTTCCCGACCAGATTGTGGTTTTTATCATCGCCCAAATCGGGTGCGCCTTCGCAAATATGAAGGTAAGCCGCGTTTTCGTTCTGTCCAAAGAAATGGATGAATCTTCGCAAATCTTCTACAGAAAAACCACTCAAAGTCATGGCGCTGCTTGGAATATTTGGAATAGAATCTAAATCAATTTCAATGCCGTAAAAATCATTTTTTATGAAAGTATAGGCTTTGTCCATTTCATGCCAGAAATCTTTTTCTTTTCGGATGTTGATTTCGTCATAAGTGTTGATTCTCACTCGTTCTTCAATCTTTTTTATTTCATGCAAGACGCTTTTTGACGTATAACTTTCATGCAATCCAAAAACGAAATATTTCTTCAGAAAACCTTCTTCGAAAGCATACGAAAAACCATTGCCACTGTGTCTTCCTTCTAAAATTCGAAAGTCAGAATGGGCATCAAAATTGATTGCATTTATCGATTTTCCCTTTGCCAGTGCGGTTCCTTTGATATTTCCGTAGGCATTATTGTGTCCTCCACCGATAATTATCGGAATCTTTCCAGCTTTCACGATCGTGAATATGATATGAGAAACTTCCTTGTCTACTTTTTCTACCACTTTTGAAAGTTCTTGCCTTTCTTCCATAATATTAAAGTCAAGATTTTCTACTGATTTCATTTCTTCGGCGACGTCAAGATGTCCCAAAACCAAAATCTGGCTTCCTTTGCAAAAGCGGTTGTGTTGGATGTTGGCAATGCTTTTTATGGCACTTTCCCAAGCAGAAGCCGCACCCGGACGACCGTGGTTGGCACGAACGCCAATGTCTTCAGGAATTCCAAAAAGTACAAATTTTGCTTCTGATTCTTTCAGAAATACCGCAGGGTCAGCATCTTTTGGAATGGTCAGCATTTTTTCGCCAAACTTTACTTCTCCGCTTCTAAAATTGGTTACTCTGGCTAAATCGTGTATCGTAAACGGGATCAGTTTTTCCATAAAATAAATTTACTCCAAAAATAATATAATTATATAAACTTACGTTAAGACTATCAGAAATCCCCCAAAAAAATATTTAATTTGTTTTAACCTTAACCAACCTAGATTAACATGGACAATCAAAAAAACAATTCAAGTCTAAAGGCGATTATCGTCGTTTTAGCAATTTTACTCGCGGGGAGTTTGGCTTATATGTATAAAATCAGCAGTGACGCAAGAAAAACAGAAACTTCTTTAGTTGAAGACAAAGATTCAGCTTTAACAAAATTAGAACAGTTGAAGGTTCAGTTGGATGCAGCAATTGCAGAAAAAACTTCAGTTTCAGACGAATTAATTGCGGAAAGAGAAAAAGTGGTCAAATTAATGGCTGATCTTAAAAAATCGAATGGAGATGTTGCTTCTTTGAAAAAAATCCAAGTACAATACAATGCTTTGAATGCAAAATTCCAAGCTTTGGTAAAAGAAAACGGATTGTTGAAAGATCAAAATATGACTTTGGTTTCAAAAGTGGACAGCTTAAATATGGCTTTAGGAGAAAAAATCAGGTTTAATGACACTTTAGTTATTCAAAATGAAAACTTGGCTAAAACTGTTGAAAAAGCGCAGAAACTTGTTGTGATGAATTTGAGAACTCAAGCAATAAAAGAGAAAAGTTCTGGAAGAGAAGTAGTTACTGAAAGAGCAAGAAGAGCTGATAAATTGAAAGTTTGTTTCTCAATCGCACAAAATGAAGTGGCACAATCTGGATCTAAATTGTATTATGTGCAAATTATCGATAGCAAAAATAATGTTCTAGGAGAGAAAAAAGTTGAGAATTTTGGAGAAACAACTTTGACTTATAGCTTTACAACAACAGTTGCTTATGAAAATAAATCAGTTGATGTGTGTGAAAATCTAGAAGGAAACGGAGTTGATTTTGAAAAAGGAACTTACTTCGTAAATATTTTTGACAAAGGAACATTGGTTTCAAAAACTAGTTTCACGCTGAAATAATAAGTAAATATCAAACTTAAACTGCATAGAAAAGGAGCCAATTTGGCTCCTTTTTTTGTATCTAAATTTTGGTGAAATCTTTGTAAATGTTATAGGATATTAAATAACTTTTCCTTCAATAATTACTTCATCTATTAAATTAGTTCCAAAGGCGTAAGGCAATTGATAATAAGAAGTTATAGGTTTTGTAATAATTAAATTTGCATGTTTTCCTTTTGTTATGGAACCGTGCGTTTCAGAAATTCCCATCGCGAAAGCGCCGTTTATTGTGGCTGCGTTTATGGCTTCTTCTGGCGTCATTTTCATTTTGATGCAAGCAGTTGCGACTACGAAATTCATATTTCCGGAAGGCGTTGTTCCTGGATTGAAATCTGTAGCTAAAGCTAATGGCAATCCGGCATCTAGCATTTTTCTGGCTGGCGTATACGGAATACTGATGAAATAAGAACAAGATGGCAAAGCAACTGGCATTGTTTCTGAATTTTTCAGGATTTCAATATCTTCATCGGTTACAATTTCAAGGTGATCGACTGATAAGGCGTTGTGTTTTACGCAGGCTTCGATTCCGTTTATTGCTGTGAATTGATTCACGTGGATTTTTGCGGTCAAGCCGTATTTTTTTCCGGCTTCCATAATTTTTTCTGTTTCTTCTATGGAGAAATAACCAGTTTCAAGGAAAGCATCGATGTAATCTGCGAGTTTTTCTTCGGCGATTTTCGGAAGCATTTCGTTGATGATCAGATCTATGTATCCCGAATGATTTTCTTTAAATTCTGTTGGAAAAGCGTGTGCTCCAAGAAAAGTTGCTTTTATCGCGACAGGATAATTTTCGTTTAATTTTTTGATGACGCGAAGCATTTTTAGTTCGCCTTCGACTGTTAATCCGTAACCTGATTTGATTTCCACGGCGCCGGTTCCTTGACTCATCACTTCTTCGAGGCGAAGTTTGGATTGGTTGTAAATTTCTTCTTCGGAAGTTTCGTTTAGTTTTTTAGCAGAGTTTAGAATTCCTCCGCCGCGATTTGCAATTTCTTCATAAGATAATCCGTTGATTCTGTCGACGAATTCTTGGACGCGATTTCCTGCGTAGACGATATGCGTATGACTGTCACACCAAGCGGGAAGAACCACTTTTCCGGTGGCGTCGATGGTTTTTTCTGGAGAAATAGTTGGAAGGTTTTCCATTTTTCCGAAGTCAGAAATTAGGTTATCTTCAATTAAAAGGTAAGCGTTTTCGATGGTTGGAAGGATTGCCATTTCAGCTCCGGAAACTTTTTTTATGGACGTTTCTCTGACTTGTATCAGTTCTTTTATGTTGACAATTAATGTTCTCATTTTAATAGGTTGAAGGTTTTGGGTGTAAAGTTCAGATTTTGCGTCATGGTTCAGATGTTTAAAAGTAAGCCTTTTGTTTGTTTTCTAACCCCGATGCTGGAATTGTTTGAGCTCTTAAACCTGTGACCAAACAGGTTTAAAGCGAGTTCCTGCAGCGGGAAAATGGTTGGCTGATAAATTACCGGCCATTCGTTTCTGAAGAAGCTAGAATATTTTTGTAAATGTAAAATGGAATTTTAAAAACTCCTATCTTTATGACAAATTAAAGTGATTTGAGACGAATAAAATATAAGGAAGTTAGGCGCGTCCAGCCCAATTATTTTGAATATACCGGAATTTATACGACCGAACCTGTTGAAATGCAGTTGTTTGTCTATGATGATTTGGGTTATGAGGAATATAAAAATGTTTCGCTGGATCGTGTGAAAAAGGAAATGGAAGATCCGTTGCAGGCGAATGATGTGAAGTGGCTGAATGTTCACGGGCTTCATGATGTGGATGTGATTAAAGGCGTGGGCGAGCTGATTGGCGTTGATAATTTTATTGTCAGTGATGTTTTAAACGTTTCGCGACGTACAAAAATGGATGAATTGGACGAAGTTTTGTTTTTCAGCATTAAATCGGTTTTGCAGAAAGATGAAAGTGATGTTGTTGGTGTAGAACAGATTAGTTTTTTATTAAAAGATAATATTCTCGTTTCTTTTCAAGAGAAAAAGAGTGAGTTTTTTACGCATATTCGCGAAAGAATCAAGACACACAGCGGGATTGTTCGAAAAAAGAAGAATGATTACTTGCTATATCTTCTGCTTGACGCCGTGATGGAAAACTTTTTTATTACGATTGAAAATTATGAAAATGGTGTTGAAAATTTGCTTATTGAAGCGAAGAATAACCATCGTGCCATTGTTTTGGAAAATATTGAAAGAGAGCGTGAGAATTTGAACTTTTTAAAGCGTGCGATCGTTCCTTTGCGCGATGCTTTGTTTATTTTAAAATCGGGTAGGGAAGATGAGTTGGCTTTGATTGATAAGACAAATTATGCGTTTTTTGAGCGTTTGCACCAGAAGAGTTTGGAGATTTTAGAACAGATTGATTATGATTTGAAATCGCTTGAAAGTGCTTCGAATATCTTTTTTTCGATGCAAAGCCAAAGGATGAATCAGATTATGAAAACGCTGACGATTTTTTCTGTGATTTTTATGCCACTGACTTTTATTGTTGGGGTTTATGGGATGAATTTTGAAAATATGCCCGAATTGAAAAGTGAGAATGGCTATTTTATTGTGCTTGGCGTTATGTTTTTTACGGTTATTGGGATGGTTTATTATTTTAGAAGGAAGCATTGGTTTTGATTTCAATATAAACCTTAATATCTTAATGGTTCAAAATCTTACTATCAAAATATCAAAAATAAACCATTAAGATATTAAGGTCATTAACGGTTTGTCGCATGAATTGACAATTGATTTAAAAATATGTTTTTATATATTTAAGTGCTATGAAAAAATTTACAAGCGATATTTCTGGGAAGGAATATTCAGATGCTGAAAAAGTTTCGGCAAAATTGGTTCGCAAATCAATATTAGACTTTATTAAGGTCGATTATCCTGATTTTGAGGGCGAAAAATGCATGTCTACAAGTGAATTGCATACTTTTAGAGAGCGATATATTGCAGAAATGTTACTAAAAGAAACTGGTGAATTGTCAACAATGGAGCAAACTGTTGTGGATGCTTTGAGTGATAATGCGACACTTTCTGATAAATTAGATGATGAAATTCAGGATTTTACTTTTGGACAAAAAGTGGCTGATAAAGTGGCGACTTTTGGCGGAAGCTGGACGTTTATCATTTCATTTCTATCCTTTTTATTAATTTGGATTGCGGCGAATGTTTTTATACTTTCTAATAAAGGTTTTGATCCGTATCCTTTTATTTTACTGAATTTAATTTTGTCATGTGTTGCAGCTTTGCAAGCTCCGGTGATTATGATGAGCCAAAATAGGACAGAAGAAAGAGATCGCGATCGCGCCAAAAAAGATTATATGATTAACTTAAAATCTGAGTTGGAAATCAGAATGTTGCATGAAAAAATCGATCATTTATTATTGCATCAAGAACAATCAATGGTTGAAATTCAAAAGGTGCAAATGGATATGATGCAGGATATTTTGGCTAAAGTGAATGAAAATAAATAAAAAAACCTGAAGTTTGTGCTTCAGGTTTTTTAAAAATTGCCAAAAGCAACTCATAACTCATTATTTCAAGCTTCCAACCATATCTTCAGGTTTTACCCAAGCATCAAAATCTTCAGCAGTAACATAGCCTAAACGTACTGATTCTTCTTTCAAAGTCGTTCCGTTTTTGTGAGCTGTTTGAGCTATTTCTGCCGCTTTGTAATATCCAATTTTTGTGTTTAAAGCTGTAACCAACATCAAAGAATTATCAACCAATTCTTTAATTCTTGTATAGTTTGGCTCGATTCCTTGAGCGCAATGTTCGTCGAAAGAAACGCAAGCATCTCCTAATAAACGAGCTGATTGCAAGAAATTTGAGGCCATTAATGGTTTGAAAACATTTAATTCATAATGACCTTGAGTGCCACCAATTGTGATTGTTACGTCATTACCCATAACTTGAGCACAAACCATTGTCAAAGCTTCACATTGCGTAGGATTTACTTTTCCTGGCATGATTGAAGAACCTGGTTCATTTTCTGGAATGATGATTTCACCAATTCCTGAACGTGGTCCTGAAGCCATCATTCTAACGTCGTTCGCAATTTTATTTAAAGAAACGGCCAATTGCTTCAAAGCTCCGTGTGTTTCAACAATGGCATCGTGCGCCGCCAAAGCTTCAAATTTATTTGGAGCTGTAACGAAAGGATAACCTGTAAATTCAGCAATATATGCTGCAACTTTTACATCATAACCTTCTGGCGTATTCAATCCGGTTCCAACAGCGGTTCCGCCTAAAGCAACTTCTGAAAGGTGCGCTAAAGTATTTTTCAATGCTTTTAATCCGTAGTTTAATTGTGCGACGTAACCAGAAATTTCTTGACCCAAAGTTAAAGGCGTAGCATCCATTAAATGCGTTCTTCCAATTTTTACTACATTTTTGAAAGCTTCAGCTTTTGCATGAAGTGTGTCTCTTAATTTTTCAACTCCTGGAATTGTTACTTCCACAACTGCTTTGTAAGCTGCAATGTGCATTCCTGTTGGATAAGTATCATTTGAAGATTGCGATTTGTTTACATCGTCATTTGCCTTTATGAATTGTTCGCCTTCACCGATTTTATGTCCGGCTAAAACTTGAGCTCTGTTTGCCACAACTTCGTTCACGTTCATGTTGCTTTGCGTTCCCGAACCGGTTTGCCAGATTACCAATGGAAATTCTGCATCTAATTTTCCTGCTAAGATTTCATCACAAACTGCTGCAATTGCGTCTCTTTTTTCAACTGGCAAAACGCCCAAATCGTGGTTTGCATAAGCGGCCGCTTTTTTCAAATAAGCAAAACCTTCGATAATTTCTTTTGGCATTGACGCCGACGGGCCGATTTTAAAGTTGTTTCTTGAACGTTCTGTTTGAGCTCCCCAATATTTATCTGAAGGAACTTTTACTTCACCCATCGTGTCTTTTTCAATTCTGTATTCCATTGTGTATATGTTTGTTGTTTGTTATTTATAAAAGTCGATTTTTTTAAATCAGCCCAAAAATAAGGATTATAACTAGGTTTAAAAAATGATTTAAAAATTATTTTCCCTGATTTTATTGGTCAAAATGATTAGAAGGCTTATCTTTGGCAGGTATTCAAAAAAATTCCGGAAAATATGTTTGAATTTTCACAGTATTTAGGTTTCTTGGCTTTCTTAACTATCTTGACTATAGGTTTTTGGCTTATGATCTTTTTAGTTGGCTTCGTTCAGTATTGGCTCGGAGGCTCAATAATCGAATTGATTAAAGAAAGAAGAGCAAAAAAGAAACAAGAGCAATCAGTATAATCTGAGTCTCTTAAAAATTAAAGGAAACCAATCGGTTTCCTTTTTTTGTTATTATAATTTAAAATTTTACCATAAGAAAAGCCTCTGCGTTAACAGAGGCTTTTGTCATTTATCCACCCATATATTCTTCACCGCCATTGTCAGAATCTGTTTTTCTGGTAGCTGGTTTTTCTTTTTCTGTTTTCTTTTTGTTGAAACGGTAAGTGAAAGTCAGCGTGATTTGTCTTTCTCTCCATTGCATTTCTGAATACGAGTTTTGCGTATCAAGATAGGTTTCCATGATTCTTTTTCTAGAATTGAAAACATCGTTTACATTTAAGGCAATCGTTGCTTTGTCTTTTAAGACATCTTTGCTGAATGCTAAATTCATGCTTGCAATTCCTTTAGATTTACCTTGTGCATTGTTTTGAGGCGCATTGTAAGTTCCGTTTGTTTGCCAATCGATGCCTAGTGGCAAGTTGATTCTAGAGTTGATTTTGGCGAACCAAGAATAAGCTGTATTGCTGAAATCTTCGATTATATCTACGCCTGTAAGGTCGGTATAAGTGTAATCTCCTTTAGTCTGATTTCTGAATAAATTAAAATTGCTGTTTAATTTCCACCATTTATATGGATTGTAAGAAAGTGTAAATTCAAACCCAAAACGATCTTCAATACCAATATTTCTTGGTGAAGTGATCAAAACTTCTGTATTTTTAATTGTTTCTACATTTTTTACAAATTGAACCGCATCATGCGTTCTGTTGAAATACATAGAAGTATTAAAAGTCAGATTGCTCCATTTTTTTAAGAATCCCAAATCGAAAGCATCACTCAAAGAAGGATCTAAATCTGGATTTCCTCTAAATTGGTTAATATTACTAGTAATGTTTGAAAACGGATTGATAGAACGGGAGCGAGGTCTAGAAATTCTTCGGCTATAGCTGATCGAAGCGCTTGTTCCTTCACTAAATTCATAGGCTAAAAAAGCACTTGGGAAAAAGTTGTTGTATTTTTTATTTTTAAACTCATTAGTCGTAAACTGATTGATCTCAATATTTGAATCTTCCCAGCGAAGTCCTAATAAATAAGAAATCTTGCTGTTGATTTTTGAACCAAATTGCGTGTACAAAGCATTTACATTTTCTTTATATTGTAATTTATTTGTATATAAAGTATCGTTTGCCCAAAGTCCGTTTTCAAGATTTTCTACACTATAATCAGTAGTTAGGTCAGTGAAATTTCCGCGGTAACCTGCTTCGAATTGGCTATTTCCGAAAGGTAAAACATAATCAGCCTGAAGCAGAGTTCGGTTTTGATCTTGCAGACTTAAAGTTCTTTGATTTGTTGTTGAAGATGTATTTGTTAAAAGAAAAACATCAGTTGAAGTAATTCCTGAATTTTCATCGTCGTCACTTTTTGAAACCGAAGCATCGATAGTCAATTGATGACCATTGTCATTGAATTTCTTAATCAAATTAGAAGAAAACTCAACATTTTCATCTTTGTCATCTTGGCTGTTATAACGATTTGTCAGCGACTCGAGATTTCTAAATTCATCAAAATGGCGTTGCAAAACATTATCCGGATTTTCGCCTGTACTTCTTCTGTAAGTAAAAGTATTTGTCCAAGTTGTAGATTTGTCTAAAAATAAATCAATCCCAAAACTTCCGTTATAGCTTTTATTAAGTCTGTTGTTTTTTCTTCTTTCCTCAAGAAAACCAGTAGTTTCTTGCGTGTCTTTGTCTAAATATTCGGTATCAGTCATCGAATTTCCAGGACCTTTTCTATAGCTGTAACCTTGTGTCGTAAAAAGATTAAACTGATCAGTTCTGTAATTCAACGTACCTGTAACGCCATGATTTGCAGGATCTCCCGTTGATAAAGTTACAGTTCCGGTAATTCCTTGATTTTTACCTTTTTTCATTACGATATTAATAATCCCGCCGCCACCTTCAGCATCATAACGTGCTGATGGATTGGTGATTACTTCTACTTTGTCAATTGCATCAGCAGGAAGAAGTTTTAAAACATCAGCAATATTAATACCTCCAGAAGGTCTTCCATCAATTAAAATTCGCACATTTTCATTACCACGAAGGCTGACATTTCCTTCCACATCAACAGAAACTGAAGGAACGTTGTCTAAAACATCGCTTACAGTACCGCCTTTTACAATCATGTCGCTTCCAACATTATATACTTTTTTGTCAAGCTTGATATCAACAGTTGAGCGTTCGGCACGGATTTCTACGGCATCCAGCATTTCTGCTTCCGCTTCTAATGAAACTGTTCCGAAATTTTTATCTTCTGCAAAATTCTGCTGTTTCATTTCAATTACTTTAAAAGAAATAAATTCAAATTTCACGTCATAAGTTCCAGCATTGGCTTCTACATTAAAATTACCTTGTTCGTCAGTCATACCGCCAGTTACAATGTCTGGACGTTCGCTGTTTGTCAAGGTTACTGTAGCATAACCAAGTGGTAAGCTGGTAGCTTTTTCAATAATTTTTCCGGTGATTTTGATCTTTTTTGCTTGAGGCCTTTCTTGGGCATACGTAAAAAAAGAAAGTGTTAGCAATAGGAGGGATATTGCTGCTTTTAAATTTTTCATTAATTGAAAGTTTGGGTTTATTGCTGTTTAGACCGCAAAAGTAGGCGTTGGTTTAAGCGCGATTTCACAAAGGTTTGTTAAATATAGAATATCATTTCGTTAGATAATTTTTTCGATTTCTTGTGGCGGACGTCCAATTGTAGCTTTGTTTCCGTTGATGACAATCGGTCTTTCAATTAAAATTGGATTTGAAATCATGGCTTGAATAATTTCTTCATCCGAAAGATTTTTCCCTTTAAAATTTTCTATCCAAATTTTTTCTTTTTGTCTGACTAATGCAATCGGTTCAATACCAAGTTTTTGCAAAATAGATGTAAGTTCTTCTTTGGACGGAATTTCGTCAAGATATTTTACAATTTCAAATTCTTTTCCAGAATTCTCTAAAATATGCAAGCCTTCGCGAGATTTTCCGCAACGCGGATTGTGATAGATTTTAATCATAATTTTTTCAAATAACTTACAAAGAAATGAAAATGCATTTTAAATAAGTAAAATATATTATAATAAATCAATAAATTAGAGGTCGGATAAATTCAAATTTAAACAAAAAATAAATGTTTATAGCTCAAGGTTTTAAAGTAAAACACAATCATTTTTGGAAATATATTGTTGGCTCAATTATGGTAATTATCGCTTCAGCAATCGGGCAAGTGCCGTGGATAATAGCAATTGTAATAAAATTAATTAGTGAGAAAAAGTCTTTTGATATTGATGAAAAGGCATTAATGGGCACGCTAGATTCAAATTTGACGCTGTTTCTAATGCTGTTTTCATTTGCAGTTGCGCTTCTTGCTTTTTATTTCATCATAAAATATTTTCACGGTCAAAAATTTATTGAAGTTACCACATCCAGAAAAAAAGTCGATTGGAAACGTATTTTCTTTTCTTTCGGAATTTGGGCAATTATTTCTATAGCAACCACGATAATTGCATATTATTCATCTCCTGAAAATTTTGAAATTCAGTTTCAACCGGTTCCTTTTGCAATTTTGGCAATCATTTCTATTGCTTTAATTCCGATTCAAACGAGTACTGAAGAATATATTTTCAGAGGTTATTTAATGCAAGGATTTGCGCTTTTGTCTAAAAATAAATTATTTGCCTTGGTTTTGACTTCCTTGATTTTTGGGCTGATGCATATTGCCAATCCAGAAGTTACCAAATTGGGCTACGTCATTTTAATATATTATATAGGAACAGGTTTTTTTCTCGGAATTTTAACTTTGATGGATGAAGGAATGGAACTTTCACTGGGTTTTCACGCTGCAAATAATTTAGTCGGCGCCTTATTAATCACTTCAGATTGGACGGTTTTTCAAACACATTCTATCTTAAAAGACAATTCAATTCCGTCAGTTGGTTTTGACGTTTTACTTCCGGTGGTTATCATTTTTCCAATTCTTTTGTTTATCTTTAGTAAGAAGTACAAGTGGACAAATTGGAAGGAAAAATTGACCGGAAACATCCACGAATATCAAATTACAAATCAAATTAATGAAATAGGAAATAAATATGAGTAATCCAACGTATCACAACGTCCACAACCGTTTCAAATTAAACGGATTCAGTTTAGATAAGGACGATTTATGCCGAATTGCCTACAGTTTTATTAAGGAAGGCGATGCTTTTGAAAAGCCGGTCGGTATTTTTATTTTAGATTGGTTTGATCAAAATGAATACATTGAAATGACAACTTCGGGAACAACCGGAAAGCCAAAAAAGATAAAAATTGAAAAGCAAGCCATGGTAAATTCAGCTTTGGCAACTGGCGATTTCTTTGACTTACAACCAGGAAATAGAGTATTGCACTGTCTTCCGGCGCAATATGTGGCAGGAAAAATGATGCTTGTCAGAGGTTTTATCCTTGGATTAGACATAGATTTTGTTGCACCATGCTCAACTCCTTTGGAAAGAAACGACGAAACTTATGATTTCGCAGCGATGGTGCCATTGCAAGTACAGCACTCTTTGGATAAATTGGGCCAGGTCAAGAAATTGATAATCGGCGGTGCAAAAGTCAATTCGGCTTTGGCCAATGAGCTGGCGTCATTCACCACTGAAATTTATGAAACTTATGGAATGACGGAAACCATCACGCACATTGCGGCAAAGAAAATAGGCGAGGAAGCCTTCAAAACATTGCCAAATGTGACTGTTGCTGAAGACGATAGACATTGCTTGGTTATTACCGCACCAAATATTATTGAGGAGCCAATCGTGACAAATGATGCTGTAAAAGTTTTAAATGAGCAAGAATTTATCTGGATGGGAAGAATCGACAATGTCATCAATAGCGGTGGCGTAAAGCTTTTTCCTGAACAGATTGAGGAAAAATTGGCGCATAAAATTAGCGATAGAAGATATTTTGTAGCGTCTCAGGAGAACCACGAATTGGGTGAAAAATTAGTTCTGGTTGTGGAAGGAACGCCGTATGTAATAGATGACCAGGCTTTTGCCTTACTTGACAAATATGAAAAACCAAAAGTGGTGCTTTTTACTCCAAAATTTAAAGAAACACCAACCGGAAAAGTGTTGAGAAAAGAGACATTAGAAAGTGTGGAAGAATAACAAAAAAGAGTGCCGTTGAGCACTTTTTTTTTACTTATAATTTACTTTTATAAAAAATTTAGAATTATCAAATTTTACAGCTTCTTTGCTATTTTTCAAAGGATAGAAAGTCCAATCATTTGTAACATCTAGCCTGATTTCTTTATCATTTTCTTTCAAAATAACGGGCATTTTAAAAGCTGTTACTTCAGTTTTCCACTTAAAACGAATTCCTTTTTTCTCTTTTTCTACAATCAACTCTGGAATATTCGTGTATTGCAGATACTGATTGAAGATAGGTGTGAGATCTGTTTCAATTTCTGTATTAAAAAAAGCAATTACAGTTTCAGTATCAATAATTTTATGGCGGTATGTTTCTGAATATTTCAAAAGGATTTTCCACCATTTTGCATCATCATTTACAATGTGTCGAAGCGTGTTTAAAAGCTGTGCGCCTTTGTAATACATATCCGTTGAACCATGATTATTGACACCAAATTTTCCAATAATCGGTTTGTCATTTGCAACAGATTTTTTTTGTCCGTTTAAATATATTTGTGCTTTATCATATCCAAACTGGCATTCCACAAACACTGATTCTGAATAAGTTGTAAAACCTTCGTGGATCCACATATCAGCAATATCTTTAGAAGTTATGCTGTTCCCAAACCATTCGTGTCCTGTTTCATGGATGGTGATATAGTCGAAAAGAATCCCGATTCCTGTGCCAGAATTATCATGGCCATTATAACCTTTTTTATATTTATTTCCATAAGAAACAGCACTTTGGTGTTCCATACCTAAATAAGAAGTTTCAACTAATTTATAGCCGTCTTCTGCAAAAGGATATTTTCCAAATTTACTTTGAAAGCAATCCATCATAGGTTTTACTTCCTCAAAATGCTTTTTTGCTTTTTCTTCGTTTTCACGTAAAACATAATAATCCAAATCTAAACCTTTATGATTGTCATGAATATGGACGTAATCTGCAATGTTTAAAGTGATATCATAATTATTGATCGGACTTTTTACTTCCCAATCCCAACGTGTATAACCGTTTTTTAAATCCTCGTTGCCTAAAAATCTTCCGTTGGAAACATTCATCAATCCATTTGGAACTGCGACTTTTATCGAAGTTCCGAAATCTGGCTCATCGCTTTGTGAATCTTTTACTGGAAACCACAAACTTGCTCCGGTTCCTTGGACAGCAACGCCAATCCATGGTTTTCCAGTATTATCTTTACTAAAAACAAAGCCGCCATCCCAGGGCGCATTTTTGGCAACCAGAGGATTTCCTGAATAATAAAATCGAAGCTTTTTATCAGATCCGTCAGCAGTTTGCTGTTTTTCAAAGTCAATAAAAACGGCACCGAAATCTCTTTTATAATTCAATTTTTTTCCTTCAAAAACAATGCTGTCTACTTGCATGTTTTCAAATAAGTCGACTTGAATTTTGGATGTGTTTTTTAAGATTTTAAAAGTAATGTCATTATAGCCAGCAACCGAACGTTTTTCTGGGTTTACAGTAATATTCAAGTCATATCGTTGTACGTCATAAGATGTTCTTTCAGAAGAAAATCCACCTAAAAGTGAATCTCTTCTGGTAAATTCTTGTGCAGAAATACTTTGAAAACCAATAAGAAATGCAAAATAGAAAAGATGATTTTTCATGTTGATTTAAAATTTCAATGCTTTAATAATTGTAAAAGTACGGATTTTTTTATCGCCAGTATTGCTCAAAACTTCTTCAGTTTCAGACAAAATGCTATCAATTCTAAAACCAACTGCTTCTAACAAATTTTGCACATTTTCATTATCATAAAGTTCAAAACCATATTTAGCAAACGGAATTTTTTCCATTGTGCTTTTAGGAATAAATCCCAATACAAATTGACCTTTACTTTTTAAAACTCTAAAAATTTCCTGCAAATATTCCTTTGGATTTTTCCAGAAATATAAAGTGTTTACTGTGAAAATTATATCAATCGAATTGTCTTCTTTCTTTACTTTCAGCATTTGTCAATTCAAAAATTGCCTTTTTAGAAATAATAAATTCAGAATTTAATCGTGTTGCCTCTTGAACCATTAATTCAGAAATATCAATTCCTGTATAATGTATAGAAGGATTTTTATTGAATAAATAATTTATATGTAATCCATTTCCCGGGCCAATTTCTAGGATTTTTGAGTTGTCTTTGAAGTCAATTTGAGCAATGACATTTTCGATCATATTGTTATTGGCAACGTTCATGCTTTTTGCAGTCGCAATTCCGTTTTCGCCTTTTGGGTGACTTAATTGTGATGCTAATTCTTGCAGTTCTTGTTCTGAAAGATTTCCCATTTTTTAGATTATAAAATATTTAATTATGAAATAGAAACATCTGAGGCATTTAAAATGTGCTTTTCATCCTAAATCAAAAATCTTAAATCAAAAATTTTACACCTGAATCACACCCAAATTAAATTTCTTTTCAATAGGAGCGTGGTTTGCCGCTTCAATTCCCATAGAAATCCAAGTCCTGGTTTCCAACGGATCAATGATTGCGTCAGTCCACAATCTTGAAGCTGCATAATAAGGAGAAACTTGCGCGTCATATTTTGCCTTGATTTTCTCAAATAGTTCTTTTTCTTTTACTTCGTCAACAACTTCACCTTTTGCTTTTAAGGAAGAAGCTTCGATTTGTGCCAAAACTTTCGCCGCCTGAGTACCGCCCATAACTGCCAATTCTGCACTTGGCCAAGCAAAAATCAACCTTGGATCATACGCTTTGCCGCACATGGCATAATTTCCTGCACCATAAGAATTTCCAACAATAACTGTGAATTTTGGAACTACAGAATTCGAAACCGCATTTACCATTTTTGCACCGTCTTTGATAATTCCTCCATGTTCAGATTTGCTCCCGACCATGAATCCAGTTACGTCTTGAAGAAAAACCAGCGGAATTTTCTTTTGGTTGCAATTGGCTATAAAACGTGTTGCTTTGTCGGCTGAATCTGAATAGATTACGCCTCCAAATTGCATTTCGCCTTTCTTTGATTTTACTACTTTTCTTTGGTTGGCTACAATTCCCACAGCCCAGCCATCGATTCTGGCGTAACCTGTGATAATCGTTTGTCCGTAACCATCTTTGTAAGGTTCAAATTCAGAATTATCTACCAAACGATTGATGATTTCCATCATATCATATTGCTCATTTCTCGCTTTTGGAAGAATTCCGTAGATATCTTTTTCTTCCAAAGCTGGTTTTTCAGACTTGATTCTGCTGTAACCGGCTTTGTCAAAATCACCAATTTTATCGACTATGTTTTTAATTTTATCCAAAGCATCTTTGTCGTCTTTAGCTTTGTAATCAGTAACTCCAGAAATTTCACAATGTGTAGTTGCACCACCAAGTGTTTCATTGTCAATACTTTCTCCAATTGCAGCTTTTACCAAATAACTTCCAGCAAGGAAAATGCTTCCGGTCTTATCGACAATCAAAGCTTCGTCAGACATAATTGGAAGATAAGCTCCTCCAGCAACACAGCTTCCCATAACGGCAGCAATCTGAGTAATTCCCATGCTACTCATAAGGGCATTATTTCTAAAAATTCTCCCGAAATGTTCCTTATCAGGAAAAATCTCATCTTGTAAAGGCAAATAAACGCCCGCAGAATCTACTAAATATATAATTGGAAGTCGGTTTTCCATGGCAATTTCCTGCGCACGAAGGTTCTTTTTTCCAGTAATAGGAAACCAAGCTCCAGCTTTTACAGTCGCGTCATTTGCCACAACAATACATTGTTTCCCTTTTACATAACCAATTTTAATAACAACTCCTCCAGATGGACAGCCACCGTGTTCAGCATACATTCCATCGCCAACAAAAGCTCCGATTTCGATGCTTTCTCTTTTTTCATCTAGCAGATAATCAATACGTTCACGAGCTGTCATCTTGCCTTCAGAATGCAATTTCTCTATTCTTTTTTCGCCTCCGCCCAATTTTACTTTGGCAAATTTTTGCCTTAAATCTGATACTAAAAGTTTGTTATGATCTTCGTTTTTGTTGAAGTTGATGTCCATAATATGTAAGTGAGTTTTTGCTGTTTTTAAACGCCTGCTAAAGTACGAAAACGTTTGCAATAAATAGAAAATGAGGAAAAGCAATTGTAATCTGAATATTAATAAATCGTAAATTTTAATAACTGCTTATTCATCTTTACTTAATGTTATCTTAACATTGGCGAGATACATTTGCAGCAATAAAAATCTATTTTATGTCTTTAAACAGCATTTTCCAATTTTTAGTTCCGAAAGATAAAAAGTTCTTTCCACTTTTTGAACAAGCCTCTTTTAATTTAACGCTTTTGGCAGAAACACTTCACGAAGCTGTAAATGCACCAAAAGGGGAACGTGAAAATTATTTTAGAAAAATCGAGGAATTAGAAGCAGTTATTGAGGAAATTACTCATAAAACGCACCTTGAATTAAGCAGAAACTTTATCACGCCATTTGACCGCGAAGATATTCACGCGCTTGTAAAATCGATGGATGATGTTGCTGATTATTTGCATGGTTCTGCATCAAGAATGCGTCTTTACCAAGTGGAAAAAATTACAAAATCTATTCGTAAATTAACTGAAATCAACCTTGAAGCTTGCCAGCAAATTGGTTTTGCCATCAAAGAATTGAAAGATTTGAAAAATTTGAAAGCAATTTCAGATGCTTGTAAAAAAATCAACAAGTTGGAAAGTAAAGCAGATAATGTTTTTGATAAAGCGGTTGCTGATATCTTCGAAAACGAAACTGACGCTAAAAACATCATTAAATATAAAGAAGTTTTATCGGCATTAGAATCTGCAACAGATAAATGTAAAAGTGTTGCCAATGTTCTAGAATCAGTGGTGGTTAAGCACTCTTAATATTCATTTTTGACTAAATAATCTTATGGATTTTTCGCTATTAATTACCATAATTGTTCTTGCTCTAATCTTTGATTATATCAATGGTTTTCACGATGCGGCAAACGCAATTGCAACAATTGTTGCTACGAAAGTTCTTACTCCGTTTCAAGCTGTTATTTGGGCAGCATTTTTTAACTTCTTGGCTTATTGGGTTTTCGGATTTGGTGTTGCTGATACGGTCGCCAAAACAGCTAGCACGATGGATATTAATTTGGTCGTAATTTTAGCAGGAGTTATCGCCGCAATTTGTTGGAACTTATTGACTTGGTGGCTCGGAATTCCGTCAAGTTCATCCCATACCTTAATTGGTGGTTTTGCTGGAGCTGCAATTGCTCACGCAGGTTTTGATGTAGTAAACTGGTTCACTGCAGGAAAAAATGGAGGAATGCCTTCAGGAGTTTTAATTATTATAGCTTTTATTGTTTTAGCCCCACTTTTAGGAGCTTTAGCATCTTATTTGATTTCAATTTGGTTACTGAATTCTTCTAAAAAAAGTATCAAACCAAAAATATTTACTGGAACTTTGATGATTGCTACTATTGCTTTTGTGGCTTATCAAATGGTTCCTTTTACAAAGATCAAAGAACCTCGTTTTCCTGATTCTCAATTTTGGAGCGTTGCCTTTGAACCTCATAATATTAAATGGTTTTTAGTAGCCTTTATTATATTATCAATAAGTACATTCTGCCTGTTCTTCAGTAGTTTATCTCATAGCAAATCTGAATCTTGGCTAAAGAAAATGCAATTGCTTTCTTCTGCAGCCTTCAGTTTGGGACATGGTGGAAACGATTCTCAAAAAGTAATGGGTATTATCGCAGCAGCCGTTGCCGTTTATATCCACACCACAGGTTTGTCTCAAGAGAGCATGCCACATTGGCTGGACGTTGTTCTTCCGGATGAATCTGGACATTTTAAGATGCCTGAATGGATTCCGTTAGCTTGTTATACTGCAATTGCCGCAGGAACAATGAGCGGCGGTTGGAAAATCGTAAAAACAATGGGTTCAAAAATTACAAAAGTTACTTCGTTTGAAGGTGTTGCTGCAGAAACTGCTGGAGCTTTGACTTTATACTTTACTGAACATTTGAAAATTCCGGTAAGTACGACGCACACAATTACGGGTTCAATCATCGGCGTTGGTTTGACTAAACGTGTTTCTGCCGTAAGATGGGGTGTTACCGTGAGCTTATTATGGGCTTGGGTTTTGACAATTCCAATCTCTGCACTTTTGGCAGCAATCGTTTATTACATATTAAGTCTGTTTATGTAATTTAATTTATATACTGAAAAAGCCATTGCAATTGCAGTGGCTTTTTTGTTTTATCAAATTCTTATATTGGAATTCTCTGAAAAAATATTATTTTTAATAAAAATTAAAACATGAAAACAAAGTACTTATCGCTCTTCTTTACAATTGTTGTTTCTGCAACATCTTTCGCTCAATTAAAAACTGTTGAATATGGCGATAAATCTCAAAAATTAAGTGGCTTGGCTGGAATTCCAAATATTCCAAATAAAAATAAGCCTGGAATTTTAATACTTCCAGCTTGGAAAGGAATTGACAAGCATTCTGAAGAAGTGGCTACTGAATTGATGAAATTGGGTTATTTTTCATTTGTAGCAGATATTTATGGAGTAGACGAAAGGCCAAAAGACACTAAAGAAGCGGGTAAACTATCCAGTTATTATAAGACCAATTACAAGCAATACCAAAATAGAATTGCACAAGCATTAGCGGAGTTAGTAAAGCAAGGAGCAAATCTTGAAGAAATAGTTGTCATCGGATATTGTTTTGGAGGAACTGGAGCACTAGAAGCAGCAAGAGCAAACATGGATGTAAAAGGTGTAGTTTCGTTTCACGGAGGTTTAGGAAGAGATCACACAAGAGAAATTTCTAGTATAAAAGCTAAAGTTTTAGTTTTGCACGGTGCTGATGATACTTATGTTTCTGAAGTTGAAATCAAAGAGTTTCAAGATGAAATGCGTACTTCACATGCAGATTGGCAGATGAATTATTATGCAAATGCTGTTCATGCTTTTACAGAGAAACAAGCAGGAAATGATAATTCAAAAGGCGCAGCTTATAATGCACTGGCAGACAAACGTTCTTGGGCAGCATTGCGAATTTTTCTAAGAGAGCTTTTTGATTAATTATTTAAAATTTTATCTATTTATTTAGATAATAAAAAATTAAAATTGTCTTAATTTATCGTTTTGGCAAAATCATGCTACTATTTGAATAAATAATGCTACTATAAAATTTTCTTTGAAGCTAAATTTGATAAAATTAAAAACAATTTTATCATGAGCAATTTAGTAAAAAGACCCGATTTTAAGGATAAATATGACAATTACATAAACGGAAAATTTACGCCACCAGTTAAAGGAGAATATTTTTATAATATTTCACCGATAGATGGAAAAGTATTTACAAAGGCAGCGAAATCAAGCAAGGAAGATTTAGTCTTAGCGGTTGATGCAGCTCATGAAGCATTCAAAACTTGGGGAAAAACTTCGGTTACTGAAAGAAGTATTTTATTGAATAAAATTGCCCAAGTTCTTGAAGATAATCTAGAATATATCGCCGCAGTGGAAACTGTTGATAACGGAAAACCTGTGAGAGAAACACTTGCGGCTGATATTCCTTTGGCGATTGACCATTTCAGATATTTTGCTGGTGTAATTCGTGCTGAAGAAAGTTCAATTGCTGAACTAGATTCTAACACAGTTTCTATTGCCTTAAGCGAACCTTTAGGTGTTATTGCCCAAATTATTCCTTGGAACTTCCCAATTTTAATGGCTGTTTGGAAATTAGCTCCAGCTTTGGCTGCCGGAAATACGGTGGTTTTAAAACCAGCGGAAAGTACGCCAGTTTCCATTTTAATTATGATGGAATTGATCGAAGGAATTCTGCCTCCAGGCGTTGTTAATATCGTGAATGGTTTTGGAGCTGAACTTGGTAGAGCTTTGGTTACCAATCCAAAAGTTTCAAAAGCAGCGTTTACAGGTTCTACTGCAACAGGCCGTTTGGTAATGCAATATGCTACTGAAAACATCATTCCGGTTACGTTGGAATTAGGTGGAAAATCACCAAATATTTTCTTCCCATCAATTGCAGATCACGATGATGATTTCTTCGATAAAGCTGTGGAAGGAGCCGTAATGTTTGCTTTAAATCAAGGAGAAATTTGCACGTGTCCGTCAAGATTATTAATTCACGAAGACATTTATGATAAATTCATAGCCAAAGTTATTGAAAGAACAGAAGCAATTATTGCAGGAAATCCTTTGGATAAAACTACAATGATTGGTGCTCAGGCTTCAAATGTTCAGTATGAAAAAATTCAATCTTATATTAAATTAGGAAAAGAAGAAGGTGCTGAATTATTGACTGGTGGTGATGTAAATAAATTAGAAGGCGATCTTGCCGGAGGTTATTATATCAAACCGACTTTATTCAAAGGGAATAATAAAATGAGAATCTTTCAAGAGGAAATTTTCGGACCGGTTTTAGCCGTAACTACTTTTAAAACTACGGAAGAAGCAATTGAGCTTGCAAATGACACAATGTATGGATTAGGAGCCGGAGTTTGGACGCGTGATGCACACGAAATTTATCAAGTTCCAAGAGCGATTCAAGCAGGAAGAGTTTGGATCAATCAATATCATTCTTATCCAGCTGGAGCTCCGTTTGGAGGTTACAAACAATCCGGAATTGGTAGAGAAAACCACAAAATGATGCTGGGTCATTACCGCCAGACAAAAAATATGATGATTTCTTATGACAAAAAGAAATTGGGATTCTTTTAATTTAATTGTTAGAAAAAGCACTGCAATTGTAGTGCTTTTTTTATTTCTAAATATAATTTATTATGACAAAAATGAAAGCCGCGCGCTGGCATGCAGCGAAAGACATTCGAGTAGAGGAAACTGATATTCCCACAACTGGACCAAGACAAGTCAAAATTGAAGTGCAATTTGCAGGAATCTGCGGATCTGACCTTCATGAATACACGCACGGACCGATGCTGATTCCTGTTGAAAAACCTTATTCTTTAAATGGTCATCAAGGCGTTACAACTTTGGGACACGAATTTGCCGGAATTATTAGCGAAGTTGGAGAAGAAGTTGCGAATTTAAAAAAAGGAGATCGAGTGGTGGTAGAGCCACTTTTCAAAAATCCAGAAAGTCCATTTATCACAAATGGCGAATACAATCTTTCTGAACCGCTTGGTTTTGTTGGATTGACTTCTAATGGAGGTTTTGCAAAATACACTGTTGTGGAAGATTATATGGTGCACAAAATTCCAGATTCGATGAGTTTTGAACAAGGTGCTTTGGTTGAACCTGCCGCAGTTGCTGTTTATGCAGTTTTGCAAAGCGGTTTGAAAATCGGACAATCTTGCTTAATTTATGGCGCTGGACCAATCGGACTTTTGTGCGTTCAAGCGGCAATTGCTGCAGGTGCTACAGAAGTTATTGTGGTGGATATTGCTGCAAAACGTTTGGAAAAAGCAAAAGAAATCGGTGCGACAACAATTATCAATGGAAAAGATGAAGATATTCCGAAGAAAATTAAAGAATTGACCAACGGTGGCGTAGATATTTTTTTAGACGCAGCTGGTGTTCAAGCTTCTTTTGACGGTGGAATTGCGAGTTTGAAAAACGGAGGAACTGCTGTTTTGGTAGCTTTGTTCGGAAAACCTGTTACACATAATGCTTTTGACCAAGTCGTTCGTGAAATTACCGTAAAAGGAATTATTGCTTACCGAAATATTTTTCCGCAAGTCATTGATTTGATTAATCTTGGAAGATTGCCTGTTGAAAAATTGGTGACTAAAAGAATTAAATTGGATGAAATCGTAACAGAAGGTTTTGAAGCATTAGTTTCCAATCCAGAACAGGTTAAAATTTTGATTGAGATTAACGGATAGTTGAAAAACCAATTCGTAAATTTATAAATAATACAGCCGTGAGTTAAAATCATGGCTGTATTTAAATTAAAAAGCTATGATAAAAAGGATTGAAGCAACAGAAAAAGCGATAGAATTAATACACGAATTGCATAAAAATCATGGTGACTTGATGTTTTATCAAGCCGGAGGTTGCTGTGAAGGAACGCAACCAATGTGTTATGAAAAAGGTGGTTTTTATTTAAGACTAGGAGATGTTTGCATTGGAACAGTCGAAGGTTTTGAGTTTTGGATAGATCACGATTTATATGAATATTGGAAAAATGCCCATTTCACAATGGATGTTTTGGAAGGAATGTCAACAGGTGGTTTTTCTTTAGAAGCGCCTTTGGGGAAAACATTCAAGATTCATTACCGCCTTTTTACGCCAGAAGAAATCGAAAATCTAGAACCAATAAAACTAGAAGAATAATTTTATAAATCTACATAACAGCTTGAACTATTCAATTGCTGGTATTGTTTTGGCGTAATTCCTTCCACTTTTTTGAATAATCTGATAAAATAATTGCTGTCTTCGAAACCAGACTGAAATCCGACTTCATTGATTTTAATTCCGGGATATTTGAGCAGCTGTTTTGCTAGTTTTATTTTTTCATTTAAGATAAATTCAATCGGGCTCATGCCTAATTCTCGCTTGAAAAAACGATAAAAAGAAGTGGCACTCATTCCTGCTTTGTCACTCAAATCTTTTAAGTTGAAATCTTCTTTGATGTTGGTTCTAATAAATTCCAAAACCATAGAAATTGGAGTATTTGCTTCTAAAATTTTTCGATCATCAATTGATTTCAAAGTCTGAGTTTGAATAATTCTGATAAGCAATTCTTGTAAAGTCAAATCTGCCAAAACATCTTTGGTAATCGACGTGCTCATGCATTCTTTAATCAATTTATTTATAGTGGAAGCAAGCTCGATATTATTATAAAAAAAATAATTTTCAGAGTCTAATGTCCATAAATTATTGCCTTCTTTTGGGTATTTTTCGTTCAATAAATTGAGCGTATCGTTAATTTTCCAATGGTCAATGGCCAAAGCCAAACACTGCGTCGGATTGCTTTTTGAAGCTTCAGGGAAATCAATTTTCATTTCCACATTTGCAGGAATAACAACCGTTTCACCAGGAAGATAAATAAATTCGGGATCATCAAAAAGATGCATGATTTTCTTTCCTCTTAACATGCTTGTCACCACCAAATCATTAAATTTTAAAGGAACCAATTGTGATTCTTCATAGGTTTCAAACAGATTTAATTCGCAGTTTTGTAACGAATAGACAGTCCGATTTTCTACCAAAGTTTTTAGTGATTTTTCATGCGAAAGGTGAGGCGCGTGAAGAAGTGATTTGAGAGATTTCATAGACATCGTTTAAGGCACATAAGTTATGCATATAAAACGATGTAGTAAAATTTTTAGCTAAATTTTAGTCTTTGTCAAAATACTCAGAATCTTCATGCATAGTGTAAATTATCGGAAGTGAAATAAAGAACGAACTTCCCAATTCTTTTCCAGGGCTTTTTGCAAAAATTTGTCCGTTGTGAAGTTCTACCAATGATTTGCAGATCGAAAGTCCTAATCCGTTTGAGCTTTCTTTCCCTGTTGGTTTGGAACTTAATTTGGCAAATTTCTTGAAAAGTTTTTCCGCATCTTCGTCATTTAAGCCTTGTCCTTTATCTTGGAACTCGATTTCCACGAAGTCATTGATTTTCTTCGCAATAATTTTTATAGTCGTATTTGTATAAGAATATTTGATAGCATTGCTCAAAAGATTGTGCAAAACATCAGAAATTTTTGTCTTATCGATATTTATTTTTGGCAGCGAATCTTCTATAGTCAATTCAATAATCTGATTCTTTTTATTTGCCAATAATTCAAAATTGGTAACTAAACGATCTAGCATTTCTTTCAAATCAGCTTCTTCAATAGAAAGTCTTTGATCTTTATCTTCGTCTTCAGAAAGTTTTAGTAAATCGGCTAATTTTGCTTGAATTGTAACGACACAACGCTTGATCATGTCAGTCATTTTTGGTGATTTTGATACATCAATTCTCAAAATATCATTAGCCAAACTTATTGAAGCCAACGGATTTTTAATTTCATGCAAAGCAATTCCCATCAAGTCATTTTGAGATTTGATAATATTGTTATAACGAAGTCTGCTTTCAAGTTTATTCATCACAATATCCGCCATCGTTCGAAGCATTTCTAACTGGCCTTCATTCGTTTCTCTTGGTTCGCTATCTAAAACGCAGACAGTTCCGATCAAATAACCCTCAGGAGATTTTAATGGTGCTCCGGCATAAAAACGAATGCCATTTTCACTAGCTATCCAAGGACTTTTCATCAAATCTGGAAAGTTAAGCGTATCATTAAAAACAGTGGTTTTGTCGTCTAAAATGGCCAAGGCACAAATACTTTCTTCACGGCGAACTTCATTGGTTTTAAAATTTCCAATAATTGCCTTAAGATAAACTCTGTCTTTGTCAACAAAAGTAATAAAGGCACTCGGCGTATTAAAAACTTGGGATGCCAAAAGGGCAATCTTATCAAAAGTGTCTTCTGAATGTGTATCCAAAACTTGATAATCATAAAGTTTCTGCAATCTTGCAGCTTCATTTATGGGAATTATTGATAATGGCTTTTCGTAAATCATAACAGTTGCTTTTGATAATCAATTATTTATAAAGTGTATCACAATATTTGACTAAATTCTATGTAAAGATAAGTTATGTATTTTAAGAAAATGTTACATTTAAACCATATTTCTTAAATATATCTTAAATTCTTTTTTATAAGGTGTAAAAAAGAATTGCACTGCCATCAAAGCTGATAACAGTGCAATTTAAAAAATAAATCTATTCTTCTTCTTTTTGTCCCATCATCATCAAAAATGCTTTTAAGAATTCGTCAATGTCACCATTCATGACGCCTTCTACGTCGCTGGTTTCATAGCCTGTTCTCACATCTTTGACTAATTTATAAGGATGCATGACATAATTCCTGATTTGAGAACCCCATTCGATTTTCATCTTGCTAGCTTCAATATCAGCACGTTGCGCCATTTGTTTCTTTAACTCAATTTCATATAACTGCGAACGAAGCATTTGCATCGCACGTTGTCTGTTGTCTTGCTGAGAGCGCGTTTCAGAACATTGTACTTGAATTCCGCTTGGTTTGTGGAATAATTGCACTTTGGTTTCAACTTTATTTACGTTTTGTCCACCAGCACCACTTGAACGAGAAGTAATTATCTCAATATCAGCAGGATTGATGTCAATTTCAATGGTGTCATCAACTAGTGGATAAATATAAACAGAAGCAAAAGAGGTATGGCGTTTTCCATTGCTATCAAAAGGAGAAATTCTAACCAAGCGATGCACGCCGTTGTCTCCTTTTAAATAACCAAAAGAATAATCGCCTTCAAATTCTAAAGTAACGGTTTTGATTCCCGCAACTTCGCCTTCTTGAAAGTTCAATTCTTTGATTTTATAACCATTTTTCTCGCCCCACATCATGTACATTCGCATCAGCATTGATGCCCAGTCGCAACTTTCGGTGCCGCCAGCGCCGGCTGTAATTTGCAAAACAGCGCTTAAAGAATCGCCTTCGTCAGAAAGCATATTCTTAAATTCGATGTTTTCGATGTGTAAATTGGTTGCATTAAATTGTTCATTTAATTCGTCTGCAGTCAATTCGCCTTCTTTGTAAAATTCATAGGCAATTTGCAATTCGTCAGTCATTGAAACCGCTTTATTGTAATCTTCGACCCATTTTTTCTTAGAACGCAATACTTTAACGAAAGCTTCGGCTTCTTTTGGGGTGTTCCAAAAATCTGGAGCCAGGGTTTTCTCTTCTTCGTTTGTGATTTCGATTAATTTCTTATCGACGTCAAAGATACCTCCTCAACGCACCAAGGCGCTCCACAATACCTTTAATTTGTTCGGTAGTTGTCATAAATTATATATATTTTTGTGTAAAAATTTCTGGCTAGTACTTATTTTTAGCTCTGATTAAATTAGAATCAAGATTAGCTTCAAATGAAGAAAAAAGCCGTTTTAATGAAACAAAAATAAGGCATACTTTTGATATTATGGAAATAAATTTAATAAGTGATACTGTCACGAAGCCAACCAACGAAATGCTACAACAAATGTTTCGTTCAAAAGTTGGTGATGACGTTTATAAGCAAGACCCGACTGTCAACGAGTTAGAGGAGATGGTTGCAAATATATTTGGAATGGAAGCCGCGTTATTTTTTCCTTCAGGAACAATGGCAAATCAAACGGCGATTAAATTACATACAAATCCTGGAGAGCAGGTTATCTGTGATAAATGGGCTCATATTTTTCATTATGAAGGAGGCGGAGCATCATTTAACAGTGGTGTTTCCTGTAATTTGGTGGATGGAAATCGAGGAATGATTACGGCTGAACAAGTAAGAGATGCGATTAATCCGCCAGAATTTTATCATAGTCCATTGACGAGTTTGGTGAGCATTGAAAACACTACTAATAAAGGAGGAGGCGCATGTTATGAAATGGAAGACCTTCGAAAAATCAAGGAAGTTTGTACTGAAAACAACTTGAAATACCATTTAGATGGCGCTAGAATTTGGAATGCTTTGGTAGCGAAAAGACAAAATCCGAGACATTTTGGAGAAATTTTCGATACGATTTCAGTTTGTTTGTCAAAAGGTTTGGGCGCTCCGGTTGGTTCTGTTTTACTTGGAGACAAGGAAACTATCAATCGCGCTTTGAGAGTCAGAAAGATTTTTGGAGGAGGAATGCGTCAAGCCGGATTTTTGGCAGGCGCCGGAATTTATGCCTTGCAACACAATGTTAGCCGTCTTCAAGAAGATCACAACAAAGCAAAAGAACTTGGATTTATACTTAAACAATTACCTTGGGTAGAAAGTGTTGAACCAGTAGAAACCAATATTTTAATTTTTTCTGTAAAGGCAACAATTGACGAAAATAATGTTATTGCAAAATTTAAAGAAAAAAATATCCTGATCAGTTCATTAGGTAAAGGAAAACTACGAATTGTGACTCATTTAGATTATCGTGACGTGATGCATAGTTACGTTATGGAAGCTTTGGAAAGAATTGTTATAAAATAGTTAAATGTAAGTTGTTTTATAGAGAATGTAAGAAGTATTATGAAAAATAATGAGCTTTCTTGTTAAAACAGTTGTTGAAGTGTCAGAGCTATGAAAAATCACATTTATTATTCTACATGTCTAAACAATAACAGGTAAATTATTATGAAATAATTGATTATGGTTAATTTTACAGCAACCCCTAATCATTATATTATGAAAAAACCTTTACTTATTTTAGCACTAATTGCCAGTTTTGGCTTAAAAGCTCAAACGCCACTTTTTACACCTTATTCCAATGTTAGTCCGTCAGGTGATGTTGATTCTCCTTCTGAAGAGCAATATTACAATATAATCGATGGTTCAGTAGAAACTAAATTTCTGGATTTTTATCATTATGACGGCCTTGGTTTTGTCGTAAATCTTAATGGCGTGCAAACCGTTGCCACAAGCATGAATTTTTCTACAGCGAACGATTCTCCTGAAAGAGATCCTACGAATTATCAAATTTTTGGTTCAAACGACGGCAACAGCTACACCCTTATTAGTTCAGGTGCAATTGATTGCAACGATTCGAGGTATTTTACCAGAAATTATGCTTTTACAAATACGCTGGCTTACAGTTATTATAAGTTCAATTTTACTGACCAGTGCAACACAATTGAACAAATGATTCAAATTTCAGAGGTTCAATTATTAGGAACATTTTTAACCACAGATGATTTTTCAATTGCTGATAATGTAGCATTGTATCCAAATCCGAGTGATGGAAATTTTAGTGTTTCAGTAAAAAACCAACTTGTTATCGATGAAATTTCTATAACAGATATTTTGGGGAAAACGATAAAGACAGAATCGCTAAAAAATGTAGATGAGCATCAAATAACAATGCAAGGCACTTCTTCCGGAATTTATTTTGTAAAAATTAAATCTGGAGAGAAAAGTATTGTAAAAAAACTCATTGTAAAGTAGAACATAAAAAAATGGCTGTCATTTTAGACAGCCATTTTTTTTATTTAAACATGTCCAATCCTGGAATATTTGGCATTCCATCTTGAGCCACAGCGCTCAATTCAGCTTCATTTACCTTTGTCGCTTTTTCAATGGCTTTGTTCATAACTAAGACCAAATAATCTTCTAGCTGTTCTTTATCTTCTAATAAGCTGTCATCAATTTCTATTGATTTTACGGCACGATTTGCAGTCAAAGTAACTTTCAATAGTCCGTCACTGCTTTGTTCGTCGATTAAAACGCTATCTAGTCTTTTTTTAGTTTCTTCAATTTTTTGCTGAGCTTCTTTTAATTTGCCCATCATTCCCATTAAGTCTCCAAACATGTTAATAAATTTTAAGATTTGTAACTGCGAATTTACTAAATTGCATAGTCATATTCAATATACAAATCGATGAAGAATAAATTAATTTTAAGTTGTCTTTGTATTATTTTTGCAAACTCATATTCGCAAACCGCAACCTTTAAAATGTCAAAAATCATAAATCCCCCAATAGCAAAGAAAATATCAAAAACGCTTGAAAAGCATGGAGACAAAAGAGTCGACGATTACTTTTGGCTTAACGATAGAGAAAATGCTGAAGTCATCGATTATCTAAACAAAGAGAATGAATATTATGAGCAAATGACCGCTCATACCAAAGATTTCCAAAAGAAATTATTTGAAGAAATGAAAGGAAGAATCAAAGAAGATGATTCCTCAGTTCCTTATTTTTTCAACGGATATTGGTACATTACTCGTTTTGAAACCGGAAAAGATTATCCAATTTATTCTAGAAAAAAAGGAAGCCTTTCTGAAAAGGAAGAAATTCTTTTTAATTGTAATGAATTGGCGGAAGGGCATTCTTATTTCCAATTGGGAGGAATGAGCGTCAGTCCTGATAACAAATTTGCTTCTTTTGCTGTTGATATTGTAGGAAGAAGGATATATACGATTCAAATTAAAAACTTGGAAACAGGAAAAATATTTGAAGATAAAATCGAAAACGTAACCGGAAGTTCAACTTGGGCAAATGATAACAAGACTTTATTTTATACCAAACAAGACAAAAAAACGTTGCGTTCTGATAAAGTTTTCAAGCATAAATTAGGAGAAAGCAGCGAAAAAGATGCTTTGGTTTATCATGAAAAAGACGATACTTTTAATATTGATGTAAGCAAAGAAAAATCTAGAAAATATATAATAATTACTTCCGCAAGTACGCTTACAACTGAGTTCAGAACACTTTTAGCAGATAATCCCGATGGAGAATTTAAAGTTTTTCAGAAGAGAGTTAGAGGTATGGAATATGACATTTCTCATTATGGAGATAGTTTTTATATCTTAACAAACAAAGACAAAGCGACAAACTTCAAGCTGATGAAAACGCCTGAAAATGCGACTGAAAGAGAAAATTGGAAAGATGTTATTCCGCATCGCGAAGATGTCTTATTGGAAGAAATTGAAATTTTTAATGATTATTTGGTTGTAGGCGAACGTTCAAATGGCCTGAATAAGATCAGAATCATGCCTTGGAACGGAAAAGGTGAATATTATCTTCCGTTTGAAAGCGAAACTTATACAGCAAATATTTCTACAAACCCTGATTTTGACACGCAGATTTTACGTTACAGCTATCAATCTATGGGAACGCCTTCTTCTGTAATTGACTTTAACATGAAGACAAAAGAGAAGGAAGTTAAAAAAGAACAGCAGGTTTTAGGTGGGAAATTTGACAAGAAAAATTACATTGAAGAAAGAGTTTGGGCAACTGCAGAAGACGGAACTAAAATTCCGATTTCGATGGTTTATAGAAAAGATTTGAAGAAAGACGGAAAAAATCCGTTGTTGCTTTATGCTTACGGTTCTTATGGCGCCACAATGGACCCTTATTTCTCTTCTACGCGATTATCTTTGCTAGATAGAGGTTTTATTTACGCCATTGCTCACATCCGCGGTGGCGAAGACATGGGAAGGCTTTGGTATGAAAACGGAAAACTCTTAAAAAAGAAAAACACTTTTACGGATTTTATCGATTGTTCAAATTTTGTAATTGCTGAAAAATATACAAGTTCTGAACATTTGTATGCCGAAGGCGGTTCTGCTGGAGGTTTGTTGATGGGAGCTGTTTTAAATATGGCGCCAGAATTATATAGAGGTGCGATTGCTCAAGTTCCGTTTGTGGATGTGATCACGACGATGCTTGACGATACGATTCCGTTAACAACCGGAGAATATGACGAATGGGGAAATCCAAACGAAAAAGAATCTTATGATTATATGAAGTCATATTCGCCTTATGACAACGTGAAATCGCAACATTATCCAAATATGTATGTTTCAACGGGTCTTCATGACTCGCAAGTTCAATATTGGGAACCAGCAAAATGGGTGGCCAAATTGCGAACTTTGAAAACTGACAATAACGTCTTATTCCTTGATACTAACATGGATGCAGGCCACGGAGGTGCTTCTGGAAGGTTTGAAGCGCTGAAGGAATTAGCCAAAGAATTTACTTTTTTATTAGATTTAGAAGGAATTGAAAAGTAATTAGATTTTTTTTGTTAAATTTGCAAGGATTTGAGGCCAATAAAATTTAAGAAGTAGCCTCGATTAACTATTTTTTTATGAAAGAAGAAATAAAAGCTTATAATAATGTATTGGAATTGATAGGCAATACCCCGCTTATCAAACTCAATAAAGTCACTGAAAATTTAGAAGGTAATTTCTATGCAAAAGTAGAAGCTTTCAATCCAGGACACTCAACTAAAGACAGAATTGCATTATATATTATCGAAGAAGCTGAAAAGCAAGGAATCTTGACGCCTGGCGATACGATAATTGAAACGACCTCTGGAAACACAGGCTTCAGCATTGCAATGGTGAGTATTATTAAAGGCTATAACTGTATTTTAGCAGTAAGTTCAAAATCATCCAGAGACAAAATCGACATGTTGAGAAGCATGGGAGCCAAAGTATATGTTTGCCCCGCACATGTTTCTGCAGATGATGAAAGGTCTTATTATAATGTCGCAAAAAGACTGCACGAAGAAACAAAAGGTTCTGTTTATATTAACCAATATTTCAATCAACTGAATGTTGACGCGCATTACAAGTCAACTGGTCCAGAAATTTGGGAACAGACAAACGGAAAAATTACCCACTTAATCGCTTGCAGTGGAACAGGAGGAACAATTTCTGGCGCAGCGAAGTTCTTAAAAGAAAAAAATCCAAATATTAGAATCTTAGGAGTTGATGCTTTTGGATCTGTTTTGAAAAAATACCACGAAACAAAAGAATTTGACACCAATGAAATTTATCCTTACCGAATTGAAGGTTTGGGGAAAAACTTAATTCCAACGGCCACAGATTTTGAATCAATTGATAAATTTATCAAAGTAACTGACGAAGAAAGCGCTCACGCAACAAGAGAAATTGCAAAGAAGGAAGGTTTATTCGTAGGTTATACTTCAGGAGCAGTTTTGCAAGCCATCAGACAATATGCAGAAGAAGGCGAATTTGATGAAAACAGTAATGTTATTGCCATTTTCCCTGATCACGGTTCAAGATATATGAGTAAAGTTTTCAGCGACGACTGGATGAATGAACAAGGTTTCTTCGACAGCGTTAATTTAGAAGAAGCTCAAAAAATTGAATTTATAAAATAGAATTGAGAATTTAGATATAAGAATTAAGAAAGCTCTGGAGAAATCTAGAGCTTTTTTATTGCATATTTATTTCCTCAAAAGATTAGAGAATTTGTGGCAAAAAAAACTCCGGAGAAAAATCTCCAGAGTTCTTAAATCAAAAATCTTAAATAATTATGCTTCTTCCATAGTATGATACACGTTTTGAACGTCATCATCTTCTTCTATTTTTTCTAATAATTTTTCAACGTCAGCAACTTGATCTTCCGTAAGTTTTTTCAAAACCTGTGGAATTCTTTCAAATCCAGAAGAAAGGATCTCAATTCCTCTATTTTCTAATTCTTTTTGAATTGCGCCAAAACTTTCAAAAGGAGCATAGATCAAAATTCCATCTTCATCAGCAAAAATTTCTTCTGCACCAAAATCGATAAATTCCAATTCCATTTCTTCAACGTCAATTCCTTCGGCTGGAATTCTAAAATTGCAAGTATGGTCAAACATGAATTCTACTGAACCCTGAGTTCCCATCGTTCCGTTGCATTTGTTGAAATAACTTCTGATGTTAGCAACAGTCCTGTTATTGTTGTCAGTTGCAGTTTCAATCAAGATTGCGATTCCGTGAGGCGCATATCCTTCAAATAAGACTTCTTTATAGTTTGCCGTGTCTTTGTCGGTCGCTTTTTTAATAGCTCTTTCAACATTGTCTTTTGGCATATTTACCGCTTTGGCATTTTGAATAACCGCTCTTAACCTAGAGTTTGACTCTGGATTCGGACCGCCTTCTTTAACCGCCATTACGATATCTTTTCCTATTCTTGTAAACGCTTTTGCCATTGCTGACCAGCGCTTCATTTTTCTATTTTTTCTGAACTCGAACGCTCTTCCCATTTCTAAATTTATTTAATCGGTGCAAAAATAAGCTTATCCTTTTTTATTTCAAATATTTTTTAATCTTTCGGGACATGTTTTGATATAAAATCTGCTCCAATTTGTTCCCAAGAGTTATTTAAAGCTACTTTTTCTTGAAAAAACTTAGAATTCAACTTATTGTATTTGCCAACTTCCTTATTTACTTCTTTAACCAAATTATTGAAATTATCAATTTCTTGCTTGGTTCTCTGTTTTTCCGGTTTTTTTTCTAATGATGCTTGACTGTCTTCAACTTTTTGGTTCAACATTAAAAAATTAACTACTTTCGGAGTCATTTCTAAAGCTTCTTTTTTATAAAATTCTAAAGCTTTTTTAGTAGCATTTATCAAGCTAGCATCTTTATTATAAGGTGCAATAGTTTTTAATTTTTCTAAACCTTCATCAGCGTAAAGTTCTAAAGAGGAAGCATTTTGCTGAATAGAATTCAAGTCTTTCTTTTGAATCGCATTCGACAAATTTATGTCAGTCACATTTACTTTGAAGAAAATCAAATACAACTGCGTATGGTATTTAAAAACCTCATTTGATGCTTTCATTTTTTTTCCTAAAGCAGAATTATCTTCAGTGATTTGGATGTTATATTTGTTTCCAAAAAGCTTCTGATTTGTATTCAGCTTCTCCACTTCGTCATTAATTTTTTGATTTACCAAATCTCTTGCTGTGATATAGGCTTCCATGAAATCATAAGATTGTTCAGCAACTTCTTGCAAATCAATTATTTTTCCATAATCATCATTTATGAATTTTTCTGAAATAGAAAGATAGTTAAGAAGCTGGTCACGATATTCAGTATCTCCTTTGTAACCGTCTTTTAAATTTAAAACTTTTTTTGATGCATTTTGGATAGATTTTATCAACGTTTTTCGGGTTGCATCAATTTTTCTAGCACTTTTGCTGTGTGCAACAGCTTTGGTATAATTCCAAGTGCTTTTTGAAATCACATCGGTTTCTTTTCCAATATAATTTAAATATTCTACAGGCGTTTTAAAATCTTGTGCTGTCGCAGTTGCCATAACCAGCAAAGCAAAAATTGAAAATAAATGTTTTTTCATAAAAATGGAGTTAGTTTCTTTTGGTTGCGTAATAATCGTTGATGATATTTATGCCTTCCAAAACATAAGCATTTGTCTTTAATTCTTTGATTCTGAAATCGTTTATCGTTTTTTGGAACTCGTCAAATTTAAGAATTTCAATTTCATAAGATGTATTAATTACTTGAAAATCAACAGTTGTTTCAGTTAACTTTTTGACATCTTTAAAAATTTCATCAATGGTATGGACATCTTTAAACACATTTTCAAAATTTAGTAAAATTGGCATTTTTTGAGAATTATACAATGAATTAATCTTATCATTGGCACTTTTAACTTGCTTAAAATAAGCATCTGAAGCAATACGTTTTTCGCTCATCGGAATCAGATGTTCAAATGCAATTCTTGGATATGGTGTAAATTTTGCCTTGACAGAAATAGCATCATTTTTTAAAGAAGTCTTGTAGCTTTTTTCTCTAGACACGATGCTGTCATATAAAGTAGGAATTTGAACATCAGGAATAACGCCCGTTTGCTGATGGCTTTTCCCTGTAACTCTATAAAATTTTTCTACCGTAAGTTTTACAAAATCTTGCTTGTTGTCTTCATCAATCGGAAGAATTTGTTGCATCGAAGCTTTTCCTAAAGTCGTTGATCCAATGATGATGGCACGATTGTAATCTTGCATGACTGAAGCGAAAAATTCACTTGCCGAAGCCGAATTTCCATTGACCAAAATCACAACCGGACCGTTGTAAACCGAACCACGATTAAAATCTTTAACTACTTTTTGGACTTTCTTGTTGTTGACCAAAACAGAAACTGGACCAGCGTCAATAAACATTCCCGATAATTTTATCACTTCTTCCATTGAACCGCCTCCATTATTTTGAAGGTCAAGAATCAGTCCTTCAATGCCGTCTTTTTTTAATTTCAAGATTTCTTTCACCACGTCATCTGCAATTCCTTGTGCTGAATTATGCTCGAAATCAGTATAAAAACTCGGAATATTTATATACCCAATTTTACTATTATTTTTTGAAGTCACAAAGCTGTAAACCGAATGATCTTCTGCTTTCATAACCTTTTTTTCTAAGGTTACATCATATTGATTTCCGTTTTTCTTGCGAAGTGAAAGCGTAATTGTTTTGTGTGTATCTGAAAAAAAAACGTCTCCAATTCTATCTAAAGAAGTACAAGAAACTAAAAAGTCTTCACCTTTTGTTGGAGAAACTTTTAATATTTGATCACCTTTTTCAATAATTTCTGCACGAGCTGCAGGTCCGCCTGGTACAATTTCTTGCACAACTAATTCTTCATTTTCATTTAAGTTGATATACATTCCAAGCGAAAGATTGGCTGTAGAAAGTCCGAAAAGAAAAGAAGATTTGGTGTCATAAGGAAAATAGGAAGTATGCGGATCAAAATAGGTGCAAAAATTACCGTAAAAAGTATTGCGAATATCTTTCTCAATTCCGTCTTTTGAATCCAATCGGCTATTTATTTTGCACAAAGCTGTTTCAAAAACCTTTTGTTTTGCAACTTTTTCCAGCGCATCGAAATTTAGTTTTAAAGAATCTAAATTCTTGCTCGTTTTTGAAATATCTTCTAAAATATTATATTTCAGTCTTTTGGTAAAAACTTTGGTTACATCTTCTGCTTTTACATAAAAAGGAAAATCTTTCTTTATAAAACGAACCGTATCTTTTGTAGTATAATCAAGTTTTGTTTTTCGGATTTTTTCAATAACGGTTTTGGTTCTTTCCAATGCATTTTTATAGGTCTTTGCAAAATCTTCAAAGAAAGAGCAATCGTTTTTGGCTAGATAATCGTCAAATTTGTATTTATGTTTTGACAAATATTCATATTCTGATTTGAGAAAAATATTTTTATCAGTATCTAAATCAGCCATTAAGGTCTCAAACACAAAAACCGATAAACTGTCGTCTACCGGTTTTGGCTGAAAATGTTCGCGCTGAATCAACGCATTTATTTTTAAAAGAACATCACAAGATTTACCGCTTTCTTGAGCGTAAGATGCAAAATGGAATAGCAGTAAAAAAAGTAAAGTTTTTTTCATGTAATTAGCTTTTAGCTTGTATAATTTTGATTGTTTTATAAAAAGTCAAATTAGTAAAAAAATCTTACAAGCGGAGCTAATAAACTTTTTTTATTTTTTATAAAAAGGCAATTTTACCACTTTTGCAGGAATATCATTTTTTCTAATTCTGATAAAAATTTCGCTGTCAACACCTGAAAATTCAGTAGTTACATAACCAAGACCAATTCCTTTATTTAAAGAAGGAGCCATCGTTCCTGAAGTTACCAGTCCAATACTATTTCCATTTGCATCTACGATTTCGTAATCATGACGAGGAATTCCTCTTTCTGTCAATTCAAAACCTACTAATTTTCTAGAAACTCCAGCTTCTTTTTGAGCTTTCAAGTTTTCTGAATTGGTGAAATCTTTGTTGAATTTTGTAATCCATCCAAGACCAGCTTCTAAAGGTGAAGTCGTGTCGTTGATGTCATTTCCATACAAACAGAAACCCATTTCAAGACGCAAAGTGTCTCTTGCTGCCAAACCAATCGGTTTGATTCCGTATGCTTTTCCAGCTTCAAAAACCTTGTTCCAAATTTGTTCGATTTCTGTGTTTTTAGCATAGATTTCAAAACCTCCAGAACCAGTATATCCTGTTGCAGAGATAATTACGTGCTCAATTCCAGCGAAATCAGCTACTTCAAAATGATAATATTTTATAGCAGCCAAATCAACAGAAGTTAAAGATTGCATCGCTTCCATAGCCATCGGCCCTTGGATTGCAAGCAAAGAATAATCGTCAGAAATATTTTTCATTTCTGCGCCAACATCATTTTTTGAAGAAATCCAATTCCAGTCTTTCTCGATGTTTGAGGCGTTTACAACTAATAAATATTGCTCGTCTTTAATTTTATAAACAATCAAATCGTCAACAATACCGCCATTTTCATTCGGAAGACAAGAATATTGCGCTTTTCCGATAACTAAAGTTGCAGCATCATTTGAAGTTACTTTTTGGATCAAAGCCAAAGCATTTGGTCCAGAAACCAAAAATTCTCCCATGTGAGAAACGTCAAAAACACCAACGCCATTGCGGACAATTTCGTGTTCAGCATTGACACCTTCATATTGAACAGGCATATTATAACCGGCAAACGGAACCATCTTAGCTCCAAAACTTTCGTGAATGTGCGTTAACGCAGTATTTTTCATTTGTATTGATTATAAAAATTAAAGTCGCTAATTTATTGAATTTTTTGCAGTTTCAAAGCAGTATCTGAGTGAAATTATAGGAATACAATAAGTTTTTTGTGATTGCATTTTTAGTGTGATTGTAAAAAATCATAGTTTTAATAAAATTACTTATTTGAGCATTATCGCTTCTTTGTTTTTTATAATTTTGTAACAAAGCAATTCTTATGAAAAATCCATCTTACACCATCGAACCGCACCAATTTAAAATCCTGAAAATTGATTCTGAAGAGTATAAAAAAGTGTCTTACAATAGGAGAGATTATTATAAAATTGCCTTTGTAACTTCTGGAACTGGAATAATGCATTTTGGTGAAAATTCGATTTTAATCGACGGACCATATTTGATTTTTTTTAGTCCGTTATTATCGTATGCTTGGGAACCTACATCTGAAGAACATTCGGGTTATAATTGTCTTTTTACCAAAGATTTTTTAGCTGGAAAGTTGCAGCAGGATAATTTGTCAAAATCTGAATTGTTTAAGATTGGAGCCATTCCAGCGTTTAAAATAGAAGATTCAAATTATCAGGATTTAGAATATTTATTTAGAAAAATGCTTTTAGAATATAATGATTCCTATAAAAACAAAGATGAAATGATGATAAATTACATCAATTTGATTCTTCATACCGGAACAAAATTTTTAAATCTTCAAGAAAATAATTCACACCACAATGCTTCTGAAAGACTTAGCGCTTCCTTTTTTGAATTGCTTCAAAAACAATTTCCGATTGCGGACAGTAATGACAGGATTGTTATGAAAAGTCCGATAGATTTTGCAAATAAATTGAATATCCATGTCAATCATTTGAATCAAGCTTTGCAGGTAAATACCGGAAAAAACACCAACTGGCACATTCAACAGCGAATTGTTATGGAAGCAAAAATGCTCTTGAAAAACACAGATTGGTCAGTTTCTGAAATCGGTTATGCACTCGGATTTGAATACGCTTCATATTTCAACAGTTTTTTTAAAAAGCATACAGATTTCACGCCTTTATCTTATCGGAAATAATTCTTTGAAATTTATAAGTATTGCTTTGTTTACTGATAAAATGAAATTGCAGTAAGTCAGAACTTTGTCCCATAAAATTAAAAATGTAAATTATGTGGACAAAGAAAGACATGCCAGATTTGACAGGCAAAACAGCAATAGTTACTGGGGCAAATTCAGGAATTGGATTTGAAACTGCATTGGCTTTATGTGAAGTCGGAGCAACTGTAATTGTTGCCTCAAGAACTTTAGAAAAAGCAACAGAAGCTATTTTAAAGATTGAAAAAATGGGAGGAAAGGGAAGCTTGAAATCAGGTGCTTTAGAACTTTCTGATGAACAATCTATTCTTGATTTTGCTGCTAATTTCTTAGAAAATAATTCTAGATTAGACTTGCTGATCAACAATGCAGGAATTATGACACCGCCAGCTTCTGTTGTGAAATCTGGCTTTGAATCGCAGTTTGGAGTAAATTACTTAGGTCATTTTTTATTGACTTCAAAATTGTATCCTTTATTAAAAGAGACCGCAAATTCTAGAATTGTAACCGTTACAAGCCTTGCATATTTAAGTGTGGCAATTGATTTTGATAATTTAAGGCTTGAAAAAGAATATAATGCGTTTCGAGAATATGGACAAAGCAAGCTTGCTAATCTGTTGTTTTCAATTGAATTGCAAAGGAAAATTGATAAAATAGGCGGTAAAGTAATTTCGCTTGCTTCACATCCCGGCGTGACAAGTTCTAATTTATCTAGAAATTTCTCAAAAGAAGAATTTGATCAAGCTGTAGAAAATTTTGGCGGTATTATGCCGACTGAACAAGGTGCTTTGCCGACACTTTATGCTGCAACTTTTACCGAAATTGAAAAAGGAAACTTATACGGTCCTGATGGTGCTGATTATTTGAAAGGATTTCCTGCTTTAACTCCTGTTAATGAAATGGCGAAGGATCAAAAATTAGCTGCAAAATTGTGGCATAAAACGGAAGAAATTCTAGGCTTGAAGTTTCTTTAGAATTATTTTTAATTTCTTTATATCAAACTAAAATGATTGCGTTTTCGTTATCTTATTAAATTTTCTAAACTATGAAAAAGATTGTTTTTCTGCTTTTTGCTTGTGTTATTATAAGTTGTAATTCTGATAATGAAAGTTCTTCTAATTCTGAAAATCGAGATTTTAGGCAAGACATGCGTGATTTTGTTATTGGAATAAGTGAAAAAGCAAAAAGTGTCAAGCCAAATTTTGCCGTAATTCCCCAAAACGGAATTGAATTAGTTACTGAAAATGGCGAAGATGATGGAGCAATTTCCCAAGCTTATTTGAATGCAATTGATGGAAACGGCCAAGAAGATTTATTTTATGGTTATGATAATGATAACGAAGCAACTCCGTCTGATGTTTCTAATTATTTAAAAGGATTTTTAAGTGTTTCAAAGACTAATGGAAAGACGATTTTGGTGACAGATTATTGTTCGACGCCTTCGAAAATGAGTAATTCTTATCAAGAAAATGCTGCTAATAATTATGTTTCATTTTCAGCTCCGGAAAGAAGCTTGAATGTGATTCCGGCTGATGTTCCAAATAATGTGAATGCTTCTGTTGTGAATACTTTAGCGCAAGCAAAAAACTTTTTATATTTGGTAAATCCTGAAAATTTTGCATCTAAAAGTGCTTTTATAAATGCTGTTACTGCTACAAATTATGACGCGATTATAATGGATTTGTTTTTAAATGACGAAACTTTTACGGCTTCTGAAATCAATCAGCTTCGAAATAAAGCAAATGGCGGAAAGCGAATCGTAATTTGTTATATGTCAATTGGTGAAGCGGAAGATTACCGTTATTATTGGGAGAATTCGTGGAATAATTCAAAACCAAATTGGATCGCAACAGAAAATCCGGATTGGCCAGGGAATTTTAAAGTGAAATATTGGAATGAGGATTGGCAGAATATTATTTATAGAGGTTCTGATTCTTATTTGGATAAGATTTTGACAGCTGATTTTGATGGAGTTTATTTGGATATTATTGACGGTTTTGAATATTTTGAGGGATAAAATGTCATCTTGTCATATCAATAAATGTCACTTTTTACAAAAACTGACAATTTTAATAATTTTCTGACTTGGCACAAAGATTGTCTAATGGATATTCGAGTTCAAAAAATTAGAATAGAAACAAAATAAAAATAAAATGGGTAAAATAATCGGAATTGACTTAGGAACAACAAACTCTTGCGTTTCTGTAATGGAAGGAAGCGAACCAGTTGTAATTCCTAATGCTGAAGGAAAAAGAACAACGCCATCAGTAATTGCATTTGTTGAAGGTGGAGAAATCAAAGTTGGTGATCCTGCTAAAAGACAAGCAGTGACCAATCCAACAAAAACTGTAGCATCTATCAAACGTTTCATGGGAAATAAATTCTCAGAAAGCACGACTGAAGCTAAAAATGTACCTTACGGTGTTGTAAGAGGTGACAATGATACGCCACGTGTGGATATCGATGGTCGTCTTTATACGCCACAAGAATTATCAGCAATGACACTTCAAAAAATGAAGAAAACGGCTGAAGATTATTTAGGTCAAACAGTTACAGAAGCAGTTATTACTGTTCCTGCTTACTTTAACGATGCGCAACGTCAAGCTACAAAAGAAGCTGGTGAAATCGCTGGTTTAAAAGTTATGCGTATCATCAATGAGCCAACTGCTGCTGCTTTAGCTTACGGTTTAGATAAAAAAGGTACGGATCAAAAAATTGCAGTTTATGATTTAGGTGGTGGTACTTTTGATATTTCTATCCTTGAATTAGGAGACGGAGTTTTTGAAGTATTGTCTACAAATGGAGATACTCACTTAGGTGGAGATGATTTTGACCAAACAATTATTGACTGGTTGGCTGAAGATTTTAAAGCAGAAGAAGGTTTAGATTTACGTCTTGATCCAATGTCATTGCAACGTTTAAAAGAAGCTGCTGAAAAAGCAAAAATTGAGTTGTCTTCTACAGGAGAAACTGAAATCAACTTGCCATACGTTACAGCTACTGCAACAGGACCAAAACACTTGGTTAAAAAATTGTCAAGAGCTAAATTTGACCAATTAACTGACACTTTAGTAAAACGTTCAATGGCTCCAGTAGCAAAAGCGTTGAAAGATGCTGGTTTGAAAGTTTCTGATATTGACGAAGTTATCTTGGTTGGAGGTTCTACAAGAATCCCAAGAATCCAAGAAGAAGTGGAGAAATTCTTCAACAAAAAACCATCAAAAGGAGTTAATCCTGATGAAGTTGTGGCAATTGGTGCTGCAATCCAAGGTGGAGTTTTATCTGGAGACGTTAAAGATGTATTGTTATTAGACGTTACGCCTTTATCTTTAGGTATCGAAACTATGGGTGGTGTTTTGACAAAATTAATTGAGTCTAACACAACTATTCCAACAAAAAAATCGCAAGTATTCTCAACAGCTTCTGACAACCAACCATCTGTGGAAATCCACGTATTGCAAGGTGAAAGAGCTTTGGCTACAGATAATAAAACTATCGGTCGTTTCCACCTTGATGGAATTCCACCAGCAGGTAGAGGTGTTCCACAAATTGAAGTAACTTTTGATATTGATGCTAATGGTATCATCAAAGTTTCTGCAACTGACAAAGGAACTGGTAAATCTCATGATATTCGTATCGAAGCTTCTTCTGGCTTAACAGCTGAAGAAATCGAAAGAATGAAAAAAGAAGCTGAAGCAAATGCTGATTCTGACAAAGCTGCAAGAGAAAAAATCGAGAAATTGAACGAAGCTGACAGCATGATTTTCCAAACAGAAAGTCAATTGAAAGAATTCGGAGAGAAATTATCTGATGCTAACAAAACAGCAGTTGAATATGCTTTAACTGAATTGAAAATGGCTCACGCTAACCAAGATGTGGCTACGATCCAACCAGCTTTAGACAAAATCAACGAAGCGTGGAAAAATGCTTCTGAAGAAATGTACAAGCAAGGTGACGCTCAAGGTGCTCCACAAGATGCACAACCACAAGGTGACCAAGGAGACAACGTTCAAGATGTTGACTACGAAGAAGTGAAATAATCACTTTTTAAATTATATTTTAAAAGCGCAGGATGATGAATCCTGCGCTTTTTTTTGTCCAATACTTTAACAAACAAGCTATCCTTTTTTTCGTATTTTAGACATTCTTAAAAATAAAATATGAAAAAGACCGCCCTTCTGATTTTAATTCTATTGTGCACAGCGATTTCTTACGGACAAAAAAAGAAAGCCAAAGGCAAAACTCCAGCAAAAACGGCTTCGACTGCATTAGCCAAAGCTGATAATCTTACGGCAGAAATTGTAAAAGGAAATTTCTACCTATTTATAAATAACAAACCTAAAAAAGATACTATTGGTATTAAGACTGTCGATGCGAATAGTTTGCCAAAAGATTGTGCAATCAAACCATTTACAGCAAAAGGAATACCGCTTTACCTTTTAACTTGGACAGAAGAAGCAACAACCAAAACTGATTTAAAAACTGAAATCAAATCTACTTTATTTTCAGAAGTCTATGATGTTTCTACAAAAACAAAACTGTTTTCAAACCAGCAAGCCACAACAAACATCACTGAAAAAGTTTTTTTAGACCGATTAAAAAATGCTTCAGAAACACAAGAAAAGGTGAGGAGGGAAGGCTTTGAATTCATCTTGACACCAGAAGGTGATATTCAGCAGAAGAATAAAACACAGCAGAATACTTTTGCTTTTAATGCAACTGATAAAAAATACGTAGAAGGAAAAACTACAAGTTTGGCAACTTCAACGGCAAAAACTCCTGCAAAGAAAAAGAAATAAGCATAAAAAAACCGAGCTAGTTGCTCGGTTTTTTTATTTTAAAATTTACTCAGAAACCTTAATCTCAAACATCTTATTCCACTTTTTCCCGGTCACAAAAAGCGTTTTAGTCTTTGGATTATAAGCTAATCCGTTCAAAACATCATTTCCAGGATCATGCCCAACCATATTGATTTTAGACTTTAGTTCTCTCAAATCTAAAATTCCTTCCACAGCACCAGTCTTTGAATTAATCACGGCAACAGCATCTTTTTGATACACATTTCCATATATTTTTCCTTCCACCCATTCCAATTCATTAACTGATTTGATCTTATTCGTTTCAGAATAAACATTTATATAATCCACTTCCTTCAAAGTTTCCGGATCTAAAACCCAAATTTTCTCTGTTCCGTCAGATTGATATAATTGTTTTCCATCATTACACAATCCCCAGCCTTGTATTTTTTTGGCATATTCAAAAGACCTGATCTGCTTTAAATTGTCAGCATTATAAATAAAACCTGTTAATTCCTGCCAAGTCAGCTGGTACACTTTATTGTTTAAAATTGTGATTCCTTCTCCGAAATAATTTCCATCAAGATCCACAGAATGATAAATCTTTCCGGTTTTATAATCCGTTTTCATCAATTTTGAAGCACCTTTTTGTCCGGTTCCTTCAAATAATGTATCACGGTGAAATTCCAAACCTTGCGTATAAGAAGTCTCATCATGCGGATAAGTATTCACAATCGTGTACTTCAAAAGCTTCGGTTTTACATTAGAAACCACTTCAATTCTATCCGTAACTTCCACATTTTTTCCTTCAAAATAAATCAAGGCTTTCACGGTCTGGTAGCCCAATTTTGTTTCCGCCAAAGCAAAATCTAGCTTTGCATTTCCCTTAACCGCGCCGGCTCTTTTTTCGTTCAAATAATAAATTACCGAGTCAACTGCTTTGTTTTTTTCGTTTTTCAACAGCAGTGAAACCGATTCTGTAGGCTGATAATTGGCTTTTAACGCCGAAGAATCGATGCTAAATAAATTTTTTTTCTCGTCTTCGCTCTCGCCGCAAGAAATTAAAATGCTTCCTAATAAAATGAAAGCTAATAACTTATGATTTTTCATTCTTCTAAAATTGATTATGACAATATACAACGTTATTTTATATCTGCCAATGCCTTGCAAAAATATAAAAAGATTGTATATTTGCACCGGCAAGTCCTACACGACCAGCTCCTGCAGACTCCCCCAGGGTGGGAACACAGCAAGGGTAAGCGGTTGTAGCGGTGCGATGTAGGTCGCTTGCCATTTTTTTAATCTTCCCTCGTGGAGGATTTTTTTTTGCTTGTATGTGAAGCCAAACATCTGGAATTCTTTAAACGAAATTCCTGCTGGTGCCATTCGCTTTGCGCCAGCTTTTAAGGCTGGAACAAGAGCTCAAACAAAGTTACTCCCGAGACTTCGGGAGGCTAGTTAAAAACTTCAGGCATTCTTTTAACGTCAGGACCAAGATTGCCGGCAAACTCTGTCGAAATACTAAAACCTAATGTAATTCCGACAAAGAAAGCAATCACATAATCAACTTCTGGAAACGATAGCTCTCCTAAATTTTCATTAAATTTCTTTTCTCAAAATTTTGAATGGCTTAACTTTAAGATTGCAACACAAAAAAAGAGTTATCATGAAAAAGTTATTTTATCTATCCGTTTTCGTTTTGGGAATTAGCACGTCAAATTTTGCCAGAGAAACAGCAACAATTAAAGCGCAAAAAAAAATTTTAGAACAAGAAAAAGAATATAAAAAAATAAATACAGATCAAGTCAGCAAAGATGCTTTGGCAAACATCAAGACAAATTACGGAGATTATCAAGTTACCGAAGCTGCAGTTTCAGCAGATGGAGAATACAAATTAGTCCTCAAAAAAGACAACGGAATATTGACCGCAACTTTTACTCCAACAGGAGAATTAATAAAAATATTATAGCAAAAAAGGCGACCTTAACAGTCGCCTTTTGTTTTCTTGCAATACTCGCAAACTTTGCTAAGCATGCATTCTTCATGTTTTGGATTGGTCGGTCGGCAAATATCTCTTCCTAAAAAAGAAATCGCCATTCCAACTTCTGACCACATTGATGGTGGTAAAGCTTCCATCATTTCTTTCTCAATCTTATCCGCTTTGTCAGATTTTGCGATTCCCAATCTCGGCGCAACGCGCACCACGTGCAAGTCAACCATAATTCCTTCAGCCTTGACTTCAGCTTCCCGCATGATCACATTAGCCGATTTTCTTCCAATACCTTTTAAAGCCGTCAATTCTTTCATCGTCACTGGAATATTCTTGTCTTCTTTAACAATTCCAGCAATTTCCAAAAGCCATTTCATCTTATTTCCATGAAAACGGACTTCAGCAACAAACGGCAACAGCGAATCTTCATCAGCTTTTGCCAAAGATTTCATATCTGGAAATTCTTCAAATAACTTCGGAGCAATTTTATTAATGTGAGCATCGCTATCCTGCGCAGAAAGAACGACCATGACCAGCAATTGATAAAGATTCTGATAATCCAACGGATGTTTCTCGTCTTTATATTTTGCAATCAATGGTTTTAAAGCTTTCGCCCAATCGGTGCCTTCATTGAATAAATCCATAGCAACTGATTTTTACTCTTTAAAATCTACAGAAAGCGAATTCACGCAATAACGCTGGCCTGTTTTCGTCGGACCGTCATCAAAAACGTGTCCTAAGTGACTGCCACAATTAGCACATAAAATCTCCGTGCGAACCATTCCATGCGTACTATCTTTAATATATTCCACTTTCCCAGGAATCGATTCGTCAAAAGAAGGCCAGCCACAATGCGCGTCAAATTTAGAATCGCTATTGAATAACGGTTCGCCACAAGCTCCACAGCAGTAGGTTCCTTGGTCAAATGTCAGATTGTATTTCCCAGAATGCGGAAATTCTGTCCCTTTTTGTCTTAAAATTTTATAACGTTCTAAGCCTAATTCGGCTTTCCACTCCTCTTCGGTTTTATTTACTGGATATTTCATAGTTTATGATTTTTTAGCTGGAACAAATTTAATCGAAACAGAATTAGTACAGAATCTTTTTCCGGTAGTTTCCGTCGGACCATCGTCAAAAACGTGACCCAAATGCCCGCCACATTTTGCACACATAACTTCTGTTCGAGTCATTCCAAAAGTGTTATCTTCCTTATAAATTACAGAACCTTTAATCGCTTGGTCAAAAGAAGGCCAACCGCAATCAGAATGAAATTTCATATTTGAATGAAAAATTACATTACTGCAAGCCGCACAGACGTAATCTCCCTTTTCAAAATGGTCATAATATTCGCCCGTGAAAGCTCTTTCTGTCCCTTTATTTCGAAGTACTTCATATTGCTGTGGCGTCAATTCTTTCTTCCATTCAGCGTCAGTTTTTTGAATTTTTGCTGTGGTCTGCTTTCTCGAGACTTCCTTCTTTTCTTGGCTTTGGCAAGAAGTGAAAGTAAAAATGGCAACCAAAATTACGATGATATTTTTCATATTTTTAATTTAAAAATGTAACAATTTTTTTGATGACTTTAGCATCGCCTAAGATCTTTCGGTGTCCTAATCCATTGGTGATCATTAATTCGCTGTCTTTCAGGTTTTCATGAATATGATGTGCCGCTTTTACTGGAACATCATCATCATCAGTATCGTGAATTATTAAAACAGGAATGGGAACTTCCCTAGCAGCTATATACGCAGCATAACTCTCCATAGTTTCGCCGATTTTCTTCTCAAAACTAGCTTTCATCTTCTTACTTATGGCAATATTCATGCCCAATTTTTCGATAAAATCGTCCATAATGTCTTCCACAATATCACCGCTTCCAACGATTACAGCTTTTTTAACTTTTAAGCCTCTTTTGATAGAATTTAAGATTGACATGCCACCTAATGAATGCCCGATAGCATATTCAAACGGCCCAAATTTTTCCTGCATTTCCAAAATTGCAGCAATAAATTCAGTCATATTGCTCGTTTTTCCAGAAGCTTTTCCATGACCCGGAGCATCAAAACTAATTGTAGAATAGCCTAATTTCAGCATTTCATCCGCAATTTTTACCAACTGCGTTCCTCTGCCAGACCAGCCGTGAACCAAAAGCACTTTTTTCGAACCTTGTCCATAATTATAAATCACAATTTCTTTGCCGCTTTTCAAAACAAAACTTTCCTGAACAGAATTTTTGTCCATTTCAATTTCACGTTTCGGAATCTTATATTTCATCGGACTCGTAAACAATTTCGAAGCAAATTTCATTGCCAATTTCGAAGAAGTTAGTTCCAATATCTTAGCGGTAATCAAAATTGACTTTGGAATCTTCAAAGATTGCTGATGTTGCGTACTTTTTTCTGACATATCACTAAATTTTTACGCAAGTTATTACTTATGCGAAATTTTCTTAAATTTAAGAATCATAAATTAAACATAAAATCACAAGAAGCTCTATTTTTAGAAGCGAATGGACAGAGACAAAATAATCCATGTTCCCGCTGAAGCCACTTGCTTTGCGCCAGCTTTTGAGGCTGGCACAAGAGCTCAAACAATGGCATCATCGGGGCTAGTTAAAAACTAATGGCATTCTTTAAAGGTCAGGACCAAGATTGTCGAGGGAACGCAAAGAAACAAATACAATTATGAAACCAATATTCTTCAAAACCCAATCCGAGCTCAGAAAATGGTTTGAGAAAAATCATCTTTCAGAACCAGAACTGATTTTAGGCTATTATAAAAAAGGAACTGGAAAAGAAACCGTATCTTGGTCTGAGTCCGTTGACCAAGCCTTATGTTTCGGCTGGATTGACAGCGTAAGAAAGTCAATTGGCGAAGAAAGCTACCAAATCAGATTCACGCCCAGAAAACCAAACAGTATTTGGAGCAATGTCAACATAAAAAAGATAAAAGAATTGACAGACAAAGGATTATTGCTTCCAACCGGAATCGAAGCTTTCAATAAAAGAAAGGAAGAACAATCAGGCATTTATGCTTTTGAAAACGAAGAAAAGAAACTCCACGAAGTTTATGAAAAGCAATTCAAGGCCAATAAAAAAGCTTGGGAATTCTTTCAGCAACAACCGGCTGGATACAAAAAATTAGCGTTGCATTATGTCATGTCGGCAAAATTAGAAGCCACAAGAAACAAGCGCTTTCAAGATTTGATAACTGACAGCGAAGCAGGTTTACGCATGAGACAATTAAGCTGGACAAAAAAATAACTATGAAAACAATTCCATATTCGCTCTTTACCGATTTCGACATCAATCTCTTCAAAGCTGGAAAACACTTTCGCCTTTATGAAAAATTAGGCGCACATTTGGCAGAAGTTGACGGACAAAAAGGGACATATTTTGCCGTTTGGGCGCCATCAGCAAAAGCAGTTTCGGTCGTCGGAGATTTCAATTATTGGACGGAAGGCGAGCACAATTTAAACGTTCGCTGGGACGGATCTGGAATCTGGGAAGGTTTCATTCCCGGAATCGACCAAGGAAGCAAATACAAATATAAAATCCATTCGCACAACAGCGATATCAAAACTGAAAAGGCAGATCCGTTTGCTTTTTATTGCGAAACGCCACCAAATACAGCTTCTGTCGTTTGGGATTTGCAACACAATTGGAACGATGAAAACTGGATGCAAAACCGCAAAGATTTTAATGGATTAGACAGACCTTATTCCGTTTATGAAGTGCATTTGGGTTCGTGGCGAAAGAAAATCGAAGAAAATCGTTCGCTCACCTATGCAGAATTAGCCGAAGAATTGGTGAATTACGTCAAAGAAACTGGTTTTACGCACGTCGAATTGATGCCGATTATGGAATATCCGTATGAACCTTCTTGGGGTTATCAATTGGTTGGTTATTTTGCGCCAACGTCGCGTTTTGGTAAACCTGAAGATTTTATGGCTTTGGTTGATGCTTTTCATCAAGCGGGAATTGGTGTGATTTTAGATTGGGTTCCGTCGCATTTTCCTAGTGATGAACACGGTTTGGGATTTTTTGACGGCACGCATTTATACGAACATCCAGACATCCGAAAAGGGTATCATCCTGATTGGAAAAGCTTGATTTTTAATTACGGAAGAAATGAAGTCCGTTCTTTTTTGATTTCAAATGCTGTTTTTTGGTTGCAAAATTATCACATCGACGGACTTCGAGTTGATGCTGTAGCTTCAATGCTTTACTTAGATTATTCGAGAAAAGAAGGCGAGTGGGAGCCGAATATTTTTGGAGGAAGGGAAAATCTAGATACGATAAGTTTCTTGAAAGAATTAAATGTAGAAGTTTACGGAAGTTTTGAAGGAATCCAAACAATTGCAGAAGAAAGTACGTCATTTCCGATGGTTTCACGACCAGTATTTTCAGGCGGTTTAGGCTTTGGCATGAAATGGATGATGGGCTGGATGAACGATACTTTAGAATATTTCAAAAAAGAACCTATTTATAGAAAACACCATCAAAATGACCTGACTTTCAGCTTGAATTATGCCTTTTCAGAGAATTTTATGTTGCCACTTTCACATGACGAAGTCGTTTATGGAAAACAATCAATCCTAAATAGAATGCCAGGCGATGAATGGCAGAAATTTGCTAATCTGCGCTTGCTTTACGGTTTTATGTTTACGCATCCGGGGACAAAATTGCTTTTTATGGGCGATGAATTTGGGCAAAGCGCCGAATGGAATTTCCAGCAAAGTTTGGATTGGCATTTGCTTGAATATGATTTTCATAAGGGAATTAAAAACTTAATTACAGACTTGAATTATTTATACAAAAATCAGCCAGCTTTATTCGAAAAACAATTTTCAGGCGAAGGTTTTGAATGGATAAATTATAGCGATAGCGAAAATTCAGTAATTTCTTATATCCGAAAAGGAAATAATTCCGAAGAAAATTTAATTGTAGTTTGCAATCTGACTCCGGTTTACAGAGAAAATTATCGCATTGGAATTCCGGTTTCCGGGAAATTGGAAACGGTTTTCAATAGCGATGATTCGAAATATGGAGGAAGCGGTTTAGAACAGAATAACTTGCAAATTGATGAAATTCCTTGGGACGGAAAAGGATATTCTAGCGTTTTAAATTTGGCAGGATTAGGAGTTTCGGTTTTCAGGATAAAATAACCAACTCTAAATCATCACTTTAGGAATCAATTACAATTATTTATTTGGAATTCTAGCTTTCAAATTGCTTAAAAGTTATCAACAATATCGTTTGCGTGAAAATATCGCAAATTAATTGCTAAAACGTTAACAACTTTGTAAGTTTGGTACAATCCATACAACGAGAAAATATGATTACAAATACGGAACTTGAATATAAAGGAGATTTATATCCTTCGAAAATAATAAATTTTACAAAAGAAGGCGACAGCGTTTGTTTTTATGCTGAAAACAATGTGATTTTGAAGCTTACGGTTTTCCGTGATAGCTTGATTCGCTTTCGATTTACTACAAAAGGCTACTTTAATACTGACTTTTCTTATGCGATTGACGAGAATCATTCGCGCGGTTTCAACAAATTTGAAGTCGTGGAAGAAGACGATTATTATAATGTAATTACGAATAAAATCGAATGCCACGTGCACAAAGCCGATTTGCGCCATTCGATTTTTGACTTGGAAGGAAATGCGATTTTGGAAGACGAACTCGGTTTCCACTGGGAAGAAATCTATGAATATGGCGGGAATGTCGTAAAAATGAGCAAGATTTCTAAAGACGGTGAAAGTTTTTACGGACTTGGAGATAAACCAACACATCTAAATTTAAAAGGGAAACGACTTGAAAACTGGGCAACTGATCAATATGCTTTTGCAAAAGACCAAGATCCGTTGTATAAATCAGTGCCTTTTTATATCGGTTTGAAAGACAAAAATGCTTACGGTGTTTTCTTTGATAATACATTCAGAAGCTTTTTTGATTTTTCTCACGAAAGAAGAAACGTGACGAGTTTTTGGGCTGACGGAGGCGAAATGAATTACTATTTTTTCTACGGTCCGAATATGCAAGATGTGGTTACGGCTTATACTGATTTGACCGGAAAACCAGAATTGCCACCGCTTTGGGCTTTGGGTTATCACCAATGCAAATGGAGCTATTATCCAGAAAGCAAGGTTAGGGAAGTGGCAAGTAAATTTAGAGAATTGCAGATTCCATGTGACGGAATTTACCTCGATATTGATTACATGGAAGGATTTCGCTGTTTCACTTGGAACAAAGAATATTTTCCAGATCCGAAGAAAATGGTGGCCGATTTGGCAGAAGACGGATTTAAAACTATTGTGATCATTGATCCGGGAATTAAAATTGACAAAGAATATTCGGTTTACCAAGAAGGAATTGAAAACGATTATTTCTGCAAAAGAGCCGACGGACCTTATATGAAAGGAAAAGTTTGGCCTGGCGAATGTAATTTTCCAGACTTTACAAATCCAGCCGTAAGAGAATGGTGGGCTGGATTATTCAAAGAATTGATTGGCGATATTGGCGTAAAAGGAGTTTGGAATGACATGAATGAACCGGCAGTTATGGAAGTTCCGACGAAGACTTTTCCATTGGATGTTCGCCATGATTATGACGGAAATCCTTGCAGTCATAGAAAAGCGCACAATATTTATGGAACACAAATGGCGCGCGCCACTTATGAAGGCGTGAAGCGTTTTTCTTATCCAAAAAGACCTTTTATCATTACGAGATCGGCTTATTCAGGAGCGCAACGTTACACTTCATCTTGGACTGGCGACAACGTGGCGAGTTGGGAACATTTGTGGGTAGCGAATATCCAAATGCAAAGAATGTCATTGTCAGGAATGGGTTTCACTGGTTCTGATATTGGCGGTTTTGCGGAACAGCCTACGGGCGAATTATACGCAAGATGGATTCAGTTAGGCGTTTTTCATCCGTTTTGCAGAACGCATTCTTCTGGACATCACGGCGAGCAGGAACCTTGGGCTTTTGACGATGAAGTGGTAAATATTACTCGAAAATTCGTCAATTTGAGATACCAATTGCTTCCTTATTTATATACCATGTTTTGGCAATATATCGATGAAGGAATTCCGATGCTAAAGCCTTTGGTTTATTATGATCAGGAAGATTCACAGACACATTATAGAACGGATGAGTTTATTTTTGGAAACCAGATTTTGGTCTGCCCGATTTTAGAACCAAATTCAAAAGGCCGTAGAATGTATCTTCCGAGAGGAAATTGGTACAATTACTGGACAAACGAATTGGTTTCTGGTGGAAAAGAAATTTGGGTTGACACGGCTTATGATGAAATTCCAGTATTTGTAAAAGAAGGAGCGATTATTCCGAAATATCCTGTGCAACAATACGTTGGAGAATTAGAATTTGATGAGCTTACTTTGGAAGTTTATTATAAAAATGGGAAAGAAACTTCAGTCGTTTATGAAGATGCACAAGATGGTTATGATTATACAAAAGGACGTTTCAGTTTTCGTACTTTTAAAATGACCGGAAAAGAAAAGGAATTGATTTTGACACAGCATAAAGAGGGAAAATATATCACTCTTTACACGAAATTTAAAATCAATCTTTTAGGCTTGCCATTTAAAATAGAAAGTATTGAAATTGACAATGAAGATGTAGCCATTGAAGACCTACATTTAGATATTGACAATACTTTAACAATAAATAAAGATTTTACTGAAATACATATCAAAGGAAATTAGTAAATTTGAGTACAAACCAACTAAATTAACAACTATGAAAAAGAAAATTTTACTAATTCCGATTATTGCTTTCGGAATTATTTATTCGTGCGCTACAAATCCTTTTACAGGAAAAAGTACTTTGGCATTAGTCCCAGATTCACAAATTTTGCCTTCTGCTTTCCAACAATACAGTACTTTTTTGAAAGAAAATAAAGTCATTACCGGAACGACTGATGCTAACCGAGTAACAACTGTTGGAACAAAAATTAAAAACGCGGCAGAAAAATATTTAAATGCTAATGGATATTCTGGTTATTTAAAAGATTATCAATGGGAATATAAATTGGTAGACAGCAAAGAAGTAAACGCTTGGTGCATGCCAGGAGGAAAAATTGTTTTTTACACCGGAATTCTTCCTATCACAAAAGATGAAACTGGAATGGCTGTCGTAATGGGCCACGAAGTTGCACACGCTTTGTTAAACCATGGACAGCAAAGAATGAGTGCTGATGTTTTAACACAACTTGGAGCAGCAGGCGTTGGAGTAGCGACTGGCGGAAAAAGCGAAACTACACAGCAAATCGCAATGCAGGCTTATGGTGTCGGAACTCAGTATGGAGTTGCCTTACCATTCAGCAGGTCTCATGAAAGCGAGGCCGATAAAATTGGTTTGACTTTGATGGCAATCGCAGGTTATAATCCAGAAGCATCGATTGCTTTTTGGGAAAGAATGGCAGCACAAGGCGGTGGAAGTACACCAGAATTCATGAGTACACACCCTTCAAATGCTACCAGAATTGCAAATTTGAAAGCTTTGATTCCCCAAGCTAAAGCTGAAGCAGCAAAATATGGCGTTACATTTAAATAAAAGATAATCTTATCATTGGATAAAAAATAATATCTTCGAAGCTGTTCTCAGGGACAGCTTTTTTTATTGTCAAAAACCAAATTTATGCAAACAACTTTACCTAAGGGAAGTAAAAAATTAATGAATGCTTGGGCCTTCTATGACTGGGCAAATTCGGTTTATAGCTTGGTTATTTCTTCGGCTATTTTTCCTATTTATTATGGAGCGCTTTTCAAAATGAGAGGTGATATTTACATAGATGTTTTTGGAACTACACTCAAAAACTCAGCATTGATCAGTTTTGTGACTGCTTTTGCTTTTTTGGTTGTGGCTATAATTTCTCCATTGCTTTCAGGAATTGCAGATTATGCTGGAAATAAAAAAGTTTTCATGCAATTTTTTTGTTATCTCGGCGCTTTGTCCTGCATCGGATTGTACTGGTTTGAGTTAGAACAAATTTATATAAGTCTTGCCTGTTATTTCTTCGGATTGATTGGTTTCTGGGGAAGTTTGGTTTTTTATAACTCTTATCTGCCAGACATAGCTTTTCCCGAACAGCAGGATAAATTAAGTGCAAGAGGCTATTCTATGGGCTATATCGGCAGCGTTGTTTTGCTTATTTTTAATTTGGCAATGGTCATGAAGCCAGCTTTCTTTGGATTTACAGGAGAGGAAGGTGAAATGGCTATGAAAGCAATGCGTTTTTCGTTTGTATCGGTAGGAATTTGGTGGATTATTTTTGCCCAATATACATTTTACTATTTGCCAAAAGGTAATAACGGGAACAAATTTACAAAAGCTGTTTTTTTTAATGGATTCAAAGAATTAAAGAAAGTTTGGAATTTATTAGGGCAAAATATTCGACTTAAAAAATTTCTATATAGTTTTTTTGTTTATAGTATGGCTGTTCAAACTGTGATGCTTGTAGCTACTTATTTTGGTGAGCAAGAAATTGCTTGGGGTTCTGACAGCGAAAGAACTACAGGTTTGATTACGAGTATTTTATTAATTCAATTAGTCGCTGTTTTAGGAGCTGTCATAACTTCCAGAGCATCCGTGAAATTTGGAAATATTCCTACATTAATTTTCATTAACTGCATTTGGATTGTGATTTGCATCGTAGGATTTTTTATTACAAAACCAATAGAATTCTATGTAGTTGCAAGTTTTGTAGGCTTGGTTATGGGCGGTATTCAAGCTTTATCGCGTTCTACCTATTCCAAATTTCTACCAGAAACAAAAGATACAGCTTCTTTCTTCAGTTTTTATGACGTTTCAGAAAAAATCGGAATTGTAATAGGAATGGGAATTTTTGCGATTATAGACCAAATCACAGGAAGCATGCGAAATGCTTTGGTATTTTTAACAGTATTCTTTATCTCTGGAGTTATTTTATTGCTTAGAGTTCCAAAAAAAGTATTGGATAAAGCCTAAAAAAAATTATATTTGGAAATTAAAACTAACCAAACATTAATATAATGAGTAAAATTAAATATTTAAGTGCTTTTTTACTGCTTTTCACAGCCTTTACATTTACATCTTGTGATGATAACGAGCCGATTGATAGCGCGATTGTACTTAATCCTGAAGATGGTGGGGAGAATCCTGGTGGTGGCGAAAATGAAGTTGGATTGTTTAAGGTTGATTTTGACGGTCAGACTTTTTCCTCTTCTACGACTATAGCTTATATTTCTGGAGGATCGATTATAATAAATGCCTACCGTTCAAATGGCGAAAACTTTAGTTTCATTTTAGAAGGAACAGCTAATGGAACCTATCCAGCAAATCAAAATTTAGTGACATACACGCCAGCAGGAAGCGAGTACGGCTACTGGGGAAATCATCCTACAGATGATAACGCAGATACAGGAGAAGTAGTAATCACATCTATCAATACTACAAATAGAACAATTTCTGGAACTTTCAAATTTACAGGATATTGGAGCGATTTTGATAATGAGACAATTGCTCCGAAACAATTTACAAATGGAGTATTCACAAATTTGCCTTACACAGCTACGAATCCAACAGGAGATACCTTTTTTGCAAAAGTAAATGGTTCTGAATTTGTCGATACAGATATTTTTACGGCTGAAATACAAGTTGAGGGTCAAGAATTTATTTCTATAGGAGTGGCAAACGCAACTGATGATGAGATTACTGTCAGTGTGAGATCTTCAGCAATAGCTGGAAGTTATCCTATAACTGGGAATTCAACCGATAATGTTCAAGTAATTTATACTCCCAATAGTGAGGATTTTGGTACTAGGGCTACAGCAGGAACAGTGACTATTTCTGAAAAAACAGCAACAAGACTAAAAGGAACTTTTACAGCAACGGTAAATATAGACGGAATTGAATATATTTTATCAGAAGGTGCCTTTGACGTAGAATATTAAAATAGCATCAAATAATATATTAAATCCCGAGCAATCGGGATTTTTTTATGGCATAAAGATTGATTTTACATCTAAAGTAAAATCAACTGTCTTTTTAGTACATTTGATTTTCAGTAATTTACAAGAAAAAGCCTATCTCGAGCAATTTAGATGCTCCATGTTTAATGACAAAATGACTTAAATATACTATGTCAAATCAAAAAATACTTACAATTGACAACTTGTCACTACAAGAATTCGATAACGACTCAGAACTAATCCCGCTTTTAACCCCTGAAGACGAAGAGGAAATGAACAATGAAGAACTTCCTGAAGATCTTCCCATTCTCCCTTTACGAAATATGGTTTTATTTCCTGGAGTTGTGATCCCGATTACTGCCGGGCGTGACAAATCTATCAAGCTGATTAATGACGCTAACGCTGGCGGAAAAGTAATTGGCGTAGTTTCGCAAAAAAATGAGGACGACGAAGATCCTTCTCCAGAAGAAATCAATAAAGTTGGAACTGTAGCCAGGATTCTGCGTGTCTTGAAAATGCCTGACGGAAATGTTACCGTGATTTTACAAGGAAAAAAACGTTTTGAAATTGACGAAGTGACTTCTGAACAGCCTTATTTGAAAGCTACAATCAAAGAAGTTCCTGAAAATCGTCCTGAGAATGAAGAAGCTGAATTTTCTACAATTATAGATTCTGTAAAAGACTTGGCCATTCAAATTATAAAAGAGAGTCCAAATATTCCAACAGAAGCTACTTTTGCAATTAAAAACATCGAAAGCAAATCTTTCCTAATCAATTTCGTGTCTTCAAACATGAATCTTTCAGTTAAAGAAAAACAAGATTTATTGCAGATCAACGACTTGAAAGAAAGAGCTTTGGCTACTTTAAAATTCATGAATGTTGAGTTGCAGAAATTAGAATTGAAGAATGATATTCAATCTAAAGTACGCTTTGATTTAGACCAGCAGCAACGTGAATATTTCTTGCACCAGCAAATGAAAACTATCCAAGAAGAATTGGGTGGCGTTTCTCATGAGGAAGAAATTGACGAAATGCGCCAGAAAAGTTTGAAGAAAAAATGGAACGAAAAAACGAAAAATCATTTCGATAAAGAGCTTTCTAAAATGCAACGAATGAATCCGCAGTCGCCTGATTTCGGAATCCAGAGAAACTATTTGGAATTGTTTTTAGAGTTGCCTTGGAATGAATTTTCTAAAGATAATTTTGACTTGAAACGTGCCCAGAAAATATTAGACAAAGATCATTTTGGTTTGGAAGATGTCAAAAAGAGAATGATCGAGCACTTGGCAGTTTTGAAATTGAGAAATGACATGAAATCACCAATTCTTTGTCTTTACGGACCTCCAGGTGTTGGTAAAACTTCTATTGGAAAATCAGTTGCGGAAGCTTTAGGAAGAGAATATGTGAGAATTTCATTAGGTGGTTTGCGTGACGAAGCAGAAATCCGCGGTCACAGAAAAACCTACATCGGCGCGATGCCAGGACGAATTATCCAAAGTTTGAAAAAAGCAAAAACTTCAAATCCAGTATTTGTTTTGGATGAAATTGACAAGCTTTCTAGTGGCAATAGCGGTGATCCGTCTTCAGCTTTATTAGAAGTATTAGATCCGGAACAAAATTCTGATTTCTATGACAATTTCCTTGAAATGGGATTTGATTTGTCAAAAGTGATGTTCATTGCGACTTCAAATAACATGGCAACGATTCAGCCAGCTTTGAAAGATAGGATGGAAGTGATCAATATGACAGGTTATACAATTGAAGAAAAAGTGGAGATTGCAAAACAGCATTTGCTCCCAAAACAATTGAAAGAACACGGATTAACTTCTAAAGATTTGATAATTGGCAAGAAACAATTGGAAAAAATTGCCGTTGGTTACACAAGAGAATCTGGTGTCAGAGGTCTAGAAAAACAAATTGCGAAAATGGTTCGAAACACTGCAAAATCAATTGCAATGGAAGAAGAATACAACGTAAAAGTTACCGACGAAGATATTGTAAAAGTACTTGGCGCAGCCCGAATGGAACGCGACAAATATGAAAATAACGATGTTGCTGGAGTTGTAACTGGTTTGGCATGGACAAGTGTTGGTGGTGATATTTTATTCATAGAATCCATACTTTCAAAAGGAAAAGGAACGATGACAATGACCGGAAATCTGGGAACTGTCATGAAAGAATCTGCTACGATTGCTTTGGAATATATCAAATCAAACGCTGAAAGATTAGGAATTAATCCAGAAGTTATTGGTAATTATAACGTTCACATCCACGTTCCGGAAGGTGCGACGCCAAAAGACGGGCCAAGTGCTGGAGTTGCAATGTTGACTTCTTTAGTTTCTTCTTTTGTACAAAGAAAAATTAAGAAAAGCCTTGCCATGACTGGTGAAATTACGTTAAGAGGAAGAGTGCTTCCTGTGGGAGGAATTAAGGAAAAAATCTTGGCTGCAAAAAGAGCTAATATTAAAGAATTGATTCTTTGCCAAGAAAATAAGCGTGATATTGACGAAATAAAACCTGAATATTTAGAAGGTTTGACCTTTCATTATGTAAAAGAAATGAGCGAAGTTTTGGCAATCGCCATTACAGACCAAAAAGCTAAGAACGCTAAAACACTGTAAATTCACAATAAATCTTATCTAAAAAGGCAAAAGCGAAATAATTTTCAACTTTTGCCTTTTCTATTTTCTTTTGCTTTAAAAAATAATATCTTCGCACTTGCGTTATACTATTCAGAAATAAGGAAAAACCCCTAGATGCTTAAGAAACTGTTTATTGTTCTTTTTGTACTTTTTTGTACTGATTCATTCAGTCAAATTGGCGGTAAATATGTTTATCAGTTTCTGAATCTGGTAACTTCGCCGAGACAAGCCGCACTTGGCGGAAAAGTAGTCACAATCTACGATTACGATGTGAATCAAGCCATTTTTAATCCGGCGACAATCAATCCTGAGATGGACAATCGCCTTTCAGTCAATTATGGAAGTTATTTCGGAGAAGTCACTTATGGGACAGCCGCTTACGCGTATACTTATGATCGCCACAAGCAGACTTTTCATGCTGGAGTGAGCTATGTGAATTACGGAAAATTCGACGGTTATGATGAAAACGGACTCGCAACTGCAGAATTCTCAGGTAGTGAAATTGCGCTTTCTGTTGGTTATGCGAGAAATATTCCTTGGACAGACATATATATAGGAGGAAATTTGAAATTGATTTCTTCTTCGCTTGAAACCTACAGTTCTTTTGGTGTCGCAGCAGATATTGGTGCGCTATATGTTGACGATTATAACGATATAAATATTGGTCTTTCTTTGAGAAATATTGGATATCAAATTACGCCTTATGCTGATACAAGAGAAAAATTACCGTTTGAAATCGTTGCCGGAGTTTCGCAAGAAATGGAAAATGTGCCAATTCGCTGGCATTTGACTTTAGAAAATTTACAGCAATGGAAAATTGGTTTTTCAAATCCAAATAGAGCAGAAGGCAATTTAGAAGGAGGAAGCACAGAAGAAAAAGTGAGTTTTTTCAATAATGCGTTGCGTCACGTAATTGTGGGTGCAGAATTATTTCCAGCTAAAAGTTTTTCAGTACGCTTGGGCTATAATTTCCGTCGAGCGGAAGAACTTCGTATTGTCGAACAGCGAAATTTCTCCGGAATTTCAGCAGGATTCGGACTCCGATTTAATAATGTCAGATTTGATTATTCCTATTCCCGATATACGGCTGCTGCAAATACTAGCTTGTTCGGTTTGATGATTAATCTTCAATAAATATATTTTGGATAAAAAAATTACTATTGCCATCGATGGCTTTTCATCTACCGGAAAGAGCACGCTGGCCAAACAACTTGCCAAAGAATTAGGCTATATTTATGTCGATACCGGAGCGATGTATCGCGCCGTAACTTTATATGCAATGCAACACGATTTTATTGATGCAAACCATTTTGACAAAGAAAGCCTTATTCAAAAACTTCCAAAAGTGACGCTTCAGTTTCTATTTAATCCAGATTTGGGTTTTGCAGAAATGTATTTGAATGAAAAAAATGTGGAAGCTGAAATTCGCACTTTGGCGGTTTCTAATTTCGTAAGCAAAATCGCAGAAGTTTCAGAAGTTCGTTCAAAATTAGTAGAACAACAAAAGCACATGGGCGAAAACAAAGGCATCGTCATGGATGGAAGAGATATCGGAACCGTAGTTTTTAAAGATGCGGAATTGAAATTATTCATGACAGCAAGCGCTTCCACCCGTGCAAAAAGACGTTTTGATGAACTGACCGAAAAAGGGCAGGATGTAACTTACGAAGAAGTTTTAAAAAACGTGGAAGAACGCGATCACATTGATACGCATCGCGAAGATTCTCCTTTAGTAAAGGCAGAAGACGCCATTGAAATCGATAATTCTCACCTTTCGATTCAAGAACAATTCGACAAAGTTTTAGATTTGGTAAACAAAGTCGCTAAAACGTTGTAATTTTTTGTTTATCTCATTATTAATAGTAGATTTACGGGCTGTTAAATTTTCAATACAAAAGCGTTAAAAATATTTTATGGGAATTAAGAATAGGTTAATTTCAATGAGCTTTCTTCAATTTTTTGTTTGGGGAGCTTGGTTGATCACAATTGCAAATTATTGGTTCGGAACCAAGCAATGGGAAGGAACTCAATTTGGATTAGTATTCGGGACAATGGGAATAGCATCCTTATTTATGCCGACAATCACCGGAATCATTGCTGACCGCTGGGTTAATGCAGAACGTCTATACGGAGTTCTTCATATTTTGTATGCTGGAGTTTTGTTTTATCTTCCTCAAGTTTCAACACCTTCTTCCTTTATATATGTCATGCTTTTGGCGATGTGTTTTTACATGCCTACCATTTCGTTGAGTAATTCGATTTCTTATACTGCTTTAAAATTAGGAAATAAAGATGTGGTCAAAGATTTTCCGCCAATTCGTGTTTTTGGTACAATTGGTTTTATCGTTGCCATGTGGATTGTTAATTTAACTGGAAATAAAGCTACTGAATATCAATTTTATATTGCTGGAATTGCAGCCGTAATTTTAGGACTTTATGCTTTCACTTTGCCAGAATGCAAACCGCAACGATTGACAAAAGAAAATGCTTCGTTGACAGAAACACTTGGATTGGAAGCTTTCAAATTATTTGCAGATTATAAAATGGCGCTGTTTTTTATCTTTTCAATGTTTTTGGGTGGAGCGCTTCAGTTGACAAATGCTTACGGAGATGTTTTCTTGGATGAATTCAAGCACTTTCCAAAATATGCCGATTCCTTCGTTACGAAATATTCTACGATAATAATGTCGATTTCTCAGGTTTCTGAAACCTTATTTATTTTGGCAATTCCTTTTTTCTTGAAACGTTTTGGAATTAAGCAAGTTATGCTGATCAGTATGTTTGCTTGGGTTTTGCGTTTTGGACTATTCGCTTTCGGAGATCCGACGACTGGTTTGTGGATGATTATTTTGTCTTGCATTGTTTACGGAATGGCATTTGACTTTTTCAATATTTCAGGTTCTTTATTCGTAGAAACAAATACAGATGCAAAAAATCGTTCTTCTGCGCAAGGATTGTTTATGATGATGACCAATGGTTTTGGTGCCGTTTTGGGAAGCTGGACTTCTGGCTGGGCAATCGATCGTTTTTTTACAAAGACATTTTCGAATACGGCAGAACTTTCAACTTATCTTCAAACCGAACCTACAAATGAAGTTATGTCAGGTTTTGTAAAAAGTCAAGGAGCTACAATTTCTTCAGATGGAATTTTCAGTAATGCTATATTGTTGAAAGACTGGCATAATATCTGGCTGGCTTTTGCAACTTATGCATTGATTATTGCAATCGCTTTTGCCTTGATGTTTAAGCACAAGCACGATCCAAAAGATGTGACTAATATTGGACATTAATTTATACAACATAAAAATCCCGATAGATTTATTTCTATCGGGATTTTATTTTTAATGGTTTTGTAGCCATAATATTGCCAACGAGAATTTCTCAATAAAGTAAAAACAGATAGGAAAATAGATTGCATAAAATTCCTGAGCCATTCGCTTCTGAAAAAGAAATACTATTTAAATACGAAGGCTTGATTTTTAAATATTTGTCTGTAAAAATAGGGGCTAGAAATATTTTGTAGATTAAAAAATAATTATTAATTTTGCAAACCTTTTGGCGAGCAGCGTTTTCATTAGGAATCAAATATTTAAGTAAAACAACTTCTGTTTTTCTTATCGCATCAAGAAACGCAAAGAAACACAGAATACAAATTTTAATCAGAACAGATGTCTGAACAAACAAAAACACAAGCGGAATTTTTAGAGAACTTTAACTGGCACAACTTCCAAGAAGGAATTGATGCTGTTGACGAAAAAAACTTGCAAGAATTTGAAGAATTAGTTGCAAAAACTTTCATCAATACAGATCAAGAAGAAGTAGTAGAAGGTGTTGTGGTTAGAATTACTGACAGAGATGCAATCGTTGATATCAACGCTAAATCTGAAGGTGTGATTTCTTTAAACGAATTCCGTTACAATCCAAACTTAAAAGTAGGAGACAAAGTAGAAGTATTAATTGATGTTCGTGAGGACAAAACAGGTCAATTGGTTCTTTCTCACAGAAAAGCTCGTACTATCAAGGCTTGGGACAGAGTTATTTCTGCTAATGAAACTGGAGAAATCGTTAATGGTTTCGTAAAATGCAGAACTAAAGGTGGTATGATCGTTGACGTTTTTGGTATTGAAGCTTTCTTGCCAGGATCTCAAATCGACGTGAAACCAATCAGAGATTACGATCAATATGTAAACAAAATGATGGAATTCAAAGTTGTGAAAATCAACCATGAGTTCAAAAACGTTGTTGTTTCTCATAAAGCGCTTATCGAAGCTGATATTGAAGTACAGAAAAAAGAAATCATCGGTCAATTAGAAAAAGGACAAGTATTAGAAGGTGTTGTTAAAAACATTACTTCTTATGGTGTGTTTATTGACCTTGGTGGTGTTGATGGATTGATCCACATTACTGACCTTTCTTGGTCAAGAATCAACCACCCAAGTGAAGTTCTTGAGTTAGACCAAAAATTAAATGTTGTAATCCTTGATTTCGATGATGAGAAAACAAGAATCCAACTTGGTTTAAAACAATTGAACGCTCACCCATGGGACGCTTTGAGCGCTGACTTGAAAGTTGGTGACAAAGTAAAAGGTAAAGTTGTTGTAATCGCTGATTATGGTGCTTTCATCGAAGTTGCTGAAGGTGTTGAAGGTTTGATCCACGTTTCTGAAATGTCATGGTCAACTCACTTGAGAAGTGCTCAAGATTTCGTAAAAGTTGGTGATGAAGTTGAAGCTGTTATCTTGACTTTAGATAGAGACGATCGTAAGATGTCATTAGGTATCAAACAATTATCTCAAGATCCATGGACTGATATCACTTCTAAATATCCAGTAGGTTCTAAACATACAGGTATCGTTAGAAATTTTACAAACTTTGGAGTTTTCGTAGAATTGGAAGAAGGAATTGATGGATTAATCTACATTTCTGACCTTTCTTGGACTAAGAAAATCAAACATCCATCTGAATTTGTAAGCGTTGGTGAAAAACTTGACGTTGTAGTATTAGAATTAGATGTTGACGGACGTAAATTATCTTTAGGTCACAAACAAACTACTGCTAATCCTTGGGATAAATATGAGGATTCATTCGCTGTTGGAACTGTCCACAACGGAGAAATCTCTGAAATTGTTGACAAAGGAGCTACTGTAGAATTTGGTGATGATATCGTTGCTTTCATTCCAACTCGTCACCTTGAAAAAGAAGACGGTAAAAAATTGAAAAAAGGCGATACAGCTGACTTCAAAGTTATCGAGTTTAATAAAGAATTCAAAAGAGTAGTAGCATCTCACACTGCAATCTTCCGTGAAGAAGAAGAGAAAAATGTGAAAACTGCAACTGAGAATAACAACAATTCATCTTCAAACAGTAACAACAATGCTTCTGCATCTACTTTAGGAGATAATAATGATATTCTTGCTGAATTAAAAGCTAAAATGGAAAAAGGAGGGAACTAATTCCCAATCTTTTTTTAAATACCAAAAGCTTCACAGAAATGTGAGGCTTTTTTTTTGTTATTAAATGTTTAAGTTTAGAAATTTTGTTTAAATTTGGAAACCTAAAATCACTTAGTTTTATTCTAAGGAATAATTTTAAAAAACAACTATGAAAACTATAAAACATCTTGCACTTGCATTAACATTAATGATTAGCGCTTCTTCTTTTGCTCAAGACAAAACAATATTGACAGTTGGTGACGCGAAGATGAATCCTTCTAAAAATATCATGCAAAATTTGGAAGCTTCAAATGAATTTTCTTTAATTGGAAAAATCTTTAAAGCTGCAGGATATGATGAAATTCTGTCTAAAGAAGAATATACTATTCTTGCGCCAACTAACGACGCCTTAAAAAAGAATACAAAAGATAAAGTTGACTTTCTTACAAATCCAGATAATATCAACTCAGTAAAGGATGTTGCGGCATATTATATCATTTCAGGTAAATGGCATGCTGCTGATTTCGGAAGATTACTTATTGGTAATGGAAAAAAGGAAATCAAAACTGCCAATGGTGATATTTTGACAATTTCAAGAGTAAACAAGGACTTTTATATGACTGATAAAAATGGTAATAAAGCAAAACTGATTATCACAAACGCAATTCAATCAAACGGAATTATCCACGGTATTGATGGAACTTTTTCTCCGACAAAATAAAATTTTAAATACTTTACAATTCAAGGCCTCACAGAAATGTGGGGCTTTTTTTGTTACCAATTTTTTGTTAATTTAAAAATATCCCAAAACCATTAAAGTTTTTATAGCGTAAATGCTTTTATAAACTTTAAAAATCAATTTATTATGAAAACCAACAAAATTTTATCAGTAGCACTAATTGCATTTATAATGATGATCGGATCAAGTGCTTTTGCTCAAAAAGAAAAAACAGTTATGGTTGGAGGAGCTGCAATGTATCCTTCAAAAAATATTGTAGAAAATGCAATTAATTCTAAAGATCATACCACTTTAGTTGCTGCCGTGAAAGCTGCAGGATTAGTAGAAACTTTGCAAGGAAAAGGTCCTTTTACTGTATTTGCTCCAACAAATGCTGCTTTTGATAAATTACCTAAAGGAACAGTTGAAACATTATTAAAACCAGAAAATAAAGCAAAATTGCAAGCAGTGCTTACTTATCATGTTGTGGCAGGAAAAATGAATTCGGCTGACATTGCAAAAGCAATCAAAGCTGGGAACGGGAAAGCAGTTTTAACTACAGTTCAAGGTGGAAAATTAACAGCTTGGATGGAAGGAAAAAATCTTTATATAACTGACGAAAATGGAGCGAAAGCTAAAGTAACAATCGCAGATGTGAACCAGTCAAACGGTGTCATTCACGTAGTTGATCATGTCGTTACTCCAAAAGCATAATTTTTTTGAAAGAGAGAATTATTTTGATTGTACTAGCAAATGAAAAATCCCGAAATATTCGGGATTTTTCTATTTATATAAGTATGTTTTCAGATCAATTATCTTAATGTTGCACCTAATTCTGAAGCAAAATTATTTTGAAGCTTGCCCATAATTTTATCAATCTGAGCATCTGTCAGCGTTTTTGAATTGTCTTGAATCACAAAACTTACAGCATAAGATTTTTTACCTTCCGGAAGATTATTGCCTTCATAAACATCAAATAGATCAATGTCTTTTAGTAAAGATTTTTCTGTCTGGCGAGCAATATTGTAAATCGCATCAAAAGCTACAGATTCATCAACCAATAAAGCCAAATCTCTTCGAACTTCTGGATATTTAGGAATTTCTGTGAATTTGATTTTATTAGAAATTAACTTCAAGACTAAATTCCAATTGAAATCTGCAAACAAAACTTCTTGCTTGATTCCGAAATGCTTTAAGATTGATTTTTTAACCGTACCTAATTCAACTACAATATCATTTCCAACGGCGATTGCAATTCCTTCAGCAAATACATCAGATTCTACAGGTCTATTGTTTGTTTTTTCAATTCCAAGTCTTGATAAAATTGCAGTAACATATCCTTTAAACAAAAAGAAATCTGAAGGTTTTTGTGCTGTTGTCCAGCTTTCTCCCAAACGGTTTCCTGTAGTAAATAAAGTCAAATGCTTGTTTTCTTCATAACCTGAAGGCAATTTGTGATATGATTTTCCGAATTCGAATAATTTCAAGTCTGAATTTCTTCTGTTGATATTATAAGAAACAGCTTCCAATCCAGAGAATAATAAAGATTGTCTCATTGCTGATAAATCATTGCTCAACGGATTCATAATCAAAACATTGAATTCTTCTTTTAACATTTCTGACAACTGCACATACTCTGGTGTAGTCAATGAATTGGCCATCATTTCATTAAATCCTTGAGAATTTAACTGTGTAGCAATTATATTTTGAACTTTATAATCTTCAGTTCTTGCTGAGTTTGAAACTGTAGCATTGAATTTCTTCGTAAAGTTGATATTGTTATATCCATAAACTCTCAAAATCTCTTCAATCACGTCAATTTCTCTCTGAACGTCAACACGATAAGAAGGAATGATCAATCCTAAACCTGCATCAGAAACGCTATTTACCTTAATATCTAAGGAAACCAAAATCTTCTTGATTGTTTCTTTCGGCAATTCTTGTCCGATAATTTTTGTCGCTTTCTCAAAGTTCAAGAAAACAGGAAAGTCTTCTAATTTCTTTGGATAAATGTCAACAATATCAGATGTAATTTCACCACCAGCAACTTCTTGAATCAATAAAGCTGCACGTTTTAAAGCATATTCAGTAATTGTAGGATCGATTCCTCTTTCAAAACGGAAAGAAGCATCAGTATTCAAACCATGACGTTTTGCGGCTTTACGAATACAAACCGGATTGAAATAAGCACTTTCTAAAAATATAGAAGTTGTGTTTTCTGAAACTCCAGAATTTTTTCCTCCAAAAACTCCAGCGATGCACATCGGTCCGTTTTCATCACAAATCATCAAGTCTTCTTCATGAAGCGTTCTTTCAACATCGTCAAGCGTGGTAAATTTAGTTCCAGCTGGAACCGTTTTTACAATCACTTTATTTCCTTTGATTTTCGCTGCGTCAAAAGCATGAAGTGGCTGACCCAATTCGTGCATTACATAGTTGGTAACGTCAACAATATTATTTTTTGGCGTAAGTCCAATAGATTTTAATCGATTTTGCAACCATTCTGGAGATTCTTTTACCGCAATTTCAGAAATAGTAACACCGCAATATCTTGGCGCCAATTTTGAATCTTCCACTTTGATGTCCATTTTCAAAGTTCTTTTGTCAACTCTGAAACTGCTTACAGATGGTGTCATCAATTCGGCATGCGCATTGGTTTGCAACATTCCAGCTCTTAAATCACGGGCAACACCCCAATGACTCATGGCGTCAGCGCGGTTTGGTGTTAATCCGATTTCAAAAACTTCGTCGCTTTCAATATTGAACACTTTGGATGCTGGAGTTCCTGGTGCGTATTTTTCATCAAGAACCATGATTCCGTCGTGACCAATTCCTAGACCTAATTCGTCTTCGGCACAAATCATTCCGTGGCTTTCTTGGTCTCTTATTTTACCTTTTTTAATTTGGAAAGAATTTCCGTCTTTGTCATATAATGTAGTTCCGATGGTGGCAACCGGCACTTTTTGTCCAGCGGCAACATTCGCAGCACCACAAACAATCTGAACTGGAGTTCCTGTTCCTAAGTCAACTGTAGTAACTTTTAAGCGATCAGCATTTGGGTGCTGTACGCAAGTCAAAACGTGGCCTACAACAATTCCTTCAAGTCCACCTTTCACCGATTGGTATTTTTCAACGCCTTCTACTTCAAGACCTAAATCGGTCAGCAAAGCTGCAGTTTCTTCTGATTTCCAATCTGTTTTGATGAATTGTTTAAGCCAATTATATGAAATTCTCATTGCTGTTTTGGTGTTATTTTTTGTAAGGTTGCAAAGATAGGATTTTTTGATTTTTTACAGCATTTTTGGATGTGATAATTGTCCTTATTTTTGACAAAGTTTATCGACAATATTGGTCCAGGCCAAAAAAGAATGCCTAAAGTTTTCAACTAGCCCCGATGTCACAAAATATCCTTTTGTTCTGGGGTTCAGAACAAAAGATAATTGTGAACAGCGGGAAAATGATTTAAAAAGAGCCTGTGGTTTGGCTGCTAATTAAGAGTCAATGCTCCCAAAATTTCTTCCGACATAAAAGGACCGCCCGGATAAGTCGCTGTGTAATCGAGATTCAGCCAAATCTGGCCGCGTTCATCAATGTGATAGTGCAGTTCTTTGTCCTTGCTTTCTTCCTTAAAAAGAACTTCTTTGATGAGATAATTTATAGCTTCAAGGTCGACTTTATTTCCGATTAAAACTTCGGGATAAATGTGACCGCCTGTGTGAATCAGCCTTGGCGTGCCACCGATGGAACGCACGCACGCAGCCATTAAAATGGCGTGGTCATCACAATCGCCCGAAAAATGAATGAGCGATTCTGAAGCGCGGGCAATATATTCACGGCCTTTTGGGTCGTCAACATAATTCCAACGATTTCTAATTTCTTTGAAAACAGCGAAACATTGAATTAAATTTCGGTGTTCGTGATAACCTTTTACATTCTTGAAATACTTGGTTGTGGCCAAAAGCGCAAAATTTCTGACCTCCGGATTGTCATATTCAATCGCATTTAAAATCTTTGACTTATTTGGAAAAGGAAGCAGTTTTGAAATGATAAGATCTTGCGGATTCGGATCGTCTTTCATGGAATAAACCATGTAACGGTAATCTTCAAAAACGCTGTTGAAGCCATAATTTCCGAAAAGGCTTCCGAAAATTAGTACCAAAAGGTAAAGAGCGATGCAAACGATGATGATGGTTCGCAACATTCTGAGGATTAATTGTATAACAACAACAATTCCTATGAAAAGTAAAATTCTATCCAGTTGGAAGGGCCATTCTGGATCAATCAGGTTTTGGTGGATGATAATGAAAACCGGAATGGCAATCAAAACATTTAAAAGCAATATAATCACACTGTCCCAAGGTTTTTTGACCTGGAGCTTGCTTTTTATTTCCTTTAAACTAAATTTTCCGAGTTTTATCATACCAAAATGGTGTGCTTTTTAGCTAGAGACGATTGCTGCAAAAGTACCCTTTTTATCGATAATAGACAGTTCAAGCAGTTGATTTTGAACTTTGTTTAACATATTTTCTGACAATTGCTGTTGCGACCACTCTGTCAGCGAAAGCCATTCTTGAATGTCTTCTTGCTTTTGATTGTAACGTTCAGAAAGTGTTCTGTCAATACTTGGAATTTCCTTGAACTCTTCAGTCGTCTGATTGATTATTTCTAGAATTTTTTCAATGATTTCTGGATGATTTTCTAAAATTTCATTCCTGACAGCAATTACAAAACACGGCCAAGGAGTAGGACAGTCGTCGATTCTTCGAAAAGTGCCATTATCAACCAAAGGTTTTGTCATGAAGCGTTCCCATATGAAATAATCAGCAGTTCCATTTGATAAAGCTTCGACGGCACCTTCAATTGTATTGATGATTTCGAATTGCAGATTTTCTGTTTTCCAGCCTTGATTGTGAGCATTTACGTAAGCCATTAATTGTGAACCTGAGCCAATTCTGCTGATGGCAACTTTTGTATTTTCTAAGTCAGAAAGTTTTTCATAATTCGATTTCGCATCCACGTGAATTGCCCAAATCAAAGGCGATTGCACATAAACCTGAACAATTTTACTCGGATTTCCGGCAACAATATCTTTGATGATTCCTTCAGTCAAAATTACCGCGATATCAGTTTCTTCATTGCGAAGCATTTGACACAATTTACCGGTTCCTTCTGGAACATCTGTCCACTGAAGATCAATTCCTTCCGCTTCAAATTCTTCGTTTTCAATGCATAAATGCCAAGGCAAGTTGAAATGTTCTGGAACTCCGGCTATTTTTATTGTTTTCATTTAATTTGTAATTTTTAAAGGCGAAATAACGATTCTATAGCTATCTGGATCAAGAAACATCTTGCCATTTTCATGCCAATAAGGATTCTTTGAAGGTACTAATAATATCTTGTTTTTTGTTAAGCTTTCTAACAAAGAATCATAATCATTTTGGGTTTCTGGATACAAAACTAAAAGGTCATCTTCATCAAAATGATGGTTTGCTTTTTCATTAGAAGTTGTGAATTCTAGGTGCCAATTTGAATTCGGAAAGCCTAAAAATAAACCATCATAATGGTTGTGATTTTCAAAACTTCCTAAGATTTCAAATCCTAAAATGCTGGTGTAAAAACTTTTTATTACTTGTAAATTATTAGTATGGCGTGCTACTCTAAATTGCATTTTATTGACTTACAATTTTATTCAATGTATAAGTAATCAATTCGTCTACAGCTTTATATGGATCTTCACTAAAAGTACCACTTGCACGATTGGCAATGATAGCATTTAATGATAAAGCATTGTGACCAAGCAAAGCTGACAAGCCATAAATCGCCGCGGTTTCCATTTCAAGATTGGTAATTTTGTTATCGTCAAAATTAAAACTGTCCATTTTGTCATTTAGTTCAGGGTCTTGTATATCTAAACGCAAAATCCTTCCTTGTGGTCCATAAAATCCTCCCGCAGTTGCTGTGATTCCTTTGAAAATCTTATCGCTTTCAATTAATTTCTCAAGCTTTTCACTGCATTTGATTACGTATGGCTTTCCTTTTCGGATATCCCAATTCGTGTGATTTATAAAAGCTTCTTCAATAGCGTAAGAAGATATTTTGTCAATTAAATAGGAGCGAAGCATGTTGTCCAATCCCAATCCAAATGTTGACATTACAAAACTATCCACTGGAATATCTTTTTGCAAAGAACCAGAAGTCCCAATTCTGATAATATTTAAGGAAGTCAATTCTTCTTTTGGCTGGCGCGTTTTCAAATCGATATTTACCAAAGCATCCAATTCATTGATTACGATGTCAATATTGTCAGGGCCTATTCCTGTTGATATTACTGTAATTCTTTTTCCTTTGTAAATTCCTGTCTGTGTTTTAAATTCTCTTTTTTGCATAGAAAATTCAATACTGTCAAAGAATTGCGTAATTTTTTCTACACGATTTTGGTCGCCAACGAAGATAATATCGTTCGCAATATGTTCTGGTTTTAAATTCAAGTGGTAAACGCTACCATCCGGATTTAATATTAATTCTGATGATTGTATCATTTTTTTGAGTTGCTAAGTTTTTTTAAAAGCTACAGAGTAGCAAAGTTTCAAAATTTTGAAATTGATTTTTGAGTTTCCAATTAATCATGAATTTGAGATTTATTCAAACACAAATCAAAAATCTCAAATCAAAAATTTTTATCCACCAACACGCTTTACTTTAAAGCCTTTTTCTTTTAAAATAGTCATTATTTTATCACGGTAATCGCCTTGGATTATGATTTCTCCGTCTTTGAAACTGCCTCCCACGGCTAATTTACTTTTTATTTCCTTGGCAAGAATTTTAAAATCTTCGTCTTCGCCACTATAACCAGAAATTATCGTTGTTGCTTTTCCTTTTCTTTTTTCATATTTGCAGATCATCGGTTCTTTCTGTACCCAAAGTTCTTTTGGTTCAGAGGATGTTTCCTCGACTTCTTGGGAAGGTTCGTGATCTGGGAAAAGATTTTTTAATTGGTCTTGTAAATCCATTTTTTACTATAGTCTATTTTGTTCATATAAACTCATCTATTTTTTTTTGGACACAGATTTTAGAAATCAGAGAAATCTTTTTTTAAGATAGTTCCAATTTTTATAATTTTATAAATTTCTCAAATCTGTGTTGCTAAAAAAATATGTCTTTATCTCGAGTAATTTTTAAATTCTATTTTTCTTAAAATCATTAGTGAAAATTTTTCTTATAAATTGTGGATCTTTACCAAAATTCAAGACCAAGCCAATTTCACAATCTGTCGCTTTTAAATAATTTAAAATTTGATTTTCGTGAGTTTCGATTAAATATTCAACTGCTTTGAGTTCAAGAATTACTAAGTCATTCACAATAATGTCAGGAATATATTCTCCGACAACTTCTTTCTTATAATAGACTATGAGTTTTTTATTGCATTCAACTTGATAACCTCTTTTCTTCAATTCAATGAGCATCGCATTTTGGTAAACTCTTTCTAGAAAACCATAACCAAGTTCATTATACACATCATAATAAATCCCAATAATCTTTTTCGTCAATTCTTGATGCGGAAAGTTCTTCATATACAATTGTGTTTGGCGTGTAAATTTATTTTATCAATTTTTCGAATTTCTCTAATCTGTGTTTCTAAAACATATATTTTACTTGGAACACAGATTAGAGAAATTTATATAATTAAAAAAAATCTATTTTACAAAATTAAAAAAGACATCAAGCAAAACTCAATGTCTTTTCAAATATATAAAAGTAAACTTATTTTTTGATTAATCCCAAATCAACCAAACGTTCGTGCAAGAATTCTCCAGCAGAAATATCGTCGTATAATTTCGGATTCTCTTCATCAATACAATTCTCCAAGCAGTCCAAACGCATATCGCTCACAGGATGCATAAAAAACGGAACAGAATATCTTGAAGTTCCCCACAATTCTCTCGGTGGATTAACCACTTGATGAATGGTAGATTTTAGTTTATTATTAGTATGACGAGAAAGCATATCCCCAACATTAATCACCAATTCGTCTGGTTCAGCAATCGCATCAATCCATTCGCCATCGTGATTTTGAACTTGCAATCCTTTTCCTTGAGCGCCCATTAAAAGCGTAATCAAGTTGATATCGCCATGAGCTGCAGCACGAATCGCATTTTCTGGTTCCTGAGTAATCGGCGGATAATGAATAGGTCGCAAAATCGAATTTCCTTCTTTTGCATAGTCATCAAAATAAAATTCATCCAAGCCTAAATGTAACGCCAACGCTCTCAAAACATAAATTCCAGTTTTTTCAAGCATCTGGTATGCTTCTTTTCCAACTTGATTGAAACGAGGCAATTCTTTAACTTCAACATTGTCAGGATATTCAGAAGCCCATTTTGAATCCTTGTCCACATATTGTCCAAAGTGCCAAAACTCCTTCAAATCGCCTTCTTTTTTGCCTTTAGCGTGCTCTTTTCCAAAGGAAACATAACCGCGCTGTCCTCCAATGCCTGGAATTTCATAACTATATTTGGTTTCCAAAGGCAGGGCAAAGAAATTTCGAATCTCGCCATACAATTCATCCACCAATTTGTCATCTAAAAAATGACCTTTTAAAGCAACGAAGCCAATTTCTTCAAATGCTTTTCCGATTTCATTTACAAATTTTTGTTTACGTTCCGGGTTGTCCGAAAGGAAATCACGCAAGTCAACACTAGGAATATTTTGCATACTCTTTAAAAATATATGTTAATAACTTTGCTCGGCCTTAAGCCTTATTATCACAAATGTATAGATTATTTTGAGAATCTAATTTCAAAAGTTATCAACATTTGAAAATTCTGTAACATATGAAGTTTATGCTGTTATTTTTTTATACTTTTGGGCAAGTTAAAAATCACGCAAACCTTTTCGTAAACTATTATGAATTTCGATAGAAAAAATCTAACCAACGAGCAATTATTAGACTTATACAAAAGAATTTTAAAACCTCGATTGATTGAGGAAAAAATGCTGATCCTCATCCGTCAAGGAAAAGTTTCAAAATGGTTTTCCGGAATCGGGCAGGAGGCAATCGCATGCGGCGTAACTGCCGTTCTAGATAAAGACGAATACATCTTGCCAATGCACAGAAATCTCGGCGTTTTTACAGGAAGAGATATTCCGTTGCACCGATTATTTTCGCAATGGCAAGGAAAAGCAAACGGTTTCACCAAAGGCCGTGACCGCTCTTTCCATTTCGGAACACAAGAGTTCAAGATTATCGGAATGATTTCGCACTTGGGGCCACAATTAGGCGTAGCCGACGGAATCGCTCTAGCCAACAAATTAAAGAAAAACGGAAAAGTTACCGCAGTTTTCACTGGAGAAGGAGCAACCAGCGAAGGTGATTTTCACGAAGCTTTAAACATCGCCTCTGTTTGGGAATTGCCTGTAATGTTTGTAATCGAAAACAACGGTTACGGACTTTCAACCCCAACAAACGAGCAATACCGTTGCGAAAACCTAGCCGACAAAGGAGTCGGTTATGGAATGGAAAGTCATATTATAGACGGAAATAATATCCTAGAAGTTTTCAATAAACTTTCAGAATTAAAAGCGTCAATGATTGAAATACCGCGTCCCGTTTTATTAGAATTCAAAACCTTCAGAATGCGTGGCCACGAAGAAGCAAGCGGAACAAAATATGTACCGCAAGATTTGATGGACCTGTGGGCAATCAAAGATCCAGTAGACAATTACAGAAAATACTTGAAGATAACAGACGTACTTTCAGAAGCAGCTGACGAAGAAATTCGTGCCGAAATCAAGAAAGAAATCGATGAAAATTGGGCGATCGTTCAAGCCGAACCAGAAATTGAAGCAACCTATGAAGGAGAATTAAACGACGTTTACAAACCTTATACTTTTGAAGAAATTACGCCTTCCGAAAAAGTAGTAAACATCCGTTTGATTGACGCCATTTCAGAAAGCTTGAGACAATCGATGGAACGCCATGAAAATCTGGTAATCATGGGCCAAGATATTGCAGAATATGGTGGCGCATTCAAAATTACAGACGGTTTCGTAGCCCAATTCGGAAAAGAAAGAGTCATCAACACGCCAATCTGCGAAAGCGCCGTAGTGTCAGCAGGAATGGGACTTTCCATAAATGGATACAAAGCAATCGTAGAAATGCAATTCGCCGATTTCGTTTCCACAGGATTCAATCCGATCGTGAATCTCTTGGCAAAATCACACTACCGCTGGTTAGAAAACGCCGACGTTGTAGTAAGAATGCCTTGCGGTGGAGGAACCCAAGCTGGTCCTTTCCATTCACAAACAAACGAAGCTTGGTTTACCAAAACGCCAGGATTGAAAGTAGTGTATCCAGCGTTTCCTTATGATGCAAAAGGCCTTTTGAATGCTTCTATTAATGATCCAAATCCAGTCTTGTTTTTTGAGCACAAGCAATTATACAGAAGCGTTTACCAAGACGTTCCAAAAGATTATTATACTTTACCATTAGGAAAAGCATCCTTATTAAAAGAAGGAAATGACATCACAATCATCGCTTTCGGTGCCGCTGTGCATTGGGCTTTGGATACGTTAGGAAAAAACACTGAAATTGCAGCAGACTTATTAGATTTAAGAACATTGCAACCTTTAGATACCGAAGCAATTTTCAAATCTGTAAAGAAAACTGGAAAAGTAATCATCCTGCAAGAAGACACTATGTTTGGCGGTATTGCCAGTGACATTTCAGCCATGATCATGGAAGAATGTTTCCAATATCTTGATGGACCTGTAAAACGTGTGGCAAGTTTAGATTCTCCAATTCCGTTTACAAAAGCGCTCGAAGATCAGTTTTTAAGCAAAGGCAGATTTGAGGATGCCTTGAAAGAATTATTAGCTTATTAAATAGACATAAAACTATACTTAAAAATCCCGATGAAATGCTCATCGGGATTTTTTTATTTCAACTGATCCTAGTTACAGCATTCATTTTTACAATATGAAAATAGAATGAAAACCCACCATTTCTTCCCAAACAAACAGCCACAAACTTGCGAGACTTCTTACAATAATTGTGGAATTCTGTCCAAAACTGTGTATCAATTCCCCAGTTTTTTAGGGTAAAAAAGAGACAAAACCTCGTTATCCCTGCATTTTGGGTAATGGCACAAGACTTGCCTTAACTGTGTAGACTCAAATAATATTAAACCAAATAAGAAGACGATATGAAAGGCGAAACAATTACTTCTAAAGAATTTTACTCCACAGAGAATAAAACAAGCATTGACGAACAAGTTTTAAACAACTTTATTTTTAGAACAAACGAACTGATTTTTAAGCAGCTCTTTTCAAACAGCGCCTTTGCCACAATCAGCAAATTAAACACGTTGGTGCTCTTAGCCACTTTTGCCCTTCTTTTTGGAGGAGCCTATTTGGTTTTCGAACTCCAGCCTGATTTTGAACAATACAATTTCGAAAGAATGAATTCCACCATCGGATTCTCTTTCTTGATTCTTGCCGGATCACTCTTGCTCTTCAAGCTGACTTTCTTCCTTTACAATGTCTATTTATATTTCAGATACAAGCCGGTAGCATCCGTTTCTGATGCTGAACTGCCATCAGTTACCGTGATCGTTCCTGCTTACAACGAAGGAAAATTAGTTTGGGACACCCTTTTAAGCATCGCCGAAAGTGATTTCCCAGAACAAAAAATGCAATTGTTAGCCATCGACGACGGAAGCAAAGACGACACTTGGTACTGGATGCAAGAAGCCAAAAAAAGATTAGGCGACCGATTGACAATCTTCCAGCAACCAGAAAACAAAGGAAAAAGACACGCATTGTACCGTGGCTTTAACATGGGAACCGGAGAAATCTTCGTCACCATCGACAGCGATTCTATCGTAAAACCAGACACACTAAGAAACCTAGTTTCACCCTTCATAACCAATGAAAATTGCGGTGCCGTGGCCGGAAACGTACAGGTCTTGAACAACAAGCAAGCCATGCTGCCAAAAATGCTGAATGTAAGTTTCGTGATGAGTTTCGAATTCATCCGTTCTGCAGAAAGCATGCTCGGTACTGTTCTTTGCACGCCAGGAGCTTTAGCCGCTTACCGCAGTTCAGCCGTCTTCAATTGCCTTCCAGAATGGATCAACCAAACCTTTATGGGACAGCCGTCTGACATCGGTGAAGACCGCGCCATGACCAACATGATCTTAAAACAAGGACAGCAGGTTTTATTTCAAAGAAACTCTTACGTCTTGACAAACGTGCCAGAAACCTATACCGGACTTTACAAAATGTTCATCAGATGGGGTAGAAGCAACGTGCGTGAAAACTTGATGATGGCAAAATTCGTCTTCACCAACTTTAAAAAAGAATCAAAAGCAGGCGCAAGATTGTTATACATCAACCAGTTCTTGTCCATCATCATGGCTTATCCGTTTTTGCTGTTCATGCTGTTTTTTGTAGCAACACATCCCGTGTTATTCATCAGCTCCACATTTTTAGGAATTTTGGTAGCCTCAAGCTTCCCAGTATTCTTTTATGCAAGACGCCACAGCCTTTCAGAATCATTATGGGCTTACACGTATAGCATTTTATACACCTTCGGATTGTTCTGGATCATGCCTTACGCCATCGCAACAGCCGGAAAAAGAGGTTGGCTGACACGTGAACTTTCTTAGTTTAGAATACTAAAAAACGATTAGATTATTAATACTTGAAAAATCCAAGATGGGAAACTGTCTTGGATTTTTTTTGTTTTAGATTTTTTGAAAACAGGTAGTTATACTTAGGTTTGACAAGGGATATAGTTTACATTTAGCAGAAATTAAAAATTATACTTTTATATGTTATTATACGGCATTATTTATTTAAAGTTTATAATTTCACTGACATAAAATAGCATCATCTAACCTAAATTTATAAAATTAAATATCTATATGGAAATTAAAGCAGAGGTAAAAAGCATATCAAAACTAAAAGATTATTTCTTTATAGTACCAGATTATCAAAGAGAATATGTTTGGAAACCAGAAGATCAAGTAGAGCAGTTTATCATTGACATCGATAATGAATATGAAATAAATGCTTCTGATCAAAAAGGTTACTTTATTGGATCAATTATTATTGTAGGAAATCAAGGCAAATTTGATGTAATCGATGGTCAACAGAGATTAACTACTATTATACTATCGTTATGTGCATTTCGAGATTTGCTCAAACCATTAGAATCAGAATTAGACGATAAGCAAAAAAAATATTTACGAACAATTGCGGAGCTCCTATCAGATTTTGATATAAACACAGACGAAACACAAGTACGTCTTGAACTCCAATATGATGAAAGTAAAGATTACTTAAGTAAACTAATATTGGAATCTAAATTTGAAGACGAAAAGACACCTTCTATTATAAAAATGAATTTAGCTTATGAAAAACTAAAGCAACACTTTTCTTCTTACTTAGATTTAGGTATTTCGGATCTTGTTAGTTATGCAAGATACTTTTTAACTAAAATTGAACTTGTTGTTATTGAATCAGAAAATTTGAGTAGCGCGTTAAAGATTTTTGAGACAATTAATCAAAGAGGTGCAGGGTTAAATGCAATGGATCTTATCAAAAATCTTCTTTTTAGTAAAGCAAATGCTGTTGATTTTCAAAAGATAAAAGAAACTTGGAAAGAAATTACATCAAATTTACAAGCTTGTCGTGAAGATAATAATCCATTACGTTTCTTGAGATATTTTTTAATGGCTCGATATCACGATGGCGTAATTAGAGAGGATGATATTTATAAATGGATAATAACTATTGAAGGAAAACAAGCAACTAAGTACGAAAATAGTCCTCTAGAATTTGCAAAAGAATTGATGAAAATATCAAAAAGATATTCTGATTTGGTAATAGCTACAGAATTAATAAAAGATGGTGGCAAATATCCGAATGTGACTAATATTGGATTTATAAATAAATATAGATCTAGACAGCATCTTGTTTTGCTTTTAGCTTTAGATATTAATTGTTCAACGGAAGATTTAGAATATTTAGGATCACAAATTGAAAGTTTCTTTTTTTACAGTAATACTTTAGCAATTCAAGCAAAAAACAACGAACGATTATTTGCCACTTGGGCAGGAAAATTGCGAAGAATTAAGGACATTGAAAACATTAGTAAGGTTATAGAAGCAACAATGATTCCCTATATAAAAGAAAAAATAGGAAATTTTAAATTAGTTTTTTCAACTTTGAGACATACAACATATCATCCTTTATACAGATTAAGATTTGTATTGGGGAAAATTGAAAATACAATATTATTAAAATCTTTACTTCCTATTAAAGGAAAAGATTTTTTAAATGATTTACAAATAGAACATATATTGCCACAAACCCCTAAAAATAATTCTCTTCCAACTGAGTTTGTTAGTAAAGAAGATTATCTTAATTATGTCTATAAATTTGGTAATGTTACACTATTAGAAGGAACAATTAACCAAGCGGTTAATAATTTTAACGATTTAAACGACAATTGGTTTCAGAATAAAAAGGAACAATATAGTAGTTCAAATGTTATTACCACAAATCTTTTAAATAATAATTTTAGCATTGGTAATAATACAGCATTAAATAGATTTAGAAGTGACAAAAATTATGTTTTCAAAGAATGGAATAAAGATGCTATAAATAATAGGCAAGATATATTATTAGACTTAATTTTTGAAACATGGAAGTTTAATGGAAATAGAATTGATTTATAGATTCTATTTCAATAATATACCCAGCTAGACCAACGCTGGCGCGAGCGTCCCGCACGTGCCTAAACAAAGCATTCAATAGAATAAAAAACACTAATAATGGAGTTTGAAAAAGAAGAAAGATTACTAGCAGATACAAAAAGATTGCTAGACCACAATAAAGAAATTGAAAGGCTAAAAGGGGAATCGTTTAATGTCTTCAGCATTTTAAAAATGGAAACTAAAGAAAACGCCACGCATTCAATGTTTCTTGCAGAACTCCTCAATCCAAAAGGTTCACATCTTAAAAATGATATGTTTTTAAGATTGTTCCTAGAAGTAATTGAAAATAAAAATTTTGATTCTGAGAGGGCAGAAGTGGTTGTTGAAAAACACATCAGTAAAGTAGATTATCAAAACGCACAGGGAGGTAGAATTGATATTTATATAGCTGACAGAAAGGGAAGAACAATTTGCATAGAAAATAAAATTTATGCTACTGATCAGCATCGTCAAATTCAACGTTATTACAATCACAATAAAACAAAAAATCAAGTTTACTACTTAACACTAAATGGAGAAGAGCCATCATCAGGAAGTTGTGGAGATCTGATATCAGGAACAGATTTTATTTGTTTGTCATACAGACATACAATAGTAGCATGGTTAGAAAAATGCATACAACATGCTGCGGAAGAACCAATATTAAGAGAATCAATTAGGCAGTATTTAATTTTAATTAAAAAACTTACAGGAACTTTAGGCGATAAAAGAATGGAAAAAGAATTAATGGATTTGTTATTAAATAATTTGGATGCCGCATACACTATAGGCAAAAATATAAATGCCGTAATTTATAAGGTTAAAGAAGATTTTAGACGTGAAGTACAAGTAATGTTACAAGAAAGAGTAGGAACTGAATTTAAAGTTACTCCAGGTAATAATGTAGATAAAAATTATGCGCAATTGTGGATTTTTCCATCATTAAAAACTGACTTAAAATATGGAATAGAAGCTTTTAGCGGGAAAGGTCATTTTGATGGTAGTATGTTTTTTGGGATTCAATCCCCGACAGTTAAAAAAGACCAATTACCAAAGCTGTTACAATCAGAAAAAAATTTTGGTACTTGGATACAATACCGTCTTTTTGAAAATTATGATGGAAAAGTAATTAATTTAAGACATAAATACATTTTAAGTCAATTGTCGAAAAATACTAAATTTAGAGAAGGATTGAAAAATCAGATTGTTAATGAGTTTATGGATTATTTTGACAATACTAAAGAAGAATTTATTAAGTTTATCCAAACACAACAATAATAATCTAAACTTTTATATAGTCTCTTAATGAAAAAATTAATTCCTCTTTTCCTCCTAATAACCACCACAACCTTCGCCCAAAAAGAAGGCCAGTCCTTTTGCGCCGGCGATCCCACAGAAACCTATTTCCCATTGCTACAGGAGAAAAAAACAATCATCTGGTACAACACTTATTACGAAGAAACACTGCTAGGTGAAAAGGTAATTGATGGCAAAAAATACAAAGTCTACCTCCAAGAATGGGAAAGCAAAAGAAAAGACACGATGTACATGAGAATTGACGGTACGCGCGTATTCGAATACTACAAAGAAATACAAACAGAAAAACTTCGCTATGACAGCAGTTTCAATCCTAAGAAACAGTGGGAGGGCAGGGATGTCACTTACACAGTTCTTTCCCACAATGCAGCACTGAAAACGCCAGTCTGCACCTATAAAAACCTAATGGCGCTTAAAGCAGTTTACGCCACAATAACATTTACATTCTACTACCTCAAAGGCTACGGCTACATCGGCGCGACAAAAGACGACGAGCTAATTTCTTTTGCAGTTCCAAAGCTACCTTGATACTACTTTGTCAAAACAGCCAAAAAACAATAAAATACAAATTTCATATCGTGCAAAAAGGATCTTAACGAGCATCAAATTAACTTGAACGAGTGTAAAATCGATTTGTACAAGCATTAAAATGATTTGTACGAGCATTAAATTGATTCGAACGAGCGTTAAATCGATTCATACAAGCATTAAATTGATTTGAACGAGCATTAAATCAATTCGAACGAGTGTTAAATCAACTTGAACAAGCATTAAATCGATTTTGACGAGCGTTAAATCGATTCGAACGGGTTCTAAACTGACTCAAACAGTATTAAAATCAGCTTGAACGAGTACAAAATAGACTTAGATAAGTGAGAAATAAAATCAAATATCGTTATATAATGCTAATTCAATATAATTTATACTATAAAAAACACATATTTTAAATTTAATTTACATAAAAGCAGATTTAACCGTATAAATAATAAATAAAATAAAATATTAGTATGAATAGTTTGCTGTTTGTTGTAAATATTTATATTTGAAATATAATTTTTAAATATATAAATATGACAGCACGTCAAGAAACAAAATTAGGAATGTATAACACTGTCTTAGCAGGTCTCGAAGCACGGCCAGATTTATTTGTGGCCTTTCCCGCTATGCAGATTGCAACGGCCAGGTTAAAGTCAAAAGTGGTAGCCATAAATATTACAGGCCAGCAAGAAGATTTAGTAATCTCTGGCGTTACCGAAGACAAGATAATTATTAGAAAAAGAACAGCAATGATGGGAGCAACTATAGCCACAGTTCTTTTTGCTTATGCTGTTGAAATCAATGATGAAGTGCTAAAAAAAGAAGTTAACTATTCGGCTTCAGCTTTGCTAATCACAAAAGATGATCAGTTGCCAATTCGACTGACAAACATTTATGACAGGGCAGTAACCCATCTGGCTAATTTAGAAGCTTTCGGAATCACAAGTGAAATAGTGTCAAACTTTTATAATTTATTAGAGACGTACAAAGAAAAAGCACCGAGCCCAAGAAGAGCACTAGGTGTCAAAAAACAATTAAAGGTAAACTTAACACTGCAGTTCAAAGAGGCAGATGAAATCTTAAAATTACAAATAGACAAAAGAATAGTAGCTTTAAAAGCCGACCACCCAGACTTCGTGGCTGAATACAAATCAAACAGAATCTTGATAGACGCTGCCAAAACAACAACCCAGTTCAAAGGAACAGTAACCAGAAAGTCAGATGGAGCAAAAGTAGCCAACGCAATAGTAAAACTTGACAACACGATCTATCAAACAACAACCGATGAAAAAGGAGCCTTCGTAATAAAAGAAATACCATACGGAAATTACACGGCCACAGCCACTTCACCAGGATTAATAGCAGTAGAAGCGGCCCCAATTCAAATCAAAAGAGGGCAGATCAACAAAATGAAATTTGTGCTACTTCCCACAGCCAAATAACCAAGCCCAAAACTTCCCACAAAACAGGACCGAAACCACCTTCGGTTCCTCTTTAAATTCATCCCCACAATCAAACTTCGCGAACCTTTTCGAAAACCTTAGCGCTTCTTTGCGTTTAAAACTAATAAAAGCAAAGAAAACCCTAATCTCAAACAATCAAACTTCGCAAACCCTTGTAAAAACCTTATCGCTTCTTTGCGTTTAAAACTAATAAAAGCAAAGAAAACCTTAATTCCCACAATCAAACTTCGCGAACCTTTGCGAAAACCTTAGCGCTTCTTTGCGTTAAAAACCAATAAAAGCAAAGAAAACCCTAATCCCAAACAATCAAACTTCGCAAACCGTTGCAAAAACCTTAGCGCCTTTTTGCGTTAAAAACCAACAAAAACAAAAAAACCTTACCACTTCACAAAACAAAAAAAAAGAATAAAAAAAAGACCCAAATAAAATAATTTACCCGAGTCCTTTAAAATATTACTTCTTCTCTAAAACAAAAACCCTTTCAAAACTCTTACCAACATCATTTGGCACCGTTCTACCCAGTTTCAATTTATCAAGAAACACAGCAACCTCTTCCTTAGTAGTAGGACACCCTAAATTCTGTCCGGAAGCATCAAAAGAATCAGCAAGCAATTTTCCATTAGCATCATAAATCTGCCAAAAAGGAATGCCACTTTTGTCAGCCTTGTACTTCTTAAGTATTTCTTCCGCTCCAGGATTTTCAAGAGACTTATCTTCTCTTTCCTGAACCGTCAAGAATGTAGTGACATAATTCTTATCGAAATAAGGCTTGATAGAAGCATCCTGAAGATTGCCTTCCATCTTTTTGCACCAGCCGCACCAAGAAGCATGATACATTACAAAAACGTTTTTCTTTTCTTTCTTAGCCTGTGATATAGCCCTTTCAAGCACAACTGAAGCTTTCTCTTGAGCGATTGAAGTGGAAACAGCGCCTACAAGGAGTACGCACATTAACAATTGTTTAATTTTCATTTTGATTTTGGTTTAGGTGTTAATAAATGACGCGCCTGCAATATATTTAGTACTAAAACGTTAGGCGAAACAATCCAACCAATTTATGTTTATAAATGATAAACTGCCTAAATTTTGTAAGCGGCTTTAAAGGTAAAAATAAAAAAAGGATTCATAGATATAAAATCTAGAATCCTTTGAAAGTGTTGCTATAGCTAGAGGACTATTATAAATATCCTAAAAGCCAATAAATAATAAAGAATAATATTATTGTGCCTAGACAGCCACCGCCAAGTTTTTTAGCACCCCATCCGGCTAAGATTGTTTTGAATAATCCGTTCATAGTTTTTAATTTTTTGGTTTACTTAAAATTAGCGAAAAGAACGAAATCCACATATTATTTAAGAAATATTTAGGTGTTGTTGAAATAATGAAAACGAAAAAACTAGGTAATTTTACCTAGACAACTGAGTTTTTAATTAGTAATTTTGAGTTAAATCATTTTATAATCGTTTGATTAATCGCATACCGTCAATTTATTTGACTAAAAATTATCTCATTATGACCAATCCAAAATATCAAGTTTTTAGAAAACGTGAGGATGGCCAGTTTTACTTTATACTTAATTCTGCCGATGGCGAAATTGTTTTAGAAAGCGACGCCCATGCCTGTAAAAAAGCCTGTCTAGAGGAGATTTCTTCAATAAGAATCATAGCTCGCTTTGACAGCAACTTTACTAGGGTCAATCATGGCTTTCTAGATTTCTCTTTCTTGCTTGAAGCAGGAAACGGAGAAATAATTGCAAAATGTGAAGGCTATCACGACACTTCCGCCCGCGAAGATGCTATTTATGCTGTTAAACGTGACGCTGTCACAGCACCGGTTGAGGATCTCAGCTAAACAAAAGTCATTTTTTTCATAATACTAGCGTTCACGGTTGGACAAACTTTCTTTTGCTTAAAATATTTATGGGCACCTTGATTAAAAAAGTATTTGCAAAAATCAAAATTCCAAACAATAAATGCGGGAATAGCGTTGCTGCAAAGAACCCATATAAAAAAGGGGAAACTAATAAGAACCATCCAAAGAACATATCAATCTTATAATGTATGTTCACAGGAAACATTTTTGTCAAGCCAAATTTGTGATTGGTTATAAAATTAGTTAGCACTAGGCCAATTCCAATCGTAATCATAATTTTACTTTCCATTGCTCCAATTTCTAAATTGAAAAGCCACGGCGAAGCAATCAACATAATGGCTAATGCATAATCTACATAGCTATGAATTTTAAATTTCTTTTCTTTTTTGCGTTTCATACTCATTTTTAAATTTCATAAGATAAATTTCAACGCAACGGCAAATAAATTTCTTATATAATTTTTTTTATTTTTTATACAATTCCCATATTCTAAAAATTGTTAAGTTTTCCTTAATTGGGATAGAGCTGTAAGTATTTTGATTAATTTTAAGATATACCTTACAAGGTTAAAAAAATCATATTATTAAAAATTACTAATTAAAATTGTAAATTATGAAAAAATCAAGCCTACTGTGCTTTTCATTGCTAATAGGTTTAGCAGCAAGCACTAAAAGCAACGCTCAAGAATTTTATGTTCGTGGCGGTCTTGGCTTTGTAACAGAATCAGGCAAGACAGAATTTAATAATGCAGATCCAAATGGGTTGACAGGTATCATGCAATCTACTGATATTACAGTAGGAGCAGATGGAACAACAAGAGTAAAATCATTAGCGGGGACATTAGGTGGAGGTTTTAAGGGGAACATAACACTTGGTTATATGTTTAATCCTTATGTAGGAGCTGAAGTTGGTTTTAATTATTTTGATGGAGACAAAAGAACGATTGGAAAATTAACCAGTCCGGTAATGAATTCTCAAGAAACAGCTTACTTGAATGGACTTGACATCATGCCGGCGGTTTATTTGACGCCAGCATTCGCTAAATTAAATCCTTATGCAAGAATCGGACTTTTAATTCCAGCCGCAGGAAAATTACACATTGAAACCGTGGCCAACGCTACAAATGCGGGAGGCCCAGGAACTGACATTCATGTGGAAGCAGAAACAGAAGTGGAATCAAAATTCAGCGTTGGTTTTGCAGGAGCATTAGGTGTGACCTATCCAATAGGCAAGAAGTTGCATATTTTTGGCGAAGTTGAATTTAAAAATCTAAGTATTAAAAGTAAGTCGGCTGAGATTAAAAAATATGAAACAACAGCTGTAAATAGCGCTGCTGGTGTTTCTGTTTTGGTTCCAGGAATGCAATTAGAAGATTTACCAGTTAATGAAAAGAAATTTCAATTCGAAGATTCTTATACGGAAGGAAGTGATCCAAATGCGCCAAGAAAAATCCCTACACAATATGTAAATGTAGGAGGAATTGGAGTAAATGTTGGAATCAGATATAGCTTTGGAAAATAAACAATAGAAGGTTTTAAACCACATTTAAAGGCAAAATATTGTAATTATATAATATTTTGCCTTTTTTATGTAACAATAGTTTTTTTCCTATTAATATATTTGTCCGCGATGGAAGAAATTTACAATTAAAGTCTTCTAAAGTGTATACCACTGAGTATCAAAAATAAGGCTTCAAAATTTATGATGAAGTCTGCATAATACCTTACCTGTGACTCATAAAATAAAGACAATACTTTTAGTGGATGATGATCAAGACGATCAGATGCTTTTTAGAGAGGCGCTTTCAGAAGCCGACAATTCCATCGTTTATCAAGCTGCTTTTAATGGAATTGATGCCCTTGAAAAATTAAATTCAAGTGAAATCCCAACTCCTGACTTAATATTTTTAGATGTAAACATGCCAAAAATGAATGGCATTGACTGCTTAAAAGAAATTAAAAAGTCTAGAACATTAGAAAATATTCCAGTACTTATGTATTCCACTTCTTCTTTTTCAGAATATACGAAAGAATGTTTTGAATATGGAGCACTTGATTATATAGTAAAACCTGATGATTACGCAAAGCTTTGTACTACAATAAAACAAATTTTAAATAGCGATTTGCCTTTTACAACCCAAAATACTCCTTTATAATGATACTGATTGTTGATGATATAAAGGCGAATATTGTGGCCTTGAAGAAAATTTTAGAAATACATAATTTAGAATGTGATGCGGCAAGTTCAGGAGAAGATGCGCTCAAAAAAATATTAAAAACCGACTATTCCCTCATCATTATGGATGTTCAAATGCCTGGAATGGATGGCTTTGAAGTAGCAGAAATATTAGCAGGAGGTAATAGAACAAAAGATATTCCGGTAATATTTTTATCAGCAATCAACAAAGAAAAAAAGTATATTTCAAGAGGATATGAATCTGGCGGTGTCGATTATATTACAAAACCTGTTGATCCAGATTTGCTTATCTTAAAAGTAAAGACATTCCTGAAATTATACGAACAGCAAAACGAATTGAAAAACATTCGGGATCTTTTATCAAAAGAAATTGAGATACGAAAGGAAGCACAAGAAAATCTTGAGCTTAAAGTAATGGAACGCACTAAAGAACTGCTGGTAAAAAATGAGGAGCTCGAATTGCGGAATCATGAACTGCAACAATTTTCATGGGTAGTTTCGCATGACTTGAAAGAACCTTTGCGAAAAATTGAAATCTTCATTAAGCTCATTAAGGATAATTATTTAAAAGAAGATCCGAAAGCGCTTGATTATGTAAATCGAACGGTCAATGCTGCTGCACGAATGAACAAGCTGATTACCGATCTGCTCGAGTATTCAAGATTGTCATCTAATGTAGTTCCTGAGGATACTGATCTTAATCTAATCCTCACAGAAGTTTTATCTGATTTTGACCACCTGACTGAAGAAAAAAATGCAAGCATCAAAATAGAAACAATTCCGAGAATAAAAGGAATTCCGAGTCAATTGCGCCAGCTATTCCAAAACCTTGTTGGAAATTCGCTTAAATTCTCAAAAGCAGGAGTCAACCCTGAAATTGAAATCACTTCTGAATTGGTAGAAGAAAAAGATTTTGGAAGTACAGTCTCAACAACGGGCAATTTTTGCAGAATCACTGTAAAAGACAACGGAATTGGTTTTGATGAAAAATACCTATCTAAAGTTTTTATCATTTTTCAAAGTCTAAACGACAGAAACGCTTATGAAGGAACCGGAATCGGTCTTGCCATTGCAAAGAAAATTGTTGAAAAGCATAACGGATTAATTACAGCAAAAAGTCAAGTCGGCGTTGGCTCAAGCTTCATAATACTTTTGCCGCTTTCACAAAACTAGAATAATTATACATGGACGGAAATTTTAAAAGAAATTTATTAGTCAGTTTCGGAGTTTCGCTTTTGATACTCATCGTGAGCTCAACGGCTTCCTATTTAAGCATCAGAAGCCTTTTAGACAGCAACAACTGGGTAAACCACACCCAAGAGGTGATTTATAATCTTAATGCCGGAAGTGCCACAATGGTTGATGCACAAACCAGCATGCGCGGTTTCTTAGTAACTGGAAGAAAAGATTTCTTGCAGGAATATGACAGTAAAGATGATCTTGCCGCTGATTATTTTGAAAAGGTTGAAATTTTGACCATTGATAATGTTTCACAGCAAACTTCAATGCGGGAATTGAAACCGTTGAAATCGGCTTTTTTTAATTATCTAGACGAACGAATCCAGGACAAAATTGACGGAAAGCTGACATTGGCCGATGATCTTGATATGGGCAAAAAATTGATGGATGACATTCGCGTGATTTTAAAACGAATGGAAAAGCAAGAACAGCAGCTTTTAAAAGAACGCACTTCCACATCAGAAAACTATGCGACTTACAGCGTGATCTTAATTATTGTTGCGGCAATCATATCGCTGTTGATAAGCCTTGTGTTTTTTGCACGAATTCTTAAAGATTACAACCAACGCTTGTTACTTCAAAAAGAATTAGAGAAGAAAGATATTGAAACTGCAGAAAGAATCAAAGCTATTGAAAATATTGCCACTCAAATTTCACATGGAAACTATGATATAAGAATTGAGAACAATGAAAGTGATACTTTAGGTAGTATTGCTTATTCGCTTAACAATATGGCTAGCTCATTAGGAAGCTCTTTCACACTTCTCTCTGACAATGAATGGTTGCAAGCTGGAATTGCCAAGTTAAACAACGTAATGATTGGCGAAAAAAACCTTGAGCGATTAACCAAAGATATTGTAGAGCATTTGGCAGATTATACACAAAGTAATGCTGGTGTTTTATATTTACTGGAAGCTGAAGAATTAGTTTCGATAGCAGGCTATAGCTATATTCCAAATGAAAAAAGAAAACGCTTTAAAGTAGGAGAAGGGCTGACAGGACAAGCTGTGGCTTCTGAAAAATTACTAGAATTGGAAGCTTTGAATCAAGATGACATCAAGATTTCTTATGCCTTGGGTGAAGTAAAACCAGCTCACGTTGTTGCCGTTCCTTTGATGGACGACAGAATTACCGGAGTTGTGGAATTGGCAACAATCAAGCATTTCACCAAGCGTGATTTAGAGTTTTTAAAAGCAGTTGCAAATAACATCGGAATTGCCATTAAAGCAGCTCAAAACAGAAAAAGAGTTCAAGAATTACTAGAAGAAACAGAAGCACAATCTGAAGAATTAAGAGTACAGCATACTGAATTGGAAAGCATGAATGCCGAATTGGAAGTTCAGACTGAAAAACTGCAGGCTTCTGAAGAAGAATTGAGAGTACAGCAAGAAGAACTGCAGCAAACTAATGAAGAGCTGGCAGAAAGAAGCGTTTTATTGGAAGAAAAAAATTCTGAAATCCAAAAAAAGTCAGAAGATTTAGAGCTGACGACACGTTACAAATCAGAGTTTTTAGCCAATATGTCGCATGAATTAAGAACGCCTCTGAATTCTATCTTACTTTTGAGCCGCCTTCTTTCTGAAAATAATGACCAAAACATGAATGACGAGCAAATTGAATTTGCAAAAGTAATTCAGAGTTCTGGAAATGGCTTGCTGGGCTTGATTGACGAAATCCTAGATCTTTCTAAAATTGAAGCAGGAAAGATGGAATTAGAATTTCTAGACATTGCAACAAACGACGTTTCTGACAGCATTAAAGATTTGTTTACGGAAGTTGCCAAAGACAAGAATATCGAATTTAAAATCATTGCGACAGATGCGCCATTGGTTATTAAAACCGATAAAATGCGTTTGGAGCAGATCTTGAAAAATTTAGTTTCCAATGCTATAAAATTTACGTCTAAAGGAACCGTTTCTCTTGAAATTGCAAAACATCCGACAGATGACAAAAATGTATGTTTTATTGTAAAAGATACAGGAATCGGAATCCCAAGAGAAAAACAGCCGCTAATATTTGAAGCTTTCCAGCAGGCAGACGGGTCAACAAAACGCAAGTATGGAGGGACTGGATTGGGACTTTCAATCAGTCGTGAATTGGCTAAATTGCTGAAAGGTAGAATTACATTGAAAAGTGCAGTTAATGAAGGAAGCGAATTTACACTCTGTATTCCAATTGTTGCTTCTACAGCAAACCACAGCATTGAAACGCTTGAAATCACGCATACTTCTTTCAAGCCTGAAGAAAAAACAGAGAAAAAAGAAGAACATAATGATCAATATATAAGCAGTTCCATTCCAGACGACGTTCCAGACGACCGTGATAAAATTAACGAAGACGATAAAGTAATACTTATTGTGGAAGATGATGTTAATTTTGCGAAGTCACTTTTAGAGTTCACCAGAAAACGTGGTTATAAAGGAGTTGTTTCTGTTCGAGGTGATTTGGCCTTGCCATTTGCTTTGACCTACAAGCCAATAGGAGTATTGCTTGACATCCAATTACCAATAAAAAGTGGCTGGGAAGTTTTAGAGGAATTAAAAAATAATTCGCACACAAAACACATTCCTGTTCACATCATGTCATCGCACAAATTGAAACAAGAAAGCCTGCTGAAAGGTGCAGTAAATTTCTTGGATAAGCCGGTTGCTTTTGAACAGATGCCTGATATTTTCAAGAGAATTGAAAAAATTATAAATAAAGAATCACAGAAAGTCTTGATCATTGAGGACAATCCAAAACATGCAAAAGCGCTGGCCTTTTTCTTAGAAACATATAATATAAATTCTGAAATCAAGAGTGAAGTTCAAGAAGGAGTAGAAGCTTTGCAAAAAACGGAAGTCGACTGCGTAATTCTTGACATGGGAATTCCAGACAAGCAAGCGTATGAAATCTTGGACGGAATCAAGAAAAATCCTGGCTTGGAAAATCTTCCGGTAATTGTTTTTACAGGAAAGAGCTTGTCTATGCAGGAAGAATTAAAAATCAAGAAATATGCCGATTCAATCGTAGTGAAAACGGCTCATTCCTATAAAAGAATGCTTGATGAAGTTTCACTTTTCTTGCATTTGGTAGAAGAAAATAAAACGCCAGAAGGCAAAAAAGACAATTATAAGAAACTCCATTCGCTGAATAATATTTTGAACGGAAAGACTGTACTTGTCGTGGATGACGATGTGCGAAACATCTATTCATTGACCAAAGCGCTTGAAGTTTTGAAAATGAACGTAATCACAGCCATTGACGGCAAAGAAGCGTTGAAAGTTTTAGATGAAAATCCAGAAACTGACGTCGTGTTGCTTGACATGATGATGCCCAACATGGACGGTTATGAAACGGCACAAAGAATCAGGGAAAATAATAAATTCAAAAACTTACCGGTAATTGCGGTTACGGCAAAAGCCATGACTGGTGACCGTGAAAAGTGCATCAATGCTGGTGCTTCTGACTATATCACAAAACCTGTGGATATTGATCAATTGCTTTCATTGTTGCGTGTTTGGCTTTATGACAAAAATTAATAAGAGTTCTGACATGGATAAAAAGAGAATTTTGATTATTGATGACGATGCCCGAAATATTTTTGCACTTTCAGCTACTTTGCGTGCCAAATCATTTGAATGCTTATCGTGCCTTAGTGCGAAAGAAGCTTTAGAAATTTTAAACGGAAGAGAACCAATTGATGCGGTTTTGATCGACATGATGATGCCAGATATGGACGGTTATGAAGCGATTCCTTTGATTAAAAATATTTCGCATAGAAGTGAAACGCCAGTTATTTCGGTAACGGCTCAAGCAATGGTTGGCGATAGAGAAAAATGCTTGATGGCAGGAGCTGACGGCTATATTTCAAAGCCCATTGATGTAGATAAATTATTATTGCTTTTGAGCAAAATTTGATAGATTCGTATGATAGAAGACCGTGAAATAGAAGTTTTTATTAACGATGTATTTGAATATTATGGCCTAGATTTCAGTGGCTATTCACAAGCGTCTTTTAAAAGAAGAGTGAATAGGTTAATGCAATTGGACGGCTTCAAAAGCTTTCATGAATTTCTCTATAAAGTAAGAACAGAACCAGAATATTTCAAGAGAATGGTGGAAGAAATTACGGTCAATGTAACAGAAATGTTTCGTGATCCGTTGTTTTATAAAGTGTTGCGAGAAGAAATCTTACCGCAACTAGGAACCAAGCCTTTTATAAGATTTTGGCATGCAGGATGCTCAACTGGAGAAGAAGTTTTTTCGATGGCCATTTTATTAAAAGAAGCTAATTTGCTGCACAAGTCGCTGATTTATGCCACAGATATCAACGGTGTTGTTTTAGATACGGCAAAAAAAGGAATTTTTCCTTTGCAGATGATGAAGCAATACTCTGAAAATTATATGGCTTCTGGTGGAACAAAGGATTTTTCACACTATTATACAGCCAATTATGGTTTGGCAAAATTTGAAGAAGATTTATTAGAAAAAATGGTTTTTTCACAACACAATCTGATTTCTGACACTTCTTTCAATGAATTTGACCTGATTTTGTGCCGCAATGTAATGATCTATTTTGATAAGGATTTACAGGAAAGAGCTTTGAAACTTTTTGATGACAGTCTCGCAAAACTTGGCTATCTCGCCTTAGGAACCAAAGAAACAATTAAGTTTTCTCAATTAAAAAGCAGGTTTCAGCAAGTGGAAAAAGAAAAAATATGGAAGAAAATAAGGTAATAAAAGACTGCAAGGTATTGATCATTGGTGGTTCCGCCGGAAGCCTGGAAGTGCTTATGAAGATATTTCCACGCTTGCCACTCAATGAATCTTTTGCTATTGTAATTGTCTTGCACAGAAAGAGTTCAGAAGATACATTGCTAGAAGAATTATTTGCCTTAAAAACATTAATTCCTGTGAAGGAAGTTGAAGATAAAACACCAATAGAACCTGGATTTATATATATTGCTCCTTCTGATTACCATCTTTTATTTGAGAAAAATGGATTGCTTTCGCTAGATATTTCAGAAAAAATAAATTTCAGCCGCCCCAGTATTGACGTTTCTTTTGAATCAGCAGCAGAAATTTATGGATCCTCACTTGTTGGAATCTTATTATCTGGAGCAAATGCTGATGGAACAGATGGATTGATCGCCATTAAAAAATTTGGAGGCACGATCATAGTCCAAAAACCGGAATCTTCAAAAATTCCTTTTATGCCAAGAAATGCAGTTTTGAATACATCACCTGATTATATTTTAAATGATGAAGAGTTGTTTGAGCTGATTGCTAAAGTTAATTCGTATTAATATTTACGTATAATATATTGTTATTCAATGTTTTGCAATATTTGTTTGTCATTTTAATATAAATGATTAAATGTTATTTGTTATATAGTGTTTGAAAAAAGCTACATTTACAACCTACTACCAAATATGAAAAATTCCCCAAAGATTAAAATCGCTCTAGTTGACGATGATAATGATGAAAAATTTATTTTCCAAAAGGCACTTGATGAACTGACTATTGACTATTTGTTTCATTATTTTAAAGATCCTGATGAGTTTTTAGATTTTTTGAGCACGAAAGAAATTGATCTCGACATTGTTTTTATCGATATGCACATGCCAAGGAAAAACGGCCTGGAATTACTTCAAGAAATTCGAAAGAACAAAGGTCTTGACGGGATGAAAAGTGTGATTTATTCAAACAGTGTCAGCAAGGTTGTAATCCAGGCTTTCCAGTCATTGGGAACAACAGATTTTATCATCAAGCCACCTGAAATTTCTGAAATGAAAGCTATCTTAAAGAAATTACTTGATGCCTTAATTTGATCCACAAAAAAAGCCATCCAAAATGGATGACTATTTTTATTCAAATTTGCAAATTATTTTTTTACATCGATTAATTCTTTCAGTTTTTTGGCGTGTTCTAAATGGGTTGTCAGTGTTGGAATCTTATTGCTTGCCCAAACTCTAATTTCTTCATCAGCAGCTTTTTCACCCGCTTTATTCATTTTTTCTATCATTTTCTCGTGTCCGTCCACCATCATTTCAACAAACTTTTTGTCGAAATCTAAGCCTGTTTTTTCATTCAGCTTGTCATATGCTTCTTTTCCTTTTTCAGTAAGCGAAGTAGGCAAGGAGATGTTTTTTCGGCTAGCCAAGGTTTTTACTTCACCAGAAGATTTTGTGTGATCGTCAATCAGCATTTTGCCAAAAGCCTTGACTTCAGGATCTGTTCCTTTTTGTTGCGCTAATTTCCCGATTTCAATTTCTTTCATATCAGTTTCTGCCGCTTCAACTAAATACTGGGAATCATCTTCTTTCTTTTCAGAATCCTCAAATTTAGCTTCATTTTGATCTTCTGCAACTTCTTTTGGATCTTCAACTTTTGATTCGTTTTTGCATGAATTTAAACTGCAGATTACTAATCCTGCACCTAAAAATGCTTTGGCTAATGTGATTTTTTTATTCATAAATTTAATTTTAGATTAGTTTCTTTTTAAGAAATATAAAGCTAGGTTTTAAACAGAAAATCTGTTCATATCATTTTTAGAAAACCTTATATATTTTTACTGTCAAAAATTATATTTTTCATCTCTAAAGCATTTTCTACACCTGCTAAGCTAGCGGTGTTATTAAAATAGATATAAAATTCTTCAAAGGAATTCTTTTCTATTTCTTTATAAATTTCATACAAATAGTCCTTACTGTAGCTGGAATAAAACATTTTTGGACTTCCGTGAAAACGAAAATAGCCAATCTTCGAAGTTTTTGTAATTGAATCCGGAAGCGTTGGATGGCTTACATTGCAAAAAATAATTTTGTGTGCTTCTAAAATCTCAAAAACTTCCTTATTCCACCAGCTTTCATGTCGAAATTCAACAGTATTTTTGAATGTTGCATCTAAACTATTTATGATCAATTTCAAATTTTCTTCGCTGTAGTGAAAACTTGGAGGCAACTGAAAAAGTACCGCACCTAATTTATCTCTCAAGCCCTCTTTGCAAACCTGATAAAAAGTACTTATTTCTTCTTCACAATTTTTAAATCTCTTTAAATGCGTAATCGTTTTTGGCGCTTTTACTGCATAAATAAAACCTTCAGGACTTTTATCATACCAATTTTGCATCACTTTTAAAGTTGGCGCTTTATAAAAAGTTCCGTTCATTTCATACGTTGAAAAATGCTGGCAATAAAAGTCAAACCACTTGCTTTTGGGCAAACCTTCGGGATAAAAATCAGGTTTCCAATTTGAATTATAATAACTTGAACAGCCAAGATGTATCTTAAGATTTTTCATTCGTATAATTTTTGGCAGTTTTCACAATAAAAACTCCTGCGTTTTTTTACTCCGGTATATTTTTTTAAAATTGGCAAATCACAGCGAAGACAAATCTTTTTCGTATGCGCCAGCCAATGTTTTTTCAACACGTTTTTCTTTTTCCAACCTAAAAATTCAAAACTATATTTTTGTGCTTCGTCAATAATCTCAGTCATTTTCTTACTCGGAATTTTACCAACCAAAGCTTCCGGATGAACCCGAACTCTATATAGCACTTCGTTTTTGATGATATTTCCAACACCAGAAAAAATTTCCTGTTCTAAAAGCGCATCGCAAATCATCTTATTCGGACTTTCTTTCAGCTTTTTCCTGGCTTTTTTTGCATCCCAATTTTCATTCATCACATCTTCGCTCCAGTCATAATGGGAATTGATATCGCCTTCGAGCAATTTTATTGCGCAGGCATAAAAATTAATTTCCCCTTCTTTGAAGAACAAGCTTAATTTTGGTTTTGAATCTTTCCTCTCATTAATAAGATAACTTCCAAAGAGCAGAAAATGAATGCGAATTGTAAATCCTTCCAAAGAAATCAGGAAATGTTTTCCCCAGCTTTCAAAAGATTTTATGGCTTGATTTTCTACTCTCTCTTGATCAATTTTGGCATCGCCTTCAACAGCAATGATTTCTTTTCCAGTAAATGGAGCGACCAATTCTTTTAAGATAACAATACTTGGACCTTCAGGCATGATATTTTTTCTATTGAAGTTAGCAAATTTTAAATAACGAAATTGGTAATAAAAACATAAAAAGAGGATTGGTATTTTGCAATAAATCCATGCAAAAGCATAACATCAAAAAATATTTTGTTCCTAATTTTAATAAAACTTTAAACAAAATAAACATGGACAGTATCAACAAAAATCAACCAGAAGATAATTTTGAAAATTTAATAGGGAAGGATGCATTAGAAAAAATTAAAGAATTGGCAGCTAAATCGGGTGGCTGTTTTTTCTGTACAAAAATCACATCAGGCCAAGCTTTTTCTACAAGGCCGATGGCTCCAGAAAAAATTGACGATGCCGGAAATCTTTGGTTTTTAAGTGCTTCTGACAGTCATAAAAACAAAGAGATTGAGGAAGATCCAGCAGTTCAGTTGCTTTTTCAAGGATCATCTTATAGTAATTTCTTAACGCTTTATGGAAAAGCTACGATTTCTCGCGACAAAGAAAAAATAAAAGAACTTTGGGATCCGACGATGAAAACTTGGTTTACAGAAGGCCAAGAGGATCCAAGAATTACAGTTTTAAAAGTAACTCCGACAGAAGGATATTATTGGGACACAAAACACGGAATGGCTGTTGCGACTGTAAAAAGATTGTTCGGCGCAGCAGTTGGCCAGACTTATGATGATTCCATCGAAGGCGAAGTAAAATTATAAGTTATTTTAAAACTAAAAAGCTGTTTTCAATTTGTGAAAACAGCTTTTTTTTATAATTTATAAATTCGTTTCAATTCTGATAATTGCCTGTCATTCAGTGAAGATGGTGCATAAGAACTTTTATAGGTATCACGATAAGTTATCAATTGTTGTTCGGTTAAAATGCTTCTAAAATCACTTTCTGACTTGTAAATTATTGGAGCAATTTCTTTATTTTTTTTAGCATAAGCATCGCCCAATGCACGCTTTTCAATTTCCCAGATTGCCACTGCTTTTATTTTTTGTTCTTCAGATAGATTTAAAAAAGCGACACGCTCGGCTTTGCTCTTCAGAAATTCTATTTCGGTTTGGTTTGTCGTGCCCTTTGCATTTATCATCGTTATCGTTTTGGTAACTCGACAACTTGTTAAGGTGGAAATTGCGATTAAAGCGAAAAGTAGGTATTTTTTCATTGTCATGGTTTTTAAGGATATTACTTAATAGACGATTTCAAAAATGAAATGGTTGCATGAAGTTAAAAATAATATTTTACCAAAAACTCAGATTAAGAAATTCCTCAAATAAATTTATTTTATTTATAAAATTTGCTTTAAAATTATATAGTAAATAAAAATAAACGCTTTTTTTTATATTATTTATTTTTATATAATTGCTAAATTGGTATATTTATGCAAATTTTATATATATGGAGATTTTAGCCTGCCCAAAATGCCAAGGAAGTGGAATCGTAAAAAGCGGTGTAATCAAAGATAGACAGCGGTATTTATGCAAGAAATGCAATTATTATTTCACTGTAAATAAAATAGGCAAAAAGATAGATAATTACTATGTAACTAAAGCTTTGCAACTCTATTTAGAAGGCTTGAGTTTTAGAGAAATAGAAAGAATCATCGGGGTTTCACATGTCACCGTAAGCAATTGGATTAAGGAGTTTAAAATCAAGAAACCTTCACATGCTGATTATCATCCAACCTATAAGATTTACAACCATTTAGAACTTATTGAATACTTAAAAAATAAAGACCAATTGTCTGGAGCCGGAATGATTATTACCGAACTTGGCGATAAGTTTATGCTAATAAAATGGGAACGTTTTAAGGATTAACTATATTACTTTACATATATATATACCAATATTTTTTTCATCGATAGATTTTTTGAATTTGGTAGTGCAAATAACTAGTACTAACCGAATAAACAAACTAAATTATGAAAAGAATTTCTTTGATTGCAGCTGTTTTGTTTTCCTCCCTTTCGGGATATTCTCAAGGTTCTCCAGATTATGGAAGCGGCTTGAAATTCAACTTAAAAGAAGATGGCTCAAAATACCTAAGGGTTTTGGCTTGGAACCAAATCTGGTTTCGCTCTTCTGACATGAATCCAGGAACAATGATCAACGGTGAAGAAGCTTCTTCCAGCACTGACATTGGAAACAGAAGGCTCAGAATCCTTTTGCATGCGCAACTTTCCCCACGTTACATGATTGTGACTCACTTTGGGATTAACAATCAGACTTTTACAAACGGTGGCGCTGCAGGAACTACAGGAACCGGCGGTTATGGCCAAGGCAAAAAACCAGGATTATTTTTTCACGATGCTTGGAATGAATATGCAGTCGTAGTGCCAGAAGCAGACAAAAAATTTAGCCTTTCTCTTGGTGGTGGTTTGCATTATTATATGGGACTTTCGCGTATGACAATGGCTTCTACTTTAAATTTCCTTACTGTTGATGCTCCGATTTTTAACTGGCCATTGATAGAAAATTCAGATCAATTTGCGCGTCAAGGTGGTTTGTTTGCCAAAGGAAAATATGGAAAATTCGAATACAGAGTTAGTTACAATAAACCATTTGCTACAAATCTAGCGCCTGTTGATGTCCCTACTTCAGATTTGGCAGTTGCAGTTGATAATAGCGGAAATACAAAATGGTCAAAAGCAGGTTATTTTGAATACCAATTTTTAGATATTGAGTCAAATTTGCTTCCTTATAAGGTGGGTTCATATTTAGGAACTAAAAAAGTTTTCAATATCGGAGCCGGATTTTACAACGCTCCAGATGCTACAAGAACTTCCGTAGCAGGAAATATTGACAAACACGACATTACCTTGCTTTCTGCAGACGTTTTCGTGGATTTGCCAATTGGGAAACCTGAAAAGAAAATGGCTTTGACGGCATACAGTGTTTTTTACAATTATGATTTTGGTCCGAATTATTTGAGAAATCTTGGCATCATGAATGTTGGAACGGCCGATCCTGCTTTTACGGGACAAACAGCTATTGCTGGCGCAGGAAATCTACAGCCAATGATGGGAACTGGAAATATCTGGTACACGCAAGCCGGATTTTTATTGCCAACAGCGCAAGAAAAACCTAAAGTAAGAATTCAGCCTTATGGTGCTTATACGTATAAAAATTTCGAAGCTTTAGACAAATCTAGCAGTCAATTTGACATTGGTGCCAACTTCTTCTTAGATGGTCATCACGCTAAAATTACAACGCAATATTCTACAAGACCGGTTTATTTGACACCAGGCGAAGTAGATTCGTTGAAAGGAGAATTAACGGTGCAATTACAAATTTATTTATAAAATTAATACATTCTAAAAACTATTAATATGAGTACAACAGCAAGTACAACAAGTACAAAAGGAATTTGGAAAGTCATCACTGCTTCCTCCCTCGGAACATTAATCGAGTGGTATGATTTCTACATTTTCGGAAGTTTGGCTGTGGTTATTTCCACTAAATTCTTTCCGTCTGACAATCCGACTGCAGCATTTTTATCAACTTTGGCCACATTCGCTGCAGGTTTCGTAGTTCGACCATTCGGAGCTTTATTCTTCGGAAGATTAGGCGATTTGATCGGACGAAAATATACTTTTATGGTTACGCTTTTGCTTATGGGAGGTGCCACTTTCTTGATTGGTTGCGTTCCGGCTTATGAAACCATTGGTTTTATGGCACCGCTTTTAGTATTGCTTTTGCGTTTATTGCAAGGTTTGGCCTTGGGTGGAGAATATGGTGGTGCAGCGACTTATGTTGCCGAACACGCACCTTTAGGAGAACGCGGTTATTGGACTTCTTGGATTCAAACTACGGCAACATTTGGCTTGTTTATTTCATTGATGGTAATCTTGGCAACAAGAGCTGCTTTAACGCCAGAACAATTTGACGAATGGGGTTGGAGAGTACCATTTTGGGTTTCTATCTTGATGGTTTTTGTATCTTATATTATTAGAAAGAAAATGGACGAATCTCCAGTTTTTGCTAAAGCTAAAGCCGAGGGAAAAACGAGCACAAATCCTTTAAAAGAAAGTTTTGGAAATAAATACAATTTAAAATTTGTTTTGCTTGCGTTATTCGGAGCTGCAATGGGACAAGGAGTTGTTTGGTATACTGGACAATTTTATGCCATGAGTTTCTTGAAAACCGTAATGTTTGTTGATTCTTCGCAAGCGGATGGATTGCTAGGTTTATCGTTATTATTCGGAACACCTTTCTTTTTATTCTTCGGATGGCTGAGCGATAAAATCGGTAGAAAAGCGATTATGATGGCTGGTATGCTTTTGGCAATCTTGCTTTACAGACCGATTTACAAAGCGATGTACCAAACCACAAACGTGGAATTAAAAACAGAACTTGTTGACAAAGCTGCAACTGAAGCAATTACGAAAGAAAATAAAAAACTGCAGTTGGATTCTATTTATACATCTAAAAAAGAATTTGCCGACGGAACAAAATGGCAACAAGTGAAAACAGTACATCTTCAAGACGGAAAACCTGTTTTAGATGAAAAAGGAGTTGCAAAATCTGACACAAAAACTACGGTAACAATCACAAGTGCAGACCGCTGGAACTTAATATTCTTGATATTTATCCAAGTAATTTTCGTGACGATGGTTTACGGTCCGATTGCTGCATTCTTGGTCGAAATGTTCCCAGTTAAAATTAGATATACGTCTATGTCTTTGCCTTATCACATCGGAAATGGTATCTTCGGAGGACTGCTTCCTGCAATTTCTACGTATTTCGTAACAAACGCAAAAGAAGGTGGCGATCCAGAATTTTACCTCGAAGGATTATGGTATCCGATCGTGATTGCAGCAATAAGTTTCTGTATTGGAATGGTCTATTTGAAACGTAAAAATAACATTGAAAACGAATAAAAAATAAAAATATGAACGCAATTAAAAGAATACTCGGAATTATATGGTTGGCTCTCGCAGCAGCCGCAGCTTATTTTTGTATTTTTGAGTTTGGCTATCCAAAGTTCGTTTCAGGCAAACAAGAAGATTTGGTTTTCGGAATCATCATCCTTTTCGTCTTGACGCCGCTAATTGTTTTAGGATTAGGAGCTTTCGGATATTATGCCCTCACTGGCGAATATGATGACAGCAAAAAATAAATAATTGTTTTTAGAGGAGTTGTAGCTCTTGGGAATTTCTCAAGGGCTATCGCTTTTTTAGATTTATTAGATTTTAGGCAATTAGATTTAGACAAAATATTTCTCTTGAACCCTAAACCATTAACCTTGAACCCAAAAATGAAAAAACGACACGAGCAGAAACTAATTATAGCGTCAATATTCTTGCTTTTGGCCTTCAACATGCCTTTGATGCTGTTGTTTGACAGCGCTTCGTCGTTGGGTGGAATTCCGATCATTTATGTCTATTTTTTCTCTTTGTGGCTGTTTTCAATTTTAATTTCACTTTTGGTTATCAAAAGATATTATGAGTAGCGTCGTCTTATTAATAATTTTATCCTTTTATTTGGCAATGCTTTTCGGAATCGCGCATTGGGCCGAAAAACGAGGCAATTCAAAATGGACGAATAATCCTTATGTTTATACGCTTTCATTAGCCGTTTATTGCAGTGCTTGGACCTATTATGGAAGTATTGGTGTCGCCGCAAATTCAGGTTTAAATTACCTTCCAATTTACATCGGACCAATAATAATTATTCCCGCTTGGATGATAATTTTGCGTAAAATCATCAGAATTTCAAAAGTCAACAAGATTTCAAGTATTGCCGATTTTATCTCACTTCGATACGGAAACAGCCGATTTTTAGGAGCTTTGGTTTCCTTGATCTGCATTTTCGGGATTTTGCCTTATATCGCTTTACAACTAAAAGCCATCGCAGAAACTTTTCACGTTGTCACAAAAACCACCGGAAATTCAAATATTTTTAGCGATACCACAACTTATGTAGCCATTGCTTTGGCGCTTTTTGCTTCTTATTATGGAACGCGTTATGTTGATGCTTCCGAAAAAAGAAAAGGAATTGTAACCGCCGTTGCGATGGAATCAATTCTAAAATTATCCTTCTTTTTATTATTAGGAATCTATGTAACCTTCTTTGTTTTCGATGGTTTTGAAGATATTTATACCAAAGCAAGTGTTCTGAAAAATTTCAAGGAAAAGAATACAATCGGAGGAATTCCGCAAGCGATCAACTGGTTTTTCCTATGCATTTTATCACTTTTCGCTATTTTTCTTCTGCCAAGACAATTTCAAATGTCAGTTGTGGAAAACAATCGCGAAAGCCATATTAAAACCGCAGTTTGGTTATTTCCATTGTATCTTTTACTTTTCAATATTTTCGTTTATCCAGTTGCTTGGGGCGGAAATATTCTCTTTGACGGTCAAGCCGTAAATTCAGATACATATTCGTTGCTGATTCCACAGTTTTTTGATAACAAGATTGTTACGGTTTTGGTTTTTTTAGGAGGATTTTCTGCTGCAATTTCAATGATTGTAGTTTCTTCTATCGGATTATCTACAATGTTGAGTAACAACGTATTAATTCCTTATGGATTTCTTGGAAGACTGCAAAGCGACATTCAAGAAACCAATAACAAAAAGATTGTAAACATTCGAAAAGTCGGCATATTTTCATTGATTATCTTAGCTTATTTCATTTACCGAGTTTTCGTTTTAGAATATAATTTATTCTCCATCGGAATGGTTTCCTTTGTAATAATTGCACAACTAGCACCTTCTTTCTTCGGAGCAATTTTATGGAGAAGGGCTTCCAGAAATGGCGCTATTGCTGGAATAATTGTCGGTTTTTTAATTTGTACCTACACTTTGTTAATTCCGTATGCAATTGGTTTTACAAATTTTGAACAGACATTTATTAACCACGGCTTATTCGGAATTGAGCTTTTAAAACCATTTAAATTATTTGGGTTGGATTATTTAGATCCTGTTCCACACGCATTATTCTGGAGCATTTTATTCAACTTGTTTGCTTACATGGCAGTTTCCGTAAGTTTTAAAGGAAATTATCGAGAAAGAAATTATGCCGAAATGTTCATCGACATCGACAAATATATCACAATGCACGAAAACGCATTTATCTGGAAAGGAACGGCTTACACCAGCGATATTCAAAAAGTATTGAACAGATTTTTAGGCGTAGAACGCACAAAAAGAGCCTTAAATATTTTCAGCCTTAAATATAACGTAGATAAAAATCAAGAACTCGCCGATGCCAGATTAATCAAATTTGCAGAAAATCTTCTGACCGGACATATCGGAACTGCATCAGCTAAGATTCTAATTTCCAGTGTTGTAAAAGAAGAAAAAATTACGCTCCCTGAAGTTTTAAAAATATTAGAAGAATCGCAGGAAAATATTATCATCAATAAAAAACTGACTGAAACTTCTACAGAATTAAAAGCGATTACGGCACAATTGAAACAAGCCAACGAAGATTTGATTTCAAAAGACAAACAGAAAGATGAATTTTTAGACACAATTTCACACGAATTAAGAACGCCAATTACGGCAATTCGTGCGGCAACAGAAATTCTTCACGACGATGATGACATTCCGCAGGAAATGAAAAAGCAGTTTCTGTCAAATATAATTTCAGAATCTGACCGCTTGAATCGTCTGATTACGAAGATATTAGATTTGGAAAAATTTGATTCTGGAAAACAGAAAATTTATGTCACCAAAAATAATATCTATCATACAATATCTGAAACAATTATGCAGTTGAAACAGTTGATAGAAAATAAAAATATCACCGTAAATTTAATCTCTGAAAAAAATATAGTTAAAGCCTATTACGACGAAGATAGAATCACGCAAGTTTTGAATAATCTGCTTTCAAACGCCATTAAATTTTGCCCCAATCAAGATGGAAATATTGCGATTTTTATCACAGAATCAGACACGATAATTGAAGTCGCAGTAGAAGATAACGGAAAAGGAATTGACGAAAATGACTTTGAAGCAATATTCGACAAGTTTTATCAATCCTCAAACCAAAACATTAGGAAACCTGTCGGAAGTGGTTTAGGTTTAGCTATTTGTAAAAAAATAATAGAGCATCACAGAGGTGAAATTTGGGCAGAAAACGCAAAAAATTCTGGAGGCAGAATTACGTTTACAATTCCGAAATATAACAGAGAAACAACAAAACAAGCCAACTAATTTAGGTTCTAAGATTAAAAAATCCGAGGGATCTGCGGTAAAAAAAGTAAAATGAAAAAGATATTAATTGTCGATGATGAACCCAATATCGTAATGTCTTTGGAATATACTTTCAAGAAAAATAATTTCGAAGTTTTCATTGCCAGAGACGGCCAAGAAGCTTTAGATATCTTGAAAAATTCACTTCCAAATATCATTATTTTAGACGTAATGATGCCAAATGTAGACGGCTATAACACTTTGGAACAAATCAAAAAAGACGAACGCCTTAAAGACACAAAAGTCATTTTCTTATCCGCTAAAAACAAAGAAAAAGACATTGAAAAAGGACTTTCTCTTGGCGCTGATTTGTATATGACAAAACCTTTTTCTGTAAAGAAATTAGTAGAACAAGTAAACGAACTTACGAAGTAATCAACGGTAGAAAAACCTGAATTTATGAGCAAATACAATGAATTCTACGAAAAAAGCATAAATCATCCTGAAGCATTTTGGCAAGAACAAGCCAACGAAATCGAATGGTTTACAAAACCGTCAGTAATTCTTTCAAAAGACAAAAATAGCTATCCGCTTTGGTTTGAAGACGGACAAATAAATATGTGCTATCTGACTTTGGACAAACATATTCAAGATGGTTTTGGGGAACAAATTGCTTTTATTTACGATTCTCCGGTGACGCAAACCATCAAAAAATATACTTACAACGAAGTTAAAACCGAAGTGGCAAAACTAGCTGGAGGTTTACTCGCTTTAGGTTTTAAAAAAGGAGACACTGCCATAATTTATATGCCAATGATTCCGCAAACGGCTTTTGCAATGCTGGCTTGCGCAAGAATTGGTGTGATTCATTCAGTGGTTTTTGGCGGTTTTGCACCACACGAATTGGCTATCAGAATTGACGATTGTAAACCACGAGGAATTTTAACGGCTTCCTCTGGAATTGAGATTGATCGATTAATCGCCTACAAACCTCTAGTTGATGAAGCGATTGAAATTGCCAATCACAAACCTAAAAAAGTCATTGTTTTTAATAGAAAATTAGGTGCAAAAGTTCCGTTTAAAAAATATGATGTTGATTATGACGCTTTGGTTTACGGATCTGAAGAAACGCCGTGTGTTCCTTTGGAATCCAATCATCCGTTATATATTTTGTACACTTCTGGAACTACGGGAAAACCGAAAGGAATTGTTCGCGATACAGGCGGTTACGCGACAGCGCTAAAATTTTCGATGAAATATATTTATGATGTGAATGCCGAAGAAGTGTTTTGGGCTGCGTCAGATATGGGTTGGGCTGTTGGTCACAGCTACATTTTATACGGACCATTGATAAATAGAAATACAACAATTATTTTTGAAGGAAAACCGATTAAAACTCCAGATTCTAGTACATTTTGGAGAATCATTTCAGAGCATAAAGTTGGGACAATGTTTACAGCTCCAACAGCAATTCGTGCCATTAAAAAGGAAGATCCAGAAGGATTGTTTATCAAAAATTATGATTTATCACATTTAAAAAACCAATTTGTCGCAGGAGAACGTTGCGATGCGGCGACGATTGAATGGTACCAAAAACACATTCCGATTTCAGTAATTGACCATTGGTGGCAGACAGAATCTGGTTGGCCAATGGTTGCAAATTCTTTAGGTTTGGGAGAATTTGAAATGAAATTAGGTTCAGCAACAAAACCAGTTTGCGGTTATGATTTGAAGATTTTCAGTGAGAATGGAGAAGAATTAGGAATAAATGAAGAAGGTTTGGTAGTCATAAAACTGCCTTTGCCTCCAGGAAATATGCTCGGACTTTGGGGAAATGAAAAACGTTTTAAAGACAGTTATTTCAGTAAATTTGATGGCTATTATCTTTCGGGAGATGGCGGATTTATTGACGAAGATGGCTACATTTTTATTACCGGAAGAGTTGATGATTTAATAAATGTTGCTGGACACAGATTGTCAACGGCTGAAATGGAAGAAGTTGTGGCGTCACATCATTCGGTTGCAGAATGTGCCGTTATTGGAATCAGCGATGATTTGAAAGGTCAAATTCCTGTGGCTTTAGTTGTGATAAAAGCTGGAGAAACGATTGAGAATTTCCAATTAGAATATGAAGTTGTGCAATTAATTCGAAAAAAAATAGGAGCGGTGGCTTCCTTGAGAAATGTGATTGTAGTTCAAAGACTTCCGAAAACACGTTCTGGGAAAATTCTTAGAAAATTATTGCGAAGTATTGCCGATGGTGAAACCTTTCAAATTCCGTCCACAATTGATGATGAAGCAATTATAGGAGAGATCACAAAGGACTTCAAAAAATCAAAAATTGGGAATGCTATCTGATTAAAAATGAATACGATAATTTTATGTATATTTATTTTGCATAAATACATTTAAATCTAAAATAAACTTCTTTATATTTACAATTATTCGGAGAAAACAAAAAACTAAAAGATTATGAGTTACTATCAAGTCAAAAATCTGGAGCAATACTTCAAACATTACAATAAATCTATAAGAGAACCTAGAAAATTCTGGGATAAAATAGCAGAAGAAAATTTCACTTGGTACCAAAAATGGGACAAAGTTGTGGAATTTGATATGCAAGAAGCCGACGTGAAATGGTTTTTAAATGCCAAAGTAAATATCACTAAGAACTGTATTGATAGGCATTTAGCAAAAAGAGGAAATAAAACGGCGATTATTTTTGAACCGAATGATCCAAAAGAAGAAGCACAACATATTACTTATAATGAATTGTATGACCGCGTTGCAAAAATGGCAAACGTGCTTCGTGACCAAGGCATTAAAAAAGGTGACAGAGTTTGCATTTACCTTCCGATGATTCCAGAATTGGCAGTTTCAGTTTTGGCTTGCGCTAGAATTGGAGCGATACATTCTGTAGTTTTTGCTGGTTTTTCTGCTTCGGCAGTTACAGCGAGAATCAATGATTCTGAGTGTAAAATGGTGATTACTTCTGACGGAGGTTTCCGCGGAAATAAATCAATCGATTTGAAAGGAATTGTTGATGAAGCTTTAGAAAAAACGCCTTCTATTGAAACCGTTTTAGTCGTAAAAAGAACAAATGCAGAAATCAACATGAAAGAAGGTCGCGACATTTGGTTGCAACCGCTTTTAGATGAAGCTGTTCCGAATAATGTGGCTGAAATCATGGACGCTGAAGACCCTTTGTTTATTCTATATACTTCAGGATCAACAGGAAAACCAAAAGGAATGCTTCATACGACGGCAGGATATATGGTTTTTGCAGCGTATACTTTCAAGAATATTTTCAATTACGAAGAAGACGATATTTATTGGTGTACGGCAGATATTGGCTGGATTACCGGTCACTCTTACATTTTATACGGACCATTATTAAACGGTGCGACAACTGTGATTTTTGAAGGAATTCCCTCTTATCCAGATTTTGGACGTTTCTGGGAAGTAATTGACAAACATAAAGTTACGCAATTTTATACTGCTCCAACTGCCATTCGTTCTTTAGCAAAAGAAAATACAGAATGGGTTGAAAAACATGATTTATCTACGTTAAAAGTCATCGGTTCTGTTGGAGAACCAATCAACGAGGAAGCTTGGCACTGGTACAATAATCACGTCGGCAAGAAAAGATGTCCAATCGTAGATACTTGGTGGCAAACAGAAACAGGAGGAATCATGATTTCTCCATTGCCTTTTGTAACGCCAACAAAACCAACCTATGCAACTTTCCCATTACCTGGAGTTCAAGCGGTTTTGATGGATGAAAAGCGTAATGAAATTGAAGATAATCAAGTAGTTGGAAGTCTTTGTATCAAATTTCCTTGGCCTGGAATGGCGAGAACAATTTGGGGCGATCATCAAAGATTTAAAGAAACATATTTTACTGCTTTCCCTGGAAAATATTTCACAGGAGACGGCGCTTTGAGAGATGAAGTTGGTTATTACAGAATCACTGGTCGAGTAGATGACGTAGTGATTGTTTCGGGTCATAATCTAGGAACCGCGCCAATTGAGGATGCAATTAACGAACATCCAGCGGTTGCAGAATCTGCGATTGTTGGTTTTCCACATGACATTAAAGGAAACGCTTTGTACGGATTTATTATCTTGAAAGAGTCGGGTGAAGGTCGTGATAGAGCGAATTTAGCGAATGAAATCAATCAGCATATTTCTGGCCACATCGGACCAATTGCCAAATTAGATAAAATCCAATTCGTTTCTGGATTGCCAAAAACACGTTCTGGAAAAATCATGCGTAGAATTTTGAGAAAGATTGCTGAAGGTGATTTCTCTAACTTTGGAGATACTTCAACGCTTTTAAATCCTGAAATTGTAGAGGAAATCAAAGAAGGAAAATTGTAATTCTTGATTTTAATAAATTGAAAAACAGCTTTGTCACAAATAACAAAGCTGTTTTTTTATACCTAAATATTCAAAAGCTTGATATCGCCAGTTGAAGTAATTACATAATATTTATTATTTTTCTGGATCGTATTTTTTGGCAGTTGGTCTTCTTTCAACTTAATTCGAATCGTCAATTCATAAAATATTTGGATGGAAGGAGAAGCAATTTCTGGATTAATTATAAAAGTATGCGATTTCACAGGAACTGAATTATAATATTGAGTTGTGTTTTTTACGACATTATTTACCACATCTTTTTTATCAAAATTAGCATTGGCTTGAGAATACGCTTGATAGCTTCTGTAGTTTTCCATCGGATAAGAAACATTAAAACCTTCCTGGATAATTTTCTCTTTTTTGGCCAAATCCATATTCATAATTGTCGAATAATTTGACAGCGTTTTTTTAAATTCTTCAATAGCTCTATTTTGCAATTGGTCTTTGACTAACGTAAAATTATTTGTTACATAATCTACCTTTGCCAGATCATAAATTTCTTGCTTGGCGCAAATTGAAATGATTTTATCGAATTCTACATGAGTTTTGTATTTGATAATTAGATTTTTCTTTAGCTCAAATCCTGATGGTTTTTCATTGTATGTTTCCGGATTAAAAATCTTTTTTTCGACTTCATATTCATACATTGGAACAAAAGAAATCATATCGGTAATCACTTCAATTTCTTTATTGAACGACTGAATTTGAGCTACGACATTTGCAATTCTCTCATCCATCATCGAAGTTGTTTCTTCAGCAGTTTTACCTAATTGAAGAATACTGAAAACTGCAATTTTTGATGTCGCATTTTCATTGTAGATTCCTTTTATCGTGATTATCATTTCATCCTGACTACTGGAAGTAGTTGGAATTGTACTGACTTGGTTCGCATAATACCTGTTATTTCCATAATTGGCATTTCCAGATTCCTGGCCTTTTGCAACATTTGCAAGCAAAAAAGGCAACATAAATAATGTGAATTTTAATTTCATCTTGATATTTTTTAAAGTTTATGTTGCAAGATTACAGCAAAGCCAAAAAATTAGCTTGGCAAAACTGCTTTCCTTTGACTGTAACGTTTTTACAAAGTTTTACAGTGGTTTTACAGTAGATTTTTATATCTTTCAAACTACATTTGCTTCAACAAAACCGAATGACTGAACTGAAAATTTTTGAACAATTAAAACAAAAAGTGCTTTTGAAATATCAAGAGCATTATCCATATTTTGGAGGGAATTGGAAAAATTTCAGTTCGCAAGACATCCAAAATCTGATCGTTTTAATCGAAGAAAATACAAAACAAAACGTCAGCGAAAAGTGGATTTATACGCATTTGAAACCTGAAACAAATTCAAAATTGCCAAGAAAAGATATGCTTGATATTTTGAGCCAATTTTCTGGATTTTCAGGCTGGGATGAATTTAGGTTTAAAAATAGTGAAGTGGTTTCTGAAGAAAAAGCTGTGTTTCCAAAAAAGAAAAATAAAGCATTTTTTGTACTTATCGTAATTTTAATTGTCATACTAATTATCTCAATTCTATTTTATTCCAATAAAAAACAAACACAAAAGTTTCAGCTAAAAAATGAATTTACTCAGGAAACAATTCAAGCAAAAGATGTAAAAGCGTACAAAATTGAAAACAATGAAAAGATTCAGATTCCTATAAAAAATGCTGAAGTAGAAGTGGAAGTGAAAGATGAAAATACCAAAATTGTTGTTGAAAGTCCGTATTATAAAAAACAGGAAATAAAGGTAAATATCAATTCTGAAAAATCTGAGATCTTATTAAAACCAGACGATTTTGCGATGATGCTGAAAGCTTTTATGAAATCAGACATCAAAGATTGGGAAACAAGAAAAGTGCAATTGGACAAAATTTTATCTGAAGATTTGGAAGTAATTGTGATGCTAAAAGATAATTTGGGTGCCGAATATTTTGACAAAAAAGAGTTTTCTCAAAAGCTGGTTGTTCCAACAGAATCGGTGAAAAAGATGCAAATTTTAGAAATAAAAAATGATGAAAAAGGTAAAATTGAATTTATAAGAATCAAGCAATGATGAAGTATTTTGTATTTATACTATTGATTTTTAGTCAATGTGTTTTTTCGCAAGAAGCAAATAATTCTGTAAAACGAAATAGCATCAAAGCCAATTTTTCTACGAAAGCAATTGAAGCTTACGAAGAATATTCGTTTTCAAAAGTGAATGATTTTTATCAATTCTTAGAAATTTATTCAGATAAAAATTCTTCAGAAGCTTTAAAAAATCAGGTGAAAGAAAATTTAAAATCTTTGGTTGTGGAAAATGTTTTGGTTGCAGATATTTTCACTTCGGAGAAAATTACGTTGGAAAAACTTTTTGAACAAATAAATACAAAAGGATTCAAATTTGAAGTAAAAAATATCCAAAAACAAGCAACTTACACAAATTTTTGGACAAATTCTTATATTTTAGAAATCGTAAATGGAGCTGGGATTCAAAGGAAAAATTTGGTGCAAAGAATTTATTTTTATCCGGAAGAAAAATCCTTTGGAACCAAAAAGAAAGAAGTTTGGAGTCTTTTATTAGGAGAAATTGAATAAATAAAAACACCGGCGTGAACCGGTGTTTTAAAAAAAGCAGTTGTCTCAAACGAATGTACTTAATAATCATGTAAACTCTCAACTACTTTAATTCTAAAAAAATTCAATTAAAAACTATTATTAATCAGTGCAAATACATTCTTTTTAAAATTTCTGTATTCCGAAAAATATGCTTCGATCTTCTCTTGAAAATCATTGTGCGAATTCAAGAAAAAGGTTTCACATTGCAGATCTTCGCATTCTTTTAAAACTTCTAATTTTCGATCATACGAAATCAATTCTTCTGCAAATCTTGAGTTTTCAGCTTTAAAATCTTCCACTTTTTCAAGAATATTTGAATACAGCTTACTGTTTTTTGAAGTTAATAAATTAACGAATAAGATAATTTCTTCTTTAATACTGCCAACTTCTTCATTCCAGCGATCCACATCTCGATTGATGAAAAACTTTTGCAAATCATCTTGGTCTTGATGTATTTTTATCACTTCTTTTTTCATAAATTATTCTTTTGCAAAGCACTTGGTTGTTCGACATCCAAAATTTTTATGGCATGAATTCCGGTCGGAAATTGCCACATAATCTCGTCAGAAATCGCATAACCAAACAACGCAAGTCCCATTGGTGCTAAGATTGATAATTTATTTTGGTTAATATCGCTTTTCTCAGGAGTGACAATCTGATAACTTTTAGCATCTCCGAAAGGCGTTTGAATTGTCACAATTGAATTAAATCGAACAATTTCAGCTGGCATAAATTTGTCATTGACAATTGTCGCCGATTTCAGTTCATTTGTCAATTTTTCAATCGAAGCTTTATACGTTTTGTCTTTATTGTGCTCTGCATTCGAGATGATCTGTTTCAGCAATTCATATTCTCTCTTTTCGATTATTATTTCTTCGTATTTCATAGTTCATTTGCTCAAGATTTAAGGGAAAATTCCACGTTGGATGTAAGCTGTTTCAATTCGAGAAATCGCTAAAATGTAAGCTGCAGTTCTCCAATCTACTTGCTTTTCGTTGACCACATTTTGCATCTTTCTGTAATTTTCCGTCATCTTTTTCTCGATCTTTTCCATTACTTCGTCTAATGGCCATAATTCGCCATTTCGGTTTTGCAACCATTCAAAATAACTTCCAATAACGCCTCCAGAATTACATAAAATATCAGGAATAATAGTAATTCCACGTTCTAATAAAATTCTTTCACCTTCGTTATCAGTTGGTCCATTTGCACCTTCAGCAACGACTTTTGCCTTGATATCATACGCATTTGAAGCCGTAATTTGGTTACCCAAAGCCGCAGGAATTATAAAATCACAATCCAATCCGAAGAAATCTTTTGGTTCCATTTCTTCCGCTCCAGAAAAACCTTGGATCGAGCCTTTTCTTGGTTTTGAGTGTTCAAATAAATCATTTACCGAAATCCCTTTTTCACTGATAATTGTAGCGTGCGCATCTTGAACCGCAAGCAAAATTGCTCCGTCATTTACCAAAAAATGAGACACCCAATAACCAACATTTCCAAAACCTTGAACAATAAATTTCTTTCCTTCAAGCGATTCATTTTTACTTTCAAATAATAATCTCAAAGTAAGGTAAACTCCAAAACCAGTGGCGCGATCACGACCTTCCAAACCACCAGAACCGACTGGTTTTCCAGTCACAACGTGCTTATTATTTGATCGAGTTGCCGGTGATTTTGTTGACATAAATGTGTCTGCAATCCACGCCATTGTCTGTTCATTCGTATTCACATCTGGCGCAGGAATATCCAATTCTGGCCCGATATTATCGCCTAAAGCGTAAGTAAATCTTCTGGTAATTCGCTCTAATTCTGAGTTAGAATAATTTCTCGGATCAATTTGAATCCCGCCTTTTGCACCACCATAAGGCAATCCGGCAAGCGACGTTTTCCAAGTCATCCACATTGCCAAAGCTTTTGCATCGTCGATATCCATCGTGGCATGAAATCGCAATCCGCCTTTGTATGGACCAAGCGCATTGTTGTGTTGCACTCTATAGCCAGTGAAAACTTCTACTTTTCCATTATCCATTTTTACTGGAAAATGTACCAAAATTTCATTATTTGTTATGGATAAAATCTTCCTGATATCAGGATTCAAATTCATAATGTCAGCCGTTTTATTGAACTGTTCCATTACATTTTCATACATGCTTTTTTTCGCAGGCTCTTTTGTAGCTATCATAATTTTATTGATAATGTTCACAGGAAACTTTTTTATTTTCTTGCCAAATGCAATAATCGTTTCTTTCACAATTGATGCACAATCCAACTATTACTTGGTTTTGAAACGTATCTAAACTGCAGGATTTGATGCCGTTAAAAATATTTTTCGTACAAGTAATAATTGGCAGTAAGACATTTGGAGAATTTCCAAAAGAAGATTCTTGTTGATTTTTTGACATGATAATTTTAAATTCAATTCTAATGTTGACCTGCAATTGGCAAAGTGCATGCCATTAAAATATAAATCCAAATTATTCTTTGATAATCAGAGGTATGCGATTTTATTCAATATTTTAAATTAAAATAGAGTAGGGAGAAAAGTAGCAACCGGGGAGAATTTACCCGATTTTAAAGTAATTTTTGACGTAAAGTCTTTCTATCGATTTGGAGAATTTCAGCCGCTTTAGTTTTATTATCGCCGACAGCGTGAAGTACTTTTAAAATATGATCTTTCTCAATATCTTTCAAAGATTTTAATACCTGATTATCAGTTGGATGCTGATATTTTAAGTAATCAGGAATATCGGAAACATCAATTTCAGAATCGCTCATAATGATCAATCTCTGAATAATATTTTCTAATTCACGAACGTTTCCAGGCCAAGAATGTCGGGTCAAAATTTCTATAGCTTTTTCAGAAATCTTACTATTTGGTTTTCCATATTCAAAACCATATTTTTTCAAAAACGTTGCTATCAAAGGAGAAATATCATTTTTTCGCTCGCGCAAAGGTTTAGTTTCAATGCTCACAACGTTTAAACGATAATATAAATCTTCCCGAAAAGTACCATTTTTAGTCATTTCATACAAGTCATTATTGGTAGCGGAAATAATTCTTAAATCAATTTTTTGCGCTTTTTGAGAACCTATTTTTGTCACTTCTTTTTCTTGCAAAACTCTCAAAAGTCTTGTTTGTACCGATAATGGAGCTGTTCCAATTTCATCTAAAAAAATCGTACCGCCATCAGCAGCTTGAAATAGCCCGATTTTGCTTTCGTTTGCTCCAGTAAACGCTCCTTTTTCATAACCAAAAAGCTCTGATTCCATCAAATTCTCTGGGATTCCACCGCAGTTTACAGTCACAAACGGATTAGAAGCAAACGAACCTTTAAAGTGAATTGCTCTTGCAATGAGCTCTTTTCCGGTGCCACTTTCGCCTTGAATCAAAACCGTTGCTTTATTATTTTTTACCCTTTCAATGACGTCGATAAGATTTTCAAATTGTTCTGAATCACCAACGATTCCAGCGTAATTATTTACTTTTTTATCAGTATTTGTATTTACAGAACTGCTTTTTTTCTTAGAAACAATTTTTCCATTAAACGAATTCTGAATGGCTTTTTTTAATTCTTCGCTAGTAAATGGTTTTACCAAATAATCCAATGCGCCTGATTTCACAGCATTCACCGCAGTATCAACCGAAGGAAATCCAGTAATTACTAACTTTGGAATTTCAGGAAAATGCTCTTCGGCAAATTTGATGAGCTCAATTCCGTTTAAGCCGGGCATTTGCAAATCTGTAATCAACAAATCAATCGAAGCCACTTTTAGAATATCAATCGCTTCCAAAACTGACGAAGCTTTGTAGGTGTGAAAATTTTGTGCTTTCAAATTACGTTGCAATAATTCAAGCATGTCATAATTATCATCAACAATCAATATGTTTTCTTTCTTCAGCATTTTTTAGGAATTTAATGGTAATCGAACTTGAAAAATAGTTCCTTTTGATTGGTTGTCAAACGAAATTATATCGCCTTTGTGACTTTTAATAATTCCGTGAACGACACTTAAACCAAGACCTGAACCTTCACCAATCGGTTTTGTTGTAAAAAAAGGCTCAAATATTTTAGACTTGATTTCTTTTGGAATTCCAGTTCCTTCGTCAGCAATTTCTATAAAAAAATCATTCGAATCTGAATAAACTTCCACAGTAATTATGCTATTTTTTGGCGCGACATAAATCGAATTCAAAAGAATATTAAACAAAATCTGTGTTAATTGAATCGTATCAATTTGTGCCTTCAATTCTGGATTATCAAAAATCAATTTATACGAAATTTGCGCTTTTTTAAAGTTTGGACCAAGTAAAGACAATGCTTCCACAACAATTGGCTTGATCAAAACCATTTCCATGTTTTGAGGCATTTCACATGAAAAGAACATCAATTTCTTGACAATTTCTCTGGAATATATCGCTGCATTTATAATTTTTGAAATGTCATACGAAACCTGCTTGTCGATATTTTGCTCGTTGATCAGTTCGGCAAAACCGAGGATATTTCCGAGTGGCGTGTTTAATTCGTGAGCGATTCCAGCCGTAATTTCTCCCAAAATCGAAAGCCTGTCGACACGTTCAACGCTTCTTTGAAATTGTTTTTCTTTCTCTTTATTGATATTTTTCTCAATATAAGCACTGATTTCTAAAGCAACTTTATCCAAAAGTTTCTGTTCTTCATCTAAAAAATAGAATTTTCCATCTGTAGGATAAAGCACTTTCATAAAACCAGATTCTTTTTCGAATAAATCAATTTGACTGATCTGAAACATTGCTTCCTGAGGCAATTCAGAAGTTGTAAAATAAAAATCATTCAGTTTCAATTCCACAATACTATCTGAGGAAAATCGCCAAGCAATCTTGACAATCTCGCAGATTTCCTTTAAAATAGAATCAGAACAAGGCTCATTTTTGTTGATCGTCTTAGAAATATCGTAAAGACAAGTAAGTTCTTTGATGCGTTCTTTGAGTTTTTCTTCGGTAGAAATTTCAAGCATAATTCTTGATTTTATAGAAAAATGAGACTGTGAAAAGCCAAAGTTACTTATTAAACCATGAAAGAAGAAAATATTTTGTATTTTAAAATAAGGAAGAAGTAGCGGATTATAAATCTAATTCCATAATTATGAAGTCAAAACCATCTTTGAAAAACGTTTTTTCTGTTTCTTTAAAACCTAGATGGAAATAGAATTCTTTAACATTTACACGGGCGTTGCACCACAATTTTGAAGCTTTTTGGATTTGGCAATATTCAATTACGTGCTCCATTAATTTTTTACCTAATCCTAAACCTTGCGCTTCTTGTAAAATGGCTAATTTTCTAAATTGGTAAATACTTTCTTCATTAAATAGAGAAACAATTCCTGTCAATTTGTGATTATAATATAAGCCAAAATGAATTCCTTCTGCATCATTTTCGAATTTCACAAAATCCAAATTATGCTCTGGATACATCACTTCATGACGAATTGGCCAAGTCAGATAATACGCAATTTGTTCAATTTGAATCATGTCTATAATTTCAAACGCTGTTTCAATTTTAAGAAAATCAAAGCAGTTATATAAGCATCGCCTGAAGCCGTATGTCGGTCGCTTTTAGAAATTTTAAAAGTAGTAGCCAATTCATCAATGCTAAACTGTTTGTCTTCGGTCAATTGTTGCCATTTTTGGTACATAATTTCAACATCCAAAGCTTCATTTTTCAATCTCCCAGCTTGTAATTTATCTAAAGCTTCATTGATCATTGCAATATCAAAATTAACGCGATGTCCTATTAATGTGGCATTTCCAAGGTAATTTACAAATTCAGAAATCGCTTCAGCTTGCAAAATTTTTTCTTCGGAAGTATTTAAGATTCCGTTTTTGATGGCAACTTCGGGATTAAATTTGTCTTGAAGAATCGTAATGTCAAAACTGTCTTTTACGATAATTTTATCCTCTTCAATTCCAATAGCGCCGATGGAAAGGATGACGTCTTTTTCAGTATCCAAACCGGTCGTTTCAGTACTAAAAACAACAAATCGCTTCGATTTATTCTCGAATTTATGCAGGTAGTTTTTCCAGAATTCTGGATAATCTTTATTTATTTTTAACCAATCCAGCATACTATGAGAAATAAGTTAATTTGAATCTATTTTTAATCAATTCCTGCACTTCTTTTATAGGAATAAAGCAGTTTTTAAGCTTCACTTTATCTGTTTTAGAAAGTTCTTCCAAATTGATAAATTGTCCGTTGGAATCATTTTTTAAACCTTCAACAGTTCTGAATTCCGACAAAGTCAAAAAGGCTTCGGCACAATTTAAAAACAATTCCGAATTTCGCGAATCGGCAACCGCTAACTGTTTGAAACGCATGTAAGTGCTATTTACTCCTTTAATATCTTGGCTTAAAACCAATAATCTTCCAGCGTCAATCAATGGTGTCAAAGCACGACTTTTTATGTCAAAAGTATCCTTATTTTCGCCTCCTTCTTCCACTAAAAACTGACGGAAAAAGCCTAACGGTGGTGGTTTTTTCAAAGCATCATTTCCTAAATAATCAAAGAAAAGTTTGTTGCTTTTAGCATTTTTATAAATGATTTCCGTAATGGTTTCTTCGATTGCAGTTTCTCCAAAAGCAATCTCATAATCAAAGAAAATCGTACTAATTACATCTGTACTTTCACCTGGAGTATTAATCCAATTATTGTATTGTTTAATCCAGTCAGTCAATGATTTACACCAAATAATATTACTTGCAACTGCGCCATCTGGAGAAGGCATGTAACCCACTTTTTCTAATGTAGAAATCGCTCTTCTCGCCAACTTTAGAAAGTAATCCTTGACGTCACGATACTTGTCTTGAGCAACGTCTTCAAAGACCAAAATGCTGTCTTGGTCGGTCAAAAGCAATTGTTCTTTTCGGCCTTGGCTTCCAATGCTTAACCAAGCAAATCGGGCAGGAGGTGAGCCCATTTCAAGAATTGCCAAATCAATCGCACGTCTCGAAATTGCGGTATTTATCTCGCCAGAAATATTCATAATGTGGGAAAGCGGAATGTCTTTTTGAATCGAAGTTTCAATCAATTCGGTCAGTTTTTCACGAATCCTTTTTAAATCTTTTGCTGTTTGCGTACGTTTAATTTCCTTTATAATTACGCCTGGATTATTTGCTTGTGCGACAACCAAATCATTTTCAGAAATTATCCCACGGATCGGCGATTTATCTGAACCATCTTCGGTAACACACAGATAATCAACATTATACTTTAACATATATAATTGCGCTTCAGCTAAAGACAAATCTTCGGGAACCGTAATTACAGGCGAAGTCATGATTTTTGAAGCGACAGTTGTTATTGGAAATTGTCCCGTTGCAATTTTGGAACGCAGATCTTTATCCGTTACAATTCCGATTGGAATATCTCCATTTTTTATGATGACACTTCCAATTATATTATCAGTCATCATTTGTGCAATGTCTTTTACGACAGCATCTTGCGAAGCCGTAATGGGTTCTTTGCTATAATGAATTGACTGAAAATATTGAATATCTGTCTGTTGTTCTTTGTAAATTATATTTTCAGAAATCAGAGTACCGCGATGTTCCTGATCGTAAGGATTCCTGGTATTTGATGCAAAACTCTCCAATAAAAAGCTCAAAACATCAGGATTAGCAATCACAAAAGGCTGAAAAACAGGAATCGGGATGGCATAAACAATGCTTTCCTCACGCGCTTTTGCAGTCATCAGATAATTGTTTTTTGCAAAAAATGGACGCAAGCCTAAAATATCACCTTCATCACATTTGTCAATCAAGGTTTCCTCGGCATCAGAAGTTACCGAAAGTCCGATGGCGCCTGATGCTACGACATAAAAACTGTCATGGCAGACATCACCAATCTGAAATAAAATCTTGCTTTTTTCAAGATAAAGCACCTTAATTTCCGATGCAATGTGCAGTAATTCTTGGTAATTTAAGCTGTTAAAAGGAGGATAATTCTTTAGAAAATCAACAATCCTTTCTGCAATCGGGTTTTTCATAATTCCTTACTGTAATGTAAGTAAAAATAAACTTTATTCTATTCAGTTGCAAAAAATTAAGTTTAAATATTTACTGGTTTAATTGTGAAAGTGTTATCAAAATAACAGCTCCCAAAGCCAAAAGAATTCCGATGTAATTTTTTGCAGTAACTTTTTCCTTAAATATTAAAATTCCGGCCAAGCTTCCTAAAATAATTACGCCCATATTCATTGATGCAAAAACAGTCGATGGATTATCTGAAAAGGCTTTGTGTGCTTTTAAGTAGCATAAAATATTTCCGAAGTTTAAAATACCTAGAATACTTCCAAAAATCAAGTTGACATATTTTAGTTTTTTCTTTTGGATTATGACATAATAGCCTGTAAATAAAAGCGATACAAGGAAAGCAATACAAAAAACCACAAACAGGGAAGTGGTATAAGGAAAACTTTTCTGCAAAGCAATCTGCTTAAAAAATACGTCAATTATTCCAAAACCGAGCAAAACTAAAGCTGGATAAATCCATTTTTTTTGGTTGGAATCTTCTGATTTATTTCTTGATAAGATTAAAATCATTGCTGGAAAAGCTAGGGCAATTCCGATGAATTTTAATTGGCTGAAATCTTCCTTAAAAATAAAATAAGCGGCGAGAATTGGAATAAACAATGATAATCTTTGGGCAATATCTGTTTTTACAATTCCGATATATTTTATGGATAAAGCTAAAATCAAGAATACGCTTGGAAGCAATATCGCAAGCGGAATATAGATCTCCCAAGGAGAATTTTTTCCAATCACAGAAACATCCGGACTAAAACTGAAGTAACTGAGAGCGATTGCAAACACATAATTTACTGTGACAACTTGGATGATGTCAATAGAATATTTTTTAGCAATTTTCAATAAAATTCCAACAGAAACACTGAAAATGATGCTTAATATAAGATAGAGCATTGGTTTAGATTTGTATGCAAAAGTAATTCAGTGAGTTCAATTTATTTGATTAAAACCAATATAATTTCAATGTTAAATTTCTTAAAAGAATTATAATATTGAAACTTTTGAAGCTTTGTGTGGCGTATATTTACTTGCAAATTAATTTTAATAACCAACAACAATCACAATGAAACTACACAAAAAAATCGGAATTTTTTTAATGGCAATCAGTATGTCAACGGTTGCAAATGCACAGCAAAAAAAGGCTAGTCCGGCAGAAACGACAACAGGAAAAATCAACGGAGCAACTATTACGATCAACTACGGAAGTCCGTCTGTAAAAGGAAGAACAATCTGGGGAGATTTAGTTCCTTATGGAAAAGCTTGGCGCGCTGGTGCAAATGAAGCGACTACTTTTGAAACGGATAAAGAAATTACTGTAGAAGGAAAAAAATTGCCAGCTGGAAAATATTCTTTCTTCGTAATTCCTGAAAAAGAATCGGCTACAATCGTTTTCAACAAAGAGTGGAAACAATGGGGATCTGACAAAATGAACGAGAAAGAAGATGCTTTGCGTGTAAAAGTTACACCAAAAAAAGCTGCCTCTTTGACAGAAAAATTGGTTTATAAAGTCAATAAAGACAATGTTACTTTAAGCTGGGAAAACTGGGATATTCCGGTTAAGATCAAATAATTTATTTCTGAAATACTTTTTAGAATTTAAAAAACACTGCTCGATGAGCGGTGTTTTTTTTGTTTAAAATCCGTTGTAATTATAATCTAAATTTGTAAATTTATAAGACATATACCTGAAATTATGGCATTTATAGATTATTACAAATTGCTTGAGATTGACAAATCGGCTACAACAGACCAAGTTAAAAAGGCCTATAGAAAATTGGCGCGAAAATACCATCCCGATGTAAATCCGAATGATGAAGAAGCGCATAAAAAGTTTCAGCAGATTAATGAAGCGAATGAAGTTTTGAGCGATCCTGAAAAACGTAAAAAGTATGATTCTTATGGCGAAAATTGGCAACACGCTGATCAATTTGAAAATCAACGCCAATCGCAATATCAAAATGGTGGAAGCAGTTCGTTTTCTGATTTTGGTGGCAGTTTTGGAGGTGGAGATTTTTCTGATTTCTTCAGTTCGATGTTTGGGAATCAAGGTAGAAGCAGACAGCAAGCTCAATTTAAAGGACAAGATTTTAATGCGGAATTACAGCTGAATCTCAGCGATATTTTAAAAACGCACAAACAGACGATTACAGTAAACGGAAAAAATCTTAGAATAACAGTTCCAGCAGGAATATCTGACGGTCAAGTGATTAAACTAAAAGGTCACGGTGGTTCTGGAACAAATAATGGCCAGCCAGGTGATTTATTTATTACGTTTAAAATCTCAGAAGATTCTGAATTTAAGCGACTTAATAATGATTTGTATAAAACTATTGAGCTTGATTTATATACCGCAGTCTTAGGTGGAGAAATTACCGTGGAAACTTTAGACGGAAAAGTAAAATTAAAAGTGCCGGCAGAAACTCAAAACGGAACGAAAGTAAAACTCAAAAACAAAGGACTTCCTGTTTATAAAAAGGATGAAAGTTTTGGAGATTTGATTATAAATTACACTGTAAAAATTCCAACTGGATTGACTTCTGAGCAAAAAGAATTATTTGAAAAATTATCTAAAATGTAAAAGCTATGAAAATCGAGCAAATCATTATATCAGAATATTGCAACCATTATAATATTGAAACATCATTCATCGACGTTTTAGATGAAATGGGAATTTTAAAATTTACACGTGATAATAACGAAATATTCCTTGATGCAGAATGCTTGAAAGATTTGGAACGCTGTCGACAGCTTCGTTATGAACTTCACATAAATCCGGAAGGAATTGATGTTATTTTTAATCTGCTACAAAAACAAAGCAAATTGCAGGAAGAAATCCAATCGCTTAAGAATCGCTTAAAACTGCACGAATAATTTTTATTTCTTTCTACGGAAGTATTTCGGAGCGAAAAATAATAAGAAGATGACTAGAATTATAAATAAGTATTCCATTGATGATTTTTTAGTGGTGGTCAAAGATAATAGAATTATTGAAAAGAAAAGGATTAGGGTTTGTTTATAGAAATTTTCTATTTTACATAATATAAATTATAGTGCAAATACAATATAGTGGTTTAATCAGCAAACCACGTAAATGTCAATATAAATAAACTTACCAGAAATAAAACAATTCCAATGAGCAACAACGGATTATTATTATTCAATCCTTCTTTGTTTTTAGTGTAATAAAAATATGCCGAATTAAACATGATTAAAAAAAACCAAACGGCAATTGTCACCAAAATATAAATTCCGGCATATAATTTTGTAACGCTATTATTTCCGCCACCGCCAACATTTGCTCCTTCGTCAAAAGTTGGCATCGTTAAAAGCAATGCTACAGGAATTAGTAGCATTGCCAATTTTAGATAAAATGAATTTTTCATACGCTTTAAAATAAAAAAACTCCATAGGAATACAAAATAAAATCATGTGGAGATTTTACAATAGAACTATCCTTTGGTAAGTCTTTCTAATAAAGTATCTAGATTTACGGTGGCAAATCCTGAACTGTGATCTGACAAGCCATACGGAATTATAAGCTCATTATTATGTATAATAGAACCGCATGAATAAACAACATTCGGAACATAACCTTCACGTTCATCAGTATTTGGCATGATCAAAGGATCTTTTAATCGCCCAATTTCTTTCTCTGGATTATCAATGTCTAATAACGACGCGCTAATGCAATAATGACGCATTGGTCCAACGGCATGCGTCATGACAAGCCAGCCATATTTGGTTTCAATTGGCGAACCGCAATTTCCGATCTGCACAAATTCCCAAGGATATTCAGGACTTTGAATCTTTATCGGATCTTCCCAAATATTAATATTATCAGAATACATCAAGTAATTATTCCAACCGTCAATCCTTGAAAGCATTGCAAATTTTCCATTGATTTTTCTTGGAAAAAGTGCTAGATTTTTATTTTTTGCTCCTGCTCCATTCAACGGCCCAGTTTTAAAGTCATAAAAATCATGCGTATACATTAATTTCGGCATAATATGCTGACCATCAAAGGCTGTATACGTACAATAATAAACTACTTTGCCATTTTCTTTAGTGAATTTTACAAATCGCGCATCTTCAATTCCTTTGCTTTCAAAATCAGAAATAGGGAAAATTACGCGATCGCTAATATCAGTATCTTTTGAAAAGCAAATTTTTCTATAACTATCAGATAATGCTAAAATTTGGTTGTATTCTTTTGTTGTTTTATCATCCGTAGTTTTTCCTTTCGCTTCAATGACAATTTTTTTAAGACTCTCATAATCAAAGCGATCTTCTAACTTTGCATCAACATCTTTTAAGAAATCACTGTTAATATCGGCTTCCTCGCCTTTCTTCAAAAACAATTTCTTTTGATAAATCATGTTGTGAACTTTCTCTGCTTCGTCAATATAATTTCCAGCAGGAATCACAGTAATATTATTGTGCTTGTCAATTAAAGCACGACGAAAAACTATCGATGAAATATGGCCTTCTCCAACAGCTCTAAAGCTGATCAAAACGCGCAATTGTCCTTCCTCAAGATTCGTTTGATCTGGATCTGGAACAATTGACGGATTAAAAAAAGCAGCCGATTCGATTGAATATTCATGCGTAAAATAAGAACCTATCAGCAATTTCGTATATTCATCAAGCTTGTCATATTCATAACCTGCCTTTTCGACATACTGCTTTACTTTATCACTATGCTTAAGAAGTTTCTTCGTGATATTCCGGTGTCTCTTTGAATAGTCCTGTAATAAAGGTGAAATGATTCCAAAAATACTTTCGCTGTCCAATTCTAATATTTTTTTGACTAAGGCAATGGCACGCTCTTCTCCATTAAAAAAATAACGGGCAATTACACGTCCAGAATCAGGATATACTTTAACGGGTTTTCTCTCAACAGACAATTTCATAGGCACTATTTTATAGATTTTTTAGAAGCACAGATTTGACGCCCCTTTATTAGTTTTAATTCATCCCTAAAATACGATAATAAATTTATATACGAAGTAGACAAATGCTAAAGTTATTTAAAAAGAAAACAAAGTCTCTTATATTTCCTTATTTTTAGGCACAGATTTTGAGCAATGTCATTATCAAAAAAACGCCTTAATGAAATTTTTACCTTTATTAGTATTTTTATTTTCTTTCAGCGCATTTTCGCAAGTCGATATGGGAAATTCAATTGCAATTCCCGCGACAAAAAATGACACTAGAAGTATTTCAATTCCTTCATCTTCAAGTACTAATAATCCAACACCAAATATCGATTTTTCAACTTTCAGCAAACCAAAATCTGACAAATTTAAAATAGGAGAATCGCCAGGCGTAAATTTTGGAGCCAAGACAGAATCTTTTGGGAATCCGGCAGAAGGAATGGATAAAAAAATGAATAAAACTTACGGCAAAGAACCGCAAATGGCGCCAAAAGGAAACCAATTTTTCGGAGATTTTAAAAATAATGGCGAATATGTAAATCTGAGATTTCGAGATTTTGGCCTAGAAGACGGCGATTTGATTAAGATTTCTGTGAATGATAAAGTTATTGTTCCTTCAATGAAACTTACAAACAGCTACAAAGTTTTAGATCTTCCGTTGCAAAAAGGATTTAATAAAATTGATTTCGAAGCTTTAAACCAAGGATATTCAGGTCCGAATACAGCCGAATTCCACGTTTTTGATGACAAAGGAAAACTAATAGCTTACAACCAATGGAATCTGGCAACCGGATTTAAAGCAACGGTAATTATCATTAAAGAAGAATAATTATTTCCGAATCCATTCTGATTTCAGCATTGCATATTGAAATTCGCTTCCCCATTTTCCCTTGAAAAATATATTTTCTACAAAGTGGCCTTCTTTCCTAAAGCCAATACTTTCCATTAATTTGATAGAGGCAATGTTTTCAGCATCAACAGTTTCTACAATTCTATGAATATTTCTTACGGCAAAAAGATAATCCATGATGCCTAAAATAACTTCTTTTGCAAAACCTTTTTGTTGATGATTATGCGAAATCGTAATTCCAGCTTCAGCAATTCTATGATTATTTTTATCTAATTTTAAAGCACAATCGCCAACTAATTTTCCTGACGATTTTTCTTCAATGCCAAATTGCACCCAATCGCCCGGTTTTCCAAAAAGCTTGTCTTTTTGCAAATCAATAAATGCCTGTGATTCTTCCAGCGTAAAAACATCAAAACCCTGATATTTAGTAACCTCCGGATTTGATCTATACGAATGAAAATCTTTCAAATCTTTTATATCTAAGTTTCTGATATAAAGTCTTTCCGTATGAATTTCAAGTTTTTCCATCCTCTAAATTTATTTTGTCAAAGATAAAAAAGCTTTTCCTAAGTTCTCAGAAATATCAGAAGCCACAAACGATTCAAAACCAGTCGTTGGAAACGCAATGTCAGCCGTCAAACCGTGAATATAAACACCAAAAACTGTCGCATTTATAGGTTGATAACCTTGTGCCAAAAAACTTGTGATGATTCCCGATAAAGAATCACCGCTTCCGGCAGTAGCCAAAGCCGCATTTCCCGTAGTGTTTTTATACGTTTTATTTCCATCTATTATCAATGTTGGCGCACCTTTTACCACAATAATCAAGTTGTTTTTCAAGGAATAATTTTTCGCCATTTCCAATTTTTCTTCTTCTGATTTCCAACTTCCAATCAATCTTTCCAACTCTTTATAATGCGGTGTCAAAATAGTTTTTGCGGGCAAAAGCGAAACCCAATTCTTATTTTTAGAAATAATATTAATTCCGTCAGCGTCAACCAGCAAAGGTTTTGAATTAGCACTTAAAAATCTATAGAAAGCTTCTTGAGTTTCAAGCTCCTGCCCGATTCCCATTCCCATTCCAATCGCTTTTGGTTCAATATCAAATTCAATATTCGAAATAATTTTCTTCTTTTTATCAGCCAAAACCATAGCTTCCGGAAAAGAAATCTGCACAATTTCATACCCACATTTAGGCACAAAAACCGTCACCAAACCACACCCCGATTTCAGGCAAGCCTTAGCCGACAAAACCATCGAACCAATCTTGCCATGACTCCCGCCAATCAGCAAAGCGTGCCCTTGACTTCCTTTGTGAGCATTCAGTTTCAGCGGTTTGTAGATTTTTAAAATCTCCTCTTTTGTAACTTCAACAGCATCCATAAAACCTATTTTACCACTAATTTACAAAGATTAATGGTCAAATTCAACTTCTGTTTTCACAATATGCTTTTCTTTTTGTACCGAATCGGCAGTAATTTATCAGCCGTCCATTTTCCTGCTGGTGCCACTCGCTTTACGCCAGCTTTTAAGGCTGGCGCAAGAGCTCAAACAAAGTCACCATCAGGGCTATTTGAGAAACTCTAGGCATTTTTGTAAACTTCAGGACTCAGTTTGTCGAAAAACTTTGCGCAGTCGAGGGAACGCATTATAAATGTATCAAATCGAAAAATCTGCGAATCTGCGGTCAAAAAACCATTCATCAATATCAAATTTTCAAAATAACAATCAAATACTACAGAATTAATAATTTTACAACGTTTGCGAACCCTTAAAAAATATATATTTGCACAAATTTGCGTTATAGATTTATGGAAGAATGTATCTCAGTTTTTGATATGCTTAAAATTGGTGTCGGGCCATCGAGTTCTCATACTTTGGGACCTTGGCGAGGCGCTGAACGTTTTTTGAACGAACTTCGTGAAGAAAATATTTTGAGCAAAGTCATCAGAATTAAAGTCGATTTATTCGGTTCGCTTTCCCTTACCGGAAAAGGCCATGCCACAGATTTAGCTGTGATGCTTGGTTTGACTGGTGCTGATCCTGAATATATTCCCATTGAAAATATTGACAAAATCATTTCTTCCATAAAAAAAAATAAAGAATTGAATTTGGCAGGAGAAGTTATGATTCCGTTTTACATGGAAACTGATATTGTCTTCAACAAAAATTTCCTTCCTTTCCATTCCAACGGGTTTTCGTTTACAGCTTATACTTCAGATGGCGAATATGAATCAACATTCTATTCAATCGGTGGTGGTTTTGTAGTAAAAGAAGAGCGAATCAATGCGAAGAAAAAACTAGAAATAAAATGTGCTTTTCCGTTTCCAATCCAGCGTGCGGATGAGCTTTTAGAATATACAGTTAGAGAAAATAAAAGCATTTCAGAAATCGTTTATGAAAACGAAATCTCGATGCGAATGCCCGAAAACGTTCACGCCGAATTGATGCGCGTTTGGCACACCATGTTAGAATGCATGTACATCGGCTGTCATTCTGAAGGAATTCTTCCGGGAGGCCTGAACGTTCGCCGTCGTGCTTTTGACATGCACCAAAACTTAATCGGTTTAGCCAATTATTCGAATCCGCAAGAATGGCTGGAATGCATCAGAAAAACGGAAGTAAAATTTCGCCAAATCTTGAAATGGGTGAGCTGTTTTGCTTTGGCTGTCAATGAAGTAAACGCCGCTTTGGGAAGAGTTGTAACGGCTCCAACAAATGGAAGTGCGGGTGTAATTCCAGCAGTTTTGATGTATTATTTGGTAATTGAGAACCACGATGCTGGCGAAAAAGAAATCAAGCAATTTTTAATGGTTGCTGGAGAAATTGGCAGTATTTTCAAAAAAGGTGCTACAATTTCAGCGGCAATGGGCGGTTGCCAGGCAGAAATCGGAGTTTCTTCAGCAATGGCTGCTGCAGCTTTGTGTGAATTAATGGGCGGAAAACCAGCTCAAGTTCTCATGGCGGCTGAAATTGCAATGGAACATCATTTGGGAATGACCTGCGATCCGATTGGCGGTTTGGTTCAAATTCCGTGTATTGAAAGAAATACGATGGGCGCAATTAAGGCAATTAATGCGGCAGAATTAGCTTTGGAAACCGATCCGAAAAATGCAAAAGTTCCTTTAGACAAAGTCATAAATACCATGTGGGAAACCGCAAAAGACATGAATACGAAGTATAAAGAAACTTCTGAAGGCGGCTTGGCTATTAGCGTGAATATGGCAGATTGTTAGAAAGGTTCAGGGTTTTAGGTCTTAGGTTGAAAGGATTTTGATTATAAATAAAACCTCTAAATCGTGTTTTTTACTTTTTTGTAAAAAATTGCGAATTTGCGGTAAAATAAAAATATCATTCCAATTTTACTTTCGATTATTCTAAACACTAATTTTGTGTAAAAATTTTCCGCTTTGAAAAAAATCCTGATTATTGACGACGAAGAAAAATTGCGCAGTCTTATAGCGCGAATTATTGGTTTAGAAGGCTTTGAAGTGATGCAAGCTGGAGATTGTAAATCAGGATTAAAAAAATTAGAACAGCATACTTTTGACGTCGTGCTTTGCGATGTAAAACTTCCTGATGGAAATGGCGTTGATTTGACAATTTCCATAAAAGAAAAATATCCTCATACTGAAATCATACTTTTAACCGCTTACGGAAATATTCCCGATGGCGTTCAGGCTATAAAAAATGGTGCTTTTGATTATATCGTAAAAGGCGACGACAACAATAAAATTATTCCATTGCTTCATCGAGCTATTGAAAAAGGTGGCTTTACGAAAAGAATTGCACACCTTGAAGCAAAATTAGAGAATAAATTTTCTTTTGACGGAATCATTGGAACTTCCAAAAACTTACAGCAAGTAATAGAATTAGCAAAAAAAGTTTCAATAACGGACACGACCGTTTTGCTAACGGGAGAAACCGGAACCGGGAAAGAAGTTTTTGCTGCAGCAATTCACCAATCAAGTTTAAGAAAAGACCAAAGTTTTGTAGCAATAAACTGTGCTGCATTCAGCCATGATTTATTGGAAAGTGAAATGTTTGGCCATATTGCGGGATCATTTACAGGTGCTTCAAAAGACAAAAAAGGTTTGTTTGAAGAAGCCAATAACGGAACGATTTTTCTAGATGAAATTGGAGAAATGGCTCTGGATTTACAGGCAAAATTACTCCGAGTAATCGAAAACGGAGAATATATCAAAGTTGGAGAAAGCAAGCCTACAAAGGTAAATGTTAGAATTATTGCGGCAACCAATAGAGATTTGGCTAAAGAAATTGAATTGGGTCATTTCCGCCAAGATTTGTTTTACAGACTTTCGGTTTTTCAAATCCAATTGCCATCTTTGCGAGAACGAGTTATTGACATTGAACCTTTGGCAAAATATTTCCTGAATTTCTTTGCCTTAAAAACCAATAAGAAAATCAAGAATTTGTCGGTAGAATTTGTACAACTTTTGAAATTACATACTTGGCCTGGAAATATCCGTGAATTGAAAAATGTGTTGGAAAGAAGCGTGATTTTAGAAACCGAAAATATTTTGACTACAAGCTGTCTTCCCCTAGAAATTCAAAATTTGAAAGCAGTAGAAACAAATGGACAAACGCAAGTTCTATCTGCTTTCTCATTGGCTTCCGCAGAAAAAATCCATATCCAGAAAGTCTTGAATTATACGAATCACAACAAAACAGAAACTGCAAAATTGCTCAATATCGCCTTGACTACTTTATATAGAAAGCTGGAGGAATATAAAATAAGCTAGAAAATCATATCATTTTAAAAGTGCAAACCCTATCATTTCGATAGGGTTTTTCTTTTGGCACAAACTCCAAAAAACTTTAATCATAAGAAAACTAACACTTTAGAGAACTTACCAAAAAACTGGACTCTAATTTGGCATAAGGCTTTGAAAATAATTTAATCATATGAAAACTTTCAATGATAGCCTTATCAAAAAAATGGAACGACTAGCTGAAATCACCATCAGCAGTTTAGAATTGGGTAAAACAAATCGGGCAAAAAGATGTCTTGAACTAGCTGAAGATTTATTACTCAAAGGAAATGCAGAAATGAAAAATGCAATTACCAACGTGTATCTGTATTCGGTTTCTCATTACATGGAAATCAACAGAATTGCAATCGCCACGTTTTTGCCAATGTCACTACACAACGAGTATGTAAAACAAATTAATGCTTCCGGAGTATGATGATTCTAATTTTAACCATCGTCGGGCTTCTTTGTTTCGTCCTTTTTTATGTATCGATTTACTATTTTGACAAAATCTAAAATTATGGTAGCCCTTTTTATTATTGCCTTAGCTGTTTTTTGCTATATCATTTACGTCCTTTTAAAACCTGAAAAATTTTAAGCTATGAATACAGAAATTTTAGGAATTATAGCAATGTTTGTCCTGACGCTGCTTTTAGCTATTCCATTGGGAAAATACATCTCAAACGTTTATTTAGGAAAAAAGACTTTTTTTGACCCAATTTTTAATCTGATAGAGAAATTTTTCTTTAAAATAAGCGGTATCAATGTAACCAAAGAAATGAACTGGAAACAGCATTTGGTTGCGTTATTATCTTTAAATGTAATTTGGTTTGTTTTGGGAATGATGATCTTGCATTGTCAAGGCTGGTTGCCACTAAATCCAGATAATAATCCGAATATGGCGCCTGATTTGGCATTCAATACTTCGATTTCCTTTATGGTAAATTGTGATTTACAGCATTATTCGGGAGAATCTGGAGTAAGTTATTTAAGCCAGCTCTATTTGATGTTTTTGCAGTTTGTTTCTGCCGGAATCGGTTTGGCCGCTGGAGCCGTTTTGTTCAATGCTTTAAAGGAAAGAACGACTGAAAATTTAGGTAATTTTTATAATTACTTCATAAAATCTTGCCTTAGAATTTTGTTGCCTATTTCATTGATTGTTGCCGTAATTCTGTTATTCAACGGAACTCCGATGACTTTTGAAGGAAAGCAAACCATGACGACTTTACAAGGTGAAACGGTTCAAGTTTCTACGGGTACCGTTGCAGCGTTTACAGCAATTAAACATGTTGGGACGAATGGTGGCGGTTTCTTCGGAGCAAATTCTGCACATCCTTTTGAAAATCCGAATTACCTGACCAATATAGTCCAGATGATTGCGCAGATGATTATTCCGTTTGCGATGGTTTTTGCCTTGGGATTTTATCTGAATAGGAAAAAATTGTCTTGGATGATTTTCGGCGTAATGACTATCGGATTTTTAGCCTTGGCAATTCCAACAGTCATTACAGAAATGAACGGAAATCCAGCCATTGCCCAAATGGGAATCGATACTACATCTGGTGCAACCGAAGGAAAGGAGGTTCGTTTTGGCGCAGCAGCTTCCGGATATTGGAGCATTGCAACCACAGTAATTTCAACGGGTTCAGTAAATTCAATGCACGACAGCGCAATGCCTCTGTCAGGAATGATGCAATTATTAGCCATGATGGTCAGCTGTTTTTATGGAGGCTGTGGCGTCGGAATCTTGAATTTTTACATCTTTATAATTCTAGCAGTTTTCATCAGCGGTTTGATGGTGGGAAGAACGCCTGAGTTTTTAGGAAAGAAAATTGAAGCCCGAGAAATGAAAATCGCGATGCTAATTGCTTTGCTTCATCCGTTTTTGATATTGGTCGGAACTGCTTTGTCAACTGGCTTTCCTGAACTTGGAGCAAGCACTCTAAACAACCAAGGATTCCACGGATTCAGTGAAATTTTATACGAATTCACATCTTCTGCGGCAAATAACGGAAGTGGTTTTGAAGGACTTGGCGACAACAATCCATGGTGGAATATCTCAACAGGAATCGTTTTATTGCTTTCAAGATTTCTTCCGATAATTGGCCCGATTGCCATCGCAGGAATTCTAGCATCAAAAAAACACATTCCAGAAAGTGCCGGAACATTAAAAACCGATACGTCAACTTTTGGACTGATGATTTTTGCCGTGATTTTTATCATTGCTGCATTGTCGTTCTTCCCAGCCTTGACTTTAGGTCCTATTGCTGAATACTTCACTTTATATTAATCTACTGATTTTCAATATATGAAAACTCAAAATAAATCTTTGTTTCAAAAAGAGCTCATGCTTGAAGCATTTGCGCAATCTTTTCTGAAATTAAATCCGAAAACGCTTTTCCGAAATCCGATCATGTTTACGGTTGAAATCGGGACTGCCGTTATGCTTGCCGTTTGTATTTGGATATTGACTGGTGAAGAATCTCAAGGAAGTTTTGCTTACAACTTCACCGTTTTTATCATTTTATTATTTACGTTATTGTTTGCCAATTTTGCTGAAGCCATTGCCGAAGCTAGAGGAAAAGCGCAAGCCGACAGCCTGCGAAAAACCAGAGAAGAAACGCCAGCCAAGAAAATTTTTCCTGTGGGCGAAATGCGTGTCGATGAGATGCAGATTGTGCCCTCCTCTAGCCTAGTCAAAGGCGATGTTTTTATTTGTGAAGCCGGCGATACAATTCCAACAGATGGTGAAATTATTGAAGGTTTAGCGACAATTGACGAAAGCGCAATTACTGGTGAAAGCGCTCCTGTGATTCGAGAAGCTGGCGGTGACAAAAGCTCTGTAACTGGCGGTACAAAAGTACTTTCTGACAAAATTAAAGTTCAGGTTACAACAGAACCTGGCGAAAGTTTTCTAGATAAAATGATTGCCTTGGTGGAAGGCGCTTCTCGTCAAAAAACGCCGAATGAAATCGCTTTGACGATATTATTGGCAGGATTTACGCTCGTATTTGTGATTGTCTGCGTGACTTTGAAACCCTTTGCAGATTTTGCCCATGTAAATATTACGATTGCCGCCTTTATTTCCTTATTTGTATGCTTGATTCCAACGACAATCGGCGGCCTTTTATCTGCTATCGGAATTGCCGGAATGGACAGGGCTTTACGTGCAAACGTGATTACAAAATCTGGAAAAGCCGTGGAAACTGCCGGAGACATTGATGTTTTGCTATTGGATAAGACCGGAACAATTACCATTGGAAATAGAAAAGCTACCCATTTTTATCCTGCGATTGATGTTACTGAAAGTGATTTTATAAAAGCCTGCGTACTTTCATCCTTGGCGGATGAAACTCCTGAAGGGAAATCGATAATTGAATTGGCAGGAAAAGAAGTCGCAAAAAAACTTTCTATCGAAGGAGCTACTTTAATCAAGTTTACTGCCGAAACCAGAAGCAGTGGCGTGAATCTTCCGAATGGCAAAAAAATCAGAAAAGGCGCTTTTGATTCGATCCGAAAATTATCTGAGAAAGCTGGAAATCCTTTTCCTCAAGATATTGCTGAGAAAGTAACTGAAATTGCAAGCAATGGTGGAACGCCTTTGGTAGTCTCAGAAAATGATATTGTTTTAGGCGTAATTGAGCTTCAAGACATCATAAAACCTGGGATTCAAGAACGTTTTGAAAGACTGCGAAAAATGGGTGTCAAAACCGTGATGGTGACCGGAGATAATCCGTTGACAGCCAAATTTATTGCAGAAAAAGCAGGTGTTGACGACTTTATTGCAGAAGCAACTCCTGAACAAAAAATGAATTATATCAAGGAAGAGCAAATGCGTGGCAAGCTTGTCGCGATGATGGGCGACGGAACAAATGATGCACCCGCTTTGGCACAAGCAGATGTCGGAGTTGCGATGAACAGCGGGACTCAAGCGGCAAAAGAAGCTGGAAATATGGTTGATTTAGACAATGATCCTACGAAATTAATTGAAATTGTAGAAATCGGAAAACAGCTTTTAATGACTCGCGGCACGCTGACCACTTTCAGTATTGCCAATGACGTTGCCAAATATTTTGCCATTATTCCTGCCCTATTTATCACTGCGATTCCAGTTTTGCAAGGTTTAAATGTAATGCATTTGCACAGCCCGGAAAGTGCGATTTTATCTGCCGTAATTTTCAATGCAATTGTGATTCCGTTTTTAATTCCGCTCGCTTTAAAAGGTGTGGCTTATAAACCTATTGGAGCTTCTGCTTTGTTGCGAAGAAACCTTTTGTACTACGGCTTGGGCGGTATCATTGTTCCTTTTATAGGAATAAAACTGATTGATTTACTGGTTACTGTATTTATCTAAATAGCTTAAAAAAATGAAAAATATTTTTATATCTCTGAAACTTACGGCAATTTGCATTGTATGTTTTTCAGGACTTTACACGGCAATTGTTTACGGAATAGCACAGGTTTCTCCGAATAGAGGAAAAGGAATTTCGGTAGAACAAAATGGAAAGAAATACTTCAAAAACATCGGGCAATCTTTTACGAATGACAATTATTTTAATTCTCGTCCGTCGGCTGTGGCTTATAATGCTGCAGGTTCTGGCGGAAGCAATAAAGGTCCGAGCAATCCTGAATATTTAGCGGAAGTTCAACAACGAATCGATACTTTTTTGATACAGAATCCAGAAGTAAAGAAAAGTGAAATTCCTTCAGATTTAGTTACAGCAAGTGGCAGCGGATTGGATCCGAATATTTCAGTTCAAGGGGCAAAAGTGCAAATAAAACGAATTGCAAAAGCTAGAAATATAGGCGAAAAAGAACTTGAAAACTTAATTGCTTCGAACACAGAAAAACCACTTTTGGGATTATTCGGACCAGAAAAAATAAACGTACTGCAGTTAAATCTTGCCTTAGACAATTTAAAATAAACCATTATTTATTATCAATTTTCTTATGAAAACAATTAAAACAGTAGCATTATTACTACTTTCTGCTTGCAATTTAAATGCGCAAACAGACACCATCAAGAAAAAAATTCCGTTTGAAAACATGGATCTTACTTGGGTAAATGGACAAAATCGCCAAAAGAATTTTCCATTAACATTGAAAGATGCTGATGGCGAAACTATCTTGACCGGAGTTACTTATTTAGATACTTATTACAATTATAATTTTGCAAATCCTGCCGATAATACGCAGACAATTTCTTCCACAATTGGCCGTCACAATGAGTTTACGTTGAACTTAGCGAGCGTTGGCTTAGAGACAAATTATAAAAATATAATTGGACGACTTTGGCTACAATTTGGTCAAATGGGTTCGGTTGTCAATGATTTAGATGGTTCTGTTTATCGTGGCAGAAATACAAATATCAACAATTTGAAGTATGTCCGTGAAGCTGCAGCCGGTTATCATTTTGACAAATGGTATGGAATTAATGTGGAAATGGGAATTTTCATGAGTTACATCGGTTTGGAAAGTTATATTACCCAAGAAAACTGGAGTTACCAAAGAAGCATGGTTTGCGACTTCACTCCTTTTTACTTTTCAGGAGCAAGAATTCAGATTCATCCTACAAAAAATTTACGTACAGAAATCTGGCTTCTGAATGGCTGGCAAACGTACAACAGTTTTAGTAAAAGTCCTGGTTTGGGAAGTTCAACTTATTATCGTCCGAGTGAAGATTTACAGCTTGTTGCCAATTTTTATGTAGGAAGAGATACTCAAAATCCTGATACTTTGGGTCGCCAATCGAACAGAATTCGTTTTCACCATGACAACAGTATTGTTTCAAGATATTACAAAAATCCTACCTCAAAAGGAATTTCTCAAATGGCTTTCAGCTTGAATTCGCATTATGGCTTTCAGAGCAATAACGAAAATAATGACGAGGTAAAAGCATCTCAAAACTTTATGCTTGGAACTTCATTTGCAAATAGAATCTGGTTCAACAAAAACAAATTGGCGTTGACTTTGCGTGGCGATTATATGACAAACCAATCGGTTGTGAATGGCGTGAATACTTCTCCTTATTTGGCTTTTACGCCTGCTGTTGGAGGCGATATTCCGAATAATTATGACAATGCGATTGCCAATGACGAGAAATTAAGGCTGTTCCAATTCACATCAACTTTTGACATTATGCCAAATGATTACGTAACTTTCAGATTAGAATACGGCTACAGAAATTCAAGCATTCCCTACTTCACAAGCTCACAAGGAACGACTTCGCAAAGCGGCTGGACAAACGGCCCGACAGGAGAATTGCCTTGGGCTGCCGAATTAAAAAAAGACGAACACCGAGTTACATTGGCGGTTAATTTTAGATTATAATACGTGGATATCGAAAGAGACAATAATGTAAAGCAGTTTCTAAATCTGATCCAAAAATCAAGACGAGGAAAGTTTAAAGTCTACATTGGAATGAGCGCCGGTGTAGGCAAAACTTTTCGCATGCTTCAGGAAGCGCATTCGTTGTTGAAAAACGGAATCGATATTAAAATCGGTTTTATTGAAACCCACAATCGAAAGGAAACGCATGATTTGTTGGAAGGATTGCCTATAATTCCGCGCAGAAAATTATTTTACAAAGGAAAAGAATTAGAAGAAATGGATGTTCAGGCAATTATAAGCCTTCGTCCCGAAGTTGTAATTATAGATGAATTAGCGCATACAAATATTGATGGAAGCAAGAATGAAAAACGTTGGCAAGACGTGATGGAAATCATCGAAGCGGGAATAAATGTCATCAGCGCCGTAAATATCCAGCATATTGAAAGCCTGAATGAAGAAGTAAAATACATTACCGGAATCGAAGTCAAAGAACGAATTCCAGACAGTGTTTTGGCACAAGCCGATGAAGTCGTAAATATCGATTTGACGGCCGACGAACTGATTTCCCGACTAAAAGAAGGAAAAATTTATAAAGCCGATAAAATTGAAATGGCTTTGAAAAATTTCTTCAAAAGCGAACATATTCTGCAATTGCGTGAGTTATCTTTAAAGGAAGTTGCCAGCCAAGTCGAGCGAAAAGTGGAAATTGAAGTTCCTAAAAATAAGAATGTGCGTCATGAAAAATTTATGGCTTGCATCAGCAGTAATGAAAAAACGGCCAAAAAAGTCATCCGGAAAACGGCACGATTAGCCAATTATTACAATAGCAGTAAATGGTATATTTTATATGTGCAATTGCCTCACGAAAGTGCTGATAAAATCGCTTTGGACAAACAGCGCCACTTGATCAATAATTTTAAATTGGCTACAGAATTAGGTGCTGAAGTCATCAAAATTGAGCACACGAAAATCGCAAAAGCAATCATAGAACAAGCGGAAAACAAAGACATCACGACGGTTTGCATCGGGAAACCTAGAATGAATCTCTTCAAAATCATTCTTTCCACAAATGTTTTTAAGGAATTATTAAATAAGCTATCTTCGAGTGAAATCGATTTGATCATTTTGAGTTGATAGCACTATCCAAAATAAAATGACTAGCGACACTAATATAAAAGAAATGTCCTTTAATTTTGCAGTAAAAATTATAGGCGTCTATCAACATATTTCAGAAACAAAAAAAGATTTTTTGCTATCAAAACAATTGGTGAAAAGCGCAACTTCCATCGGAGCTTGCATTAATGAAGCCGTTTTGGGAATATCAAATAAAGATTTCCAACAGCACATGAACGAGGCCTTGAGAGATTCTCAAGAGACAGAATACTGGCTGCGTCTTCTATACAAAACAAATTATCTGTCAGAAAAAGAATTTAAAAGCATCTATAATGAAAGCGTTGAATTAATAAAAATGCTTTCGTCAATTATTGAAAATTCAAAAGTAAAACCGCAATTATAAAATATCAATTTTGAAAATAAAAGCAAAATTAAGACTTGGAATTGGATTATTATTTTTCTTGATTGTAGTCCTTGTGGCACTTGCCGTTAGACAGGTTCATTTAATTGCAGACGATACTGAAAATATTCTTGTCGCCAATTACAACTCGCTTGATTATTCTCGAAATATGCTGAAAGAGTTGGACAATATTGAAACTGGAAACCAGAGTTTTGGCAATTTCGACAAGTTTTTAAAATTACAGACTTCGAATATTACTGAAATTGGCGAAAAAGAATTGACGCAAAATCTTATTGAAGACGTAAAAGCTTTTGAACAAAATTCAGAAAATAAAATCATTTTAAGCCAGATCAGAAAAGACTTGAACGACATCATGAAACTCAATATGGATTCCATCCAGAGGAAAAGTATTGTGGCAAAAAACTCTGCAGAAAGCGGTATTTTCTGGATTTCGATTATGGGCCTGACTTGCTTTATCATTGCTTTTACTTTGCTTATAAATCTTCCGAGCGATATTGCGAATCCAATTAAAGATTTGACGGAAAGCATTCGCCAGATTGCTGCTAAAAACTATTCGCAACGTGTTAATTTTGATACCAATGACGAATTTGGAAATCTTGCCAAATCCTTTAACACAATGGCCGAAAAACTTCAAGAATACAGTGACAGCAATCTTGACAAATTAATGATGGAAAAAAAGCGAATTGAGACTTTGATCAATAATATGCGAGATCCTGCAATTGGCTTGGATGAAAATGACAAGATTCTTTTTGCCAATGAAGAAGCTTTGAAAATTTCAGGATTGAAAGTTGCAGATATTGTTGGAAAACCTGCAAATGAAGTCGCGCTTTCCAATGATTTGGTGCGTTCCCTACTCCAGCATTTGGTGGACGAAAGTACAGCGAAGAAACAAGAAACACTTAAAATTTATGCTGATAACAAGGAAAGTTATTTTGAAAAACAAGTTGTTCCAATAGTTATTTTGCCGACAGGCGAAGAAGAAGAAAAGGAAATCGGTTCATTCATAATTCTTCGAAATGTAACCGCTCATAAAGAATTAGATTTTGCAAAAACTAACTTTATAGCAATGGTTTCCCATGAATTTAAAACGCCCATTGCTTCCATGAAAATGAGTTTGCAATTGCTCGAAAATGAAAATATCGGAAACTTAAATACAGAGCAAAAACAATTGGTTTCTAGCATAAAAGACGATGCAAAAAGATTGCTTCGAACTACCGGAGAATTGCTAAATATTACGCAGGTTGAAACGGGCAAAACCCAATTAAAAATAGAAAGCTTTGATGTGAAAGATAGTATTTCAGATACTTTGGAAGCCACAAAAATTTTAGCGGAACAAAAGAATATTTTAGTTAAAGTAAAACTTGAAGAATATTTACCTAAAGTTATAGCTGACATAGAAAAAACGACCTGGGTAATCTTAAATTTAGTTTCAAATGCAATCCGTTATTCTTATGAAAATGCAACTATAGAAATCTCTGTGTCAGAAAAAAACGATTTCCTTCACATAAAAGTAAAAGACAACGGAATGGGAATTTCTCCGCAATATAAAAATAAAATCTTCGATAAATATTTTAGGATTCCAGGTTCTGAAAAAGAAGGAACAGGCTTGGGATTAGCCATCAGCAAAGAATTTATTGAAGCTCAAGGAGGAACAATTTCTGTGGAAAGCGAATTAGGTTTTGGAAGTGAATTTTTGATAAATCTGCCAATTCAGACATTAGATATTACTGATTTTTAACTAATACATTGATACTCATTTTTCTTAATTTATCGAAAAAATCTATTTTTGTGACATCGGTAAATAATTCAATTTGTACATTTACGCATTGTTTAAAAAGATTTTCAAGACATTTCTATAAAGGAAATTCTTAACTCTAAAATCATAAATCCAGAATAAAATGTCTGTAGCAAAAAAAGATTACAAAAGAATTACAACCAAATCCTTAATTGAAATGAAAGCCAATGGCGAAAAAATTTCAATGTTGACCGCATATGATTTCACAATGGCAAAAATCGTTGATAGCGCTGGCGTTGATTGTATTTTGGTTGGCGATTCAGCATCTAATGTAATGGCTGGACACGAAACCACTTTGCCAATTACTTTAGACCAAATGATTTATCACGCGTCAAGCGTTGTTCGTGCGGTGACAAGAGCTTTGGTGGTTGTTGATTTGCCTTTTGGAAGCTACCAATCTGACCCAAAAGAAGCGCTTCGTTCGTCTATCAGAATCATGAAAGAAAGTGGCGGACATGCTGTAAAATTGGAAGGCGGAAGCGAAATTAAGGATTCTATCAAGAAAATTTTGAACGCTGGAATTCCTGTTATGGGACATTTGGGTCTGACACCGCAATCTATTTATAAATTCGGAACTTATACTGTTCGAGCAAAAGAAGAAGCCGAAGCTGAAAAGTTGATTGAAGATGCTCAATTGTTAGAAAGATTGGGATGTTTTGCAGTTGTTTTAGAGAAAATTCCAGCACATTTGGCTGAAAAAGTAGCTAAAAGCATTTCTATTCCAGTAATCGGGATTGGAGCTGGCGGTGGCGTTGACGGTCAAGTTTTGGTTATCCATGATATGCTTGGAATGAACAACGAATTTAGCCCGAGATTCTTGAGAAGATATATGGATTTATATGACGGAATGACGTCTGCAATTGGTCAATATGTGACTGATGTGAAGAGTAGTGATTTCCCTAATGAGAAGGAACAATATTAGATTAAAAAAGAATCAAACCATTAAAAGATTAAGAAAATTTAAGACTTAACTTAATGAAAATTAATCTCTTAATGGTTTCAAAATAACTTCTACATAAAATTTATTTTGTTGAACAAAATTATTTCCACCAAAAGCAATCTCCAAGTTCTTCACGAAGATAATCACATTATCGTGGTTAATAAGCGCGTTGGCGATATTGTGCAAGGCGATAAAACTGGTGACAAACCTTTAAGCGACGTTGTTAAAGAATATATTAAAGACAAATACAACAAACCTGGGGAAGTTTTTCTGGGAGTTGTTCATAGATTAGACAGGCCAACAACGGGAATCGTTGTCTTTGCTCGCACTTCAAAAGCTTTGACGCGACTGAATGAATTATTCAAAAACAGAGAAACCCAGAAAACATATTGGGCAGTTGTAAAAAATAAGCCCGCAGAAAAAGAGGCAAAACTTGTTCATTACTTAAAAAGAAACGAGAAAAATAATACTTCAAAAGCACATTTAAAGGAAGTTCCTGAAAGTAAAATTGCTAGTTTAGATTATAAAATCATAAAAGAACTCAACAATTATTTTGCTTTAGAAATAAATCTTCACACAGGAAGACACCATCAAATTCGGGCACAATTAACGGCAATCGGTTCCCCAATCAAAGGTGATTTGAAATACGGGTTTGATCGAAGCAATCCGGATGGTGGCATTCATCTTCATGCCCGAAAATTAGTTTTTTATCATCCTGTTACAAAAGAAGTTGTGCAAATAATTGCTCCAGTTCCACAAGATCCGATTTGGAATGCGATATAAATAAAAAATTATGATTGTTAGTTAATTTATTATATTTGATTGTAAAAAACACTTAATAAATACAAACTTAATCAACCACCAATGAAAAAATCATTCTTATTTTTATGTGTTGCGAGTTCCCTCACTTCATTCGCACAAGAACATTTTGCTGGAATTTCCACATCTTCACGGGGAGGCATTTTAAATGCTTCGACCAATCCAGCCGAGCTTTCAAACTTGAAAAGTAAATATGAAGTTGGCGTACTTTCTGCCAGTTTTGCACTTTCCAATAACCAATTGACATTTGACGAAATCATTAACAGCGACAATTTTGAAGAAAACCTTTTTAGAGATGGTAAAAATGTAGACTTGCGATTTGACGCTGAAATTTACGGTCCTTCTTTTGCCATGAAAATCGAAAAATGGGCTTTCTCTTTTGTCACAAAAGCTTATGCAAAAGTCAATGCTGACGATGTCAATTCCACTTTTGGAGACGCGGTAACTAATGGAACATTTAATAGTCTCACCGCTTCCGCTTTTATTCAAAATGATCAAAATCAGCGTTTAAACGGTACAACTTGGGGTGAAATTGGTTTTGGGGTTTCGAGAGAAATTTACCAAGATGAAAACCATAAATTTAGCGCTGGTGCAAATTTAAAACTGCTTTTCCCAGGATCTTATGCCAACTTAGGCGTAAATAAATTTCGCGGAACTTTAGTGCCAACTGCTGGCGGTGTTGGCCTTACTGATGCTTCAGCAGGATTAAATATTGCTTATTCAGGAGAATTGGCAAATGATTTTACAGATACTTCAAATTATACAAAATCACTTTTCGGAAGCTTAAATGGTTTTGCTGTTGATTTGGGCGTGAATTATCAATGGAAGGACGAAACCAACGATTATAAAATCAATGCTGGAGTCGCTTTTAAAAATATGGGAAGCATGACTTTCAAGTCAGGAAACAACAGCGCTACCAATTATACTTTAGATATTCAGCCAGGAGAAGTTCTTGACTTAGAGGAATTTAACAATGTTGAGAGTCTTGAAGATATTGAAGATATTTTATTGGCGAGTGGGTATTTGAACGCAGTTGCAAACAATCGTGATATCAAAGTAAATTTGCCTTCAACATTTGTTGCTTACGCAGATGTAAAAGTAATTGCTGATGTTTTTGTAACGCTTTATACACAACAAAAATTAAAGGAAGATGCTGACAATGATCAAATTACAACTCAAAATGTATTTTCAGTAACGCCAAGATATACTACAGGTAATTTTGAAGTCTATGCGCCTCTTGCTTCCAACGAAATTTCAGGATTTACAGCCGGCGTAGGTTTCAGATATGGCGGATTTTTCATAGGATCTAGTTCTGCATTTACAGGATTAATTGGCAATGGCGAACAAGCTGACGTTTATTTAGGCTTTAGAATTGGCTTGCAATAATTAAATTTTATGAATCCCACAGCAATTAATTTAAGAAGAGAAAAACTCAAGAAACTTTTACATACGATTTCAGAAAATGAAGAAGCAATTTTAAAAGCTTTACATGACGACTTTAAAAAACCCGCATTTGAAGGATTTCTGACAGAAATAAATGTGGTAAAGTCAGATTTGAAAGATGCCATAAAAAATATAAAATCTTGGGCAAAGCCTAAAAAAGTTCAAGCGTCATTATTAAATTTTCCTTCTTCAGATTATATTTATAACGAGCCTTATGGAAAAACGCTGGTAATTTCGCCTTGGAATTATCCGTTTCAATTGGCGCTTTGTCCAGTAATTGCTTCTTATGCTGTGGGAAATTCTGTAGTTTTGAAACCATCAGAATTAACACCTAATACTTCAACTTTGATTTCTAAATTAATCAGAGAAACCTTTGATGTCAAAGAAGTTGTTGCCGTTTTAGGCGATGCTACTGTTGCAAAAAGCCTATTAGAAAAGCGCTGGGATTATATATTTTTCACAGGAAGCGTTGCTGTTGGAAAAGAAGTTGCAAAAGCTGCAGCAAATTATCTAACACCAGTGACTTTAGAATTAGGCGGAAAAAATCCATGCATAATTGACGAAACAGCAAATCTTGAAATTAGCGCAAAAAGAATCGTCTGGGGAAAATTTATCAATGCCGGACAAACTTGCATTGCTCCCGATTATCTTTTGGTACAGCAAAAAGTAAAATCAAAATTTACGCGTCTTTTAAAAGAAGAAATTGAAAAAGCTTATGGCGAAAATCCACAGCTTTCTCCTGATTTTGCTAGAATTATAAATAAGAAAAACTGGCAGCGATTGGTTGATTTTATTGAAGAAAAAGAAGTACTTTCAGGCGGTATTTTTGATGAAGAAACTTTGTACATCGCTCCTACTCTTATTGATGAACCTTCGCTAGAAAGTGCCATTATGAAAGAAGAAATCTTTGGGCCTTTGCTCCCAATTCTTTCTTATACTACTGAAAATGAATTGAAAAAAGTAATTTCAAAATTCGAAAAACCTCTGGCACTATACGTTTTTACAGAAAATAAAACCTTTGCAGAAAAAATAATTCAAGAATTTTCGTTTGGTGGCGGTTGTATAAATGATACCGTTGTGCATTTTTCAAACAAGCGCTTACCATTTGGAGGCGTTGGAAACAGTGGTATCGGATCTTATCATGGTAAAAAAAGCTATGAAACTTTTTCACACCAAAAATCTATTTTGAAAAAAGCAACTTGGTTTGATAATCCGGTTCGTTATGCGCCTTATAAAAACAAATTAAATTTTATTCGAAAGCTATTGAATTGGTTATAAGAATTTAGATTGATTCAAAAATATTTAACTAATTTCACATTATTAAAACAAACAAATGAAATCGACACAGGAAAAATTAAATGAAATTAAACAAAATGGATACCATCTTGAATTTGGAGATGTATTTAATAATAGCTTAGAAATTTATAAAAAAGTGCTTTGGATTATCGGTCTCGCTTTTTTAATATTAACAATTATAATGGTCGTGTTGTCCCTTGGAATTATGACTGTATTTATTGGTGCAAATGATTTTTTAAGTGACCTGACACAAATTTCAATGCAAGCCACAACACCAGCTTATTTAGGCATTTCTTTAGTATTTGGCGTTTTGCTGAGTATTGCAATTGCTCCACTTTATGCCGGAATTTTACAAGTTTGCCATAATGAACAGATCAATAAGCCTTATGATTTCAGCACCGTTTTTATACATTATAAAACAAGCTATTTAAAAGATATTGCAATTTCTGCATTCTTAATTGCCTTTACATCAGGAGTTATTGCAGATTTGGTTATATTTCTAGGATTTCAAATGATTGGAACTTTGATAACTTACTTTTTTCAATTCATTACTTTATTTACAATTCCTTTTATCATTTTTGGAAATCTTAATGCAGTTGACGCCATCAAAGCCAGCTTGCTAATTGTATTCAAGAAATTTTGGATCATTTTTGCACTTCTTTTTGTAGCTCTTATAATGGCATTCTTAGGCATGATAGCGATTTGTATCGGAATTTTATTTACTTTACCTATAATTTACACGACAGAATATGCAATTTATCGACATGCAATTGGTGTAGATGAACACGATGAACTTGAAGAAATTGGAAATTACAGCGAATATTAACCACGAAAAAAACTAAAATTATGAAATGGGGAGGCAGAAGACAAAGTGACAACATGGAAGACCGCAGAGGAATGTCTGGCGGTGGAAAAGCAGTGCTTGGTGGCGGATTAATTGGGATAGTTGTCTTACTATTAAACATGTTTGGTGGTGAAACGGGTCAAACTTTAGCTCCAATTTTAGAGCAATTTCAGGAAGGACAATCAGCTCCAACCGAGCAGAGAGAATTGACAGCACAAGAAAAACAACAAGGTGAATTTGTAAATGCGCTTTTAGTGGACAATGAAGATGTGTGGACAAAAATTTTCAAAGAAAACGGATGGAATTATGAAGCTCCGAAATTAGTATTATTCAGTGGGCAAGTTCAAACAGCATGTGGTGGAGCAAGTGCTGCTTCCGGACCATTTTACTGTCCGGGAGATAAAAAAGTCTACATGGACATGACTTTTTTCGAAGAATTAAAATCCAAATTTGGTGCAAAAGGCGGTGATTTTGCAGTAGCTTATGTAGTTGCTCATGAAATTGGACATCATGTTCAGACACTTTTAGGAACTTCTGCAAAAATGAGAAAAATGCAAGAAGGTTTGAGTGAGGCTGAAGCCAATAAACTTTCGGTAGCTTTAGAACTGCAAGCAGATTTTTATGCTGGAGTTTGGACGCATTACAACGAAGAAATGAATAAAATTTTAGAACCGGGCGATATTGAAGAAGCTTTAAGCGCAGCAAATGCTGTAGGTGATGATGCAATTCAAAAGAAAATGCAAGGCCAAGTAGTTCCCGATTCTTTTACCCACGGAACTTCAGAACAGCGAATGTACTGGTTTAATAAAGGTTTTAAAAGTGGTGATATCAAAGAAGGTGATACTTTTGCAGCCATAAATTAAAAAAAGCGGAACTTAATTGTTCCGCTTTTTTTTATCCAAGCCAACCTTCTCTGTCGAGACTTCGGTATTGAATTGCTTCGGCTATATGATTTGAAATTACTGTTGGAGAATTATCTAAATCAGCAATTGTTCTGGCTACTTTTAAAATTCGATCGTATGCCCTTGCTGATAGATTTAATCTTTCCATTGCGTTTTTTAACAGTTGTTTAGAGTTTTCATCCAATGCGCAAAATTCTCTGATTTGTTTCGTATTCATTTGGGCATTGTAATTTACCTTTTCATTTTCCTCAAAACGTGCAGTTTGAATTTCTCTTGCGGTAGTAACTCGCTTTCTAATCTCAGAACTGCTCTCAGATTTTCGATCGTCTGAAAGTTTTTCAAAAGGAACTGGCGTCACTTCAATGTGAATATCAATCCTATCCAATAAAGGTCCCGAAATTTTGCTTAAATAACGATTCATTTCATTAGGCGAAGATGTATTTGGGCTTCCAGGATCATTAAAAAAACCACTCGGGCTGGGATTCATACTAGCAACAAGCATAAACGATGACGGATAAGTAACCGTAAATTTTGCTCTTGAAATTGTAACTTCTCGATCTTCCAACGGCTGGCGCATAACTTCTAAAACTTCCCTTTTAAATTCTGGAAGTTCATCTAAAAATAAAACACCATTGTGTGCCATAGAAATCTCTCCTGGTTGTGGGTAACTGCCACCACCGACTAGCGCTACATTACTTATCGTATGATGCGGACTTCTGAAAGGTCTTTGATTCATTAATCCAGCTTCCTTTATTTTTCCAACAACACTATGAATTTTTGTAGTTTCTAAAGCTTCACGCAAAGTCATCGGAGGTAAAATACTAGGCAATCTTTTTGCAAGCATGGTTTTTCCAGCGCCAGGAGGTCCAATTAAAATAAGATTGTGCCCTCCAGCTGCAGCAATTTCCATACATCTTTTTATAGACTCCTGCCCTTTCACGTCACTAAAATCAAACTCTGGAAAATCTAATGTTTTATAAAATTCTTCTCTTGTGTCAAAAATTGTTGGTTCAACGGTACCTTTTCCTTCAAAAAAATCTATTATTTCCTGCACATTTTCTATTCCATAGACATCAAGTCCAGAAACAATTGCAGCTTCTTTTACATTTTGCTTTGGTAGAAAAAATCCTTTAAAACCTTCTTCTTTGGCTTTAATTGCGATGGGCAAAGCGCCTCTAATTGGCTGTAAACCTCCATCAAGTGACATTTCGCCCATGATGATATATTTATCCACTTCATCAGATTGAATTTGCCCAGAAGCTACTAAAATTCCAATGGCAAGCGTAAGATCATAGGCAGAACCTTCTTTTCTCAAATCGGCGGGTGCCATGTTAATTGTGATTTTTTTTCCAGGCAACTGATACCCATTATTTTTCAAGGCGGCGGCAATTCGGTAACTGCTTTCCTTGATGGCATTGTCAGGAAGACCTACCAAGTGGTAGCCAATCCCTTTATCAATATTTACTTCAACAGTGATGGTTGTTGCTTCAACACCAAAAACAGCGCTTCCAAAAACTTTTACTAGCATGGCTTATAATTTATTCTACTAATGTATGTAAAATAATTTAATATTAAACAATTCATAAATGTTACATGCAAAAAAAGTTAAATACGTTTTGAAAACCAACTAGATGGCTTTTACGTATTAAATTTACAACACCAAATCTATACTAATAAATGTTCGTCCCACCGATACCAATAAATGAAAAAGAGCGATTGAATGCCCTTTTATCTTATGAAATTTTAGACAGTGATCCTGAAAAGGACTTTGACGATATTGTAAAACTAGCTTCTGAAATTTGCCATACTCCCATTTCAATGATTACCCTTGTGGACAAGGATCGCGCTTGGTTTAAAGCTAAAATTGGCATAGATAGTGATTTTAAAGAATCTACACGCGAAGTTTCGTTTTGCGCCCACGCTATCAACAATCCGAATAAGACATTTATAATACCAAACGCACTAGAAGATGAACGTTTCAAGAATCATCCTCATGTTGCTCACGATCTTAAAGTTCGCTCATATATCGGCGTTCCTTTGGTTGACCCAAATGGTTTTGCCCTGGGTTCGCTGTGCGTAGTTGACACCGAAGTAAGAAATCTTGATGATTTTCAACTTATGGCACTAGAAAAGCTGGCGAATCAAGTCATAAAACTTTTAGAACTTCGTAAAAAAAATTCGCAGCTTTTAGAAAATCACAATTTACTACTAAACAAATACAAAGATCTTGAACAATTTGCTTCTGTAGTTTCGCATGACATCAAATCGCCTTTGAACAATATCATGATGCTGACTAAAATTCTTCAGGATACAAATTCAGAACGTCTTGATAGTGATGGAGTTGAGATGCTAAATTATATTTATAAATCTTCAGAAGAGCTTAAAAAGTTAGTTGACGCCATTCTTCTATATTATAAATATGACAATGAAAATGTAGATGTTTCAGAGAAGATTCGCCTTAATGATTTTATAGAATATGTAATTAGTATTTTAAATCTAAAAAATGATTACGAATTGATTTTACCTGAAATAAATCATAGATTCAATTCTAACAAAATGGCTTTGGGGCAAATTTTATTCAACTTAATTGGAAATAGCATCAAATATAATGACAAGCCAAAAGGAATAATTAAGATAGATTATTCAGAAGATGAGCTTTATAGTATTATTTCTGTAAACGATAACGGAATTGGGATTGCACAAGAAAATTTAAGCAAAATCTTCAACATTTTTGAGAATCTAGGAAAATCAGACCGCTTCAAGCAAACTGGAACCGGAATTGGACTGTCAACTGTTTTAAAAATGGTTCAAAAACTGAATGGAAAAATTGAAGTGGATTCTGAACTTACAAAAGGCACAACATTTAAGATTTTCCTGAAAAAATAAAGTATTTTTACCAAAAAATAAATCATGGGACTATTTAATGCCATTTTGGGCAATGCATCTGAAGTAGATATCGAAAATGTTTCTAAAGAATTTGAACCAATCTTAATTCCTGGCGAGAGTATTGAAAAAGCTTTCAAAATGATTAAAGACATGTTCATTTTTACTAATAAAAGATTGATTCTTGTTGAAAAACAATTAGTTGGATCAAAAGTTGATTACCTTTCAATTCCTTATACCAACATTCAAAAATTCTCAAAAGAAAGCGCCGGAATCTTAGACTTAGATGCTGAATTGAAAATTTGGTTGAAAAGCGAAGACCAGCCGATTAAAAAACAATTCGGAAAAGGCGGGAATAATATCAATGAAGTATACAGAATTTTAAGCCAGCATATTTTAAAATAATCAGGTTGCAAAATGAATTAAATCCCCAATACTGCCAAAGTGTTGGGGATTTTTTTTATATTTAGATAGAAAGAAAAAATATGGAAAAATACAAATTAGTCATCATTGGCGGTGACGCAGCAGGAATGACAGCCGCTTCCAAAGTGCGCAGAGAAAATAAAGATTGCGAAATTACAGTTTTTGAAAAATCAGAATTTGTCTCTTATTCCGCTTGTGGAATTCCTTATTTTATTTCTGGAAAAGTAAGTTCTTATGAAGAATTGATTGTCAGAACTCCCGAAGAATTTATTAAAAAACACAAAATCAACACCTTAGTCTTACACGAAGTTATTGAAGTTGATACTGATAAAAATCAAGTCTTGGTTCACAATGCTACTGATAAAACGCAATTTTGGGAAACGTATGATAAATTGCTAATTGCAACTGGTGGTAAAGCCTATTGTCCAGACGTAAAAAATCGAGACGCCAATGGAATTTTCGGAATTTCAACACTAAGAAGCGGCATAAAAGTCGACAATTTTATTAAAACTAAAAGCCTAAAAACTGCCGTAATTGTTGGTGGTGGCTACATTGGTTTAGAAATGGCTGAAGCTTTATTAGAGAAAGGATTGAAGGTTTCTTTGATCAATCGTTCTGAAGAAATCATGAACACTTTAGATCCTGACATGGGTGCTTTGGTTAATATGGCAATGAAAAATCTGGGTGTGAAAATTTATGTAAAAGAAGAATTAAAAGGCTTTGAAGTCGATAAAAATGGCGTCACGGCTGTGGTAACTGATAAAAGAACTTTGAAAACCGATTTGGTAATTTTAGGCATGGGAACTAGTCCAAATACGGCTTTTTTAAAGAATTCAAAAATCAAACTAGATGAAAAAGGTGCCGTAATTGTTGCCAAAACCCAGCGTACAAATATCAGAAATGTTTGGTCAGCCGGAGATTGCGCGACGACTACGCATTTGGTCACAAAAAAACCATTTTACATCGCTTTAGGAACCGTGGCAAACAAAACCGGATTAGTTGCTGGAAAAAATATTGGTGGCGGTAAAGCCGTCTTTCCCGGCGTTGTGGGAACTGCAGTTTGCAAGATCTGCGTTTTTGAAGTTGCTCGAACTGGTTTGCTCGAAAAACAATTGCAAAAATTAAATATTGAGTATGTGGCAACGATGATAAAAACAAAATCAAGAGCTGGCTATTATCCTAATGCCAAAGATATTTATGTCAAACTTCTAGCCGAAAAAAGAACAGGAAGATTACTTGGAGGCCAGATTATCGGCGAAGAAGGTGCTGCAAAAAGAATTGATGTTTTGGCGACTGCTTTGACTTACAAATTGACTTTGAGAAATATTATTGATTTAGATTTGTCTTATGCTCCTCCCTTTTCTCCTGTTTGGGATCCAGTTCAAACTGCTGCTAGAAAACTAATTACATTATTAAAAAATAGTTGATTTTCAAATACATAAACTCTAAAAAATCATATTTTTCTAGTATTTAATAGGATGCTTTTTCAATTTTTCGTAAATTTGCACTATCAAAATAAATGAGAAACATCTCATTTTCTTACTGGCTGTTTTCTGCAGCGCATTAAAATTTCTTATTTCAGATGCATTGAAATAAATGTGGCTTTTTTAAAGTCGCACGGAAATCTGCGTTCACAAATTTCAGATTCGGCCATTAATTATTAAAAAAAATAAATATGGAATCTCAAACAATTAAATTCTGTTCTTACGAAAACACTTTATTTGACAACGACCAAATTGCTTCCTTCTTACACCAACATCTTGACGAATTCGGCGATGAAAAAGAGGCCATTTTAAAATGCCTGGCTTTTGTTCAAGATAAAAATAAAGGTGGCAATATTCTTCTAGCTTCTAATAAAAATGAAATTATCGGTGCCGTAGTTTTAAACAAAACTGGAATGAGCGATTATATTCCTGAAAATATCTTAGTTTATATTGCCATAAATAAAGCTTACCGCGGAAAAGGAATCGGTAAAAAAATGATGGAATATGCCATTGAAATTACAGATGGAAATATCGCCTTGCACTGCGAGCCTGACAATCCGGCGTTTCATCTTTATGAAAAATTAGGCTTTAAAAGTAAATACCTTGAGATGCGATTAGAGAAATCGTATTAAATTTCATTATTCTCCAAACAGATTAAAAATGGCCATTATCAAATTAGATCAAAAAAAATTACAGCATAATTATGCCTACTTGCAAAGTCTTTTTAAGTCCCGAAATATCGATTGGGGTGTAGTTTCAAAGATTTTATGCGGTAATAAATTATTCATAAACGAAATTATAAATCTCGGAATAAAAGAAATCCACGATTCAAGAATAAGCAATTTAAAAACTATAAAAGAAATTGCACCTGACGTTCAAACCGTTTATATAAAACCACCCGCAAAACGTAGTATTTCTAAAATTGTGAAATTTGCCGACGTAAGTTTCAACACCGAAATCGACACCATAAAAATGCTTTCTGAGGAAGCTGGAAAACAGCAGAAAATCCACAAAATCATCATTATGATTGAAATGGGAGATTTGCGTGAAGGCGTAATGGGTGAAGATTTGATTGCTTTCTACGGCGAAGTTTTAAGTTTGCCGAACATAGAAATTCGAGGCATCGGAACCAACTTAAACTGCTTGAGCGGCGTGATGCCAAACCAAGATAAGTTGATTCAGTTGAACCTCTACAAACAATTAATTGAAGCTAAATTTGACATTTCAATTCCGTGGGTTTCTGGAGGAACTTCAGTTGCAATTCCACTGATTTTGAAAAATGCCAGACCAATGGCTGTAAATCATTTCAGAATCGGAGAAGCACTGTTTTTCGCCAATGATTTATTTACCGGAAAAATTATCGAAGGCATGGAAAGCGAAGTTTTTAAATTGTACGCAGAAATCATTGAAATTACTGAAAAGCCAGATATTCCGAGTGGTGAATTGGGTGAAAATGTGGCGGGAAATACTTTTGAAACGAATGAAAATCACGACTTAGGAACTTCTTCCCTACGTGCCATTTTAGATATCGGACTTTTAGATATGCAACCGCAATATATCGAACCTGATGATAAAAATATCACTATGATTGACGCTAGTTCAGACATGCTTGTCGTTGATATTTCAAATTCTGAAAATGACTATAAAATAGGAGATGTAATTTCGTTTAAAATCAAATATATGGGTGCTTTGTATTTGCTGAATTCAAATTATATAGAAAAGATTGTTGCATAAAAAAATCCGCTCGATGAGCGGATTTTTTATTATTTAGATTGTGGAATTCCTGATTTTAACCAAGCTTCATAATCGTCAATATTTGGAGTATAGCCAACTGGCTGATTCAAATCTTTTCCTTCAGAATCAACTATAATATAATAAGGCTGTGCATTTGCTTTGTATTTTGTAATCTGAAAATCACTCCATTTATTCCCAACAGATTTGATTTTCTTGCCTGTTTCTTTTGAAACATATTGCTCGCTTTCCGGCAAATCTCTTTTATCGTCAACATACAAAGAAACCAAAACCACATCGTTTTTTAAGATGGAAAGTATTTTATTGTCTGACCAAACATAGTCTTCCATTTTACGGCAATTCACGCAGGCATAACCTGTAAAATCTAATAAAACTGGCTTATTCACAGATTTTGCATAAGCCAAACCTTTGTCATAATCTTTGAAAGCGATAATATCATGAGGTCCTAATTCAGCTCCTTCTGGCAAATCTGAAACACTTTCACTCGCTCCTTTTCCTCCGACTCCATAAGGTGATTCGCTGTAAGTCAATGGCGGTGGAAATCCGCTGATTAATTTTAAAGGTGCACCCCAAAGTCCAGGAATTAGATAAATTGTGAATGATAAAACCAATAGCCCCAAAGAAAGTCTACCAACAGAAATATGATTTAATGGAGAATCATGTGGCAAAGTAATTTTTCCGAATAAGTAGAAGGCTAAAGTTCCGAAAACAGCGATCCAAATTGCTAAAAACGCCTCTCTTTCCAACCAGTGCAATTGTAAAACCAAGTCTGCATTTGAAAGGAATTTGAAAGCCAAAGCCAATTCTAAAAATCCTAAAAATACTTTTACAGTATTCAACCATCCGCCAGATTTTGGAAGCGAATTCAGCCATCCTGGAAACAAGGCAAAAAGCATAAATGGTAATGCCAAAGCTAATGAAAACCCAAACATTCCGATAATTGGGGCCAAACCACCTTTTGAAGCTGCTTCTACTAATAATGTCCCAACAATTGGTCCGGTACATGAAAATGAAACGATTGCTAAAGCTAAAGCCATGAATAAAATTCCAACAATCCCACCTCTATCTGCTTGACGGTCAACTTTATTTGCCCATGAATTTGGAAGCATGATTTCGAAAGCACCCAAAAATGAAGATGCAAAAATCAATAGCAAAAGAAAGAAAATTACGTTAAACCAAACATTTGTAGACAATGCATTCAAAGCGTCAGATCCAAAAACCAATGTGATTACAGTTCCTAAAAACACATAAATCAAGATAATTGAAATTCCATAAATGATTGCATTTTTGATTCCTTTTGCTTTGTTTTTACTTTGTTTTGTGAAGAAACTTACCGTCATCGGGATCATTGGAAAAACACAAGGTGTCAATAACGCTGCAAATCCTGAGAAAAACGCAATGAAGAAAATCGACAATAAGCCTTTTTTTGGTTCTTCAATCGGCTTTAAAACATTATCTTTTTTTGAGACTTCTTTTTTGATTTCTGTGAATGTCTTTACTTCTTTTCCTGAAACCGATTTCAAGTCAAATTCAAAATATTTATTCTCTTGAATACAAGAAGTTTTGCAAACTTGATAAGATAATTCTACTTGAACCAATTGATTATTAGTATTTAAAACTTTCACAAGTTGTTGAAGCTGCACTTTTTCCTTAAAAAAGATTTCATCAACTTTAAAGACTTCACTAAACTCAGTAATCGTTTCACTTTCAGTAGCTTTTCCAGAAAGTTCAAAATTATCTTTACTATTTGGAAACAAAATTTCCAAAGGCAGAGCACCGCCATCAGGCGTAAATTGGGAATAAACGTGCCATTCAGGCTCGATAACGCCGTCAAAAGTCAATAAATATTCGGTGTCAGATTTTTTTTCAATTTTGGAAGTCCATTTTACCGGATCTAAAATTTGTGCATTTGAAGTCAAAAATGCGAAAAACAATAAAAATATGAGGGCTGTTTTTTTCATTATAAAAGTTCTATTTTTAAAACTTGATTGGTTGTTTTTTCAATATAAAATCTTCGGTCTTGACGTTTTCCTATAATCCAAACTATTTGATTTTCAGATACTAAAAGCCAAGCATTTTCTTTATCACTTAAAGACAATTTCTCATCTTTGAAATACTTACTGACTTTCTTTTTTCCGTCAATTCCGGCAGGGCAAAAATAGTCACCTTCTTGCCATTTTCTTAGGATCAATGGGAACTTTAACTTTTCTTTATCTACGTAAATTATATTAGAATTAGTTTGTAAATCAGATTCTGAAACGGTTGAAATTTTCAATTTTAAAGGAATTTCTATTTCTGAATCGGCTTCAATTTCATACGTAGAAAAGTCTTCTGCACGAATTGGCTCCAAAAGTAAAAAATCGCGGTCTTTCAACAACCTATAATTTTCTGAAAGAATAAATTTTCCAGATTGTGCCTCGGTCAAATCATAAATGTCTTGCCAAGCTTTAAATCCGAAAGGTTTCAACCATTGAAATAAATAAGCTTCATAATTTGGAAGGCGTTTTAGATCAAAAAGCCTAAAAAATTTCTGTCCTTCTTTTTCTGTAACGACTTGTTTGTAAACTAAAATGGAAGCGTCTTCTGCCAAGGATTTCGCCTGTTGCAAATGATTCAAAGTATCTTGAAAAGAATCTAAGAAACTAGGATTTAAGCTTTTTAAAATCGGAACTATGTCATGGCGCAATTTATTACGAAGGTATTTATCTGAAGAATTACTACTGTCTTCCCGCCACTCAATTTTATTTTCAGTAGCAAATTGTTGGATTTCTTCCCGACTAAAATTCAATAACGGACGGATAATTTTATCATTTTGAACTGGAATTCCTGTCAAACCTTCCAAACCAGTTCCTCTCGAAAAATTGATCAAAAAAGTTTCTAAATTGTCATCTAAGTGATGTGCTGTCAAAATATAATCTAGATTGTTTTCTTCAAGCAATTGGTGAAACCAAATGTATCTTAATTGACGCGCAGCAACTTGAATAGATACTTTATTATCTCTAGCAAAACTATTTGTATCAAAAGAAGTTACGAATAAATTTAAATTATTTTCTAAAGCGAAATCTCTTATGAATTTTTCATCTTCTTCACTCTCGTTTCCACGCAATTTAAAGTTGCAATGTGCCAAGGAAATAGCACAATCTGACTGCTTTAATAAATTTGCTAAAACCATGCTGTCAATGCCGCCGCTTATCGCCAAAAGCAGTTTTTTTTCTCTTAAGAAAGGTAGATTTTCGGAAAGATGTTTTTGAAATTTAAAAAGCATTTTCAAAGATATGAAATCAAAGATTTTTTGCCACGAAATCCCGAATTTCTTTTTTCATAATTTTGTGAATTTGTAATTCTCTTAAGAAAGAACTTCGCGCATCGCTTTTGCTTTCAAAAGACATTCTTCATATTCTTTTTCAGGAATTGACAAAGAAGTAATTGCACTTCCGACAGAAAAAGAAACGTAATCATTTTCCTGATTGTACAAAATACTTCGGATCACAACATTAAAATCAAAGTCATTTTCTGGCGTAAAATAGCCAATGGCACCGCTATAAAGACCACGTTTTGTTTCTTCCAAATCTTCTATAATATGCATTGCAGAGATTTTTGGAGCGCCTGTCATGCTTCCCATTGGGAAAGTAGTTTTGATAATTTCAACCGGAGATTTGTCAATTTCCACTTTTGAAATTATGGTAGAAATCAAATGATGCACTTGCTTAAAACTGTAGGCACCACATAATTCTTCGACTTCAACTGAACCTTTTGAAGCCGTTTTAGACAAATCATTTCTGACCAAATCAACAATCATTATGTTTTCAGAACGTTCTTTTTGAGTAGAAACTAATTCCTGTTTTATGCTTTCGTCTTCTGATAAATCTTCGTGCCTTTTCGCCGTGCCTTTTATAGGTTGGGAAATTATCTTGTCATTTTCTTTACGAAGGTATCTTTCCGGTGATGCTGATAATAAAAATTGCTTGTGATTTTTAAAAAATACAGCAAAAGGCGGTTCTGAAATTTCGTTCAGCTTTTGGTAAATTTCATTCGGATTTATTGTGGCATTTTCGGCAAAGAATTCCATGCAAAAATTGGCTTCATAAATATCGCCACGATTGATGTGATCAATCATATTCGAAACTTTTTTCAAATATTTTTCCTGTGAAATTCGCTGTTGAATTTTCAATTTCTGATTTGAAATTTCAGGTTTATATTCGAGCAACTGGCTTTTAATTTCCTCTAAATCTTCTTCCACTTCATCATCGCACATATTTAGATACTTGATTTCTAAATCATTTCCTTTCAATAAAAACAATTTCTTTGGCTGAAAGAAAAATAAATCTGGAAAATTCAGTCCGTCATAATTTTTTGATTTTAATTCTTCAGTATCATTTTTCAAATCATAAGAAAGATAGCCGAAAAGCCAATCTTTTGTGGTTTGCTGGTATTGTTTCAAATCTTCAAAAGCATTGACTTCATCCGTTTTTATTGAGGTAAATGCATCAACAGCCAAAACGACATCAAAAGAAGTGTATTTTTGGTCGTAATTATTGCTGTCTAAAAAAATGGTTTCTCGAAATTGCTGCGACCAACTTAAAAGTTGTTGCTTGAATTCTTTTGGATTTGAAATTTGAAGTTGTATTGACGTTCTCAAGTGATACTGTTTGAAAGCAAAATTACGATTTAGTTATGAGAAACTATAGAATTTATTCAAGTCTAAATTCGATATAAATAAAAAAGCCTCACAAAAATTGCGAGGCTTTCTATTATAATTTACGAGAAATTATCCCATAACTTCTTTTACTTTTTTACCGATTTCTGCAGGAGAATCAACAACGTGGATTCCACATTCTCTCATGATGCGTTTTTTAGCTTCAGCTGTATCATCAGCACCACCAACGATTGCACCAGCGTGACCCATTGTTCTTCCTTTTGGAGCAGTTTCACCAGCGATAAATCCGATTACTGGTTTTCTGTTTCCGTCTTCTTTAACCCATTTTGCAGCATCAGCTTCCAATTGTCCACCGATTTCACCAATCATGATGATACACTCCGTTTCTGGATCATTCATCAACAATTCAACCGCTTCTTTTGTAGTTGTTCCAATGATTGGATCTCCACCAATTCCGATTGCTGTTGTGATTCCCAAACCTTGTTTTACAACTTGGTCAGCAGCTTCATAAGTTAAAGTTCCTGATTTAGAAACGATACCAACAGTACCTTTTTTGAAAACGAAACCTGGCATGATACCAACTTTAGCTTCACCTGGAGTAATAACTCCTGGACAGTTTGGCCCGATTAAACGGCATTCTTTATCTTGGATATATGCGTAAGCTTTGATCATATCTGCAACAGGAATTCCTTCAGTAATTGTGATAATCACTTTAATTCCAGCATCTGCAGCTTCCATAATTGCATCAGCAGCAAAAGCTGGCGGTACAAAAATGATTGTCGTGTCAGCACCAGCTTGCTCCACAGCATCTTTTACTGTGTTGAAAACTGGACGATCTAAATGCGTAGTTCCACCTTTTCCTGGAGTTACTCCACCAACAACGTTTGTACCATATTCAATCATTTGAGAAGCGTGAAAAGTTCCTTCGCTTCCTGTAAAACCTTGAACAATTATTTTAGAATCTTTATTGACTAAAACGCTCATAATATATTTTTTAAAATTATTTTTTGAAATAGTGATGCAAAAGTAAGGTTTTAGGGGCAATAACTAAAGCATTTTTTTACAAAAAGCATCGCCTTTATTTAATTTCTTTTGTGTTTTTCAATTTGTAAGGATAGTCAGCTACGAAAAACACATTTTCGTCTTGCGGAAACTTTTTATTCCACTCATTTTTGATTTTTATAAAGGTTCTTTCTTCAGGATAAATGGCCACTTTCAACTCGCTTATGACCATTTTTCCTAAATATATCGAAGCGCCTTTCCTGTTTTTTATAAATTTTGTTTTGGTTTCATAAATTTTTAATTCTGGGTAAGCCTCTAAATTTTTGGTACAAAACACCAGCAATCTCGAATTTCCGGGATATACTTTAAACGAAAGAAAACTATCCCAATATCCTGCAAAATTAGATACAGGCAAAACGGCAACCAGCACTATGACAAGGCGATTAAATTTATGCTGAAAAAATAAAAAATTGAATTCGATTTCTTCTTTATCATAAAATATAACAAACAGAAAACACATCAAAGCAAAATTCCAAGGCCAAACTGAAGGATTGTAATTCACGCCAAACGGTCCTAAAATCAGTAGTAAAATTCCATGCATTATGATTAGGAATACAGCCGTAATTTTCTTTTTTGGAAGTATCAAAAGTGCAAATCCGAGGGAAAATTCAATTATTGAAAGTGACAATCCTGAGTAATGAATCCATAGATTGGAGACTGAATTTTTATCAAAATGCAAGAATCTTTCGAGAATTAAATTTCTCCAGATGGATTGTAAAAAACCGCCGTTGAATTTGTGAAGTCCGCTGAAAATATAAATAAAAGCCAGCGTAAAAGTGAACAATTGCAAGAATTGAGATGTTCCTTTTTTATAAAAAAGATAAAAAAGAAAAATCAAAATATATTGGTATTCCCAAGGTTGCCAGCGCATTTGATCTAATAAGCAAGAAGAAAATTCTATGATAAAAAAAAGAATGAAAATATATTTCTTTTCTGTAAAAAAGAAAGTAGCAATCAAACCCAATAGTGAGAGCGAGAATAAAATACTATGAAATGAATTCGAAAATTCTGGGAAGAAGTCAAAGACGGGAATTACAGGGAAAATTCTATCTGAAATCCATACTTTCCAAGTTATCAATTTGCCGATAAGCCAAGCAAGAGAAGTGATCTTGATGAGCAACACTTCTTTTGAATAACTTTTCAGCAAAAACATTGTATTAAGAAAGTTGGCTCATTTGAAAACCTCTGAATAATTTGTCGTCTTTTATTTCCCAAATTACCATGAAATGTGCCAAAAGCATTTCTTCTCTTGGATTTTCAAAGGTTTTTATATAATGAGAATAACGAACAGCGACTTGATTATCTTCCTCTAAAATGTGGCTGATTCTGATTTTTGACCGCACATAAGCGATGCTTAATTCTGCAGATAACGCTAAAATTTCAGTACGATTCATCTGAAGAAAACCTTTTGTACTGTTCCAATCCAAAATAACTTCTGGATGCAAAAAAGATTCTAATGCTTTCTGGTCAAGGAGTACATCTGATTTATAAAAATTCTGGACAATTTCTTTTGCAGTCATCTTATTTCAGTTTATTTAGAATTTCTGGTATTCTTTTTATGTTAACCAGCTGTTTCAGTTTTTCACGAGATTCTTCAATTGGCGTTCCAAAGTACGTTTTTCCACCTTCTATTGATTTTGTAACTCCTGTTTGTCCCAAAACAACAGCTTTTTCTCCAATCGTAATGCCACTTGTAGTTCCGACTTGTCCCCAAAGCGTAACTTCATCTTCCACAATAACACATCCGGCAATTCCGGTTTGTGCTGCTATCAGGCATTTTTTTCCGATAACAGTATCGTGTCCAACGTGAACTTGGTTGTCAATTTTTGTTCCTTCGCCAATAATTGTATCTCCTGAAACGCCCTTGTCAATTGTGCAAAGCGCTCCAATTCCAACATTGTCTTTGATAACAACTCTGCCACCAGAAATCAATTGGTCAAATCCGGCTTCTCTTTTCTTATAGTAAAAAGCATCAGCTCCTAAAATTGTTCCAGCATGAATGATTACATTATCGCCAATGATCGTATTGTCATAAATGGAAACATTGGAATGAATAATGCAATTTTTTCCAATCTTTACATTGTGTCCAATGAAGCAATTTGGCTGGATAAAAGTATCTTCCCCAATTTCTGCACTCAAAGAAATAGAAATATTCATTCCTTGAAAAGGCCTAAAAAACCTGGTCAATTTATTGAAATCTCTGAAAGGATCATCAGAAATCAACAATGCTTTTCCGTCAGGACAATCCACATTTTTATTGATCAGAATAATTGTCGCGGCAGAATTCAAAGCCTTGTCATAATATTTTGGATGGTCAACAAAAACAATATCTCCAGATTCCACGACATGAATTTCATTCATTCCATAAACTTGAAAATCAGGACTGCCAACAAACTCGCAATCGATTAAGTCAGCAATTTCTTTAAGGGTATGTATTTTTGGGAACTTCATAAATGAATTTAATTATTGAAAAATTTAAAGATTGAAAATTGCTTTGTAAACTTAAAGATTGAAATTACTAACTATTCCAATCTTTAAATTTTTCAATTAAATTATTACTTAACACGCTCCATGTAAGAACCTGAAGCAGTATCAATTTTAATTTTATCTCCTTCATTAATGAATAAAGGTACGTTTATAGTTGCTCCTGTTTCAACAGTTGCAGGTTTTGTTGCATTTGTTGAAGTGTTACCTTTAACTCCTGGCTCAGAATAAGTTACTTCTAAAATCACAGAAGCTGGCATATCTACAGAAAGTGGTAAATCAGTTTCTGTATTGATTTGGATCATTACGTTAGTTCCTTCTTTCAATAAATCTGGAGCATCTAAAATGTTTTTGTTCAAAGAAATTTGCTCAAAAGATTCTCCGTTCATGAAGTGAAAATCATCACCTTCAGCATATAAATACTGGAAAGTATGCGTTTCAACACGAACTTCTTCAATCTTGTGTCCTGCAGAAAAAGTGTTATCTAAAACTTTTCCGTTAGTTAAACTTTTTAATTTTGTTCTTACGAAAGCTGGACCTTTTCCTGGTTTAACGTGTAAGAATTCTACAATTTTATAAATATCGTGATTGAATTTGATACACAATCCGTTTCTAATATCTGATGTACTTGCCATTTTGTTTGTTTGTTTAATCGTTGAAATTGCTCAACTGTTTGTTTGTTATTTTTTTAACTGTCAGAAGTTTATAGGTTATTCAAGAAGCTTTTGCCTTTTGGCTAATTACTATTTCTTTGCCTAATAAATTCCTGTATATCCTTTCATTACTCCTCTTGATGAATTTCTGATAAAAAGAATAATTTCATCTCTTTCTGGAGTTGCTTCCATTTCAGCTTCGATAATTCCTAAAGCTTGAGTCGTATTGTAATTTTTTTGGTATAAAATTCGGTAGATATCTTGAATCTCACGGATTTTTTCTGGCGTAAAACCTCTTCTTCTCAATCCGACAGAATTAATTCCTACGTAAGAAAGTGGTTCTTTTGCCGCTTTTGTATAAGGCGGGACGTCTTTTCTTACCAAAGAACCGCCGGAAATCATTGCGTGATCTCCGATGCTGATAAATTGGTGAATTGCAGCCAAACCTCCAATAATTGCATAGTTTCCAACTGTTACGTGACCAGCCAAAGCTACTCCGTTTACAATAATTGCATTATCGCCAATGTGGCAATCGTGTGCAATATGTGCTGTTGCCATCACCAAACAGTTTTTTCCGATTGTTGTCTGGCCAGAAGCAATTGTTCCTCTGTTGATTGTAACGCATTCTCTGATAGTTGAATTATCGCCGATGATTGCCAACGAATCTTCTCCACCAAATTTCAAATCTTGTGGCACTGCAGAAATTACAGCTCCAGGAAATATATTGCAGTTTTTCCCGATTCTCGCTCCCTCCATAATCGTCACGTTGGATCCAATCCAAGTTCCGTCACCAATTACCACATTATTGTGAATGGTTGTGAACGGTTCGATTACAACGTTTTTAGCGATTTTTGCACCAGGATGAACGTATGCTAACGGTTGATTCATAAATTTCTTTTTAGTTAATTTTAGCGATTTGCGCCATTAATTCTGCTTCTGCAACTAATTTTCCGTTGGCATAAGCATTCGCTTGCATGTGACAGATTCCTCTTCTGATTGGAGAAATTAAATTACATTTAAAAGTCAAGGTGTCTCCAGGCAAAACTTTGTGCTTGAACTTCACATTGTCTATTTTCATGAAATAAGTAAGATAATTTTCAGGATCTGGAACAGAGCTCAAAATAAGAATTCCACCCGATTGCGCCATTGCTTCCACGATGATAACACCTGGCATTACAGGAGCTCCAGGAAAATGTCCTACGAAAAAACTTTCATTCATCGTTACGTTTTTCATTCCCACAACGTGCGTATCTGACATTTCAATAATTCTGTCAATAAACAAGAACGGTGGCCTGTGAGGCAAAATGCTCATAATCTTATGAATATCCATCAAAGGTTCTTGGTTCAAATCATAAACCGGAACTTGATTTCTCTGTTCAATCTTAATAATCTTAGACAATTTCTTTGCGAATTGCGTATTCACGAAATGTCCGGGTTTGTTTGCGATTACTTTGCCTTTGATTCTTGTTCCGATCAAGGCCAAATCTCCAACAACGTCAAGCAATTTGTGACGTGCGGCTTCATTAGGGTAATGCAAAGTCAGGTTGTCCAAAATTCCGTTTGGCTTCACTGATATTTTTTCTTTTCCAAAAGCTACTTTCAGGTTTTCCATCGTGCTTTCAGAAATTTCTTTGTCTACATAAACGATGGCATTGTTTAAATCACCGCCTTTGATCAATCCGTTTTCTAGCAAAGCTTCTAATTCGTGCAAAAAGCTGAATGTTCTGGCGTCAGCAATTTCAGTTTTAAAATCTGTAATGCTTTTCATTGTAGCATTTTGAGTCCCTAAAACTTTAGTACCAAAATCGACCATTGCCGTCACTTGATAATCATCGGCAGGCATTACAAGAATTTCGCTTCCTGTTGCTTCATCAGTATAAGAAATTACTTCTTTTACCACATAAACATTGCGTTCTGCATCTTGGTCAACAATTCCTGCTTTTTCAATTGCTTCTACAAAAAACTTTGAAGAACCATCCATAATTGGCGGCTCTGAAGCATCTAATTCGATGATTACATTGTCAACATCACAGCCAATGAACGCCGCCAAAACGTGTTCAGAAGTCTGGATTTTCACGCCTTTTTTCTCTAAATTAGTGCCTCGTTGTGTATTTACAACGTAATTTGCATCGGCTTCAATAATTGGATGACCTTCTAAATCTACTCTCACAAAAGTAAAACCATTGTTTACCGGAGCAGGCTTGAACGTCATTTTTACTTCCTTTCCAGTGTGAAGTCCGACTCCTGTCAAGGAAACTTCGTTCTGGATAGTTTTTTGCTTAACCATTGTTTATGCTATTTTCGTTTGTTACTTGTTTTTTTAAATTGTCTAAATCAGAAACAATTTTTGGTAGATTTTTGAAATGAACATATGATTTATTAAAATCAGTATACCCAAGGCTTGGCGTTCCTTGCACAACTTCGCCATCTTTAAGACTTTTTGCTATTCCAGATTGTGCTTGGATTTTTACATTATTCCCTATTTTAAGGTGTCCTGCAATTCCAACTTGTCCTCCGATAATACAGCCTGTTCCAATTTTTGTAGAACCTGCAACACCAGTTTGTGCTGCAATTACTGTGTTTTCTCCGATTTCAACGTTGTGCGCAATCTGAATCTGGTTATCAAGCTTCACTCCTTTTCTGATTACTGTTGAACCTAAAGTCGCGCGGTCAATCGTCGTGCAAGAACCGATATCCACATTGTCTTCAATGATTACATTTCCAATCTGTGGCACTTTGCTGTAAATTCCTTCTTCGTTTGGAACAAATCCAAAACCGTCCGAACCGATAATAGAACCTGAATGAATTACACAATTTTTACCGATTTCTGTTTCAGAATAAATCCTAGCTCCTGCAAAAATAATCGTGTTGTCGCCAATGGAAACATTATCTCCCACAAAACTATTCGGATAAATTTTTACATTTTCACCAATCGTCACGTTTTTTCCAAGGTAACAGAAGCTTCCCAAATAAAGGTTTTCTCCATAAGTTACACCTTCAGAAATCACAGACGGCTGTTCGATTCCAGACTTCATCAGTTTCACCTGATTGTAGTATTCTAATAGTTTTGAAAAGGATTTATAAGCATCTTCTACTTTAATAAGTGTAGTCGAAATAGGCGATTCCGGTGTAAATGTAGCATTTACAATCGTAATCGTTGCTTGTGTCGAGTAAATGTAATTAAGGTATTTTGGATTTGCCAAAAATGTCAGCGATCCTTCGGAACCTTCTTCGATCTTCGATAGTTTAAAAACTTCGGCATTTGGATTTCCAACTACTTCACCTTCTAAAATACCTGCTATTTGTTCTGCTGTGAATTTCATCTTGACAAAAATATAAAAATTTGAATTTATTTATGAATTTTCCGCAAGTACTTTTGGAAAACAGATAAAATATTTGGTTACGGGCTTTGAAAGTGCCTTTAAATTTAATTGATCTGAAGCTTCCACAACGTCTTCAATCGTTTTATCTTTCTTTAAAATTTTGATTGGTTCGGCGTCTTTATTGTAAGCTTGATTCTTTATCTTTCCTTTGAAAATAAAATAAGCGGCTTCGTCTTTTGAAATTCCGAAGAAATTGGTAAGCTTTGACTTTAAGTCTTCTACATCTTCTGTAGTATATTTTTCGCTGTTTAATTTTATCTTCAATAAATCGCGATTGATGATCATCTTGCTCAATGTTTTCAAGATAAAATCATCATTGTTCTGCCAAGATTTCAAAGCTGAAATAATATCAGAATCATCCAACTGAGAAAATTTTTCTAAAGTGTCATTGTCAAAATTTTCAAGTTCTACCTTATTATGTAGAAAAAATGACAAAGGTTCGCTGCAAGGCAGATTAATTCCTTTCTGAGTCAATTCTTTAGCACGCTTTAAAGTCTTCGTAAGAATTAATTCTGCTACTAAGCTTGTCTTGTGCAAATAAGCTTGCCAGTACATCAAACGCCTGGCCATCAAGAATTTTTCTACCGAATAAATTCCTTTTTCTTCAATGACCAAAGAATCATCCACCACATTCATCATCTGAATCAATCGATCAGAATTGATATTTCCTTCGGCAACGCCTGAATAAAAACTGTCGCGTTTCAAGTAATCCATACGATCCATGTCTAATTGACTTGAAATCAACTGCAACATGAATTTTCTGTGGTATTCTCCTTTAAAAACTTTTATGGCCAAAGTCAGTTTTCCATCAAATTCTGCATTTAATTTATCCATAAAAAGCAAAGAAATCGCTTCATGGTTTACATTTTCGACAATACTATGTTCCATGGCATGCGAAAACGGACCGTGGCCAATATCGTGCAAAAGAATAGCTATATAAAGCGCTTTTTCCTCTTCATTAGAAATTTCTATTCCTTTGAAACGTAAAACTTCTACAGCTTTTTGCATGATGTGCATACAACCTAAAGCATGATGAAACCGCGTATGATGCGCACCCGGATAAACCAAATAAGAAAGTCCCATTTGAGAAATGCGGCGCAATCTCTGAAAATAAGGATGCTGGATTAAGTCATACAGCAACGTGTCTGGTATGGTTATAAATCCGTAAATCGGGTCGTTAAATAACTTTAATTTATTGGTGTGGCTCACTTTTATGAAATTGGTGTACAAATATAAGGAAGTTAGGCTGTTTTAAAACACAAACATACAATTAACACTCATTATGATTTGCAGTTAAATTGCGGTTAATTGTATTGATCTGTATAAAATTATTAATTTTTAAGACGTAAATTTAAGTATACCAAAAATTAAAACTATGAAAAATTTATTTATGGCAATCGCATTCTTTGCCTTCACAGGAATTGCCTCTGCTCAAACCGATATAGGAGATGAAATTGAAAATAATCAAGACAGGATTCAGCAAGAGCCTCCAAGAGACGCACAACGACGCGTTGAAGGTGCTGCAAAAGTAGATGCTACAAAAAGACAAAGCGAATCAGAAATTGATGCTGAAAAAGAAGCAAAAGATAAAGGACAAAGCAAGAATTATACTAAAGTAAATCCGAATAAAATTGCTCCGATTACGGCTGATACAGTTAAAGCAGTGCAACCTGTAAAAAAACCAAGAAATAAATAGGTAACTATTTAGAGTATTGAAGAAAAAGGTTTCTTAGTTCAAGAAACCTTTTTTAAGAAATATAACCAACCAAAAACCTACTATTATGATTTCAGATAACAACAACCGCGAAGATAAGCCGAGAGATATTAATCCGAAGGAAGTCAACAAAAATGATACTGCAAAAGATATTAAGTCGCAAGAAAAAATCGATATCAAAGAAAGCGAGCTTGGCCGTGAGCAAGGGCAAACTCCAGCTGATGAACATGTGGAAGGGATTTCTCAAATTGACAAAGGCACAAAAAAATTGCATACTGAAAATCACTCTAGAGAAGAGAAATATGATTTGAATTCTAAAGAAATTCCCGAAGAAGACAATCGAGACAAAGGCGACCCCACAGAAGACTGGAACGCACAAAACAACCGAAGCGGAAGACACAAATAAGGTCAAACAAATCTTAAAATTGTATAAAATTTTTCAGTTAAAATATAAAAATTAATTTGAATTTTTTTCGATTTTTGGAAGGAACAAAAACCCAAAATCTATGAAAAATACAATCAAATTAGTTTCTTATGTGCTATTAGCGCTAGGAACTTTTATAGTTTCTTGTGAACATTGTGATGAGGGTGACGCTGATAATCAGGCAATATCCCAAAATATAAAAGTTGCAGATAGCACTTTTGTTGAATGACAGCATTTGAAATAAAAAAGTCCCGCTTTAAATTAAAGTGGGACTTTTTTATATGCGTGAATTTATTTAGCGGTTTGGCTCCACGCCTTCTGTTTCGTCTGAAGATTCATTTCGGTTATAATCTGTATCTTCAGATTTTTTCTTCGAATTTTCTTTATCCTCATAATATCCTGGATCAAGTTCATCAGTATCATCATTAGTGCTGTCTTCCCGATTTCTTTCTTCCTCACTGTAGCCGCTTCCGGTGGTTTGGTTGTCTTCTTGAATGCCATCGCTTTCTGCACCGCCAAAATGATCTTGACTTGAAGAATTTCCATATTCTGAAAACATTTTTTCAATTGTATAACTTTCCTTTTCGCTGTATTCTTTGCGAGGTTCTTTACTTTCCATAAGATTTTGTTTTAATTTTAATCTAATTTACGGTAGAAACCTTGCCACTATTTTACATCTTAAAACCGCTGAGTTACAGCATTACTCTGAAATTAAAAAAGCTTACCAGTAACGATAAGCTTTATAGTATTAAGTTTTTTGATAGTGATTTAATTACCCGGAGTATTATCAGTGATAACCCGCGGTTCTGGAGTTCTTACAGAAGATTTAGTAAAAGAATGGGCCCGATAATCAACGTGGTCTTCGGTTAATGACTGCTCAAACATGCGTTTGGCTTTTTCATTGAATTCTTCTGATTCTAAATACTTTAAGTTTTGCATATTGTTGAAGGCAACAGTTGGGTTTCCGCCAAACCATCCAACATTCCCGTCTTCAAATGGTTGTTTGTTCGTGTCCATGATTTCAGAGATTTAAGTTAAACATTAAGTTTATGTACTCAAAGATACAAATTTAAACAACTGAACCTCATATAATTGAAAAATAAAACAAATAGCATACTATTCTCAAATGTAGCTTTTGCAATAAAAAAGATCCACTGCAGTAAAAAGAACAAAATCCGCCCACGGAAGAATAGTTTCTATTGGCGGAAGACCATTTGCGTACCCCCGGCAGATTGGTTTCCTCTGACGGAAGAGTAATTTCTTTTGATGGAAGATCATTTGCCGGAGACGGAAGACCAGCTGCGGGCTACTCCTACTCTGCTCATGGCGCACTACCATTGACAAAAGGATAATTTTATATGAAATTCTTATTCTTAAATTTTTCTAACAAAAAAGAGCTTACCAAATGAATGATAAGCCCTTTTTCTGACCCTAACCAAATACTATTGTTCAGGAGAAATATCTGTATTCGTGTGCGGAATTCTGTCTCTTACCGAAGTTTTTGAAACACTGTGGCTTCTGTATTCTTCTGGTTCTTCATCCTCTTTCTTTGAGGTTGCATCCTCAGCTTTTGACGAATAAGCTTCAGAATTAAGATCTTTTAAATTTTGCTTATTATGAAATTCAAGCGTGCTGTCTTTTGAGAAATCAGGTTCGTCTGATTTTCTCTTCTCTTCGCGGTTGTCGTGATTTGTTGCCATAACTTATAAATTTAGTAGTTTGTAAATTCTATAGTAAAGTTATTTCTATTAAAATAGAATTGCCTTATAGGATTTTTAGAATTGGTTACAAGATTTTTTCAGATTGAATACTATTAAAATATGCAACACAGATACCACAGATTTACACAGATTGTTTTTTAGAATTTAATTCAAATCTGTGAAATCTGCATTCAAAACTAAAAATATTCCATTTTTATTTTACATAAATTTTAAGAGATTCAAATCCCAAAAGTGTTAAATTGCATCACAATACTTTAGATAAAACTTCCAAAAATATGGACCAAATAAGAATACTTTGGGTTGATGACGAAATTGATTTGCTCAAGCCACACATCCTTTTCCTTGAAAAAAAGAATTATAACGTAACTACCTGCAACAATGGCCGTGACGCCATCGATATTTTTGAAGATCAAAATTTCGATATCGTTTTTCTAGACGAAAATATGCCCGGAATGAGCGGTTTGGAAACCCTTTCTGAAATGAAAGAAAAAAAATCTTCTGTGCCGGTAATCATGATTACAAAAAGTGAGGAAGAATATATTATGGAAGAAGCGATTGGTTCAAAAATCGCCGATTATCTGATAAAACCTGTTAATCCAAATCAAATTTTGTTGAGCTTGAAGAAAAACCTTGATCACACGAGATTGGTTTCTGACAAAACCACTTTAGATTACCAAAAAGAATTCCGCAAGATTTCATTAGAATTGTCAATGGTCAATTCGTATGAAGACTGGATTGAGTTGTATAAAAAACTGCTTTACTGGGAATTAGAATTAGAGAATATTGATGACTTAAGCATGTTTGAAATTCTTGAATCTCAAAAAGTGGAAGCCAATTCTCAATTCGGAAAATTTATCGAAAGAAATTATGAAGATTGGTACCAGCCAAAAACAGAAAAACCAGTTTTATCACACACGCTTTTCAAGGAATTAGTAGTTCCTGAATTAAAGAAAAAAGACCGTCCAGTTTTGTTTGTTGTGATTGACAACTTGCGTTATGACCAATGGAAAGCGTTTGAAAGTGTGGTAAATAACCATTATAAATTAGAAAAAGAAACACCTTATTACGCCATTCTTCCAACGGCAACGCAATATGCAAGAAATGCAATTTTCTCTGGATTGACTCCTTTGGAAATGGAGAAAAAGTATCCGCAATATTGGAAAAATGATGTAGAAGATGGAGGTAAAAACTTGTTTGAAGCAGAATTTTTAACCGAACAACTGCGCCGTCTAGGATTAAATCTTAAGCAAGATTATTTTAAAATCACCAATTTTGCAGCAGGAAAGAAACTTGTTGAAAATTTCAAGACTTTGAAAAACAATGATCTTGTGACCATTGTTTACAATTTTGTCGACATGCTTTCTCATGCAAAAACGGAGATGGATGTCGTGAAGGAATTGGCTTCAAATGACAAAGCTTACCGTTCGCTGACATTAAGCTGGTTCAAGAATTCGCCGCTTTTGGAAATTATCCAGCAAGCACAGCAAATGGGTTTCCGTTTGGTTCTAACCACAGATCACGGAACTATAAATGTGAAAAATCCGTCAAAAGTAATTGGAGACAGAAACACGAGTTTGAACCTTCGTTACAAAACCGGAAGAAGCTTGACGTATGAAGATAAAGACGTTTACGCGATAAAAGATCCAAAAAGTGTGCAACTTCCTGCTATAAATATGAGCAGTTCGTATATTTTTGCAAAAAATGATTACTTCTTGGCGTATGTCAATAATTACAATCATTATGTCAGCTATTACCGAAATACGTACCAGCACGGAGGAATTTCATTGGAAGAAATGATTATTCCGTTTTTAGTATTCAATCCAAAATAAGATTTTTTTCAGAATGGAAATACAATTTACGCTTGACGAAATTAGTCAGGTTGCTCAAAAAGTGATTGCCCAAAATCCAAATAAAGTTATCCTTTTCCACGGCGAAATGGGTGCTGGAAAAACTACATTTATCAAAGCATTATCAAAGTCGCTGGGAGTTTCTGAGGCAACTTCCAGCCCTACTTTTTCGCTTGTAAACGAATACCAAACTACAGAAGGTGATTTGGTCTATCATTTTGACGTTTATCGCTTAGAAAACGAATCAGAAGCTTATGACATGGGCATCGACGAGTATTTATATTCGGGCGAATGGTGCTTTATTGAATGGGCAGAGAAAATTCCAAGTTTGATTCCGTCAGAGCATTCCACCATTACTTTAAAAGTCAATAAAGACGGGACTCGGAAATTAATTTTGAAGTAGCATTTTTATTTGTAAATACCACTAAGAATTTATTGCAGCTTCATAAGTTTTTCATAAATTAGTCCATTAATCATCACAGTATTCCGATATGTCATTTACACCTTTTACGAAACAGCAGCTGATGCCGCAAGAAGAAAAACTGGAAGTGCAGCGCCAAAAAAGCGACTTGCATATAGGAATTCCAAAAGAAACTTCTTACCAAGAGCGAAGAATTTGCCTGACGCCTGATGCTGTAAACTCACTGACATCGCATGGACACCGTGTTCTCATTGAAGCTGGAGCTGGAGAAAGCTCGAGTTATACTGATAAAGAATATAGTGACGCTGGCGCGGAAATTACGCAAGACACTAAAAAAGTCTTTCAGTGCCCGATGATTTTAAAAGTGGAACCGCTGACAATTGCAGAAATTGAAATGCTGAACCACAATTCGCTTGTCATTTCAGCCTTGCAGATAAAAACGCGTAAGAAGGAATATTTTGAAGCGCTTACGAAGAAAAAAATTACCGCTTTGGCTTTTGAATTTATAAAAGATGACGACGGTTCTTATCCCGCAGTAAAATCTTTGAGTGAAATTGCCGGAACAGGTTCGATTTTAATTGCTGCTGAATTAATGATCAACAATCAATTTGGCAAAGGTCTTTTATTTGGAAATATCACTGGCGTTCCTCCTACTGAAGTTGTAATTATTGGAGCTGGAACTGTGGCAGAATTTGCGGCAAGAACGGCCATCGGATTGGGTGCAAACGTAAAAGTTTTTGACAATTCAATCACCAAATTAAGACGACTTCAGAATAATTTAAACCAAAGAATTTTCACCTCAACAGTACAGCCAAAATCATTGCTGAAAGCTTTACGCAGATGTGATGTCGCAATTGGCGCAATGCGAGGCAAAGACCGTTGTCCGGTTATGGTTACAGAAACTATGGTCGAACACATGAAAAAAGGTGCTGTGATTGTGGATGTCAGTATTGACACTGGAGGCTGTTTTGAAACTTCTGAAGTTACAACACATGAAAAACCTACTTTTATAAAAAACAACGTAATTCATTATTGCGTTCCGAATATTCCTTCGCGTTATTCAAAAACAGCTTCGCTTTCAATCAGCAATATTATTACTCCATATTTGTTGCAGATTGCTGAAGATGGTGGCATTGAAAGTGCCATTCGTTGCAATAAAGGCCTGAAAAACGGCGTTTATCTTTACCACGGAATTCTGACCAACCAATCTATCGGCGAATGGTTTAATTTGCCAGGAAGCGACATCAATTTAATTGTTTTTTAATCCTATCTTTGCGCAAAATTAAATTTAATGAAGTTTTCATATCGTTTAGCCTACTATCTTGGAGGCCTTTTATTAGGAACTGTTTTCGTAATTTATTTTCTTCAGGCCAAAGCCGAATCTAGAAATGTAAGTTTCTGCTATCTTCCAAATTGCCGTGTTTTAAAGGATTTGAAGAGCAAGCCATTAGAAATTTCTAAAGAAGCGAAAGCTACATTTGAAGAAAAATGGGTTACTTTAGAGGATGTAAAGAAATGTTTAGAATATGGCGACGTAGATTTTTCTTTAAGCAACAAACCTTTTGAACATGGAAAAATTTATTTTATAGAAGGTAAAAATGCTAAAGGCGAGCCAATTATGGTTTCTATGGTCAATTATGAAAAGAAAGTTATCTTAAAAGACGTAAAAAAAGAATAAAAAAATACTGAGAAGCCTTGCAGAAACAAATACTTCTTGTATATTTGCACTCGCAATCAACAACCATCACGGTTAAGATTAAAAAAAAATAGGGCGATTAGCTCAGCTGGTTCAGAGCACCTCGTTTACACCGAGGGGGTCGGGGGTTCGAACCCCTCATCGCCCACCACTTCAAACTCTTCAGGAAACTGAAGAGTTTTTTTATTTGGCTAAATAATTATCTTTAAATTTAGAACAAATAAAATCACACCTTTTTCGTTTAATTATCCACATACAAAACATAATTTTTATGGATTATGATAAATTTATTTTCTGCCTCGAAGCCGTTCCAGATGTAGAAATTGAGACCCATACTGAAGTAGTCAGAAACTTAGAAAAACTAGCTGTTGAACAAGGCATCGATAGCATTTACAAAACTTGCGATACTATTGAAGGGCTGGAAGAAAGCTTAAACGTATTGCTTTATGAAGATCATAATTTTAAAAATTACGAGATTATTTATTTGGTAATGCAAGGTGAAGAAAATACTATTCGCCTGAACAATTATTATTATAGCCTGGAAGAAGTCGCTGAAGTTTTTGAAGGAAAAATGAAAGGAAAAATTATTCACTTCGCTAATGCAAAAGTATTAGATTTAAGCGCAGAAGAAGCACAATATTTTCTCGATGTTACCGGAGCTAAAGCCATTTCAGGTTATGGAGCTGATTTCGGAAAAGTAACAAGCAGCAATCTAGACAACGTTTTCTTCAGCTTATATCAAGAGGAGGATGATTTAATTGAAGTCGTAGAGGAATTGCACCAGAAGTATTATGCACTCTGCAAGCTTTTGGATTTTAGACTGTATTATTAAAATATTTTATAAAAAAAAACGGAGCATTAAGCTCCGTTTTTTAAATTGTAATTTATTGCAATGTAAATTTAATTGCCGTTCCACCTCCTGGTGCAAGGTCTAAATCTAACACTGTTGAACTGTCAACATTTTTGCTAGAAATCAGAACCGGATAAGGATTTGTTTTGTAGTCTGCTCCTGCTCCATCTGCATAAATTTCTGCTTTGTATGATTTTCCTTTTTCTAAGAATGACAAAGAAACTTTCAATTTTCTAGCATCTCTGTTTGTAATTGATCCTAAATACCAGTTTTTCTCATTCCAATCTTTTCTTACAATCGTAGTATATTCTCCGATTTTTGAATCTAAAACTTTCGTATCTGACCAAATGCAAGGCACTTCTTTTACAAATTTAAATTCTGGTTTTTCTTCATAATTTTCTGGCAAGTCAGAAGCCATTTGCAACGGACTGAAAAGCACAACATACAAAGCCAACTGATTTGCTAAAGTGCTTTGAACTTTTGCACCTTGAGGCAATTTATAATCGAAATCAAAATTTCCAGGCGTGTAATCCATCGGGCCAGAAAGCATTCTTGTGAAAGGTAAAGTCACGGTGTGTTCTGGCGTATTTCCTCCGTCAGTTGACCAAGCATTGTATTCTTGTCCGCGACCGCCTTCTTGCGTCATCAAATTTGGATATGTTCTTTGCAAACCAGTTCCTTTTACAGGTTCGTGGTTGTCAATCATGATTTTATATTTTGCAGCCGTTTCAATTACTTTTCTATAATGACGTACTCCATATTGGCTATCATGCCATTCTTTTTTGTCTAAAAATTTATTTACATAACCCGTTTTTACGGTGTTCACTCCTACTTTGTTATACAATTTAAAAGCATCATCTAATTGACTTTCATAATGCTTTGTAGCACCTGCCGTTTCGTGATGTCCAATTAATCTAACATTCTTACTTTTAGCATATTTGGTAATTTCATCTAAATCAAAATCTGAATAAGGTTTTGTAAAACTAAATGCTTTTCCGTCAGCCGTCCAATCGCCGTCCCAACCTACATTCCAGCCTTCAACTAAAACTCCGTTCAAGTTATTTTTAGATGCGAAATCAATGTATTCTTTTGTAATTTTTGTAGTAGCACCGTGTTTTGGTCCTTGTCCCCAAGTGAATTTTTCTAAGTGCATTCCCCACCAAATTCCGATATATTTTGAAGGTTCGATAAAAGAAACATCTTTGATTTTTGAAGACTCATTTAAGTTCAACATTAAAGTTGAGGTAACCAATTCGCCTGCATTTTTAGCAACAATTACAGTTCTCCAAGGTGTTTCAAACGGAGCTTCAGCATATACTTTTACACCGTCAGCCCAAGGAACTAAATCACTTTTATATTGATTTTTTCCTGATTTTGTCAAAGTCATTGAAGCAAAATCTGTCAAATTAGCTTCGTGAACTGCAACATACATCTTGTCTTTTGTTTCAAAAGTTGCTGGCGTATTGATTGTATCGGTTTTGCTTATCGGTGTTTTTCTGTAGAAACTTTCATAATAGCTATTTTCAGAATGAACCGGAATCCACCAAACATCGTGGTCATTAGCAAAAGTAAACTGCGTAATTTCGTTTGAAATCTTTACTTTTCCTAAATTCGGCTGTTTTGGAAACGAATATCTAAAGCCCAAACCATCGTCAAAAACTCTAAAAACAATATCTACCAAGCGTTGTTCTCCTTTAGTTTCCTGTAAATGAACAAGCAATTCGTTATGATTGTCTTTCATTTTTTTAAATTCTCCCCAAGGCTGTTCCCAAGTTTCGTTTACAGTTTTTTGTTCTGTTGTAAGAACTTTAAAACCATCAACCATTTTCTTGATTTCTTGAAATTCAAAACCTAAAAGTGAAGGCTCGATTACCGATTTTCCGCTAGATAAAAATTTATATTGAGGTTGTCCGGATTTTGTAAGTTCAAAAACCAACTCGTTATTTTTTCCGGGCGATTTGATTTTGTAAATGTTTTTTTGAGCGTTTGCCGATAACAAGGTAAGACAAGCAAACGCTGTCAGAAAAGGCTTTTTGAATAGTTTTTTCATTCTAAAATTTTGCATTAATTATGATTTATTATATTTCTTTCAGAAGCTGCACCGCTTTTTCTGCTTGCATGGAAACAAAATAATTGAAAACCTGATCCAGTTTATTTTGAACTGAAACATTTCCTTTATATTGTTTTCTCAAGTTGTAAAGCTTGCTGATCTGAGGAAACTGGTTGCCTGTATTTTGAACGCCGGCAAACGTTTTTACTTTTTCAATATACGAATATTGGAATTCTAAAGTTGGTTCGAACATCGTTCCTTCCCCAAAATCATTCCAGGTGATCAATTGCAGGTATTTTAAATTTGCATTTTGAGCCAAAGATAGTGTTTCTTCTAAAGTTGTGCCATTATTATGATCAATTGTCCAACCAATTGCATCGCCACCGCCACCTTGAGCATAAAAATCATTAAAACCAGGATAAGCACTTCCCATTCCAACTTGCAGATTAGGAAGGTTGTTGGCATAAAAATTACTCAGGTGAGAATTATTTTGATAAACCCAAGAATATTCTCCTGAAGCATTTGCTCCAGCATCTCCAGATTCAAACCACAATGTCAAAAATGTAGGCTTCGTAGTCAGATTTGAAAACGCACTTGTCCACTGTTCAGGCGTTGTCAAGGTAATTGGTCCGAAATTTAAAAGCAACGGTTTGTTGTTTATTTTGATATAATTTGGCTGTGAAAAATAATGCGTTTGCAAGTAAGCAAAATCTGTTTTTGCAGCGCTGATCACTGTTGGCGATTTTCCGGCGCTTACAATATTTGTCAAAAATCGGTCTTCATAAACTATTGCATATTCCATGCCGACATCGTCAAGCATTTCAATCAATTGATCGGTATTTTCTTTAACCATTCGATAATCGTTGACATCAAAAGTACCATACCAATCGATTAAAATTCCGTCGATTCCTGCATATTTCATCAATAACAAATGATTTTCGATAACTTCTTTATCACCAGAATGATAAGGTCCGATTAACGGATAATAATGCGACGCAATTTCTCTTTTTCCATTGGTAATAATGTCTGGATTTTTGTTCGCCATTTTCCAATGATAACCCCATTGCCCGTCACCACTACTTTCCTTAGTTTCAAACCAAGGCATGTAATGCATATAAATTTTAGTTTGATTTGTTTTTTGAATCGCAACCGGATCCAATTTTTCAGCTGTATTTCCATCAGATTGCGCATCATCTTTACTGCAACTTAATGCAATCGAAGCGCTCATTAATCCGATAAATAAAGGCAATATGTATTTTTTCATAATTGATTCAAATTAACTATTGATACTAAAAAATGCCAGCCTTCCGAGACTAACTCAACAAGGAAGACTGGCATCAAACAACTAATAACCTGTATTTTGAACCAAATTTGTATTGGTAGCTAAAACCGTTGTTGGAATTGGAAACACTTTTCTGAAAGCCGGAGTCGCTCCTTTTTGCCACCAAGGCTGAAAGAATGTTCCAAAACGAATGTTGTCCGTTCTTCTTCTTCCTTCAAAAACAAACTCGCGAAGCAATTCTTTATCAATAAAATTAAGATCGATTGTTGCTGGCATTTCAGTTCCTGCACGAGACGTAACTTGCTGCACAAAAGGCGCTGCCAAACCTGGTGAACCTAAACGAACATAACATTCAGCTTGCATCATCAAAATTTCAGAATAACGAATCAAAACCCAGTCATGGTCACGTTCCCATTGTTCGCCAGCTTTCATTTCATATTTCCCTAAGCGAACACCTTCATTTTGTTTTGCATTGGTATAATCCACGATTTCCTCTGTATAATTCAACGGTTCACCGCTGTCCATAATGATCACAGAACCTGTGGCAAGATTGATTTGGTTTCCTTGGATCATCGCTTTCTTTCTCTTATCAGTATCCAAGAAAGTAGAATATAATCCTGGCTGACCGCTGATTCCGTTACCGCTCCAAGGATAATCTCCGGTTGGAGAAAGCGTGAATCGGTGCAAATAATGACAGCTCATTGATGAGCCATAATTTCCAACAGTTCCCGCTTTTGAATCGTAAGGAATTGAGAAAATAATTTCGTTAGAGTTTTGATTCGTAGTAGCAAAATTTGCAAAATAATCAGGATTTATAGAATGTCCCGAGATATTTTGGCACATGTTGATACAATCTTGCCAACGAGCAACGCCTACAAAAGCTTCTGAATTCAAGTACAATCTTGCCAACAAAGCGTAAGCAACATTCTGAGTTAATTTTGAATAAACAACACCCGAACGCAAATGCGGCACGGCATCTAATAATTCAGATTCTACGAAATCATAAACTTCTCTGCGTGTTGAATTTGACGGAAGCGATTGATCTTCGAAATTCGTTACAATAGGCACATTGCCAAACATATCAAGCAAAATATAGTAATAATATGCTCTGATAGATTTTAATTCTGCGTAAATTGGAGCTTTCGCTTCCTCAGTTAAATTTGATTTGTCGATTTGATAAATGATCGCATTTACCTTTGCAATTCCTGCATAGCAATAACGCCAAGAAGACAAAATCATTCCGTTATCAGCATTCCAAGTGTGAGTTTGCACTTGCTGGTATCTTCCGCCGTCATACCAATCTGTTCCTCTTGTTGGAATCGTCGCCTCGTCAGAAGCTACTTCGTTTAAGAAAAATACATATTCGCAAGTTGGATAAGAATTTGAAATTCCGTCAGCAAAACCTCTTAAAGAAGAATAAGCGCCGCCGACTAAAGCTTCGATCTCATTTGGCGTTGTTCCAAAGTTTCCATCTTCGACTTTGTCGTATAATTCTTCGTCCAAATCGGTGCAAGAAAAAGCAAAAAGCGAGCTAATGAAAACTGCAGCTATTATTTTGACTTTCATTTTTTTTATTTTTAAATTATTAGTTAGCAAGTGTAAAATTCAAACCAAACGAAATGGTTGTCGGTCTTGGGTAATTGTTAAACCTGTCAATTCCAGGATTTGCCAAACCGCTCATGTCAATTTCTGGATCAACACCGCTGTAATTTGTGAAAACAGCAAGATTTTGTCCCAAAGCATAAACTCTCAATTTTGACGTCGTATTTCTCAACGGAATCGTGTAACCGATTGTCACAGTCTGCAATCTGAAGAAAGAAGCATCTTCAATCCAATGGCTAGAATAAGTCGGTGGCGAAGTGATACCACTGTTCAAATAATCATCTGGAACATTGTAAGCCGGCAATCTGTTTGGATCATAAAGCATCATGTTTGTTGCGTTTAAAACGTCTTGACCAAACATTCCATATCCGGTGAAACCGAAATCAAAATTGGTGTATGTAAAATTCATTCCGAAACCTAAAGAGAAATCAGGCTGTACATTTCCAATCGCTCTGTCGTCTTCGCTCAAGATAAATTTTCCGTCGGCATCTAAACCATAGCTTTCTTTACCCCAGAAAGTTCCAACTGGATACCCTTCAGCAATGATTTGAGAAAACTGGTTTGACATTCCCGCAAGACCGTGTAAAGAACCGCTGTAAATTACATCTGTTTTGTAAGCTTGGTTTGACAATTTTTCAATTTTTTGCTTGTTTTTAGCAAAGGTAAAATTCGCATCCCAAGTAAATTTCTCTGTATCAATAATACTTGCGTTTAAAGTAATCTCAATACCTTTATTTGACAATTCACCAACGTTTGCAAGCATTGTTCCTACTAAATAAGGAGGTTGTGGGACTTGATAAGTATACAATAAATCTTTTGTAGTTTTAGAATACAACTCTACTGAACCTGTAATTCTGTTGAAAAGGCTGAAATCTAAACCTAAATTTAATTGCTCAGTAGATTCCCATTTTAAGTCTGGATTTGGATTTTGCGTCGGCGAATAAGCCAAACTCCAAGTTCCTGTTGTTGGGTCATAATAACTGTCTTGGCCAACTCCTAAGATTGACAATGATTTATATTCCCCGATTCCATCTTGGTTTCCTGTAACTCCATAACCTGCTCTCAATTTCAAATTCGTAAGCCAGTTTTCTGTAGAAGACATGAATTCTTCCCCAGAAATTTTCCAAGCTGCAGAAGCTGACGGAAAATAACCCCATTTGTTGTTGGCTCCAAAACGGCTTGAACCGTCTCTTCTGATTGTTCCTGTCAACATGTATTTGCTATCGTAAGAATAATTTGCTCTAGCGAAAAATGATGTCAGGTTAGATTTTCCTTTATACGAATAAACGTCTCCTAAACGATAAAGATAACCTGCACCTAAATTGTTATAACCAAAAAGATCTGTTTCAAAACCGCTTCTTTGCGCTCCAAATCCTTCATAGATATTTTCAAGGTAAGAATAACCAATCATTGCATTAATGTTGTGTTTTCCTAGCGATTTTGTATAATTCAAATAGGCTTCCAATTGAGCATTTGTATATTCTGCATATGTTTTTTGAGCGTAACCGTTTTCAGTTCTTCCTTCTAAAACTGCGTAAGAAGGCTTGTATGTATTTCCTTGCATTGCATTGTGTTCCAAAGAAATATTGGCAACAGCTTGAAGATCGCTGTAGATTTTTGCTTCTGTTTTGAAATATCCTAAAAGACGATTTCTCTTGTTATCCGTAGTTCTATTGGTCAAGATTTCTACCGGATTTTCATAAAGCGTTCCTCCTACTTCAGTAAATTTTCCATTAGCGTCATAAACCGGAATCGTTGGATTCAAATTAAATGAGCGTTCAAAAATTCTGTAATCTAAAGGTTGCCATTTGTCAATATTTGCAAATAAGCCCATGTCAAATTTAATGGCTTTGTCCATTGCATATTGATAACCGCTCAAATTAGCGCTCAAACGTTCCATTCCAGTGGTTTTGATAATTCCTTCGTTTTTCAAATATGACAAAGAAGAACGCAAACCGCCTTGATCACCGCTAGAAGAAATGCTCAAAGAGTGCGATTGCGTGAAAGCTCTTTGCTCTAATTCTTTCTGCCAGTTTGTATTTCCGCCATAATCGATAGCGTCAGTAAGGCTATTTTGGCGCACATAACTTCTCCATTGATTTGCAGAAAGCATGTCTAAATTGCTAGAAGATTCGCTGATTCCGGTGTAACCGTTGTACACGATTGAAGCAATTTTAGTTCCTGCTTTTGTAGTGATGATGATTACTCCGTTTGCTCCTCTTGAACCATAAATTGCAGTCGCAGAAGCATCTTTTAAAATATCAATCGTTTTTATATCAGAAGGTTGCACTACGTTTATATCCACGCCAGCAATTCCATCGACAACAATCAAAGGATTATTGCTTGCCGTCAAAGAAGTTCCTCCTCTTAATCTCAAAGTTGCGCCGCTGCTTGGATCTCCCGTGCTTTGAACTACGGTTAAACCTGCCACTTTTCCTTGCAAAGCCTGTTCTGTTGAAGAAATTACGCCTTTTACCAAATCTTCTCCTTTTACAGTAGAAATGGCTCCGGTAAGATCTGATTTTTTCATAGTTCCATATCCCACAGATACTAATTCTACAGCGTCAAGCATTTGTGCATTTTCTTCTAAACGCACATTTAGAGTCGATGAAGTTGTAGCATCAACTAAGATATTTTGAGTTGTAAAACCTACATATGAAATCACGATCGTATTTCCTGTTGTAACTTGCAAAGTAAACTTTCCGTCAACGTCAGTCGATGTTCCATTTGTTGTTCCTAATTCGGTAACGGTAACTCCCGGCAAGGTTAATCCTGAATTGTCATACACGATTCCTGTAACCAGCTTTTTTTGTTGCGCTGTCATTCCTACGGAAAGAAAGAGCATGAAAATCAAAAACACCAGCGATTTGTTGGCCCAATTTTTATCTTGGACATTTATATTTTTACTATTCATTGAAGTGAATTTTAAATTGGATTAATCAACCGTTTTAAGGGGAATTGTTGTGTCAGAAATTACTCTGTTGTTATTGTCTTTTACCAAAACATGAATTTCAGTAAGGTTTTGAATGCCACTCAAAGCTGTAACTAGATTGACAAAACCTTTTATTTCAGAAACTCCTCCGGTAAATTCACCATTTAAAACAGTTCCGTTTGCGGTAATTGTATAAAGCAATTTTGTAACTCCTGGCTCGTTATTTTTTCTAATAATTCCTAAGAAATCTTTCTTGCTCAATTGCAAAGGAAAAAATCTAAAATCTGGTGGCGGTGGCGCTACATATTCTCCAGCATGAATTATTTGATCAGGTGATGTGGCTACCCAATTGTCTGCAACCATCAGAAACACAATGTTATCCATTATATAACCATCTGGCGCCGCATAATAATCTTCAGGAACTAAATCCATTTTATAAAAACCGTTGCCCAAATTTTTCATTTTTGTTTTCTGAACACTTTCTGGAACCCAAGCTTGGTATTCCACTTTCAAATCCCAGTTGTTCAAACCACTGTGGAAATGAACTTCAGTAGCGTTTTGAAAACCAGCAACCAAATTTGAATTGAACAAAATACTTACGCCTTTGTCAATTGTGGGTTGTGTTGGATACGACTTCATTACTTCATTTGCCGTATAAAAAGACGAAAAATCAGTGTACGCAACTTGTGCAACACCAGTTTGCTTAGTTCCGGTTTTGTCTTTTAAACGCAGCCAAAAACCTGCACTTGAGGCAATTGCTTGTGGCGTCATTGAAAAATAAGCTGTCGGAGTCAATTTCTTACTCCAAATCATATTTCCTTCGTAAGTCAGTTTTGCAAATTCAGAAGAGTTGTCAAAATGTCCAGCATCTGGCTCAGACGGAGACCAAATCCACAAATACACATTTTCTTCTGGAGAAAAAGTAGTCGCCGAAAGGTCAAAATACCAAGTCACTTCTTCGTCATAATTGTAAACGACTGGAAATGACCAAGTGGTGCCGATTGTTCCTGCGTCTTGCTGTGCAAAAATCGCATTTGGAATGATCATCAGCGCAAATAAAATAATAGGTATAATTTTTTTCATGTCGCTTGATTATTGAATTGCACTTAATTTGAATACGTAAGACACGAAAGGAGTTCCGCCAGAAGTTCTTACTAATTGAATTTCCATTTCATCACTGTTTCCTGGAACTGAAGTCAGTCGAAGTTCGTCAGTCAGCTGTGTTTTTTGGGCATCGCTGTAAAGGTAAATTCTAGTTGCAGTTCCATTTGTTTGTTGAAAAGGCGTGCTCAATTGCCAGTAGCCAGTTGGCGCGAATAAAGCAGGAACATTTCCGGTAACTTCATAACTAGTCGGATTCATTTCGCCATCAACATTTAAGCTGATTTTAAAATCTTCATAGTTGAACAACGTGCTTAAATTTTGTTCGCTTGGTTCAATTGCATTTGCTTTTGCAAATTCGTCGACCATTTTTAAATTCATCAAACCCCATTGTCCGTTTACTTTTTCATAAAGCGTGATTGGGTTTGCATAACTTCCATCATCTTGCTCATTGCAGCTGACTGCGAATAAGCCGAGAATGGCAAACAAATAAATAATTTTGCTTCTCATAAAATTTGTGTTTTTGTTAGTTAGGATATTGTTTGTAAGAATAGACGAAATTAAACGTTAAAGAAGAGTAAAAAAAAATATATAGCAAAAATCAAGATACTATAACGTTTGAAATAGATATAAATAAATGATTATAAGTCAATTACATTATGAGCGATTCTGTAAAAATCAAGTATTTGTTTAGATGAAAAAGCCGTAATTTTGAATTCTTATAATGATAATTTCGAAAATTAACTGATGAATTTTTCACGAATACATATTTATTAAAACAAAATTTATTGGAATGTTTAATTTTACATTATATTTAGCGCTCAAAAACTTTTTTATAATAATTTACCACAAGCTTGATAGTCCGTTAAAGATGAAGAACATAAAATTTAACTTCAATTTAATAGTACGTTGAATATTTCAAAATATTAAATCTATCTGGCCATAAAATTAAAATTGAAGCATAAACCTAAAATAACAATGCGAAGCTTATTACTCTTTTTCTTTTTCATATCAAGCTTTTCACTTTCGGCTGCGAACGTTGATCCGCTAATTGACAGTCTTGACAGAGCCTTACAGCGCAAACAGTTTTATGTAAAACAGAAATATTCTCGAATTGAAGAGCTTAAGAAAAGTATGCGAAAATCTACTTTGAGCAAGGATAATTTAAGCCTTTATAAACTTAATATGGCATTGTTTGAAGAGTACAAATCTTTTAAATATGACTCAGCTTATTATTATTTAGAAGAAGCAAAAATCAAGGCAATTCGATTAAAAAATCCACAATTATTATCAAATTCAAGAATAAAAGAAGGCTTTGTTTTGCTTTCTTCCGGGCTTTTTAAGGAAGCAATTGATACCTTAAATAGTATTGATACTTCAAAATTAGCATTGAAAAACAAATATGAATATTATTCGATAAAAGCTCGCGCGTATTATGATTTGGCCGATTATACAAGAGATCAGCGCTACAACATAAATTATATCCAAAGAGGAAATCAATATTTAGAAAAAGCGTTGTCCTTAATTAAGCCAAATACCAATGAATACTGGTCTTCAGAAAGTTTAAAAAGATTAAAACAGCAAGATTTTAAAGGCGCAGAACTTGCTTTCAGCTATTGGATTAATAATTTCAAGCTTCCTGTTGACTATTATGGCATTGCTACTTCCAGCCTGGGTTATATTTATTCAGAGAAAGGAATGACTGAAAAAGCTGTGCATTATTTGGCTTTGGCCGCGATTGCTGATGTAAAAAATGCTACCAAAGAAACTGTCGCTTTACGAAATTTAGCCAATGAACTTTTTAAATTGGGTTATTTAGACAAGGCGAATCAGTATATCAATTTGGCTATGGATGACGCTACATTTTATGATGCGCGCCATAGAAAAATTGAAATTTCATCGATTTTGCCAATTATTGAGAAAGCGCAATTGAATAAGGTGAATGAAAAAAATGATATGCTAGAGAAGATTGTAATCTTGCTGACCGTTTTAGCGTTGTTTATCATTCTTTTTCTAATCGTAATTTTCAAGCAATTGAAGGAAAAAAATGCGGCGAAAAAAGTCATGGCAGAATCCTTCGGAAAACTTCAAGAAATGAATGTCAGCTTAAGTGAAGCCAATTCTATAAAAGAAGAATACATTACTTATTTCATAAAAGCAACTTCAGATCTTATCAATAAAATCGACCACATTCAGAAAAGTACGATTCAAAAAATCATTTCAAAGAAGACCGATGAAGTGATAAACAGCTTGAAAAAATACGACGTTAAAAAAGAACGCGAAACTTTATTTCATCAGTTTGACATGATTTTCTTAAAATTATTTCCAACATTTATTAGTGATTTCAATAGTCTTTTCCCTCAAGATCACAAAAGCATTATCAAAAAAGGCGAGCTTTTAAATACTGAATTGCGAATTTTTGCGCTGCACAGATTAGGGATCCAGGACTCAAATCAAATTGCAGATTTCTTAGAATTATCAGTTTCTACAATTTATACGTATAAAACCAGAATTAAGAGCAAATCAGATTATAAAGAGGTTTTTGAAGAAAAAATCATGGCAATAAAAACGATTTAAATTGCCGGAAGATCTTCAATTCTGATAACGCCATGCTGGATAGAATAAATTACCAAGCCTGCTATATTTTTAGCTCCGGTTTTCACGAAAAGATTGTTTTTGTGGCCTTCCACGGTTCTTTGCGTAATAAAAAGTAGTTCGCCGATTTCTTTTGCCGTTTTCTGCTGGCTCAAAAGTCGCAGGACCTCGATTTCTCGAGATGTCAAAACTGCGCCTTGTTCTAAGATATGTTTTGGAGATTCATATGAAATTTCTTCTTTGATCACATTGATTTGATCTTCCATGAAATAAAAACCTTTTTCATGAACAATTTTAATAATGCGAACGAGCTCATTTGGAGAAACACCTTTGGGCAAAAATCCTGAAATTCCCGTTTTTAGCATAAATCCTAAAAATGAAAGCTGGTAATGCGAAGAGATAATTATTATTTTTATTGAAGGAAAATTGACTTTTAAGTACTGGGAAATCTCAATGCCATCCATGCCTTTCATCTTTAAGTCAAGCAACATTACATCTGGAATATTTTGTGATTCTTCCAATAATTTCATGAGGTCTTTACCGCAATTTGCAGTAATCGTGACTTCCATCTCCTTTTGTATGTTTATAAAGCCCTGTAAAAGATTGACTATTAAGGAGTCATCATCAACTATCGCTACATTAATCGTATTCATGTTTCTGATTTTAAAATTCAGTCTTATTCAATGAAAAAATATAAGACGTCCCTATTCCTACTTTTGATTTCAATTTATAAAATCCTTTGATATAGTTCATTCTGAATTCTATGTTTTTTAAGCCTAATCCTTTTGAATTACTCGACATTTCAAAACCTTTCCCGTTGTCTTCTATTCTTAGGAAAAGCCATTTTTCTGTATGTCTTAAATGGATGCTTATGGTTGTCGCTTCAGCATGCTTGACCATATTTGTTATTAATTCTTGAAGAATTCTGGTCAGTTGAATCTTTACGTTTTCAGATAAAGTGGGCTGGATTCGAATATCTCTCTTGAAATTTATTTTAAAAATTGTTCTCCAAGGCGCAACCAACTCTGCTATTAATTCTGGAAGATCTTTGTATTCTATCAAGGGAAGGCTCAAATCATGAGAAATTCTTCTTGCAACGCCAACACAATCTTTTACAAGTTCATCAATTTCTTTTTGATCATAAGCAATCTCATTTTTAATCTTTAAGACCGTTAATTTTCCAATTAAAATATCATGAATATCGGCTGCAATACGAATTCTTTCTTGTTCTTGAACCACAATATTAGTTTCCAGTAATTTCTGCTGATGTTCAAGCTGTATCTTCTCTTCTTCGAGCTTGGCTCTGCTTATGCGTTGAAAATTTTCACGAACCAACAATAAAATTGAAAAAACTAAAATGAATACGAATATGAGGATTATCCAAATTCCCTGCGCAATCATTCCTGAGTTTTCCCATTTTTCCATATTGAGCTAATTAAAAACAAATAAAATAGTAAAATAAAAATAAGATTTGCCAACCAAAAATAAAATTTAAGTCCTGAATTATCATGAATTAAAAAATCAATGGGCAGAAAAATTATTAGTTCTAGCGAATAAAAAAGCAAAATTCCAGAATTTAAAGAAAATAAAGCTGGTGAAATATCTTTCCGCAGCCTTATTTTCTCTAAAAAAAAAGTTATTGAGAACAAAACAATTATAAGCGTTGCAATGGCTTTTGAATAGGATTGAAACTGTTCAACTGGCGCATTAAACACTTTTGTAATTTCCCAAATGGTAAAAATTAGTGTGGCAAAATTTATTATTAGTAACGAATTTTTCTTGATTCTTTCTTCCTTTCCAGCTAAAGCATAATAAAGGGCAGAAAATATAAAGAGTTCTAAAAACCCTAAAATCGGAATAAGAACTAAATTGTTATTATAAATTGCTGCGGCAACTCTTGACAGAATATCAATACTGAGCATTGTAAATAAATACAAGACTAATATTTTTCTAATTATATCGAGTTTTTTAAAATAATAAACTCCTATGCTAACACCAGCTATTAAAATAATCGGGGATAAAAGCGTACAATATTCTATCAAATGGGAGTAACTCATATTTCAAGAGCGCGTTCCAACAAGTAAAAGTTGCTTTCTTTCAATACACCGACAGCCCCGAATGGAGGAACTGGACGAGCCATGTCAAAGAAACGAGAAATAGCCTGTAGTTGCCCATTTTCATCTTCATCAAAAACCACTAAATCGGCAAGATCATTTCCGCCATCTGGATTGCTTTTTAAGCCGAGATAAATTCTCAATTTGTGTCCGTTTTCGATATCAGCTGAAGGAATTGCAAAGGCCTGAAAAATATTGTCAGCTGTCAACGCTTGAGCGGCAAGCCAAGTTGTGTGATTGTTTTCCCAGCTTTGAATTCTTGCAATTGCTTCTGGAGCTGGTATTTCACCGCCTAAGTTTTCTGAAAGAAGTATTGATTTTTTCAAAGAAGCGATTGAAATATAGGGCATTATTCCTTCTGCAGTGTCATATTGAGAATAAGTGTCTTCATCTGAAGCAATCAAAAAAACTTTGATTTTTTCATCTGCTACGCCAAAATAAACATGCAAAAAATCACTTTTTGAAGTATCAAAATCTTCCGGATCGAAAAGAAAGCTGTTGCCTTCGCTAAAATAATTATTAATCAATGATTCTCCTTGAGGGTTGCGGAGATTATTCCAATCTCTAATGCTGAAAAGAATGTCATCTAAATTCATAGGTTCTAATATTTAAGTATGGGGGAAATATTCAAACCCAAAGATAAAATTTGTTAAGAGAAAACAAAAAAGAACTTCGCTTATTTGATAATTTATTTAAAATATTTTTTCGTATAATATATTGTTCGCAATCACAAGAATTGATAAATGATATATTTTCAAAAAGTTTAAAGCTACTATTATTTATTCATAAATAAAAAACGCAACTTGTTAAAAATAAACAAGTTGCGTTTTAAAAGTGACCTCGACTGGATTCAAACCAGTAACCTCTTGAGCCGTAATCAAGTGCGCTATTCAGTTGCGCCACGAGGCCTTAATTCGGGTGCAAATATAAGGAAATATGTTTATCTTGCAAGTCAAAATCAAATAAAAATTCAAAAAAGATGTCAATAAAAAACTACATCCGTGATATTCAGGATTTTCCAAAACCAGGAATTGGATTTAAAGATATAACACCGCTTTTAATTGATCCAAAAGCAACAAAAGAATGCCTCCAACTTTTGCTTGATGGCTTGAAAAATAAAAAAATCGATAAGGTAATTGGAGTAGAAAGTCGCGGTTTTTTCTTCGGAACCCTTTTAGCGCAGGAATTAAATGCAGGATTTGTGCCCGTAAGAAAGCCAAAGAAACTTCCTTTTGATACAATTTCGGCAACTTATGATTTAGAATATGGAACTGATACTTTAGAAATTCATACCGACGCGATCAAAAAAGGTGAAAAAATTTTAATACACGACGATGTTTTGGCAACTGGAGGGACAGCAAAAGCAGTTTGTGAATTGGTAGAAAAATTAGGTGGCGAAATCGTGCAATTGAGTTTTATAATGGAATTAACTTTCTTAAACGGTCGAGAGAAAATTAAGCCATATGAAATCTTTTCTGCTTTGAAATATTAGTCTAAAGCACGGGTTGTCACATAATATTTCCAAGCAATTATTGCTTTCTGGAATTTTGTTGCCTTTGCTAAATCTAATCCTTTTTTGGTATAATTTGGCAAAAGCCATTTGTTTAGTTTTGCTAGAAATTTGAACATATTGAATTCGGTTTTTATTTTAAAGATACAAAAAAGCTGTCATCTTTATTTTTAAAAATTACTTAGCTTTTTAATTACTACCATCTATTTTAAGAATATTTATATCTTCACTTAAAATCATACGATTCAAATAAATAAAACTCATGCAAGCTACAAGTCCCATAATCCCCATTACTAGCCAGTTGGTTTGATAGCCATAACGATCAATTATTTCCATTCCAAGTTTTGCGCTTGTGATGTGAGCGAGACTAAAACTCATAGTATAAAGCGCCATATATCGACCTTCATGACCTTTTGGAGCACGGCTCATGGCAAAAGTATTTGAAAATGGAAAGTTTAGCATTTCCCCAAAAGTTATCAAAATCATCCCGATGATCAAGATCTCAGCCCAAACATTGATAAGCATTGCAAAATAGCTCAAACTGACTAAAAAAGTTCCCCAGATAATTATCCTCAGTTTATTAAAACCCTTTCTTTCGAAATAATTCACCATCGGCATTTCTAAAAAGAAGATTATCAGTCCATTGAGAGACATCAATAACCCAGTTTGAAATTCGGTAATGTGAAACCATTCTGACTGATATAAAGGCAAAGTTGTAAATAATTGAAAGAAAATCATTGCCGTCAAATAACTTCCCAAAAGGAAAATCCAAAATTGCGCATCTCTAAATACTGATTTTACAACAACTTCTTCTTTACTTTCAAGCTCCTCATGAGATAATTTCTTTTTCTCTTTTACTAAAATAGCAAAAATCAAAATTGCTGTCACGCAAGAAATACCATCGATCCAGAATAAACCTTTGTACCCGATTCCCATAATTATTAATCCGCCTAAAGCTGGTCCTGCAGCAAAACCAAGATTTACGGCCAAACGAACGAGCGTAAAAGCACGGGTTCTATTTTCAGGCTTTGCATAAGCACCAAGCGAAACATACATGGCAGGACGAAACATATCTGCAATTATCATCACGACAAACATTCCGGCGCAGAGACCAACAAAAGAAGTTATAAACTGAATACAAAAAATTAAAATTCCACTTGTGAACAAACTGAATATCATTATTTTATAGAACCCCAATTTATCTGATAGTTTACCGCCAAGCCAAGAACCAATCATTGAACCAGATCCAAAAAAAACCATCACCCAACCTACTTCACTATAAGAAAAATGCAAATCTTCTTTCAAATATTTTGATAGAAAAGGCAAAACCATCGTTCCGGCGCGATTGATAAAAGTGACCAAAGTCAAGATCCAAATTTCTCTTGAAAATCCTCTGAAAGAATTTATATAGCGGGAAAAAGCTTGCTGAAGCATCCGATTCTGATTTATTTTTATGACAAAATTACGAAGAATCTAAGGTGTTTTTAAGAATATGCAATCGATAATTTTGCCTATTTTTGCATAAATCAAAAAAAATATGAAAAACCTACTGAACGCTATTTTTTTGCTGGTTGTAACGATGTCATTTGGACAAAAAAATGCCGTGAGAGATTCTGTTCTGGCTTTCCAAAAAAAGATAAATTCTGAATATGCAAACCCAAAAGAAAGTCCGTTACTGCAAAAAGATTTAGATAAATTTAAGTCTTTAGATTTTTATCCTAGTAATGAAAAACTTGTCATAATCGCTAAATTCATTAGAACTCCCGATGAAAAACCGTTTCAAATGCCAACTTCCACCGACAGAAAACCAATGTATGTAAAATTTGGTGAAGCGCATTTTTCGATCGATGGAAAATCGTATAAATTAAATATTTACCAAAGTCAAGATTTGAAAAAAATTGAAAAATATAAAAACAGCCTGTTTTTACCTTTTACAGATTTGACTTCTGGCGTTGAAAGTTATGGTGGCGGCCGTTATATTGACTTGCAAATTCCTGCTGGAGATGAAATTCTGATTGATTTTAATAGAGCTTACAATCCTTATTGCGCTTACAATCACAAATATTCTTGTCCAATTCCACCACAAGAAAATGACCTGAATTTGGAAATAAAAGCGGGTGTTAAGAAATTTAAAAAGTAAATTTTGTACTATAATCTTCACACACATAAAGCCACGTATCAACCCGAAGTTTTTGAATTGGTGAATCAATATCCAAAAGATTTTGATGCTTCGATTCCAAATTATTCCATCGGAATTCATCCTTGGTATATTGTTGAAAGTAAAATTGAAGAAGAGATTTCTTTTATAGAATCAAAATTAAGGGACAAAAATTGCCTTGCCCTTGGCGAATGTGGCTTGGACAAAAGAATTGAAATTCCGTTTGATTTGCAGGAGAAAGTTTTCAGGAAACAGCTGGTTTTGGCAGAAAAATTTAAGAAACCTGTCGTAATTCATTGCGTTGCATCATTTCAGGAAGTAATCAAGATTAAAAATGATCTAAATATTTCTGTTCCAATGATTATCCACGGATTTTCGAAGAAGCAAGAATTGGCAAAACAATTAATAGACAACGGATTTTATTTATCCTTTGGAAAATATTTATTGCGAAATCCAGAATTGGAAACCGTTTTTAAAAGTGTTCCAAACGACAGGTTTTTTTTAGAAACTGATACTGTTGATGAAACTATTCAAGAAGTTTATGAATTAGCTTCAAAGTATAAAAAACTGGAAATTAAAGAATTAAAAAATACAGTTGAAACAAATTTCAGGAAGCTATTTTCTGAAAAATAAAAATTACAATTATGGCAGAATGGACTGAAAGAGCCGAATTATTATTCAAAAAAGAAGGCTTGGAAAAATTAAAAAATGCAAACATTTTGATTGTTGGTGTTGGTGGCGTTGGTTCTTTCGCAGCAGAATTTATTGCAAGAGCTGGTGTTGGTAAAATTACAATTGTCGATGGCGATGTTGTTGATATTACGAATATTAACCGTCAATTACCCGCTTTGCATTCTACTGTTGGCGAACCAAAAATTGACGTTGTAGGAAACCGCCTGATGGATATAAATCCGGAATTAGAACTAACAAAAATCAAAGAATTTCTTTCTCCAGAAAGAGCTTTTGAGATTGTTTCTGACGAATTTGATTTTGTAATGGATTGTATCGACAGCGTGACACCAAAATTAAATCTGATTATCGCCGCAAAGCGTAAAAAAGTAAAAATTATCAGCAGCATGGGAGCTGGAGGAAAAATGGAAGCTTCAAAAGTAAAAGTGGCAGACATCAGCAACACCCAAAATTGTTTCTTGGCAAAAGCAATAAAAAAACGCCTGAAAGAAGTGAAAATTGATAAAGGTGTAAAAGTGGTTTTTTCTTCAGAAATTCAAGATGAAGCAAGCTTAAAAACCACCGATGGAAAGAATTATAAGAAATCATTTTATGGCACAAACAGTTATATGCCTGGGCTTTTTGGTTTGTATGCCGCGGAAACCGTGATTAGATATATTTTAAAAAAAGAAGAAAACAGCAATGATTAAAACAGTAATTTTTGACATGGACGGCGTAATCGTCGACACAGAACCCGTTCACAGATATGCTTATTTCCACCATTTTGACGAACTGAATATTCCGGTGACGGATGAAATGTTTGCCACTTTTACAGGAAATTCTACTAGAAATGTTTTCCAAAAACTGAAAGATATTTTCAATCTTGATCATGAAGTTGAGAATTTAATCCAAAGAAAAAGGAATATTTTTAATGATGCTTTTGATACCAAAGAAGATTTGCATCTGCTTGACGGCGTGGAGAATTTAATCAAAGATTTATATCAAAGCGGAATCCAATTGATTGTGGCTTCTTCTGCTTCAAAAGTTACAATTGACAGAGTTTTCAAGCGTTTCCACTTGCATCAATATTTTTCAGATATCGTCAGCGGTGAAGATTTTCCGAAGTCAAAACCACATCCAGCGATTTTTGAGCATGCAGCTTCCCTATCAATGGCGCCAAAAAACGAATGCATTGTGATTGAAGATTCTGCTAATGGAATTCAAGCTTCTGTTGCTGCCGGAATTTTCTGCATAGGCTACAACAGCGAACATTCAAAATTGCAAGATTTGTCAAAAGCAGATTTGATAATCAACCATTTTAATGAATTATCAGCCGAAAAAATTAAGAATTTAAAATAAAATTTCCTCATGGTCAAGACCGTAATTTTCGATATGGATGGCGTGCTGGTCAACAGCGAACCATTGCATCACGAAGTAAGTTTAGTACAATTTAAAAATTTGAATATTGAAGTAACCGACGATATATTTAACACGTTTACAGGTAATTCCAATAAAATGATTTACCAAAAACTAAAAGACAGATTTCAACTTCCACAAGAAATTGGAGATTTGATCGCATCAAAAAACATACTTTTTATTGATGCATTTGATAAAAAAGAAGACTTATATTTAATGCCTGGCGTGAAGGATTTGATCGTTGATTTGTATAATAACGGAATCCAATTGATTGTGGCCTCCTCCTCTGAAATGGAAATTATTGATAAAGTTTTTGAACGATTTGATTTAGATCAATATTTCACGCATAAAATCAGCGGGAATGATTTTCCAGAATCCAAGCCAAATCCTGCAATTTTCTTAAAAGCAGCTTCTTATTCTAAAGCGCCAATCGAGGAATGCATTATCATTGAAGACAGCACAAACGGAATCAAAGCAGCAAAAGCGGCCGGGATTTTTTGCATTGGATATAAAAGCGAAGGTGTTGATACGCAAGACCAATCTTTGGCTGACATTATTGTTTATGATTTCAACGATTTGAATTACAGCAAAATCAAAGCTATAAACGATTAACACAATCGCATTTTCAAATAAAAACTGATAAATAAATTCTTGATTTTTATATTTCAAGATATGATATTTATCAGTTTTTTAATCATGTCGTTTTCCAATATTTGCAGGCTAATCCCTAAAAATTCGGCATGAATACTTCACAAACACATACTTTTCATATTCCCGTCATGGGACTCGCTTACACAGTTGACAGCCCGATTAGAGTGGCACATTTTGGCATTTCTTCTGTAATTTCTATAATGGATGATGACCTTTTGGAAAGACTAAATGCTTTTTACAGCGAGAAATTCCAGCTTCCTTATGAGGAAATTACGCAGAGAATGCAAGACTTTCGGGCAAAAAGAATTACGTCATATTTGAATTTGGTAGATAAAATCGTCAAGCAAAAATTTGAAAATTTAAAAGCTGAAATGATGGAAAGCAAAGCCGTTTTGAACAATTATATTTCGATGCTTCCCAATCAGTCAGAAATAAAATTGAAGTTTCACGAATTATTCCAAAATGGCGCTGACGCAAAAGATACACTGTTGCAATTCATAGAAAAAAATCTCGCCACCGGAAGCATTGATGTCAATATTATGACAAAAGTTGACAAAGAAAATTATGAAAACGGCAAACTCCTTCCTCCTATTTTTAATGATGCGCACGCCGCTTTGCGAGGTTTTGCAAACAGCAATTTAAATTCTTCGGTTGTGTTTTCTGCAGGAATGAATCCATCTTTATATGCTTATTTGGAGGAGTTTGAAGATTTTTTTCCGGATGAGAATTATGATTTAAAAAAGAAAATTATTTTAAAAGTAAGTGATTTTCGTTCAGCGATGATTCAAGGAAATTATCTGGCAAAAAAAGGACTTTGGGTTTCTGAATATCGCATTGAATCTGGATTAAATTGTGGCGGACATGCTTTTGCAACTGACGGATTTTTACTCGGATTTATTTTGGAGGAATTTAAAAATAAAAAAAATGAATTGATAAATTCCGCACATGAATTGCTTTGTAAGGCTTTGGATCAAAAGGGTTTTACAGTTCCAAAAAATCCTTTAGAATTAAAAATAACGGTTCAAGGTGGCGTTGGAACTTCTGAAGAACATGAATTTTTATTAGATCATTATAAAATAAATGCTGTGGGTTGGGGTTCGCCATTTTTGCTTGTTCCAGAAGCTACTTCTGTCGATATTGAAACTCGAAATTTACTTTCTAAAGCGACCGAAAAAGAACTTTTTTTAAGCCATATTTCTCCTTTGGGAATTCCTTTCAATAGTGTAAAAGGAACTACAAATGAAGCCTTGAAACAGAAAAGAATTCTAGAAGGAAAAGCTGGAAGTTCTTGCCCAAAAAAGTATTTGGCTTTAAATAAAGAATATGCAGGAAAGGCAATTTGCACGGCATCCAGAAAATACCAAGAGCGCAAAATTGAAGAATTAGAATTGCAAAAAAGCGAAATTTCTAAGCAAGTTTTTGATGCTCGAATGGAGAAAATTTTAGAAAAATCATGTCTTTGTGTTGGTCTTTCAAATGCTTCTTTAATCGAAAATCATTTGCCCATAAAAGGCGAAGCACAAGGAATCGTCGTTTGTCCCGGACCAAATATTGCATATTTTACTGAAGAAATTTCGCTTTCAAGAATGGTCAACCATATTTATGGAAATGACAACATAATTTCCCGAAAAGACCGACCGCATTTTTTTATAAAAGAGCTTAAAATGTATGCCGATTATTTGAAAAAAGATAGGGAAAATGTGTTGGAAGAAACTTCGAAAATGGCTTTGAAAAAAATTGAAAAATTCCGTCAGAATCTCTTGGAAGGAATAGAATATTATGAAACTCTTTTTGGCAAAAGCACTAACTATTTTATGGAGAAAAAGAATGAAATTTTAGCTGAATTGCAAAATGTAAAAAATGAAGTTCTTCGTTAATGAATTAATTATCGCATAAAATATTTTGATGAAAATTTAAGGCAAAAATAGTAAGAGCTGTTAAAAAGCAATCGTTATTTTTGCCTTACTTTTTTAATTTATATTTCAAAAAATGGGCGCACTAAAAGATATTTATTCTCCACGATTTTATGACAGGCTTTCTGATATTTTGCAAGAAGTAATTCCTGAATTCAGCAAAAAAAGTTTTGTTTCTAAAATATTTACGCCTGAATTTTCTCAAATGGAATTAAAGGAAAGAATGCGCCACACCACAAGAGTTTTGCATGAATTTCTTCCTGAAAAATTTAGTGATGCCTTTGCAATTTTAAAAAATATGATGGAGAAATTACGTGAAAATAAAATTGGCGAAGACAGTCTTGCTTACATTTTTATTCCAAATTATATTGAGATTTATGGTATTGAAGATTATGAAAATGCTGTGGAAGCCATTGAATTTACAACGCAATTTATTACTTGTGAATTCGGAATTCGTCCGTTTTTGATTAAATATGGCGATAAAATGATGGCACAGATGAAGGTTTGGTCCAAGCATGAAAACCACAAAGTCAGACGTTTGGCAAGCGAAGGAAGCCGCTCAAAATTGCCTTGGGCGATGGCTGTTCCAGACTTGAAAAAGAATCCAGATTTGGTTATGGAAATTTTAGAAAATTTGAAAAATGATCCGTCTGATTTTGTAAGAAGAAGTGTTGCCAACAATTTGAATGACATTGCAAAAGACCATCCTGAAAAAGTCTTGGAAATTGCTAAAAAGTGGAAAGGAATTTCAAAAGAAACTGATGCAATTGTCAAGCATGGAGCGAGAACTTTGCTGAAACAAGGACATCCTGAAATTTTAAAAATTTATGGATTGGACAGTAAAAATATTGATGTTGAAAATTTTGAAATTGCTACGCCAAAAGTAAGAATCGGCAATAGTTTAGAATTTTACTTTACAATTAAAAACAATAATGATTCCGTTCAAACTGTTCGACTGGAATATGGCGTTTATTACAAAAAATCAAAAGGACATCTGGCAAAAAAAGTTTTCAAAATCAGTGAAAAAGCATATCAGCCGAACGAAACGATAAAAGTGAATAGAAAACAATCCTTCAAGATAATTACGACCCGAGTTTTTTATGCAGGAAATCACCAACTTTCCATCATCATAAATGGAGAAGAAAAATGCATAAAGAACTTTGAAATTGAATTCTAATAAAATTTTCCATCGACATAAAACCAGCTTCCGTTTTCAAATTTGAAAGTAGATTTTTCGTGATGAACATTGGCCTGAAGCAAATTATCTATGAAATAAGCCTTAAATTCGACTGTGTTTTCTGAAGCATTTAAAATTTCCAGATGAAGCCAATTATTAGATTTTGACCATTCTAAAATAGCAGCTTTTGAGTGATTTTTTCGAGTAGAACTATGCGTAGTTTCCATCAAATAATCAGCCTCTTGAATGGCATAAGCTGTATATCTAGAACGCATTAATGCTTCGGCTGTAGGCGCTTTTTTGATATTTTTAATGTAAGGTTCGCAACAATTTGAAAATGCTTTTTGTGAACCGCAAAAACATGATTTTTCAGACATTTTCTTAAATTATTCTGCGTTTAATTTTTGGTGCAATTGATTCAAAAGCACTTGATAACGGCTGATTTCAATCAATTCATCGTCTTCTTCAGCGTGATCTAAAAGCTCGTCTAAAATTTCGCTTACGGCAGTCAATTTATTGTTTGCTTCTTTCGTATCATTCGCAGCAATCAAATCTATAATTTCTTGCACGCTATTTTTCAATTCTTCGTAACGTTTGATATCCATAATCAGTTGTTTGGTTGGATTTTAGAAGCGTTAAATTTAATGGTAATTTCTTTTAATTTTTGTTTCCTTTGTTGGTCAGCATCTTTCTCGCGGTCTTTCTTTTGATCGACTTTCTTCTTGTGCGCTAACCGATTAGCTTCTGTTCTTCGTCCCATATTTAAAAGGAATTTTTACAAAGATAGTAAATTTCATTGAGGCTTTTTATGTCAGAAAAATGTTCAGATTTTAAAGCATTACAATCTAAAAATAATTTAATTTTACTGAAATATCTAAAATGAATCCAAAAGCACTTCGCCAAACTTTATTCCTGCTTATTTTTCTTTCCTTTTCGAACTTAAAAGCACAAGATACCATAGTAAGAAAACCTGTAATCATTGATTCTACGCTTGTAGAAATGACTTTTGCAGACACGCTTCTTCCAAAGAAAAAAACAATCTGGCAAAACCTGAAATATGATGGATTGAATATTTTAGGAGGTATAAAATACAGTTACCTCAGACCTTTAGATTGGGAGAAAAAAGATTACCTAACCGCTGGAGCCGTAGTTTTAGGAACCGCTACAGTTTTCTTCATCGATGAAGAAGCAAACGAATTTTTTACAAAGCAAAGCAGTGATATTCCAAAAGGAATCAGAGATTTTGGATGGTATTTTGGAAGTCCGCAAAATAATTACGGAATTACGGGCGGCGTTTACCTTTTTGGATTGCTGACAGACAATGAAAAAGTCAGAAAAACTGGAGTTTTAATGATTGCTTCGGCCACTTCTGCAGGAATAATTCAATCCATCAGCAAAACAATTGTGGGACGTGCAAGACCAAGTGCGGGCAAGGGAAATCATCATTTCAAACCCTTGGCTAATGAATCTTCTTACCGCTCCTTCCCTTCTGGGCACACGATTTTGAGTTTTACAACTGCTTATGCCATTGGAAAACAGTTTACAAATCCGTGGGTAAAATCTGGAATTTATGCTGTGGGAATGATCGCGCCAGTTTCGCGACTTTGGGAAGGCAAACATTGGCTAACCGATGTTGGATTGAGCATGGCTTTAAGCGTTGCAGTTGTTGACGGAATTGACAATTATCTCAAGAAGGAAAAAAAATATACTTATGCTGATAAGGATAAAATTCACTGGAATTTAAATATGGGCATGAATTCTATTGGAATTGTCGGCAGTTTTTAATCGCACATATATAGCAATTCTAAAAACAAAATGATTAATTACATGTTGTCCACAATTATGATTAAATATTTTAAATCTTAGAACTTAAATTTCTTCACACTTACTAACTTCAAATTAAATTTCTATCGTAAATTTACCCAACTAATTCAGAATTATTAAGAATTCTGCTATTAAAGTTGATTTATGATTAATCCAATAGTATTAAGGACAGTCAATGTCACCCGATATATCGCACCATTGCGAGAAGGCGGTTCGCTTCCGGCGCTTGCAGAAGCTGATGATGATTTTAAATATGTTTTGAAATTTAAAGGTGCTGGACATGGTGTCAAGGCGTTGATTGCAGAACTTTTAGGAGGCGAAATTGCCAGAATTTTAAATCTTCAGATTCCTGAATTGGTTTTTGCAGATTTAGACGAAGCCTTTGGAAAAACAGAAGCAGATGAAGAAATTCAAGATTTGTTGCAAGGAAGCCAAGGAAAAAATCTGGCATTGCATTTTCTTTCTGGCGCTATAAATTTTGATCCTGCAGTTACTACTGTAGCTTCAGATTTGGCATCAAAAATTGTTTGGCTAGATGCATTTATAACCAATGTTGACCGCACTTTCAGAAACACAAACATGCTTATCTGGCATAAAGAATTGTGGCTGATTGATCACGGCGCTTCGTTTTATTTTCATCATTCGTGGACCAAATGGGAATCACATGCCAAAAGCCCTTTTGCATTGATAAAAGATCATGTTCTTTTACCGCAGGCGTCCAATTTAGAAGAAGTCGATATTGAATTTAAAAAGATTCTTACCGAAGAAATTATTAGAAAAATTACTTCATTGATTCCAGAAGAATGGTTGCGGTGGGAAGATACTGATGAAACTCCAGAACAAATTCGGGAAGTTTATACACAGTTTTTATTGACACGATTGGCAAATTCAGAAATTTTTATAAAAGAAGCACAAAATGCAAGACAGACACTTATATGAATATGCTATAATCCGAGTGGTTCCAAGGGTTGAGCGCGAGGAGTTTGTAAATGCAGGCATTATTTTATTTTGCAAAAAGGCGAAATTTATAAAAATGCTTTATGCTGTTGAAGAAAAAAAACTACAATGCTTTTCTGAAGAGCTTGATTTTGAACAGCTGCAAAAAAATCTTCAAGCCTTTAAAAACATTACCGACGGAAAAAAAGATGGAGGGCCAATTGCCCAAATGGATATTCCTTCTCGATTTCGATGGCTCACTGCTGTGAGAAGCTCTGTAATTCAAACTTCAAGGCCACATCCAGGCTTATGTAATGACCTCGAACAAACAACTGAAAGGTTATTTTATGAATTAGTCTTGTAAAAAATCAATATTTTATACTTAAATACGAAATATAAATATATTTTTGTTAAAAATTAATAATGCCTAATCGTCTTATATTGAGATAAATTACAGCCACGTTTTACATGAAAAACATCAAGCGCCTGCAACCTTTTTCTTGGTTTATCACAAATTATAAAATTAGTGGTTTTCTAGCTTTTGCACTTTTATTTATAGGAATTTCCTACATTACTTTTCAGCGATACCATATTATTAAAGAGAATGAAAGGCGTGAAATGGCTGGTATTCTTAATGTTGTTGATCAAAATATTCAGCAAACGCTCAAAAATGGCTATGCAACTGCCCTCACCCTAGCCTTAACAATTGATGATAATGGAATTCCTGTTGATTTTGAAGGAATTAGCAATAAAATATTAGAAACAAATTCTAATATTGATATTGTACAGCTTGTTCCTGATGGGATTATAAAATATACAAATCCGTTGAAAGGCAATGAGGAAGCCATGAATCTTAATATTTTCAAACATCCTTCCTCAAAAGTCGGTGCTTTTGAAGCAATGAAAAATAAAAAGATGTATTATTCTGGTCCGGTGGAATTAAGACAAGGCGGCATTGGAATTATTGGAAGGCTTCCTATTTTTAAAAAAGATAAATTTTGGGGATTTTCAACTATCATTATCAAGCTTGAAACCTTGCGGAAAGCTTCTGGAATTTATAATATAAATAATTCCAAATACTATTTTCAATTCATCAAAAAAAATCCACAGACGGGAAAAGCAGATTATTTTTTAACTGACAAAACGGATTTTAGCAACAAAACATTTTTAAAAATTGATGTAAAAGATGGAGATTGGCGAATTTATGTAATCCAAAAAAATCAAATGGGTGCTTACAAGGAAATTTTTCCAATGGCACTTTTTGGATTTCTTCTTTCTGTAGTTATTGGTATTTTTATTTCAACTATTTTAAAAAAGCCTTTTGAATTACAGACACTTATTCTCAATCAGGCACATAAAATCATAAACACAGAATTAGAATTCAATGCTATTTTTGAGCAAGCTTCCGTTGGAATTACACATATCGACTCTTCGGGAAATTTTATTGCAATCAATACACAATTTTGCAAAATTCTTGGTTATACTGCTGAAGAGATCAAGTCAAAAAAATTTGAAGAACTTACGCATCCAGATGACATTGACGAAAATGTCAAAAAAATGAATGATCTTAAGGTAGGAAAAATTTCTGATTTTACCTTTGAAAAAAGATATTTCAATAAAGAGCAAAATATCATCTGGGCTAAAGTTCATGTTTATCCGTTGATTAATTCTAACAAGAAAACGATTTCTTATATTACTATAATTGAAGATATTAGCGAAAAAAAATTAGCTGTTGAAAATATCCAAAAAAGTGAAACTCGCTTTAAAAGCCTTTTTGATGATTCGCCCGTTGCGCTCTGGGAAGAAGATTTTTCAATGGTAAAAAATTGCGTGAAAGAATTAGGGTTAATTGGAAAAACCCGAGAGGAAGTTGCTTCTTATCTTGAAGAAAATCCAGATTTTGTAAAAAAGTGTATTTCGCTAGTCAAAATAATCAATATCAATAATGAATGCCTGACGCTTCACTATCCAAAGACAAAGCAGGAGCTGATGGATAATCTTGAAAACGTACTGAATAATGAAATTCGAGATAGTTTTGTAGCGCAATTGATTGCCATCACGCAAGGTCAAAAATACCTTTCAATGGATTCACAAGTCAAGAAATCTGATGGAGAAACAAGAAATATCAGCCTTCGCTGGAATGTGATGCGCGGTTATGAAGAAACTCTAGAGAGAGTAATTATTTCTACGGAAGATATTACGGTCAGAAAAGCTTCCGAAGAGATTATTATCCAGTCACAAAAGAAGATTGAATCCATTGTAAATGCCATTGACGGAATTGTTTGGGAATGCGATCTTGATACTTATTCGCTCACGTATGTCAATAATAAAGCAGAAGAAATTACGGGTTATTCAAGAGAAGAATGGCTTTCAAATTCTGATTTTTGGAGCAATAGTATCCATCCAGAAGACAGAGAAGGTGCCATAAAATTTACCCGAGAACAGTCAAAACAAAGCCAGCAATATGATTTTGAATACCGATTGATTGCCAAAAATGGTTCTATAATTTGGATTCGAGACATCGTCAACGTAATTCATGAAAACGGAAAACCAGTGAGTTTGAAAGGCATCATGATTGACATTACAAATAAGAAAAAAGCCGAAAAAGAATTAAGCGATTCTTTTGATTTGATGATGGAACAAAACAAGCGACTTTTGAATTTTTCATATATTGTTTCTCATAATTTAAGATCGCATGCGAGCAATATTCAGGCAATTTCTAATTTAATCGAAACTGTTGATGATGATGAAGAGCGTCTTGAAATGATTGAAATGCTACAAAAAGTTTCAAGCGCATTAAATGAAAGCATGCTTAATTTAAATGAAGTCGTTAATATTCAAACGAACTTAAATTTGGTTAAAAAAAGCTTGAATTTAAGAGTGAATATTGATAAAATCATTAATATTTTATCAGAACAAGTGACGTTGAAAAAAGCTGAAATTCGAAATAATGTGGATGCTGGAATTTTTGTAATATACAATCCTGCTTATCTGGAAAGTGTTTTATTGAATTTTATTTCTAATGCGTTGCGCTATTCGCATCCCGACAGAATTCCGATCATAAATATTGACTGTCATGCAGAAATAGGAAAAATTACTTTAAAAATTGGTGATAACGGAATGGGAATTGATTTAGAAAGAGACGGAAGCAAGCTCTTTGGAATGTACAAAACTTTCCATAAAAACCCTGATTCTAAAGGAATTGGACTTTTTATAAGCAAGAACCAAATTGATGCAATGGGCGGTTCCGTGACTGCAGAAAGCGAGCCTGGTATTGGAACCACCTTTTCCATTACATTCAGATAAATTATTTTATTATAATCTTTTTTAGCGCAGATTTTTCTCCAGAAGTAATTTTAGCAAGATACATTCCAGAAGCTAATTCTAAAGAAATTCGAGTATTTCCTGTGAAGGTTTTATTCAAAAGCTGTTGTCCTGAAATAGAATAAATTTCTAAAACTCCTTCACTTTCAATGCCAGAAATTGTGATATAATTGTTTGCTGGATTTGGATAAACGGCTACTTTCAATTCTGATTTGTCCTCTACAGAAAGCGTATAATTCTGACCAACATTAGCGCCCCAAATATAATTTGCCAAATCTGGAAGGTCAATAAATGGATTTCTGTTGTATTGCCAAGTGTAAATATAATTGTTTCTGTTCATTTCAAAATCATCCGCAGGATCAGTCTGGTTCCATTGCAATAATGTAGCTAAATCTCCCAATTGTCCTGTTGGTGTTTCTGCCGGATTTCCATTGGCCAAATTCAATCCGTTGTAGCGAACTGCCATATAAAATGCGCCTCTTGCGACATCGCCTTTCCAGCTTCCCAGATTTCCTGTAAAACCGTTGTAGCCAGTTGACAATCCATAATTTTTATTATTTCTTGAACTATTTTCTGGTCCGTCCTCTGCTCTCAAATGATGTGCGTCGGCATGACCGTGTTTAATTGAATCTGCGCTTGAAGTTACCCAAACATTAATTCCGTCAGGGATACTTGAAGTTCCGTTGGTGTAACCGCCACGAGATTGTGGATAAATGTGCTCGCGATTCCAGCGGCCTGTCCCATTTCCTGTATCTTGAAATAAATATTTTGCACGGCTGACTTCCTTATACATCAACCAAACTTCATTACTATTTAAAGGATTCTGATCAGCTTTTTTCAAAATATCAGTAATGTCTCCATAATTATGCGCTCTCACAACCGCTGGATTTGCAATAATATCTTGAACAGCTTGTTTCAATTGTCCTCCAGATTTTCCGTTTAAGGAGGCGTAATATCCTGCAGGAACAGTGCTTGAGACATTTCCATGTGTTGGATTTAAAGGCGTTCCCCAATTTGCTATCGTAAAATCATTATCAATAATTATGATTTCGATGTTGTCATTCATGCGTACAAATCCGTTTGGCAAAGTTCCGAATTTGATTTTTAAAACTTCATCGCCTTCGTCGGCAGTATCATCAACAATCTGAATATTCGTAGTAAAAGTTGAAGAGCCAGCTGGAATCAAAACCGAAGTATTTCCGGTATAATCAGCCGTGTTAAAACTTCCGTTATTTAATGAAAATGTGAAAGTTAAATTGCTGGTCACAGGAGTTTGCGTCGTAAAAGTAATGTTAAAATTATTGCCTTCAGTATATTGCAAAGCTGGAGTGCTGATTGTTACACCATTAAAAACAATTCCGGTTCCGTCATTATTTTTCCCTGGCGTTGGCAATTTCGCTTCATACGTTCCGTCAGATTTTCTTTGAATGGATTGCGTTTGTGTCAAAGTTGACGTTGATCCTTCGCTTAAAAATTGTGGATTTCCGAGCAGTTCCATCAAAGCTATTGGCGCTGTATCAGTTGTAGTTCCGTGACCTAAAGCGTGAATTAAATTGGTAGTCGTAGCAAGCGTTTGAATAGGGAAATCAGCATAACTTCCTTGGTAAATAGCGACTGCATCTGGACCATTTTGTATTGTTGAATCAGAAAATAATCTATCCGGAACTGGAGAAACTAGACTATTTCCAATTACAATCAAACCATTTACATCAGTTGTCAAGCCATCTAAACCAATTGCAAAATAACTTCTATTGCTCGTGCTTCCGGTTGGATTTCCATTAAAAAAGACCAAAACATAACCGTTGAGCGGGAAATTTGGTGTTTGCGATTTTATCTCAACAAATTCTTTCGTGTCAGTTGACGGATTATCAGAATCAAGCTCACTGATTACCAATATTTGACCATAAGAAAAAGTTGCTAAGAAGAAAAATGCTAAAAGTAAAAAGTAATTTTTTTTCATTGGTGGTAAATTAAGTCCCAAAAATAAACATTTAATAGCTCATTCTGTCAATTTAACAGTAGTTGAATTGCATTGTTAATCTATTCTTAATTTATCATAGTTTTTTTTAAAGAAAATGTATTTGACTTTAATATCTTTACTGCAAAGTTGAGAAAGTTGCAATGAATGAAGTTTTAGGATATTTTTTGGCCTTACTAATCGGATTGGTTTTAGGACTTATTGGCGGTGGTGGCTCCATATTAACGGTACCTGTTTTGGTTTATCTTTTAGGAATAAATCCTGTGATTGCGACGGCTTACTCGCTTTTTATCGTAGGAACAACTTCCGCATTTGGTACGATTTTAAACTTAAAAAAAGGACTGGTTGAAATCAAAACCGGAATAAAATTTGCAATCCCGTCGTTGATTGCTATTTATCTGACAAGGAAATTTTTAGTTCATCTGCTTCCTGAAAATATATTTTCAATCGGAGAATTTACAATTACGAAGGAATTTTTCTTGATGACACTTTTTGCAATTGTAATGATGGTCGCTTCGTTTTCAATGATTTATGATAAAAAAATAAAAACCGAAACTTCCTTACAACCCAATATCTATATCACTTTCCTTCAGATGTTTATCGTTGGGATTATTATTGGATTAATTGGTGCTGGCGGTGGTTTTCTATTCATTCCGGCTTTGGTTTATATTGCAAAACTTCCTATAAAAAAAGCGGTCGGAACTTCCATATTCATTATTGCCATAAATTCATTAATCGGATTCAGTGGTGATATTTGTAACATAAATCCAGATTGGAGTTTCTTATTAATTTTTACACTTATATCAATTTTCGGTATCTTTGTTGGGATTTACATCAATAAATTTATCAACGAAAAAAGTCTCAAGAAAAGCTTTGGATGGTTTGTGCTTTTTATGTCGCTCTTCATCTTAGCCAAAGAAATCTTTTTTTAATTAGTACGAACATGAAAATTGAACAAATATATACGGGTTGCATCGCCCAAGCCGCTTATTATCTTGAAAGCAATGGCGAAGTTGCAATATTTGATCCGCTGCGTGAAGTTCAGCCTTATTTAGACAGGGCAAACAAGGATAATGCTACAATAAAATATATTTTTGAAACGCATTTTCACGCTGATTTTGTCTCAGGACATTTAGATTTAGCCAAAAAATCAAACGGTCAAATTGTTTATGGACCAACGGCAAATCCAAAATTTGAAGCGATAATTGCAACTGACGGACAAGAATTCAAAGTTGGAAATTATACCATAAAAGCAATTCACACGCCAGGCCACACTATGGAAAGCACGTGTTATCTTTTATTGGATGAAAACCAAAAACCGCACGGAATTATTACCGGAGACACTTTATTTATAGGAGATGTTGGCCGTCCAGATTTGGCGCAAGCCTTGTCAACCGATTTGACGCAAGAAAAACTGGCTTCTTATTTATTTGATTCCCTTCGTAATAAAATCATGACTCTGCCAGATGATTTGGTCGTTTATCCAAGTCATGGCGCAGGAAGTGCATGCGGCAAAAACATGAGCAAGGAAACTACAGATTTATTAGGAAACCAAAAGAAAACCAATTATGCACTTCGTTCAGACATGACGCGCGAAGAATTTATTGCAGAATTATTAGATGGTTTGGGAGCTCCTCCAGCTTATTTTCCTCAAAATGTAATGCTGAATATTGAAGGTTATGAAAGTTTGGATTCCGTAATTGAAAAATCTTTCAAGCCATTGTCTCCAAAAGAATTTGAAACCATTGCAAATCAATCTGAAGCTTTAATTTTAGACGTAAGACATGAAGATGACTTCGTAAAAAAACACATTCCGGGTTCGATTTTCATCGGAATTCAAGGCAATTTTGCTCCTTGGGTTGGCGCTTTGATTCGCGATGTAAAACAACCACTCCTTTTAATAACTTCAGAAGGAAAAGAAGAAGAAACAATCACCAGATTATCGAGAGTTGGTTTTGACAACGCGCTTGGTTATTTAGACGGAGGCATTGAATCTTGGGAAAAAGCAGGATTTGAAACCGACAGTATTGAATCGATTTCACCAGAAGTTTTTGAATCAGAAGTTTCTGAAAACAGTATCATCGTTGATTCAAGAAAACCAGGAGAATACAATCCAGAACATTTAGAAAATGCAGTAAATATTCCATTAGATGATGTGAATGAGCGTTTTTCTGAAATTCCGAAAGAAGAAAAATTTTATCTTCATTGTGCTGGCGGTTATCGTTCAGTAATCATGGCTTCTATTTTAAAATCTAGAGGTTACCACAATATGATCAACGTGGAAAAAGGAATGGCCGGCATCAGAAAAACTGGATTGAAATTAAGCAACGTTTCCTGCTCGTCAGCTAATAAATAATTAATTAAAATATAAGGTTAATTTCTGTTTAAAAATCAGAATTATAAATACTTTTGTAAACTAAAATCAATAATTAAATTAAAAATGAAAAAAATCTTTTTATTTGTTTCCGCTGCGGCGTTATTTGCTTCTTGCAGTAAGACTGGAGACAATGAATTCATTATCACAGGAACAGTTGAAGGTCTTGACGGAAAAAATGTATTTCTTGAAAGACAAGACGAAAATGCACCAGGAAGCCTTGTATCTGTTGATACAGTAAAAGTTGAAAATGGAAAATTCGAGATAAAAGGTACAGCTACTGAGCCGTCAATCCACACTTTGAGAATTGACTCAAAAGAAGGAATGGTAGATTTTATCCTTGAAGAAGGAGAAATCAAACTTGCTGTTGACAAAGATACAATCGCAAAAACAAAAGTTTCTGGAACTTACAACAACGACGAACTTTCAAAATTCAAAGAAGAATTGAAAGCGATTCAAAAGGGTGTTCAGAAAAAATCTATGGCTTTTCAACAAGCTAATATGCAAAAAATGACACAGGCACAACAAGCAAAAGATACTGCTGTTGTGAACCAGTTGATGAATGAATATAAAAAAATTCAAGAGCCTTTAAACAGCAAATACACAAGTTATGCTGAAAACAATCCAAAATCTTTCTTAAGCGTTTTGATTACAGAAAGCCTTTTCAACTTCCCTGAGCCTGATTTTGTTAAGATTAAAAAAATCTATAACAGCTTGACTTCTGAATTGAAAAACACAAAACCAGGAAAATCTGTAAAAGAAAAATTGGACAACCTTGATGCTGTTGAAATCGGAAAAGTAGCTCCAGATTTTACGGCTCCAAATCCAGAAGGCAAAAACGTTTCTCTAAAACAATCTTTAGGTAAAGTGACTATCATTGATTTTTGGGCTTCATGGTGTGCACCTTGCCGTCAAGAAAACCCAAATGTTGTGGCTTTATACAATGAATTCCACGAAAAAGGTTTGAATATTATCGGGGTTTCTCTTGATCAAGAAGATGGCGCTGCTAAATGGAAAGAAGCTATTGCTGCAGACAAATTAACTTGGAACCACGTTTCAAACTTGAAATTTTGGCAAGATCCAATCGCTAAAAAATATAACGTTAGATCAATTCCAGCTACTTTTATTCTTGATGCTTCAGGTAAAATTGTGGCAAAAGATTTAAGAGGTGAAGAATTAAAAGCTAAAGTAAAAGAACTTTTAGGAGCATAATTGCCTGCAAAATACTATTTATAAAAAAATCTCCCATGTGGAGATTTTTTTATTTTATTCAATACCAATAGTTTAAAAATTACTTGAAAATTATCTTTCCAAAACGTTTGCACAAATAAAAAACAGTACTATATTTGCACCCGTAAGAAGGAAACGCTTATGGGGAGATACTCAAGCGGCCAACGAGGGCAGACTGTAAATCTGCTGTGAAAACTTCGCAGGTTCGAATCCTGCTCTCCCCACAAAAAGGGTAAAGAAGTAAAAAAATTTTCAAAAACCCAAAAAGTGGTAAACCTGCAAATCTAAGGATTCGCAGGTTTTTTTCATTTAATCCCTTTTTCAACTGCCTTGCTTTCAATCATTCCGGCTTTAACAATTCGGTTTCGAAATAATTGTTCTTGGATTATAGTTCGCGTATTATTCAGCGACAGCAGACCAAATTGTCTTAAATTTTCCTTAGTTACAATTTCCCTATTAATTTATGTTTGATTGTTACTTACTCTCATTTTAAAAAATAAATTTATTTTTGTGCATTTCCTTTAAACAACTATCATTTATAACACATTTATGCAGTTAAATTACTATAATATAAGCAAATAGCCAGCCTGTTGCTTTAAAGGTAAATTTGGATTTAATTAGCTGTGTAAGACATAAAGTAGTGGCTATATAAATTGAGAATCACTTTACGGACATAATTAAGACTTTATCTATATATTTCTGCTTTTTATAAAAAAATTGGAAAATTTGCGCAACCAAATAATTGCATATATATTTGCAACCATATAGTAGCAAATAATTTAAGATGGAAATAAGACGTGATATTTTTCAAGCAATTGCTGACCCAACTAGACGAGCAATTATTGGGCTTATTTCTATGCAAGCAATGACACCAAATGCTATTGCAGAACATTTTGAAAACAGTCGGCAAGCAGTTTCAAAACATTTACGCGTACTGACAGAATGCGAATTAGTAAAACAGGAATATAGAGGAAGGGAAATATATTACTCTTTAGAAATAGAAAAAATGAAAGAGATTGACAAATGGTTGGAACAGTACCGAAAAATTTGGGAAGTCCAATTTAACCAACTCGATAAAGTATTATCAACAATTAAAAAATAAAAAATGAAATCTAAAATTCACGAACACCAGGAAAACAATAGTGATAATGTGATTAAAAACAATTTGCTATTTGATTTTACCGTTGACAAAACATCAAAAACAGTATTCATAAACAGAGAATTTGCAGCTGAACTTTCGTTGGTTTGGGATGCTTTTACCAAACCAGAAATACTGGACCAATGGGTCGCACCTAAACCCTGGACATCCAAAACAAAATATATGAATTTTGAAGTTGGCGGACGAAGATTTTATGCCATGGTAAGTCCTGAAGGACAAGAGCGCTGGTCAATTCAGGAATATACTTCCATTACTCCAAAAACCAATTTTAAAATGCATAATGCTTTTGCAGACAAGGATGAGAATCCTGAATTGCCAGGTTCTGATTGGGATTATAATTTCAGCGAACTAAGCGGCATAACTAAAGTGAGCATTGCTATTTACAATGAATCTCTTGCCCGCTTAGAAAAGATGGTTGAAATGGGTTTTAAAGAAGGTTTTACAATGTCTGTTGATAATTTAGAAAAATTATTGGCAACTCCATCATAAAGACAGTAGAAAAACAACTACCACTAACAGCAGTTTTAAAGCCAGAGGAAATTAGAACTTACCTGAATTTTCTTTTAAAATAATGTTTAATATGAAAAGATCATTTGCACTATTAATATTAATTGCACTTGCCTTGCAATGTTGCAAAAGCAACACTGAGAAAATTCAAGACCCTGAAGACAGCATTCTTATCAAGAATGAAGAAAAAACACTTAAATACAAGAAAAAACTTATAAGCAACGCAATTTACAATTCTAAATTTATTGAAATTGAAAATGTATTGATAAATGACCATAAAGCAATCTTATCAAAGAATGAATTTGATGCTCTATATCAAAAAAACGATTCGGCGAAAACATCCCTTTGGGAATGCGGAAACCCATTTGATTGGTTAGATAAGGATTGGATGGTAAAAACTTATGGTGAAATAAATAAGGAGAAGGGTACATTTGAAAGATTTGATGGCAAGATTACCACTATCTATGAAAAAGAAATTCAATTTAACACAAACAACCATATTGTTCTGTTTGAAAAGGCATTAATATCATCTAATTCTTTTAAGATATCCAATCACAATATTACACTTGATAAAGGCACAACCTTAGAGGGATTTAAAAAAATATTTCCAAATACAGAAATTGAAAATTTAGAAAACAGAAATGAAGTCAGGGCGAGGTTTTATTTAGAAAAAAATTCAGATGATGCCTTTCTGTTTTACTTTAAAAATGGGAAGCTAGAGTATTTTACTTTATGGTGGCTATTGTGTTGACATTTTTTTTTGTAGAATAATTAATAAAGCGCAAAATCAATGGCAATATATATGCAAGTACTGTATTGCCAGTGCCAATATCTAACCACTTAATTAGCTCGTCATGAAATTAGAATTGCCATACTAATTTAACATGGATGCGCAGTTTTTGGCAAGAGACTGTACTGGATATTAATAATTTAAGCTATTGGTGAAAGTATTTAAAACAGTAGAAATAAATCAGGTGTAGCACGCAGAAACGTTTCTGCAGTTCGGCATATTAAGTGTTAATATTGAAATTTATGTAATTGAAATTCGGCCAATTTACTAGATTTGCCATACTAAATTCACATAATTTTACCACCACAAACCAGCTTAAATTTAATAGATTTATGAAGATCAACTATAAAAATGATCTCACGGTCATGCTCCTGCGCCTTCTTTTGGTCTATGCAGCATTTATGCTAAGCAGAATTGCATTTTTCTATTTTAACGACACCCTTATCGATCCAATTGATGCTGAAGATGCCATGCCTCTTTTTAGGGGGAGCCTGATGTTTGACACTGTCTCAATCCTATACCTCAACATTCCATTTATCTTTCTTTCGTTGCTACCATTTCGCTTTCGCGAAGAAAAAAAGTACCAAAAATGGGTGCTTATAGCCTTCATGGTTGCTAATGCTATTGGGCTCCTCATAAGTTTTGCAGATATTTTTTACTATCCTTTCAAGCAATCCCGACTGGTCTTAGGAGATTTTTTACTGCTAAAGGAAGATAGCTTCTCACTACTACTAATTGATTTCGCAGTAGATTACTGGTATGGCTTTCTACTTTATTTTGCCTTGCTTTTCTGTCTGTGGAAATGTTATAGAGCCATAGCTTATAAAAAATCTGAAATAGCAAGCGCGAAACGTTATTTTGCTGTAAATTCTTCCTATTTGGCCCTGATGGCTGTCGTGACGGTATTTTTTATCCGCGGTGGCAGCTTTTCAAAAGCCTCCTACCCGATTGCGATGGGTGACGCTTTCCTCTACACAGAAAATGCATCACACACTTCCCTGATCCTAAGCAACCCGTTCTGCCTACTCCGTACATTAGGCAAATCGACTAAAATTCATAATGTTAGGTATTTCGACACCACGACAGCCCAGAGATTCCTGCCCACTACGCATGTGCCGTCTTTGTCAGAATCTTTCAGAATGGACGCAAACACGAATGTATTTATTATCATTTTGGAAAGTTTTGGAAAAGCACACATAAAAAGTCTTTCAGATCAGTTTCCCAAAAAACAGGAAACAAACACGCCTTTCCTCGATTCCCTTTTCAACCACGGCTATCTTTTTACCAATGCACACCAGAACGGCTACCGTTCCATGGATGCCCTTCCTGCGATCTGGGCTTCGATTCCCTCGTTCAAAGAACCCTTTCTCTCCCTACCCAATGCTGTTGCCGACTATAGCGCATTGCCTGCATGCCTGGATGAAATGGGATACCATACTGCATTTTTGCATGGTGCGGTAAGAGAATCTATGGGGTTTGTCTCTTTTGGAAAAAATCTCGGGATTGAGGAATTCGGCTCCCGGGAAGATTATGAGCAAGAAAAGGGTGAAAATGACTTCGACGGAAAATGGGGAATATGGGACCATAAATTCTGGCCTTACGTCCATGAAAGAGTGAATGCCATGCCTACCCCTTTTTTTACTACTGTTTTTACGCTCTCTTCACACCATCCATTCAAAGTGCCCAAAAATTTTGAACATAAATTCAGTCCGGGCACCCTTCCTATACACCGCGCCATAAAATATTCTGACTATGCACTCAGCGAATTCTTTAAAAGCATCCAGAAGGAACCGTGGTTTGACAATACGCTTTTTATTATTACTGCAGACCATGCTTCGGGCGCTGACTCAGCGAAGTTTTTGAAGCCTCCGTTTAACTATTCTATCCCGATCTTTTTTTACCATCCGTCTAAAAATCTAAAGGGAAAAGACGATAAGATTATGCAACACATTGACATAATGCCTACTGTTTTAGGTATGCTGGACTACGAGAAACCTTATTTTGCATTTGGCAAAGATCACTTTGACAATAGTATCAAGGACCATTTTGCCATTAATTTTTCGAACGGTGCTTTTAACTGCACCACCGACTCTCACTATTTTCAATTTAATGAAAAGGAAGTTTTGGTAAAGTCTGATTATAGGAAAGATCCATTGTGGCAAAACAATCTGGTAAAAAGTTTCACAGAAGAAGACCGCATCGATTTGCGCCAATTTAAGGCTTTTATACAGCAGTACTACTTTCACTTAAACCAAAAAGATTTTATGCCGGATAAAGCAATTAAAAAATCTCAGGTATCTTCTTCTAAAAACAAAGCTCTTAAACATTTGCCATCTTAATTGAGAGAATGCAAAAATCTGTGGGTAATTATTCAGCCGCATGCTACAGCTTTTTATTTTATTTTTAATTTTACTTTCTAATAGTCAAGAATGAAATTCGAAAAACATATTCCAACTGCAATATTAGCGCCTTACATCAAGTATTTTGTGGTGTCTGAGAATGAATTAGAAACCGAATACAAAGTTTTTCCTTCTTCGGGACTTGTTGTAGGCTTTCAATATAAAGGACAACTTGCGGTATTGAAAGGGAATATTGAAAGCAAACTGACTTCGGCAGGAATTACAGGCGTTAGTGACAGTTACAAGATTTTCAAAAATTCAGCTGGTATAGGAACAATATTGATTTACTTTACTGAGATTGGCTTTACTCATTTTACATCACATCCTGCCAATGAACTGTTTAATCTGAGCCTTTCACTTGATGCTATTTTTAACAAGAACAGTATCGCAGAAGTTGAAGAACAATTGACAATCGCTACTACTGACAAACAACGTATAAAAATAGTTGAGCAGTTTTTAATATCACAGCTGAAAGACATTAAAACAGACAAATTAATTGTGGAAGCAGTTAAACTTATCTATCAGAGCAACGGAACTATTCGCATAAAAGAATTAATCGAAAAACTATTTATCAGCCAAAGTCCTTTTGAAAAGCGTTTTAGAAAATTGGTTGGGACAACACCAAAGAAGTTTGCTTCCATTGTCAGGTTCAATACGGCGTTAGATAATCTGGATAGCACAAAACCGCTAAGCGAAATCTGCTATGAAAACCAATTCTTCGACCAGTCTCATTTTACGAAAGATTTCAAGCAATTTACGGGCGATACTCCCGAAAATTTTAAACGGTTTTTGTAGTATTCTTACTAGCGATCAAATAGCGATTCCACTTCCGCCAACTACTTTGATGCCATTCTCTGATTTTTTCCAAAATCGTATATAGCGATATGTAGCTTCAAATGCTGCTTCGTTAAACTTTCCTTCGAATTTCATTGTTAATGTAATAACTGCCAAATCATCGATGATATTCAGGTTTTCAACATTTGGCTCTAGTCGATGAATCTTTAATGCGCCATCTCTGTAAGTCTGCAAATCCATTTCCTTAGTTATGACAGCACCGCTAGGAATAATAAACAATAAGCTACTATGTAATAATTCGTCTAGCATAGTTACATTGCTTTCCTTGATAGCCTTGTAGAGCTTTTTTTCTTGCCTGAGAATCTCGTCCTTTGTTATTATAATATCCATAATTTATCTGTCTAATACCATATAATGTTCTTACTGTCACAAATTTAAAATATAAATTGCCTGGTTTAAAATACTTATATAAGAAAAACGATTTTTTACAATCACAGGAATTTTCATTCCCGCAACTTTGTAATGTAATCTAATGCAAATGCAATGAACAAGACAATTTTACAAAGAGCAATCATTTCTATAAGTTGCAGTACTCTGATTGCCTGTAATTCAACAAATCGTTTAACACACAAAAATCAAGAAAAAATGTTTTCAGTAGAACAAATCAAAGCAGCGCACAGCAAAGTCAAATCAGGCGCAGACTTTCCTGCTTACATCCAAGACATTAAGAAATTGGGTGTGACATATTATGAAACCTTTGTATCAGACGGGCACACCAATTATTATGGCCCGAATAATTACAAGGCAACTTCACCAGCAAAGTATGGAACGATAAAAATAGCTGGACAATGTGATAAGGAACAATTTAAAGTGGACTTGAAAGACCACCAGCAGGGCAAAACCGACTACCTGACATTCATAAACATAAGTGCGCGTCTGGGTATTGAGAAATGGGAAGTCTGCATGGATAAAATGACCTGTACCTACTACGACAAGAAAGGTAATGAAATTTTAATAGAAGAAATTCCTCAAATAATCAAATAAAACTTAAATTATGGAGTCTTCGATAAAAAACACTTTAAAACAAGAATGGAACAATAAGTCAGTTATTATTCCATCTTCTACTAATGAGCAATGGAAAAGTCACGGCAATAAGCTGATGGTAGTTATACCAACAAGCATCACCGATAATCAATTTGGTCTTTATGATATTGAAATGGAACCGAGAGCCCGCGGGCCAAAACTGCATTATCACAAACTAATGGATGAAACGTTTATAGTACGTGAGGGTACGGTTACCGTGCTCACTAATGATGGTGAAATAAAAGCAGAAACAGGCACGGTTATACATCTGCCTCGCTTTACAGCCCACGGTTACAATAACGATACGGACGCCGTTTTAAAAATGACCATGATATTCAATCCCGGACATAATCGTGAGGATTTCTTCAGAAAGATGTATCAAATGCTTGACGAAAAGCCTAATGACTTGGAAGGTTTTCAAAAGCTCTACTTAGAATACGACAGTTATGCCTTAAACGAAAAGGATATGATACCCATGAATAACGTCAAATAAAACCGCTTGACGTAATATCTTGACGCGAATTACTGATTCTAGTCTTAGTCAACAAAAATATACAATTTTGCAATTTATCATTTTCTTACAAACAAACCCATATAGGTTACTGTAGCTATCTGAACCAATTGCAGATAAAGAAGTCAACCATTTTAGGAGGTCAAGATCAATTGACGGTAGGCATTGCTGTCTTCCTACGCGGTGGCAAAACCAAAACAATATTTAACGGAAGCTCTTATTATGTATCCTAAAATTATCTGAAGCGCTGTATTTTGCAGCAAATTGTATTTAGGATGTAACATCTGGACACCACCGCGCTTTATCTTGCGGAATCAACAACTGCAGGAAATCAGAAAATACAGAAAATATGTGCGAAGGAAAATTCAAGCTGGTCATAAATGCAGGAAGCGATTTCATAACCGAAGAGATGTTTAGGTATGGCTATTGCTGTGGTCTAGCCAATAAGCTGGATCTCGACTGCATCAGAGATGCATTTGCTTCAAATGACTTTTCAGGTGCAGAAGAGACTTTTTTATTAAAAAACATCTGCGAGGGATATGATGCCGGAACTGATTTTAACATGGATGGTCGGTTGAACTAAACGCCGGCACTTACTTTATGTAATTGGGCGAAACGCACCGGCTCCAGTAATCGACAATAGACCTGACGGCATCTTTCAGCTCATCATAGCCTGACGGCTTGATGAAAAATCCCTGAATGGATTTGGAGTAGGCGTCTACCACGTGTCGCTGCTCGGCACTTGTGGAAAAGAAAAGGTAAGGTATGGATTTTAAGCGTAAATCCTCATTCTGGTGGATCTTTTCACGAAGCTCCATGCCGTTTAATCGAGGCATGTTGATATCTGAGAAGATGATAAATGGCTCGATGGTGGTCACGGTCAGGTATTCCAGCGCCTTCGCGCCATCGCTGAAAAACAGCACCTCATTCTTTATTTCCAACTCTTGAAAGACTTTTCCCAGCATGTACTGGTCGTCAATATCGTCCTCGATAATTATAATTGGTCCGCCCTTATTCATATTTCAGCAAGTTTTTTTTGCAATTTACGATTTTAAAAGGCTATAGTATCTTAAATTTTGTATGATACTTATTTTTAGTTTTTATTTAATGATTTCCTTTTAAATTTGTGTGGTCTACCTTCGTAATTTCCTTGGCAGAAACATCTGTAATTACACCATACTCATATAATTGCATAGCTGTAAAAACATGTAATTAGTACATTGTCTGCAAACCGACTGTATTCAATATCTACAACACAAAACTTTCTAGCTAATCCTATGTGTGTTGTACATTTTAGTATATTCATTTCTAACTTATTCTATAGCCTGAATGCTATGATTTCAGCTTTGAATTTTCATGTATTCATTAATACAATCTGCAATGTTTTTAGGTTTTAGCTTTCATCGTGGGCAATATCATCTTTTTATCTTCCTTTTTTTCAGATAAGCCGCAGCAAAATTAGCATAGCGGTCGGCGAGGTTTTGCACCTTGCCATCCAGTCGCTCCAGATCTGAATCAATGATGGCGCACAGAACCCTAATGTGCTGTCGCTGCGCAGCCCTAGCCTTGCTATTTCTGGGCACGGGCGGGAAAGAATCTGCCATGTCCTTGAAGGACATTAAAACGGGGGCGGTAATTCCATATCTGGAAAGCTCGCTGATCTTCAGCGTCGCTTCCCTCTGCGCCGTACCAAATTTTTCCCTGAGCTGGGAATCGTTCTTATGCAAAAGGGATTGGTAAAGTTCTTCGGAATTTTTACTGCTGAACTGCAACGGCGAAGGCTTAGCCTGAAGCAACGTCAGCAAGTCGGCCGTACCCCTACAAAGTTTTTCTTTCATCGTATTTTTTTCCTCAAAGGCTTCCTTCTCGGAGTCATCCTCCTGTTTTACTTCCTTTCCTAGAAATGAGATATTGGAGCATAGCATTTCAAATCTGGTATCCTGCCAGCATGATGCCGAAAACAGCGCCGCATTACGAAAAAGGAAATCCCTGACGGCATTGTACATTTCAATTTTTTTTGTGAGCCTTAAAAACATATATCAATTGGTGCAATAAGCAGGTCCCGGCAGAAATTCTTAAATTGAATTTCAGCTGGCCATAGATTGTGAATAAATTTTATAGGGACTATTTAAATGTGGGAGGCAAAGTTAATATTAACAGATGCGCAAAATGTTATATAATTGTTCGTCCTTTATTATGCCATTTCTAGCACTACCCGCTCCAGCTTAAGCAGACCTGGCACTCGAAGGATATGGAAATATTTTTTCTGTCCTAATCCAGCAATCAAATAATGGAATTATAGAATCTTTTTCCGAGCCGCCTGCCGTAACTTGCAACCAAATCCAATTCCCATGACGCACCCGCAAACATTCCCCCCGTATGCCAAATTTGCACTGGCACTTTTTATTATCTTGAGCTCGACGGCGTTGCTGTATTTCGGGCAGGGCGTGCTCGCCCCATTGTTGCTGGCCCTGCTTTTTGCCATACTGGTTGAGCCGGTTTCAGGATTTCTCCAGGCAAGGCTCAGGTTTCCCAACACTTTGGCTGCAGCGATTGCTACAGTTCTTTTTCTTATGGCATTTATCATCTTGTTCTATTTCATTTCTATACAGCTGGCAGGAATGGCAGACGACTGGGGAAAGATAAAATCAAACCTGAACGCACACTATTCCCACCTTCAACAATACCTTGAGGCCTCGTTTGGGATTAGCAGAGAGCAGCAAAAACAGGCAATATCCCAGGCTACCAGTGAGTCAGCTTCCACAGGAAAGCAATTGGCTGGGGCGACACTGGCATCCGTAACGGACGCGCTACTGAACCTAATCCTTATTCCGATATACATGTTTCTTATCCTCCTTTACAAAAAGCATTTCATCAAGTTCTTGCGCGACTTGTCCGGCGAAAAGCACCACGCAGTATTGAGAGACATACTCGCCACGGTCAAGATTTCGGTACGCAGTTACATCGCAGGACTCCTGATCGAAATGGTAATTATCTCGGTACTTACGGCTGTAGGACTGATGCTTATCGGGGTAAAATATGCAATCTTGCTGGGCATTATCACCGGACTGCTCAACTTGATTCCGTATATTGGTATCGTGGTTGCCGGATTGCTTACAGTAGTAGCCTCCCTTACTGGAAGCACAGACACGGCAGTGATAGTAGGAATTCTCGTCGTAAATATCGTAGTGCAGTTCATCGATAATAACATACTAGTACCTCTTGTAGTCAGCTCTAAAGTAGAGATCAATGCAATCGCCTCTATAGTCGGGATCATCATCGGCGGCCTGCTCGGTGGCATCACAGGAATGTTTCTCGCCATTCCGCTACTTGCCATCTTAAAAATTATTTTTGATAGAGTTGGCACACTACAGCCTTGGGGCTATCTTCTTGGCGACGACCTGCCGAAAAAAGTGGTCTGGCGCAAAAAGGCCTGATACTGAAATTTGAACAGCTTCTGGCTCTTCCTTCAATCCTATAAAAATGCCTGTTCGGAACTCTCTTACTGAACAGCGCCGAAACCTGCCAAGCTTCTAACTTCTTTTATCTGGCTGTATACAATATGCCTTATGAATTCTCACAGGTCAATCAAGCCGGCAACTGGAATGAAAAAAAAGCAGTAGTATCGCATGTCGGCCACGCTACTTTAATCAGCGGGTCGCCCAACTTATTTATTAACTTTTAAATTATATGGCTCATGAGCTTAAAAAATGAATTTTTCGAGAAGTGGGACAGAAATCGCGACTTTGTAAATGAGTTTAAGGAAACGGCAGAAGCACGACTCAATGCTACAGTAGGCTGGGAATGTAAGTCATTTCCAGGTTCTGACATGACTGCTCGGGAATATCTCAAGGCACTGGAAGACTTTTCAGCTGTAGAGTATTCGGACATCCAGCGACAGAAACTTATCGCTGGTGGCTTTACTGAACAAGTCTATTTCTAATACATCAAGAATCTGGATGAACAGTATGACAATATCAAAAAAATCAGAGACAGTCTTTCTGGCAGCTAGCCTTTAATGTAACAACTAAAATGATGTCTGAATAACCATAGGTCAGATTAATATCTTGGTCGCATCCCGGATATTGCTATAGATTGAAATCCACTTATGTTATGTTGCATTCCTTTCCTAAGCTAGTGTACTGTCTTTCTCATTACCATGCCCGAATCAAGGCAGGTTATTTCTAATAGAAGTACCTGCCAACGGATGTGAAGTCCTGCAACACCGCCTCTTTGGCATTTATATTTTCCTTCTCGTAGATTTTTCTGCCCTAGGCTGCAACTGACGAAAGAGCAGTACTTGCGGACTTAACATGTAATATCTTATTCTCGTTGTAGACCCATATCCTGTTACTTGGGATGCTTCTTCGTATGTCATAAATATAAAAATTGTGTCAAATTTTTTTATAGTCTTGGCAAGAAAGTGCTGAGGTAATATTGAGGTTTAAATTGTCAAATATGGACGTCTGGCGGGACAATAATGACATGGAAGCTGAGGGCAAGTTCTATCGGTTGAGTCAAAAATGGATCTTAGCATATAATTGCAGAATCTCAAATTCTTTAATATAATTTCTCTTAAGACAAAAAACAGGTAGAATTACTTATTTCTAAAAACCTACAATACAATAACTTGGCCACAGAAAAAAGCCTCATCTACATAAATTTAAAGAGTTAAAAAAGGGCTGACTACCCACTGATCTGTTTATCAATTGAATGGAACCGGCAACCATAAAAAAATGTCGGGGCGATACCGAAAAGCCATATGAGTAGGTACTTCAATAAAAAATAAAAAACATGAATAACATTAATGATTCAGAACTAAAAATTCTTAACGCGTCAGTAGCGCAATTGACCCATTTTGTAACTGCTACCCATCAGACACAAAATGCTAATCTTCTCGGACGAAATTTCAGGATGCTAGCTGCTGAGCCAGCTCCTCCAGGCGCTCCAAGTTCAACCGACCTAACAAATATCCTTAACAATGCAGTTCAGGCGCCTGGAACAACATCAATTGCGACAGCCCCTACTACTCCAGATACTTCGATGTACCAGATGCTCGGTCAGGTACAAACGCTAGATTCTTATATTTCGCTTCTTACTGCATTCTGCATATATAATGAACATCCAGCTCCATACAATATTGATATACCTTCTGAAGCCTCTGCATTTGCAAGAGCAATGGCAAAATGGCGCAACTATGTGATTACAGGTGGTACAGTTAAAGCAATGGCTGGATATTTACCTGTTGGCTCTATTACAGCTCAGAGTTATTCAAAGGATGTGACAAGTGTTGATCTTCATCTGGAATTTCTTACCGAAATATTTGGTTCTTTTTCATTTCCGGCTGCGGCAATGGCTCAACTAGACAGCATTCTCACTAATGTCTTTGCAAAATTAAAAGCGTTGTCTATATCTTTTGAAAGTGAGACCGATACATTAGACCATTTTTTAACCTATTACTATTTCGCAACGGTACAAGGAACTGGTGGGCAAGGCCAACCACCGGCAATGTATGTTCCAAAAGTTCGCACATTTTATTTGCATATTGATCAAAAAACCTGGCAGGCATCAGTTGGCAAATCGACTGTAACCCACTTCAGTTTCAACATGAATTACTACGATATGGATACGACAATGAATCCTGCACTGGTAGGAATTGACATGGCAACAATCAACTCAACTATACAGACATTAAGTGGCCAATCTGCGAAAGAGGTGAATAAGTTGATGAACATGCAGGCAGTCACAGCAGATCCTAAAAAATCTTAAGATTTTATAATAGCATGAACTCTGATTGGGTATGGTTGCAAGAACCTGCAGGTACTATGGTATTTAAAATGCATTCCTAAACGAGGTAATGTATGCCAAGATCAGGCAGTCTATAATATATGGAGACAGCTCTTTAAATTCACAACTGCCATCTGACTATAAATGCGAAAGCCGCCAATTTAGGCGGCTTTTTTAAATCACAACTCTAAAAGACAAAAACATTCCCACAATTAATTTAAATTTTAATAAAACCACATTGTTCGGATGTGTGCTGGATGAAAGCAACTGATATTAATTGGTTTATAAAAAAGAATCCTCTGTGAATTAAAGTTCACAGAGGATTGCTGATTAAGTCTAGCCTGCTTTGCAGTGATACCTTGGCTATTTTGATACAAATGCAATCAATTAGTCCTTATGTCTATCGCTGACAGGCTTAAAGTTTTATTATTTTGATTTTGCTACTGGAACATTTTCAACGTCGTGGTTAGCATAACTAAAACCTCCGCTACCATTCCAGTCATTATCGATGGCCATATGAGCTGAAAATTCAGCAAGGTAAGAACCAATTGCTGGTGGTGGCACTGATTGAACATATTGGCCAGTTAAAGAAACAATTTGCGTTACTTTTCCATAACCTGTTGCACGAATTTGACCTGTTACATTTCTAACTACAATACTGCCAGAAGCCGTTGCTTGTGTAATTTCTACAGTACCTGAAACGCTATTCGCTGAAGGCACTACTACTAATGAAAAATTCATGATTGGAGCTCCGGGCATTCCTACATTACCCATTTTGCCGTTTACAAGATACGCTCCGATTAATTTGCTAGTTTTTTCTGCTGTTGCACTCATTTTAAAATAATTTTGTTTTATTCTTACTCTTTGGCTTTTCAGATTACGCCCCTTTTTTTGGTATGGTCCATTTTAGTAAATTTGGGTTTATGTCATTTCATTATAAAATGTATTTAACATAAAATTTAGTTAAACCGAAATTACAGAATATGGAATTTGAAAATTCGAGTACAAATACCTGTTTTACTAAAAGGTTGTGTTTTTCGAGATTTAATCAACATAAAATCTTACCAGTAGAAGAGTATTATTAAAAAATGGGATTGCAAAATGTCGTATGATTAAGACGCAAGACATACGAATATGAAGAATTATAAGTAATTAATTATGCACGAGCATTGAATCGAGAGTGATATAATCATTCAAAAGAGCATACACTATAAGCCCGATCATGTTTTTACATTCTGTTTTTCGAAGTAAATTGTTTCTGTGACCTTCAACAGTTCTAATGCTTAAAAATAGTTTATTGGCAATTTCGGAGGCGCTGAATTGCTGGCAAATAAGTTTTAAAACCTCCACTTCGCGTTTTGTAAGATATTCACGGATAAACCTGCTCTTGCCTTTTTTTTGTGGTGCTATAAGGCATTCATCAATAACTTTTAAAATATCGTCAGTGTAATAATAGCCTGTTTTATAGACTTCATTTATTGCAGTAATCAATTCTTCGGGCGTGGCATTTTTTACAAGATAAGATGCCGCTCCTACTTCAATCATATTTGCAATGAATGATTTTGTATGATAACTTGTAAGGGCAATTATTTTTATGGCGGGGAAATCATTATGTATCATTCTGGTAGCTTCAATGCCATTAATTACTGGCATTTTTAAATCCATTATAATGATATCTGGCTGGCTTTGATTCTCTTTTAAAAACGCAATAAGCTCATCGCCATTTGACGCTTCAAAAATAACATCAATATTCTTATTGCTTTGCAAAAGCATTGCAATTCCTTTGCGGAACAAAGGCTCATCATCTGCGAGGGCTATCTTGATTTTCTGCATAATTAGTTAAATGTAAATACTACTTTGCATCCTTTGTTTATCTCAGAATCGAAGACGATGCTTCCTTCTAAAAAAATTATTCGGCTCTCGATATTTTTCATACCAAGTCCTCTCTTGTTTTTCATTTCATTGACGTCAAAGCCTTTGCCATTGTCAGTATAAGTACATACAATGCCGTCCTCTGACTTATCAAAAGAAACAGCAATATCGCTGGCTTTTCCGTGCCTTATAGAATTATTTATAAGCTCTTGAAGTATCCTGAAAACATGCAGATGTCTTGTCTTATCTTCATAATTAAATAAGATAGTATTGCTGTATTTTACCTTCGTAAGCTTATTGCTACACTCAAGGCAAAGTTCTTTAATGCCAGCATCTAAGCCGAATTTATCAAGAACAGGAGGCAAAAGATCATGGGCAATGCGGCGCGAACTTTCCAGTGCTTTTCCTATCTGCTCAATTATTGTTGACCTTATCGTATTAAATTCATTTAAAGGTATATCAGGATTGGTCAGCAAATAAGTATTTATAGAAACCACATTTAATTTAGAACTTATTTCATCGTGCAAATCTTGCGCTATGCGTTTGCGTTCTTCTTCCTGCACTTCCATTGTGGCTTGAATAAGTTCTTGCTGATATTGCAACTCAAGATCTTTTTTCTCTAGTTCTTTTTCAATCACTTTTTTCTTAGAAAAATAAAAGAACAGCAATAAAACCATGCTCATGAAGAACATTAAGAATATGCCTGAAATTATTATTGTTTCGTGGCCTGTATTTTCTTGTAATAGACTTGAATCCATTCTTGCAAGATTAATAATTGATATATGATAAATAATACGGCATTAATTTTCCAGATAAGCATATTGACTTGATTATCAAAAGATACTATTGAAGTGGCTGTGGCAAATATTAATGAACTGCTGATAAAATAAACAAGCATTCCTGCTATAATAAATGTAAACGGCATTTTTTTTGAAACAAGCTCAAGCAAATAGATTACAGAATATATTATTAGCAATGAAGATGTTATTAAAAAACCAACAGAATTAAACTTATAATACAATTGGGGGTTTAAGATATACTGAACACACAAACCCGAAAAAACGGCAAGTCCTGAAAACCTGATTAAAGAACTTACCCTTGGACTGATATTATAAAAAAGATAATAGAAAAATATACTTAAAAATATAAAATTAAAAAATAAGTAATAGGTGGATAAATAGTGGTTATTCTTATTCAAAAGGGCATGTGCCTGCATTATTATCTGTAAGAGAAGAATGAAGAGCAAATAAAAAAAGAATGATTTATAGGCCTTGCCATTTTTGGCAAAGCCTATAAAATATAACCCTGTATTGAGAAGCAGCATAATTAACCCTATGCAGGATAATATCTGTAATATACTCATAAATCGCCTATAGCTTTGTTAATGGGCTAGTTGGGTCGCATCCAGGAGGACACGGATTTGTGAAATCATAAATTTCTCCTTGCTTCTTCGTTTTTGCTTCTTTTGGAAGCATGTCATAAAATGTGTCTGTGTCAGCATCATACGTAGTTCCCACAAGCATAAGTTTTGCTGTGTTATCATCATTTACGCCCAAGTAAGCACGTACGCCGTCAAGAGGCTCTTTAAGAAGTTGTGTTAAATCTTCCAAAGGTATATTAAAAGCATTCACCTTGTAGTGCTCAAAATAAGTTCCTTCTTCTTTTCTCCATTTTGCTGCCCATTCTTGAGCTGTTTGCAAATCAATTGTGTTTGACATAATTAAATATTTAAAGGTTAAATTTTATACTCGATTTGGGAACCGAATTACGAAGATATAAGAAATTCACAATTTTAACAAGAAATTATTATTTTACTAGTAATAAGCTTACTAAAATAACATTCAATTCCCTATTTCCCCTATACTTCTTTGGCGATTTTAATATTTTGTTGATCTATAAAAATGACTCAAAAATTCTAAAACAAAGATATAATGAAGAGGTCATTTAAAAACAGGTATTAATACCTAGAAATGAAATGTTAACACAACTTAATTTAGTGGCTACCCAAATTGACCTCAAATGAACATTTCAACGACCTACTTGCACATAAAGCAATTATTAAACACTGACCAGCTAAACCACATTTCAAAATTGCTGGAAAATGCTTCTTACGAAGACGGAAAAAACACGGCTTCTGATACAGCACGCCTGGTTAAGAATAATATGCAAATGAATGTGCAAAGCAGTCAAAACATGGCAATACAGCAGATTTTACTTACTGCTTTAAACCAAAATGAATTGTTTAGAAATGCCACGCTTCCAAAAAACATATACCCTTTTCTTATCAGTAAATACACTCCCGGAAATGGTTATGGATGGCATGTAGACAGTCCGTTAATGGGCAACATGATGCGAACGGATATAGCCATGACCATCTTTCTTAATGATCCGGAGGAGTATTCAGGTGGAGAACTAGAATTGCATACTCCAATAGGAAATATCGAATATAAATTCAATAAAGGCGATGCCATCTGTTATCCATGCATGCAATTGCACAGGGTAAAAGATATTATAGCCGGCGAAAGGCATGTTGCAGTTACTTGGATACAAAGTCTCGTAAAAAATGTAGAGGAAAGAGAAATTCTCAATAACCTGCAATGTGTAATAAGTAGCCTAAAAAACTCCAAATCAAATACCGAAGAACAAAATATCATACAGCAAAATTACAGCAACCTATTAAGAAAGTGGAGCGAATAATTAATGGTGAAACTTTTCTAAAGCATACAAGATATTATAGCAAACATTAACCTTTAAAACTATAAATTATGGAAGGAACAATTGGAGAAATCCGACTATTTGCAGCCGCTTTCGCTCCTAAAAATTGGGCGTATTGCAACGGTTCAGTAGTAGCAATACGAAGTAACACAGCACTTTTTTCAATCTTAGGAAATACCTATGGCGGTGATGGAAAAGACACTTTTGGTTTGCCTGATATGCAAGGCCGAACAGCAATTGGATCTGGCCAAGGGCCTGGTTTATCTTATTATAAGCTCGGAGATAACTTAGGATCCAACACCGTGGCGCTTACATCATACAACCTTGCACCACACACTCATCCAGCTTCTTTAAGCGTAGTATTGCCTGCATATTCTGATGGAGGAGATTCAAATACTCCAGCAGGAAGCGTACTTGCTTCCAAGCCAAGTATGTACACAAGCGAAGTCGGCGATGCAGACTTGAAGGCATCTCAATACAATATAACGGTTGGGGTTGTAGGAACAGGCTTGCCCCTTTCCATTAACCAGCCATCTTTAGGCATGAATTATATTATTTGCATGTATGGCATTTTCCCTACTAGGCAATAATAAAAATTAAAAAAATTATCAACATTTAAACATATCATCATGGAAGGAACAGTAGGAGAAATCCGATTATTCGCAGGCACTTTCGCCCCTTTATCATGGGCTTTTTGCAATGGAAGTTCAATGAGCATTGCAGAGTATACAACGTTATATGCCGTTATCGGTAATACTTTCGGTGGCGACGGAGTAACTAATTTCAATCTGCCTGATTTGCAAAGCCGAACAGCAATAGGTACAGGCCAAGGTCCGGGATTAAAAGCAGTGCAGCTTGGCGAAGCGGGAGGTGCTGAATCTGTTACAATGACAATAGCCCAAATGCCCACACATAGCCATACTGGCGCAGCAACAATTTCAATACAAGCTTACTCAGGAGCTGGTGATACAGGTTCTCCAACTGGGGCAGTATTAGCCGGATTGACAGGAGCCTATTCAACTGAGCCAGCAGATACGAATCTTGCTGCAGAAAGTGCAACAATTCCTTTAACTGTTGCGGGTTCAGGACAGCCATTTAGTATAATCCAGCCTTATTCTGCATCAAATTATATTATCTGCACAGAAGGAATATATCCTTCGAGAAGCTAACTAATTAGTAATAAACTTAATATATAAAATCATGGAAGGAACAATGTCTGAAATAAGAATGTTCGGTGGCTCTTTTGAACCAAAAAGTTGGGCATATTGCGCTGGACAATTATTATCTATAAATACAAATCAAGCCCTTTTTAGCCTTTTAGGAACTACATATGGTGGCAACGGAGTGCAAACTTTTGCTTTGCCAGATCTTAGAGGACGAGTACCAATGGGCACTGGCTCTAATCCTACGAAAGGAGCAGATATGTACATTCTCGGAGAGCTTAACGGGTTTAATACTGTAACAGCAACACTGGCAAATTTACCACCGCATACACATGGAGCGGATGGCAATGCTTTTACACTTAAAGCATATTCTGATTCTGGATCTATAGGTTCGCCTACAGACAATAATCTTGCCTCGCTCGGAGGGCTTTATTCAAACAATCCGCCAGACACGTCACTTAACTCAATCAATGTGGCAGTAAGCATAGCAGGATCTGGTGGAAATCAGCCAATATCAGTACAGCAACCTTATCTGGGCCTTAATTATGTAATATGCATTTACGGAATTTATCCTTCAAGGAGCTAGCATTTAATCAAACGAGATGAGCTTTAACCTTTGCGTTAGAGCTCTTCTTAAATTATAATTATATATGAAAATAGGTTTACTCTTACCCCGCTCTGTTATTTATTCGTCGATGGCATTTGACATAGTTGACGGCCTCAAGGCATGTTTTAAAAAAACTGGCGAAAATAATCATGAAATAATTTCAGTCAGCATTGGGGTTGCCGGAAAAAATCAAGATATCTATGCCCGCTGTGAGCAATTGTTGCTAGATGGCGCAGATATAATTGTGGGATATATGAATCCTCTTTCGGCTGAATTTATTCATCCTTTATTTGAAAGTTCTGGTAAATTATTACTGGTTCTTGATACGGGATATCATTTTCCAAGCTTCGAAGGAAATCTATCAAATGCTTATTTCATATCGCTTCAAGGAAATTTATGCTGCAGGGCAATCATACGAAAAGCCATAGAAAATGGCAAGCAAGACTTTGCGTTTACCTGTTCGCTTTATGATGCGGGATACCGTCCTTCATATACTTATGCAGCAGCCATAGAAGAAAGTGGTGCAACACTTGGATATAATCATGTTACGCCATTGCACCGCGCCGATTTTACATTGAAACCATTGGCAGAATATCTTGAAAATAATGAAAATACAGCCTTATTAGCTTCTTTTTGTGGCGATATGGCTGAAGATTTTTTCAAGGAAGCAAAAAAACTCAACCTTATCGCTTCACATAAAACCTATGTAAGCGGTTTTACAGCTGAGGAAGAATGGCTTTCAAAAATTCCTTACCCTGGACACAATTTTGACTGCGCAGTGGCATGGTCTGTTGCCATTGACACGGCTGAAAATGAAGAATTTGTTCAGATAATGGAAAATATCAAGCCTAATAAAAGTAATTTATTTTCTCTTTTAGGATGGGAAGCCGCTTTATTCATAACTGCCTCTGAAGGCAAATCATTTGAAGGCATCACCATTGATTCTCCGCGCGGAAGAGTATATATGAATCCTGAAAATCGTTTCACTGAAGCACCAATATTTTATGCAACTGTCGTAAAAAATGCGCAGACAGGAAATTGCCTGCTGGCAGATATAACAAAAATTGAAAATCTCGATGAAGAGCGAAATCGCATAAAAAATGACATTGCTTTCATACAAAACACTACCGCTAATTCTTGGCTTAATGCCTATGCCTGTTTAGACTCATGATAAAACAAACAAACATAGCTGTTTTATGCAACAACCGTATGGCAATACCAGCCATACAAACCTTATATAGCCAATGCTTATTAAATTTCATCGGCATTCCGGAAGGCAATGTTGACCTATTAGATTTCTGCAATGCATTTGCCCGCCCAACCAACATTCCTTTTGAAATTCTTACAAAGGAAACATTTGCCCTGGAGTTAGAAAAAATAATAAGTGAAACCAGCAATGATTACATATTCACTATGACTTTTCCTTGGAAAATGCCAAGCGCCTTACTAAACAAATACGATTCTAAGTTTTTTAATTTTCACTATGGGCTTTTGCCAGAAATGCGCGGTGCCGATCCGGTTTTTGAAACGATCAGGCAACAGCGAAAAGAAACAGGAATAACGGTACATTCTATTGAAAAAGAAATCGATAAGGGATCCATATTATTAAAAAAGGTAATTCCGCTTGATCTTTATACCACTCATGGCCTTTTATGCACGCAACTATCTCATCTTGGTGCGCAAATACTTCCCGAAGTGCTGACTTTATTAAAAAAAAATATAAAAGGAACGCCACAAGACGAGGCATCAGCAAACTATTTTAAAAGACCCGGAATTTCAGAAGTATGTATTAATTGGGAGTCACAAGATGCACAACAAATACAGGCTTTAACTAGAGCTTGCAATCCATGGAACAAAGGAGCTTATACGCAATGGAACGGATGGAATATTCGCATTGTTGAAGCTACTATAATAGATAAGGTTACACAAGAACAGCTTATTTCTGGCAGTATTTTATCTTCAGATGATAGCACGTTAAGGGTTCAATGCCAAAGCAATACACAACTTAAAATAGATTTTATTTATACGGATGAAGGTTTTATGTCTGGACAACGACTATTCAATTTTGGTATAAAAGAAGGAGAACGATTTACAAATATTTTAAATTAAACCCAAATTATATGAAACACTACTATCTAAAATGTAAGGCACTCTTATCAGTCGTCTTATTCGCAGCAATGTTTTTACAGGGCCATACTGCCCGATCACAAACGACCCTTGCAGCCGGAGATATTATATTTACCGGATTTAACGCTACTTACGCTCCTGCTGTAGGAGATGAATATTCTTTTGTTCTTCTCAAAGACATTAGCACAGGCACTACAATCAGTTTTACTGATAGAGGTTACAATGGTTCCGGATGGATTGCAGAAGGAAGTACAGAATCAACTGTGACATGGGTATCCGGTAGTGCTATAGTCACTGGCACTGAAGTTCATATAAAAGGACTTACAGCAAGAACCTATAATCCTGCAACTTCTACTTTTACCGCTAATGGCACAGTAACGCTAACAGAAGGTTCATCATCAAACGGACTCTCATTATCTGATGTAGGAGACCAAATTATTGCTTTTCAAGGAGGCGGCGGTCAAGTTGACCAGCCAGGCGCACTCTTGATAGCAGGTCTTAATTACTTTTATTGCAACTCTAGTACCACTACAGCTGCCTGGAATTCAGCGACTCCATCACCATCTGTATGTACGATCGGACCTAACGCATCTCGAATGCCTCCTGGCCTTGTAGGTGGTACAAGTGCATTTTACACGGGTACCTTAGCTGGTAATGTAACTGCATCTTCTGGTCGTTTCAGATGTGTTATCAATGGCAGTGGCGCACCTTTTGAAGATGTTGGAGAAATCAGAACAGCCGTAATGACACAAGCAAAATGGGAACTTCCAGCAACTGACATGCCTTCTAAATGTACTTTTTTAGGTGCGTCTACTCCAGCTCCAGCATTTACTACACATCCAGAGAGTAAAACAGCATGTATAGGAGCAACTGCAACATTTACAATAGTAGCTACTGGAGCCACCTCTTACAAATGGCAGGTAAATGACGGAAATGGTTATGTTGATGTTCCTGCTTCTGCACCATATTCAAATGTTACAACAGCAACACTTACTATCACAGGCGTAACTGCTGCAATGAATAGCTATACTTATCGTGCTGTAGCTACAGGTACAGGAAGCACAAATTCAAATGCCGCCATCCTAACAGTTCCTACCATATCCGGAACGACTACCATAACAAACGTGACCTGCAACGGCGCAAGCACGGGGGCGATAAACCTTACGCCTACTGGCGGGACAGGCCCTTATACTTTTAACTGGGGAGCAGGTGTTACAACGGAAGACAGGACAGGCCTTGCGGCCGGAAACTACTCGGTTACCATTACCGACGTAAACGGGTGCACCGGGACGGTGAACGCATCGGTGACACAGCCAGCCTCGGCTGTCGGGGGGACGACTACCATTACCAACGTGGCATGCAACGGCGCAAGCACCGGGGCGATCAACCTTACCCCTACAGGCGGGAACGGGCCCTACACCTTTAGCTGGGGCGGCGGGATCACCACGGAAGACAGGACAGGCCTTGCCGCAGGAAACTATTCGGTGACCATAACCGACGTGAACGGATGCACCGGGACGGTGAACGCATCGGTGACACAGCCAGCCTCGGCTGTCGGGGGAACCACGACGATAACAAACGTAGCCTGCAACGGAGCCAGCACGGGGGCGATAAACCTTACCCCTACAGGCGGGAACGGGCCCTACACCTTTAACTGGAGCGGCGGGATCACCACGGAAGACAGGACTGGCCTTGCCGCAGGGAACTACTCGGTGACCATTACCGACGTAAACGGGTGCACCGGAACAGTAAACGCATCGGTGACACAGCCAGCCTCGGCTGTCGGGGGAACCACGACGATAACAAACGTAGCCTGCAACGGCGCAAGCACGGGGGCGATAAACCTTACCCCTACAGGCGGGACAGGCCCTTATTCTTTTAACTGGGGAGCAGGTGTAACTACGGAAGACAGGACAGGCCTTGCGGCCGGAAATTACTCGGTGACCATAAC